>Ga0209941_1000062_pt1 | contig 233776 bp, 202 predicted proteins | sample ThiBiot_300_plan_FD_183945 | JGI IMG/M metagenome (GOLD analysis project Ga0209941, IMG submission 183945) | Wastewater bioreactor microbial communities from Cape Town, South Africa - Thiocy_solids_1 (SPAdes) | ecosystem: Engineered > Bioremediation > Thiocyanate > Unclassified | place: South... | reverse complement strand
TCTTGATGTCAGCCATTGGTTTTTCCGGGAATAGGGAATAGGGAATGGGGAATCGGAAGAGCGGGCGGGCATTGCGCTTTGGCTTTGCCCATTCCCTATTCTCTATTCCCGATTCCCGGCGGCAAGCCTCAGCTTGCCGCCAACGTACGCTTCGCCGCGTCGACGACGCGTTCCACGTTCGGCAGGTATTTCATTTCCAGGCGGAACAGCGGGATGTGGGTGTCGAAGCCGGTGACGCGCTCGACCGGGGCGAGCAGGTCGTACATGCATTCCTCGGCCAGGCGGGCGGCGATCTCGGCGCCGAAGCCGGCGGTCTTCGGAGCTTCGTGCACGATCACGCAACGGCCGGTCTTCTGCACCGATTCGGCGATCGTGTCGAAGTCCAGCGGGGTCAGCGTGGCCACGTCGATCACTTCGGCGCTGATGCCTTCGGCGGCCAGCGCGTCGGCTGCTTCCAGCGCTTCCTTCACCTGTGCGCCCCAGCTCACCAGGGTCACGTCGGTGCCGTCGCGCAGCACGAAGCACACGTCCAGCGGCAGCGCCTCGCCGTCGTCCGGCACCTCTTCCTTGTACTGGCGGTAGATGCGCTTGGGCTCGAAGAACATCACCGGATCGGGATCGCGGATCGCCGCCAGCAGCAGGCCGTAGGCACGCGCGGGCGAGGACGGCATCACCACGCGCAGGCCGGGGATGTTGGTGAACAGGTGCTCGTTCGCTTCGGAGTGATGCTCCGGTGCGCGGATGCCGCCGCCCCACGGCGCGCGCCACACGGCCGGCACGGTGAGGCGGCCGCGGGTGCGGTTGCGCATGCGCGCGGCATGGCAGGCGATCTGCTCCATCATCGGGTAGATGAAGCCTTCGAACTGCGCCTCGGCGACCGGCTTCATGCCGGCCACGGCGAGGCCGACGGTGACGCCGGCGATGGTGGTTTCGTCCAGCGGCGTGTCCAGCACGCGCAGTTCGCCGAACTTTTCCTGCAGGCCCTGGGTGGCGCGGAACACGCCGCCGTTGACGCCGACGTCTTCGCCCAGCACCACGACGGAATCGTCGTGCGCCATTTCATAGGCGAGCGCCTGGGTGACGGCTTCGATGAGAGTGATTTGTGCCATGACTCAATGACCCTTGTTTTCAAGCGACAGGACGTAATCGCGCTGCTTGGCGAGATCGGCGGGGATTTCGGCGAAGATGTAGTCGAACATCGCCGAGACCGGCTGGGTCTTGGTCTCGAGGTAGGCATTCACCTCGTTGTCCATCCAGTCGTCGCACTCGGCCTTCCAGGCTTCTTCCTTCGCGTCGTCCCACACGCCCTTGGCCACCAGCCAGTGGCGCAGGCGCTTCATCGGCTCCTTTTCCCAGCCGTCCTTCACTTCCTGCTCGCCGCGATAGCGACGGGCGTCGTCGGCGGTGGTGTGGTCGCCCAGACGATAGGTGACCAGTTCCAGCACGCTGCCGCCTTCGCCGTTGCGCGCGCGCTCCAGCGCGTCTTCCATCGCCTTGCGCACCGCGATGATGTCGTTGCCGTCGACCTGGATCGAGAACAGGCCCGCGGCGATGCCCTTCTGCGCCAGCGTCGGCGCGCCGGACTGGATCTTGCGCGGCACCGAGATCGCCCACTGGTTGTTGACGATCACCGCGACCAGCGGCAGGTTCTGCGCGCCGGCGATGTTGATGGCGCCGTAGAAGTCGCCCTTGGACGAACCGCCGTCGCCGATGGTGCACACCGCCACGCGCTTCTCGCCGCGGATCTTGAACGCCAGCGCGGTGCCGGCCGCATGCAGGCACTGCGTGGCGATCGGCACCGACCAGGCGAAGTCGTGCCGCGCCGGTTCCTGCTGGTAATCGTTGCCGCGCTCGTCGCCGCCCCAGTACATGTAGACCTCGCGCGGCTGCACGCCGCGATACAGCTGGGCGCCGTACTCGCGGTAGCTCGGCGCGTAGACGTCCTCGGGACGCATCGCGCTGCCGATGCCGACGTGCGCCGCTTCATGGCCCAGGCAGCTGGCGTAGGTGCCCAGCTTGCCGGTGCGCTGCAGCGCGATCGACTTGGCGTCGAACACGCGGGTCGACAGCATCAGCTTGTACAGCTTGACCATGTGCTCGAGGTCCTTGGCGAACTCGGGCAGATCGTCACGGACCTGCTTGCCCTCGGCGTCGAGGTATTGCAGGTATTCGATTTCAAACTTGGCGGCGATGGTCACGACTCGCTCCGGGGTGAGGAAGAGAGGGAAAAACCTGGTTGATGGCGTGCCCTCGACGCATCCTCGGGCACACAAACGACCGAACAAGACCGCGCTTGATAACAGGCGGGCATGTTGCGCTGCAAGGTACAGCGCAGCATTCGTGGGCGTACGGACGGGCTTGTCGCGCGGCTTCCCGGAACGTCAAACGCGCCGCAAAGCGGGTCCCCCGCGACTGTTGCCAAGTATTCGAGGTGTCCAGGACGCGCCCCATGTCCTGGGTCAGGGACTGACCGGGCGGCAGCCGTTACCATGGCCGTTTTCCGGAAACGTGACGGAACACCATGACCGACAACCAGCGCGATCTCGAAGCCGGTATCCAGACCGATCTCAACGGACAGATCACCTACGGCGGCTATCTGCATCTGGACACCTTGCTGTCGGCACAGCAGCCGCTGAGCCAGCCGCCGCATCACGACGAGATGCTGTTCATCGTGCAGCACCACGTCTCCGAGTTGTGGATGAAGCTGCTGATCCACGAGCTGAAGGCAGCGGTCCTGCACCTGCAGGCCGATGACATCGATGCCTGCCTGAAGATCCTGGCGCGGGTGAAGCAAGTGCAGCGCCAGCTGTTCGAGCAGTGGGCGGTGCTGGAGACGCTGACGCCGGCGGAGTACCTGGAGTTCCGCGGCGTGCTGGGGCCGTCGTCCGGTTTCCAGTCGTTGCAGTATCGCCAGATCGAATTCCTGCTGGGCAACAAGAACGCCGACATGCTCAAGGTATTCGCGCACGATCCGGCTGCGCAGGCGGAGTTGCGCGCGGTACTGGAGGCGCCCAGCCTGTATGACGAGTTCCTGCGTTACCTGGCGCGGCGTGGCCACGCGGTGCCGGCCGAATTGCTGGAGCGCGACTGGACGCGGGCGTACCGTCGCAACGAGGCGCTGCTGCCGGTGCTCAAGCGCATCTACGAGGACCGCGCGGAGTTCTGGCCCGAATACCACATGTGCGAACAGCTGGTGGACGTGGAGGAGAGCTTCCAGCTCTGGCGTTTCCGCCACATGAAGACGGTGGAGCGCATCATCGGCCATCGCCGCGGCACCGGCGGTTCGTCCGGGGTGAGCTTCCTGAAGAAGGCGCTCGATCTGGAATTCTTCCCGGAACTGCTTGACGTGCGCACCGTGCTGGGCAGCTGAGCGAATCGCCTGCCGCTTGCGCAGCCCGGCCTGAATCCCGTCATGATGTGCCACCTGAAATCCGGGAGCACCCATGAACGAAGCCGTCCAGCCCAGCGCCACACCCGAGTACCCGCAGACGCTGGGGCATCCGCGCCCGCTGTGGATGCTGTTCATGACCGAGTTCTGGGAGCGCTTCGCGTTCTACAGCGTGAGCTGGGCGCTGGCGTTGTACATCGTGGCGCACTTCTACCACGGCGATGCCTCCGGCCAGGCGTGGGCCGCCAGCATCTTCGGTGCGTACACGGCGCTGATCTACGCCTCCAGCATCTTCGGCGGCTACGTGGCGGATCGGGTGATCGGCTATCAGCGCTCGATCCTGCTGGGCGCGCTGATGATGGCGCTGGGCCTGTTCGTGGTGATGCTGCCCAGCCGCGGTGTCTTCCTGCTCGGCCTGGCGATGGTGATCGTGGGCAACGGGCTGTTCAAGCCGAACATCTCCACCATGGTCGGGCAGTTGTACGGGCGCGACGATCCGCGCCGCGATCGCGGCTTCACCCTGTTCTACATGGGCATCAACGGCGGCGCGCTGCTGGCGCCGCTGCTGACCGGCTGGATGGCCGGCCATTTCACCGACACGCCGATGCAGCAGAACTACCGCATCGTGTTCGGCGCGGCCGGCGTGGGCATGCTGCTCAGCCTGCTGTGGTTCTGGTTCGGTCGGCGCGGCCTGAAGGGCGTGGGCCGACCCGCGCCGGAAGCGGCCGGCCGCATGCGCGTGGTGTGGGTGCTGCTGGGCATGGTCGTCGCGGTGCCGCTGGTGTACCTGCTGCTGGCCTTCGTCACCACCGGCTTGTCCTGGATGCTCGGCGCATTGTTCGTCGCGGTGGCGGTGATGCTGCTGGTCGAGGCGGTCAGGCACGATCGGGTGCAGGTCGACCGGGTGGTGGCGATGCTGATCATCTTCGCCTTCAACATCCTGTTCTGGATGTTCTACTTCCAGCTGGGCACCTCGTTCAATTTCCTCGCCGAGAACCTGGTCGACCGGCAGATGTTCGGTGGCTGGATCTTCCCGGTGGGCTGGTTCCAGTCGGTCAGTCCGCTGGCGATCATCGTGCTGGCGCCCGTGGTCACCGTGGTCTGGGCTTTCCTGGCGTCGCGCAGGAGCGAGCCGTCGATCCCGCGCAAGTTCGGCCTGGGCCTGATCTTCAACGGCCTGGGTTTTGCGGTGCTGATGTACGCGCTGTCGCGCCTGCTCGATGAGCAGGGGCTGATTCCGTTCTGGCCGCTGGTGCTGTGCTACGTGCTGCAGACGGTGGGCGAGCTGTGCCTGTCGCCGATCGGCCTGTCGATGGTGACCAAGCTGGCGCCGCCGCGACTGGTCGGCCTGGCGATGGGCGGCTGGTTCCTGTCGCTGGCGGTGGGCGGCAACCTGTCCGGCCTGCTGGCCGGCAGGATCAGCGGCGACAACGGGATGACCGCCGCCTCCGCACTGGGCGGCTTCACCTTCAGCTTCTGGCTGCTGGCCGGTGCCGGCGTGTTGTTGCTGCTGATTTCGCCCTTGATCAACCGGCTGATGCACGGCGTGCGCTGAAGCCGTCCGGCCCCGGTGGCACGCGGTTTTCCCCGGGCCGCGTGCTGCAGCGCATTTGACGGATGCGGAGCTGCCGGTTACATCTGGCCGTTCGCAATAACCTGCGAACCACCGATGGGCACAGGGGCAAGGCATGAGCAACAGCACACTCGCCGGCGACGCGAAGCCGGTACCCGACTATCCGCAAATGCTGGGGCATCCGCGTCCGTTGTGGATGCTGTTCATGTCGGAGTTCTGGGAGCGCTTCGCGTTCTACGGCATGCGCTGGGCGCTCACGCTGTACATCGTGGCGCAGTTCTTCAACGGCGACGAAGCCGGCCAGGCTTCCGCCAGCCGCACCTATGGCGCCTACCTGGCGCTGGTCTATGCCACCGCGGTGTTCGGCGGCTACGTGGCGGACAAGATCATCGGCTACCAGCGCTCGATCCTGCTGGGTGCGGTGGTGATGGCTGCGGGCCTGTTCATGGTGATGGTGCCCCAGCACGAGATCTTCATGCTGGGCCTGGCCACCGTCATCGTGGGCAACGGCCTGTTCAAGCCGAACATCTCCTCGATGGTGGGCCAGCTGTACGCCACCGGTGACTCGCGCCGCGACCGCGGCTTCACGCTGTTCTACATGGGCATCAACGCGGGTGCGCTGATTGCGCCGATCCTGACCAGCTACCTGGCCGAACGCGTCTTCGGCACGCCGCAACACGACAACTACCACGTGGTCTTCGCCGCGTCGGGCGTGGGCATGCTGATCAGCCTGGTGTGGTTCTGGTTCGGTCGTCGCCAGCTCGGCCCGGTCGGTCAGCCGGCACCGGAAATCGCCAACCCGATGCGCGTGGTGTACGTGGCCATCGGCGTGCTGGTGGCCATTCCGCTGGTCTACCTGCTGATGGACCGGGCCGGCGCGGTGGCGATCCAGTGGCTGCTGACCGCGCTGTTCGTCGGCGTGGGCGTGATGCTGGTGATCGAGGCGATCCGCACCGGACGCGTGCAGATCCAGCGGGTGATCGCGATGCTGATCATCTTCACTTTCAACGTGCTGTTCTGGATGTTTTTCGAACAGGCCGGCAGCTCGTTCAACTTCCTGGCCCAGCACATCGTGGATCGCAACCTGGCGGGCTGGGAATTCCCGGTCGGCTGGTTCCAGTCGGTGAACCCGGTGGCGATCGTGCTGCTGGCGCCGCTGGTGGCGATGACGTGGGGCTGGCTGGACAAGCGGCGCATCGAACCCTCGATCCCGCGCAAGTTCGGGCTGGGGCTGATCGGCAACGCGCTGGGCTTCGCGGTGCTGATGTATGCGCTGTCGCGGCTGGTCGGTGGCGACGGCATGATCCCGCTGTGGACCCTGGTGCTGTGCTACGTGCTGCAGACGGCCGGCGAGCTGTGCCTGTCGCCGATCGGCCTGTCGATGGTGACCAAGCTGGCGCCGGTGCGCCTGGTCGGGCTGGGCATGGGCGGCTGGTTCCTGTCCACCGCGATCGGCAACAACCTGGCCGGCCTGTTCGCCGCCCACGTCAGCGGCGACAGCGGCATGACCGTTGACTCGGCGTTGTCCGGCTACACCTCGGGCTTCTGGATTTTGCTGGGCGGCGGCGTGCTGCTGTTCCTGATCGCCCCGCTGATCAACAAGCTGATGCACGGGGTGAGGTAGGGCGAAAGCGCGAACGGGGAACAGCAAGAGCTTCGCGCGTCGGGGCCCGGCTTTTCAGCTCCCGTTCCCCGCGCCCCGTTTCCCGTTCCCCGCCTCCTGCAGCTTGTCCAGTATCCGGGTCAGCCAGCGCTGCTCCTCGACATCGAGCTTCGCCAGCACCTCGCGTTCGCGGGCACGTGCCATCGGCGCCACTTCGTCGTGCATGGCCCAGCCCGCTTCGGTGAGGCTCAGCACCGAACGACGCTTGTCGTTGTCGTGGGTGGCCCGGTCGACCCGGCCGGCCTCGACCAGCCGGGCCAGCGCGCGGCTTACCGCCACCTTGTCCATCGCCGTGCGCTCGGCCACCTCGCGTGCCGACAAACCCTCGAAGCGCGCCAGCACCGCCATCACCCGCCACTCCGTCACCGAGATGTCGTAGCGACGCTGGTAGTCGTCGGCGATCGCCTGGCTGATCGTGTTGGACAGGATCGACAGCCGGTACGGCAGGAAATGCTCCAGCTGCAGCGGGGCGTGCTCGGCGGTGGCAGGGGCTGACTTGCGTTTGACGGGCATGCGGCGACAATCCTTGCAAATGGTTACACATGAAACTATAACGTGGGGTTACCGACGATGGTGGCACGCTCACGCGCTGCCATCGTGCACCGACACACAGGAGAGCGCCATGAACGCCCAGCCGAACCTTGGCATGCAGGTCACCACGTTCGAAAACCCGATGGGTATCGACGGTTTCGAATTCGTCGAATTCGCCGCCCCGGCCGGTCGCGCCGACGAACTGCACGACCTGTTCAAGCGGATGGGTTTCAGCGCCGTGCTGAAGCACAAGTCGCGGCCGATCACCGTGTACCGCCAGAACGGCGTGAACTTCCTGGTCAACGAAGACCCCGATTCGTTCGCTGCCGACTTCGCCGACAAGCACGGCCCCAGCGCCTGCGGCTTCGCGATCCGTTTCAGGAAGCCCGCGGCCGAAGTGCTCGCCACGGTGCTCGGCAACGGCGGCGAGGCCGTGACCGACAAGGTCGACAGCAGGGCGGTCGGCGCGCCGGTGATCAAGGGCATCGGCGACTGCATGCTGTACCTGGTCGATCGCTACGGCAGCGCCGGCAGCATCTACGACGCCGACTACGAGCCGATTCCCGGTGCCGAACAGAACCCGGCCGGCTTCGGACTCACCTTCATCGACCACCTGACCCACAACCTGTACTTCGGCAACATGCAGAAGTGGTCGGACTACTACGAGCGCCTGTTCAACTTCCGCGAGATCCGCTACTTCGACATCAAGGGCGCCAAGACCGGCCTGGTGTCCAAGGCGATGACCGCGCCGGACGGCATCGTGCGCATTCCGCTCAACGAGTCGAATGACCCGAAGAGCCAGATCAACGAATACCTCGACGCCTACCACGGCGAAGGCATCCAGCACATCGCCTGCTTCACCGACGACATCTACGACACGGTGGAAAAGATGCGCGCCGCCGGCGTGGAATTCCTCGACACCCCGGACTCCTACTTCGAGGTGATCGACGTGCGCGTGCCGAACCATGGCGAAGACGTGGCGCGGCTGGCGAAGAACAAGATCCTGATCGACGCCGACATGGAAACCAAGCAGCGCAAGCTGCTGCAGATCTTCACCCAGAACAACATCGGCCCGATCTTCTTCGAGATCATCCAGCGCAAGGGCAACGAAGGTTTCGGCGAAGGCAATTTCCAGGCGCTGTTCGAGAGCATCGAGCGCGACCAGATGAAGCGCGGTTTCCTCTAAGGGTCTCTCCTCATGGCGATCGATGTCAGCAAGGGCTACCAGTCGGGTTTCGGCAACGAGTTTGCCAGCGAGGCGATCGCCGGCACCTTGCCGGTCGGCCAGAATTCGCCGCAGCGCGTGGCGCATGGCCTGTACGCGGAGCAGTTGTCGGGCACCGCATTCACCGCGCCGCGCCACAGCAACCGGCGCAGCTGGCTGTACCGGATTCGCCCGGCGGCGGTGCATCAGCCGTTCCAGCCGCTGGCGCATGCCACGTTCCACAACCGCTTCGACGAGGCGCCGGCCACGCCGAACCAGTTGCGCTGGGACCCGCTGCCGCTGCCGACGCAGCCGACGGATTTCATCGATGGCCTGGTGACCCTGGCCGGCAATGGCGGCCCGGCCGAGCAGGGTGGCATCGGTATCCACGTCTATACGGCCAATCGCTCGATGCAGGGGCGCTTCTTCTACGACGCCGACGGCGAGCTGCTGATCGTGCCGCAGCAGGGCCGGTTGCGGCTGGCCACCGAGCTGGGCGTGATCGAGCTGGAGCCGCAGGAGATCGCGGTGATTCCGCGCGGCGTGCGTTTCCGCGTCGACCTGCCCGACGGCGACGCCGACGCACATGGAAGTGCGAGTGCCACGGGCGCAGGAAGCGCAGGAGTGGCCCGCGGTTATGTCTGCGAGAACTTCGGCGCCCTGTTGCGCCTGCCGGATCTGGGGCCGATCGGCTCGAACTGCCTGGCCAATGCCCGCGACTTCCTCACCCCGGAGGCGGCGTACGAGGACGTCGAGGGCGCATTCGAGCTGGTGGCGAAATTCCAGGGCGGGCTGTGGTCGGCGAAGATCGGTCATTCGCCGCTGGACGTGGTCGGCTGGCACGGCAACTACGCGCCGTACAAGTACGACCTGCGCCGCTTCAACACGATCGGCTCGATCAGCGTCGACCATCCCGATCCGTCGATCTTCACCGTGCTGACCTCGCCCAGCGACACCGTCGGCACGGCGAACATCGACTTCGCGATCTTTCCGCCGCGCTGGCTGGTGGCGCAGCACACGTTCCGTCCGCCCTGGTTCCATCGCAACGTGGCCAGCGAGTTCATGGGCCTGATCACCGGCGTGTACGACGCCAAGGCCGAGGGCTTCGTGCCGGGCGGCGCCTCGCTGCACAACTGCATGAGCGGGCACGGCCCGGATGCGGCCACCTTCGAGAAGGCCTCGAACGCCGACCTGTCCAGGCCCGACGTGATCGGCGGCACCATGGCCTTCATGTTCGAGACGCGCAAGGTGATCCGTCCCACGCAACAGGCGCTGGACGCGCCGCAATTGCAGAAGAATTACCACGAGTGCTGGCAGGGCATCGCGAAACACTTCGATGCAGGCTGCAAGGCGTGAAATGCCATGCGCTGATCGTGGCCGCGGCGCTGGCGCTGGCCGGATGCGGCCAGGCGGACCCGGCGGCGCCGTCGACAGCGGAGGCCCCGTCTGTCGCCGCGTCGAGCGTCCGTCCGGCCATTGCCACGAGCGTGCCGGCAACGAGCGCCGCCGAAACGATGGCCCGCTACGACGGTTACGGCGACCTGCGTTTCGGCATGGACGAGGCCAGCTTCGACAAGGCCAGCTCCAATAAGGCCAGCTCGAATACCGCTTGGGGCGGTGAGCTGAAAGGTGTGCCGGAGCAGGGTTCAACGTGCTTCTACAAGACCCCGACCCGGGCGAAGTCGCCGCGGGATTTTGCCTTCATGTTCGAAGCCGGCCATTTCGTGCGCTACGACGTCGGCAGCGCGAAAGAGCTCGCGCCCGGCGGTGGCAAGGTCGGCATGGACGAGGCGCAGATCCGCGCGCTGTACGGAACGCATGTCGCGGCGCAGCCGCACAAGTATGTCGATGGCGCAAAGTACCTGCGCATCGCCGCGCCGCAAGGTGACGGCGTGTTGCTGTTTGAAACCGACGAACATGGCAAGGTGACGCGCTGGCGCGTGGGTGTGCCGCCGCAGGTCGATTACGTGGAAGGCTGTAGTTGATATTGACTGGTGCCGTCCTCCTTGACGGCAAAGAACAAAACCGCCATCCATGGCGGACTCTTCAGAAGAGCGGAATAGCCCATGAAACTCGCAAGTCTCAAGGAAGGCGGCCGCGACGGCACGCTGATCGTGGTCAGTCGCGACCTCGCCCGCGCCGTGAAGGCAAGCGCCATCGCGCCGACGCTGCAGGCGGCGCTGGACGACTGGTCGAACGCCGCGCCGCGGCTCAATGCGCTGTCGGAGGATCTGAACGCCGGCAACGCCGCCGATGCCTTCGCGCTGGACATGCACGCGCTGGCCTCGCCGCTGCCGCGCGCCTATGAATTCGTCGACGGCTCGGCCTACCTGCCGCATGTCGAGCGCGTGCGCCGCGCCCGCGGCGCCGAGGTGCCGAAGTCGTTCTACACCGACCCGCTGATGTACCAAGCGACCAGCGCCGGCTTCCTGGGTCCGCGCGATCCGGTGGTGGTGCCCAGCGAGGATTTCGGCATCGATCTGGAAGCCGAGGTGGTGGTGGTCACCGATGACGTGCCCATGGCGGCCACGCCGGCGCAGGCGTCGGAGCACATCCAGCTGGTCGGCCTGATCAACGATGTCAGCCTGCGCGGACTGATCCCGGGCGAGCTGGCCAAGGGCTTCGGCTTCCTGCAGAGCAAGCCGCGCTCGGCGCTGTCGCCGGTGCTGGTGACGCCCGACGAGCTGGGCGACGCATGGCAGGGCGACAAGCTGCACCTGCCGATGCGCACGTGGTTGAACGGCGCATGGTTCGGCGAGGCCGAGTGCGGCGTGGACATGCAGTTCAGCTTCGCCGAGCTGGTCGCCCACGTGGCGAAGACGCGGCCGCTGACCGCCGGCACCATCGTGGGCTCCGGCACCATCGCCAACGAGGACACCGGCAAGGGTGCGTCGTGCCTGGCCGAACAGCGCACGGTGGAAACCCTGCGCGACGGCCATCCCAGCACGCCGTTCCTGAAGTTCGGCGACCGCCTGAAGATCGACGTCACCGATGCGGGCGGCGCCTCGATTTTCGGCTCGATCGAACAGCAGGTCGAACCGCACAAGGCGTGAGTTGTCGGGCAGCGCTGGCGGCTGCGGCGTGGCGTCGCGGCCGATGGCGCAATTGATCCGGATCAAGGCAGCCGGATGGGCGCGGGGACAGACTCGCTCCATGGCCATTCCCATAAGCACTCCCGAATTCGACCCGGCGCTGATCGCCCGTTACGACGTGGCCGGTCCGCGCTACACCAGCTACCCGACCGCGCCGCAGTTCAAGCCCGACTTCGACGAAACGGTGTTGCGCGGCGTGATCCGTGCCTCCAACGAGGAGCCGATCCCGCGGCCGCTGTCGCTCTACGTGCACGTGCCGTTCTGCATGAGCCCGTGCTTCTACTGCGGTTGCAACCGGGTGATCACCCGCGACGTGACCCAGGCCGATCGCTACCTCGAACGGCTGTATCGCGAGATCGAGCTGATCGCGCCGCTGTTCGACCGCGACCGCCCGGTTCGCCAGCTGCACTTCGGAGGCGGTACGCCGAACTTCCTCGATACCGCGCACATGAGCGAGCTGCTGGAGTCGCTGGCGCGGCATTTCAGCTTCAGCCACGAGGCGGACCGCGAGTACGGCATCGAAATCGATCCGCGCTTCGCCGACGGTGACTACATCCGCAACCTGGGCCAGCTGGGCTTCAACCGGATCTCGGTCGGCATCCAGGATTTCGACCCGGTGGTGCAGCAGGCGGTCAACCGCATCCAGAGTTTCGAGCAGACCCGCGAGGTGCTGGACGCCGCGCGCGAATCGTCGTTCCGCTCGTCCAGCGTCGACCTGATCTACGGCCTGCCGTTCCAGACCGTGGCCGGCTTCAGCCGCACGCTGGACCAGATCGTGGCGCTCAACCCCGACCGGGTGGCGGTCTACGGTTACGCGCACCTGCCGGAGATGTTCAAGGCGCAGCGGCAGATCGACGCCGCCGACCTGCCCGATGCCGCGACCCGGCTGGCGCTGTTCGGCCGCGCGCTGGAGCACCTGTCCGCCGCCGGCTACGTCTACGTCGGCATGGACCACTTCGCCAAGGCCAGCGACGAGCTGGTGCTGGCGCAGCGCGCGGGCACCCTGCAGCGCAATTTCCAGGGCTACTCCACCCACGGCGACTGCGACATCGTGGGCCTGGGCGTCAGTGCGATCGGCCGCATCGGCGACAGCTACACGCAGAACGCGCGTGATCTGGTCGGCTACTACGCGGCGCTGGATGCGGGCCGCCTGCCGCTGATGCGCGGCCTGCAACTGGACGAGGACGACCTGATCCGCCGCGAGCTGATCAACGAACTGATGTGCCACGGCGTGCTGGACAAGCACGGCTTCGGGGCGCGTCACCGGCTGGTGTTCGACGAATATTTCATGCGTGAACGCCAGCGGCTGCAGGCGCTGGTCGCCGATGGCCTGGTGCTGGAAAGTGACCGCGAGATCCGGGTCACCTCGCGGGGAAGGTTGCTGTTGCGTATCATCGCCATGTGCTTCGACGCCTATCTGGACGAAGCGGCACAGGCACCGCGTTTCTCGCGCGTGATCTGATCGACGACGACGCAGCCCCAACCCGGCCTCATCACAATCATGCAATTCAAGCCCACGCCAGGCCGGCCAGGTCGCCTGCCCGAGCCGCGTAGCCCGATTGCCGACGACGGCGATGAAACGCGCTTCTGCGGTACCTGCGCGTTTTCCAGCGCGTGCATCGCCGCCGGCTACGACAAGCCCGAGCTGGCCGAGCTGCAATGCCTGGTCGAGCACGTCGGGCCGTTCCGCGTCGGCGAGCACATCTTCCGTACCGGCGATCCGTTCCGGGCGATCTTCGCGGTGCGTTCGGGCACGGTGAAGACGCGCATGGTCGACAAGGAAGGCCGCGAGCAGGTGCTGGGCTTCTATCTGCCGGGGGAGGTGATCGGCCTCAACGCGATCTATCCCGAGCATTTCCCCTGTGACGCGGTGGCGCTGGACACGGCGTATTTCTGCCGTTTCTCGTTCCCCGCGATGAGCGCGCTGGCCTCGCGCGTGCCGGCCGTGCAGCAGCACCTGTTCCGCATGCTGAGCAAGGAACTGGGCACGGCCAGCCTGCTGGCCGGCGACCACAGCGCCGACGAGCGCGTCGCCGCTTTCCTGCTCGACCTGGGCAACCGCTACGCGGTGCGGGGTTTCTCCGGCGCCCAGTTCCACCTGAGCATGTCGCGTGGCGACATCGCCAACTACCTGCGGCTGGCAGCGGAAACCGTCAGCCGCGTGCTGAGCCGCTTCCGCGCGCAGAAGCTGATCGCGATCGAGGGACGCGAGCTGGAGCTGCTGAATGTGGCGGCGCTGCGCAAGATCGGCGAAGCCCTGTTGCCGGATTGAGCTCGAGCGGGATGCCGTCCGGGCATGGCCCGACCCGATGATTCGCTGAAGCGCCAGCCATGCCGCGGGGCGTGGTTGATGCATGTCATGGTTGCCGGCGAAGGCGCTGTGGCAGCATGGGGAATCATTCGCATTCGTGTGGACACGCCATGTCTGATTCGCCATCTGCCGGCAACACGCCGCCGGCGTTCGCCGAAGCCGCCCGCCTGCTGGCCACCGCGCCGCATCGGCCGCTGTTCCTGGCCGGCACGGTCGCGGTGCTGCTGAGCATGGCGTGGTGGGCGGTGGAGCTGACCTGGATGCGCTTCGGCCTGGCCGGCTGGCCGCAGCCCACGATCCCGCCGGGCTGGGCGCACGCGATGCTGATCCAGTACGGCCTGTTTCCGCTGTTCATGTTCGGCTTCCTGATGACCACGTTTCCCAAGTGGCTGGGCCGCCCCGATCTGCCGCGCACGCGCTTCCTGCCGGTCGCCGGCGGCGTCTTCGGCGGTTACGTGCTGGCGAATGCGGGCCTGCTCGACCTGGGATGGCTGCTCAAGCTGGGCATCGCGGTGATGCTGGCGGGCTATCTGATCGGCGTCGTGACGCTGGCCGGCGTGTTGCGTGCTTCGGTGGCCGAGCGCAAGGGCCACGCGCGCTCCTGCCTCGCGGCGCTGTGCCTGGGCACGCTGGGGCTGGCGATCTTCCTGGCGTATCTGTTCGGCGCACCGGCCGAATGCGCGCTGCTGGCGATCAAGCTGGGCACCTTCGGCCTGCTGCTGCCGATCTATTTCTCGGTGATGCACCGCATGCTGCCGTTCTTCACCGGCAACATGGTGAAGGGATATGACGTGATCCGGCCGGACTGGAGCATGCCGGTGGTGTGGGTGCTGTTGCTGGCCCACCTGCTGCTGGACTGGCGTGGCGTGCTGGACTGGCTGTGGGTGGTCGACATTCCGCTGGCGCTGGTGTTTGCCTGGCACTCGCTGCGTTGGCGGCCATGGAAGGCGATGCACCCGGGCATTCTCGCGGTGTTGCACCTGGCGTTTGCCTGGTTGCCGGTGGCGTTCGCGCTGTTCGCCATCCAGGACGTGGTGCACGCCCTGAGCGGGCAGCTGATCCTGGGTCGCGCCCCGCTGCATGCGCTGGGCATCGGTTTCTTCGGCTCGATGCTGGTGGCGATGGTCACCCGGGTCACCCAGGGCCACTCCGGCCGACCGATGCAGATGGGCAAGGTCGCGTGGCTGTGCTTCGCCTTGTTGCAGGTGGTGACCCTGCTGCGCATTCGTGCCGAACTGGGTGGCGACGTCTACCTGTGGCTGGTGATGGCCGCCTACGGCTGGCTGCTGGCCTTCCTGCCGTGGGTGCTGCGTTCGGCGTGGATCTACCTGACGCCGCGGGCGGACGGCAAGCCCGGTTGAGCGCGCTCGCCTGGCAGGCTGGCCTGGGCGGGCCAGGCTCCGCCGTGGCGGGGTGACGCAGTCGGGTCGAGAAGACCCGACAATTGACTCACGTCACATGGGCGTCCGTCAGATAGCCTAGGCTTGCAATCGCAAGAACCAACGGAGAGCGTCCATGTCACGTCCAGGTCTATTCCTTCTCGCCACGGCGGCGCTGTTCACGCTGGCGGCCTGCTCCGGCAAGCCGCAGGCCACCGCCGGTGCTGCTCCGGCCGCTGCGGCCCCTGCCGCCTCGATTCACGGCGACTTCGGTCCGCCCCAGGGCGAGCCGATCCACGCGGTGCTGACCAGCCCGCCGCACGTGCCGCCACCGATCCATCGCAACCATCCGGCGAAAGTCATCGTCGAGCTGGAAGTGGTCGAGAAGGAGATGCCGATCTCCGAAGGCGTCAGCTACACGTTCTGGACCTTTGGCGGCACTGTGCCGGGCAGCTTCATCCGGGTGCGCCAGGGCGACACGGTGGAGTTCCACCTGAAGAACGCGCCGGACAGCAAGATGCCGCACAACATCGACCTGCACGGGGTGACCGGTCCGGGCGGCGGCGCGGCCTCCAGCTTCACCGCACCGGGCCACGAGTCGCAGTTCACCTTCAAGGCGCTCAACCAGGGCATCTTCGTCTACCACTGCGCCACCGCGCCGGTGGGCATGCACATCGCCAACGGCATGTACGGCCTGATCCTGGTCGAGCCACCGGAGGGCCTGAGCCCGGTCGACCACGAGTATTACGTGATGCAGGGCGACTTCTACACCACCGGCAAGTACCGGCAGAAGGGCCTGCAGCCGTTCGACATGGAGAAGGCGATCGACGAGAACCCGACCTATGTGCTGTTCAACGGCAAGGAAGGCGCGCTTACCGGCGACAACGCGCTGACCGCCAAGACCAACGAGACGGTGCGCCTGTTCGTGGGCAACGGCGGTCCGAACCTGGTGTCTAGCTTCCACGTGATCGGCGAGATCTTCGACAAGGTGCAGCCCGAAGGCGGCACGGTGGCGCAGCACAACGTGCAGACCACGCTGATCCCGTCCGGCGGCGCGGCGATCGTGGAATTCCACACCGACGTGCCGGGCAGCTACGTGCTGGTCGACCACTCGATCTTCCGCGCCTTCAACAAGGGCGCGCTGGGCATCCTCAAGGTGGATGGCCCGGAAGACAAGTCGATCTACTCGGGCAAGGAAGTGGACTCGGTCTACCTGGGCGACCGCTCGGAGCCGAACCTGAAGGCGGTGACCACGGCAGCCAAGGCGCATGCGGCCGGCACGCTGACCAAGGAAGAGCAGATCGCCGCGGGCAAGCAGCTGTTCACCGGCACCTGCTCGGTCTGCCACCAGGCGAACGGCGAAGGCCTGGCCAACGTGTTCCCGCCGCTGGCGAAGTCGGACTTCCTGGCGGCCGATCCGAAGCGGGCGATGACCATCGTCACCCACGGCCTGACCGGCAAGGTCACGGTGAACGGGCACGAGTACGACTCGGTGATGCCGCCTATGAGCCAGCTCAACGACGACGAGGTGGCGAACATCCTGACCTACGTGCTGAACAGCTGGGGCAACCCGGGTGGCCAAGTCAGCAAGGAAGAGGTGGCCAAGGCACGTGCCGCGGCTCCCGCAACGGCGGCCCCGGAGCACTGAGATGCGCGCAGGCCTGCTGTTCGTCCTGGGCCTGATGCTGGCACTGCCGGCAGCGGCGGCGGACTACGTCGCCCTGCCTGGCGGTACCTTCACCAGCGTATTGCCGGCCGATGGCAAGGCGGCGCCGGCGCAGGTGGCACCGTTTCGCCTGCGGACCGAACTGGTCACCAACGGCGAGTTCCTGGCCTTCGTGAAGAAACACCCCGAGTGGCGACGCGACAAGGTGGCGAGCATCCTCGCCGATGCCCGCTACCTCACCCAGTGGGGCAGCGCCGATGCATTGGGTGACACGGCGCTGCCGCGCCAGCCGGTGACCCGGGTCAGCTGGTTCGCGGCGCAAGCCTATTGCGAGAGCGAGAACGCGCGCCTGCCCAGCTGGTACGAATGGGAATACGCGGCGGCGGCCGACGCCACCCGCCGCGACGCCCGGGCCGATCCGGCGTGGCGCGAAAGCATCCTGGGCTGGTATGCGCGGCCGTCCAACTCGGCCCTGCCCGACGTGGGCGGGATCGCCAACGTCTATGGCGTGCGGGACATCAACGGGCTGGTGTGGGAGTGGGTGGACGACTTCAACGCCTTGATGGTTGCCAGCGACAGCCGCGACCAGGGCGATCCGGACCTGCTGAAGTTCTGCGGCGCGGGCGCGATCAGCCTGCAGGAAAAGGAAAACTACGCGGTGCTGATGCGCATTGCGATGCTGTCCGCGCTCAAGGCCGCCAACACCACCAACAACATGGGCTTCCGCTGCGCGAAGTCCGAATGAGGCATGCACATGAAACGTCTGTTGTCCCTGCTTGCGATGTGGCTGCTGATCGGCGCCGCGAACGCCACCGATGCCGCCGCGCCGCTGCCCGGCGATTCGGTCTACAACCTGTCGGTGCAGCTGACCGATCAGGACGGCCATCGACAGAATCTGGCCGAGCGACGCGGCCGGCCGCAACTGGTCACCATGTTCTACACCTCGTGCCAGATGGTCTGCCCGATGATCATCGACAGCATGCGGCTGACCCGCAATGCACTGGACCCGGCCACCCGTGCCCGGATCGACCTGCTGGCGGTGAGCTTCGACCCCGCCCGTGACGACGTGGCCACGCTGCGCAGCTACGCCGACAAGCGCAAGCTGGATTCGCGCATCTGGACCCTGGCGCGGGCCGAGCCGGCACAGGTGCGCCAGCTGTCCGGCGTGCTGGGCCTGCAGTACCGGCAGCTGCCGGACAAGGAATTCAACCACAGCAGCGAACTGATCCTGCTGGACAGCGACGGCCGCATCGCCGCGCGAACCACCCGCATCGGCAAGCTTGACCCGGCCTTCGTCGAGGCGATCCGCAAGCTGGTGGCGGCCACGCCGCAGGGCTGAGAGGTTGTGATTTTTTCAACCTAGAAGCCCGGCCATGGCGAGGGCATGGATGCCCGAATTGAGGCAACGCAGGAGCAGTTGCCCGATGGCCGGACGTGGCTCGGTCCCGCAAGTGACTGATTCACGTGAGCACGTCCGGGCATGTACCGGACGTGCGATAGAAGAAAACCACAGGCTCTGAGCGCGGGGCGGCAACGCGGGTTGATCCATGTCAGCGCGACTTGCGGCGCTCACGCGCAGACTCGGGCGCATGCTTCCGGAGAGTGCGCATGAGTGCCTGGTATCCGTGGATCGTGCTGTTGCATCTGTCCTGCGCGATCGTCTTCGTCGGCGCGGTGACCTTCGAGGTGGTGGTGCTCGAAGCGCTGCATCGGCATTTCGACATCGCCACCATGCAGCGCATCGAGAAGGCGGTGATGGCGCGGGTGCGCCGTTTCATGCCGGTGGTGGTGATCCTGCTGTTCGTCAGCGGCGGCGTCCTGTTCGATATCCGCTGCGGCGGGCTGGAGTGCGTCGGCAGCCGCTTCGGCAACTGGCTGCTGCTCAAGGTGCTGCTGGCGTTCGGCGTGCTGGGAGTGTTCGTCAACGCGATGTGGGCGATGCGCAGCGGCAAGATGGACGTCTGTCGCTTCAGGCATACCCATCGCATCGTGCTGGGCTTGATGGTCGGCATCGTGTTCCTGGCCAAGACCATGTTCTACTTGTAGCCATCCATCCAGCAACGAGGTGCACGATGTCCGCAGTCACATTCAAGGGCCAGCCGATCAGCGTCGACGGCCAGTTTCCAGCGCCAGGTTCGACCGCGCCGGCCTTCAGCCTGGTCGGCGGCGACCTGTCCGACGTGACGCTGTCGAGCCATGCCGGCAAGCGCAAGGTGCTGAACATCTTCCCCAGCATCGACACCGGCGTGTGCGCCACCTCGGTGCGCCGCTTCAACGAGCTGGCCGGCCAGCTCGACAACACCGTGGTGCTGTGCATCTCGGCCGACCTGCCGTTTGCGCAGGCGCGCTTCTGCGGCGCCGAAGGACTGGACAAGGTGATCAACCTGTCGCTGATGCGCGGCCGCCAGTTTCTCAACGACTACGGCGTGGCGATCGCCAGCGGACCGCTGGCGGGATTGGCCGCGCGTGCGGTGGTGGTGCTGGACGAACGCGACAAGGTCATCCACGCCGAGCTGGTCAGCGAGATCGGCTACGAACCGGACTACGACGCGGCGTTGAAAGCGCTGGCCTGAGCCAGGTCGCACGGGGTTGTCGCAGGACGGGCAGCGCCCACCCTGTGGCAACCCGGGCTTGCTTCAACGCTCGATGCCGACGATCGGCACGCCGAACGGCTGAGCCTGGGGAGGGAGGCCCAGCCCGTATTTCAGGCTGCGGCCGATGCGCTCGGCGTATTCCAGCATCGTGGCGGCGGCGGTTTCGTCCAGTTCTTCCGCGCAGGTTTCTCGCCACAGCGCCAGCCAGCGGTCGAAGTGTTCGGCGCGGATCGGGTGGGGCCGGTGTGCGCCCATCGGGTTGCCGCGATAGCTGCCGGCACGCAGCGCCACCGAGGCCCAGAACGAGGTGAGCAGGCGCTTGTGCTCGTCCCAGTCATGCACGGCCGCGTTGAAGATCGGGCCGATCTGCGCATCGCGCCGCACCTTCTCGTAGAAGTGGTCGACCAGCCTGGCCAGGGCGGTTTCATCGAGGGTCGACTGCGGGTTCATGCGGGACATGGTAGATCCGTGCGTGGAGCGCTGCGTGATGCAGGCACCAACAAAAAACGCACCCGGCCATGGCGGCCGGATGCGTCGCTGGTCCAAAGGAGCTTACTGGCCCAGGCTCAAGGTGCCCTTCATCAGCGCGGCATGGCCGGGGAAGGTGCAGAAGAACGCGTACTGCTCGCCGGCCTTCAGCTTGGCCACGTCGATGGTGGCGACATCGGATTCGCCGCCGCCGATCAGCTTGGTGTGCGCGATGATGCGCGCGTCACCCGGCTTTTCGTAGCTGCTGCCCGCGCCGGCCTTCATGCCGTCGGAAATCACGCCCGCTTCGTCGCTGGCGTGCGACAGCACCCAGTTGTGCCCCATCGCGGTGGCCGGCAGCTTGCCGGTGTGCTTCAGGGTGACCTTGAACGACTTGCAGGTCTTGGGTACGGTGATCGTCTTGGTGTTGTACTGCATGGCGTCGTTCGCCTCGACCGTGGTCGCGCATTCGGCGGCCATCAGCGGAGTGGACAGCAGGCCGAGCAGGGCAATGGCAATCAGTTTGCGCATCATGGGTTGCTCCTTGGGGAAGTTGGGAATCGGGTGAATTCTGCGATGGCGGTGCGTCATCGGCACTGACCTGGATCATGGCTTTCGCACTATCCGTCCCGGACACTCTAGCGACACACCGGCAGGCGTCGGAAGGAGGCAAGATGACGCACGTCGTCACCGAAAACTGCATCAACTGCAAGCACACCGATTGCGTCGAGGTGTGTCCGGTGGACTGCTTCCACGCCGGTCCCAATTTCCTGGTGATCGACCCGGACGAATGCATCGACTGCACGTTGTGCGTGGAGGAGTGCCCGGTCGGCGCGATCTTCCCCGAGCTCGACGTGCCGGCGGGGCAGGAGATCTTCATGTCGATCAACGCCGAGCTGGCGCGCGAATGGCCGGTGCTGACCAGCAAGATCCCGGCGATGGAGGACGCCGCGAAGTGGGACGGCGTGCCGGACAAGCTGCCGCTGCTGCAACGCTGACTTCATTGGCTCCGCGCCGATACGGGCGACGCGAAAAGAAAAGGTTTATGGTGGGACGGCTCGGCGCGACGGCAGGGGAGTGGGGTCGTCGCATCGATGCTTGCGCGCGGGCCCAACCGGCATGGTCATGCTCATGATCATGCGATCTTTCGTCGCATCGGCCCGCATTCTCTCGCCTTGCCGGAGGAAGTAGCGATGAATGAAGCCGCACAACCCTTGACCGACGACGATACCGAGTTGTCGCCGTGGTGGCTACGAACGGTGGCGCTGGTGATGGTGATCGGTTTCGCCGGATTGCTTGCCGTCACCTTGCTCGCCTATCGCAATGCGCCGCCGATTCCCGCACAGGTGGTCGACGCCCAAGGCGCCGTGCTGTTCAGCGGCGACGACATCCGCGATGGCCAGGCGGTGTTCCTCAAGTACGGCCTGATGGACAACGGCAGCATCTGGGGACATGGCGCCTACCTGGGGCCCGACTACTCTGCCGAGGCGCTGCACCGGCTGGGCGAAGACACCGCTGCGGCGATTGCAGGCACGCAGTACGGCAAGCCCGTGGCTGCGCTGGATGCACGGCAGCAGGCCGCAGTGCACGCCGAAACGGCGGTGACCCTGAAAGCCAACCGCTACGACGCGCAGAGCGGCGTGCTGCGGCTGATCGAACCCGAGGCCGTCGCCTACCGGCGGCAGGTTGCCTACTGGACGGATTATTTCAGGGACCCGACGAAGAATGGCGGGCTCAAGCCAAACCTGATCACCGACCCCGCGGAGCTGCACCAGTTCACCGCCTTCGTGACCTGGGCGGCGTGGGCTTCGGTGACGACGCGGCCCGGCACGGATGCGTCGTATACCAACAACTTTCCCTACGACCCGAGCGTGGGCAACGTGGCCACCGGCAGCGCACTGCTGTGGAGCGCGCTGAGCCTGCTGGTGCTGCTGGCGGGCATCGCGACCGTGCTGCTGGCATTCGGCAAGTTCGACTACCTCGGCTGGATCAGTCGCGGCCATCACGTGCACCCGCAGCTGCTGCCGGGTCAGTCCAGCCGGGGGCAACGTGCGCTGGTGAAGTTCTTCGTGGTGGTGGCGCTGCTGTTCCTGATGCAGACCCTGGTCGGCGGCGGCGTGGCGCATTTCCGTGCCGATCCGGGCAGCTTCTACGGTTTCCAGCTGGAGAACATCTTCCCCAGCAACTTGCTGCGCACCTGGCATCTGCAAACCGCGATCTTCTGGATCGCCACGGCATATGTGGCTGCCGCCCTGTTCCTTGGCCGCTCGTTGCGCGCGCCGGATGACGAGCCGCGCTGGCTGGCCGGCTGGGTGCACGTGCTGTTTGCGGCCTTCGTGGTGGTCATCGGCGGCAGCCTGCTCGGGGTCTGGGCCGGCATCGAGCAGAAGCTGGGCAATCTGTGGTTCTGGCTTGGCGACCAGGGCTGGGAGTACCTCGAGCTCGGACGCGTATGGCAATACCTGCTGGTGGTTGGTCTGCTGGTCTGGTTCGCCATCCTGTGGGTGCTGGCGCGACCGCGCGCAGTGGCCAACGTGGCCGCCCGACCGCTGGCGAAAATGTTCATGTTCGCCGCGGTCGCCATTCCGGTGTTCTACGTGCCGGCGTTGTTTTTTGGTGCCAAGACCAATTACACGGTGGTCGATACCTGGCGCTTCTGGATCATCCATCTGTGGGTCGAGGGCTTCTTCGAGTTCTTCGCCACGACCATCGTGGCGCTGACCTTCTATCAACTGGGCCTGACCCGGCGCAACGTGGCTTTGCGCGTGATCTACCTGGACGCCATCCTGTATTTCCTGGGCGGCCTGATCGGCACCGGCCACCACTGGTATTTCACCGGCCACACGAACTTCAACATGTCGCTTTCGGCGCTGTTCTCGGTACTCGAAGTGGTGCCGCTGACCTTGCTGACGCTGGACGCCTGGGACTTCGTGCGAACCACCCGCGGCGATTGCGACGTGTGCGGCAAGGCCGTGGCGGTGCCGCACAAGTGGACGTTCTACTTCCTCATGGCGGTGGGCTTCTGGAACTTCGTCGGCGCGGGCATGTTCGGCTTCTTCCTCAACCTGCCGATCGTCAGCTACTACGAAGTGGGCACGCAGATCACGCCGACCCATGGCCATGCGGCGCTGATGGGCGTGTTCGGCATGCTGGCCGTCGCGCTGATGGTGTTCTGCCTGCGTCAGGCCAGCAGCGACGCGCGGTGGCCCGGTATCGAGAAGTACGTCAGGGTGGCGTTCTGGGGCACCAACATCGGACTGATGCTGATGATCCTGATGAGCCTGTTTCCCAGTGGCGTGATGCAGTTGTGGGACGTGCTGAAGCACGGCTACTGGCATGCGCGCAGCGCCGAGTACGTGGCGATGCCGCGTTCGCACCTGGTCGAATGGCTGCGCCTGCCCGGTGACCTGATCTTCATCGGCTTCGGCGCCATCCCGCTGGTGATCGCTTCGATCAAGGGCTGGCTGGGTGTCCGTGCGGACGCGCGGGCGGAGACACGCTGATTTTGGATCGCACATGAAAAAGCCCGCGCCCACCAGGGTCGGCACGGGCTTGGGTGTCTGCGAATCAGCGGATTACTTCGCGATGACGCGCACCATTTCCAGGCACTTGTTCGAATAGCCCCACTCGTTGTCGTACCAGCTGACCAGCTTGACGAAAGTGCTGTCCAGGGCAATGCCGGCGTCGGCGTCGAACACCGAGGTGCAGGTCTCGCCGCGGAAATCGGTGGCTACGACCTTGTCTTCGGTATAGCCGAGGATGCCTTTCAGCGCGCCTTCCGACTGCGCCTTCATCTCGGCGCAGATCTCGGCGTAGCTGGCGTCCTTTTCCAGCTCGACGGTGAGGTCGACCACCGAGACGTCCGAGGTCGGCACGCGGAAGCTCATGCCGGTGAGCTTCTTGTTGAGCTCGGGGATCACCACGCCGACCGCCTTGGCCGCGCCGGTGGAGGACGGGATGATGTTTTCCAGGATGCCGCGACCGCCGCGCCAGTCCTTGTTGCTGGGGCCGTCGACGGTCTTCTGGGTGGCCGTGGCCGCGTGCACGGTGGTCATCAGGCCGCGCTTGATGCCCCACTTGTCGTTGAGCACCTTGGCGATCGGCGCCAGGCAGTTGGTGGTGCAGCTGGCGTTGGAGATGATCGCCTCGCCCTTGTAGGTCTTGTCGTTGACGCCGTAGACGAACATCGGCGTGTCGTCCTTGGACGGCGCGGACAGGATCACCTTCTTCGCGCCCGCGTCGATGTGCTTCTGCGCGGTTTCCTTGGTCAGGAACAGTCCGGTGGACTCGATCACCATGTCGGCGTTCACTTCATTCCACTTCAGGTTGGCCGGGTCGCGTTCCTGGGTCAGGCGGATGGTCTTGCCGTTGATCACCAGGTGGCCGTCCACGATCTTCACGTCGCCCTTGAAGCGGCCGTGCACGGAGTCGTAGCTCAGCATGTAGGCAAGGTAGTCCGGCTCCAGCAGGTCGTTGATCGCCACGATCTCGATATCGTTGCCGAAGTTCTGCACGGCAGAGCGCAGCACGTTGCGACCGATGCGGCCGAAGCCGTTGATGCCGACCTTGATGGTCATGAGTGAACGTCCTCTCTTGGGGATGGCAGGCAAGGCCGCGGCAGCGGCCGGGAAACGGCTATTTTACAGCCAATCCGCCCGGGTTGCCCGACCGCCGCGGCAGGCCGGGAGAGGCCGGATGGCATGGCACCGGCTGGCGCCGTGCACGGGGCACGGCGAGCGGCAAAAAGCCGCAGCCGTCTGTGGCATGCTGCGGACATCATTCCGCCGGATCAACCGCCATGAGCTTCGCCCGCCGCGCCGCCGTCTTTCTGGCCTGTCTCGTCATCGCGCCGGCACAGGCATGGGGGCCGCTGGGTCACAGCGTGGTGGCCGAACTGGCGCAGCGCCACCTGAGTCCCGCCGCCGAAGCCGAGGTCGTGCGCCTGCTGGCGCCGGAGCACACCAGTTCGCTGGCCGACATCGCCAACTGGCCGGACCAGATGCAGGACGATCCGGCGATGGCGGCCTTGTGGAAGCAGACCCGCGGCCAGCACTACATCAATTTCCGCGGCGGCAGCGCCTGCGACTACGTGCCGCCGCGCGATTGCGGCAAGGGCAACTGTGTGGTGTCGGCCCTGCAGTATTACGTCGGCGTGCTGGGCGACCGCAGCCAGAGCGACAAGGCGCGGCGCAACGCGCTGAAATTCGTGGTGCATTTTGTCGGCGACATCCACCAGCCGCTGCATGCCGGCTATCGCGACGACAAGGGTGGCAACACCTTCCAGGTGCAGTTCGAGGGCAAGGGCAGCAACCTGCACAAGGTGTGGGATTCGAGCATGCTCTACAGTCGCGACCTGGACTGGCAGCAGTACGCGGAGCGGCTGGATTCCGCCGTGCCGGTCGCGCTGCCCGCGCCGATCGCCCCGCTGGACAACCCCTACGCCCAGTGGGCCGAGGAATCCTGCCGGATCACCGCCGAGCCGGGCTTCTATCCGTCCGGGCATGCGATCGACAAGGCCTACGTCAGGGCCGAGCTGCCCGAGGCGGAGCTGCGCCTGCGCCAGGCCGGCCGTCGGCTGGCGGCGGTACTGAACCTCGCCCTGGGCAAATAGCCGTCCGTCCGCGTCACCGTCTTCATGCATACGAATGCATGGGGGTGGCGCGCTGCCATTCATCTGTTAGCCTCGACCCATGAACGAGAATCCGCTGCGCCGTACCAAGATCGTCGCCACCCTCGGTCCCGCCACCGACGCGCCGGGCATGCTGGCGCGAGTCATCGCCGAAGGCGTCAACGTGGTACGCCTGAATCTGTCGCACGGCCAGCCCGATGATCATCGGGCGCGCGCCAATGCGGTGCGTGCCGCAGCCAGCGAAGCCGGTTGCGAGGTGGGCATCCTGGCTGACCTGCAAGGCCCGAAGATCCGCATCGAGACGTTCGCCAACGGGCCGGTGGAGCTGGCCGATGGCGCGCCCTTCGTGCTGGATTGCCGGCCCGATGCGCCGCCCGGCGACGCCTCGCGCGTGGGCGTGAGTTATTACGGCCTGCCCGGCGACGTGCAGGCCGGCGACGTGCTGCTGCTGGACGACGGACTCGTCGCGCTGACCGTGCTGGACGTGGTCGGCGCCGAGGTACGCTGCCAGGTGCTGATCGGCGGCAGGCTGTCCAACCGCAAGGGACTCAACCGCCAGGGCGGCGGACTGTCGGTGACGGCGCTGTCGGACAAGGACAAGTCCGACATCAAGCTGGCCGCCGAGATCGGTGCGGACTTCCTGGCGATCTCGTTCGTCCGTTCGGCCGAGGACATGCACCAGGCGCGCCGCCTGCTGCACGAGGCCGGCGGCAACGCCGCGCTGGTGGCGAAGATCGAGCGCGCCGATGCGATCCCCGTGCTGGGCGAAATCATCGACGCGTCCGACGTGGTGATGGTGGCGCGCGGCGACCTGGGCGTGGAGATCGGCGACGCCGAGCTGCCCGGCCTGCAGAAGAAGATCATCCGCGAGTCGGTGCAGCGCAACCGCGCGGTGATCACCGCCACGCAGATGCTGCAGTCGATGGTGCGCTCGCCGATCCCCACCCGGGCCGAAGTGCTCGACGTGGCCAACGCGGTGATCGACGGCACCGACGCGGTGATGCTGTCGGAGGAAACCGCCGCCGGCGCGCATCCGGACAAGGCGGTGGCCGCGATGCGCCGGATCTGCCTGGGCGCCGAACGCCAGTTCGAGCCGAAGGAGGACCTGACCGCCACCGGCCACATGCTCGATCGAACCGACCAGGCGATCGCGTTGGCCGCGATGATGTTGGCCAGCCAGCTCGACGTGCGGGCGATCGTGGCGCTGACCGAATCCGGCGCCACCGCGCAATGGCTGTCGCGCTACGGCAGCGCCGTACCCATCTTTGCCCTGTCGCCGATGGCCGGCTCGCGTCGGCGCATGTTGCTGTTGCGCGACGTGCAGCCGGTGGCGTTCTCCCATGAAGGCCTGACTTCGGTCGCCACCGCACGCTCGGCGGTGCAGCAGTTGTTCGCCCAGGGACGTCTGCAGGAAGGCGATCGCGTGGTGCTGACCCAGGGCGACCACGTCGGCCAGGGCGGGGGAACCAATACGCTGAAGCTGCTTTCGGTCGGCAGTGACGGCATGGTGGAGTGCCTGCGCGACCTGTGATGCTGACGGCTTGCTGTCTGGCCGGGTCGTGCTGACTGTCGCTGAACAAGCGGTCGACTAAACTTGAACTGCCCACCCGTGCTGGAGAAACGCCATGAAGACCCATTTCCGCCCGTTGCGCCAAGGACTGTTGCTGGCATTGGCGCTTGGCGTCGTCGCCCCGGTGTTCGCCCAGGGCCAGGCGCGCAAGATCGACCAGCAGGACCTCTATCGCTACTGGATCCTGCTCAACACCCAGGTGCAGATGGATGTGCCCAATACGGGATTGAACCTGGACAAGCCCGGCTGCGCGGCGGTGACGTATACGGTCGGTTCGGACGGCGTGCCGATGAACGTGCAGGTGGTCAAGGTGGTGCCCAAGAGCGACCTGGGGTCGGTCGCGCGCAGCGCGGTTTCCAACTTCCGCTACGGCCCGTCGCTGAACAACCGCATCGGTGAGCCGGTGGCCACCTATTACATCGTGCCGTTCAACGCGCCCAAGGACCCGGCCCAGCGCCAGCAGCTGATGGATGCCTGCAAGCTGCCCGGCTACACGCCCTGAGGCGGTCGCGGGCCGCTGCGGGGCCGTCTGACGCGCCGGCCGGTGAATCTGGCCTATAATTGCCGTTTTGAACCATGCCGCTTCGTCTTCGAGGCGGCTTCAACCATGTGCGGGCGTGAAGCCGGTCGCACCACGGAGTCGTCATGAGTATTGAAGATCTCGAAAGCATCGCCCTGGCGATGGTCGCGCCCGGCAAGGGCATCATCGCCATCGACGAGTCGACCAACACCATCCGGAAGCGTTTCGAGGCCGTCGGCATCGAGAACACCGAGGAGAACCGTCGCGCCTACCGCGAGCTGCTGCTGACCACGCCGGGCCTGAACGAGCACATCTCCGGCGCGATCCTGTACGACGAGACGATCCGCCAGTCGACCAGGGACGGCGTGCCGTTCACCCAGGTCATGAAGAAGCTGGGCATCATCCCCGGCATCAAGGTCGACAAGGGCCCGCAGCCGCTGGCCGGCTTCCCCGGCGACGTCGTCACCGAAGGCCTCGACGGCCTGCGTGAACGCCTGCAGGAATACGCCAAGCTCGGCGCGCAGTTCGCCAAGTGGCGCGCGGTGATCAACATCACCGAAGAAAACCCCAGCTCCACCGCGATCGAGGCGAACTGCCACGTGCTGGCGCGCTATGCGGCGCTGTGCCAGGAAGCGGGCCTGGTGCCGATGGTCGAGCCCGAAGTGATCATGGACGGCGACCACAGCATCGAGGTCAGCTACGAAGTGCACGAGGCCGTGCTGCGCAGCCTGTTCAACGCGCTGTACGAGCAGAACGTGATGCTGGAAGGCACCATCCTGAAGATCAGCATGGTCATCCCGGGCAAGGACTCGGACGAGCAGGTCGACGTCGAGGAAGTGGCTGAGGCCACCGTGCGCGTGCTGAAGTCCACCGTGCCGGCCTCGCTGCCGGGCATCGTGTTCCTTTCCGGCGGCCAGACCGACGAGCAGTCCACCGCCCACCTCAACGCGATGAACCAGATCGGTCCGCATCCGTGGCCGCTGTCGTTCTCCTACGGCCGCGCGATGCAGCAGGCCGCGCTGAAGCTGTGGGCGAAGGACATGAAGGCGAACTACGCCGACGCCCAGAAAACCGTGCACGCCCGCGCCCGTGACAACGGGCTGGCGGCGCTGGGTCAGTGGAAGGGCTGAGGTTGAATTCCCGCGATCGTCGGTGATCGCGAGGAGCAGCACGCTACAAAAAGAACGGGCGCCTCGCGGCGCCCGTTTTTTTTCCTTGGACCGACAACCGATCAGAAGCGATATTCGGCGCTGACCGAGACCATGTCGGTGCTGAGGTCCACGCGGTCCTTCTTTGCGTCGTAGTAGTCGTAGTTCAGGCCGACACTGACGTTGTTGCTGAAGTCGTAACCCACGCCGGCACCGGCGTACCAGCTGGTGTCGTCCAGGCCCTTGCGAACCGGGTTGGCGTCGTTGCTGAGGCCGTGGCCCTTCCAGCCGTAGATGCCGCCGCGGGCGCTGACGTACCAGTTCGGGGTGACATTGAAGTGGCCGTTGACGCCAGCCGTCCAGCCGTGCAGCTGCGACTTGCCATCCTCGACCACCGGCTGGCTGTTGAAGATGTTCTTGGCGTGGATGTTGCCCAGATCGTTGTAACCGACCTCGGCGCCCAGCGCGACCGACGGGCTCACCGCCCAACGGTAACCGCCGTTGATGCCATAGCCGGTGTCGTTGTCGTCGTACGCACCATGGTTGATCGAGGTCTGGCCGACGTTGCCGTTGATGAACCATCCGTCATTGTGGGTGGGCGCGCTCTGCGCGAACACGGCGGGGCCGGCGAACACGCCAGCAGTGGCCAGGGCGAGGGCGATCAGGGTCTTGTTCATTTTCATGGAGCTTCTCCAGTTTGTTGTCATGGCAGTCGGCCCGATGGGGGAATGGCCGCTGCTGGTGGTGCGCTGTCCAAGGTGGCCGGCGACACGGAGACTTAGATGGGTCGGGCCGGGAAAGATTCAATACCGATTAGTTCAGTATTAAGCCGGCGTTAACGAAAACGGTTCGGGACGGATCAGAAGCGGTACTCGGCGGTCAGCGAGGCCGTGTCCGAGGTCAGGCCGACCCGATCCTTGTTGGCGCGGTAGTAGTCGTACGACAAGCCCAGGCTGAAATGCGGGTTGAAGTCGTAGCCAGTGCCCACGCCGGCATACCAGTCGACCTGGTCGAGGTCATGCCGGTTGATGTCCTGGTTGGCGTAGCCGTGGCCCTTCCAGCCATACACGCCGGCCCGGCCGCTGACATACAGCCCCTGCCACACGTTGATCTTGCCGTTGACCCCGGCGGTCCAGCCGCGCAGCGCGTTGCGGCGGTCGGTCAGGTTGACGTCGTTGCTGTTGAAGGCGTTCTTCAGCTTGAAGTTGCCCAGGTCGTTGTAGCCGACCTCCACGCCGAGGCCGACATCCGGGCCGACCTTCCAGCGGTAGCCGCCGTTGATGGCGTAGGTCGTCGGGTGGTCGTTATAGGGGCCGACGCGCATGTGCGCCTGGCCGACACTGCCGTTGAGGAACCAGTTGCCGCTGCCGATTGGCTGGCCGGGCTGGAAGTTGCCGCCGGTGGCGGCGTCGGTCGTGCTGGTCGTGGACTGGATGTCCTGGGCAAAGACCGGGACTGTGCAAAGTGCAGTGGTGGTGATGGCGAGTGCGAATAGATGCTTGTTCATGGGGATTCCTCTTCTGATCCGGACCACGGCGAATTCAGCGAAACGCGCGGGTCGGGCAGCGCTCGGGGATGGCGCTGCGGGCACATTGATAGTGGGTCGAGACTGAAGCTTGCCGAACCGTGGGGTGTCGGGGTTAAGCGGTGATTAATCGGAAAGCCGCAGACGACAGCGCACGGTCGATCGGCGACAATAGACGTTTTGCACCCGCCGGAGACTGCCGATGACCACCCGCCGCGAACTCGCCAACGCCGTGCGCGCCCTTGCCATGGACGCCGTGGAGGCGGCCAAGTCCGGCCATCCGGGCATGCCCATGGGCATGGCCGACATCGCCGAGGTGCTGTGGAACGATTTCCTGAAGTTCAATCCGGCCAACCCCAAGTGGTTCAACCGCGATCGCTTCGTGCTGTCCAACGGCCACGGCTCGATGCTGCAGTACGCGCTGCTGCATCTGACCGGCTTCGACCTGCCGATGGACCAGCTGAAGCGCTTCCGCCAGCTGCATTCGAAGACCGCCGGCCACCCGGAAGCCAGTGAAACCCCGGGAGTGGAAACCACCACCGGCCCGCTGGGCCAGGGCCTGGCCAACGCCGTCGGCTTCGCGCTGGCGGAGAAGGTGCTGGCGGCGCACTTCAACCGTGACGGCCACGAAGTGGTCGATCACCACACCTACGTCTTCCTCGGCGACGGCTGCCTGATGGAGGGCATCTCGCACGAAGTCGCCTCGCTGGCCGGCACCTGGCAGCTGGGCAAGCTGGTGGCGATCTACGACGACAATGGCATCTCGATCGACGGCGAAGTGCACGGCTGGTTCACCGACGACACCCCGGCGCGCTTCGAGGCCTACGGCTGGAACGTGATCCGCGGCGTCGACGGGCACGACGCCGAGGCGATCAGCAAGGCGATTGCTGCCGCCACGGCGCAGCACGACAAGCCCACCCTGATCTGCGCGAAGACCATCATCGGTTTCGGCGCGCCGCACAAGCAGGGCAAGGAAGAAAGCCACGGCGCCCCGCTGGGCAAGGACGAGATCGCCGCCGCCCGCGAACAGCTGGGCTGGAAGTACGCCCCGTTCGAAATCCCGGCCGAGATCTACGCCGGCTGGGATCACAAAAAGTCAGGTAATGAGGCCGAGCAGGGCTGGAACGACGCGTTCGCGAAGTACGCCGCCGCGCATCCGGAGCTGGCCGCCGAGTTCAAGCGCCGCCTCGCCGGCGAGCTGCCCGCCGACTGGGCGGAAAAGTCGCAGGCGTATATCGCGAAGTTGCAGGCCGAAGGCCCGGAAGTGGCCTCGCGCAAGGCCTCGCAGATGACGCTGGACGCGTTCGGCCCGCTGCTGCCCGAACTGATCGGCGGCTCGGCCGACCTGGCCGGCTCCAACCTCACCAAGTGGAAGGGCAGCCTCGACGCCGCCACCGGCGACAGCGCGGGCGGCAAGGGCAACTACGTCTACTACGGCGTGCGCGAATTCGGCATGACCGCGATCGCCAACGGCGTGGCGCTGCACGGCGGCTTCATCCCGTACGACGCGACCTTCCTGGTGTTCTCCGACTACGCCCGCAATGCGGTGCGCATGAGCGCGCTGATTCCGGCGCACGCGATCCACGTCTACACGCACGACTCCATCGGCCTGGGCGAGGACGGTCCGACCCACCAGCCGGTCGAGCACATGGCCAGCCTGCGCTACATCCCGAACAACCAGCTGTGGCGTCCGTGCGACGCGGTGGAATCGGCCGCGTCGTGGAAGGCGGCGATCGAGCGCAAGGGCGCGCCGTCTTGCCTGATCTTCTCGCGGCAGAACCTCAAGCATCAGCAGCGCAGCGAGCAGCAGGTCGCCGACATCATGCGCGGCGGATACGTGCTGTCCGATCCGCTGGACACCAAGTTCCAGGCCATCCTGATCGCCACCGGCTCGGAAGTGGAACTGGCGATGGAAGCCTCGCGCGCGCTGGCCCAGCAGGGCGTGGCCGTGCGCGTGGTGTCGATGCCGTGCACCGAGGTGTTCGACGCGCAGCCGCTGGAATACCGCGAAGGCGTGCTGCCCGGTTGGTGCCGAGCCCGCGTGGCGGTGGAAGCGGCGACCGCCGACTTCTGGTGCAAGTACGTGGGCCTGGACGGCGAGGTCATCGGCATGACCACGTTCGGTGCCTCCGCGCCGGCGCCGCAGCTGTTCGAGCACTTCGGTTTCACCGTGTCGCACGTGATCGATGCAGTGAAGCGCGTCGTGCGCTGAGCGCGGGCTTCTCCACAAAGAAAGCCGCGGCATGCCGCGGCTTTTTTTACGCGCCGGCAAGCTCAGGCGAGCAGCAGCCGGGCCAGGTCGTCCGGTGTCGCCGCGATCGCGCTGGCGCCGGCCTGCTCCAGTTCCTCGCGATTGCCGAAGCCCCACAGCACGCCGAAGCCGCGCACGCGATTGGCCACTGCGCCGTCGATGTCGAAGTGGCGGTCGCCGATCATCACGGCGTCTGCCGGGTCGCTGTCGAAGTCCGCCAGCGCCTCGGCGATCATCGAGGCCTTCTCGCTGTGCGGGCTGTCCGGATGCGGGCCGTACAGGCGCAGGAAGGCGTCGCCGAACGGCAGGTGGGCGATGATCGGCGCGGCGTGGCGGTGCGGCTTGCTGGTGACCACGGCGAGTCGGTGGCCGGCGCCGAGCAGTCGTTCGATCAGCGCCTCGATGCCCGGATAGATCTCGTGTTCCTGCCAGCCCAGCGTGTTGAAACGCTCGTGGTAGTAATCCACTGCCGCCTCGATCCGCTCGGGATCGTGATCCAGCAAGGGCGCAAAGCTGTGCCGCAGCGGCGGGCCGATCCAGCGACGCAGTTCCTGGTGCGCGGGCGCCGGCACGTCGAGCCGGGCCAGCGCGTGTTTCACGCAGGCGGTGATGCCGTGCTCGGAGTCGATCAGGGTGCCGTCGAGGTCGAACAGGCAGAGCATTACTTGGCGGCCCGCGCCTTCAATGCGGTGACTGCGGGCAGTTCCTTGCCTTCGAGGAATTCGAGGAAGGCGCCGCCGCCGGTGGAGATGTAGGAAACCTGGTCGGCGATGCCGTACTTGTCGACCGCGGCCAGGGTGTCGCCGCCGCCGGCGATCGAGAACGCGTCCGACGCGGCGATCGCGCGGGCCAGGGTCTCGGTGCCCTTGCCGAAGGCGTCGAACTCGAACACGCCGACCGGACCGTTCCACACCACGGTGCCGGCCCTGGCGATCAGCGCGGCGTAGATCTCCGCGGTTTGCGGGCCGATGTCGAGGATCATTTCGTCCGGCCCGACCTGGTCGACCGGTTTCACCGTGGCCGGCGCCTGGGCGGAGAAGGTCGGTGCCACCACCACGTCGACTGGCATCGGCACTTCGGCGCCACGTCGCTTCGCGTCGGCCAGCACCTTCTTCGCCGCGTCGATCAGGTCCATCTCCACCAGCGAGTTGCCGACCGAGTGGCCCATCGCCGCGATGAAGGTGTTGGCGATGCCGCCACCCACGATCAACTGGTCGACCTTGCCGATCAGGTTGTCCAGCAGGGTCAGCTTGGTCGACACCTTCGAACCGGCCACGATCGCCAGCAGCGGGTGGGCCGGATGTTCCAGCGCCTTGCCCAGCGCGTCGAGCTCGGCGCACAGCAGCGGGCCGGCGGCGGCGACCGGGGCATACCTGATCACGCCGTGGGTCGAGGCCTGGGCGCGGTGTGCAGTGCCGAAAGCATCCATCACGAAGATGTCGCACAGCGCCGCATACTGCTTCGCCAGCGCTTCGTCGTCCTTGCCCTCGCCGACATTCATGCGGCAGTTTTCCAGCAGCACGACCTCGCCGGGGCCGACCTCGACGCCGGCGGTCAGGTAGTCGGAAACCAGCCGCACCGGCTGATCCAGCTTGCCGCCGAGCCACAGCGCCACCGGAGCCAGCGAGGACTCGGCGTCGAACTGGCCTTCCTTGGGTCGGCCCAGGTGCGACATCACCATGACCCGGGCGCCGGCATCGCGGGCGGCCCGGATGGTTGGTAGGGCGGCGTCGAGGCGCTGGGTCGAGGTGATCTGGCCGTGGTCGTCGAACGGCACGTTCAGGTCTTCGCGGATCAGCACGCGCTGGTCGCGCAAATCGAGGTCGCTCATGCGGGTGACGGACACGGCAGGACTCCAGTGGTGGTCGGGATTCACCGCGAACGGCGGCAGCCGGGTATTGTCCGGTCCCGGTCGTGTCGATGCAAACCGGGGCACCGGCGACGGGGCGTTGCGGCCCGGCCCGGCCCGGGCCACACTGTCGCCTGCTTGCCATCATCGTGCAGAGGGGGACTGCTCATGGCCACCGGTCTGGTGCTCTACAGCTACTGGCGCTCCAGCGCCGCCTATCGCGTGCGTATCGCGCTCAACCTCAAGGGGCTGGAGTACGAAACCCGGCCGGTGCACCTGGTGCAGGACGGCGGTCAGCAGCATGCGCCGGCCTTCAAGGCACTCAACCCGCAGGAAATGGTGCCGTGCCTGCTCGATGGCGATCGGGTGATCACCCAGTCACTGGCGATCATGGAATACCTGGACGAGATGCACCCGGAACTGGAAACGGCCCTGCTGCCGGTGGACGCCCGCGGTCGCGCCCAGGTCAGGGCGCTGGCGATGGCGGTCACCTGCGACATCCATCCATTGGGCAACCTGCGTGTCCTGCAACAGCTGGAGGCCGAATTCGGGGCCAGCGAGGAACAGCGCGCGACCTGGTCGCGGCACTGGATGGCCGTGGGTTTCAAGGCGATCGAGGAGCAGCTGTCCGACAGCGCCGCGACGGGCCGCTATTGCCACGGCGAGACGCCGAGCATGGCCGACGCCTGCCTGATTCCGCAGGTGTACAACGCGCTGCGCTGGAAACTGCCGATGGACGACTACCCCACCATTGCGCGCATCCACCGCGCCTGCAACGAGCTGGAAGCCTTCCAGCGGGCTGCGCCGGAGGCTCAGCCGGACGCGCCTTGAGAACGTGCAGGAGCGCACCTTGTGCGCGATCGCTTTGTCGGGGTGGGGATCTGTCGCAACCGTGACCCCTCATCCGACCCTTCGGGCCACCTGCACTCGGGCCATCCTTGGCCCTCATCCTTCGGGCGGCTGTCGCCGTGCAAATCGGCAATCCTGCCGATTTGTCTCCCCGGCGGGGAGAAGGGGTTTTGCGGCGGCCATGGGGCGCTTTTCTAGAAGCCCATCCCGTACGGGTCGTTGCCGGCCAGTTCCTCGTCGCTGGTGCCGCCTTCGGCCAGGCGGATCTTCAGGGCCAGGCCGTCGCGCGAGTCGGACTTGTTGAGCGCTTCGTCCAGGTCCACGCGGCCTTCCTTGTACAGGCGGTAGAGCGACTGGTCGAAGGTCTGCATGCCTTCCTGCAGGCTGCGGTCCATCGCCTCCTTGATCTCGTGGGTCTGGCCGCGGCGGATCATGTCGCGGATCAGCGGGGTGTTCAGCAGCACCTCGGCGGCGGGAATGCGCCGGCCGTCCTTGCCGATCACCAGGCGCTGGCTGATCACCGCGCGCAGGTTCAGCGCCAGGTTCATCAGCACGTTCTTGTGCGCCGATTCGGGGAAGAAGTTGAGGATGCGTTCCAGCGTCTGGTCGGCGTTGTTCGAGTGCAGCGTGGCCAGGCACAGGTGGCCGGTCTCGGAGAAGGCGATCGCCGCTTCCATGGTGTCGGTGTCGCGGATCTCGCCGATCATGATCACGTCCGGCGCCTCGCGCATCGCGTTCTTCAGGGCCTCGTGATAGGTGTGGGTGTCCAGGCCCACCTCGCGCTGGTTGACGATCGACTTCTTGTGCCGGTGCAGGTACTCGATCGGATCCTCGATGGTGAGGATGTGGCCGGAGGAATTCGTGTTGCGGTGGTCGAGCATCGCCGCCAGCGTGGTCGACTTGCCCGAGCCGGTGGCGCCGACCACCAGGATCAGGCCGCGCGGCTCCATGATCAGGTCGCGGAAGATCTTCGGCAGCTGCAGCTGCTCGATGCTGGGAATCTCGCTCTTGATCGCGCGGATCACCATGCCCACTTCGCCGCGCTGCTTGAACACGTTGATGCGGAAGCGCCCGGCTTCCTTCACCGCCAGCGCCATGTTCAATTCAAGGTCGCGCTCGAACTGCGGCACTTGGCCTTCGTCCATCAGCGAGTAGGCGATCTTCTTGACCATGCCGCTGGGCAGGCCGGTATTGCCCAGCGGATACAGTTTGCCCTCGACCTTGATATTCACCGGGGCCCCCGTGGACAGGAACATGTCCGACGCGCCCTTGTCTACCATAAGCTTGAGGAAGTAACCGATGTCCACGAAAAACCCCTAGTTTGCGAAATGCGCGTTGCAATGATGGATTATGCCCGCCCACAATACGCTGCGACACACCATGAGGAATGTGATGCACATCTTTTCCCTGCCGGCCGGACATTTCCGGCCCGGCCGCACCGTTCTGATCGCCCTGGTCCTGGCCCTGTTCATGGCTGGCTGCGCCTCGGTGCCGCCGCCCAATGACTCGATGAACATGGCCCAGACCCAGTTGCAGATGGCTCGCGACGCCGGCGCGGCCGATTATGCGCCGGTGGACCTCGGGTTTGCCCAGGACAAGTTCCAGCTGGCGCAGTCGGCCATGGCCGAACGCAAGTACGCCGACGCGGCGAGTCTGGCCGAGGAATCCCGCGCCGACGCGGAACTGGCCCAGGCCAAAGCCCGCCTGGGCGCAGCGCGGGCCCAGATCCAGAGCAAGATGCAGGAAAACAGCCGTCTGCGGGCCCAAGGCGAGGCCGCGACCGCGGCGGCCGAGGCGCCTGCTCCGGCGCCTTCCCCCAGCACCGCCCAGCCCACCGAAGACATGCCGGCTCCGCCGTCCTCGGCGCTGTCCACGCCGGCCGGTGACGGTTTCCAGACCGTGCCGGACAACGCACAACAGCCTGCGGTGGACCCCGCGGGAGGTCAGCCATGAAGCGTTCCGCCATCATCCTTGCCACCATCGCGCTGGCGTTGGCTACGCTGGGTTCGGCTCATGCCCGCCAGGACGACATCGACATCAACCGCCTGACCGGCAGCCTCAACCAGCTCGCCAGCGATCCCAGCCTTGGCGCCTACGCCCAGGCCGAACAGGCCCGTGCCCGCGACGCCATCAACCGGCTGGCCCAGGCCGGCTCGCGCGAACGGCCGCATGCGCTGTATCTGGCCGAGCGTCGCGTCGACCTGGCCAAGACTGCCGCCCAGGTGCAGGACGCCCAGGTCAAGCTGACCCAGCTCGACCGCGAACACGACCAGATCCTGCTGGACAACAGTCGCCGTGATGCGGAGCTGGCCCGGCGCGAGCTGGAGCGGCAGCGCCTGCAATACCAGCTGGCGCAGGAGGAGGCGGCCCGGCTGCAGGCGCAAGGGCTGGAGTATTCGCAGGCGGCCGACCAGGCCCGGGCCGAAGCGGATCGGGCGAAGAAGCTGGCTGCGGCGCAGAGCAAGGTGGCACGTGCCGCCAAGCGGCAGGCCGAGCTGGCGGCCCAGGCCGCCAAGGCGTTACGCTCGCAGATGGAAAGCGCGGACAAGCCTTCCGCGACCGATGCCAAGCCGTCCGGCCAGCATCGCTGAGCGGTCGTTTCCGAACCCCGTTACGGTCGCGGAAGAAAGTCGTTGAGTGGATGTAAAAGACTGTTTTGGCAGTTTTTTACGGAACTTTCCACGCTTCCCGAAAGTGCCCTCGAAACGCTTGCACCCCCTCTGGCGGGGGAGTAGGGTCAAAGTCCCACGGGGCATCCCGACCCCGTGGGTCATTGACCGAACCATGCACGCATTCCTCGCTTCGAAAGCTTCCTCCGCATCCGGGGTTCCGGCGCGGATCGAGGGTGCGCGCCCCGGTTCACCGTCTGCGGACGGCCCGTAGCGTCCGCACGTCAACTCGCGAGGAGGTCGGACCATGTTTGAAAACCAGCAGCGTGATGATGTCGAGGCATTGATGAAGGCCGATGCGGAATTCCGGCGGCTTTACCAGCATCACAGGGAACTCGACAGCAAGGTGCACGATGCCGACATCGGCGTGCTGCCCATCGACGACATGACCCTGGCCAGCATGAAGAAGGAAAAATTGCTGGCCAAGGCCCGACTCGAACGCATGTGGGCAGACCGGGCGCATCTCGTCCACTGAACTCGGTTGTTCGCGAACGCGGCCCCGGGCCCTTCCGCCAGACGGAAAGGGTGCCGGGGCCGCCGCGTTTGCACTGTCCGCTGCGGGCGCTCGGGTATCATGGCGCTCTTGTCGCGACGGTCTTCATCCCGTCGCAACCACATCACGGAGCCCCCATGACGGTCCACCAGAGCGTTCTTGAATTGATCGGCCGCACGCCGATGGTCCGCACCCAGCGCCTGGACACCGGCCCGTGCCAGCTGTTCCTCAAGCTGGAGAGCGCCAACCCCGGCGGCTCGATCAAGGATCGCATCGGCCTGTCGATGATCGAGGGTGCCGAGAAGGACGGCCGCATCCGCCCGGGCGACATCCTGGTCGAAGGCACCGCCGGCAACACCGGTCTTGGCCTGGCCCTGGTGGCGCAGGCCAAGGGCTACCGCCTGATCCTGGTGGTGCCGGACAAGATGAGCCGCGAGAAGATCTTCAACCTGAAGGCGATGGGCGCCGAGGTGGTGCTGACCCGTTCTGACGTGGCCAAGGGTCACCCCGAGTATTACCAGGACATGGCCGAGCGGATCGCCCGCGAGACGCCCGGCGCGTACTTCATCAACCAGTTCGGCAACCCCGACAACCCGGCCGCGCACATCGCCACCACCGGGCCCGAAATCCTCGAGCAGATGGACGGCCAGATCGACGCGATCGTGCTCGGCTGCGGTTCGTCCGGCACGCTGAGCGGCCTGTCGAAATTCTTCGCCGAGCACTCGCCGCAGACCGAACTGGTGCTGGCCGACCCGGTCGGTTCCATCCTTGCCGAATACATCAACGAGGGCACGCTCTCGACCAAGTCGGCCAGCTGGATGGTCGAAGGCATCGGCGAGGACTTCCTGCCGGGCATCAGCGACTTCACCCGGGTGAAGAAGGCCTACGCGATCCCCGACAAGGAAAGCTTCCTCACCGCCCGCGAGCTGCTGGCGAAGGAAGGCGTGCTGGGCGGCTCGTCCACCGGCACGCTGCTGGCCGCGGCGCTGCGCTACTGCCGCGAGCAGACTACGTCGAAGCGCGTGGTGACCCTGGTCTGCGACACCGGCAACAAGTATCTGTCCAAGCTGTACAACGACTACTGGATGCTCGACAACGGCTTCATCGAGCGCGAGCAGCACGGCGACTTGCGCGACCTGCTGTTGCGCCCGTTCGCCCAGCGCGACACCGTGGTGGTCGGCCCCAACGAATTGCTGATCACCGCCTACAACCGCATGAAGCTGTACGACGTGTCGCAGCTGCCGGTGATGGACGGCCGCAAGCTGGTGGGCATCGTCGACGAGTCGGACGTGCTGATGCACGTGCACGCCGACGAGTCGCGTTTCCGCGATTCGGTGTCGAGTGCCATGATCACCAGCCTGCAGAAACTCGACGTGCGCTCGCCGGTCGAGTCGCTGCTGCCGGTGTTCGAGCGCGGCCATGTGGCCATCGTGGTCGACGGCGACGACTTCCTCGGCCTGATCACCCGCATCGACCTGCTGAACTGGTTGCGTCGCAAGGTGAACTGATGACCCGGCCCGCCACATGCCCGAAAGGCTGCAGTCAGGTCGCACACGCATAATCACTCATTCCCCGACGGGGCCGGAGGTCCCGTCTTTCACCCAAGGAAACCTGCTCGATGTGTGGAATTGTTGCTGCCGTTGCCCAGCGTGATGTCGCGCCGTTGCTGATCGCGGGCCTGAAGGCGCTCGAATACCGGGGCTACGACTCGTCCGGCGTGGCCGTGATCGATCGCGGCGAGATCCGGCGGGCGCGCGCCAAGGGCAAGGTGCGCGAAATGGAGGCGCTGTACCTGGCCGATCCGCTGCCCGGCGGCACCGGCATCGCGCATACGCGCTGGGCCACCCACGGCGTGCCCAGCGAGGCGAACGCGCATCCGCACATGGCCGGACGCATCTCCATCGTGCACAACGGCATCATCGAGAACTACGCCAGCCTGCGCGCCGAACTGCAGGCGGGTGGCCACGTGTTTACCTCGGACACCGACACCGAAGTGATGGCGGCGCTGATCGACCGGCGCTACGCGGCGGGCGTGAGTCTGCGCGAGGCAGTGCTGGCCACCGTGCGCGAACTGGAAGGTGCCTACGCGATTGCCGTGCTCAGCAGTGAAGAACCCGACCGCGTGGTCGGTGCACGTCGCGGCGCGCCGCTGCTGGTCGGCCTCGGCATCGGCGAGAACTTCCTGGGCTCCGATGCGCAGGCGCTGATCCAGGTCACCAACAAGATGCTCTATCTCGACGAGGACGACGTGGTCGAGATCACCCGCGACCACGTGCAGGTATTCGGCCTGGACGGCACGCCGGTGGAGCGTGAGGTGCACGAGAGCGAGCTGTCGAAGGATGCGGTCGAGCGGGGTGAATACCGCCACTACATGCAGAAGGAGATCTTCGAGCAGCCGCGTGCGGTGGCCGACACGCTGGAGGCGCGCATTGGCCCGCATGGCGTGCTGCCGAACATCTTCGGCATCGACAGCGACGCGCTGCTGCAAGCCACCCGCGGCTTGCACATCATCGCCTGCGGCACCAGCTACCACGCCGGCCTCGTTGCCAAGTACTGGATCGAGGAATTCGCGCGCCTGCCGGTCAGCGTGGAAGTGGCCAGCGAATTTCGCTATCGCGAGGCGGTGGTGCCGAGCGGCACGCTGTTCGTCGCCATCTCCCAATCCGGCGAAACCGCCGACACGCTGGCCGCGATGCGCGAGTCGGGCCGCCGCGGTTATCTGGGCACCCTGGTCATCTGCAATTCGCCCGAATCCTCGCTGGTGCGCGAGGCCGACCTGAAGCTGATGACCCGTGCCGGCCCCGAGATCGGCGTGGCCTCGACCAAGGCCTTCACCACCCAGCTGGCCGGCCTCGCCCTGCTGGCGCTGGAGCTGGCTCGCCGCAACGGGCTCGATGATGCGCGCTACGCCGCGCTGTGCGCCGAGCTGCAGCATCTGCCCCGGGCGATCGAGGACGCGCTCCAGCTGGAGCCGGCGATCATCGAGCTGTCGGCCGAATTCATCCACCGCCAGCACGCCCTGTTCCTGGGTCGCGGCGCGCAATATCCGGTCGCGCTGGAAGGCGCGCTGAAGCTCAAGGAAATCTCCTACATCCACGCCGAAGCCTATCCCGCGGGCGAGCTCAAGCACGGTCCGCTGGCCCTGGTCGACGAGAACATGCCGATCGTGGCGGTGGCGCCGAACGGCCCGCTGCTGGACAAGCTGAAGTCCAACCTGCAGGAGGTGCGTGCCCGCGGCGGTCGCCTGATCGTGTTCGCCGATGGTGCCGCCGGCATGGACGACATGGCCGCCCACGGCACGATGCTGCGCGTGGAATCCGGTGGCAGCTTCATTGCCCCGGCGGTGTTCACCGTGCCGCTGCAGCTGCTGGCCTACCACGTGGCCGTGCTGCGCGGCACCGACGTCGACCAGCCACGCAACCTGGCCAAGTCGGTCACCGTCGAGTAATTCCGCGCTTCACCCCGGCACGGGATGTGCCGTCGCATGTGAAGGCCCCGGTCCACGCCGGGGCCTTCGCCGTCCGGCAGCTAGAACTCCTGCTTGAAGCGGATGCCGATCGTGCGCGGCAGGCTGTAGCCGGTGTAGACCTGACCGTTCGGGTATGACGTCACCACCCCGTGCGCGCCGCAGACGTCGACGCCGCACTCGGTGTACTTGTACTGCGCCGAGCGCTTGTCGAACGCGTTGTTGATGTAGACGTCGGCCGACCAGGTGCCTTTCTGCACGCCGGCCGACAGATCCAGCGTGGTGTAGGCGGGCAGGTCGCCGAGCAGCGCCCGCTCGCTCAGGCGCAGGTCGGTGGTGCGCTTGCCGACGTGGACCAGTGCCGCCTGCACGAACGCGTCGCTGTCACCGATGTTGAAGCTGTAATGCGCGATCAGGTTGCCCTTGAACTTCGGCGTAATCGGCAGCTGGGTGCCCTTGGGCGCCAGCGGTCCCGACACCACGCTGCCGTCCTGCGGGTTGAGCGAGCCGGGCGGGCAGTCGGTGATCGGGCGTCCGCTGGCGTCGGTGAAGCCGCAGTAGTTGGCGGTCAGCCGCGCCCGGTACATCGCCCAGCCGGCGGTCAGTTGCAGGTTGTAGGAGGCCTGCCAGTTCAGTTGCGATTCGAGGCCTTCGATGCGGGCGGAGTTGGCGTTCTTGATTTCGGTGAGGCCGTTTGCGCCGAGGATCGGGAACTGGAAGTCGTTCCAGGTTTCGCGGAACACCGCGCCGTTGAAGGACACCCGGTTGTCCAGCCACGAAGTCTTCCAGCCCAGCTCCTGGTTGATCAGGAAGTCGGCGTGGTATGGCAGCAAGGTGCCGCGCCGGTTGACGCCGCCGGGGCGGAAGCCCTCGGAGCGGGTGGCGTAGATCATCTTGGTGTCGCTGATGTTCCAGGTCAGGTTGAACTTGGTGAGGTTGCCGCTCTCCTTCACCTTCTTGTTGAAGTCCAGGCACGGTGCGCCCATGAAGGGATCGGGCGACACGCAGGCGGCCTCGCCCTGGCTGGAGGAGAAGCCCGCGCCGTAGCCGAAATAGCCGTACAGCCGGTTGCTGGTGCGGTAATAGCGCTCGCCGATGGTGCCGGTGAGCACGTCGGGGATGAAGTCCCAGGACAGTTCGCCGAACAGTGCCTCGTCGCGGTCGTAGCGCATCTGCCGGGTCAGCCAGATGGTGTCGTTCCAGCCGCTGACGGAGAGCGCGTCGGCCAGGCCGTCGACCTGGTAGTTCTGCATGATGTCGTGCTTCTGCTTCTGCCAGAACGCACCGGCGACCAGGCGCAGGCGATCGTCCGCCGGTGACACCAGGCGCAGCTCGTGGCTGCTGTTGGTGTAGCCGTCGCGATCGCTGATGTGCTGCGACGGATTCACCAGCGCGCCGTTGTTGTCATAGAACGATGCACCGGAGCCGTACAGCGCGTCGTACCAGAAGCCGTAGTCGCTGTAGTCGGTCTGCTCCTCCTGGTTGCGCTTGAGGTGCGCGTAGGCATAGGTCAGGTCGAAGTTGCCGATCTTGCCCTGCACGGTCAGCGCGCCCTGCCACCAGCGATCGTTGACGCGCTCGGGATAGAAGTGCGTGACGGCCAGGTCGCCCACCGCCGGGTCGCTGGCGAAGTTGCCGTGCGAGATGGTCTGCTGCCCCATCAGCATCGGCGTGATCGACCAGTTGTCGTCGAGGTCGACCTTCAGCGCGGCGCGCGCGCCGGTGATGTTGGCGTCGTTGTAGTTGTCTTTTGCATGGCCGACGCACTGGGATGCCGACGACGGCGAGGTTCCGCTCGCCGTGCAGCCCGGCGCGTTGCTGATGGTGATGCCCGAGGTGGGGAAGGTACGCGAGCCGGCCTTGTTGTCGATGTAGCCGGCATCGTGCTCGCGCCAGCCGACCAGGCGGATCGCGGCCGTCGAATTGATCGGCAGGTTGAGCATGCCCTCGCCCGTGTAGCCGATGCCGCCGTGCGCGAGCGTGTCCACGCCGAGGCTGTAGCTGGCCGCGTAACCGCTGGGGTCGGGCTTGTTGGTGATGATGCGCAGGGCGCCGGCCTCGGCGCTGGCGCCGTACAGCGTGCCCTGGGGGCCGGCCAGCACCTCGATGCGGGCGATGTCGTACATGTGGATGTCGAGCGGGCCCTGGATCGTCGTCACCGGCTGGTCGTCGAGGTAGACGCCCACGCTCGGCTGCGAACCGGAATGGTTGGTGTTGCCGCCGCTGGTCACGCCGCGCATGTAGATCGAGACGAAGCCGGGCCCGGTGGCGATGCCGCCACCGCCTTGCTGGAAGGTCACGCTGGGCAGGTACTTCACGTAGTCGTCGAAACTCTTCACGTGCAGCGCTTCGAGCTGGTCGGTGGCCAGCACGTCCATGCTGATCGGCACCTTCTGCAGGTTCTCCGTGCGCTTCTGCGCGGTCACCGTGACCACGCTGAGCGTGGTGGCTTTCTGCTTCGTCGATGACGTGGTGTCGGGCGGCGTGGACTGCCCGGTGTCCTGCGCCATGGCGGGCGCCGCCATGGCCAGGCAGATGGCGGCCGCCAGCGGCAACCGGATCAACGTCGCCCGTCGGGCGTTCATGGCCTGTCTGGAACTGCTTGCATGCATGCGATTTCCCCTCATCCGGTGAACGGCAAACCAACCCAACCCCCAACTTCTCAGGTGAACCCCGGCACCTCTGGATAGCTGTCCAGCACCGGCCCGAGCGCCTGTTCCAGCGGCCCCAGCCACGGCGCAAAGCGGCGCCAGTGGTCCACGCCCTCGCGATAGATCGGGCGGCGCACCTGCTCGGAACTCGCGGTGTGCACCGGCCGCGGATTCTCGAAGAAGCGCAGGCAGGCGTCCTCGAACGGCAGGCCGCAATAATCTAGCAGGCGACGCACCTCGCCCTCGGTGTCCGCCACCATGCGCTCGTAGAACACGCGGTGGATGCGCCCGGGCAGCACCGTGTCGAAGTGCGCCATCAGGCGGACGTAGTCGTGGTAGTAGCGCCCGACGTCTTCCAGGTCGTAGCTGAAACTCTGCCCGCGCGCGAAGTGCTGCTTGAACGCCGAGAAACAGCACGCCAGCGGATGCCGGCGCGCGTCGATGATTCGGGCGTTCGGCAGCATCAGCTGGATCAGGCCGAGGTGCATGAAGTTGTTCGGCATCTTGTCGATGAACAGCGGCGCCGAGGTCTTGCGCTGGATGCGCGTGCGCGCGAGGTAGCGCTCGCCGAGCGCGCGCAGCGCGCCGGCGTCGAGCGCGGCCAGCGCATCGTGGTAGGGCATCACGCCGTCGCCCTGGCCCTGCCGGCGCAGGCCGCGGGTGATCGAGGCAACTTCGGGCAGCTCCATCGTGCCCTCGACCTGGCTGTGGCTGGACAGGATCTGCTCGATCAGGGTGGAACCGGCGCGCGGCAGCCCGACGACGAAGATCGGATCGCGCGCCGGGCAGCCCATGCCCGCGCGCGCGCCGAAGAAATCGCCGGTGTAGTGCGCACAGGCGCGGTCCACCCGCGCGCTGGTCGCGTCCGCGCTGTAGTGCAGTTGCGCGCGGCGGATCGCATTGCCGCGCGCGTAGTGGGCGAACGAATCCGCGCAGGCGTCGGCATCCTCGCGCGCCTTGCCCATGGCGAACTCCAGGTGCAGGCGGTCTTCGTCCGACAGGTCGCTGCGGGCCAGCTGGTCGCTCATCGTGGCGAGGTCGGCCGCGCTGAAGCGGAAGGTCTTGAGGTTGGCGAGGCTCCACCAGACTTCACCGAACGAGGGCAGGCGTTCCAGGCTGTGCCGGTAGGCGGCAATCGCGCGTTCGCCGAAGCCGGCGGTCTTCAGCGCGTGGCCGTAGCTCATCCACACCCGCGGATTGTCGGGGTAGCGCCGCACCAGGTCGGCGTAGATCGCGAGGGCCGGCTCGTAATCGCCGATGCGGCAAAGCACCACCGCCTTGAGGTTGCGGTAGGCCGGGTGTTGCGGGTCGTTCGCCAGCAGGTGTTCGATCTGCGCCAGCGCCTGTTCGGGCTGGTTGCTGCGATGCAGGACCATGGCGTAGTGCTGGCGTGCGGCGTCGAAGCCGGGGGCCAGTTCGAGGCAGCGCGCCAGCAGGTTCAGCGCATCCTCGTTGCGGCCCACGCGGGCGGCGACTTCGGCGAACATGCGGATCGCCGCCACGTCGGTGGGCGCCTGTTTCAGATGCTCTCGCAGCAGCGCCTCGGCCTGCGGGACGCGGCCTTCGGCGAGCGCCACGGCCGCGCCCATCAGACGCGGATCGTGGGTGGAGTGCAACACGTGCCGGGCGTAGGCGGCGTCCGCCGCGTCCTGCTCGCCGGCTGCCATCAGGTGGTCGCCGAGTTCGCGCCAGGCTTGCGGCAGGTCGGGTTGCAGTGCGACCGCGCGGCGCAGCGCGGCGATCGCCTCTTCGCCGCGGCCGAGCCGGCCCAGCACCACGCCCAGGTCGAACTGCAGCGCCGCCCATGTCGGTTGCGACGGCGCCAGCGGAAGCAGGATGTCGAGCGCGGCCCGGGCATCGCCCTGACGCAGGCGCGCGGCGGCCAGCAGTTGCAGCGCCAGCGGATGGGCGCCGACGGCGTGCAGGATTTCTTCGAGTTGTTCCACCGCCAGTGCGGGGTCGCGTTGCAGCAGCCGCTCCGCGTGTGCCAGCGCCTGCTCCAGCGTGCCGCTGGCCGACGCCGCGATCATGCGTCGCCTCGTGCTGGCGACGGGAACGCCCCACGCGGGGCGACGGGCCGGAGTGACGACAGCGGTGCGGCGCCTGACATGGAAGGTAGCGGCCTCTCGCGGGGTTCGCCGCAATCTACAACCGAATCCGGCTGGGAGATAGTGGCGCCGGCCGGCGCGGCGCAGCTGCGGTTGCCGCCGGTTCGACACAAGCGCTAGGCTCAGCCGGACGCCTCCGCCGGTCTGGGCGGGTCGCATCGGCCGGGTTGTTCGCGGCCATCCAACCGGGGGACAGCAATCCATGCACGCCGACACCGTCGTCGAACCGCTCGACCGGGCACACGCCTTGCCGGCGCGCTACTACGCGGGGGAGGCGATGCTGGCGATGGAGCAGCGCGCGGTGTTCGCACGCAGTTGGCAACTGGTGGCCCATCGGGAGCAGCTGGCCGAGCCCGGCGATCACGTGGTCGATCAGGTCGGCGGCGTGCCCCTGCTGCTGGTGCGCGGCCAGGATGGCGTGCTGCGGGCTTTTCCCAATGTCTGTCGCCACCGCGCCGGTCCGCTGGCGCTGTGCGACGGCAAGGGCGCGCGGGCGCTGCACTGCAAGTACCACGGCTGGACCTACACGCTGGAAGGCCAGCTGCGCAGCGCGCCGGAGATGCAGGACGCCGCCGACTTCCGCGTGGAGGACATCCGCCTGCCGCCGCTGCGCGTGCACGAATGGCAGGGGCTGGTGTTCGTGGCGCTGGACGCCGCCGTGCCGCCGTTCGAGGAAGTCTATGGCGGCATCGCCGAACGCATCGCGCCGATCGACCTGGTGGCGATGCGCTACCTGCGCCGCGACACCTACGACATCGACTGCAACTGGAAGGTCTACGTCGACAACTACCTCGAGGGCTACCACCTGCCGCACGTGCATCCGGGCCTGTCGAAGGTGCTCGACTACCGCGCCTACGACACCGAGCTGTTCCCCTGGCATTCGCTGCAATCTTCGCCGCTGCGCAACAGCACCGACATCTACGGCGACGGCGAGGCGTTCTACTACTTCATCTATCCCAACGTGATGCTCAACATCATGCCGGGAAGGTTGCAGACCAATCGCATCCTGCCGCTGGGCCCGGGCCGCTGCCGCATCGTGTTCGACTACTACTACGCGCAGGACGCCGAGGCGCAGGCGCGCATGGAGGCCGACCGCAGCTTCAGCGACGAGGTGCAGAACGAGGACATCGGCATCTGCGAGGCGGTGCAGCGGGGGCTGGCCTCCGGCGCGTACACGCCGGGCCGGCTCAACCCGAAGCGCGAAAGCGGCGTATGGCATTTCCAGAACCTGTTGCGCGCGGCCTATGCGGGGCCGGCCGGCGAATCTGCATGAATTCGTCGCCGCATGCGCTGCCACCGAAGCGGACAGGCGCGCGTCGAGATGCGTGACCGCAGCCGGATCGGCTTCTGGACCTGCACCGCGCTGGTGGTCGGCAACGTGATCGGCATGGGCATCTTCCTGCTGCCCTCGTCGCTGGCGCCGTTCGGTTTCAACGCGCTGATCGGCTGGGGCATCACCCTGTTCGGCTGCCTCACCCTGGCGCGGGTATTCGCGCATCTGTCCGCGGCGTTGCCTGCTGCCGATGGCCCCTACGGCTATGTCCGCGACACACTGGGCGAGCTGCCGGCCTACATGTCGATGTGGGCGTACTGGGTGTCGCTGTGGCTGACCAACGCGGCGCTGGCTACTGGCGTGGTGGGCTACGTTACCGTGGTGATGCCGGCACTCGGCGTCATTCCGCCGGTGTGGTTTGCCTTGGTACTGGTGTGGCTGTTCACCCTGGTCAACCTGCTCGGCGTGCGCACCGGCGGCATCGTGCAGATCGTCACCACCACGCTGAAGCTGCTGCCGATGCTGGCGATCGCCGTGCTTGGCGGCTGGGTGTTGCTGAACTCGCCGGGCAGCTATGCGGCCCATCCGCCGACCACCCCGGTGACGTTTGCCGGCGTGATGGCGGCTTCCACCATCGCGTTGTTCGCGATGCTGGGCATCGAATCGGCCAGCATTCCGGCCAGCCGCGTGGACAACCCCGGCCGCACCATTCCGCGCGCCACGATGACGGGCGCGGTGGTGGTCGCGCTGATCTACGTCATCGTGTCGACCGTGCCACTGCTGTTGTTGCGGCAGGACGTGCTGGCCAGCGCCAGCGCGCCGTTTGCGCTGCTGATGGACACGTTCGGCCACGCCGGGTCGGGTCGCTGGCTGGCGCTGTTCGTGGTGATCAGCGGACTCGGCGCCCTGAACGGCTGGACCCTGCTGGCCGGACAACTGACCCGCACCATGGCGGACAACGGCGTGCTGCCACCGTTGCTTGCGCGCAGCAATCGCCATGGCGCGCCGGTTGCCGCGTTGCTGATCACCGCGACGCTGGCCTCGGTGATGGTGTGGATGAGCTACAGCAGTTCGCTGGTGGCGGCATTCACCTTCATCACCCTGGTGGTGACGGCGGCGAACCTGCCCTTGTACCTGGCCTGTGCGCTGGCGCTGGCGGTGCTGTGGCGGCGCGGCGCGCCGGGCTGCAGCGGGCGCGGCGTGCTGCTGGTGGCGGGCATTGGCACGGCGTATGTGGTCTTCGCCTTCGTCGGCATCGGCGGCGGACCGTTCGTGTATGCGCTGGGCCTGATCGCCGCGGGCCTGCCGCTGTATGTCTTCATGCGGTGGCGGCGCAAGCCGGTCGCCGCCACCGAGGCCTGAGCACCATGCGCGACCCCCGCTACGACATCCTGTTCGAACCGGTGAAAATCGGCCCGGTCACCGCGAAAAACCGCTTCTTCCAGGTGCCGCACTGCAACGGCATGGGCCACGCGATGCCGCTGGCCCATGCGGCGATGCGCGAGATGAAGGCCGAGGGCGGCTGGGCGGTGGTCTCCACCGAGGAGTGCGAGATCCACCCCAGCGGCGATCTCACGCCGTACGTGGAAGCGCGGCTGTGGGATGACCGCGACATCCCCGCGCTGGCGCTGATGTGCGACAAGGTGCACGCGCACGGTGCGCTGGCTGCGCTGGAACTCACCCACAACGGACCGACGGCGTCGAACCTGTATTCGCGCGAAGTGCTGATCGCGCCGTCGCACCAGCCGACCAAGTACGGCTACCCGCACCAGGCGCGGGCGATGACGAAGCATGACATCCGCGAGTATCGCCGCTGGCACCGCGAGGCGGCGATCCGGGGCAGGCGCGCGGGCATGGACATCATCTACGTCTACGCGGCGCACGACCTGTCGCTGGCGATGCACTTCCTGCAGCGCCGGCGCAACCAGCGCAGCGACGAGTACGGCGGCTCGCTGGAGAATCGCGTGCGGCTGCTGCGCGAGGTGCTCGAAGACACCAAGGATGCGGTGGGCGACACCTGCGCCGTGGCGCTGCGTTTCGCCACCGAGGAGCTGCTGGGGCCGGGCGGCGTCGAACTGGTCGAGGCGAAGGAAATCGTGGCCATGCTGGCCGAGCTGCCCGACCTGTGGGACGTGAACGTGGCCGCCTGGTACAACGATTCGGTGCCGTCGCGTTTTGCCGCCGAAGGCGCGCAGGAGCCGTTCATCGACTTCGTCAAGCAAACCACGACGAAGCCGGTGGTTGGCGTGGGCCGCTTCACCTCGCCCGACACCATGGTCTCGCAACTCAAGCGCGGCGTGCTCGACATGATCGGCTGCGCGCGCCCGTCGATCGCTGATCCGTTCCTGCCGAAGAAGATCGAGGAAGGTCGCAGCGACGACATCCGCGAATGCATCGGCTGCAACATCTGCGTCTCCGGCGACATGACGATCTCGCCGATCCGCTGCACACAGAACCCGACCATGGGCGAGGAGTGGCGCAAGGACTGGCACCCGGAGCGCATCGCGCCGAAGCGTTCGGCGGCGCGCGTGCTGGTGGTCGGCGCCGGCCCGGCCGGGCTGGAAGCGGCCCGTGCGCTGGGCCAGCGGGGCTACGAGGTGAGCCTGGCCGAGGCGCGCAAGGAACTCGGTGGCCGCGTCACCCGCGAAGCGCGCCTGCCGGGCCTGGCCGAATGGGCGCGCGTGCGCGACTGGCGCGTCGGCCAGGTCCGCAAGCTGGCGAATATCGCTGTCTATCTCGATTCCGCACTCACCGCGCAGGACGTGCTCGACTTCGGCGCCGACCACGTGGTGCTCGCCACCGGCTGCCACTGGCGCCGCGACGGCTACGGCCGCAGCCACGGCGCGGCCATCGACGGCTTCGCCGACGGCGCGCGCATCTATACGCCCGACGACCTGATGGACGGCCGTCTGCCCGAGGGCCGCGTGGTGGTGTTCGACGATGACGGCTTCTACCACGCGGGCATCGCAGCCGAAGCCTTGCGCCTGCGCGGTTGCGAAGTGGCGTATCTGACGCCGGAGGACAGCGTTGCGCCATGGAGCCAGCACACGCTGGACTACCGGCACGTCCGCAAGCGGATGGCCAAGCTCGGCATCGAGGCGGTCGTGTCGCACGACATCGTCGGCTACGCCGGCAGCACGCTCGCCATCGAAAACGTGTGGGACCACCAGCGCCGGGAGCTGGCCTGCGACGCCGTCGTCACGGTCACCGCCCGCCTGCCCGACGACGCGCTGTACCAGGAGCTGTTGCGGCGCGAGCCCGAGTGGTCCGCTGCGGGCCTGCAATCACTGCGCTGCATCGGCGACGCCGAGGCGCCGGGCCTGATCGCCCACGCGGTTTATGCGGGGCATCGCTATGCGCGCGAACTGGAAGAGCCCGCCGCCATCGGCGTCCCGTTCAAACGCCATTTCCACATCGAGTGACGATCGCCCAGGCTCACGGGCGCAGCGCGGTCGCCGTCGGGAGTGGCCCCGGGATACCTGTCGTTGCAATCGATGCGGTGGCAGATTCGGCGTAGGCTGCGCCCGTGCGCGGGGGTGTACCGACTGGGGGTAAGACGATGGCTCGGACGGCGCTGGTCGATGTGTTGCGGCGGGCTGCGACGATTGCGGCCGTGTCCCGGAGTACGGGCGAGCCGCTGGATGAGGCGATTGCGCGCGAACGCAGCTTGCGGGTGGATCATGCGCGGCGCCGATTCCTGCGGCAATCGGCGGTGGCTTCCGCGGCGCTGATGCTGGGCGCCTGCGCACGTGTGCCGATGCCCCTTCGCGCCACCGGCACGGATGAAGTGGTGGTGGTTGGCGCCGGCGTGGCCGGGTTGACCTGCGCGCACCGGCTGCGCCAAGCCGGCGTGCCGGTGCGTGTGTACGAGGCACAGGAGCGCATCGGCGGGCGCATGCTCAGCCTGCGCAGCCACTTCGCCGACAACCAGGTGTGCGAACTGGGCGGCGAGCTGATCGACACCGGCCACGTGCATATCCGCGCACTGGCCTGTGAGCTGGGCATCGAACTGGACGACCTGTCGCGCGATCCCACGGCTGCGTTCGGCGACATCTGGTTCTGCAACGGTCGGCGTTATGGCGAGGACGACATCCTGCGCGAATTCGCGCCGCTGGCCGCGGCGATCGCCCGCGACGCGGCGACCTTGCCGGAGGAGGAAATCACCGCGGCCACGCCCGGCGGCGCGCAGCGACTGGATCGCGAAACGATCACGCAATGGCTGGATCGCCAGGGCGCCAGTGGCTGGCTGCGCACCCTGATCGAGGTGGCGTACACGACGGAGATGGGACTGGACTGCGACGAACAGTCCGCGCTGAATTTCCTCACCTTCATTGATCCGGGTCGGGACCATTTCCGCATTTTCGGCGAAAGCGACGAGCGCTTCCACGCGCGCGGCGGCAACGACCTGATCGTGCAGCGGTTGGGCGCGGGACTGGCCGACGCCATCCACACTGGCAGCGTGCTGGAGTCGCTCGGCCAGGGCGCCGATGGCCGCTACGTGCTGGGCTTCAAGCGCGATGCCGGCGCATTCGAGGTGCGCGCGCAACAGGTGGTATTGGCCTTGCCCTTCACCACGTTGCGCCGCGTACGCATCGACGCGGCGTTGCCGGCGGTGAAACGCCGTGCGATCGCCGAACTCGGTTATGGCACCAACGCCAAGCTGATGATCGGTTTCAACGAGCGGGTCTGGCACACGCGCCACCAGAGCGGCGGCGCCATCTATGCCGACCTGCCGCTGCAGACCACCTGGGAAACCAGCCGCATGCAGCCTGGTACGGCCGGCATCCTGACCAACTTCACCGGCGGACGGCATGGCGTCGAGCTGGGAAGCGGCAGCGCGAAGCAGCAGGCTGCCGCCGCCGTGCAACAACTGGAAGCGGTCTTCCCGGGACTGTCCGGGGCGAGGGACGGGGCGCGCGAGGCGCGCATGCACTGGCCCACGTTCCCGTGGACCCTGGGCAGCTACGCGTGCTTCCTGCCGGGCCAGTGGACCGGCATCCGTGGCGCCATCGGCGAGCGCGTGGGCAACCTGCACTTCGCCGGCGAGCATTGCGCGTTCGACAACCAGGGCTTCATGGAAGGTGGCTGCGAGACCGGCGAATGGGCGGCCCAAGCCGTGCTGCGCACCGCCGGGACGGGCTCCTGGCCCGCGTCGGCGAAGTGCGCGCAGACGGCCTGAACGACGTGGCGGTCGGCAAACCTGGGGCGAATCGAGGTTCCCGTTTCAGCGAATCCGTGGCCTGCTGCGGCAGCGGCCGTCGTGCTCAGACGCGGCCGTAGACATCGTCGAAACGCACGATGTCGTCCTCACCCAGATAGCTGCCGGACTGCACCTCGATCAGCTCCAGCACGACCTTGCCAGGGTTGCGCAGGCGGTGCTTGCTGCCCAGCGGGATATACGTGCTCTGGTTCTCGCCGAGCAGGAACACCTTGTCGTCGCAGGTGACCTCGGCGGTGCCGGAGACCACGATCCAGTGCTCGGCGCGATGATGGTGCTTCTGCAGGCTGAGCGAAGCGCCCGGCTTGACCTGGATCCGCTTGACCTGGAAGCGCTCGCCTTCCTCCAGGGAGTCGTAATTGCCCCAGGGGCGGTGCACCACGCGATGCAGCGAGTGTTCGCTGCGGCCGGCGGCCTTCAGTTGCTCGACGATCTTCTTCACGTCCTGCGCGGCGTCGCGGTGGGCCACCAGGGTCGCGTCCGGCGTGGTCACCACGATCAGGTCATCGACGCCCACGGTGGCCAGCAGGTGGCGGTCGTGCGAGCGCAGCAGCGAACGATGCGTGTCCACCGCCAGGGTGTCGCCTTCGCGCAGGTTGCCGTCGGCGTCCTTGTCGCCGGTCAGCCACAGCGCCGACCACGAACCGATGTCGCTCCATGCGCAGCTGACCGGGATCACCGCAGCGCGGCGGGTCTTCTCCATCACGGCGTAGTCGATCGAGTCGTCGGGCACCCGGGCGAACGCATCGCGGTCGATGCGCACGAAGTCCAGATCGACCGTGGCTTTCGCGTGCGCCATGCGCACCGCTTCCAGCATCGCCGGCGCGTGCGCGGCCAATTCTTCCAGGTAGCGCGCGGCCTTGAACAGGAACATGCCGGAGTTCCAGTCGTAGCCGCCGTCGGCCAGGTAGGATTGGGCGGTGGCCAGGTCGGGCTTCTCGACGAACTGCTCGACGCGATAGCCGTGGTGGTCGATCGGGTCGGCGCGGCGGATGTAGCCAAAGCCGGTTTCCGGCCGGTCCGGGCGGATGCCGAACGTCACCAGCCAGTCCTGCGCCGCCAGCGGCTGTGCCTGTCTTACGGCCTCGACGAAGGCGTCGGTGTCGCCGATCAGGTGATCGGCCGGCAGCACCAGCAGCATGGCCTCGGGGTCGCGCTGCAAGGCCTGCAACGCACCCAGCGCGATCGCCGGCGCGGTGTTGCGGGCCAGCGGTTCCAGCACGATGCTGGCGTCCCTGATGCCGGCCTCCAGCAACTGGTCGGCGGCGAGGAAGCGGTGATCCTCGCTGGCCACCACGATCGGCGCGGCGACGTCGGGCAACTGGCGGGTGCGCGCGATGGTCTGCTGGAACAGCGTGCCCTTGCCGGCGAGCGCGAGGAACTGCTTGGGCAGGTTCTTGCGCGAGACGGGCCAGAGCCGGGTGCCGCTGCCACCGCTGAGGATGAGGGGGATCAACATGGTGGCAGGATCTCGTTCAGTGCATGGATGAGGCAAGCTGGCGCACGACATCGCGCAAGCCCTGCGTCCAGTCCGGCAGGGCAAGGCCAAAATGCCGCTGGAAACCGCCATTGTCCAGCAGCGACCAGGCCGGGCGCACGGCCGGCGTGGGGAATTCGCTGCTGTCGATCGCGAGCACGCGGGGCACGCGCGCCAGCAGGCCCTGGGTGGCGGCCTCGGCGAAGATCGCGCCGGCAAAGCCGTGCCAGGTCGTCGCGCCGCTGGCAACCAGATGATGGGTGCCGGCCAGTGCGTCGCGTTGCACACGATCCGACGACAACCAGCGATCGAGTGCGGCGAGCGTTCCGTCCACGATCAGGCCGGTGTCGGTGGGTGCGCCGTGCTGGTCGGCCACCACGCGCAGCTCGTCGCGTTCGGCGCCCAGGCGCAGCATGGTGCGCAGGAAGTTGTGGCCGTGCGCCGCGTAGACCCAGGCGGTGCGGAAGATGAAATGGTCGGCGCCGCTGTCGCGCAGCGCGAGTTCGCCGGCCAGCTTGCTGCGGCCATAGGCGCCGAGCGGACCGGTGGCTGCATCGACCGCGTACGGCTGCGACTGCCGACCGTCGAACACGTAGTCGGTGGAGTAGTGGATCACCAGCGCGCCACGTGCCGCCGCCCAGTGGCCGAGCACGCCCACCGCCTCGCCGTTGACGCGGGTGGCCAGGGCTTCCTCCTGCTCGGCGCGATCGACTGCGGTATAGGCGGCGGCGTTGACGATCAGGTCGGGTTGCAGGCGGTCGAGCAGGGCGGGCAGGGATGCGGGGTTCGACAGGTCGGCGAGCTCGCCGTGCCCGCCGCCGGCCAGCACGCCATCACGACTGGCGGCGACCAGCTCGCCGCGCGCGGCGAGGCCGCCGTGATCGAGCAGGCTGCGGCCGAGCTGGCCGTTGGCCCCGAGTAGCAGGATTTTCATGCCACGTAGACCGGCAGGCGCTCCGCTGGCACGTCGGCGAGCAGGGGCGTCTTGCCGTCCTTGTCCGACAGCAGCGGCGCGCTGATCGGCCAGTCGATGCCGAGCGCGGCGTCGTTCCAGCGGATGCCCGCGTCGGCCCTGGGGTCATACAGCGCGGTGCACTGGTAGCTGAAGGTGGCGAACTCGGACAACACGCAGAAGCCGTGCGCGAAGCCTTCAGGCACCCAGAAATGACGATGGTTGTCGGCCGTCAGCATCACGCCGATCGACTGCCCGAAGGTGGGCGAGCCGCGGCGGATGTCCACCGCCACGTCGTAGACCTCGCCTTCGAGCACGCTGACCAGCTTGCCCTGCGGATTCGGCCACTGGTAATGCAGGCCGCGCAACACGCCGCGCGCCGAGCGCGACACGTTGGACTGCACGAAGCGGTGGTCGACGCCGGCCTCCTGGTACTTCGCCTCGTTGTAGCTTTCGTAGAAGAACCCGCGGGCATCGCCGAACACCTGCGGTTCGAGGATCAGCGCGCCGGGCAGGCTGGTCTGGATCACCTTCATCGGGCGTGTCCCTCGCGCACCAGGCCCTGCAGGTACTGGCCGTAGCCGGTCTTGGCCAGCGGCGCGGCCAGGCCCAGCAGCTGCTCGTCGTCGATCCAGCCGTTGAGGTGGGCGATCTCCTCCGGGCAGCAGACCTTCAAGCCTTGCCGGTTCTCGATCGTCTCGATGTAGTTGCCCGCTTCCATCAGCGATTCGTGGGTGCCGGTGTCGAGCCAGGCGAAGCCGCGGCCGAGCTGCTCCAGGTGCAGCGAACCGTCGTCGAGATAGCAGCGGTTGAGGTCGGTGATCTCCAGCTCGCCGCGCGGCGACGGCTGCAATGCTGCGGCGTAGTCGCAGACGCGGGCGTCGTAGAAATACAGTCCGGTGACGGCGTAGTGGGACTTCGGTGTGGCGGGCTTTTCCTCCAGCCCGACCACTTTTCCGTCGGCGTCGAATTCCGCCACGCCGTAACGCTGCGGGTCCTTCACCCAGTAGCCGAACACGGTGGCGCCGTGTTCGCGCGCCGCGGCACGCTTGAGGCGTTCGGTGAAGCCGTGGCCGTAGAAGATGTTGTCGCCCAGCACCAGGCAGCTGGGCTTGCCGTCGACGAAATCACGGCCGATGGTGAACGCCTGGGCCAGCCCGTCCGGCGACGGCTGCACCGCGTAACGGATGTCCAGGCCCCACTGCGAGCCGTCGCCCAGCAGGCGCTCGAACATCGCCTGCTCGTGCGGCGTGTTGATGATCAGGATCTCGCGGATACCGGCCAGCATCAGCGTGGCCAGCGGGTAGTAGATCATCGGCTTGTCGTACACCGGCAGCAGCTGCTTGCTGATCGCGCGGGTGATCGGATGCAGCCGGGTGCCGGAACCGCCGGCGAGGATGATGCCCTTCCTTGTGTTGCTCATGAGCCGAGCCGCTCCATGCGATAGCTGCCGTCCAGCACGCGCTGGCTCCACGACTGATGGGCGAGATACCAGTCCACCGTCTGCGCGATGCCGGTCTCGAAGGTGTGGGTCGGCCGCCAGCCCAGTTCGTCCTGCAACTTGCTCGAATCGATCGCATAGCGGCGATCGTGGCCGGGCCGATCCCTGACGTAGGTGATCAGCGATTCGCGGGGGCGCCCGTCGGCCAGTGGCTGGCGCGCATCGAGCAGGGCGCAGATGGTCTTCACCACGGTGATGTTCTCGCGCTCGGCATTGCCGCCCACGTTGTAGGTCTCGCCCACGCGACCGGCGTCCAGCACGCGGCGGATCGCGCTGCAGTGATCGCCCACGAACAGCCAGTCGCGGATGTTGAGTCCATCGCCGTAGACCGGCAGCGGCTCGCCGCCCAGCGCCTTCTGGATCACCAGCGGGATCAGCTTCTCGGGGAACTGGTACGGCCCGTAATTGTTCGAGCAGTTGGTGGTCAGCACCGGCAGGCCGTAGGTGTGGTGGAACGCCCGCACCAGGTGGTCGGAGGCGGCCTTGGACGCGGAGTACGGCGAGTTCGGCGCATACGGCGTGGTCTCGGTGAACTTGCCCTCGGCGCCCAGCGAGCCGTAGACCTCGTCGGTCGACACGTGCAGGAAGCGGAAGCCGTCGCGGGCAGCGCCGTCGAGGCCGCGCCAGTAGTCGCGGGCGCATTCGAGCAGACCCAGCGTGCCCACCACATTGGTCTGCACGAACTCGGCCGGACCGTCGATCGAGCGGTCCACATGCGATTCGGCGGCGAAATTGACGATGGCGTCGGGCCGGTGCTCGGCCAGCAGCTTCGCCACCAGCGCGCGATCGCCGATGTCGCCATGGACGAACACGTGCCGCTCGTTCCCGTCCAGCGAAGCAAGCGTGTCGGGGTTGCCGGCGTAGGTCAGCTTGTCCAGGTTCACCACGCGCAGACCATCGGCGATGGCCTGCAGGACGAAGTTGGCGCCGATGAAACCGGCTCCGCCGGTGACCAGCAATATCTTCATGTATCACTCCAATTTGATCCCAAGTATTCTGTCATACAGGGGTGTGAAGTGGCATGGCCCCATGGTTCCGGCCTGCTGCGGGCGTTCATGTCACGTATGCCGAGCGCCGGAAGCCGAAGTGTGTTGGTCCGGTTTTATGCACGTCGCGTCGCGATGAGATGGTTGTTCCAGGCATACCTGAGGTGGTTGTGTCGGTACGTTCCCTGAAAGCACTTCATCCGATGTTGAGAGGTTTTCTCATGCGGACCTTGTCAAGTCCGCGCTGGGCCGGAATCCGTCACGGAATTCCGTTGCCGATCCGGCAATGGGTCCGTGGCAGGCTGGAAAGGCCGATCAGGCATGACCTGGGCTTCAGGCGAACCAGCGAATGGGGCAGCGACACGTCGACGGTTCCCAGCGACACGCCGACGGTTCCCGACGCGGGGGCCGGTCATGAGCCGTCGAACGTCGCGGCGGCGCACGGAGTCAATCTCCATGGGTATCTTTCCCGCTGGCTGGGCCTTGGGGAATGCGCGCGACTCTATGCGAATGCCATGCTTGCCACGAAGTATCCGGTTTCGTTGTACGACGTGGACATCGATATCCCGCATCCGCGGCGTGACCGCACGCTGGCCGCCCATCTGGGCACGGCTTCTCCGTACCGGTGTGACCTGATCTTTGTCAATCCGGATCACTGGGCGGACACCTTGCTGAGCGCCGGCATCTCGACAGCTCGAGGCCGCTATGTGATCGGCTACTGGTTCTGGGAGTTGGAGAACTTCCCCGAAGACTGGCGACTGGCCATCGATCAGGTCGATGAAATCATGGTTTCGTCCGCCTTTGTCGAACAGGCGATGCGGCGGATCTGCAACAAGCCGGTGACGCGCGTGCCGCTGCCGTTGGTGCCGGGGACGAGTGACAGCAGCCTGCAGCGTCACCATTTCGGCTTGCGTGACGACGATTACGTCTTCTTCTGCTCTTTCGATTTCAATTCGACCGTCGCCAGAAAGAATCCGCAGGCGGTCATTGATGCCTTTTGCAAGGCGTTCCCACGCGGGGACGAGAAGGTCTCATTGCTGATCAAGTCCAGCAATGGGAACCGCAACACCGCCCTGCTGATCCAGTTGCTGGGGGCTGTCGCACGCGATGCGCGCATCCAGCTGCGCGACGACCTGCTCGAGCGCCATCACCTTCAGTCATTGCATCGCTGCATCGACGTCTATGTTTCGCTGCATCGTTGCGAGGGCTTCGGACTGGGCATGGCCGAGGCGATGTGCCTGGGCAAGGCCGTGGTGGCGACAGGTTATTCGGGCAACCTGGAGTTCATGACGCCGGCGAACAGCTGTCTGGTGGATTACAGGATGATTCCCGTACAGCGGGGCCAGTACCCCTACGCGGACGGTCAGCAATGGGCCGATCCCGACCCGCGACATGCTGCGCAACACATGCGCGCGCTCTATCAGGACCGTGCGCTGGGCAGCCGCCTGGGGGCACAGGCGAAACGCGACATGGCCAGCAATTTCTCGGTCGAGGCCTGCATGTCGGTGCTGACCCGGCGCCTGGGCCAGATCGATGACGAACTGCAGGGCATTGCATGATGATGCCGTTTGCTTCCGCGACTCCGATGGATTTTCTGACATGACGAACAAGACGGAAAGCCTGTCGCCGGCCAGCGCCATTCGCACTGATGCCTCGGTACCGGCTGCGGGCATCGACTGGCAGTTGGTGGCGGACCAACGGCTGACGCGGCTGGTGGAGATCGAACATGACCACAGCGTCATGCGTGATCGATTGGCCTTGCTGCAGGTGGACTACCGCGAAATGCTCGTCGCCAGTGATCAGCGGCTGCGGCGTCTGGCCGAGCAGGATCAGGAGCGCGTGAAACTGGAGCGGCGTCTGGCCGAACTGGCGAGGGAGCACGCACGCATGCATGCGTCCTTCGTCGAGAGCCGCTCCTGGCGCCTGACAAGGCCACTGCGACTGGTGGCCACGTGGCGCCGGGAAGGGCGTCATCGCCCCGGGAACCTCGTTCGCGCGATGTTGCGCGTGCCGCTTTTCCGGCGCGCCGCCAGGTGGGTCGTGCGTCTGGTTCCCGGTCTGCATGCACGCCTGCGTTCACGCCTGTATCCGCGGGCCGCCGGTAACGACCACGGAAACGTCCATTGAACGGATACGGAACGCCACGATGAAGATCGTGCTGGATCTCCAGGGCGCGCAATCGCACAGTCGGCATCGGGGCATCGGGCGCTATACGCTGTCGATGGCGAAGGCTTTCGCGGTCGAGGCGGGCCGGCACGAGGTGTGGCTGGCGCTGAACGGGCGGCAGGATGAAAGTTCGCTCGGCATCATCGAGCAGTTCGACGGGCTGATTCCGCGCGAGCGCATGCTGGTCAACGAACTGCCCTCCGGCATTGCGGCCTGTCAGCCAGGCAATCAGCGGCGCGTGCAGATGGCCAGGGTCGCCCACGCGGGCTTTCTCGGCGGATTGCATGCGGATTGCATCTGGCACAGCAGCCTGTTCGAAGGCTGGGGCGATGATTCGACGGCGGCGCTGGGCAGCGGTATCGACGATCATCGGCATGTCGCCACCCTGTACGACCTGATCCCGCTGCTGAATCCCGCGCGGCACCTGCACGACGCCGCCTACCGGCGCTGGTACTACCAGCGGCTGGGCCTGCTCAAGCGCTGCGGTTTGCTGCTGGCGATTTCCGAATCGTCGCGGCGTGAGGCCATCGACGCATTGCAGCTGCGGGCGGAGGATGTGGCCGTGGTATCCGGTGCCCCCGATCCGGTGTTCCGGCCCATGCCGATCGATGCCGCCTGCCGGGCCCGCTGGCAGCATGACTGGGGCCTGCGACCGGACTTCGTGCTGTACGCGGGAGGTTATGACGCGCACAAGAATGTGGACACGTTGATCGCCGCGTTCGCCGAACTTCCTGCCAGCGTCGTGCAGCGGCATCAACTGGTGCTTGCCGGTCGATGCGACCCGGTGACGGCAGCTCAGCTGCGCCAGGTGGCGCACCGGCATCGCCTGGCTGCCGATCGGCTGGTTTTCACCGGGACCCTGGTGGATGAAGAGCTGGCGCGACTGTATTCGGGCTGCACCCTGTTCGTGGCGCCATCGCTGCACGAGGGGCTGGGCCTGCCCCCGCTGGAGGCGATGGCGTGCGGTGCCGCGGTGATCGGCTCGAACGCCGCCAGCCTGCCGGAGGTGATCGGGCGCGAGGATGTATTGTTCGATCCGCGCAGCCGCAGCTCGATAGCGGCCAGGTTGCAGGCCGTGCTGACGGGGGATGGTTATGTCCAGAGCCTGCGGACGCATGCCGGCGTGCAGGCGCGTCAGTTCAGCTGGCCGGTCAGTGCGCGCAAGGCACTGGCGGCCATCGAGAGTCATGTGGGGAACGAGGCGAAGTCGCGGGGCGGGCGGTGCGCCCGACCCCGGCTGATCTACGTGTCGCCGTTGCCGCCGGTGCGGTCGGGGATCGCCGATTACAGCGCCCGTCTGCTGCGTGAGCTGGCCTGCCATTACGAGATCGACGTGGTAGTCGATCAGGCCGAGGTGACCGATCCGTGGGTGCTGGCCAGTTTCCCCGTTCGTTCGCTGCAATGGTTTGTGGACCATGCGGCCGACGATCGGGTGCTGTACCACTTCGGCAATTCGCCGTTCCATGCACACATGTTCGGCATGCTGCAGCGGCACCCCGGCGTGGTGGTGTTGCACGATTCGTGGCTGGGCGCAGCGAGAAACTGGATGGCGCACGACGCCGGCGAGCCTTCGGCGTTCCTGCGCCTGCTGTACGACAATCACGGTCATGCCGCCTTGCTGCACGACCTGCGCCATGGCCGCCCTTCGACGCTCGATACCTGGCCAGTCAACCGGGACGTGATCGAGCGGGCGCTTGGCGTGATCGTGCACTCGCATTACGCCGTGAAACAGGCGCGGCTGCACTATGGCGCGGCGGCCGCGGACAAGTTCGTCGTGGTGCCATTCCCGAAGCAGCGTACCTACGGCGATCGCCGGCTGGCGCGACGCCTTCTCGGCGTCGGGCCGGATGACTTCGTTGTCTGCAGCTTCGGCATGCTGGCACCGACGAAATTGAACCATCGTCTGCTGGAGGCGTGGCTGCAATCCTCGCTGGCAAACGACAAGCGCTGCCGGCTGATTTTTGTCGGGGAGAACCACGGCGGGGAATATGGTCAGGCGCTGACTTCGGCCATCAGCGCTGCCGCTGGCGGCGAGCGTATCCACATCACCGGTTTTGTCAGCGCCGACAGCTATGCCGACTATCTGGCCGCCACCGACATCGTGGTGCAGCTGCGTACCGACTCCCGCGGCGAGACTTCGGCCGCGGTCTTCGATGCGCTTGCCCATGGCTTGCCGCTGATCGTCAATGCCCACGGCACAGCGACGGAGTTGCCCGAAGCCGCGGTGCTTCGACTTGCCGACCAGTTCAGTGATGCCGAGCTGGTCTCCGCCCTGCAGGAGCTGAGGGACGAGGCCGAGTCACGTGCGCGGCTCGCCGCCGAAGCGGCCCACGTGATCGGGCAGCAGCACCATCCGGCCGAAGTGGCATGGCGCTATCGCGACGCGATCGAGGCCTTCCACCAGCGCTCGCCGGGGGCCGGACAGCAGCGCCTGCTGGAAGGCCTGGCGCGCACGGACGCCGGATTTGCCATGGACGCTCCGGCTCGACGGGAATTGCAGCAGGCCCTGGTTGCGAACCAGCCCTTGGTGGATCGACCGCGGCTGTATGTCGACGTTACCGCCACTGCCGGCAACGATCTGCACACGGGTATCGAGCGCGTGGTGCACGGCGTGCTGTCGGCACTGCTGCAGCATCCGCAGGCGCAATACCGGATCGAGCCGGTGCGGCTCGTAAATGGCAGTTACCGCTACGCCGGCAGTTACGCCCTGAAGGTGCTCGGGCATCCGTCGTTCGAACTGTCGGAAGAGGTGGTGCAGCCGCGGGCGGGCGACATCCTGCTCGGACTGGACTGGGTGGCCGACGCGCTGCCGGAAAACACGGCCCTGCTCGATGCCTGGCGCGTGCGCGGCGTGCGCATGCTGTTCGTGGTGTACGACCTGCTGCCGGTTCGCCAACCGGCATGGTTCCCGGACGGCATCGCCCGGATGCACGGGCGCTGGCTGCAGTGCATTGGTCGATACGCCGATGCCCTGTTGTGCATTTCCCGGTTTGTCGCCGACGACGTGCGCCAGTGGTTCGACGAACATCCGCCATTGCGACATGACGCACTGCCTCTGGGCTATTTCTACCCGGGCAACGACCCGGGTGCGGCGCGGCCGAGCATGGGGTTGCCGCCGGACGCCGGCCAGGTGCTGGCGCGCTTGCGCGGGTCGCCGGCTTTCCTGATGGTCGGCACGATCGAACCACGCAAGGGGCATGCCCTGGTGCTGGACGCATTCGAACAGCTGTGGGCCGAAGGCGTCGATGCGGTCCTGGTGGTGGTCGGCCGACAAGGCTGGATGTCCGACGCACTGGCGGCACGGATGCGTTCGCATGCGGAAGCGGAGACCCGAATGATCTGGCTGGAACAGGCCAGCGACGAATATCTCGAGCAGATCTACGACGCTGCTCGCGCGCTGGTGGCGGCCTCCGAGGCCGAGGGCTTCGGCCTGCCGCTGGTGGAGGCGGCACGTCGCGGCCTGCCGGTGATGGCGCGAGACATCCCGGTATTCCGCGAAGTGTCTTCGGCGTTTGCCAGCTATTTCGATGGCGGACGCGTGGAAAGTCTGGTCGAGGCATTGCGGCAGGCGGCGGCCACGGACCGCGCCAGGCTCGCCCCGAAGGCCGACGCCGTGCTCGGTTGGCAGGACACCACCGCCCGCCTGTGGGACATGCTGATCGATGGCACCCATATGCAGTGGTTGCCACCCTGGCGGCCGGACGCGCGGCCTGCCGACAGTTGATGCAACTCACGGGATGATGATTCATCGCTTGGACAGACGCCGGCTTGTCCGTAGCATGTCCGTACTCAACCGTACGCAGGAAACCGCATGAAGGCAGCGTTGATCACGGGCATCACCGGACAGGATGGTGCCTATCTGGCGGAACTCTTGCTGCACAAGGGCTACCGGGTGGTGGGTGCCTACCGACGCACCAGCTCGACCAATTTCTGGCGCATCGAGGAACTGGGCATCCTGGCTCATCCGCAGTTGGAACTGGTCGAGTTCGACCTTACCGACATGGGTGCGGCGATTCGATTGCTGCAGAAGTATCAGGTCAGCGAGGTCTACAACCTCGCCGCACAGAGTTTTGTGGGCGTGTCGTTCGACCAGCCGTTGACGACGACGCAGATCACCGGCGTGGGTGCACTGCACTTGCTGGAGGCGATCCGGGTGGTCGATCCGTCGATCCGCTTCTATCAGGCGTCCACTTCGGAAATGTTCGGCAAGGTGCAGGCGGTTCCGCAATCCGAGGACACGGCGTTCCATCCGCGCAGCCCGTACGGCGTGGCCAAACTGTATGCGCACTGGATCACGGTGAATTATCGCGAATCCTACGGTCTGTTCGGCGCCAGCGGCATCCTGTTCAATCATGAGTCGCCGCTGCGCGGACGCGAGTTCGTCACGCGCAAGATCACCGATGCGGTGGCGAAGATACGACTCGGCAAGCTCGACGTGCTGGAACTCGGCAACCTGCACGCGCAGCGCGACTGGGGCTATGCAAAGGAGTATGTCGACGGCATGTGGCGCATGTTGCAGGCCGAGACCCCCGAAACCTGCGTGCTGGCCACCGGGCGCACCGAAACGGTACGCAACTTCGCCACCATGGCGTTTGCGGCCGCGGACATCGATCTGGCGTGGGAGGGCACGGAAGCCGATGAGCACGGCGTGGATGCACGAACCGGGAAGACCCTGGTTCGGATCAATCCGCGTCACTACCGGCCGGCGGAGGTCGACCTGCTGATCGGCGATGCGAGCAAGGCTCGTGCTGCACTGGGCTGGTCGGCGCAGACGTCGCTCGAATCACTGTGCGGGATGATGGTCGAAGCCGATCTGCGCAGGAACCAGCATGGCTTCTCCTTCTGAGACAGTGCCGCGGCGGGTGCTGGTCACCGGCCGCGATGGCTTCACCGGCCGCTACGTGGCGCAGGAGCTCGAACGTGCCGGTTACGAGGTCTGCGGCCTGAATGCCAACGGCGGGCGTGTCGACCTGCTGGATGCCGCGGCGGTGCGGGCCGCGGTGGCGGGAATCCGCCCGTGGGCGGTGATTCACCTGGCGGCGATCGCGTTTGTCGCCCACGGCGACGTGGATTCGCTCTACCGGACCAACATCGTCGGCACGCGCCATTTGCTCGCCGCGCTGGCCGAGCTGCCGGCTGCGCCATCGATCGTGGTACTGGCCAGCAGCGCCAACGTGTACGGCCAGGCCGCGGGGCAGACCGGCAAGCTCGATGAAAGCGTGCCGGCGGCGCCGGCGAATGATTACGCGGTGAGCAAGCTGGCGATGGAATACATGGCGCGAACCTGGTCCGACCGCCTTCCCCTGGTGTTTACCCGGCCCTTCAACTACACCGGCGTGGGCCAGGACGAACGTTTTCTGATTCCGAAAATCGTCGCCCATTTCCGTCGTGGTGAACCGATCATCGAACTGGGCAACCTCGACGTCTGGCGGGAGTTCATGGACGTTCGGACGGTCGCCTGGACGTACCGCCGTTTGCTGGAAACGTGCGACGAGGGCGACACCTTCAACATCTGCACGGGCAACAGCCATTCGCTGCGCGAGGTGGTCGCGATGATGGAGGACATCGCCGGTCATGCGATCGAGGTCCGGGTGAATCCGGCCTTCGTGCGCGCCAACGAGGTGCGATGTCTTGTTGGCGATCCAGCCCGGTTGCAGAGGCGCATTGGCCCATTTCCGCAGCGGGTTTTACGGGAGACTTTGCACTGGATGTATGGCGCCTGATGCCATGCCATGGCGTGTGATCGTCACGTCAGCGCCAAGCCAGCTGCTGCCCACGAAGTCCTCCTTGTTGATATTGAATACATGAAAGATCAATGCGTTGTCGCGCCATTCGAAGTTCTTGTCCACATGAGAGTCCTCACGAGACAGCGACAATGAAACGGAATAACTGCCCTTGCCAAGCCGCGCCGGAAAGCTGAAGCAGTAAGTGGCTTCCTCTCCCGCGGCCATATCTTCCAGGGGCTGTTCGAGGCGGTGCGTGTTGATGCCATAGATCGCTTGGCCGAGGCGATCCTTGACCAGGAAACCGAGTACCAACCGCGGCAATGCCGAGTTCACTCTTACACGAACTTGCAGGCGAAGTGGTTCGCCAACCTCCACGGTATCGGCGGGACGATCGTACTGGTTGAGCAGGCGCACATCGACAATGCTGGCCTCACCCGATCCGGATATGGTGGTAACCCGGCCGTCGGCGAGGGTTTTCTGCTGGATCCTGTGGTGGTTTTGTTCGGCCATCATGGCGTTGTAGTAATCCAGTACGTCGACGGGTAATCCCTGCATGCGGATGCGACCGGCGTCCATCAGGATGGCGCGGTCGCAGACAGTCTGGATGGCATAGCGATCGTGCGAAACGATCAGCAAGGTGGTGCCCTCGCGCCGGAACTCGCGGATGCGCTCGAAACTCTTGTGCTGAAAGTACGAGTCGCCCACCGAGAGTGCCTCATCGACAATCAGGATATCCGGTCGCTGGGCGGTCGCCACGCTGAAGGCCAGCCGCATTTGCATGCCGCTGGAATAAGTGCGCACCGGCTGGTCGATGTATTCGCCGATCTCGGCAAAGGCCTCGATGTGCGGCATCAGCTGGGCAATCTCTTCCAGCGACAGCCCCAGCAACTGGCCACCCATCACCGCGTTCTGCCGTCCTGTGAAATCGGGATGGAAACCCATGCCAAGCTCCAGCATGGCAGCCACGCGCCCGCCAATCGTGATCTCGCCGCAACTGGGGCGCACGGTGCCGGCGAGCATCTTCAGCAGAGTGCTCTTGCCGGCGCCGTTGGCACCGACGATACCCACCGCCTCGCCGGCGCGCAGATGGAAGTCGATGTCCTTCAGCACCCAGTGCTCGATGTGGCGCGGCTTGCCTGCAGGCAAAATCCACTCGGCCAATCGCGACCACTGACCCGGATATTGCTTGTAGGCCTTGCCCAAACCGTTGACGCGGACGTCGCCCATCAGAGTTCGTCCACCATTTCACCCGCCCGACGGCGGAACAGCATGAGTGCCGCCACGCACAGTCCCGCGGCCAGAACGGCAACGGGCCAGATCGTGGACCATGATGGAGCCAGTCCATATACGAAGATGCCCTGATAGGCCTGCGCCAGCGGGGTCATCGGGTTGAGCTTCATCCATGGTCTGACCGACGCTGGCAAGGTAGCGGTGGAATAGATGATCGGGGTGAACCAGAACCAGAATTGCAGCAGGATGTTGACGAACTGGCCGACGTCTCGAAAAAAGACATTGAGCACGCCGGCGATGATGCCCAGCCCGGTGGCAAACGCAATCTGCACCAGCAGGACCGGTATCGCGTACAGGATGACCCAGCCCGGAAGGCTGTGGGTGACTGCCAGAAAAGCAAGGAAGATCGAGAAGGTGATCGCGAAGTTCACCACGGCGTTGATCACTGTGATCGCGGGCAGGCAGATGCGCGGGAAGTTCAGCTTCTTGATCATGTTCCCGTTGTCCAGGAACACCGTCTGCCCACGTTGCAGGATCTCGCCGAACAGTCCCCAGGTCAGCAGACCGGCGCACAGGAAGATGCTGTACGCGTAGGGACTGTCGATGCCGGGCAGGCGCGTGCGCATCAGTTCGGAGAACACCACGGTATAGACCGTGATCATGGCCAGCGGCTGCAACACGGTCCATGCTGCGCCCAGCAGCGAGTTGCGATAGCGCGCCTGGAACTCGCGCTTGACGCTGCCCATGATGAAGCCGCGATAGCGCCACAGGGTGCGGGTGAGGGCGAGGCTCATGAGGCGGCCACGCGGTCAATCGGTTGCTGGCGGACGTGGGAGGGCCGGATATGGATCATGGCTTGCGCGCAACGATAACCTGGCTCTTGGGCATGAATTGATCCAGTTGCTGTTTGAGCTGGGTGCCTTGCGGCAGCGCCAGGATGGCACGCCAGGACTCGGTCCAGTGATCCAGCGCCGGATGGCTGGGTTTGCCCAGATCCACCTCGCAGGCCCAGAACAGCGCCCACCAGATCGACCAGAAAAACCCGTATTGGGTGTGTTCCTCGATGATCAGCCCGGCATGCGTCACCATGTCGGCAAACTCGGAGCGCTCGATGATACGGACGTGGTTCGGCTTCTGGAAGTAACTCGACGGTGCCACATGCTTCTGCAGGTTCTCCTGCAGGGCGCCTGGTACGGTCAGCAGATAGAGCGCGCCCGGCTTGCCGATGCGTACGAGCTCGGACAGCAGTTGCCGAGGATCGTCCACGTGTTCGAGTACCTCGGTGCACAGCACTCGGTTGGCCACCGCGTTGGCCAGCGGCAGCGGATTGCCGTTGCTGACATGGCTGGCATGGCCGCCCGGGCAGCCTTCCGCCAGGCGTGACTCGATCGCGGCGATCACTTGCGGGTCGATGTCGACCACGGTGACGTGGGCCCCGCGCCGCGCACAGAACATGCTGGCACCGCCGTCGCCGCAGCCCACGTCGACCACCGAATCACCGGGTCCGATCGGAATGCCGCGAAAAACCTCGTTGGTGCTGTTCTGGAACCAGCCGCTGAGCACCGCATCATGCAGGCCAACGCCGGCGGCGCCGGACAAGTCGACGACCTCCACTGGCTGACCAGCAGGTGCAGGCTCTCCGGCCTGCTCCGGAGGTGGCGCCAGGCCTAGCAGCTTTTTGGTGAGATCCGACATGGTTACTCCGTCGATGGTGGCGTGTGGTGGACGTATCAAGCTTGTCAGCGGGTGGGTCAACCGTTGCAGCCAATACGGCTCATGCACCGTGATCGATGTTGCTGCTGTCTGGGTAGGCCCGCGAAACCACCATGGCCTGGCGACTGGTCAGGCGCTGCCTGAAGCGATCCGCGATGCGTCTGCCGCGCAGGCGCAGTGGCTGTTCAAGGTAGCGGTAATTCAGCTCGGCCAGCAAGGCAATCAGGCCGCATGCCAGCACGGTCATCAGCCATGCGGACGGATGCACGGGTGAGCCTCGCGCCGTGCCCAGCCGAAAGCAGATTTCGCGCAGCAGGAAATACACGGGAACGTGAATCAGATAGATCGCATAGGAGCGGGCTCCGATCCACACCAGCAGATTTTTGCACCAGCCGGTTGGCAGCAGATAGTCGCGGTCGTACGAGGCCAGCCAGACCAGCGCGGCGGAGAGTACGGCAACGGCACTGATGCGGAAGCGCCAGTCGCCAAGATCGCCCGAGGCGAGCATCGCCATGGTCGCCAGCAGCACGAGGGGCAGCACGCTGCGCAGCCAGTGCAGGCGCAGCAGGAAACGCGGGCTCAATCTTTCATAGCCGGCGCGGGGCGCGGCGATTGCCAGCAATACGCCGAGCGCCAGTGCGTCGGTACGCACGGACATCAGCATCGGGGTGCGAAACAGGCACAACTGCAGCACGACGACGCCGACCATGAGCAGGCCAATGCGTCGATGCAGCGCAAGCACCAGCAGCGGCAGCAGCAGATAGAACTGCTCTTCCAGCGACAGGCTCCAGTAGACGAAGCTGGTGCCGTATTCGTAGCGGAAGAATGCATCGGCAAAGCGGAAATTCGCGACGTTGAAGATGCCGGCCAGGGTCGCCATCAGATTGGCATGGACGCTGCCGAACGCCCCGCTGTGATTGAACGCGACCACAGCCAGCATGATCAGGCCAAGCCATAGCCACGCGGACGGCAGCAGGCGCCAGAAACGGCGGATCCAGAACGCACCGATCACGCCGACCTGTTCGTCCCGGTCGCCGCGGCTGGTGCTCATCTGGGGCAAAAAGCTGCGGGCAATGACGAACCCGGAAATGGCCAGGAAAAGATCCACGCCGAACCAGAAATCCGCGCGATGGAAGAGTTTGTCGATCCACGCCAGTCCCGGATGGAACAAATTTCCCTGCATGTGGTGGAAGACCACACCGATGACCGCGACCGCGCGCAGGCATTCGATGTCCAGGTTGCGCCGCGCACCAAGCACTTGGCGCTCAGACGGAATCGACATGGCGCGCATCCGGAGTGTTCACCAGCGTGACCGAAAGTCGCGCATTGACGAATTGCTGCAGTCGCGGACGCACCACTTCCATCGAGCAGTAATGCTGCAGCGCCATCGTGGCCGCAGCACTCATCGCGGCGTAGACCTCCGGCTCGTGCCGCGCGACTTGGTAACTGCAACGGTAGGCACGGACCAGGGCTTGGTAGTGGACGCGCTGGCGTAGTGTGCGAAATACCTGGCGTTGGTCATGCGGCCAGGTTCCCGGTTCGGGGCTCGAATCGACGATGAAGGCATTTTCCGGCGTGAGATAGTCGAGCATGGCGGTATGGCGGGGGGCCACCGCAGGCTTGCCGGCGGACATGTATTCCATCAACGGCAGGCACTGACCTTCACCGTGCGACGTGTTCACCGCATATGTGCTGGAACGCAACAAGGTGTTGTATTCCGCAGGCGGGAGGTAGGCATGGAGCAGCACCACGCGACACGCGAGCGATCCCATCTTGTAGATCGCCTCGAGCATGTTCGGGATCAGGTCACGCGGATCATGATGGGTCAACTTGATCAACAAGGTGGCATCCGCCTTGTCGCGCAGGGCGTCGCAGAAGCCGGTGATCATCTCCATCCAGTTCTTGCGCCCGTCGTGCGGGTTGTAGATGGACGTGTAGATCACGCCGTCCAGGACAAGATCCTGCTCACCGGCACGCTCGGGCATCGGCATGAGGTCTGGCAGGGCCGCCTCGATCAGGCTCATCCGATACGCGCCGAGATCGGTGTGGCGACTGTCCACCAGCAGACTGTTCGCGGGTAATCGCAACTGTCCCGCACTGCCGGCGCGCAGTGTCTGCATGCGATTCCACAGCGGTGCGGGCACCGAACACACGGGGAAATCCGATCCGAGTGCGTCATGCACGCGCTCGACGGTGAAACTCGAGTGGGTCAAGGCGGATCCAAGTTTACCCAGTACCCGTGTCCAGTCGTTGCGCGGTTTGCCGCCGAAGGCCTCATTCGGCGGCGTATCGTATTCCCACGCGAACACCGGGATGGTGGGGCAGGCCAGCCCGAACGGCACTTTGTTTGGCGGCAGGAAGCACAGGAAAACGCACGACTCGCCGTCCCGCTGGCAGTCCGCGTAGATGGCGTCGACCTCGTGTTCCGGGTCGGTCACTTCGATGATCGTGCCCAGTTCCTGCAGTAGCGGCCGGAATTCCTCCACCACGAAACGGTAGCTGTACTCGGGGCGCCCGAGTTGGTGGCGCAGGTCACCGCCGGGCGTGCTGGTATGGATGATGATGATCACGATTCGATCGGCGTCGGCTTTTTCAATACGCTGGGCGCGGAGGTTCCGGACCGCTCCTGCGTGGGCAGCCAAGGACACAGGAACCCGCGCAGCTGCGACTTCACCGCGTCCTCGCCGCAATACGCCAGCATCGCCTCCCGCGCGCGACGTGACATCTGCCGGTAACGTCCCGGGTCATGCATGGCGATCTGGTGACTCTGGCGATAGGCCTGCATCAGCGAGTGCCAATCCAGCTGATGGCAACTGGTGCGGTGGGACTCGTTGTCACCGTGCGGCCATGGCTTGGGCAGGCCGGGATAGCTCGCCACCACAAACGCCAGATCATCCTGGATGTAGTCCGCCATCGCCGTGTTGTCGGGGGCAATGGCTGGCACTCCGGCAGCGAGAAACTCCATTAACGGAAGACACAAGCCTTCGCACAATGACGCGTTCACGTAATAGTTGGTGGCATCCAGCAGGGCGGCATAGTCCTGGTCTGACAGGTAACCGTTGATGGCGATGACCCGGCACCGGAAGGGCGACAACTTGCTGAGCAGCATCAGTAGCTGGTGGTGGTGGAAGGTCAGTTCGGTGCCGGTCAGCTTGAGGATGAGGGTGGCGTCCGCGGTATCCCGGAACGCCCAGCAGAACGCGGTGAGCAGATCTTCCCAGTTCTTGCGCCCGGCGGAGGGAGTCAGCACCGAGGTGTAGACCACGCCGCGCAGGCGCATGCGTATCTGTGCGGCGGCAGGCAAGTCCCAGCCACAAATAGCAGGCTCCGATTCATCCGGCGCACACGGCTCGGCCGCTGGCCCTGGCATGTCAGCGGCGTTGCCGTTCTGGCAGGCCAGGGATCCGGGCAACGCAGCGTCGTCGCCTGGATCGAAAGGGGTTCCGTCTTCCTCTTCGAGGCAAAGCAGGCCATTCGGATCGAGCCCCATCTTGGCGCTGTCGGCCACGCTGGCGTGAACTCTCAGCAGGGTATCCTCCGGACTCGGCAACGACCGGTCGCTGATCTGCGCGATCGCCAGTGGCGAGGGAATCGCCACGATCGGATAGTCACGCCCCATGCTGCGCTTGACCGCGTCCACCGTGTGGTTGGACAACGTGATGGCTCGGCCCGTTCGCGCCAGCACCTGTCGCCAGTCGTGCCTGGGGTCACCCTGCCAGCAGTTTTCCTCGATCCGCTCCGGAATGTCGGGATACTCCCACGCAAAAACCGGAATCGTGGGGCATTCAAGATCCAGCGGAGTCTTGTGCGGCGGGGCAAACGACAGCAGTACGCAAGCTTCGCCGTTATCGAGGCATTGTGCGTGGATCGGATCCGCCTGTTCGGGATCCTGCAGATGGATCACTTCACCCAACTGCGCAAGCACACCGCTGAAGGCACGCAGCAGGAAAAAGTAGCTGTAGTCGGGAGTGCCAAGCCGTTCCCGGATGGTGAGCTGATCGACTTTCGCGTGGAGAAGGAATTTCATCTGATTCCGGTCAACGGCGGTGGCCCATGCCAGTCGGGAATGCCGTTCCCTGCATGTTGCCGCACTATCGGCGCAGGTGGAACATCCGACGGCAGCGGGTCGACGGAGGGAGTCAAGAAAAATGAACAGACCTAGCTTCCGCGTTTCGGGGGTACGGGGCAAACGGGTAAGATAACAGTCTTTTATGACTTGCCCTGACCAAGTCCGGATGATCCGCGAATGAAAAAGTCGAACTCCAACGTTCCCCACGGTCTCGGCACCCGCGCCATCCACGCCGGCCAGCATCCTGATCCCAGCACCGGCGCGATCATGACGCCGATCTACGCGACCTCGACCTACGTGCAGAAGAGCCCCGGCGTGCACCAGGGTTACGAGTATTCGCGCACGCAGAACCCGACCCGGATGGCCTATGAGCGCTGCGTGGCGGATCTGGAGGGCGGCGTGGCCGGCTTTGCCTTCGCGTCGGGACTGGCCGCCGCGGCGACCGTGCTGGACCTGCTCGATTCGGGCAGCCACGTGATCGCGATGGACGACCTGTACGGCGGCACCTACCGCCTGTTCGAGAAGGTACGCCGGCGCTCGGCGGGGCTGGACTTCAGCTTCGTCGACCTGAATGACACCGCGGCGATGAAGGCGGCGCTGAAGCCGAACACCAGGATGATCTGGGCGGAAACGCCGACCAACCCGATGCTGAAGCTGGTCGACCTGGCCAAGGTCGCCGCGTTCGCCAAGAAGCACAACCTGATCCTCGTGGTCGACAACACGTTCTGCTCGCCGATGGTGCAGCGGCCGCTGGAATACGGCGCCGACCTGGTGCTGCATTCAGCCACCAAGTACCTCAACGGCCATTCGGACATGGTCGGCGGCATCGTGGTCGCCGGCAACAGGGAACTGGCCACGCAGATGGGCTTCCTGCAGAACTCGGTCGGTGCGGTGGCCGGCCCGTTCGACGCCTTCCTCGCCATGCGTGGCCTGAAGACCCTGCACCTGCGCATGAAGGCGCATTGCGAAAGCGCGCTGGAGCTGGCCAGGTGGCTGGAAAAGCATCCCGCCGTGGAGCGGGTGATCTATCCGGGCCTGAAAAGCCATCCGCAGCACGCGCTGGCGAAGCGCCAGATGCACGGTTTCGGCGGCATCATCACGATCGAGGTGATGGGTGGCCTGAAGAAGGCCCGTCGCATGCTGGAGCGCTGCGAACTGTTCGCGCTGGCCGAGTCGCTGGGCGGCGTCGAGAGCCTGATCGAGCATCCGGCGATCATGACCCACGCCTCGGTGCCGGCAGCCAACCGCAAGCGGCTGGGCATCAGCGACGGGCTGATCCGGCTGTCGGTGGGCGTGGAGGACGTCGCCGACCTGATGGCTGAACTGAAGAGCTCGCTGGCCTGAACATCCGGGGGCGTGACCGGCAGAACGGCTGGACACGTCAATTGAACGCGCGAGTTATCAGCGCCCAAGGCGTGAGGAGAACAACTTGCAGAGCCAAAAACGCTGCAACCCGGAGTTAATTGAATGATATCTGCCTTGGTTAGAAACAGGGAGCTTCTGTGGGCCTTGTCAAAACGCGAAATTGCCGCGCGCTTCAAGGGCTCCTATGGCGGTTTGTCCTGGTACGTCATTCAAAACCTGCTCCTTTTGGCGCTCTATTCGTTTGTGTTCGGGAGCTTGTTCAAGAGTCGATGGGCGCAGGGAGAGCATGTGCAGGGCAACTATACTATTGCGCTGTTTACCGGGCTTATATTGTTCAATATTTTTGCCGAATGCATAAATCGCGCACCTACCCTGATACTGAGCAATGCGAATTACGTCAAAAAGGTGGTGTTTCCCCTTGAAATACTGCCGGTGATCCAACTCGTCACGGCCGTGTTCAATGCCATCATCGCCATATTTGTCCTCGTGGCGATGGCCATTTTCCTCAATGCGCCGATGCATTGGCAGGGGCTTTGGATCCCGGTCATCTTACTTCCCTTATTGATCCTGATATTGGGCCTGAGCTGGTTCCTTGCGGCCCTGGGGACTTATGTCAGGGATGTCAATCAGGTGGTCGCATTGGTCATCAGCGCCACGATGTTTCTGTCGCCGCTCTTCTATCAGATATCGACCTTGCCGCAAAAGGCGAGGCCATATATCAGATTGAACCCGCTGACCATACCAATGGAGGAGGCGCGGGGAGCGTTGATGTTCGGAGAGCTTCCGGACTTCGAGGTGCTTGCAATCTATCTCGGCATCTCCCTGGTATTGGCTGCGTTGGGGTTTGCTTTTTTTCAAAAGGCGCGCAAGGGATTCCCTGATGTCCTCTGACGTTTCCATTCGTGCCCGCGGTCTTTCCAAGTGCTACCAGATGTACGACGCGCCAGTGCATCGGCTGTGGCAGTCCTTTTTGCGCGGACGGAAAAGGCTTTATCGTGAATTCTGGGCGCTCAAAGACATCAGCTTCGAGGTCGAGAAGGGGCAGACATTCGGCGTCATCGGCAAGAATGGATCCGGGAAGTCCACGCTCCTGCAGATTGTCTGCGGCACCTTGGCCGCCACTTCAGGCACGGTCGCTTGCACCGGCAAGGTAGCTGCACTTCTGGAGCTTGGCGCCGGCTTCAATCCGGAGTTCACCGGACGACAGAACGCCGTTCTCAGTGGTGGCATCTATGGCCTCTCTACAGCCGACATCACGGCAAGACTGCCAAAGATCATTGAATTCGCCGAAATAGGCGATTTCATAGATCGGCCAGTGAAGACGTATTCGAGCGGCATGTTCGTTCGCCTCGCGTTTGCGGTCATTGCGCATGTCGATGCGGAAATCATGGTGATTGACGAGGCGCTTGCCGTTGGCGATGCACAATTCACGCAAAAGTGCATGAGGTTCCTGCGCGACTTCAAGGAGACGGGCACCCTGATCTTCGTCAGTCACGACACGGGGGCCGTGCGCAGCCTTTGCGACAGGGCAATGTGGATCGACAAGGGCGAGATGCGCGCCATAGGTGACGCCAAGTCCGTTACGGAAAAGTACCTGGCGTCACTGTTCAATCAGGCGCAAAAGGACGAGCGGCTCGATCATCACGCCGTGCAAAAGGTGCTTGGCGCCCGAGAATGGCGAGATCAGCGTCGCGACCTGGTAATGCGTTCGTCAATCAGGAATGATCTTGAGGTTTTCAAGTTCAATCCGAATGTCAAATCGTTTGGCCAGGGAGGGGTCACCTTGGCGGACGTGGCCTTGCTCGGGGAAGACGAGAATCCCCTGTCGTGGGTCGTCGGCGGCGAAATGGTCTCATTGCTGGTTCACGCACGATGTCTGGAGGCGATACGCCAACCCATCATCGGATTTTTCCTGAAGGACAAGCTGGGGCAGACCCTCTTTGGCGACAACACGTACCTGACCTATATAGATTCGCCGCCGACGGCCATCAAGGGAAACATGTTGCGGGCGCAGTTCACGTTTCCGATGCCCATCTTGCCGGTGGGAGACTACAGTTTCGACGTCGCCATTGCGGATGGAACGCAGATGGACCATCAGCAGTTGCTGTGGGCGCACGACGTCCTCGTCATTCGCTCAGTGTCCAGCAGCGTTTCCACCGGTCTGGTCGGTGTTCCGATGCTGGATGTGAAGATCGAGGTCGACGGCAATGACGGATGATTCCCGCATATCGCCTTACGACTACCGTTTCGATCCGGACGGGCTGAGTACAGCGGCGCGCTTGTCGCGTCTCGTGGGATCCGATCGCCGGGTGCTGGAACTGGGCTGTGGTTATGGGGTCATCACCCGCCAGCTTGCCGTCGAGCAGGGATGTGCGGTCACCGGAGTGGAATACGATGCGGCCAGCGCCGAACACGCCCGGCCCTGGCTTGACCAACTGGTCGTCGGTGACCTTGAGAATGCCTCGTGGGCCACGAGTATTTTGCCCCCGTTCGATGTGGTTCTCGCCGCAGATGTCATTGAGCATCTGCGTGATCCCCTGAGGCTGTTGCGCGAACTGCGCGGCATGCTCGGAGAAGAGGGATATCTCGTCCTGTCCGTGCCGAACGTTGGTCATGCCGGGGTCATCGCGGAATTGTTGTGCGGTCGATTTGACTATAAGACCACGGGCATTCTTGACGAGACACATCTGCGATTCTTTACATGGAACTCTCTGGAATCGGTGCTCAATTCTGCCGGTTGGGAGGTTACCCATCGCGAAACGGTCGATGCGGGTGGCTCGCACGAACAATTCCATGAATGCTGGATCAAGCTGCCTGCCGATGTAAGGGCGTTGCTTGACAGCCATCCCACGGCAAACGTTTTTCAGTATGTGTTGACAGCTCGGCCAGCGGAAAATCCGCGTGTGTTGCCGCTGGACGACGAAGCAAGGCTGCATTCATGGCTCAATAAGTCCACGCAGCAGCCATAGACTTGACTGCGTCCATATCTCATGCCGTGAAGACACATATGCGCCTACCCGAAGTTAGTGTTGTCATCCCTTCGTACAACCACGAGAAGTTCATCACGGAGGCCGTGACCAGCGTTCTGGGCCAGACTTTTGGCGACATCGAAGTGATCGCCATTGATGATGGATCCGTGGATGGCTCGTTCGCTCTCCTGGAGGACATGGCGCGTGGTGACGAACGATTGAAAGTTCTTCGGCAGGACAATGCTGGGTCGCATGCCACGATAAATCGTGGCGTGCGGCTTTCAAGTGCCCCGTGGATTGCGATCCTGAATTCCGACGATGCATGGGCCGTTGATCGGCTGGAAGTGATGCTCGCGGAGGCAAAAAGAGGTGGCGGGGACTTTCTTTTCAGCGACACGATTCTTGTCGACGGGGAGGGGGCACCGATCGACGATGAGGCTTTCTGGTGGAATGCGAGTCTTGCGCGGATTCGTCAGCGGGTTGTCGAATACGGCGTGGACGACGGATTGCTTTACGGCAACCTCACCGTGTCGACGTCAAATTTCCTCCTGCGCAGGGAGGCGTTCTCCAAGGTCGGTCCGTTCAGGAACTATCGTTACAACCTGGACTGGGACTTTGTGCTGCGCTGCCTGTTCGCCAAGGACGTGAACGTCCAGTTCGTCCAGCAGAAGTTGCTGCAATACCGACTGCACGGAAAGAACACCATTCTCGGCGGAATGCCGGTGGCGGCCATCGAGGCGCAATCGATAATACGCCGGATTTGCCACGCGCATTTCGGCGTGCCGCAGAGCCTGGTTTTGAGCCAGCACAGGAATGACCGCTTGCTGCGCAGGTATCTGAGCGGCCGCGCGAAGCGCCTGGAAGTCTCGTACGCGGAACTGACGGCCGATCGCGATCGGCTCACAAGTCTGCTCGAGGAGCGTCAGGGACTCATAGAAGTCGAACGCAAGGCGGCGACGCATCGAGTTGAAAGCTTGACCGCCGACATCCTGGCAATTGAATCGAGCAGGAACGAGTTCGAGGCGCTTCTGACTTCCAGGCAGGCGGCCATCGAAAGAGAGCGTTTGGAGCAAGAACTGCATCGTGCGCAGTCCTATCGACGGCAGGTGCGCACGATACTGGAGAGGGATATGGCAGCGTGCCGCACGGCCAGGGTCGAGGGACTTGCAGTTCTCTACCAGACGGCAGCGGACAGGTGGAAACGTCATCAGCTGCGCGGATGGAGAGACCGATTGATCGGGATCTTGCGGCCTGTCGAAAGCCCCCTGTTTCCTGATCCGCTTCGACTGAAGGAAGTCGTTCGGGACTGCGGACAACTTCGCAGTGTTGTGCGTGAGTCGGAGCTGGCGACCAATCGAACTTCCCGCGTCGCCGCCCACGTTCACTTGTACTACAAGGAGCTTGCTCCTGAGCTTGTTGGCTACCTTGAGCATGTTTCCGGATTGCAGAAGGTCGTGATCACCGGGCCATGGGATCTCGCTGCCCTCGAGGCGAGCCTTGAACCCCTCAAGGCAGTCTGTCCGGACGTGCGGGTCGAGCAGGTGCCGAATCGTGGAAAGGATGTGGGCGGGCTCATTCGTGCGATCGAACGGCACGAGTTGCTCGATTCCGATTATTTGTTGAAGATCCATTCCAAGAAGAGCCACAATCCCGCGACATACTTTGCCGCGATTTCCGGGCTTTTTGGGCTTCACATAGAGAACGGCGATCAATGGAGAAGGGCGCTGATTGAACCGTTGGCCGGAAGTCGGGAGCAGGTCTCCAACATCCTTCACTGGTTTGATACCGACCCGACTCTGGGCATGGTGGGCGCCGCTCCGTTCGTCACCAGCGCTCCGGATGCAAACGCCGCTTTGTATCAGGAGACATGCATGAAGTTTGGCGTTCCTACCGGAATGCCTTTCGTGGCAGGTACCATGTTCTGGGTGCGCAGTTCATTGCTTGCGCCCCTGCTTGACGGGTTCGTGGGCCTGGATGACTTTGAAATCGACAGCCATGCGGTGGAGGGAGGATTGGAACACGTCATGGAGAGACTTTTCGGTGCTCTGGTGCTCGCAAGGGGTTTTGACCTGCTCAAGGTGGAGTCATGAGTGCCCTAACCAATGAAAGCGTCCCTGTTTTCATCATCTCGTTCAATCGGGTCAGTTACATACGGGAGGTTGTCCAGGCGCTTGAAAGCTTCGGATTCCAGAACCTCATCATTGTCGACAACGCTTCGACGTACGAGCCACTACTGGACTACCTCGACAAAAGCCCGCACAGGGTGGTTCGGCTTTCGCAGAATTTTGGCCACCTCGCACTTTGGCGTAGCGAACAGTTCTCCAAGATCATCGACCACGAGAAGTTCATTCTGAACGACAGCGATGTGGCGCCGGCAGCCAATTGCCCTGCTGACATCACCGGATTGCTCGATGAGGTGCTTGAGCGCTACCCACGCCATACGAAGGCTGGCCTCTCGCTCCGCATAGACGATTTGCCGGACTTCTACGCGTTCAAGGATCAAGTGCTGGCCTGGGAGAAGCCGTTTTGGGAAACGAAACTTCCTGACGGACATTATGAAGCGGCCATCGACACGACGTTTGCACTGTATCGGCCCGGGATACAGTGCGATGAAGATCGTTGGTGGAGATCCATTCGCACTGCGCCGCCATACTCCGCCGTCCACCTCCCCTGGTATCAGAATACGGCGAACATCACTCCCGAAGACGCGTACTATCAACGTGCTTTGGCGGGCATTTCGAGTCAGTGGAGCATCACGGATCCTGTCCTGCTGAAGAACCAGAACACCGAGTTGCAGCACCAGATTGCTGCCTTGAAGCGCGAAATTGCCGCGCTCCGAGGGCGAGTCGAACCTGCCACTCCAAGTTGGAAAATGGCCGCCAAAACAGGCCTGGACACCATGGGCCTGTTGACACTTACACAGCAGATACGTGAAAAATTGAGACGAACGAAATGATTGATTGCATCTTTACCTCCATCAACAACGGCTACCTTCCCAAGGCGCGCATTCTTGCCGCATCGGTGCGCAAGCACCACCCAGAAGCCAAAATGGTGCTGATGCTAAGTGACGATCGCGCACCGGGGCTCGACTACAGCGATTTTGATCTTGTTCTTGGTCCTGCCGATGTGGTCGAAGGGGTAGCCAACCTCGACGCATGGATTTTCGAGCACACCGTCGTGGAGCTCTGCACGGCGGTCAAGCCATTCGCTTTCAAGCACCTGTTCGACACCTATGGATATCGCAGCATCGTCTATCAGGATCCCGACACCGTGCTCTATTCCCGTCTCACCGAACTGGAGCAGGAACTGGAGCGACATCCGATCGTTCTGACGCCCCATGTCACGCGACCTGCGGTGGATACGGATGACCTGCTCGACGGGGAGATGCTCGGTTGCCTGCGCCACGGTGTATTCAACCTGGGTTTTGCAGCATTGACGCAGGAAGGCGAGGGGCCGCTGTTTTTGCAGTGGTGGCTCGACCGCTGCCGTGAATACTGTTTTGACGACAACCAGCGGGGCTTGTTCACCGATCAGAAGTGGATCGACCTCGCGCCGTGCTTTTTCCAGACCCTGAAGATATTTCGTTTGCCGTCCTACAACGTCGCGACCTGGAACCTCTACTACCGCCAGGTCAGCAAGTCCCCGTTGGGAGAAATCGTCGTCAATCAGGACTTTCCGCTGCGGTTCTACCATTTCTCGGGGTTCGATCTGGGCACCCACGAGCACATGCTGACCAAGCATGATGCCGGCAATGCCTGCCTTCGCGAAATGACCGACTGGTATTCTTCCGAGCTCAAGCGTCTGGCCAATCCTGCTGGTGTTCTGGGAAAGTACGACCATTTTCCGAATGGAAGGGCCATTCCCGCCGATTGGCGTCGCTACTACCGAAGCCATGCCGCGCTCAAAGCGATGATCCCGCATCCGTTCGAGCAGTTCGACGAGGTAATTGCGCACTTTGACAGCTCGCCGAGACAGATCCCGGTGGATCCCCGCATGTCGACGTTGGAGAGATTCGTCCGTCGCCGTCCGGGGCTTTCTGCGATGGTGAAGAAAGTCATTCCGGCATCGTTATTGCGTCATGTAAGCGGTCGATGACTCCACCAGTCCGATTGGCAGTTGGATCGTGGCACGAGGGGCGCCGGTCGCCTGGGCTTCACCCGGCCAGCATCGCGTAGCGTCGTCAGCTACTCCGGGTCCGGGTTCCTTTCGCAATTGCTCGGTCTACGAGCCGCTGCAAAGGCGTGGCGGGATTTGGCACGTCAGGCCTGCGGGATAGGCGTCCTCGACGCGTGGCACTGAAGGCGCTGCGCTCTGCCGGCTGGCACCCGCTCATGGGCTTGCCGTCAGACGGCCCCACCCGATTCAGCGCGGCCGAGGCGGGCCGACGAGGCGCCATCGGGAAAGCTGATGGTTTGCCGTTGCAACGCAACTTATCAAAGTTCGCGCCGCCAACTAGTGGGGCGGACTGGGGTGCCTGCGTGTCCTTTCTCATGAAAGGACGCGGCTTGGAGCAGGTTGCAAATTTGTGACAGATGGACTAACTAACAAGCTGTCGCAGGTTCAACCCGAGAGCTCTCGATGACGCCAAAAGCGCCTCACAAGTTTGCCGCGAAGAACTGCCGGGTTCTGTTTTTTGCCGGAATGTATCTTGCGTATCTTGTTTATGTGCTGATTATACTTCCGGATGGCTCTGGCTGGAATGAAGATACGGGGAAGCTCTTCGCGAAAATCCTCGCCCCAGCCATGGAGCTGGGTTTCTATCTGTCGCTGTGCCAGCTGTTGTTCAAGCTATGGGAGCGAAGCGGAAACGTCGCTTGCAAGGTGCTCTACCTGTTGCTACCGCTGCTTGTCGCTGTCATATATTCAGTGCAAGTGTACGCACTGCACATATCCGATAATTTCATCAGCATTCTGGCTATCGAGAACAGTGCGGAAAGTCGCCTCGTCGACAAGGCTTCGCTCTATCCGATACTGGTCGCCGCCACAACGTGGTGGGTGCTGTATGTCGTTTGCTGCGAGAAGACGCCGATTTCGGCCGCCATGAACAATGGAGCTGCTGGCGAGCAGTCGTCCATCAAGGCGCTTGCCGCGGTCACCACAATCCTGTTCGTCGGGCAGATATATCTGTTTTCGACGCAGCAGAGTTACGGCTTGATAGGTGCTGGTCATAGGCAGGTGCCGATTTCTTCCCTCTCCTACAACTATGTCGAGTATCTGAAGTCAAGAAGTTCCTATCCCAGTCGACGATCCAAGGACATAGTCCGCAGTACGGAGAAATTTCCGCTCGAAAAGAAAAATATCTATTCGAGCGCATTGCCCTTCTCCAAGACGAACGCGGCGCCCAGAGTAAAAAATGTAATCGTGATATTCACCGAAGGAATGTCTGCTGCATTGCTTGGCTCTTACGGCAATAGTTACCCGGGGATCACCCCGAATATCGATGCCTTGGCTGAAAGATCCATGCGTGTCGTGAACTACTACAATCACACTGCGGCGACCTATCGAGGTCTGCAGGGGCAGATGATTTCGGGGTATCCCCGATCGGGTGGGAGTGGAAGCAGCTCCGCGTGGGAGAGTGGGAATCGCAGCGACGTACTCTCAAAAATACACTACAAGTCTGTCCCGATGATCCTGAAAGACATGAATTACAGGACGTATTTCATGTCGCCTCATCACGACACTGTTGCGCTGAATACGCTTCTGCGTTCCCTGGCGTTCGACAAGGTCTATTCCTATGAATCCATCACGCAGGAGCTGCACCCGAATTCCGGTCACATGACCGCTGGTTCGCTGAGTGACGAGGGGCTTTTCAATGCATTGATAAACCTTCTTTCAACCCCTGCATTTCAGGCTTCGAAGAAGTCTTTCTTTGTGGGGACCTACAATATCGGAACGCATGCGTTTCTTGATGTCGACGGTGCCGGCAAGAAGTACGGTGACGGAGGCAATCCAGTACTCAACAGGATGCATAATTACGATTATCAGATCGGAAGATTTCTGCGCTACTTTTTCGCGAGCGACTATGCAAGAAATACGATTCTGATATTTACCGCAGACCATTCCACGTATCCTGATCAATATTTTCGCAAGGTGGTCAGCCCATATTATCGTCACTACTTTGTTGGCGAGATTCCCCTGCTCGTATACGACCCCGGCCTTGCATTGCCTGCTGTGTACGATGCTCGTGGGCGGACATCTCTGGATTTCGCGCCAACGTTGCTGCAGCTGTTGGGCATCAAGAAGGACTACAATAGCTTCCTGGGTACATCGCTGTTCGAGCCGAATGGCTTGCCGTTCGGTGTTGCGGCCTTGGGCGACCAGTTCTTTGCGACAGATCCGGAAGCGGTGTATTACGAGAATCAGATACCACCAAAGTATCAGAGGCAATTTGATGATCAGGTGGAATTGGTGAAAAAATACTATTTCCTGGAAAGTGATAATCGGATCTTTCACCCCGTGCCGTAATGCGCCAGGCAGTCATCTTTCCGATTCTCACCCACTGACGGCGGGTGGATGCGCCGAGTGCATTGACGTGCACTCGGCGAAATGTCGTCGAGTCGACGAACCCGCCAGACGGCTAAGCGGTTGTATGCATGAACGCAGGTAGCTATGTCAGTTCTTGCACGATTTCTGGCAACAGTTTGAACAGGTCACCCACCAGGCCGAAGTCGGCGATTTCGAAGATCGGCGCCTCGGCATCCTTGTTGATCGCCACGATGGTGCCGGCGTCCTTGATGCCGGTGAGGTGCTGGATGGCGCCGGAGATGCCGATCGCCATGTACAGCTCGGGCGCGATGATCTTGCCGGTCTGGCCGACCTGCAGGTCGCTGGGCACGTAGCCGGCGTCGACGGCGGCGCGCGATGCGCCCACGGCTGCGCCGATCCGGTCGGCGAACTTGAAGATGATGTCGAAGTTTTCCTTCGAGCCCACGCCGCGGCCGCCAGAGACGACCTTGCTCGCGCTCTGCAGGTCGGGGCGGTCGCTGCTGCCCTGCTTCAGTTCGATGAAGCGTGTATGCGCGGGCAGGGCGACGTCGATGGCCAGTGCCTCGACCGGCGCGCTGCCGGTGCCGGTGGCGGCGGCCGGCCACGAGGCCGAGCGGATGGTCGCCACGACGGTGTGGGCGGCATCGGCCTCGACCGTGATGATGGCGTTGCCGGCGTAGATCGGGCGCTTGAAGGTGTGCGCGGCCTCGACGCTCATCACGTCGCTGACCTGGGCCACCCCGAGCAGGGCGGCGACGCGCGGGGCGACGTCCTTGCCGAACGTGGTGGACGGCACGAACACGTGGCTGTAGCCGGCGGCGGCCCTGGCGATCTGCGGCGCCAGCACGGCGGCCAGCGGATGCGCGTTCTCGGGCCTGGCGACGGTGAGCACGCGGCTCACGCCGTCGATCTGCGCGGCCTCGGCAGCGATCGCATCGGGTGCGTCCGACAGCACCAGCACGTCGATCGCCTCGCCCTTGACGGCGATCGCGGCGCTCACGGCGCGTGCGGTGGCGGAGTTGAGTTTGCCGCCGAGGTGTTCGGCGATGACCAGGATCTTGCTCATGGGGTTTTCCTCAAACTTGGAGCGTGGGGAGCTTTATTTGAAAGTCCGGCCATGGATGGCCGGTGCCTGATCAGGGACGATCACAAAAGCCCTTTCTGCTTCAGCGCGGCGACCAGTTCAGCCGCGTCCTTCACCATCACGCCCTTGCTGCGCTTGGCCGGCGCGGCATGGTGGGTGGTCTTGAGGTGGTCGTGCGCCTCGACGCCGAGCGAGCCGAACTCGATCGTGTCGATCGGCTTGCTCTTGGCCTTCATGATGTCGGGCAGCTTGATGAAGCGCGGCTCGTTGAGGCGCAGGTCGGTGGTGATCACCGCGGGAAGCTCGGCCTCGATCACTTCCAGGCCGGCGTCCACTTCGCGCGTCACCGTGGCCTTGCCGTCGGCGATCTCGACCTGGCTGGCGAAGGTGGCCTGCGGGCGGTCCCACAGCGCGGCCAGCATCTGGCCGGTCTGGTTGGCATCGTCGTCGATCGCCTGCTTGCCCAGGATCACCAGGCCCGGCTGCTCCTTCTCGATCAGCTTGAGGAACACGCGGGCGGCAGTCAGCGGCTGCACGGCATCGGCGGTAGTCACGTGGATGGCGCGATTGGCGCCCATCGCCAGGCCGTTGCGCAGGTGCGCGGTGAGATCGGCCGGGCCGATGCCGACCACGATCACCTCGTCGGCGACGCCTTTCTCGCGCAGCCGCAGCGCCTCTTCCAGCGCAATGTCGTCGAACGGATTGGCCGAGAGCTTCACGCCGTCGGTGACCACGCCGCTGCCGTCGGGTTTGACCTGGATGCGCACGTTGTAGTCAACGACGCGCTTGTAGCCGACCAGAATTTTCATCTGTGATTCCTTGACCTCATGGACTACCCCTGCGGGGGCGCGGGAGCTGCCATTCTAACCGGCTTCAAACATTCGTACGAATGCGTACGAATGTGGCGCTCTGCGACATTTTGTACAGCGTTCATCCGCTGCGTGTCGCGTACGGATACGGTCCGGAGGTAGTGTCCTTGAGGCCCAGCAGCGTGGTTGCGCTCGCCGTGACGAACCCGCCGCTCCGGGCCGTCAGGCAAAGCACCCGCTCAACGGCGTGGGCCAGCGTGCCGTCAAGCTGGCCCGACTCTGCCTCGAAGCCTGCCACCACGAGATGCGCGTCCAGCAGGGGTCGCAGTGCCGCAGGGCGTAGCCACAACATGCTGCCTGCGATAAAGCTGTCGCTCTCCGCCGGCGGCGGGATACCCAGGCAGCGGGTGAGATACTCAACGTTGTCCCGGTTGCCACCCCAGTAATTCTTCTGCACCTGCAGATGCCCTTCGGCATGCACCAAGCCCAGACTCGCGTCGTCGCGGAAGGCGGCGGCGATGCGACTGGCCCGTTCCGGCGCGAGCAGCTTGTCGAGCAGTTCGCGGCGCCAGGCCTCGCCGTCCTGGCGATGGGTGGAGCGCTTGCCGTGCAGCTTGAGCACCGTGGTCACGCCTTCGTCGAGCAGGCGGTTGGCCACGTGCAGGAACGGCAGGATGTCGCGCCCGCGGTTCTCGAACACGTCGATCTCGGCGTCCAGGCCAAGTTGGCCGGCGCGCTCGCGCACCGCCTGTTCGCGCTCGTGCGCGGTGGTGATTACGAGGCGCCAGTCGATGGTGCTGGCGCGCAGCGCGGCGACCAGCTCGTCCAGCAGTTCGGGGTACCAGATGTGGATCACCGCGCAGGGTCGCGCGTCCGGGGTCGCTTCAGCCTGCAGTGCGCTGCGGGTGGCTTCGAGCCAGGCGTGGCCGAGGCGTCTGTCCGGTTCCAGCACCGCGCCTTCGGCCCATTCGTTCCAGGCGTTGACGAAGACCAGCGGTTGCGCCGGAAAGCGCCGTCGCGCGGTGGCCACCGCATGACGCAACCAGTCGCGGTAGCCGCGTGGCGAGGCATGCGCGAACACCCGGCCGCGCCCGCTGCGCCGCGGCTCGTTGTCCCAGCCCGGGTTGACCGCGGGATAGCGCGGATACGGCGGATCGGCTTGCGCCATCGACTGCCGGGCCAGTTCGCGCCAGTCATGCACGTCGCCGTGATAGTCCGGATTGAGCAGGCGTTGCCTGGCCGTGATCGGGTCGAGCGTGGTGTTGTTCGGCGGGAATTCGACGGCGGCATCGAAGCCGATCGTGCGCGGATCGACGCGATCGAAACTCTGCACGTACGCCAGCTGGATCTCGCCGATGCCGTTGACGCGGCACCACTCGCGCCAGCGCGCGGCGGTGGCCTTGGCGTCCGGCAGCAAGCCGGGCCGATAGACCAGCAACAGCGGCTTGCCGTCCACGCGCAGATAACGCGGGTCGGCGAGATAGCGTGCGACATGCGCGATGAAGGCAAGATCGTCCGCGGCGCTGTGTTGCTGGCCGATCAGGACATCGTCCGCACGACCGTCCCAGCGGCGCGACCAGTTCTCGTTCGCCCAGCACAGGCACAGCGGCAGATCGAGCGCGGGATCGGCCAGCCATTGCCGCAGCGGCTGCTCCAGCAGGGTCTTGCCGGCGAACCAGTAGAAATAGCTGCAGAACGCACCGACGCCGTACTCGCGGGCCAGCGTCATCTGCTGGCGCATGACGTCGGGCTGGCGCAGGTCATAGAAGCCCAGTTCGCCGGGCAGGCGAGGCTGCGCGTGTCCCTCGAATTGCGGCAGGGCGCGGGTCACGTTGTGCCACTCGGTGAAGCCGGCGCCCCACCATGCGTCGTTCTCCGCAATCGGATGGAACTGCGGCAGGTAGAACGCGACCACGGTGGCGGGCAGCGATGCCGGCAGGTTGCCGGCGCGATGCGGCGCGAAGCCGATGGCGCGTGCGTCCGCGCTGGTGCGCAGCCGGTGTTCGAACTGCGAGCCGCTGCCCGCCTGCCCACGCGGACCGGGCGGCAGCAGATCGGCGTGGCGGTCCAGAAACCGCTGGCGCAGCCGGTCACGCGTGGTCGCCGGCATCGGCGTGAGGCGGAAGCCGGCACGCAGCGCGGTGAACAGGAGTCGCTTGGCGAAATGAGAGGAGGGCATGACGGAGGATCAAGGGCAATGCCGCAGCATCGGCGCTGGAAGAGCGGTGGTCAATCCAGTACCCGGCGCAGGGTGGCGTCGGCGGCCTCGGGCGAAAAGTGCTTGCGCACGTTGTCCTGTCCACCGGCCGACAGTTGCCGCCAGAGCGCCTCGTCACGTTGCAGCCGCAGGACCGCCTCGACGAAACCGGTGGCGTCGCTGGCTACCAGCACGTCGCGACCATCGCCCAGTTGCATGCCTTCGACCGCCACCGGCGTGGCGATCACCGGCACGCCATGGCTCATCGCCATGTTGATCTTCCCCTTCACACCGGCACCGAAGCGCAGCGGTGCGATGGAAGCCAGGCACGCATCCAGCCACGGTGTCAGCTCGGTGACGCGCCCATGCAGTTCCATGCCGGGCACGGCCAGCTCGCGCCGTGCGGCGTCGGGCATGTCGCCAAGCACGTGTACGCAGATCCCCGGCAAGGACTCGCGCAGTTTCGGCAGGATTTCCGTGGCGATCCAGCGCAACGCGTCGCTGTTCGGCGGGTGGCCGTAGCCGCCGATGAAGACCAGGTCGCGCCGCTCGTGGTGGCCGCGCCGGCAAGCCTGCACGGTGTGGATGTTCGACAGCAGCTCCACCCGCGCCCGGGGCAGCAGTTGCGCCAGCAAGTCCTGTTCGTGCGGGCTCACCACCAGGCTGACGTCGGACTGTTCGATCAGGGCCAGCTCGCTGCGGCGTGCCGCTTCCGCCTGGCGGGCCATCGCTGCGCTGCCACCCACTTCGGCAGCGCGGCCCTCGCGCAGGAAGTGCAGGTCCACGGTGTCGAAGATCAGCCGGGCCTGCGGCGCGTGGCGACGGACGGCGGCGATGTACTGGCCTGCCACCGTGTGGCGGCACAGGATCACCGCATGCAGCTCGTGGCCGTGCCGGCGCAGCCAATGCGGCAGGTCGGCCACTGCGGGCCGGCACAGCACCTCGCAGCCCAGCGCGCCCAGTGCATCGATTTCCGCGGGACTGGCGCGGCCGTCGTCGGGCAGGAACACGGTGCCCCAGCCTTGTCCGTCGAGCAGGCCCAGGATCGCGCACAGCCGCAGCGAGCCCGAGTCGCGCGCCGGTTCCGGCGTCATCGCATCCACCACCAGCACGAGGCCGCGCTGGCGCCAGCGGATCGCCCGTTCCACCGCCGTGCCAACCGGTGGCTGGGCTGCCAGTTCGGTGGCCCATTTGTCGACGAAGGTCAGCTGGTTGAGGCGCTGGTGGCGTTTCATGCCGCGATCGGGATCGGTGCCCGCGCTGATGCCTTCGCAGTGGATCACCGTGCTGGCCGGCTCGTAGTACACGCGCAGGCCGAGCCGGCGCACGGCGAACGCCAGGTCGACATCCTCGTAGTAGGCCGGGGCGTAACGCAGGTCGAAACCGCCAACCTGCCGGAAGACCTCGCGGCGGATCAGCAGGGCCGCGCCGGAGACGTAGTCGACTTCACGACGCCAGCGGAACGTCGCGGCCTGGCGCGGCTCGAAGCGACCGGTGGTCCAGCAGCTGCCGTCGGCGAACACCAGCGCGCCGGCTTCCTGCAGGCGGCCGTCCGGATACACCAGCTTGCTGCCCGCGATGCCGCAGTCGGGGTGATCGGCGAAACACTGCAGCAGCGCATCCAGCCAGCCCGGCGTGACCTGGGTGTCGTTGTTGAGGAACAGCAGGAACTCGCCGGTGGCAACGGCCGCGCCCGCGTTGCAGCTGCCGACGAAACCGAGGTTGGTGGCATTGCGCAGCAGGCGCAGGCCGGCGATCCGGGCGAGTGTCGCGGCGCTGTCGTCCGGCGACGCGTCATCCACCACGATCACTTCGAAAGCCGTCCGTGCGCCATGTCGCGCCAGCGAACGCAGGCAGGCGAGGGTATGGGCAAGCTTGCCGTGGATCGGGATGATCACCGAGACACGGGGCTGTGCGCTGACGGGCAGCGCGAACGGGGCGAACGGTTCGTCCAGTGGCAACAGCGCCAACCCCTCGTCGAACGCGGGACGCGCCTGGAATTCCTGGCGCATGCGCGCCAGCGTGCCGCTCCAGCCGCGCAACGCGATGCTGGAACGCGTGCGTTGCCACAGGTAGCCGAGGCGCTTCAGGCGCCAGTGCAGGTTGCCGGTCAGCGGACTGCCCTCGATCGGTCAGAGGTTCTGGTAATTCGGTCCGGAACCACCTTCGGGCGTGACCCAGGTGATGATCTCGTACGGGTCCTTGATGTCGCAGGTCTTGCAGTGCACGCAGTTGGCCGAGTTGATCTGCAGGCGCTTGCCGTGCGGCTGGCTTTCATCGGCCACCATCTCGTAGACGTTGGCGGGACAGAAGCGGGTGCAGGGATTGTCGTATTCCTCGACGCACTTCGTGGCGCAGATGTCGGTGTCGGCCACGTGCAGGTGGATCGGCTGGTCTTCGTCGTGCTCGGTGGCGGCGAAGTAGACGCCGGCCAGGCGGTCGCGCGGGGCCAGCGTGCGCTGCAGGTAGTCGCGCTTCGGTTCTTCCTGGGCACCGAGCTTGTGCAGCGAGGACCAGTCGGCCTTGTTCTTCAGCGTCCACGGCGACAGGCCGACGGTGACGGTTTCCCACGCCGCATTGAGCAGGCCGAACCACAGGCCCTTCTTGAACGCGGGCTTGATGTTGCGCACCTTTTTCAGTTCGGCCATCACGTCCGAACCGCGCAGCTTCGCGTCGAAACCGGTGGCGTCCAGGCCGTTCGCGGCGAGATGCTCGGCCGCCAGCATGCCGCTCTTCAGTGCCTGGTGGGTGCCTTTCACCTTGGGTACGTTGAGCAGGCCGGCGGTGTCGCCGATCAGGATCGCGCCGGGCATCTCGCACTTCGGCAGCGACTGCCAGCCGCCGGTGACGATGGCGCGCGCGCCGGCCGACAGGATCGTGCCGTCCTCCAGCAGCGGCTTCACCATCGGGTGATTCTTCCACTGCTGGAAGGCCTCCCACGGCTTGTATTCCGGGTCGCTGTAATCGAGCCCGCTGATGTAGCCGAGCGCGATGCGATCCTTGTCCAGGTGGTACATGAAACTGCCGCCATAGGTATGCGTGTCGGCGGGCCAGCCGAAGCTGTGCACGATCTTGCCCGGCGTGACGCGGCCGGCAGGCAGCTGCCACAGCTCCTTGATGCCGATGGAATAGCCTTGCGGATCGCTGTCGGCGTCCAGCTTGAAGCGCTTGATCAGCTGCTTGGTGAGGCTGCCCCGGGCCCCCTCGGCCAGTACGGTGACTTTCGCCTTGATGTCGATGCCTTCGGTGTAACCGGGCTTGTGCGTGCCGTCCTTCGCCACGCCCATGTCGCCGATGCGCACGCCGGCCACCGAGCCGTCTTCGTTGTAGATGTTGTCGGCGGCGGCGAAACCGGGGAACACGTCCACGCCGAGCGCCTCGGCCTGGGGTGCCAGCCACGCACACATCGCGCCCAGCGACACGATGAAGTTGCCGTGGTTGCGCATGCCCGGCGGTACCGGCAGCTTGCGGCCGCCGTCCTTGCCGAGCAGCCAGAATTCGTCGTCGCCTGCGGGCACGCAGATCGGCGGCGGATTGTCGCGCCAACCGGGCAGCAGGGCGTCCAGCGGCTGCGGCTCGATCACCGCGCCGGACAGGATCTGCGCGCCGATGGTCGAGGCCTTCTCGATCACGCAGACGTTCACGTCGGGCTTCAGTTGCTTGAGCCGTATCGCGAATGACAGTCCCGCCGGACCGGCGCCGACGACGACGACGTCGTATTCCATGGTTTCGCGTTCGCTCATGGCGGACTCCGGGATGCGAGGTGAAGGCGCAGGCGGTTGCCGTGCGTCGGGGTATGGATCAGGCGGCCATTGTCCGGTTTCGGGCGCTGCGCGGCAACGCGTGCTGCGCCACCGCTTGCATTCACTTCACCGGACGCGGCGATAATCGGGGCATATCTCAGGGAGTTTTCATGAATTCGATGCCGCCGATCGCCGATCTCGACTTGCGTCGTGCCTCGCTTTGCCAGTTGCTGCACTGGCTGGCCACGGGCCGGGTGCAGCCGCGGGCGCTGGCCGATGTCTACCAGCAGGCGATCGAACGGCTGGACCCGGAACTGCATGCCTATGTCGATCAGCGCTCGGGCCTGCTGCAGGATCAGGCTGACCTGGCCGACCGGCGTCGTCGCGATGGCGTGATCGGACGGCTGGACGGCATTCCGCTGGCGGTGAAGGACAACTTCGACATTGCCGGCTGGCCTACGCGGGTCGGCCTTCCCGGTCGCGGCAAGCCGGTGCAGGAAGATGCCCACGTGGTGGCGCGGCTGCGTGCCTCCGGTGCGCTGCTGGTGGGCAAGACCAACATGGACGAAGGTGCGCTGGGCGCCACCACCGACAATCCGCACTTCGGTGCCACCCACAATCCGCATCGGCACGGCTACACCGCCGGCGGCTCTTCCGGCGGCGCGGCGGCGGCTGTCGCCGCGGGCCTGGCGGTAGCCGCGGTCGGTTCGGACAGCCTCGGCTCGATCCGCATTCCGGCCAGCTACTGCGGCCTGTATGCGTTGAAGCCGACACATGGCGAAATTTCCGCGCGTGGCTTGGTGCCGGCGGCGCGGCGACTGGATGCCGTCGGCCTGCTGGCGCGCAGCGCCGACGACCTGACCGTCCTGCTGCAGGTGCTGGCCGGCTACGATGCCGACGATGCGCGCTCGCGCCGCCGTCGCGTCGCGTTCGCCTTGCCGGACTGGGAGCCGGGCAACCTGCGCGCCGGCCTGCTGCCCGATCTCGCTGGCGTGGGCGTGCAGCCGGAAGTGATCGAGGTGTTCGAGTCGGCGCTGGCGATGCTCTCGCATGCGCTGGGCGATCGGCGCACGGTGGATTTTGCCGACTGGGATTTCGCCCGCACGCGCCGCGCCGGTCTGTTGCTGATGGAGGCGGAGATGCTCGGCACCTTCGCCGCCGACCTGGCCAATACCGAGCGTCCGGTGTCGGATCGCTTCCGCCAGATGCTCGGCTACGCCGGCCGCAAGAGCGCGGCGGATTACGCGGTGGCCGATCGCGTGCTCGACGCGGCCACGCTGAAAATGCGCCGGCTGTTTTCCCAGGTCGACGTGCTGGTCATGCCGACCACGCCCCAGGGTGCGTTCCCGCTGGATGGTCCGGTGCCTGATTCGCAGGCCGACCTCACCAGCTTTGCCAGCCTGGCCGGTTGCCCCGCGGTGAGCCTGCCGATGGGGACGCTGCCAGACGGCATGCCGGTGGGACTGCAACTGGTCGGGGCGCGCGGCTCGGATCTGCGCCTGCTTGAACTGGCGGCGGTATGCGCCGCGACGCTGGATGCCGACCCCGCCTACCCGGTGCTTGCCTGAAGAACGGCTGACACGCGGTGCCCGCCGCACCGACGCGGCTGCTGATTCCGCATCGCGAAGCTGCCGTGCCCGAGGGGACGACATGATTGCCGGTTCCATCGCCATTGCAGCTGGACGAGCTCGAGCTGGCGGCGTTCGCATCATGCGCGAAGTACAGGCGGCCTTCCGCACCGGGTGACCGTTCCGCGCGCGACGTGTTCGACCGGGCGGGATCATCCAGGTGTTCATGGATGCCTCGCTGGCGGCATGGGGCGACGCGCCCCGGCGGCTGTGCCGCAAGGCACGATCCGGCGCGTTTGCGATTCACCGGCATCGATGCGCGCCATGCAACGCCCGGGGTGGCGGAAGTCCAGTGCCGATGCCCTGGCCGAGCAGGTCATCGCCAGCCGGCCGGGCCTGGAGCGAGCAGACGTGGGCTCGGCTTGGATTGCCGGGTGTCGGCGGGGATAATGGCGCATTCCCCCCGCAAGGCTGCGTCGCAATGACCGAGAAGACCGTACTCAATGCCACCCATCGCGCACTCGGTGCACGCATGGTCGACTTCGGTGGCTGGGACATGCCGATCAACTACGGCTCGCAGATCGAGGAGCATCACGCGGTACGCCGTGAAGCCGGCATGTTCGACGTTTCTCACATGACCGTGATCGATCTGCATGGTGCGCGCGTACGCGACTTCCTTCGCCACCTGCTGGCCAACAGCGTCGACAAGCTGAAGGTGCACGGCAAGGCGCTGTACTCCTGCATGCTCGACGAGCGTGGCGGGGTAATCGACGACCTGATCGTGTATTACCTGGGCGACGAGTTCTACCGGCTGGTGGTCAACGCCGGCACCCGCGCCAAGGACCTGGCGTGGATCGAGCGCCAGGCGCAGGCGTTCGAGGTGCAGGTGAAGGAACGCCCCGAGTTCGCGATGATCGCGGTGCAGGGTCCGGCTGCCCGGGCCAAGGTGCTGGGGCTGTTGCATGAAGTGGATCGCCAGCGCATCGAGAAGCTCGGCAAGTTTGCCGCCGCCGCGGCGCAGGGGCCGCACGGCATGCCGCTGTTCGTGGCGCGTACCGGTTACACCGGCGAGGACGGTTTCGAGATCGTGGTTCCCGCCGAGCATGCCGTCGCATTGTGGGAAGCGCTGGCTGCGGCAGGTGTCGCACCGGCCGGCCTCGGCGCACGCGACACCTTGCGCCTGGAGGCCGGCATGAACCTGTATGGCCAGGACATGGACGAGACGGTCACGCCGTGGGAGGCGAACCTGGGCTGGACCATCGCGCTGGACGAGGGACGCGACTTCATTGGTCGCGCCGCACTGGAACAACAGAAGGCTGCCGGCGTGCCGCGCGTGATGGTCGGGCTGGTGCTGGATGACAAGGGCGTGCTGCGTCACGGCCAGAAGGTGCTGACCGCGAACGGCGAGGGCGAGATCCTCTCGGGCAGCTTTGCGCCCACCCTCAACAAGGCAGTGGCGTTCGCGCGCATTCCCGCCGGCGAGCCGGGCGACGTGCGCGTCGACATCCGCGGTCGCGAGGTGCCGGTGCGTCTGGTGAAATATCCCTTCGTGCGCGACGGCAAACCCTGCGAAGGGATCTAGGCTGTCGTCGTGCGCGTGCTGCTCGCGGCACATTCTTCCCGCAGGCGGATGTGGCTAGAATCATCGCCTGCAACCCAACCCAATGAGTGGAACCCATCATGAGCGAGATTCCCGGCGATCTGAAATTTCTCAAGTCCCACGAGTGGGCCCGCATCGAGGACGACGGCCTGGTTCGGGTGGGCATCTCCGATCACGCGCAGGGCCAGCTTGGCGACCTTGTCTACGTCGAGCTGCCGGAAGTCGGTTCGGCGGTGAAGGCCGGCACCGGCGCAGCCGTGGTGGAGTCGGTGAAGGCTGCCTCGGACATCTACGCACCGGTCTCGGGCGAGATCGTCGAGGTCAACGAGCTGCTCAACGACAAGCCGGAAACCATCAACGAGGATGCCTTCGGTGAAGGCTGGATCTTCCTGGTGCGTCCCAGTGACCGTGCCGAGCTCGACGAACTGCTGGACGCGAACGATTACCAGGATCTGGTCGAGAACGAAGATCACTGAGTCCTTCATTCGTCGAGTCCCGACCCGCCGGCCGCTTTCGCGGCCGGCGTCGTTTTCGGGGTGACGGTCTGGCCACTCCGGATGGTTCGTCGTGCCGCGCCGGAGTCATTCGGCACAAGACGGATACCGCGGCATCCTTCGGGAACGGGTGATGCGGATCACGACGAAATCACGGGGAAGTTGGCGCGGAGTTCCTGCCAGGATTTTCATCGGCAGATCTTCCTCGCGCAGTCGTCGAACGGAACGCGGCGACGATCGGTCGGTCGGCAAGCGCGTGCTCGTGCATCGTCCCTGGTGAGGAAGTCCGGATGCCTCGGTCGGGCGACGATGCGTTCCGAGGCTGTCCGGTCCTGGGTCGGAGTCATCTTCCGGCGCCTGGCAGAAAAGATTTCAGTCGCGTTCCGTTCATCTGCCAGCGGCGACGTCGCGATGGCCGTTTGGTCTTGCGCCGGACTTGCGCATTCGTGCAACCGATTTTCGACTTTTTTCAGCCGCGCATGGCGAAAGCCTTGCGGTGCAAGGCTTTCAAGGCATTGGTCAAATGTTGATCAAATTTCGTTTGGACGTATGGACGTCCAATTGAAAGATGCCGCCAAGTCCCGCAGGCCGCATCGCGTGGTGGTTCCGGGCGGATTGCGACCGGTCGGGCCGGTTGATTTCATGATTGAAATCAATTGACACCAGAAATCTTCAGGGATAGCTTTCGCAACAGATCACGGGGAATGCGTTTTATGGCAACAACCAAATTCATCAAGCCGTACGTCGAACACGGTGAAAAGGCGAATGCAGTACGCAAGATCACTGTCTCGATTCCGCTGCATGTATTGCGGCGGCTTTCTGATTTGCGCACCCACCGTCAAGTGAACAATCTTCGGCACGCTACCAACAGTGACGTGTTGGTCGAAGCGTTCCTGCACGCTTTTACTGGGCAACCACTGCCAACTGATGAGGAGCTGAGACGAACCATGGCCACTGCCAAGAAACCCGCTGCAAAGAAACCGGCCGCCAAGAAGGCCGCCGCCAAGAAGCCCGCCGTGAAGAAGGTTGCCGCCAAGAAGGCTGCCGCCAAGAAGCCGGTAGCGAAGAAGCCGGCAGCCAAGAAGGTTGCCGCCAAGAAGCCGGCCGCCAAGAAGGCTGCTGCCAAGAAGCCGGCTGCTGCCAAGAAAGCTGCCGTGAAGAAGGTTGCGAAGAAGGCTGCGCCGAAGAAGGCTGCCGCCAAGAAAGCTGCACCGGCCAAGGTGGTGAAGGCCACCAAGACCGCCAAAGCCAAAGCGAAGAAGTAAGCCAACCCGCGTCACCCAACAATAAGACAAGCCATCGACTTCTCTCCCCGCGGTGCCCAGCGCGGGGAGAGCACTTCGAAAGATTCGTCCCGGCCTGGCCGGGACGCTTCGTTTCCGGCGACGAAAAGTCCGGCGCGACACCCGGGCCAGTTGGTCCGTACCCCGACGTGCCGGCAGGCGAGGCCTGGTTCCCCGGCCCTGGATTCGCGGGCCATTTGCCGTGCTGTCCCATTGGAGTTACCTTCTGCACATCCGCGCCGCGGTGAATCCGGGGGATTCGTCGCTCCTGGGTGTACAGGGGGAAAAAGCGCGGGTATCTGTCGACACTCAGTGAGAGACCATGGATACCCGATACATACTTGATGCGCGCCGGCATGCGCGCGGGGCCATTCGCCCCACCATGATTGCCGTCATCGCCATCGTTGTCCTGCTTGCCGTAGGCGCGTGGTTCCTCATCATCAAGCCGCACCAGGATCTGGTGATGGCCGACTCGGGTGGCCATCCGTCCACGCCGGTTTCCACTGCAACGCGGGCGGCGCCGCCACCGGCCAACGTGGCGGCGATGGACTTGAACCAGCTGCTCGCCGAGGCGCGCACCGCCATGAACGAGCAGCGCTATCTGGCGCCGTCCGGCAACAATGCCTTCGAGTTCTACCTGCGCGTGCTGGAGAAGGAGCCGGGCAACAAGGTCGCTTCGGATGCCTTGCGCGAGACGTTCCCGTTCGCTGCCAATTCGGCGGAGCAGGCGATCAACTCGCGTGACTTCAACGAGGCCCAGCGCCAGATCGATCTGCTGGCCAAGGCGGATCCGGCGAACTTCACGCTGACCATCCTGCGTTCCAAGCTGGATGCCCAGCGCAAGACCCTGGACAAGCAGCAACAGCTGGCCCTGGATCAGGAGAAGGCGGCGCAGCTTGCCGCGCAGAAAGCGGCGGCGGACAAGGCTGCCGCCGATCAGCTGGCCGAACAGCAGAAGGCGCTGGCCGCCGAACAGCAGAAGGCGCAACAGGCGCGCGCGGCGCAACAGGCGAGTCAGCAGACCTCGACGGCAGCCAGCGCCACCGACTCGACTGGCGCTGCGACAGCAGGTGCGGACCAGTCCGGCGCGAGCGGGGCCAACACCGCCGCCGTGCTGGTGAAGGCGGCTCCAGCACGCTATCCCACCGCGGCCATGCGCACGCGCCAGCAGGGTTGGGTCGTGGTCACGTTCACCGTCGATCCTGACGGCAAGACCAGTGACGTGAAGGTGCTCGAATCGCAGCCGCGCCATGTATTCGACCGTGCGGCCATCGATGCCGTGGAGCGCTACCGCTTCACGCCGGCGATGAAGAACGGTGAGGCGGTTTCCAGCATCAAGCAGCAGCGGATCGAGTTCAAGCTCTGATCCGGAAGTGAGCGATGAACTGGCGGCGCATGCCCTGCATGCGCCGCCTTTTTTTTTCGGCCGGCGGAAATCCGGGTTCGCGAAGAAGGTGGCTTCCCGCGGCTTTCTTCCATGGCGAGCCAGGTGCATGTCCACACTCGCCTGAATGCCGCGGTCACGGCGCGAGCGAGAACCGCCTTGCGCCAACGCCGCGAGCTCTCAGTGCTTGCGTGCCGGCCGGTGGCGCGCGCGCGGCCGGTGCTTCGGGTTCCTGGCCTTGGTCGGCGCCGCGGCCTTTGCGGGTCCTTCGATTTCGGCCCAGTCGACGTGTGGCAGGCCGAGCAGGTCGTCCAGCACCATCGGCATCAGCCCGCTGGGCGTGGGGCCGGTGGAGTTCCACAAGGTGACCACGCCGGCGCGATATTTCGGGAAGAAGCCGATCATGGTGCGGTAGCCGGCTACGGCGCCGGCGTGATAGATCAGGGTTTCACCGCCGTACTCGTACACGCGCCAGCCCAGTGCATAGTGGGCGTCGGCAAGCCGCGCGCGACGCCAGGGCGTGGCGTGCAGTTCGCTGGGCGTGGACACGCCCGGCGCGTGCAGGACGTCGAGCAGCGAAGGCGGCAACACGTCGGGGCGTCCGCCCATCTGCGCGATCAGCCATTTCTCCATGTCGCGGATGCTGGCGTTGACGCCGGCGGCGGGAGCCACCCGGTAGTAGGTCTCGTTCGGATCGAACGGAATCCAGCCGCGGCTGCTGCCACGATGCGGTCGCGCCCAGCTCTTGCTGGATTCCAGGGCGGCGCGTCCATAGCTCGCAGTGGTCATGCCCAGCGGATAGAAGATGCGCTTGTCGACCTGGTGATAGAAGAAGTCGCCGGTACGCGCGAGCACCACGTCGCCGATCATGCTGAAGGCGACGTTCTGGTAGCCGTAGCACTGACCGACGCCGCAGACCATGTCGACCTCGTCCAGCTTGCGCACGAGTTCCTCGTAGGAGGTGTCGCCTTCGAGCATGTTGTCGTAGGTGTTGCGCGGCAGGCCCAGCCGCTGCCCCAGGATGTCGCCGACGGTGGCCTGCGCGGCAGCCTGCATGTCCTTCAGCTTGAAATACGGCAGCACGTCGAGCAGCTTCGTGTCCCAGCCGAGCTTGCCGTCGTCGACCAGCAGGCCGGTGATCGCGGTGGCGAAGGCCTTGGACAGCGATGCCAGGCGGAACACGGTATGCGGCGTGATCGGATCCTTCGTGGTGGCATCGGTGTAGCCGATCGTGCCCTCGTAGACCACCTTGCCATCGATCACCACGGCGGTGGCGAGCCCGGCGACCGCATCGCGTTGCGCGACGCGATTGAGCCAGCGCTGGTAGTCCGCGAGTGTCTGCTTGACGCGTGCAGCCGGCAACTTCTGCGGCGCCTGACTCACGCTGGTGGGCGCTGGCGCCGATGCGGCGGAAGAGGGCGCCGCCTGCGCGCAAAGCGGCGCGCAGGCCAGCCCGAGAGCGCCTGCGACCAGCAAGAAGAGCTTGTGAAACTGCATGGTATTCTGATCTGGTTCCGGCGTGGGGATGCGCCTCAGGGTGGGGAATTTGTCGATGGGTCTGATCATTGTTCTGATTGTCGTCGTTCTGATTGTCTTGTACTTCGTGGCGATCTACAACGGACTGGTGACTTCGCGCAACGGCTACAAGAACGCGTTTGCGCAGATTGACGTGCAACTGACGCGCCGGCATGACCTGATCCCGAACCTGGTCGAGACGGCCAAGGGTTACCTCGCCCACGAGCGGGGTACCCTCGAGGCCGTGGTGCAGGCGCGCAACGCCGCGGTGAACGGGCTGGCCGGTGCCAAGGCCAGGCCGGGTGATGCGGCTGCGATGCAGCAGCTGGCCAGCAGTGAAAATGCTTTGACACAGACTTTGGGTCATTTGTTCGCGCTGCAGGAGGCCTATCCCGACCTGAAGGCGAACCAGACCATGATGCAGCTGTCCGAAGAACTCACCTCGACCGAGAACCGGGTGGCCTTCGCGCGGCAGGCGTACAACGATTCCGTGCTGACCTACAACAACAGGCGCGAAGTGTTTCCCGCCTCGTTCGTGGCCAACAGTTTCGGTTTCGCCGCCGCCGAACCCTTGAAGATCGAGAATCCCGCCGTGCGCGACGTGCCCAAGGTGTCCTTCAGCTGATCGCTGCTGCTTCGTGGCTCACGCCACGAAGCGGGTCCGGGAGTCTCCATGGATTTCTTTGCGCAGCAGGCTCGCGTGCGTGGCAGCAGCCGGCGCCTGGTCGTGCTGTTCGTGCTGGCGGTGGCCGCCATCGTGGCGGCGATCGATGCCGTGGTGTGGTTCACGCTGGGTCATCACCCGGTGGACGGCGGGCCAGCGCGCTCAAACCTGCCGCTGCTGCTCGGCAGCAGCCTGGCGGTGATCGCCGGCATCGGGCTCAGTTCGTGGTTCCGCATCAGGAGCCTGTCCGGCGGTGGCAGGGCCGTCGCCGAAAGCGTGGGCGCGGTGGTGGTACCGGTCGATACCCGCAACCCCGCATTGCGCCAGCTGCGCAACGTGATCGAGGAAGTGGCGATTGCGGCCGGCGTGCCGGTGCCGGACATCTGCCTGCTGGCGGATGAGCCCGGCATCAACGCGTTCGCCGCGGGCTACTCGGCATCGGACGCCGCGGTGTGCGTGACCCGCGGTTGCCTGGACCAGCTCACCCGCGATGAATTGCAGGGCGTGATCGCGCACGAGTTCAGCCATGTGCTGAACGGCGACATGCGACTGAACATCCGGCTGATGGGCCTGCTGTTCGGCATCCTGGTGCTGGCGATCGCAGGGCGCCGGGTGATCGGGTTCGGCGGTGGCCGCAGCGGTCGACGTGGCGGTGGCGGGCAGGTGGTGCTGATCGGGCTGGCGCTGATCGTGATCGGCTACATCGGCTACTTCTTCGCGCGGCTGATCCAGGCTGCGGTGTCGCGCTCGCGCGAGGCGCTGGCCGATGCCTCGGCCGTGCAGTTCACCCGCCAGACCGACGGCATTGCCGGCGCGCTGAAGAAGATCGCGGCGCTCGGCGAGGGCTCGCGCCTGCAGATGGCGAACAAGCAGGAGGTGGCACACATGCTGTTCGGCGAGGCCGGCCGTTTCAATGCGCTGTTCGCCACCCACCCGCCGCTGCTGCAGCGCATTCGTGCACTGGAACCGGGCTTTCGCGAAGAGGAACTGGTCCGGGTTGGCGTGGCGATGCAGCGCGCGGCCATGCCAGCTGCGGCCAGCCCCTTGTCGGCATCGGCACCGGCTGTGGCAGCGATGCGTGCCGGGGTCATTCCCGGAGCGGCGATTCCTCCCGTCTTGCCGGCGCTGCTGGCCGGCGCGTTGGCGAGCGCTGGCATGCCGGCCGGCGGACAGTTCCAGCGCGCGGCGGCATTGCATCAGGCGCTGCCCACGCGCTTGCGGGAAGCCGCGCAGCAGCCCGAGTCGGCGCTTGCGGTGGTGCTGGCGCTGACCGCCTCGGCGGCCGAATCGCAGCCGTCGCAACGGCGCATCATCGCCGATGCCTTTGGCGACGATGTGCACCAGGCGATTCAGGGCTTCGCCGCTGAAGTGGCGAAGCTGCCGCCGATTGCCCGGCTGCCGCTGGCCTCGCTGGCCTTCCCCGCGCTGAAGCAGCTGCCGCCGGCGCGTCAGCAGACCGTGCAGAACACGCTTGATGCGCTGGTCCATGCCGATGGCCGGGTCGACCTCAACGAGTATTGTCTGGCCCGGCTGCTGCGCCTGCAGCTGAGCGAGGCGCAGCAGCCTCGACGTGCGCCGGTCGATGGCGCGAAGAAGCTGCCGGCTTGCCGCGCCAGCGTGATCATGGTCTGCGCCGTGGTTGCCGCGGGCGGTTGTTCCGACGAAGCCCGCGCGCGGCGCGCCTGGCTGGTGGCGATGCAGAGCGTCTTTCCCGGCGAGGCGATCGAATGGACGCCGCCGCCAGCGGCCTGGCAGGCGCCGTTCGAGCGCGCGCTGGATGATCTGGACGACCTCCTGCCGATCGCCAAGGAGCTGGTGATCCAGGCTCTCGTGGCGGCAATCGACGCCGACGACCTGGTCAGCGTGGAAGAAGCCGAACTGCTGCGCGTGATCTGCGCCAGCCTGCATTGCCCGGTGCCGCTCGGTGACGAGGTGAATCAGGCCGCTGTCTGACTCGCGCCGCTTCCCACCAACAACGCGCTTGCCCGCTCGGCGATCATGATCGTGGGCGCATTGGTGTTGCCGGTGGGAAGCGCCGGCATCACCGAAGCGTCGACCACGCGCAGGCCGTCGATGCCGCGCACGCGCAATTCGCTGTCGACCACCGCGTGATCGTCGTTGCCCATGCGACAGGTACCGACCGGGTGATAGATGGTCTCCGCCTTGCGCCGGATGAAATCGGTGTATTCGGCGTCGGTGTCGATGCGGCGTTCGGGAAACACCGGGGCGCCACGATGGGGCGCGAACGCGGGCTGGTCCAGGATCTCGCGCGACAGCCGCGCCGCCTCGATCATCAGCTTCAGGTCATGGCCTTCCGGGTCGCCCAGGTAGTTCGCGTGGATCGCGATCGGTTGCGCCGGATCGGCCGAGTGCAGGCGCAACCGGCCGCGGCTGCGCGGGTGCAGGTAGCAGGCGTGCAGGGTGTAGCCGTAGCCTGGCAGGCGGTGGCGGCCGTGATCGTCGAGCAGTGCCGGCACGAAATGGAACTGCAGGTCGCAACGCTCGTCGCCGGCGAAGCGGCTGCGCACGAAACCACCGGCCTCGGCCACGTTGGAACTGCCCGGTCCATCGCGATGGCGCAGCCAGCGCAGGCCCGCGGACAGTTCGTTGAGGTGGTCGTAGCTGATCCGGGTGGCATTGCCATCGAGCGTGCAGATGTCCAGATGGTCCTGCAGGTTGCCGCCGACGCCGGGCAGGTCCGCCTGCACCACGATGTCGTGGTCGCGCAGGTGATCGGCCGGGCCCAGTCCCGACAGCATCAGCAGTTGCGGCGAGTTGATTGCGCCCGCGGCAAGGATCACTTCGCCGCCCTCGATCCGTTCCGTGCCGTCCCGGCCGCGGCGCAACTGCACACCGACGGCGCGGCCGTGCTCGATCAACACGCGCTCGACCAGCGCGCCCGTGCGTACCTGCAGGTTGGCGCGACCGCGCACCGGTTTCAGGAACGCCGCCGCCGTCGAGCAGCGGGCGCCGTCACGCTGGGTGACCTGGTACAGGCCGAAGCCGGCCTGGCCGACACCATTGAAATCGTCGTTGCGCGGATGCCCCGCACCGGCGGTCGCCTCGATCAGCACCCGTGACAACGGGTTGACGTGACGCAGGTCGGATACGCCGAGCGGACCGTGCATGCCGTGCAACGGGCTTTCGCCGCGGCTGTTGTCTTCGCTGCGCACGAACCAGGGCAGCACCTCGTTCCACGACCAGCGCGGGTCGCCAGTGAGCCGGGCCCACTCGTCGTAATCGGCGGCGACCCCGCGGATGTAGCACATCGCGTTGATCGAGCTGGAACCGCCCAGCGTCCTGCCGCGCGGCCACCACAGTCGGCGCTGGTTGAGCGCAGGCTCCGCTTCGGTGCGGTAGTTCCAGTTGAGGCGGCGATTGTTGGCCAACCGCGCGATGCCGGCGGGCATGTGGATCAACGGGTTCCAGTCGGTCGGGCCCGCTTCCAGCAGCAGCACGCGCGTGGCCGGATTGGCGCTGAGCCGGTTGGCCAGCACGCAGCCGGCCGAGCCGGCGCCGACGATGATGTAGTCATGGCGGTTCATCAATCTGCTGCCCCCGAAGAGTGAACATGGTCGCGTGCTAGGCTTGCCGCGCCCCACGCCGGATGCGCGAAGTGAGTCTGTATCGTCGGACCATGGTGAGACAAGCTGCAGCGCCGGTGCTCTCCGCATTGGCGTTCTTCTTCGTGATGACTTCGTATTACATCATTCGACCCCTGCGTGATCAGCTGAGTGGTGCCGTGGGTTCGAGCGAACTTCCATGGTTTTACATCACAACATTGGTTGTGATGCTTGCGCTCACCCCCGTGCTCGGCTGGTTGATGGCGCGTTACTCACGACGCAGGCTGCTTGGATGGAGCTACGGCGTCGTGGTGGTTTCACTGCTGGCGTTCATGCCGGCGTTTACCCTGCAGGAACAAATAGGCGCACGCAATCTGGGCATCGCCTTCTTTGCCTGGGTGAGCATATTCAATTTGATCGTTGTGACGCTGTTCTGGAGCCTGATGGCCGACATCTTCTCCAGCCTGCAGGCACGTCGCTTGTTCTCCCTTATTGCCTTTGCCGGCATGGCAGGCGCGTTGATCGGGCCGTTCATTACCGCCTCGCTGGTGGAGATTTTCGGGGTGCCCCCAATGCTTGGATTGTCGGCGTTTTCGCTGGCGTTGGCGCTGGTCATCCTGCTGCGGCTGTCACGCAACGATGGATCGGCAGCGGCGGGTACGACCGAGGAACCTATTGGTGGTTCGTTGTGGGCTGGCCTGCGGCAAGTGCTGATGCAGCCTTTCCTGCGCTACATGGCCATCCTGATGCTGATTGGTGATGGCATCGGCACGCTTGCCTATGCGTTGATGGCCGATTATGCCAAGGCGAGTTTTCACGATGCGGTAGCGCGCACGGCGTTTTATTCCAACCTTGATCTGGCCATCAATGGATTCGGTGCGCTGATGCAACTGACCGTGACGCGCTGGTTGTTGATCCGCTTTGGTGCCGGCTGGGGCATGGTCATTCCTGCACTCACCAATCTGCTGTTGCTGTCGATGATCGGTATCTTCGGCGTGGTCGAGTTTGGCACCTTCCATCTGGGGCCGGTCGTTTTGGCCGTCTCTACGCTGAGCATCCTGCAAGTGGTCACTCGCGGAATGGCATTCGGCATGACCAAGCCTGCTGTCGATGCGTTGTATACGCGGGTCGCACGGGAGGCGCGCTACAAGGGCAAGAGCTTTATCGAAACCACGGTGTGGCGTTTCGGTGACGTTCTGGTGAGCAACGGTCTGAACCTGCTTCGATCGCTGGGTGTCGGACTGGCCGGGATTGGATTGATCGGTGCTGGTCTTTCCGGGTTGGCGGCGTGGCTTTCACATCGGGCCAGCCACAGCCCCGATCTGCTGCCGGAGCATGACGCAAGACAGCGCGATGGTGATCAGGCGGGAGGCGACGTCTCGCGCTGATCCCGTACCGTCAGCTGGTGATGTAACGCTCCAGATGCTCGATCTGCTCGGCCTGCGCATCGATCACCGCCTTGACCAGATCGCCGATGGAGATCACCCCAACCACGGTGTCGCCTTCCACCACTGGCAGGTGGCGGATGCGGCTGTCGGTGCACAGGCGCATGCAGTCGAACACGTCGGTGTCGGGGCCAACGGTGAGCGGGGTGCCGGTCATGATGTCGGACACCGCGGTCTGCGAGGAGGAGCGGCCCTGCAGGATCACCTTGCGCGCGTAGTCGCGCTCGGACATCACGCCGACCAGCTTCTCGCCATGCATCACCAGCAGCGCACCGACGCGATGCTCGGCCATGTGCTTGATCGCTTCGAGGACGGGGGTTTCCGGTGCAACGCGGTAGATCGCATTGCCCTTGCCTTGCAGAAGATGTTTGACCTGGCTCATGCGCGGATCCCCATTCGGCTACGGACGGGCTGCCCGGTGCCGAGTCTAGCGCCGCCTTGGTTCGCGCGTGTAGTGAAGTTGTGAATCGTGGCGCGCAGCAGCGAGCCCATGCCTGCCGCCGGGCTCAGCGGCTCCGCCGTGGCGGATGTGCCGGAGCCTGGCCCTCGACGTAGCCGGTTCCGCCCAACTGCATCATCTGCTGCTGGATCCAGTTCGTCCGGCGCTGCACGTAGGCACTGGGCCGGTCTGCGTGCATGCGGCGCGGGCTGGGCAGGACCGCGGCCAGGCGGGCGGCCTGGGCCGGCCCCAGTCGTGTCGGCAGGGTGTGGAAATAGATCTCGCTGGCCGCGCCGACACCGTAGACGCCGTCGCCCAGCTCGGCGATGTTCACGTACACCTCGAGGATGCGCTGTTTGGGCCAGGTCAGTTCGATCAGCACGGTGAAGTACGCTTCCAGGCCCTTGCGCACGAAGCTGCGGCCGTTCCACAGGAACAGGTTCTTGGCGGTCTGCTGGCTGATCGTGCTGGCCCCGCGCAGGCGCTTGCCGTCATCGGCCGCGTCGAGCGCGTCCTGGATCGAGTCGAGGTCGAATCCGTGGTGATAGGGAAACTTCTGGTCCTCGCCGGCCACCATCGCCAGCGGCACCCAGGGCGAAACCTGCTCCCACGGGACCCAGTGCTGGCGCAGGTGAAAGTCCTTCTCGCCATGGATCAGGGCACCGAGCTGCCGTTCCAGCATGACGGCCGAGGTCCATGGCGGCACGAAGCGCAACACCAGCACCAGCAGCCAGCTCAGCGCCAGCCAACCGAGCAGCAGAATGGCGAGCGATCGCAGCAGGCGACGAAACGGGAGGCGACTGAACAAGGCGGGCATGGCTGGCAGTATAAGGGGCGTTGTGCGGGCGCCATGGCGACCCCATCTCGGCCGATTGAATCGAAACGGGATCACCGATTGTGGAAAACCTGCCTGTCGAAGACGTAAACCTGCCCGTCCAGGACGTGCTGCATCGCTTCCTGCTGGAACGCGCCGGCGTGCGCGGAGCGCTGGTCCGGCTCGGGCCGGCCTGGCGCGAGGTGGCGGCGCGCGCGGAATATCCGCTGCCGCTGCGCGGCCTGCTTGGCGAGGCGCTGGCGGCCAGCGCGCTGCTTACCGGCAACATCAAGCTCGATGGCGCGCTGTCGCTGGAACTGAAGAGCTCCGGCGCGCTGCGCCTGCTGTTTGCCGAATGCAATGATCAGGGGCATCTGCGCGGACTGGCTCGCTGGAACGAACCATTGCCTGCACCGCTGGCCCTGGACGCGTTGTCCGATGCGATCATGGCAATCACCATCGGCAATGTGGATCGCGGCCAGCGTTACCAGGGCCTGGTCGAGTTGCGGCACGCCGGTCTGGCCGATTCGCTGGAGGACTACTTCGTGAAGTCCGAGCAGTTGCCGGCGCGCATCGTGCTGGCCGCCGATGGCGAACATGCCGTCGGACTGATGCTGCAGAAGTTGCCGGGCGAGGGTGGCATCGACGCCGTGCACGACGAGGACGCCTGGAACCGCGTGCTGCAGCTCACCGCGACCCTGGGCGTGGAGGAATTGCTGGGCGTTGCGCCGGAGCAGCTGCTGTATCGCCTTTATCACGAGGAGTCGGTGCGCCTGTTCGAACCTCGGCCGCTGGCATTCGGATGCAGCTGCAGCCGCGAACGGGTGACGGCGATGCTGCGTTCGCTGGGTCGCGAGGAAGTGGAAGCGGCCCTGCTGGCCCGCGACAACGAGATCGAGGTGATCTGCGAGTTTTGCGCGCAGCGCTACCACTTCGACCGCATCGATGCCGAGCATCTGCTCAGTGACAGTGCGGCGCCAGCGGCGCCAGGTACCGCGCAGTGAACTGCTTCAGGCCAGCAGCAGGGGTTTTTCGGCACTGAGCCAGGTGCTGGCCGGTTGCGGCCGGGCGAACAGGAATCCCTGGCCGTAACGGCAACCCACGCGCATCAGCGCCTGGCGTTGCGACTCTTCCTCGATGCCTTCGGCGATCACCTTCATCTGCAGCGAATCGGCCAGCACCTGGATCGCGCGCACCAGCGCCAGGCCCTGGGTCTCGGTGTCGTCGGGCGGCAGCTCGGTGATGAAGGAGCGATCGATCTTCAGCGTCTCGAACGGATACTGGTGGAGATAGCTGAGCGAGGAATAGCCGGTGCCGAAGTCGTCCAGCGCGATGCCGACGCCGTGGCTGCGCAGGTTCTGCAGCATCTGCTTGACCTGGGTCGGATTCTCCAGCAGCGCGTGCTCGGTGACCTCGATGCGGATGCAGCGGGTGGGCACGGCGTACTGGTTGAACAGCGCCAGCAGGCGCTGGTCGAGATCGGCCACCCGGAAGTGCCGGCCGGACACGTTGATGCTGATGAAGCCTTCGGTGCCGATCAGGCGCACGGCCTGGGTGCACACCTGCTCGAAGATCTGCCAGTCGATCGCCTCGGCGCAGCCGCATTCCTCGGCGATCAGCAGGAAATCGCCTGGCGAGAGCAGGCCGCGTTCGGGATGATGCCAGCGCAGCAGCGCCTCGTAACCGGTGACGCGTCCGTCGGAGAGTTCCACGATCGGCTGGTAGAACGGCTCGAATTCGTTGCGGCTGAGCGCATGGCGCAGGTCGCTTTCCATGTCCAGCAGCGACAACGCCTCGCGGCGCAGGCGGTCGTCGAACATCGCTGCACGATGGCGACCGCCATCCTTGGCGTTGTACATCGCCGCGTCGGCGTCGCGCAGCAGTTCCTCGGGCTGGCGGTAATGCGGGCTGGACAGCGCGATGCCGATCGACGCCGAGGTGAAGATCTCCTTGGTGCCAAGCCGGAACGGCGTCTGCAGTTCGCTGATGATGCGATCGGCGATCAGCATCGGCTTGGCGGTGTCCACGATGCCTTCCAGCAGCACGGCGAACTCGTCGCCACCCAGCCGCGCCACCACGTCGCGCGTTTTCAGGCAGGCGCGAATCCTGCCACCCACCTGGAACAGCAGGTCGTCGCCGACCAGGTGCCCGACCGAGTCGTTGATCACCTTGAAGCGGTCCAGGTCGATGAACAGCACCGCGAACTGTTCGTTCGGATTGGCGATGTAGCGCTGCATTGCCTGTTCGAGGCGTTGCAGCAACAGGGTGCGGTTCGGCAGGCCGGTCAGCGAGTCGTGCAGTGTCTCGTACTTCAGCCGGCGCTCGACCCGCTCGCGCTCGGCGATCTGTTCACGCAGGTCGCGATTGGCCAGTGCCAGGGCGCGGGTGCGCTCGGTGACGCGGCGTTCCAGCCCGGCGTAGGCCTGCTTCAGCGAGGTTGCCGCCTGCTTGCGTTGCAGCGCGTTGGCGATGTGGTAGCTGACGAAGGTCAGCAGTTCCTGGTCGCGCTCGTTGTACGTGTGTTCGGGCGAGTAGCTCTGCAGCGCCAGCACACCGGTCGCCTTGCCGCCCCAGATCAGCGGCACGCCAAGCCAGCACACCGAGCGGGTGCCGAAGTGGCTGATCTCGCCGAGCGCGCTGAGCCGCTCGATCTCGGCCGGCGTTGCCAGCAGCGGCTTCGCGTGGCGCAGCACATATTCGGTGGCGCCTCGACCGTGCGCCCGTGGTGGGCGCACGTTGTCGATGTCGTCCACCGAATACGGGAAGGTGAGCTGCCCGCTTTCCTCGTCGACCAGGGCGATGTAGAAATTGCGCGCGTACAGCAGCCCGCTGATCACCTGGTGGGTGGCGGCGTAGAACTTCTCCAGGCTTTCGGCGGTGTTGGCCAGTTCCGCGATGCGGAACAGCGCCGCCTGCAGGCGTTCCCCGCGCTGACGCTGCAGCACCTGCTGGCGCAGCACGCGGTTGGCCTCGCGCAGCGCCGCCGTGCGGTCGGTGACGCGCCGTCCCAGTTCGATGTGGGCCTCGCGCCGTTCCAGTGCCGTCTGCACGTGCTGGGCCACGTAGTTGAGCAGGTCCAGGTCGTGCCGCGAATAGTGCGTGTCCGGCCGATAGCTCTGCATCACGATGCCGCCGACCACGCGACCGGCGCGCAGCAGTGGCGCGCCGAGCCAGTGCTCGCAGCTGGGGCCGACCAGCACGAAGCGGTCGCCGAACTGCTGCCTCAGCTCGTCGATGGAACCCATCAGCGGCCGGCCTTCCTGCAACAGGTTCCAGGTCAGGCTGTGCAGCAGCTCGTGCATCGGCACGCTCTGGTCCGGCGGCGGCGGATCGGTGTCGGCGATGTCGACGTAATAGGGAAAGCGAACCGTGTCGGTCGCCGCGTCGTACAGCACGATGTAGAAGTTTTCCGCGTACATCAGGCTGCTGACGATGGCATGCAGCGAGCGCATCATCTCGGGCATGTCATGCCCGGCGCCCGCCTGTTCGGCGATGGCGTAGAGCGCGCGTTGCAGGCGCTCGGCCAGGGCCAGGCGCGAAATGGCCTCGTACAGGCGGCTGGTCTCGGCCAACTGGCGCAGGCGGATGTCGGCCAGCCGACCCAGCCACTCCAGCTGGTCGCGCGTGACCTCGGCCAGCGGCAGGTCGGCCCATTCCAGGATCAGGGTGCGCGAACCTTGCGGGTCTTCGGCGAGATCCAGCTGGCCAGCCAGGTGCGCGACCTGTTCGTCGCGCCGGCGCCAGCGCAGATGCCCCTGGACCCCGAAATGGGTCAGCACCAGCTCGCAGATCTCCATCACGCCAGCCGCATCCGCCGCCTCGAACAGGCGTTCGACCGCCGCGTGCAAGGCCGCAGGGTCTCGCGACACCGGCGGTGACGGAGAGGGACGGATCGTCGGTGTGGCGCTCATGAGGCTAAGGCTGCTTCCGGGACGACCTGGTTGAGCCGGGATGACACGCCTTTATATCGTGTAAACCCGCTGCCCCGCCAGCGTCAGCCCGGGGAACCCCCGCGCCGGCCGGGGGTCGAAGGTGCTCGCCGAGTCCCCGATATGTGCGTTTCGGCAGCTTTTCAGGGTGTTAGCAAAACGTAAAACGGGGTACACTTGCCCCCAATCACGCTTCTGTTCGAGTGAGTCACCGGTTCCGACCATGCGCCGTCTCTCCGCCCTCCTGCTGACCTTTGCCTTGCCGCTTGCCGCGGCCGGTCAGTCCGTGGGCGCCGACAGCGGGGTGGCCGATGCCTTGCTGGCGCAGCCGGCGGCTTCCGCCACCCGGGCGGACGCGGGCACGATGGTACCGCTGTGGCGCACGGCCGATGGCCATGTGCTGTCGCTGAAGACCGATCGCAGCAGCACGGCCGAAGCCATGGCCAGCCATTCGCCGCTGGCGTTGCGGGTGCTGGACGGCTCCAGCGTGACCAGCACCGGCGTGGAATACGGACTCGGCCCCCGCCTGCAGGCACATGCCGAGGTGAGCGAGCTTTCCTGGACCCATCCGGGGCAGCGTTTGCGCGGCAGCGAAGTGGGCGCCACCTATGCGACCGACCGCTACAGCGTGGGCGTCAGCGTGGGCACCAACAGCGCGCCGAACGCGGGCAATGTCCTGCCGCGCGTCCTGCCGGGTGCGGCGCCGGGCGTGGATGGCCTTTCCAGTTTCGACAACAGCGCACAGCTCAATGCCCGCGGCCGTCTCGCGCTGGGCAGCAAGAGCGGCATCGACCTGGGTGCCAGCGTCGGTCGCATCCATCTGCTTCCCGGCAACCTGCTCGGCGTCGACACGCTGGATCAGAAGGCGCTGAGCTTCGGCGTCGATCACGGCTCGTTGAGCGGTGTGCTGACGGGCCGCACGATGCAACCACAGGTGGCCATCCCTGGCGACCTCAATGCCGATCGCCGCTGGAACAGCATCGATCTGGGCGTGACCTGGCGCCTGCCGTGGCGCGGCTCGCTGAGCGTCGGCGCGCAGAACCTGTGGTCCTCCGGCACGCCGGCCAATACGCCGGCGGGTCCCGAGCCGGACCAGTCGCGTACGCCCTACGTGCAGTACCACCAGGATCTCTGAGCGGCGGCTTTTGCCGCAGCCAGGATCTCACCGGAACAGAAACGCCGTCGCTTGCGCGACGGCGTTTTCATTTGTGCATGGCGCGGGCAGGGCCACGCCGACCTGTTCAGTCCTGCCGGCGCACGCGCAGGTCGCCGCTGAAGGTCTCGACGTTGATCTTGCCCTGGCCGTTGCCCAGGCGGGCATCGAGCGAGCTGCCCGGGCCATGTTCGGGTTGGGTTGCCGTGCCGAAGTCGCTGCGCAGATTGCCGCTGAAGCTGGTGGCGTGCAGGCTTGCATTCGTGCCGGCGGGAACCTGCAATTGCACGTCGCCACTCATGCTGTCGATATTGATGCTGCCGTCGGCGGTCAGCCCGCCGTTCAACTGGACGTTGCCCGATACCGTGCTGAGCGTGAGTTTCTGCCAGGGCCCGCCGCTGGCCTGGATGCGGCCGGAGATGGTTTGCAGTTCGACGTGGTTGCCGAGTGAGGGAGCGAGGATGTCGCCGCTGACGGTCTGCAGCTCGACCTTGTCCGCATGCCCGGCCTGTTCGATGCCGCCGCTGACGCTGTCCACCGTCAGCGAGGGCGTGCGTGCATTGATGCGCGCCTTGCCACTCACGGTATTGACCTCGATGCTGCCGCCATCCATGCCGTCGATCACCAGCGGTGCGCTGACCACGTCGACCTCGAGCGAGGCGGCCCTGGGTACATGCAGTTCCAGCGTGGTGGCGGACATGTTGTTGTCGCCGCCCCAGTTGAACCAGCCGCCGGAGCTTCCCTTGGGTTCCACCTTGATTTCCAGGCGATCCTTGCTGCCGGTGATCGCCAATGGCTTGGCGCCCTCGCCGAGGCGGCCGCTGACCTGCACCTCATTGCGATCCCAGGCGATCACGTTCACCGTGCCGGCGACATTGCTGATGCTGACCCTGGCGGTAGCCGAGGCGTCGTGGTGCAGGTTGATCGGCGTGTCGGCCAGGGCCTGGCCGATGCAGAGGCAAAGCAGCAACGGAAGATAGCGTGCGGTTTTCATGCTTGTTCCTTGATGTATCAGCCGGACTGGTTGGCCAGTTGGCGAAGTTGGGATTGTTGCTGTTCGGTGCGGCCGAGCAGACGGTGCAGCGCGAGCGAGTCAGGCGCCTGCCGGATCGCCAGTTGCAGTTCCATGCGGGCGGCGTCCAGTTCGATGGCGGCGCCGCTGAGGCGTGGATCGGATGGCTTCCACGAGGTAGTGCTCGCGGCGACCCGGGTGGTCACCATGTCGGCCGGGCCGCGCGTGGCGTGCCAGCCGATGCCGGCGGCCAGCAGCAGCGATGCGGCGAGTGCCGCACCGAACAGCCAGCGTCGCCGATGCGCGGGGGCATGGTTGCCTGCGCTCACGTCGCGGTGTTCGGCCTGATCGAGCGCCGAGTCGATGCCCGCCCAGAGGTCACGCGATGGTGACATCGGCTGGCACAGCTCGCGCATCTGTCGACGCCATTCGAATTCATTCATGAGCTTTCTCCCAATACCTTGCGCAGCAGGCCGCGGGCGCGGTGCAACTGCGCTTTCGAGGTGCCCACCGCCATGCCCAGTTCGGCACCGATTTCCTCGTGCTTCCAGCCTTCGACGTCGTGCAGCACCAGCACTGCGCGGGCCCGCGGGGGCAGCTTGCCCACGGCGTGTTCCAGTTCCTCGCGCTCGGCGGCGCAGAACGGCGTGCCGCCGGCGTCGGGCAGGTCTTCCTCGTCCATCATGCTGACCGGATCGGCGCCGCGGGCGCGGATGTCCATCAGCGCCACGTTCACCGCCAGACGGTACAGCCAGGTGCCGAACGCGCTTTCATGGCGGAAGCCCGGCAGTTTCTGCCATGCACGGATGAAGGCGTCCTGGGTGAGATCCTCGGCGCGCGCGTGGTCGTAGCCGGCGAGCCGGTACACCGCGCCGTGCACACGTCCCACGTGCAACTGGTACAGCCGCTGGAATGCGCGGCGGTCGCCGGCAGCGGCGGCGCGCACGTCATCGCTGTCGTTGGTTCCCGCTGGGGCAGGCGACATGGTGCTTCCGAGAGCGGGGCAGGCGGCGTTCATCTTGCCAGCTTGGATGCGCCACCGCGCGAAAGGGTTTGAAGCCGCGCGGGCAGGTCGTGACGGCCTGCCCGCGATCGGTCACTTCAGGACGCCGTCGCTTCGCGGCGCGGCTGCTCGCTGACCCTGTCCAGTGCGTCGGCAACCCGCTGCTGCTCCCGTTGCAACGACTCGGGCAGGCGCGGGGCGAAGGTCTTCAGGTAGTCGCCGATGGCGGCCAGTTCGGCCTGCCAGCCGGCCTGGTCCACGTCGAGCAGTTCGTCCAGGTGCGCCTGGTCGAGCCTGAGGCCGTCCAGCTTCAGCTCGCCCTCGGCCGGCAGGATGCCGATCGGCGTCTCCACACCGCTGACGCGGCCTTCGGCGCGATCGATCATCCATTCCAGCACGCGCAGGTTGTCGCCGAAGCCCGGCCACAGGAACTTGCCGTCGGCGCCCTTGCGGAACCAGTTGACGTGGAACACCTTCGGCAGCTTCGCGCCCGGCTGGTCGAACGACAGCCAGTGCGCGAAATAGTCGCCGTAGTGATAGCCGGCAAACGGCTTCATCGCCATCGAGTCGCGGCGCAGCACGCCGACCGCGCCGGTGGCGGCGGCGGTGGTTTCCGAACCCATCGCGGCGCCCATCAGCACGCCGTGCGTCCAGTCGCGCGATTCCATCACCAGCGGCAGCAGCGAGGGGCGACGGCCGCCGAACACGATCGCGCTGATCGGCACGCCCTGGGGCGCTTCGGCCATTTCCGACCAGGTCGGACACTGGCGCGCGCTGACCGTGAAGCGGGAGTTGGGATGGGCGGCCGGGCCATTGGCCGGGTCATATGGACGCCCCTGCCAGTCGGTGACCGGCGTGCCGGGCAGGCCTTCCCACCACGGCTGGTTGTCGGCGGTGACCGCGACGTTGGTGAAAATGGTGTCGTGCGAAATGCTCTTCAGTGCGTTCGGGTTGGTGGCGTTGCTGGTGCCCGGCGCCACGCCGAAGAAGCCCGCTTCCGGGTTGATCGCGTACAGCCGTCCATCTGCGCCGGGACGCATCCAGCAGATGTCATCGCCCACCGTCCACACTTTCCAGCCGGCCTGGCGGTAGCCTTCCGGCGGAATCAGCATGGCGAGGTTGGTCTTGCCGCAGGCGGACGGGAAGGCGGCGGCGACGTAGTGCGTTTCGCCCTGTGGGTTCTCGATGCCCACGATCAGCATGTGCTCGGCCAGCCAGCCTTCCGTGCGGGCCTGGTTCGAGGCGATGCGCAGCGCGTGGCATTTCTTCCCCAGCAGGGCGTTGCCGCCGTAGCCCGAGCCGTAGGACTTGATCGACAGCTCGGCCGGGAAGTGCATGATCCAGCGGCGTTCGGGGTCGAGCTCGCCTTTCGAGTGCAGGCCCCTGACGAAGCTGCCATCGCGCTCGATGCGGGCCTGCGCGGCGGCGCCCATGCGGGTCATGATCTTCATGTTGGCAACCACGTACGGGCTGTCGGTGATCTCGACCCCGCAGCGCGACAGCGGCGAGTCGATCGGGCCCATGCAGTACGGGATCACGTACATGGTGCGGCCTTCCATGCAGCCGTCGAACAGGGCATCGATCTTCGCGTGCGCCTCGGCCGGGTCCATCCAGTGGTTGTTCGGGCCGGTGTCTTCCCGGTTCGGGTGGCAGACCAGGGTAAGGTGTTCGACCCGGGCCACGTCGGTGGGATGGGAGCGGTGCAGGTAGCAGCCCGGATGGGTCTGCTGGTTCAGCTCGATCAGGGTGCCGTCGGCCAGCATCTGCTGCACCAGGGATTGATATTCGGCATCCGAGCCGTCGCACCAGTGAATCTTCGCGGGCCGGGTCAGGGCGGCGACTTCATCGACCCACTGCGCGAGCGCTTCCAGCTTGCTGGCCATCGTGTCCTCTTGAGGTTTTTTGAAAAATTGATCTGAAACGGTAGTTTGCAGGCACTGGTATTGCAAGGCTGCATGCAACAAAAAACGGCGCCAGAGGGCGCCGTTCGGGGCTTTTTCAGCGCTTTCCGTTCAGGCCGGAATCAGGGTCGCGATCATGTGTTCGACATAGGCGTCGAACTCTTCCAGGTTCAGTCGCGGCAGCCCCAGGGTGAAGTTGAGTTGCAGGAATCCGACATAGGCGGCGTAGGTCAGCCGGGCCCGGTTCAGGGCCTGCGGCGGCGGCAGGCCGGATTCGCGGTAGGCCGTGGTCAGGAACTCCATCCGGCGCTGCGACACCCGCGCCATCACCGGCACCACCTGGGGGTGATCCAGCGCTTTCAGCAGCGCGGCGTACACGCGGTGCGGCTGCAGTTCGTGGGCGACCCGACGGAACAGTTCCGGCAGCCGCTTGCGCGGGTCGCTGATCTGTTCGATCTGCCCCAGCACTTCGCGCTCGCCGTACTGTTCCCAGCGTTCCAGTGCTGCATGCAGCAGCGCTTCACGGGTGCGGAAATGCCAGTAGAAGCTGCCCTTGGTGACGCCGAGCTGGCGGGCGAGGGCTTCCACCGCCAGCGCGCCCACGCCTTGTTCGGCGATCAGCTGCAGGGCGGCAAGTTCCCAATCTTCGGCGGACAGCCGGGTACGTTCTGGCTTGCTGCTGACATTCATGTCCGTATGGTAGCCAGACGCCGTGCATTTGTAATGTGTGGGGCCGCGGAGCCCGGGCGCGGGCTCCGCGGCCCACGCTGGCGGCACGGTTGACGAGGTTCGCCGAGGCAATCCATACTCATACGTATGGTTCAGAGTGATCGCCACGCCGCTGCCTGCTCCCGCTTCCCCGTCGCCGACCTGGATCTGGCGGTGGAGATCCGCCATGCCGATGGCGATCCCGGCTTGCTGTTTGCCCACGGTTTCGGCCAGACCCGCCATGCCTGGACGGGCGCAGCGATGGCACTGGCCGAGGCGGGTTGCCGCTGCGTGACGTTCGACAGCCGTGGTCATGGCGAAAGCGATCGCGTTCCCCACGGGGCCGGCTATCACATGGACCAGTTCGCCGATGACCTGCTGCGCCTGGCCCATGCACAACCGCAGCCGCCGATCCTGGTAGGCGCGTCGATGGGCGGCCTGCTCGGCATGGTCCTGGCCGGCGAGATCCATCCTTCGCCGTTTCGCGCCCTGGTGCTGGTCGACATCACCCCGCGCTGGGAAACCGCCGGCGTGGAACGCATCCTGGCCTTCATGCAGGCGCACCCGGACGGCTTCGACAACTATGCCGATGCGGCCGAGCAGATCGCCGCATACCTGCCGCAGCGACGCGAGCGCAAGAGCGAACAGCAGCTGCGCCCGTTGTTGCGCGAAGGTGCGGACGGTCGGCTGCGCTGGCACTGGGACCCGGCCCTGCTGGCGGGCGATCTGGTGCAGGAAAGCGAGCGCTACCAGCCTCGCCTGCAGGCCGCCGCGATGAAGATTTCCGTGCCCGTGCTGCTGCTGTCCGGCGCCCGCAGCGACGTGGTGTCGCGTGCCACGGTCGACGAGTTCCTGCAACTGGTGCCGCACGCCGAACACGTCGAGTTGCCGCACGCCACGCACATGGTGGCCGGCGACGCGAACGATGCCTTCACGCGCGAGGTCTTGCGCTTCGTGCAGAGTCTTGATTCATTACCCGTCGGCCGGCTCGCCGCCGCCGTTCAATCGCAATGAGGTGTTGAGATGTCCGTGCTACTGACCCTGCTGGCGGCGCTGATTGCCACCGGCGCCTGCGCCTACCATCGCACCAGCCTGCGTACGTGGGCGATCGCCACCATCATCACCACGCTGGTGGTCGGCCTGCTGGTGCATGCGCCGTGGACCACGGCGATCTTGCTGATCATCGAACTGGCGATCGCCGTGCCGCTGCTGCTGGTCGACTTCCGCCGCAGGCAGATCAGCGCGCCGCTGCTGAAGATGTTCGCGAGGGTCACGCCGAAACTGTCCGAGACCGAGCAGACCGCGCTGGAAGCGGGCACGGTCGGCTTCGAGGGCGAGCTGTTCTCCGGCAAGCCGGACTGGCACGAGCTGCTGAAGCAGCCGAAGCCGGAACTCAGCGTGGAGGAGCAGGCCTTCATGGACGGCCCGGTGGAACAGTTGTGCGCGATGATCGACGACTGGCAGATCACCCACGAGCTGGCCGATCTGCCGCCGAACGTGTGGGACTTCATCAAGAAGAACCGCTTCTTCGGCATGATCATCCCGAAGCAGTACGGCGGCCTGCAGTTCTCCGCGCTGGCGCATTCGGCGGTGCTGCAGAAGCTCAACAGCATGTCGGCCACGGTCGCCTCGACGGTGGCCGTGCCGAACTCGCTGGGGCCGGCCGAACTGCTGCTTCACTACGGCAGCGACGAGCAGAAGAATCACTACCTGCCGCGGCTTGCCGTGGGTGAGGAAATCCCGTGTTTCGCGCTGACCGGCCCGTACGCCGGTTCCGACGCCACCTCGATCCCCGACACCGGCATCGTCTGCAAGCAAGTCGTCGACGGCGTCGAGACGCTTGGCATCAAGCTCACCTTCGACAAGCGCTACATCACGCTGGCGCCGGTGGCCACCGTGGTCGGCCTGGCCTTCCGCATGTTCGACCCGGAGCATCTGCTCGGTGACAAGGAAGACCTCGGCATTACCCTGGCGCTGCTGCCGCGCGCCACGCCGGGACTGGAAATCGGTCGTCGCCACTTCCCGCTGAACATCCCGTTCCAGAACGGACCGGTGCGCGGCAAGGACGTGTTCGCGCCGCTGTCGGTGCTGATCGGCGGCCCGCAGATGGCCGGTCACGGCTGGCGCATGCTGGTCGAGTGCTTGTCGGTGGGCCGCGCGATCTCGCTGCCGTCCAACGCCACCGGTGGCATGCGTGCCTCGGCGCTGGCCACCGGCGCGTACGCGCGCATGCGCAAGCAGTTCGGCTTGGCGGTGGCCCGCTTCGAGGGCGTCGAGGAGGCGCTGGCGCGCATCGGCGGCCTGACCTACGCCACCGCGGCGCTGTCACGCGCCACCGCGGCCGCGGTTGATCGCGGCGAGAAGCCGGCGGTGCCGTCGGCGATCGCGAAGTATCACGCCACCGAATGGGCGCGGCAGATCGCCAGCGACACCATGGACGTGCACGGCGGCAAGGCGGTGCAGCTGGGGCCGAGCAACTACGCCGGGCGTGGCTGGTCGGCGGTGCCGATCGCGATCACGGTGGAAGGCGCCAACATCATGACGCGCAGCCTGATGATCTTCGGCCAGGGCGCGATCCGCTGCCATCCTTACGTGCTGAAGGAAATGCAGGCGCTGTCGATCGCCGATCGCGGCGAGCAGCTGAAGGTGTTCGATCGCCTGCTGTTCGGCCACATCGGCTTCGGCATCTCCAACGCGGTGCGCAGCCTGGCGATGGGCCTCAGTGGCGCCAGCATCGGCGAGACCGCCGGCGACGCCTATACGCGCCGCTACTACCGCAAGCTGGATCGCTACTCCGCCGCGCTGGCGTTGTGCGCCGACGTGTTCATGGGCGTGCTGGGCGGCAAGCTGAAGTTCAAGGAGAAGCTGTCCGCACGCCTGGGCGACGTGCTCAGCTACCTGTACATCGCCAGCGCCATGCTCAAGCAGTACGAGGACAACGGCCGGCCGGAAGCGGATCGCCCGTTCCTGGCCTGGGGCTTCCACCAGTGCATGTGGCTGATCCAGAACGCGCTGGATGGCGCGATCCGCAACTTCCCGGTGCGCCCGGTGGCATGGCTGCTGCGCGTGCTGGTGTTCCCGCTGGGTCGTCGCGAAGTGCCGCCGTCCGATCGACTGGGCCGTCGCGTGGCCGCGCTGCTCACCGCGCCGAACGAGGCGCTCGAACGCCTCACCGCCTGGGTCTACACCACGCCCACGGCGAACAACACGATCGGCCGCATGAAGGCGTTGCTGCCTGACGTGATCGCCGCTGAGCCGGTCGACCGCAAGTTCGGCAAGGCGCTGAAGTCGGGCCAGTTCGCCGCGCACGACTACCTGGGCCAGCTCGCCGAGGCGCAGCAGGCGGGAGTGATCTCCGAGGCCGAAGCGGACTTGCTGCGCCGCGTGCGCGAAGGCGTGTTCGAGTTCATCTCGGTGGACGACTTCGACACCGACGAGCTGCGCGCACTCAAGATCCGTCCGCAGAATTCGGCCGGCCACTAAGTCCGAAAGATCGCCAGGTCCGAAAGATCGCCGCGCCACCTGACGGGTGGCGCGGTGCGTTTCACGTCCTTGCCAGCACGCAGCGGTTCTTGCCGTTGCGCTTGGCTTCGTACATGGCGTTGTCCGCCGCCTGCATCAGTTGCTCTTCCGCATCGGCCTGTCCGCTCGGGGTGTATGGCGCGATGCCGATGCTCGCGCCGACGCGAACCTCGACCCGCTCGCCGTTGACGCGCAGGCTGTAGGGCTCGCCCAGTGCGGCGCAGAGTTTCTCGCACAACTGCAGCGCCATCTGCGGGTCGTCGATTTCCTCCAGCACCAGTGCGAATTCGTCGCCGCCCAGGCGGGCCACGGTGTCGTTGCTGCGCAGCTGCGTGGGCAGGCGACTGGCGATCTCCTGCAGCAGCGCGTCGCCGGCGGCGTGGCCGTGGCGATCGTTGACGCCCTTGAACCCGTCAATGTCGATGCAGGCCAGGGCGAAGCTGATGTGATGCCGGTTGGCGCGCTGGATCGCTCCCTGCAGGCGGTCACGGAACAGGATGCGGTTGGGCAGGCCGGTGAGCGGGTCGTGGCTGGCCTGGTGGCGCACCATGGTTTCGATCAGCTTGCGCTCCGCGATCTCGCGTTGCAGCTCCTCGTTGCGATCGGCCAGCTCGGCCATCGCCTCGCGCAGTTTCATCCGCGCGGAATGGAGCTCCAGGAAAACGCGCACCTTGGACTGCAGGATCACGTCGTTGATCGGTTTGGCGATGTAATCCACCGCGCCGGAGTGGTACCCCTTGAGCCGGTTCAGGTCGTCGGCGTAGGCGGCGGTGACGAAGATGATCGGCGTCCCGCTGAGGTGCTCGGTGTCGCCGAGCAGGCTGGCCACCTCGAAACCGTCCATGTCCGGCATGTTGACGTCGAGCAGGATCAGCGCGAACTCGTGATCCAGGCACAGCGCCAGCGCCTGGTTGCCGCTGGTCGCCTCGAACAGTTGCGCGCCGCTGTGCGCGAGCAGGCGGCGCATCGCCACCAGGTTCGCCGGCGTGTCGTCGACGATCAGGATCTTCGGCTTCATCGATTCGCTGGTCATGCCCGCTGCTCCCCGCGTCCGGAAGGGCACCGTAGCCGATGCGGCCGCGGTGCCGCGTGAACCCGGTCTTCTTCCACCAGTGCGCTGCTGCCGGGCAGCGCCTGCTGCGGCCTCTCGCGGCTGGCGCTCACGATGGCTCGCTCGTCAGCCAATGGCGCAGCATGATGGCGAGCTTGTCGATGTCGATCGGTTTGGACAGATAGTCGTTGGCGCCCATCTGCAGGCACAGCTCGCGGTCGCCGGTCATCGCCTTCGCCGTCACGGCGATGATCGGCAGCGTCGTGAAGTCGGCCATGTCGCGGATGTTGCGTATCGTCGCATAGCCGTCCATGCCCGGCATCATGATGTCCATCAGGATCAGGTCGGGCCGCTCGCCGGTCTGCAAGGCGGCCAGCGCCTTGTAGCCGTCCTGGGCCATCTCGACCTGCAGGCCCCAGCCGCGCAGCACCTTGGACAGCGCGAACAGGTTGCGCATGTCGTCGTCCACCAGCAGCACGCGGTGGCCGGCCAGCGTAGCTGTCGGAGCCGCCTCCGTCGCTGCGGGCGTCGCTGCGGGTCGCGGGATGTCCTGCAGGAAGGCGCCTACTTCCTGCAGCAGTCGTTCGCTGGAACGGGCGCCCTTGAGCACGATGGCGTCGGCGTACCGGCGCAGTTTCAGCTGTTCGGCCGGGTCCAGTTCGCGCCCCGAGTACACCACTACCGGCGGCATCGCTTCCGGTCGGTCCGACAGGTGCTCCATCAACTCCAGGCCCGACATGCCCGGCAAGCCCAGGTCCAGCACGATGCAGTCGTAGCTGACCTCGGCGATCTTCGGCAGCGCGTCCTCGGCCGAATCCGCCTCATCGAGCTCCACGTGGTGGCCACGCAGCGCGGTGCGGATGGCCTTGCGCGAGGCGGCGTCATCCTCCACCACCAGCAACCGGCGGCGCTTGCCCTCGCCGAAGCGCAGCAGGCGATCCAGGGCCTCGGCAATCGCCTCGCGACTGACCGGCTTGGTCAGGAAACCGACCGCGCCCCGTTCCATGCCGCGCCTGCCGACGTCGCTGACCGACACGAAATGGACGGGGATCGAGCGCGTGGCCTCATCCACCTTGAGCCGATCGAGTACCGTCCAGCCGTCCATCACCGGCAGTGACACGTCCAGCAGGATGCCCGACGGGTGATGTTCGCGCGCCAGCTGCAGGCCGGATTCGCCGTCCAGCGCGGCCAGCGCCCGATAGCCCCGGCGATGGATCAGGTCGATCAGGATGCGCACGAAAGCGGGGTCATCCTCGATCACCAGGATGGTGACCTGGCCCGGCAGCAGCGACTGCCGGTCGTCCTCGATGGCGGCGGGCAGCAGCGCCGGCGGGGCGATGCGACGGGCCTGCGTCGCGTGGGCGGCTTCCGTCTCGACGACGGGTGCAGTGGTGGCCGGCGGGGTTTCCGGCAGCAACAGGGTGAACTGGCTGCCGCGTCCGGCGTCGCTGCGCAGCACCACGTCGCCACCCAGCAGTTGCGCCATCTTGCGCGAGATCGCCAGGCCCAGGCCGGTACCGCCGAATTGGCGGCTGGTGCTGGCGTCGACCTGCTCGAACGCGTTGAAGATGCGCTCGAGCTTGTCCGGCGGAATGCCGATGCCGGTGTCGCTCACGGTGATCGCCAGCAGCGGCTGGCCGGACAGCGCCGCAGGCATTTCCAGGTCAGCCTGCGGACGGCCGATGTGCAGTGTCACCGCCCCGCTGGCGGTGAACTTGAACGCATTGCTGAGCAGGTTGTTGGCGATCTGCTCGACCTTGCCGCCATCGGTGGCGATGACGTCGGGCAACCCCGGGTCGATCGTCATCTCGAAGCCGAGCTGCTTGTTGCTGGCGACATGGGTGAAGTTGCGCTGCAAGCGCCTGCCCAGCTCGGCGAGGGAAACCTCCTCGACCATCAGCTCCATCTTGCCGGCCTCGACCTTGGACAAGTCCAGGATGTCGTTGATCAGGTGCAGCAGGCTGTTGCCGGCGTCGTGGATGATCTGCGCCGATTCGATCTGCTCGTCGTCGAGGTTGCCGGTGTCGTTGTCGGCGAGGCTGCGCGACAGGATCAGCAGGCTGTTCAGCGGCGTGCGCAGCTCATGCGACATGTTGGCCAGGAATTCCGACTTGTACTGGCTGGCTCGCGCCAGCTCGGCCGCCTTCTCCGCGGTTTCCTGCTGCAACTCCTCCAGCACGACCTTCTGCCGGTTCAGGCTGTCCGTCATGTCGCGCAGCTCTTCGTTGGAGGAGCGCAGCTCCTCGGCCTGCACGCGCTGTTCCTCCTCCGAGGCGATCAGGCGTTTCGACTGCTCCTCCAGCTCGGCGGTCTTCGCCTGCAGCGTGGCGTTGCTTTCGTGCAGCACCTCCTTCTGCTGGCGCATCACCAGCTCGGACAGGCGCAGCTCGTCCGCCTGTTCCTGCGTCTGCTGCAGCAGGTCCTGGGTATGCACGGCCTGGTTGAGGTTCTCCAGCGCCAGCGCCACGATCGGCAGCAACTCGTCCAGCAGCTGCCGCTGCAAGGCGCTCAGCGCCGCGAAGCTGGCCAGTTCCAGCACGCCGATCAGGGTTTCGCGATAGATCACCGGCAGGATCGCGAGATGGGTGGGCACCGCCTCGCCGCTGCCCGAATCGATGTGCAGGTAGTCGGCCGGCACCTGGTCCAGGATGATCGCCTTGCGATCCACCGCGCACTGCCCGACGAGGCCCTCGCCGGGCATGTACTGGTCGGCGGACCGGTTGCTGAGGCGCAAGCCGTAACTGCCCAGCAGGTCCAGCCGATGACGCGCGTCATCGAACGAGTAGAACAGTCCCAGGCCCGCGTTGCACAGCGGCACCACTTCGCTGGTCAGCCACTGGGCGAAGTCCTTGTGGGTGGTGGCCTGCAGCAGCACCTGGGAAATGTCCGCCACCCTGGAGCGGATCCAGGAGCGCGCCGCGGTGTCCAGCGACATCTGCTTGAACACCTGCAGCGCGCGGGCGATCTCGCCCACCTCGTCGCGGCGATCCAGCCGGCGTATCTCGAAGTCGTGGTTGTGGTGGGAGAGCTGGGTCATCTGGTCGGTGAGGCGCCGCAGCGGGCGGATCACCAGTTGCGAGGTCAGCCGGATGACAGTGATGCCGAGCAGGATGCCGAGCAGGATGGAAAGCGCGTTCAGCGCCTTGGTGTTGCGCAGGGTCAGGTCCAGCTGCTGGTTGCGCAGGGCCAGCAGACGGCTTTCCTCGTCGGCCATCTGGTCCAGCACCGCGGATATCTCCTCGACGCGCACGGTGCGCCCGGCGATGTATCCGGCCTGGATGCGCTGACGTTCCAGGGCGGCGTCCGGGGTGCCCGGGTCCAGCCGCTGCAACGGTGTGATGCCCAGATCGACCACCTGGCGTTGCCAGCGGCCGGCCATGGCGGCCACGGCGTCGAGCCGGCCCTGCTGCAAGGGGTTGTCCGCCACCAGCTGGCGCAACCCGCGAATGCGCAGGTCCAGCTCGCGCGTGGACTTCCGGAACAATGCGAGCTCGTTGTCCGACCCCGTCAGCAGAAAACCGCGCGCGCCCACCTGGGCGGTCTGCGCGGCGCGTTGCACCGTGTCGATCTGCAGCAGGGCCTGATAGGTGTGGCCGGCCCAGCGCCGGTTGCTCTCCTGCGTCTGCAGGGAGTGCAGGGTCACCACGTTGGCGACCAGGAACACGCCCAGCAGCAGGCCGATGGCCAGCATCATCTTGCGCGTCAGTGGCTGGTTGGCCAGCCACGAGATCTTCCTGCGGTAACCGGGCTGCTGCGAATTGTGGGTGGCCATGGCGGTGTCCGATACCGGCGAGGTGGGGTCGCCGGTCGGCGACCCGTCCTCAGGGTAGCCGCTACGCCGACCAAACCCCAACCGCGTGCCGTGGCGAATTCAGCTCCGGGCCAGCCACCGGTTTCGCCGCCTGCCGCTCAGCGGCGTGAGCGCAACGGAACGATCGAACCCCGACGCAGGGCCATCACCAGCAGGCCCACCGTGCACAGTGAACACAGCGCGAGCGCGACCACCGAAGCCTCGGCCCCGAACACGCCGCCGCTGAGCCAGTCCGGGCCGCTGCGGGTGGATACCAGCCAGCCGTCAGCGTCAGTGCCCGAAACGGGGATGCCGTAGATCGTGCCCTGGGTGAAGTTCCACGCCGCGTGCAGGCCCATGCACAGCGGCAGCGAGCGGGTCACGTGGTACAGCAGGCCGAACAGCAGGCCGGCCTCGATCGCGATCGCCAGTGAACTCCACAGCGTGGCGCCGGGATTGCCCAGGTGCACGGCGCCGAAGAACAGCGCCGAGATGATCAGCGCGGCCCAGGTGCCCATGCCTTCCTCGACGATGCGGAACAGCACGCCGCGGAACATGATCTCCTCGCCGATGCCCGCACCCAGCCCCACCACCAGCAGGGCCGGCAGCCATGCCGCATCCGGGTTGGTGCCGGTCACCTGGTAGCTGCCCAGCAGGTACATCACGCCGACGATGATGCTGAAAAGCACCATGCCGAACGCCACGCCAAGCAGGCCCTGCGGCAGCAGCGTGGCCGGTGCCAGTTCGCCCATGCGCCGGCGCTCGATCCATTTCACCAGGATCAGATAAACCAGCAGCGGGATCAGGGCGCGGATGACGAACTGGCCGAACGCGCGTTCCAGCGGCGGTGAGGCCTTGCCCAGACCCAGCAGGTGCAGCACGGCGCCAGCGGCAAAACTCAGCGCGATGAACAGCGCGATGAAGATCGCGATGCGCGCACCGGCCGAATACACCAGCCAGCGTTTCCACGGGGGTGCGTCGGCGGGCGTGACGAAGGCGACGGCTGGCTGCGGCATGTGCTGGTTTCCCCTGGTTGGCATCAACGCAGGTTAGCGGTCAGCCGCCGGGTTGCCCAGTGACGACCGTCATGCCGCGAAGATCTAGACCTCGACGGCCGCCGCATGCTCGCGCGTGTTGGCGAAGCGCACCTGCGGCCAGCGTTCCTGCGCCAGTTGCAGGTTGACCCGGGTCGGCGCGATGTAGACCAGCTCGCCGGCCCCGTCGATGGCCAGGTTCATCGCGTTCTTCTCGCGGAACTCGTCCAGCTTCTTCTCGTCGTCGCAGTGCACCCAGCGCGCGGTGCTGACGGTGACCGGCTCGAAGGTGGCGTCGACGTTGTACTCGTCCTTCAGCCGGTAGGCGACCACCTCGAACTGCAGCACGCCCACCGCGCCCAGGATCAGGTCGTTCGACATCAGCGGCCGGAAGAACTGGGTGGCGCCTTCCTCGGACAGCTGTGCCAGGCCCTTCTGCAGCGCCTTCATCTTCAGCGGATCGCGCAGCCGGGCGCGACGGAATAGTTCGGGGGCGAAGTTGGGGATGCCGGTGAAGGAAACCTGTTCGCCCTCGGTGAAGGTGTCGCCGATGGTGATGGTGCCGTGGTTGTGCAGGCCGATCACGTCGCCGGGGTAGGCCGTTTCGACGATCTCGCGATCACTGGCCATGAAGGTCAGCGCATTGGCGATGCGCACTTCCTTGCCGGTGCGCGTCTGCATCATCTTCATGCCGGCGTTGTAGGTGCCCGAACACACGCGCATGAAGGCCACGCGGTCGCGGTGAGCCGGGTCCATGTTGGCCTGGATCTTGAACACGAAGCCGGACAGTTTTTCCTCTTCCGGCTCGATCGTCCGCGAGGTGGTGTCGCGCGGCTGCGGCGACGGCGCGTGCTCGACGAAGAAGTCCAGCAGCAGCTGCACGCCGAAATTGTTCACCGCCGAGCCGAAGAACACCGGCGTCTGGCGGCCGGCCAGGTATTCGTCGAGGTCGAACGAGGGCGCCGCGCCCTGCACCAGCTCGAGTTCCTCGCGCAGTTCGCGCATGGCTTCCTCGCCGATCCGCTCGACCAGGCCCGGCGCGTCCAGGCTCTTGAAGATGGTGGAATCCTGCCGGGTGAAATTCTTGCCCTGCTCGAACACGTGCACCTCGTCCAGCGCCAGGTGGTACACGCCCTTCAGCCGCTTGCCCATGCCGATCGGCCAGGTCAGCGGAGCGCAGGCGATGCCCAGCACCGACTCCACCTCGTCCAGCAGCTCGATCGGCGAGCGGCCTTCGCGGTCGAGCTTGTTGATGAAAGTCATGATCGGCGTGTCGCGCAGGCGGCACACCTCCATCAGCTTGATCGTGCGTTCCTCCACGCCCTTGGCGCAGTCGATCACCATCAGCGCCGAGTCCACCGCGGTCAGCACGCGGTAGGTGTCCTCGGAAAAGTCCGCGTGTCCCGGCGTGTCGAGCAGGTTGACGATCTTGCCCTCGTACGGGAACTGCATCACCGACGAGGTCACCGAAATCCCGCGCTCCTTCTCCAGCGCCATCCAGTCCGAGGTGGCGCTGCGCGACGTCTTGCGGCTCTTCACCGAGCCCGCCAGCTGGATCGCGCCGCCGAACAGCAGCAGTTTTTCGGTCAGCGTGGTCTTGCCCGCGTCAGGATGGCTGACGATGGCGAAGGTACGGCGACGGCGGGTTTCCTGGAGATGGCTGGACATGGAGATGTGTCGTTGGGGACGCGAACCGGCAATTGTAGCGTGGAATGCCGACAGCCCCGGCCGCCGTGTTACCCTTGCCCACGGTTGTGCCGGACATCCCGGCTCATCCATACCCCTTGGGGAGTAGCCTGCCTCGTCGCGACGAGGCGTCTTCGTCAACATGCTCGGCGTCCATCCGCCGTGGCGAGGACACCGATCCCGGTTGGCGAGACCAGCGGTTCACGGCGCCACGGAGGTCGGGCGCGCCGTGCTGCCGTTGCGCCTGGCCCGACCACAAGGCATTGCATGAATCCCGTTTCCATCCTCTTGCTCGGTTTCGCCATGTCCACCGACGCGTTCGCCGCGGCGATCGGCAAGGGTGCGGGCATGGCGCGCCCGCGGCTGTCCCAGGCCATGCGCGCCGGGCTGATCTTCGGTGTCATCGAGGCGATCACGCCGGTCGTCGGCTGGCTGCTGGGCCGGGGCGCCTCGCGCTATATCCAGGCCTGGGACCACTGGGCCGCGTTCGCCCTGCTGCTGGCGCTGGGCCTGCACATGATCTGGAACGGCGTGAAGCCGGAGGCGGACGAGCCCGCGGACGAAACCAGAAAGCATGGCTTCGTCGGCCTTGCACTGACCGGCCTGTCCACCAGCATCGACGCGCTGGCGGTGGGCGTGGGCCTTGCCTTCGTCGACACGCCGATCGCCGTGGTTGCCGTGGTGATTGGCCTGTGCACGTTCAGCATGGTCACGCTGGGCATCATGCTGGGTCGCGTGCTCGGTGCGATGGTGGGTCGACGCGCCGAGGTGATCGGCGGCATCATCCTGATCGGCGTGGGCGCGGTGATCGTGTACGAGCACCTGTCGGTCTGAGCTCGCGCCGGCGTGGGTGCTGCGCGCAGCCCCACTTTCATGGCGCATGCACGACCGGCATGTGAACGTGGAGTGGCAGCGCGCGTGACACGATCGCGCATGCAATCTCGGTCGCGTTGCGGGGAGGTTACATGGGCACGAAGCTGCGAGGAAAGGCTGTCCCGATCCTGTCGATGGGCCGCGTCACGCCGACGCGCATCATCCCTGGCAGCGCAGCCGCCGTGGCGGTGACCGTGTCCGACACGACGGCCGCGGGTTTCGCAACGGGTATGCTCGCGGGCCCGGGCCACCAATGAAGTCCCTGCCGGAGGTGATTTCGTTCGTTCGGGAGCGCGGCAATCGCGTCACCGCGTTCCGCAACTGGTTGCCCCTGGTTGCCGCGTCGAGCGCGATCGTCATCGTGTTGTTCAGCGTCGTGGCGGCCAACCGGATTCGCGTGCTCGACCAGCAGTCGGTGCGCTCCCAGCTCAAGGCCAGCCTCGATGCCGCGGCCGATCTGCTGCAGGTGCTGTACAGAAACCAGATCGAGGCTACCTCTGCCATCGTGAAGGACCCCGAGCTGGTCGCCCTCACCCGGGCACTTTCGCGGAGTCCGGCAGATGCCGGCGCGCGCTCGATGGCCGCCGCCTGGGCGGCCCGGCGCCAGACCCAGTACGGCTTCAGGATCTACGTGCTCTACAGCCCCGCGGGAAAGATCCTCGCCGTGGATGAGCCGGTGCATGTCGGCGACACCTCGCAAGTGCTGACCGCGATGCTGCCCAGGCTCGCCGCCGACGGCTTCGCCGTGTCCGCGCCGTTCCGCGCGACCAAGCTGTCACCGCAGGCGAAGGCCGCGGGCGACCGCGACTTCGTGCAACTGGCCTGTCGCACCGTGGCTGACGGGCCGCAGGTGCTGGGCTACTTCTGTCTTGGCTCCAACCCGCGCAAGTTGCTGTTCCCCCTGCTGGCGGCAGGCTGGCAGGGGGAGACCGGCGAGGCGATGCTGATCGGTCGCGATGCGCGCTTGCGCACGCCGAGCCGCTTCGAGTCGGCTTTCCAGGGAAACCTGTCGACGCCGCAGGGCAATCATGTCAGCCGTTTGTACGCTCGCGTGCCATCGGACCGTCCGGCGACATCGGGCAAGCTGCCGCTTCCGCTGGACAGCGATCCGCCGACGCGGCTGGCACAGGCAGTCCTGGCCTCGAACGGCGGCGAAAGCTGGTTCATGGACGACTACCTCGACTACCGTCGGGTGCCGGTGGTGGGGGCGGGCCAATGGTTGCGGGAAATGAATCTTGGCCTGATCGTGGAAATCGACGAGTCCGAAGCGTATCGGCCTTCCCGGTTCGCAGCGTTCTGGGTCTACGCCCTGGCGGCGACCGCGGTGACCTTGTTGCTGCTGCTGTCGTATCGCGACGCACGTCTGCGACGCGACATGCAAGGCAGCGAGGCACGCCTCGCCAGTTTTTTCAGCAACGCCCCCGCCTACATGTGCATCCAGGCCGCCGATGGAAGGTATGTGCAGACCAACTCGCGATTCGATGCGATCGCGCCGCTGCTCGACATCTTCGTCGATGCCGCGGGCTACGAAACCACCGAGTCGGAGCATCGGGTTCAACGCGAGCGGCAGCGTGATGAAGTGCTGCGGAAGCGCGAGCCCGCGCGATTCGACATCAGCTTCACCGATGCCCAGGGCGAGACCAGACACCACCAGCTGGTGCGGTTTCCCATCGAGGTGTCGGGTGAGAAGGCACCGGTGGGCGTGGCCACCGTCGGCGTGGACAACACCATCGAGGTTCGCGCCAGCGAGGCGCTGCGGCGCTTTGCCGGCGAACTGGAGGCCAAGGTCGGCGAGCAGACCGTCAAGCTGGCCGGCGAGCGTGAGCGTCTCCAGATGATCCTGGATACCAGTCCGATCAATATCGACTTCTCGGTCGACGGGAAGATCAAGTTCGCCAATCCGCGGTTCATGAAGACCTTCGGCCTCGGCCCGGGCGACGACTGGCGTCGTCTGTATGTGGACTTGCGCGAACGCGAAGACCTGATGGAGATCATCCGGCGCGACGGCTTTGCCAGGAACGCGGAGACCCACCTGTTTGTCCGCGACGGCAGCATTCGCGACATGCAGGGTACCTATGTTCCGCTGTCATTCGATGGCGAGGACGGCATCATCGGCTGGCTGGTCGACATTACCGAGCGCAAGCGCGTCCAGGGCGAGGTGCTGCGGGCGAGGGACATCGCCGAGGAGGCGACCCGCGCCAAGAGCGACTTCCTTGCCAACATGAGCCACGAGATACGTACGCCGATGAACGCGATCATCGGCATGTCCTACCTGGCCCTGCAGACCGCGCTGGACCCGCGCCAGCGCAACTACATCGAGAAGGTCCACCGCGCCGCCGAGAACCTGCTGGGGGTGATCAACGACATCCTCGACTTCTCGAAGATCGAGGCGGGCAAGATGACCATGGAATCGGTCGACTTCCGCCTGGAAGACGTGATGGACAACCTTGCCAACCTGGTCGGCCTGAAAGCCGAGCAGCGCAACCTCGAATTGCTGTTCGAAATCGCGCCGGACGTGCCCACCGCGCTGGTCGGCGATCCGCTGCGGCTGGGGCAGGTGCTGGTCAACCTGGGCAACAACGCGGTCAAGTTCACCGAGAAGGGCGCGGTCGTGGTCAGTGTCGAGAGGGTTGCCCAGAGGGGTAACCAGGTCGAACTGCATTTCCAGGTGCGCGATTCGGGGATCGGCATGACCAGCGAGCAGGTCTCGGCGCTGTTCAGGTCGTTCTCCCAGGCCGACAGCTCGACCACCCGCAAATATGGCGGCAGCGGCCTCGGTCTGGCCATTTCGCGCAGGCTGGTCGGCATGATGGGTGGCGAGATATGGGTCGACAGCGAGCCGGGCCAGGGCTCGACCTTCCACTTTCATGCGCTGCTGGGTGTGCAGGCCATGCCCTCGCTTCGCCCCGAACTGTATGCCGACGATCTCAACGGATTGCGCTTGCTGATCGTCGATGACAATCCCGTGGCACGGGAGATCCTGGCAACGATAGCCGCCGAGTTCGGCGTGGACGTCGATACCGCCAGCGGTGGTGGCCAGGCACTGGTGATGATTGCCGAAGCTGCAGCGGCAGCCGGCGGCCATCCCTACGACGTGGTGCTGATGGACTGGAAAATGCCGACGATGGATGGCGTGGAAGCCATTCGCCGCCTGCAGGAATACACGGCCATGACTTCCTTCCCCGCGGTCATCATGGTGACCGCCCATGGTCGCGATGAAGCACTCGATGCCGCGGCGAAAAGCGGGGTTCGGGTGCAGGCCGTGCTGACCAAGCCGGTGACCTTCTCGTCGCTGTTCGACGCCGTGGTCGAGGCGCTGGGCAAGGGCCGGGTGGTCGATTCCCGCGTCCATCGCAAGGCCGAACGCAACAGCGAGGCCTTGCGTCAGCTGCGTGGCGCCCGCGTGCTGCTGGTGGAGGACAACGACGTCAATCAGGAACTGGCCAGGGAGATCCTGGCCCAGGCCGGGATGGAGGTGGTGGTTGCCGGCCACGGCCAGGAGGCGCTCGACATCCTTGGCCGGGACAGCCGTTTCGACGCGGTGCTGATGGACTGCCAGATGCCGGTGATGGACGGCTACGAAGCCAGCCGGGCCATCCGCGCCCAGCCGGCGCTGGCGGGCATGCCGATCATCGCGATGACCGCCAACGCGATGATCGGCGACCGCGAGAAGGTCATCGATGCCGGCATGATCGACCACATCGCCAAGCCGCTGCGCGTCGCCGACATGTTCGCGACGCTGGCGAAGTGGATCAGGCCGGCTGCTTCGTCGGTGGTCGCGCGGAAGGGCACCGTGCCGGCGCAGGGCATCGCGTCGTCCGCCATCAGCGCTCCGACTGCCGGCCGGCTGCCGCCGTTGCCGGGCATCGACGCGAAGGCCGGCCTCGCCGCGGCGATGGACGACGTGGCGCTGTACACGCGGCTGCTGACGATGTTTCGCGACGGTCAGCGGGATTTCGAGACGCGCTTCGTGAAGGCGTCGGAGCAGGGTGACCCGGTCGATCGGCAGCGGGCGGCGCATACCCTGAAGGGCCTCGCCGGGACCCTGGGCGCACGCGAGCTGCAGGCGTGTGCCGCCGCACTCGAGCTTGCCTGTATCGACGATGCGGACCCGGACCGCATCGCCGACCTGTTGCGGCGCACCTGCGTGGAACTGGACGAGGTCCTGGCCGGGCTGGCCGTCCTGACCACGCACGAACCGGAGGCGCTGGCCGCGTCGGCCGGTGCAGACCCGGAGTACCTGCAGGGACTGATCCAGCGCCTGCGCATCCTGCTGCTCGATGGCGACGCGGAGGCCACTGCGGTGATCGAGGAGATCCTCGGCCTCACCGTCGGGGCGTCACATTCATCCGTCTTTCACGACGTGGCGCGCGCCATATCGGCGTTCGACTTCGATGCGGCGCTGACGGCGCTCGACGCGCTTTCGCAGTGATTCGCCGAACTACAGATTCTTTCCCCGGAGCCCTCGGGTGTATGTTAGACAGGGTCTCAGGGAATGCAGCCGCGAAGCAACGGAGACAGGCAATGAGCGAATCGGAAACTCGGGAAGTCGTGCTGGTCATCGACGATACCGCGGAAAACCTCGCCCTGATCAGCGAGGTGCTGCGCGGAGAGTTCAAGGTGAAGGTCGCCCCTGGTGGTGCGCGCGGATTGCAGCTGGCGCAGGCTTCGACGCCGCCGGACCTGATCCTGCTCGACATCATGATGCCGGAGATGGACGGCTACGAAGTGCTGCGGCAGCTTCGGACGGACCCGCGGACGCGGGACATCCCGGTGATCTTCCTGACCGCGATGAGCTCGGTCGAGGAAGAGCGTCGCGGCCTGGAGCTGGGCGCCGTCGACTACATCACCAAGCCGATCAGTCCGCCGCTGGTGCAGTCGCGCGTGCGCAACCATTTGCAGCTCAAGGCGGCGCGCGACTTCCTGAAGTACAAGAGCGAGTTTCTGGAGCGCGAGGTGCAGCGGCGCACGCGGGAAGTCACGATGATCCAGGAGGTGACGATCCGCGCCCTGGCATCGCTGGCCGAAACCCGCGACAACGACACCGGCAACCACATCCTGCGCACCCAGCATTACGTGAAGCTGCTGGCGCAGAAGCTCGCCCGTCACCCGCGTTTCGCCGCCTTCCTGACCGAGGGCACGATCGACCTGCTGTTCAAGTCGGCACCGCTGCACGACATCGGCAAGATCGGCATTCCCGACCGGATTCTGCTCAAGGCGGGCAAGCTGACGCCGGACGAATTCGAAATCATGAAGATGCACACCACGCTGGGCGGCAACGCCATTGCCAACGCGGAACTCGCCATCGGCGAGGAGATCGGCTTCCTGCGTTATGCCAAGGAGATCGCCTACAGTCATCAGGAATGGTGGGATGGCAGCGGCTACCCGAAGGGCCTGAAGGGGGAGGAGATTCCCATTTCGGCGCGGCTGATGGCCGTGGCGGACGTGTACGACGCACTGATCAACAAGCGCGTCTACAAGCGGGCGATATCCCATGAAGAGGCGGTGCAGGTCATCCGCGAAGGGCGCGGAACGCACTTCGACCCGGACGTCGTCGATGCCTTCCTCGGCTGCGCGGACGGCATCCGCGAGATCGCGAACCGCTACAAGGAATCGTCGCAGGTGCTGGTGCGGCAGGCCGAGCGGATGATCACGGATCTTGGCGGCGAAGAGATCGAGATGTAGGCAAGCAGCGAGGCCGCGAGCCGGTGGATGCGGCAGGGACGCTGCCGGTCTGCACGACTTCAGCCAGGCGGCGACTCGCTGCTGCCTTCCAGGAAGCGGTATCCCACGCCGGGTTCGGTCTTCAGCCAGCGCGGCGCGGCCGGATCATCGCCCAGCTTCTGGCGCAGGCGGCCCAGCACGATGCGCAGGTAGTGGGTGTCCTGCACGTGGCTGGCACCCCATACCTCGCGCAGCAACTGCTGCTGACTGACCACGCGGCCGGCGTGGCGCAGCAGCAGCGCGAGCACGGCGTATTCCTTGCGCGTCAACGCGACCCCTTGGCCATCGAGGCTGACTTCACGTCGAGCCAGGTCGATCGCCAGATGGCCGTCGTCATACCGCGGCGGCACGTCGGTCGCGGCGGTTGCGGGGTAGTGGCGCAGCAGGGCGCGCAGCCGGGCCATCAGCTCCTGCATGCCGAACGGCTTGGTCACATAGTCGTTGGCGCCGTTGTCCAGCGCGCGCACCTTCTCGCTCTCGGCGTTGCGCACGGACAGCATCAGCACCGGTACCGAGCTCCACTGGCGCAACTCGGCCAGCACTTCGTGGCCTTCGCGGTCGGGCAGGCCCAGGTCGAGGATGACCAGGTCGGGCGCTTGCGTGGTGGCGAGTGCAAGACCTTCTGCGGCGTTGGCCGCCAGCAGCACCTGATATCCCTCGGCGCGCAGGCCGATGTCGAGGAAGCGGCGGATCTGCCTCTCGTCATCGATCACCAGCACGCGTGGCGCGGCAGTGTTCAAGTGCTGGTCTCCGGTGCAGGTGGCAGTGGCAGGATGATGCGGATGGTGGTGCCGCCACCGGCCGTGGGCAAGGCTTCCACGCTGCCGCCATGCGCGCCGATCATGCCGCGGCAGATCGACAGTCCCAGCCCGGTGCCCTTGTTGCCGCGGTCGCCACGCGAGACCGAATAGAACATGTCGAAGATGCGTGCGCGCTCGTCCGGCGGAATGCCGGGGCCGCGGTCGATCACGTCGATCCGCAGCTGCTCGCCCATGGCGCCGGCCTCGATGCGCACGGCCTCGCCCGGCGGGGAGAAGTGCGCGGCGTTCTCCAGCACGTTGAACAGGGCCTGCTCGATCAGTGCCGGATGCACGTACAGCAACACCGTATCCGGCGGCAGCCCGGTCTGCACCGGCTGTTCCGGAAACAGCCGGTGCAGCCGGTCGGTGGCGGCAACCACCACTTCGGTCACATCGACCCAGTCACGATGCAGTTTCAGGGTGCCGTGGCCCAGCCGGGTCATGTCCAGCAGATTCTGGATGTAGCGATCGAGCCGCTGGCCCTCGTGCAGGATCGCCTGCAACAGCTCCTGCCGTTCGCCCCGCGGCAATTGTGTTTCGTACATGGCCAGGGTGTCGGCGGCGCCGATCATGCAGGCCAGCGGCGAACGCAGATCGTGCGAGACCGAGGAGAGCAGGGCATTGCGCAGGCGCTCCGTCTCGCCTTGCACGCGGGCCTGCTCCAGCTCGTCGGCCAGCCTGGCGCGTTCCAGTGCCAGGGCGATGTCCTGGCCCATGGCCACGGCCAGCTCGCGCCGCTCGGCATCGGGTTCGCCCGGCTCATGCGCCGCAAACACGACCGCACCATGGTCATGCGTGCCAACGATCAACGGAATCACCCATTCGCCGTCGAGATCGGCGCCGGGGTCGACGGACGCGACCTTGGCGGCGGGGTCCCCGGCGGCAAGCTGCATGCGTGCCGTCGCACCGATGGCTTGCGTCAGCGCCTGCGAACCAACCTGGCGAATCCCTGCTGCATCGGCGGCGGCTGCCAGCTGCTTGCCAAGCTGCAACAGCGTGCGGGCCCGCAGCTGCGCTGCCCGCAGCGAGCCGACCTGGCTGGACAGCCGGGTGGCCATGCGGCTGCAGACCAGGGCGACGATCAGGAACAGGCCGATCGCCAGCACGTCGTCGGCGCTGGCGACTGCCAGCGTGTGGCGCGGCCGGGTGAAGAAGAAGTTGTCGCCGATGAAACAGAGCACGGCGGTATAGACGGCCACGGCCATGCGCTTGCGCACCGCAACGGCAAGCACCGCGGTCAGCAGGATCAGCGACAGGTTGGCGATCGACAGGTAGCGGTCGGCGACGAAGGCCAGCGCAAAGGCCGCCAGCGTGACCATCGTGGCAAACAGGTAGTCGGCCACGACCGAACCGCGCCGGCGGCGTGACGCCGGCTCATGCATGCAGCAGGCGCCCCGGTGCGGGGGTTGCTGGCTGGCGTCGCGTCATATCTCCACCTCCGATCCGAGCTCGATGCGCCGGTTGCCAGGAATCTGGAAGAACGCCGTCGCGGACAGCGCATTGTGCGCCATGAAGGCGAACAGGCGGTCACGCCACGCCGCCATGCCATGGGCGTGGCGCCCCGCCACCACGGTCTCGCGCGACACGAAGAAGGTGGTTTCCATCATGTCGAACGGCAGGCCGGCCGGGCCGCATTGCGCCAGCCGCAGCGGTACATCCGGGTCCTCGCCGAAGCCGAAGCGCAGGCGCAGTCGGATGAATCCTTCGCCCAGCGCCGTCCATTCGAACCATTCGGCCGGGTCGGCCCGGGGCGTATCCAGGGTCTCCACCGTGAGCAGCACGTTGCGTTCGTGCAATACCTTGTTGTGCTTGAGGTTGTGCAGCAGTGAGCTGGGGATCGACTCGGGGTTGGCGGTAAGGAACACGGCCGTGCCGGGCACCCGTATCGCCGGGTGATCAGCCAGGTTGCGGATGAACGGCGCCAGCGCCAGGCCGCCCTGCTGGATTTCGCGCACCACCAGCTCGCGCCCGCGGCGCCAGGTGGTCATCGCCACGAAAACGCCCAGGCCCAGCGCCAGTGGAAACCAGCCGCCGTGCTCGACCTTGACCAGGTTGGCGCTGAAGAAGCCAAGGTCCACGGTGAGCAGGCAAGCGCCGGTGACGAGCACTGCGGGAAGAGGCCAGCGCCACTGATGGCGCGCCACCACCAGGGCCAGCAGGGTGGTGATGACCATGGTGCCGGTGACCGCGATGCCGTAGGCGGCGCCCAGGTTGTCCGACGAGCGGAAGCCGAGCACGGCCGCCACGATCAGGACCAGCAGGACCCGGTTGATCCACGGCACGAAGATCTGCCCCGCCATCTCGTGTGACGTGTGCACCACGGGCATGCGTGGCATGTAGCCCAGCTGCATCGCCTCGCGCGTCATCGAGAATGCACCGGAGATCACCGCCTGCGAGGCGATCACGGTGGCCGCGGTCGCCAGCGCGATCATCGGGTACAGCATGGACCGCGGTACCAGGTGGTAGAACGGATTGGCCACCGCAGCGGGGTCGTGCAGGATCAGCGCGCCCTGGCCGAAGTAGTTCAGCACCAGCGCCGGCAACACGAAGTTGAACCAGGCCAGCTGGATCGGCCGCTTGCCGAAATGGCCCATGTCCGCATATAGCGCCTCCGTGCCGGTGACCGCCAGCACCACCGCTCCCAGCGCGAAGAAGGCTTCGGCCTGATTGCGCAGAAAGAAGTCGAAGCCGTAGCGCGGGCTGAGCGCCAGCAGGACTTCCGGGTTGCGGGCGATACCCAGCACGCCGAGCCCGGCGATGCTGAGGAACCAGACCGCGCAGACCGGGCCGAACACGGCGCCGATGCGGTGGGTGCCGTGCTTCTGCAGCCAGAACAGGCCGACGATGACGCCGATGGTGATCGGCACCACCCAGCGTTCAAGCGCGGGCGCGGCCACCTTCAGTCCCTCGACCGCCGACAGCACCGAGATCGCCGGGGTAATCACGCCGTCGCCGTAGAACAGCGCAGCGCCGAACAGGCCCAGCGCAATCAGGCTCATGCGCAGGCGTGGCACGTGGCGCGCGCTGCGCTGGGCCAGCGCCAGCAAGGCCATGATGCCGCCCTCGCCGCGGTTGTCGGCGCGCATGATGAACAGCAGGTACTTGATCGACACCACGATGATCAGCGACCAGAACACCAGGCTCAGCGCGCCCAGCACATTTGCCGCAGAGGCCGGCACGCCATGGGCGCCGAATACTTCCTTCAGCGTGTACAGCGGGCTGGTGCCGATGTCACCGTAGACCACGCCCACGGCGCCGAGCGCCAGCGCGGCGAGGCGGCGCTTTTGTGGAGAGTTGCTCATGCGCGCTGGTCGGTGGCGCGGGCTTGGGCAGAAGCCGGTGCGATGTGAGGAGCGGGGATGTAGAACATCTGCAGTACCTGGAACGGATCAGGCGCGCAGTCTGGGCGTCAGGCTGTAACAACGGCATAGCGTCGTGCGGCAACAGCATAAAATTCGCGTAAAAAATCCCGTGGTCGTGGTGGTCGCCCCAACAGAACAGGCCCGGGATACGAGCCCCCGGGCCTGCTGCAGTACGTCGCGGCGATCTTCGTCGTGGCGTGTGTGGGCCTTACTTCGCTTCCTTCTCCATCAGCTTGTCGACCATGCTGGCGGGCACTTCCTGGTAGTGATCGAAGATCATCGAGAAGTTGCCGCGGCCGCTGGTGGCCGAGCGCAGGAAGTTGATGTAGCCGAACATTTCCGACAGCGGTACGAAACCCTGCACGAAGGCCGAGGTGCCCTTCTGGCCCTGGTCGGTGATGGTGCCGCGGCGGCGGTTGATGTCGCCGATCACGTCGCCCAGATAGGTCGCCTCGGTGACCACCTCCAGGCTCATGATCGGCTCCAGCAGCTTCGGCTTGCTGAGCTTCTGCGCCTCGCGGAAGCACTGGCGGGTGGCGATCTCGAAAGCCAGCGCGGAGGAGTCGACGTCATGGAACTTGCCGTCGATCAGTCGCGCCTTGAAGTCGACCACCTCGTAGCCGGCGATCTGGCCTTCGCGCGACTCGGTCTTGATCGCGTGCTCGACCGCGGGGATGTATTCGCGCGGCACGCGGCCGCCGACCACCTCGTCGGAGAACACCACGCCCGAGCCCGGTTCGCCCGGCTCGAAGATCATCTTCACCTCGGCGAACTGGCCCGAGCCGCCGCTCTGCTTCTTGTGCGTATAGGTGTGCTCGACGGTCTGGCCGAACGCCTCGCGGAAGCTCACCCGCGGCTTGCCCATGCTCGCTTCCACGCCCAGTTCGGTGCGCATGCGGTCGATGGTGATTTCCAGGTGCAGCTCGCCCATGCCCTTGAGCACGGTCTGGCCGGTTTCCTGATCCACTTCCATGCGCAGCGAGGGGTCGGCCTTGACCATCTTGTAGAGCGCGGTGGACAGCTTGTCGACGTCGTTGCGGCTCTTCGGCTCGACCGACACGCTGATCACCGGGTCGGGGAAGCGCATGCGCTCGAGCAGCGCCGGGTGCGCCGGATCGCTCAGCGAGTCGCCGGTCTCGGTGTCCTTCATCGAGACGAAGGCGCAGATGTCGCCCGCGCGGACCTCGTCGATCTCCTTCGTGTCGTCGGCCTGCACTTCGACGATGCGGCCCACGCGCTCCTTCTTGCCCCGCGTCACGTTGAGCAGGGTGTCGCCCTTCCTGATCACGCCGGAGTAGATGCGGCAGAAGGTCAGCGTGCCGAACTGGTCGTTGATCACCTTGAACGCCAGCGCGCGCGCCGGCGCGTCGTCGGTCACCGCCTGTTCGCCGACGACGTTGCCGTCCTCGTCGACCATCGCGATGCCGCCGTTCTCGCCGGGGTAGGGCAGGTAGTCGACCACGGCATCCAGCAACTGCTGCACGCCCTTGTTCTTGTACGACGAGCCGCACAGCACCGGCACCAGCTCACCGGTGACGGTGCCCTTGCGGATGCAGCGCTTGAGCACGGCGGGGTCGAATTCGCCGGTGTTGATCAAATGTTCGAACGCGTCGTCGTCCAGCGCCAGCGCGCTTTCCAGCAGGTCCTCGCGCAGCCTGGGCAGGTCGGCGATCCACGCGTTGTCGGCGTCGGAGCCGAACTTCAGGCGCTCTTTCAGCTGTTCCAGCGGCACGCTCTCCCACACGCTGTCCTTGTCGTCGGAGGCCCAGATGTAGCCCACGCCGGCGACCAGGTCGGCCATGCCCACGAATTCGTCGCTGCTGCCCAGCGGCACCTGGCACAGCAGCGCGTTGGCGCCGAGGCGCTCGCGGATGCCCTTCACGCAATGCGCGAAGTTGGCGCCGATGCGATCCATCTTGTTGACGTAGCACAGCCGCGGCACCTTGTACTGGTCGGCCAGGCGCCAGTTGGTCTCGGTCTGCGGCTCCACGCCGGCGACGCCGTCGAACACCACCACGGCGCCGTCCAGCACGCGCAGCGAGCGGTTTACCTCGATGGTGAAGTCGACGTGTCCCGGCGTGTCGATGACGTTGATCTGGTGGCCCTTCCACACCGCCGACACCGCGGCCGACTGGATCGTGATGCCGCGCTTGCGCTCCTGCTCCATGTAGTCGGTGGTGGTGGAACCCTTGCCTTCCTTGGTGTCGTGCACGTCGACGATCTGGTGCTTCTTGCCGGTGTAATACAGCACACGCTCGGTGGTCGTGGTCTTGCCCGCGTCGATGTGCGCGATGATGCCGATGTTGCGATACAGGTTCAGGGGTTTGTTGCGGGCCACGGGCAGAACTCCATAGGGCGACACGATGACGTGTCGGGAACAGACCGCACACATGCCGTCTGTAGCGGGGATTTTCAATGCAGGCGGTGCGACAGTCACGCCGTCAGCCGGACAGCAGATCCTCGTAGAACGCGCCGAACGGTTCGGTGGGGTGCGCGATCTGGATCTCCAGTATCCACAGGTCGCGTGACGGCGGCGCGCCCAGGTCGGCCAGGTCGCCGCCCTTGTGGATCGCGTGCGGGAAGTCGCCGACCCGGTGGCCCTTGGTGGCCTGGTTGAAGCGCCAGCCCATCGCGGCGGCGCGCGCCTCGGCGAACGCATACAGCGCCTGGCCGCTCAGTCCCCGGTCACGCCAGGCCTCGGCCACCTCGTGGAACAGCGAGCGCGCCGCCTCGGCGCAGGCCTGCTGTTGCGGGGCATCCCCGATCACGAAGGTGTCGCCGACGTCGCCCTCATGGCCGTCGAAGACCAGGCCGAGATCGATGAAGTAGCTGTCGTTCTCGCCCAGCCGCACGCCCGGATCGGAAGCTTGCCGGTAGGCCTTGGTGGTATTCGCGCCGATGCGTACCAGCACCGGATGCCACAGTCGCTCGCAGCCCAGTTCGCGGAACACCTCCATCGCCTCGGCCCTGGCCTCGTCCTCGCTGATGCCCGGACGCATGCGCTGGCGGAGGCCGTGCAGGGCGTCCCAGCTGCGCTCGCGGGCGCGCTGCATCAATGCCGGATCGTAGCGCTGGCCGACCGCTTCGCGGGGAGGTGACGTCACGGGTGGCGAACCATCAGGCCAGGTGGATCAACACCAGCGCGACCAGCGCGGGCAGCGCCTGGAACAGCAGGATCTTCCTCGCCGCGGTCAGTCCGCCGTAGATGCCGGCGATCAGCACGCAGACGAGGAAAAACAGCTTCACGCTGAAGCCGGCACCGCCGTTGCCCAGCAGCAGTCCCCACACCAGTCCGGCAGCGAGGAAGCCGTTGTAGAGGCCCTGGTTCGCCGCCAGCGCCTTCGACTGTTCGGCGAACTCCGCCGTGGTGCCGAACGCGCGGCGCCCGGACGGCCGCGTCCACAGGAACATCTCCAGCACCAGGAACCACAGGTGCAGCAGCGCAATCAGCGCGATCACGATGTTGGCGGCAACGGACATGGCGGGTTCCCTGGCTGGCGAGAGGAGTGGCTGGCCCGCAGTGTTGCAGTCGAGCCGGTCGCCCGCAATCACGACCTCTCAGCTCGGTGCGGCGTCGCGCCGGAAGGTCACCACCAGCACGTCGCGATGCGCCGCTTGCGCGGGATCGAGCGGGGTCACCGCGGTCACGCCGTGGAACACGCGGTGGTCGTCGACCAGGGCGGCGTCCAGCGGGTGGGTCAGGGTGAACTGGCCGACTTCGCGGCGATCGGCCGCGTGGATGGTGGTGGTGCCGCGCTCGATGTTCTCGCGGTCGATCAGCAGCACCAGCACGTAGTCGACGCCGTCGCGGTGCACGCCTTCGGGGGTGGGTTCGCCGGCCTCGTCCGCGCGGGCCTCGATGCGGAACTGGTGCACCTCGACGTGCCAGTGGCGCACCTGCGGTGCCAGCGCGCCGAAGCGCTCGTGGCAGAACGCGAGGATGCGGCGCAGGCTGGCGCCGTCGGCGATCGCCGGCAGCACCGGCTCGAACCAGCGCAGGATGTCGCCCTGCAGCGGGTTGTAATGGAGGCTCTGGTAATGCGGCTGGTGCGCTTCGGCGCGCACGCCGTATCCGGCGTCGGCGGAGAAGGTGGCATGCCGGCGGCGGCGATGGCGGCCGCTGGCGGCCAGGTAGCTGTCCGGCGCCAGGTCGTTCCAGCTGGCGACGAAGGCGGGCCAGTCGGTCAGCGCCGAGGCGGGCAGCAGGTCGCGCATGATGTCGGCGGTGACGAAGGCGAAGCCGTCGCGCTGCAGCCGGGTGTGCAGGGCGGACGTGTCGGGGTGGGGAGTCATCTGCATACGTTAGCAGGACGCGGAAGGCGCGGCGACGGCCTTGCGCCGGCCGGGATGCCGCGGTTGCCAGGTGGTTCAGCGGGACGGATGCCTGGTCGAAAGTCGCCCTGTCGCTATTTTTACGGATATGTCCATATATACGTCTAGGTGTTTAGACGTCTATTGACAGGTGATCTGGTAGGCCTCAAGATCCGCCTCACTCATCGAGACCGGCTGAGGGACAGGCCCTTTGAAGCCGGGGCAACCTGCGGAATGTTTCCGCCACGGTGCCAACTCCTGCGGGGATGCTTCGGCATCCACCGGTAGATGGGCGTGATCCGGTTCGCGGCGTGCTGCCGTCGTGCCATGGATGACGACCTTTCCGGTAGCTCGCAGGGCGATGCCGACCGGAGAGTGCGAGATGACCTTCCTGCCCGAAGCCCGCTGTATCGAGACGCGCTGCAGCGGCGCCGCCGACAGCGCGTCCCCGTCGTCAGTCGAGCCCCGCGCCCGCCTCACCGCCCAGCGCGGCACGCGCCGGCTGCAGCTCAGCCCCAAGTACGGCGCCGGCGCGCGCGCGGTCGAGGTCAGCTATGCGTGGCACGGCGCGGCAGGCGCGCCCACGGTGATCGTGCAGGGCGGCATCTCGGCCGATCGCGACGTCAGCGCCCCGGCCGGCACGACGGTCCCGGGCTGGTGGCAGGAGCTGGTCGGCGATGGTGCGGCGATCGACCTGACCCGCTGCCGGGTGCTGGCGATCGACTGGTTGACCCCGGTGCAACTGGGCACCGCGTCCATCTCCAGCGAAGACCAGGCCGACGCGCTGGCCGCGCTGCTGCGCGAGCTTGGCCTGGCCCAGGTGCATGCCTTCGTCGGCTCGTCCTATGGCGCGATGGTGGGGTTGGCTTTCGCCGCCCGCCATCCGCGCCGGCTGGAACGGCTGGTACTGCTGGCCGGCGCCCATCGCGCCCATCCGCTCAGCACCGCCCAGCGCAGCGTGCAGCGCGGCATCGTGCGGCTGGGCCAGGCCAGCGGCCACGTCGACGAGGCGCTGGCGCTGTCGCGGCAGCTGGCGATCACCACCTACCGCGGCAGCGCCGAGTTCGGCCGCCGCTTCGCCGGCGCCCCGGCATTCCGCGACGATCGCTTCCACTTCCCGGTCGAGGACTACCTGGAACACCAGGGCCGCCGCTTCGTCGAGCGCTTCGACGCCGACCGGTTCCTCGCCCTGTCCGAGTCGATCGACCTGCACGACGTGGCGCCCGAGCAGGTGCCCACGCCGGCCACGCTGATCGGCTTCCCGTCGGACCGGCTGGTGCCGCTGGCCGACCTGTGCGAACTGCAGCGTCGCCTGCGCGGCCCGGCCACGCTGGAAGTGGTCGAGTCGCCGTACGGCCACGACGCCTTCCTGAAAGAACCCGAACAACTCGCACCGCTGCTGCGCGAAGCGCTCGCCCTGTAGGAGCGCACCCTGCGCCCGAGCTCTTCGCGCAGACGAACGGCATCGCGCACAGGGTGAGCTCCTGCGACAAGAACACCACGCATACGATCCGGAGATTGTCATGAGCGATACCACCGCCCACTGTACCCGCGCCGTGCGCGCCGGCATCGAGAGCGACACCCAGCACGGCGCCGTGGTGCCGGCCCTGCACCTGTCGACCAACTACAGCTTCGCCGGTTTCGGCCGCAAGCGCGCCTATGACTATTCGCGCAGCGGCAACCCCACCCGCGACTTGCTGGGTGACGCACTGGCCGACCTGGAGCAGGGCGTGGGCGCGGTGGTGACCTCCAGCGGGATGTCGGCGGTGGCGCTGGCGCTGGAACTGGTGCCGGCCGGCGCCACCGTGCTGGCGGCGCACGACTGCTACGGCGGCACTTGGCGCCTGCTCGATGCCTGGGCGAAGAAGGGCCGCTTCAGCGTCGAGTTCGCCGACCTCACCGATCCGGTGTCGCTGGCCGCCGGCCTGGCGCGCCACCCGGCGCTGGTGTGGGTGGAAACCCCATCCAACCCGCTGCTGCGGATCACCGACATCCGCCACGTGGCGCAGGCCGCGCATGCGGTGGGCGCCCTGCTGGTGGTGGACAACACCTTCCTGTCGCCGGCGCTGCAGCAGCCCCTGCTGCTCGGCGCGGACGTGGTGGTGCATTCGACCACCAAGTACATCAATGGGCACAGCGACGTGGTCGGCGGCGCCGTGGTGGCGCGTGACGCGGCGGTGGCCGAGCAGCTGAAGTGGTGGGCCAACTGCAACGGCCTCACCGGCGCGCCGTTCGACAGCTACCTCACCTTGCGCGGCCTGCGCACCCTCGGCGTGCGCCTGCGCCAGCACCAGGAAAGCGCCGCCCGCATCGCCGAACGGCTGGAGGCCCACGCGGCCGTGCGCACGGTGTATTACCCGGGCCTGGCCAGCCACGCCGGCCACGTGCTGGCGGGTCGCCAGCAGCAGGGTTTCGGCGCCATGCTGAGCTTCGAGCTGGACGGCGACGTGGCCCAGGTCGAGGCCTTCGTCGATGGCCTGCAACATTTCTCGCTGGCCGAATCGCTGGGCGGGGTGGAGAGCCTGGTCGCCCATCCGGCCAGCATGACCCATGCCTCGATGGCGCCGGAGGCGCGCCGCACCGCCGGCATTTCCGACAGCCTGCTGCGGCTGTCGGTGGGCATCGAGGATGGCGACGACCTGCTGCGCGATCTGGACGCGGGGCTGCAGCGCGCCATCGCCGTAAAGACGTCCAAACGCCGGGTGCCTGCATGAGCGCGGTGCCGGCCGATCCGGTCCTGTTTCCGCGGTCGGGGTCCGCGCCCGCGATTGCCGTCGTCCTGCTGGGCACCGGCGTGGTCGGCGGCGCCTTGCTGAAGCTGCTGAACACCTCGTCCGCCAGCACCTTGCGGCTGGTCGGCGCGGCCAATTCGCGGCGCCAGCAGACCGAGCCGGCCCGGCTCGCCCAGCGCAACCTGCGCGAACAGCTGAACCAGCACGGTGCACCACGCGACGATGCCGGCCTGCGGGCGGCGCTGGACGCCAGCGGCGCGCCGGTCAGGGTGATCATCGACGCCACCGCCAGCGCGACCCTGGCCGCGCGCCATGCCGAGTGGCTGGCGCAGGGTTACCACGTGGTCACCGCCAACAAGGCGCTGGCCGGTGGCGAGCTGGCCGGCTGGCGCGCGCTGCAGGCCGCGCTGGCGCAAGGGGGGCGCTACGGTGACTCGGCCACCGTGGGCGCCGGCCTGCCGGTGCTGTCGACCTTGCGCCGGCTGCGCCATTGCGGCGACGCCTTGCTGACCCTGGAAGGCGTCTTCTCCGGTTCGCTGTCGTGGCTGTTCAACCAGTACGACGGCAGCCGCCCGTTCTCCGAACTGCTGCGCGAGGCCCGCCAGCTTGGCTACACCGAACCCGACCCGCGCTCGGACCTGTCCGGCGAGGACGTGGCGCGCAAGCTGCTGATCATCGCCCGCAACGCGGGCTACGCCCTGGGCACCGACGAGGTGCAGGTGGAGGGCCTGGTGCCGCCGTCCTTGCGCGCGCTGGACACCGAGGCGTTCATGGCGCGGCTGGACGAGCTGGACGCCGCCCTCGCCGCCCGCCACGCCGAGGCCAGCTCGCGCGGCTGCGTGCTGCGCTTCCTCGCCCGCCTGAACCAGCGCGGCCAGGCCCGCGTCGGCCTGGCCGAAGTGCCGCTGACCCATCCCGCCGCGCGCCTGTACGGCACCGACAACCAGTTCGCCCTCACCACCACCCGCTACAACACCCAGCCGCTGGTGATCCAGGGCCCGGGCGCTGGCCCGGAAGTGACCGCGCAGGCCTTGCTGGGCGACGTGCTGGCGCTGGGTTGAGACGGGCATTTCTGTACGGTTTGGCCTACGCCCGACTGTGCCGTGGATCACAATAATGCTTTCTTGCCACTCCCTAACATCGGCGTCGGGAGGTTGCTTCAACCTCCCGCGTGTCGGCAGGGGTTACGGGATGTGACGGCTCGGCATACACCAGTGCACAAGGTTCGTGCACGCACGATTTCGTTCTGTTCCGCACCCTCCGCACGATTCCTGAAACTTCCAGCGAGGTGATGTTATGGATAATCACGGTGCAGACATGATCGCCCAGTGGCGCGACGACGCCGAGCAAGGCAACCCTGCCGGTCCGCTGTTCAGCGGCGGCGCGTTCGCCGAGGCCGAAATCACCAGTGAGGCCGCCATCAGGACGATTGGCGGATGCGGCACGGCCTGTACGGGTTCGTATACCCGTTACTGCTGCTGATCGCATGGCGTCCCCTGCGGACGCCGGCAATTTCAACGCTTCACTGGGTTGCCTGTATTCGTCCGGCATGGACGGACTGGCAACCCAGCTTGCGCAGATCGCCGGACTTGATGCGAATGAGCGCGACGCCATCCTGGCGGCTGTGCGCGAATCTCTTTGTGCGACCTTGCATGCCCGACTGAGCCGGGTGCTGGTGCTTGAGCTCAATGCCGCGCGAGTGAGCGGGCGATTGCAGGGAGGGGAAGCCGCGCAGCGCTGGGAAGAATTCCTCGCGTTGTCTTCCGGACGGGATTTCTGGAGCAGCCTGGTCGAGCACTATCCGAACCTGTTGGCACGCGTTGACAGCATCGTGCGCAATCGCTGCGCCGCCGCCTGGCAATTCGCGCAGCGCTGGGCAGCGGACCGGGCCAGCCTGTCATGCCTGTGTGGCGGCGAGCCGGGCCAGTTGCTGGAAGTGAGTTTCGGCGCCGGTGACAGTCATCGCAGCGGGCAGACCGTCGCAGTGTTGCGCTGCGAAGCCGGGCGAATGGTATACAAGCCGCGCTCGCTGGCCGTGGACGCGACACTGGCCCGATTCATCGAAGGGCTTGCCGACGATCATTCCACGCCGCTGACGATCCGCGTGCCGCGCGTCGTCGACCGGGAGGACCATGGCTGGACCGAGTTCGTCGGTCATCGCCATGCCGCGGACGACGACGAATTGCTGGGCTTCTATCGCGGCATTGGCCATTGGCTGGCCATCATGCGGCTGCTCGGCGGCAGCGACCTGCATGCGGAAAACCTGATCGCCCACGGTGCAAGCCCGGTGGTGATCGATTGCGAAACGCTGTTCACGCCTAAGGTTCCACCTTCGCCCTCCGGTTTCGGCCAGGCGCCGGATCGTGCCGCCGAACTCGTCGCGGGCACCGTCCTGAGCATCGGCATGCTGCCGGGGCGGGGCGCGGGGTTGGGCTGGCGCGGAGTCGACACATCGGCCGTCGGCTCGTTGCCGGGCCAGCAGCCCATGCTGCCCCAGCCGGACATCCTCAATGCCGGCACGGACGAGGCGTATGTCGGTACCACGATGGTCGAGGCCCGCGCTGCGCAGAATCACCCGAGCCCCCAGCCAGCGCTGTCGAGATACTGGCCCGAGGTCATCGCCGCTTTCGATGCGATGACCGCCACCTTGCGTCGGCTGGATGACGCCGGCAGCCTGCTGGCCCGGCTGGAGCCGTTTGCCGATTGCCGTATCCGCGTGGTGACGCGCGCCACCGAGGTCTACGCCGAGCTGGCGCGGATGCTGTGGCATCCTGTGTCGCTGCACAACGAGCAGAACGCCCGGGGACGCGCGCACGATCTGCTCGCACGGATGGCCGCCAATGTATCGATCGCGCCAGGTGACCCGGCCGTCATCGACGCCGAGATCGCCGATCTCCTGGAAGGCGACATCCCGTTCTTCGCCACCACCCCCGGCAGCGGACGGCTGGAAGGTCCGCGCGGTACCTGCTGGCGCCCGCAGACGAACCTGATACTCGCGGCGCTGGATCACTGGCGCGCCGCCGACCTGCGTCTGGAACGCCATGTGATCCAGGCCGCCCTGATCAGCGCCTACATCAACCAGGGCTGGATGCCGGAGGAGGTCTCGTTATGGCCTGCCCATGCGAAACACGGCAACCTGGAGCTGCGGCGGCGCACCGAGGCGGCGCGGATCGTGCGCGAACTCGCAGCCACCGCCATCCATGGCGACGACGGCAGCGTGGCCTGGATCGCGCCGGTCTTCGACCCGGTCACCGGCTGGTCGGTACAGCCGTTGGCGCAGGATCTGTACGGCGGCACCTCGGGCATTGCACTGCTGATCGCAGCCTATCTGCGCGAATCCCGCGCCGGGCGCGCCGACCGCATCGAGGGTCTGGACGAACTCCTGGCCGCGGCCCTGGTGACCCTTGATCTGGCCGAGGCAAAATGCGAGAGCCAGCGCAGGGACTCCATCAAGGTCCGGCCGCTGCCTCCGGGCGGCTATGTTGGCCTGGGTTCGCTGATCTGGACGCGGCTGGTACTGGCTTCGTGGGGCATGGATCGCGGTGATGGATGCGCTCGTGCATGCGCGCTGGCCGACAGCATGCCGGATGCGGCCGCCGCCGCCGAAATGAACGACGTGCTTTCCGGCATTGCGGGCGCGATTCCGCCGCTGCTCTTGCTGGCACGACAGACAGGTGATGCGAACTACCTGCAGATGGCCTGCGAGCTCGGTGACCGGCTTTGTGCGCAGGCCGTGCATGATGGGGATCGCGCGTACTGGGTGCATGAGCACTGGCCGAAGGGCGTGGGCGGATTCGCGCACGGCGTTACCGGCATCGGCTGGGCACTGACCCGGCTGGCCCGGGCCACCGGCGAGAGCCGTTACGGGGAAACCGCGCGGGCGGCGTTCGCTTTCGAAGATGCCCTGTTCGATCACCAGGAACAGAACTGGCTGGATCTGCGCATGCTTCCCGGCGCAAAGACCGCCGCCGCATGGTGCCATGGTGCAGTCGGCATCGGCCTGGCGCATCTGGATCTCGATCCGCAATTGCAGCATCCGGCAACCCGCGAGCTGTTGCGCCGCGCGGCGGCCGCCACTTGGCGCCAGGGCCTGGGCTGGAACCATTCCGCCTGCCACGGCGATGCTTCGGCGTGGCAGCTGCTCGATGCGGCGATCGCCGCAGGCGAAGGTCCGCGCGACCTCACACGCGAAGACCTGCTGGAGCACCTGCTCACCAGCATCGAGGAACACGGGGCAGTGTGTGGCATGGTTCGCGACACCTTCTCGCCGGGATTGCTGTCAGGCGCAGGCGGCATCGCCTATCAACTGCTCAAGGCGCATCCGCAGAGCAGGTTGCCATCGATGCTCACGCCGGGAGGCGATGCGCCCTGAACGTGCATGCCGACGAGGCCGAGTTGCAAACGCCGTACTGGCGCCTGGATGACGACAGCGCGCAGCGCCCGGATTTGCCGGCGTTGATCCGGCGCCTGGCGATGGCGGCGCGGCCGGTCGCGAGCATTCTCCGGCAGGCGGCGCCCGGATTGTCCGTGATCATCGTTCTGGCCCAGATTCTTGCCGGCGCATCCACCACCTGGACCCTGCTGCTGACCACCCGGGTGCTGGATCGCCTGCTGCGGCAGGGGCTGAATCTCGAACAGCTGCGCCTGGCGCTGCCTGTGCTGTTGCTGCTCTGCGGGGTCGGCCTGCTGCGCATCGGGATGGATGCCGCCACCTCGATGGCGAAAGCGCGGTTGACGCCGAAGGTGCACCGCCTTGCCGAAGAGCAATTGTTTGAAGTCAGCCTGGCGGTGGATCTCGCGTCCTTCGACGATCCCGGTTTCTATGATCGCCTGCACCGGGCACGGGATCGCGGCCTGATGCACATGGAGAGCGCCACGGCCAGCCTGGTCGAAGTCTTCAGCGCCATGTTTTCCGTGGCGGGCGCTGCGCTTGCGCTGTTCCTGCTGCACCCGCTGCTGTTGCCCTTGCTGCTGCTGGCGCTGCTGCCGGAAGGTTGGGCCGCACTCAAGGCGGCAAGCCTGCAATACGCGGCCATGCCGACGACCATCGCGCTCACCCGCCAGACCCAGATGATGGCCGAGCTTGCCACGCAGCGCGAGGCGGCGCCGGAGATTCGCGCCAACCAGGCGCAGGACTATGTGCTGTCCGAGTACCGGCGATGTGCCGTGGAGCTTGAGCTTCATCTGGTGAAGCAGGGCATGGCTGCAGCCCGGTCGATGACCTTGGGGCAACTTCTCTCCGGTATGGGCCAGCTGGGCACCTATGTGGCGCTCGGAATGATGCTGTATGCGCGATGGCTGGACCTGGCTGCGGCCGGGACCGCGGTGATCGCCATCCGCACCGCCAGCGCCGCCCTGTCGCGGCTGATGCTGGTCTCGCGCGAACTGTTCGAAAAAGGCCTCTACATCAGCGACTACCGGGAATTCATCGAGCAGTCGCGACCGTCGAAGCGTCCAGCGGCGGATGCCACCGCACCGGCGAAACCGGGGCGGATCGAATTGAGCCATGTCGGTTTCCATTACCCCGGTGCGGCGCGCCCGGCATTGCGGGACATCTCGCTGACCATTCAACCCGCCCAGACGATCGCACTGGTCGGCGAAAACGGTTCCGGCAAGACGACCCTGGCCAAGTTGATCGCCGGGCTGTACCAGCCGGACTCCGGGCGCATCACCTGGGATGGCGTCGATCTCCGTGCCATGGCGCCGGAATCGCTTGCCGATCGCATTGCCATGGTTCTGCAGGAACCGGTCCGTTGGCCGCGCAGCGCGCGCGACAATATTCGCCTGGGTCGCCATGATCGCGCGGACCCGCATGACGAGTGGCTGTTGCGGGCAGCCCGTGATTCCAGCGCGATCGATGTCGTGGATCGATTGCCCCAACGCTGGAACACCCTGCTGTCGCGCCACTTCCACGGCGGTCAGGATCTGTCCGGTGGCCAATGGCAGCGAATGGCCGTGGCCCGCGGGCTCTATCGCGATGCGCCGCTGGTCATCTGGGACGAGCCGACGGCGTCATTGGACGCCAGGGCCGAGCAGGCGGTCTATGAGTCGCTGCGCACTCTGGCGCTCGATCGCACCGTGATTCTCATCACGCACCGGCTGGCCAGCATCCGCAACGCGGACCGGATCTTCTTCCTCGAACATGGCGCCGTGGTCGAACAGGGACGCCACGAAGAGCTTTTGCAGGCCGGCGGTCGCTATGCGGAACTGTACCGCCTGCAGACCCGACTCCACGGCGCCGGGGCGCCAGGACCAGCTGAAGCCCCCGCGTCGCATCAGGCATCGGGCCACTGACATCCACGCGGCTTTCGTCGTCCGCTACGGAACCGGGCGATGCGCGCCGGCACCGATCAGCCGTTGCGGAGTCGCTGCATCACCCGGCCATGGCCGGTGTCGCCTATTTGACCGCGAGCGCCTCGACCTGGATGCGCAAGGTCACCGTCATGTCGAAACCGTAGTCCTTGCCCGCGTCCATGCCGTAAGCGTCGCGCTTGAACGTGGCCAGCGCATCGGCACCGCAGACCTCGCGCTTGAACATCGGGTGCGGCATGCATTTGAAGCTGTTGATCTTCAGGTCCAGCGGATGGGTGACGCCGTGCAGGGTCAGCTGGCCGCTGACCCGGGTCGGCGCGCCGTTGACGAAGTCGACCAGCTTGCCGGTGTAGTGCGCCTGCGGGTACTTCGCCGTGTCGAACAGTTCCTCGCCCTGGGTGCCTGCGTTGAGTTGGTCCTGGCCGAAATCGGCGCTCTTCATGTCGACGGTGACGTCCACCGTGCCGGTGCCGGCGGCCTTGTCCAGCATCACCGTGCCGCTGCTGTGGTTGAACTTGCCGCGCCACACCGACAACCCGCCCATGTGGTCGGCCTCGAAGCTGGGATAGGTGTGGTCGGGATCGATGTTGTACTTGACCGTGGCCGCGCTGGCCGCCGAGCCGAAGGCGAGCAGGGCGGCGAAGCACAGCGTGTTGAGCGAGCGGCAGGTCTTGGGTGACATGGGTGATTCCTCGGGTTGGGCGGCGTGGCGATTTGCGCGGGTCTGCCATGGCGACGAATGGCCACGGGCATTTTCGACATGGGCGCAGCGCAAACAAAAACGCGCAGCCGATGGCTGCGCGCTGTGGTGGAACGAAGGGGCCGGTTTCAGTGCCCGGTGACCCGCTCGGCGGTTTCCTCGTCCGGCGGCACCAGCGGCGCATCCGGATCGTCATGCGCTTCCATCCGCGCCGCCTCCACCGACGGCGTGCGCCAGCCGGACTTCACGCCCCACAGGTAGAACGCCAGGCCGATCACTGCGACCAGCAGCAGGTCCCAGCCGTACGGCAGGTAACCCTGGCCGCCGAAAGTGGTGCTGCCGGCCCACGACACCACGGCCAACGCGGGCAGGTAGCAGACCAGCCACCAGGCGCCCTTCATCTGGCGGCCGAAGTCGTGCCAGCCGGCCTTGGCCTGGTAGTAGAAGTACACCGGCAGCGCGACCACCATCAGCAGGATGATCTCGCCGGTCAGCGGCCACTTCGCCCAGTACAGCAGCTCGGTCGACATGATGAAGGCGATGCCGGCCAGGATCGGCAGGCCGGACAGCCGGAACGGACGGTGCAGTTCCGGCGCGGTACGGCGCAGCGTCATCACGCTGACCGGACCGGTGAGGTAGGAGATGATCGTCGCCACCGAGATCACCGCCGCCAGCGAACCCCAGCCGCGGAAGAAGAACAGGAACAGGAACGACACCGCCAGGTTCACCCACATCGCCGGGCGCGGCACGCCCCACTTCGGATGCACGCGGCCGAGGATCTTCGGCAGCGTGCCGTTGCGCTCCATGCCGTAGAGCATGCGCGCGGTGGTGGCGGTGTAGGTCATGCCGGTGCCGCTGGGGCTGATCACCGCGTCGATGAACAGCAGGGTTGCCAGCCACTGCAGGCCCAGGATGATCGCCAGATCCGCGAACGGCGACGAGAAGTCGATGCCGTGCCAGCCCACGTTGGCCAACATCTCGCGCGGCACCGCGCCGATGAACGAGACCTGCAGCAGCACGTAGACCACGGTGGCCAGCGCGATCGAGCAGACGATCGCGAACGGAATGCTGCGCCCCGGGTTGCGCGCTTCGCCGGCCAGGTTCACCGGGCTCTGGAAACCGTTGAAGCTGAACACGATGCCGGCGATCGCCACTGCGGTGAGGATCGACGGGAAATCGGTCTTGTGCAGCTCGCCGTGGATGCCGACGCTGAAGTTCTCCGGATGGAAGCCGCTCATGATCAGCAGCACCGCGGTGAGCGCGGGGATGATCAGCTTGAACAGCGTGATCGCCGTGTTCGAGCGGGCGAACAGCTTCACGCTCCAGAAGTTGAACAGGAAGTACGCGATCACCAGCGCCGCCGCGATCAGCAGGCCATTGGTGCTCAGCTCGCCGTGGCCGCCAGGCACCTTGTGGTACAGGTCCTTCGCCCAGTCCCACTTCCACGACGACATGTACTGCGCCGACGCTTCCGCCTCCACCGAGATCACCGAGACGATCGCGATCCAGTTCGCCCACGCGGCGATGAAGCCCACCAGCGAACCGTGCGAGTAGTGACCGTAGCGCACCATGCCGCCGGACTCGGGGAACATCGCGCCCAGCTCGGCATAGGTCAGTGCAATCGTCATGATGATCGCCGCGCCCAGCACCCACGCCCAGATCGCACCGGGCCCGGCGATCTGCGCCGCGCGCCAGGCGCCGAACAACCAGCCCGAACCGATGATGGAGCCCAGGCCGGTAAGCATCAGGGCGAACGGGCCGACGTCGCGGCGAATCGCGCGTTCTTGGGTCATAACGGGCTCCCGTAGCGGCGCTGAGCACGCCGTAAAGGGGTCGATGGTTGCAGAATCGGGCGGGGAATGTCACCTGTCGGTGGTCATGGAGGCCGCTTTGCTCTCTTTCCTGGGGGAAAGGATGGCTCTTGATCCGGCTTCTTGAGCCGCTGCGCGTCGGTTGTTATTGCAATGATCGAGAGCCGAAGCTTTCGTGCGCCTGCGGCGCCTGAAAGCCCTTCGCTTTTGTCGGCGGAAATTCCGCGACTCAGCCTCAACACTCGATGACGTTCACCGCCAACCCGCCCCGCGACGTTTCCTTGTACTTGTCCTTCATGTCGCGCCCCGTATCGCGCATGGTCTTGATCACCTTGTCCAGCGAGACGCGGTGCTTGCCGTCGCTCTTCAGCGCCATGCGGCTGGCGTTGATGGCTTTCACCGAGCCCATCGCGTTGCGTTCGATACAGGGGATCTGCACGAGGCCACCGATCGGGTCGCAGGTGAGGCCGAGGTTGTGTTCCATGCCGATTTCGGCGGCGTTCTCGACCTGCATCACGTTGCCGCCCAGCGCGGCGGTGAGGCCGCCGGCGGCCATCGAGCAGGCCACGCCGACTTCGCCCTGGCAGCCGACTTCGGCGCCGGAGATCGAGGCGTTTTCCTTGTACAGGATGCCGATGGCGGCGGCGGTGAGCAGGTATTCGATGATGCCTTCGTCGTCGGCCTTGGGACAGAAGCGCAGGTAGTAATGGCCGACCGCGGGGATGATGCCGGCCGCGCCGTTGGTGGGTGCGGTGACCACGCGGCCGCCGGCGGCGTTTTCCTCGTTGACGGCCAGTGCGTAGAGGTTGACCCAGTCGAGGATGGTCAGCGGATCTTTCAGCGCGGCCTCGGGCTGGTTGCGCAGATCTTCCAGCATCGCCGGCGCGCGACGGGTCACTTTCAGGCCGCCGGGCAGGGTGCCGGGTGAACGCAGGCCGCGTTCGACGCAGTCCTTCATCGCCTGCCAGATGGTCAGCAGGCCGGCGCGGGTTTCCGCCTCCGGGCGCCACACGCTCTCGTTCGCCATCATCAGCTGGGCGATGGTCAGCTTGTGCTGCTTGCACAGCGCCAGCATTTCGTCGCCGCTGGTGAACGGGTAGGGCTGGGCCGTGGTGTCCGCCACGATGCGGTCTTCGGCCGCCTCGTCGGTGTTGACCACGAAGCCGCCGCCGACGGAGTAGTAGTCGCGGCTGGCCAGTTCGTTGCCGTCGGCGTCGTAGGCGGAGAAGCGCATGCCGTTGGTGTGGAACGGCAGCTTCTGGCGCTTGTTGAAGACCAGGTCGGATTTCTCGTCGAACGCGATCTCGTGGCTGCCGAGCAGGCGGATGCGACCGGTGCCGCGGATGCGCTCCAGCGCCGCGGGGATCTGGTCGGCGTCGACGGTGTCCGGATGCTGGCCCTCGAAGCCCAGCAGCACGGCCTTGTCGGTGCCGTGGCCGCGGCCGGTCATCGCCAGCGAGCCGTACAGTTCGGCGCGTACCCGGGTCACGCGGTCGAGTACGCCCTTTTCGTCCAGCCAGCGCTCGGCAAAACGCGCGGCGGCGCGCATCGGGCCCACGGTGTGCGAGGAAGACGGACCAATACCGATCTTGAACAAGTCGAATACGCTGACGGCCATGAGTGCGCTGCTTGGGTGTGGGTTGACCGGTTATTCTACGCGGCGTCCCCAGCCATTCGCAGCCGCATGTCCGACCTGATCCTGTACCAGCGCGACTACTGTCACTTGTGCGATCTCGCCCTGGCCGTGATGGCCGAGGCGCGCGCGCCGGAGTTCGACAGCGAGTGGGTGGACGATTCGGCCGAACTGGAGCAGCGCTATGGCACCCGCGTGCCGGTACTGCGCGATACGCGCGACGGGCGCGAGCTGGACTGGCCGTTCGATGCGGCCGCGGTGCGCATGTTCCTGGCGAAGTGAGCTCCCTCCCCTGCGCAGCAGGGGAGGGCTGGGGTGGGGTGGTCAAAAGCGACCCCCTCCCTACCCTCCCCCTGCAAGCAGGGGGAGGAAAAAAAGCGGCTACCCGCGCCGGCTTTTCAAGCGCTTCAGGATTTCCTCGCGGGCCTCGCGCAAGATCGAATCGCGATCTAGGCTGGCCACGATGTCGGCGACGGCGCGCTTGGCGCCCGCTTCGCCCCAGGATTTTCCGCCGACCAGATAGCGCTCCGCGGCGCGGCCGATCAGCACGGTGGCGTACCAGCCCAGCGCGCCCTGCGCCGCGGCGGTGACCACGACTGACAATCCGGCGCTGACGCCTTTCAAGGCCGAGGCGACCAGTTGCATGCCCCAGATCGCGCCCATCAGCGCGGCCAGTTGCGCGGAGATCACCGCGACCAGCCGGCCGGACTCGGCGCGGGTCAGCGGCAGGCCGTAGACGCGGGACAGTTGCACCACCATCGCCGCGTCCAGTCCCGCGGCGGCCAGCAGGTCCGCGACCGGGATCGGGTTCAACGCGACCGCGACGCCCTTGGCGATGCAGTAGTGATGGATCAGCTTCGCCGCCACCGCCTTGCGGGTTTCGGCGATGCGTGCGCTGACCTGGTCGGTGAGCCGGCCGGCGTACAGGCCGGCGTTGATCGCCGACAGCGTCTTGCCTTCGCGGGCGGCGATCGCGAGCAGGCGCTCGCGCAGCGCGGCGACGTCCGGCGTGCGCGGCTGTTCGCGCGGGTGTTCGTGGCCGCGGGCGTCGACCTCCACCACGCGTTGCGGGGCCGGGTGGGCCGCCACCGCCAGCACGTCTTCGGCGCGCACCACGCCGGCCACGCGCAGGCGCAGGTGTTCGAGCAGGCCGTCCAGTTCGTCGCGGCCGTAGCGGTCGGCCTTGTTCAGTACGAGCAGCAGCGGGCGCTGGGTCGCGGCAAGATTTTTCAGCGCATCGAGTTCTTCGCGGGTGAGGTCGCCGTCGCAGACGAAGATCACCAGGTCGCTGACCTCGGCCACCTCGAATGCGAGTTTCTCGCGGGCCTCGCCGTCGAGCTCGTTGATGCCGGGCGTGTCGATCAGCACCAGCCCGTCGTGCTGGGCCTCGTCCAGCATGGCGTGCTCGGCATCGGTGGTGGTGCCGTGCAGGACGCCCACGGCGAACGCTTCGCGACCGAGCAGCGCATTGCCCAACGCCGACTTGCCTGCGGAGACGCGGCCGAACACGGCCACGTGCAGTTCGCCGCGCTGGAGCTTGTCCAGCATCTGCTCGACGCGGCTGAAATCCGTGGCCAGTTCGCTGCGTACCGACGCCGGAATGCCCGGGTCATCCAGCAGGGCGCGCAGGCTGTCGGCGACCTGGGCGGAGCCGGCGTTCGCGCGCGCGGGCGGCGTGGTGGCCCGTTCGGTGCGGCCGCTGCCGACCCATCCGCGCAGACGCCGCCACAGGCTGTCGTTCGGCATCGGGCGGCTTACTTCGCCGCCAGCTGCAGATGTGCGGTGACCTTCACGTCGCCGCCGATCACCGAGGTGTCGGCGTAGTCACCGGTGCCCACGCCGAAATCCAGCCGCTTCACCGTGCCGGCCACGTCCAGCGTGGCACCGCCGGCCTGCGGCTTGAACGTCACCTCCAGGCTCACCGGCTTGCTGATGCCGTGCAGGGTGAGCGTGCCATCGGCGATCACCTTGGCGCCGACCTGGCGGAAGCCGGTGGTGACGAAGTGCGCCTTGGGGAATTTCGCCACGTCGAAGAAATCCGAGCCGGGCAGCGCGCTGTCGCGATCGCCGTCGCCGGTCTTCACGCTGGCCAGGTCCACTTCGACGTCGAACTTCGAGCTGGCGAGGTTCGCGGCGTCGTAGCTGATCGCGGCGGTCCAACGGCCGAACTTGCCGTCGAACGATTCGCCCTGGAAGGTGTTGCTGAAACCGAGCGTGCTCGATGCCGGTTGCACGGTGTAGTCGGTGGCTGCGGCAGCAAGGGGCAGGGCCAGGGCGAGCAGGATGGCAAGTCGTTTCATGAGCGGTCTCCTCGGGAAGTCGGACGGCCAAACGGCAGCATCCGGCGCAGCACATTGTCATGGTCGAATACATGATGCTTCAGCGCGGCGCCGACATGGGCCACCAGCAGCAGGATGAGGAACCAGAACAGGTACTCGTGCACGCCGTGCGCGAAGTGGCGCAGCTCGTCGTTCTTCGCCGCCAGCGCGGGCAGGTTGAACTGCTTGAACCATTGCAGCGGCTTGCCGGTGACCGAGTTGAACCACCAGCCGCTGAGCGGAATCGCCACGATCAGCAGGTACAACAGCGCATGCACGATGCGCGCGCTCCATTGCTGCCAGCGCGGCGCCGCCTCTTCTCGCGGGCGCCCGTCGCGCCAGCGCCAGAGCACGCGCAGCAGCACCAGCGCCAGCACGGTGAGGCCGATCGACTTGTGCAGGGCCAGCCAGTTGATCTTCTGCATCGGCGAGTGGGCCAGGTCCATCAGCAGGCCGAACGCGCCGTTGCCGAGGATCGCCAGCGCGATGGTCCAGTGGAAGAACTTCGCGACCGAACCCCATTGGCGTTCGTTGCTGCGCAGGCTCATGGGTTTTCCTCGTGGGTTGGCATGGCGTGGTCGTCACGGACCGCCTCCAACTCCAGCCACACGCTGACCTGCGCGCCGATCGAGTTGGGGTTGGCGGTGATGTCGTAGTCGTTGCGGTCAAGCATCGCGGTGGCCGAGAAGCCGATGACTTCATGGGTTTCGTAAATCGTCCTGGCCGCCCGGTTGAAGGTGAACGCCAGGTCCAGCGGCCGGGTGACGCCGCGCAGGGTCAACCGGCCATGCAGGACTCCGTGCCTTTCATCCTTGCGCTCGACGCCGGTGCTGACGAAATGCGCGTAGCGCTGGCCCGCGCAATCCAGCAGGGACGACTTGCACACGGCCCTGTTCCAGCTGGCATCGCCCATGTCCACGCCGGCCAGGTCGACATCCAGCTCGGTCGCGGCGCTGCTCCAGTCCCGAGGATCGAAACGCAGCCAGCCGCGCGCGATGTGCAGCCGTCCGAACGGCCGCGAGTAGCCGTTGTGGCTGATGCTGAAGACGACCTGGCTGTGCACCGTGTCATAGCGCCAGGTATTTTCCGCGGCATGCACCGCCGCCAGCGGCAACAGCATTGCCGCGAGGCACCACAGCCAGCGGATTGGGCGCAAGCAGGACATGGGCGAAGTCTGGCCGATCGGCGGCGCGGCTGCCAGCATCGGGGGGTGAACGGTGGGTTTCTCTGGTGATCCACCGAGGCGGGTGGGGGCGTTTCCCGCGCCCGGCTCTGGTTGGAACGAGACGATGCCTGCTACCCCCTTTTAACGGCGCCCCCGCGCGTTTGTCATTCCGGCGAAGGCTGGCATCGCACTTGATGTTTTTGAGCGGAGCTTTTGCTCGCCCCTGTGCATCAGAGCAAAGGCTTTCGTCCTCCTTCGGAGGGCGAGTTACTTCTCTTTTGCTTGTCCAAAAGAGAAGTAACCAAGAGAAAACGACCCCCCGCTTGGCGCTTGTTGGGCATCGGGCAACCGCTCCTGCGTTGCCTCAACTCCGGCATCCATGCCGTCGCCTGCCCAACAAGTCCGTGAGCCGGGGCCGGGCTTTTCGAACGGGCATCCTGCCCGTGCGAAAAGGCGTTGCCATCCTTGGCAACGCCCGCTGCGCGGCCTGTCGACCCCGCCTCACCGCCGCACAAGGGGCCCCGGGTAGAGCAGCGGGCGGGTGGAGGATCAGCCCGCAGGGTGACCGGCATGGATGCCGGTCAGTTTGGCGTCAGGGCAGGATGCCCTGTCGACAAACCCCGCAACCCGCACGCGGACCTTGCGGACAGGCGACGGTATGGATGCCGGAGTTGAGGCAACGCAGGAGCGGTTGCCCGATGTCCGCAAGGCGCGGAAGCGGGGTGGCCTCTCTTTACTCCGGGCATCCTGCCCTCCGCCCTTCGGGCCGGCTTCGCCGTTCGCGCCGCTCCTGCGGCGCAGTGGGCCACGTTTCTCTGGCCACTCAGAGAAAGGTGGCTCGGCTGCCGTAGGCAGACGAAAGCTTTTGCTCTGATGCGCAGGCGCGCGCAAAAGCTCCGTTCGCAACGGCAAGTGCGATGACCAGCTTCGCTGTTTTAAAGCTGTTCCGGCCTTCGGAATGACGAGTGTGATATGCGCTACCACAGATGTGCGGACAGACATGTGGATGCGCAAATGTGCGTGCGCACGAACAGGCATCGTGCAAACGCGCAGCGCCCCGATGGCGACTCAGAACGTGCGCTGCACCGAGTAGTCGGCCAGGGTGGCCAGCGCGTCGCGGTGTGCCGAAGGCGCGAGGATGGCCAGTGCTTCGCGCGCTGCGTCGGCATGCTGCAGGGCCCGCTCGCGGGTGCGCTCCAGCGCACCCGATTCGCCGATGGCGGCGATGATGCGATCCAGCGAATCGAGCCCGCCGTGTTCGATGGCGTGGCGCAGCGACTGCGCCTGCTCCGGGCTGGCTTTTTCCAGTGCGTAGATCAGCGGCAGGGTCGGCTTGCCTTCGGCGAGGTCGTCGCCGATGTTCTTGCCCAGGGTGCCGGCGTCGCTGGTGTAGTCGAGCAGGTCGTCGGCGATCTGGAAGGCGTAGCCCAGCTCCATGCCGTAGCGGCGCAGCGCGGCGATCTGGTTTTCCGGCAGGCCGCCGAGGATGCCGCCCAGCTCGGTGGCGGCGGCGAACAGCACCGCGGTCTTGCGTTCGATCACGGCGAGATACGCCGCTTCGCTGACGTCGGCGTTGCCGATGTTGAGCAGCTGCAGCACTTCGCCTTCGGCGATGGTGTTGGTGGTGTCGGCGAGGATGCGCATGATGCGCATGTCGTCCAGTTCCACCATCAGCTGGAACGAGCGCGAGTAGAGGAAGTCGCCGACCAGCACGCTGGCGGCGTTGCCCCACAGCGCGTTGGCGGTCTTGCGGCCGCGGCGCAGGTCGGATTCGTCGACCACGTCGTCGTGCAGCAGGGTGGAGGTGTGGATGAACTCGATGATCGCGGCGAGCTTGGTGTGGTGCTCGCCGCGGTAGCCGGCGGCGCCGGCGGCCAGCACGTGCAGCATCGGGCGCAGACGCTTGCCGCCGGAGGCGATGATGTGGTCGGCGATCTGGTTGATCAGCACCACGTCGGAGGCCAGCCGCTGGCGGATCAGTGCGTCGACCCGTTGCATGTCGGCGGCGGCCAGGTCGCGCACCTGGGCGAAGTCGGCGGGTCGGGGAGCGTCGGCGGGCATCGAATTCATGGAGGCATCACAGCGGCGTAGGCGGCGATTATACGGGCTGCAGGAACTTGCGCCGCGACATGTCGCCGCAAACGGGCGACGGGCCCTCCGCTTATAATGCCGGCCATGACTTTTTCGATGTCCGGTTTCCGGTGAGCAAACTCTCGCATTCCGAACTGCGCAGCGCGCTGACCCTGGCCTGCGTGATCAGCCTGCGCCTGTTCGGTCTGTTCCTGATCATGCCGGTGTTCTCGCTGTACGCGAAGGCAATGCCCGGTTCCACCGGCTTCATGATCGGGCTGGCGCTGGGCGTCTATGGCATCGGCCAGGTGCTGCTGCAGATCCCGCTGGGGCTGCTGTCCGACCGGATCGGACGCAAGCCGGCGATTACCCTAGGCCTGATCCTGTTCGCCATCGGCGGATTGATCGCGGCGATGTCGCACACGCTGACCGGCATCGTGATCGGTCGCGCGGTGCAGGGCATGGGTGCGGTGGCGGGCGCCGGCATCGCGCTGGTGGCCGACCTCACCGCCGAGGAGAACCGCGGCAAGGCGATGGGCATCATCGGCGTGTCGATCGGGCTGGCCTTCCTGCTGGCGCTGATCCTGGGGCCGCCGCTGGAGGCGGTCGCCGGGTTGCCCGGCCTGTTCGGCGCCACCTCGATCCTGGCCCTGCTGTCGCTGATCCTGCTGTGGCTGATCGTGCCCACGCCGGAACGTGCGCGGGCACCCGCCGCGGCCGGCTTCGGCGCCGTGCTGGCGATGCTGCGCGATGGCCGCATGCTGGTACTGAACGGCTCGGTGTTCTTCCTGCATGCGCTGCTCACCGCCAGCTTCGTGGGCCTGCCGCTGCTGCTGGCGAACACCTTGCATTTGCCGGTGAGCCGGCACTGGGAGCTGTACCTGCCGGTGATGACGGTGGCGGCCTTCGTGATGGGCGCGAGCCTGCACCACATGCGCGAGGTGGCGCAGAGCCTGCGCATCGTGATGGTCTGCGTGGTGGCGATCGGGCTGGCCCTGCTGGGTTTCGCGTTCTCCGGCAGCCACCTGGCCGCGTTCGGCGTGGCCGCTGCGGTGTTCTTCTCCGCCTTCAACCTGCTGGAGGCCGCGCTGCCCAGCCTGGTCTCGCGGCTGGCGCCGGAGCATTTGCGCGGCGCCGCGATGGGCGCGTACTCGACCAGCCAGTTCATCGGTGCCTTCGTGGGCGGCACCCTGGGCGGCATGGCGCTGGGCCGGCTCGGGCCGGATGGCGTGTTCGTCTGCGCCGCGGCGTTCACCGTGCTGTGGCTACCGTTGGTGATCGCCGGCGCGCGCCGGATGGGCCGCCAGGCCGCAGGCGAAGCCCAACCCGCGTAGCGGCCATCCCGGCACCGCCGGCGTTCGGACTGCGCCGGGTTTGCAATGGCGGATCGGCGGCCCAATGATGTTGCCACGGCGACTTCGCTGCATGGAGTACCGCTCCGATGGCTCATGAAATCATCGCGCTGATGGCGCAATACGGCGTGCTGCTGGTGTTCCTCAATGTGCTGGTGACCCAGCTGGGCGCGCCGCTGCCGGCGGTGCCGACCCTGGTGGTGGCCGGTGCGCTGGTGGCCGGCGGGCAGATGAGCGTGGCCGCGGTGTTGCCGGTCGCGATGGCCGCCGCGCTGCTCAGCGACGCGGTGTGGTTTGCCGCGGGGCGGCGTTACGGCGGCGGCGTGATGCGCCTGCTGTGCCGCATTTCGCTGTCGCCCGATTCCTGCGTGGAGCGCTCCGAGCTGCACTTCCAGCGCTGGCGTGGGCAGATCCTGCTGATCGCCAAGTTCGTTCCCGGGCTGGCCACGGTGGCGCCGCCGCTGACCGGTGCGATGGGCCTGCCGCTTTCCAGGTTCCTGCTGTTCGACGGCGTCGGCTCGGCGCTGTGGGCCGCGGTGGCGATCGGGCTGGGCTATGCATTCGCGGCCCAGATCGACGACCTGCTGGCCGCGATCGCCAACGCCGGCACGCTGGCGCTGGAGGCGATGCTGGTGCTGCTGGCGCTGTACGTGCTGGCGCGCTGGTGGCAGCGCCGGCAGTTGTTGCGCACGCTGCGCATGGCGCGCATCTCGGTGGACGAACTGCATCAGGCGATGCAGTCCGCCCGGGCGCCGGTGGTGCTGGACGTGCGGGCGCCGGGCTCGCGCCTGCTCGATACCCGGATGCTGCCCGGCGCCCTGCTGCTGGACGAGCACGGCATCGACCGCAGCGTGAACGACATCCCGTTCGACCACGAGCTGGTGGTCTACTGCAATTGCCCCAACGAGGTCTCCGCCGCCCGCGTGGCCAAGGTGCTGATCGGCCAGGGCTACCGGCGGGTGCGTCCGCTGCTGGGCGGGCTGGAGGCCTGGGACGCGGCCGGCTACGGCATCGAGCGGCTGCCGCCGTCCGGGATGGCCGACCCGCAGACGGCCGATCTGCCGGCCTGAACCCCCGCCCGGGGCAGACAGCCCGCCCCGGCGCGGGCGTACGGATTTCCGGGCCGGGGCGGTGGATTCGTCCCGCGGCGCAGGTATCATGGCCAGCCAGTTTCATCACTCCGCCCGCAACCTGACGAAAAATTTGCGGCCGGCTCAACCGAGGACACATCCATGGCACGTGGCATCAACAAGGTCATCCTGGTCGGCAACCTGGGTTCCGACCCCGAACTGCGCAGCACCGGCAGCGGCACCAGCATCTGCAGCTTCAGCCTGGCCACTTCCGAATCCTGGACCGACAAGCAGTCCGGCGAGAAGCAGGAACGCACCGAGTGGCACCGGATCAAGATCTTCGGCCGCCTCGGCGAAATCGCCGCCGAGTACCTGAAGAAGGGGCGCCAGGTCTATATCGAGGGCTCGATCCGTACCGACAAGTTCACCGGCAAGGATGGCGTCGAGAAATACTTCACCGACATCATCGCCAGCGAGATGCAGATGCTGGGCAGCAACGAAGGCGGCGGCGGCGGTGGCGGTGGCTACCAGCGCGAGCGCCCGCAGAGCGGCGGCCAGCGCCAGGGCGGCGGCAACTACGGTGGCGGCCAGTCGCAGTCGCGCGGTGGCGACAATTACGGCAACCAGTCGCGGCAGGCGCCGGCTCCGGCCGACAGCGGCTTTGCGGATGACGAAATTCCGTTCTGATCCGCGCCACCCTGCGGCAAGCCGGAAAGCCCATGCACTGCATGGGCTTTTTCTTTGCGTGGCCGGGCTCACCTGTCGTTGACCCGGCCTGCGCATACTCGGCGCGAATGGCCAAAGATCCTGCGCATGCGAACGCTCCCGACCCGCGAATCGAAACGCGTGCGATGGGTCTGGTCCATGTCAGCGATGCGCAGCCGGGCCTGAGCCGGCGACGGCGGGGCAAGGGTTTCAGCTACCGCGATGCGGATGGCCGGCCGGTGACGGATCGCGACGAGCTGGCACGCATCCGCGCGCTGGCGATACCGCCGGCGTATACCCGTGTGTGGATCTGCAGCCATCCGCGCGGCCACCTGCAGGCCACCGGCTACGACGCCCGCGGGCGCAAGCAGTATCGCTACCACCCGCGCTGGCGCGAGTACCGCGACCTGGGCAAGTTCGACCGGATCATGGCCTTCGGCAAGGCGTTGCCTGCGTTGCGCCGGCGCGTGCGGCGGGACCTGGCCGTGGACGGCCTGCCTCGCGACAAGCTGCTGGCCCTGCTGGTGCGCCTGCTCGACGACACCCTGATCCGCATCGGCAACGACTGCTATACGCGCGACAACCGCAGCTACGGGCTCACCACCTTGCGCACGCGCCACGTGCGCGCGCAGCGCGGGCGGCTGCGCTTCACGTTCCGGGGCAAGAGCGGGCAGGAGCGCGAGGTGGAGCTGGGCGACCGGCGACTGGTGCGGATCGTGCGCCGCGTGCAGCAATTGCCCGGGCAGCGACTGTTTCAGTACATCGATGACGATGGCCAGCGCCAGCCGGTGGATTCGGGCATGGTCAACGACTACCTGCATGCGGCCTGCAGCACTGGCCAGGAGCATGAGTTCAGCGCCAAGGATTTCCGCACCTGGGGCGGCACCGTGCACGCAGCTCGCATCCTCGCCGGCACGCCGCTGCCGCGCAAGGGTGGCGAGCAGGCGCGCCGCAGCGCACTGGCGAAAGCGGTCGCCGAGGTCGCGGCGATCCTGGGCAACACGCCGGCCGTGTGCCGCGGTTCCTACATCCATCCGCGCGTGGTGGAAGGCTGGCTGGACGGCAGTCTGCAGCGGTCGATTCCGCCGGCCGTCGCGGCGCATCCGCGCCAGCTGGAGCAGCGGGTGCTGCGCTTCCTGCGTGCCGGTTAGCTTCGGCTTCCAGCAGGGGCTCGCACGGTCGCCGCGTTGAAGCCGCGCCGTCGGCGGTTCAGGGTTGCGGGCTGGCGCTCGTCGGCGAACGGTCGTCCGGACGCGCCTCCTGGTGGGTGATGGCCAGGTAGAACCCGGCGGCCAGCACCGCGATCAGGCCCAGCAGCAATACCCGCAAGGCCACTCGCCGGCGATTCATCGCGTCGCTCCGGTTTGCCGGGCCAGCGCGGCCAGGGCCAGCGCCAGCTGGTGCAGGTCGGCGACCAGTTCGAGATAGGCCGCATGGCGGCGTTCTTCGCGCGGCATCCGCAGCACCGCCGAGGGATGCCAGGTGGCCAGTCCGCGCACCGGCGAGGCCAGGTCGCGCCATTGCCCCCGCTGCGTGCTGATGCGGAACGCATTGCCGAACAGCGTCTGCGCCGCCATCGCGCCCAGGCCCACGACCAGGCGCGGCTGCACCCGGTCCAGTTCCGCGGCCAGCCATTGGCGACATGCGGCCTGCTCGGCCGCGTTCGCGCGCTTGTGCAGGCGCGCCTTGCCGCGCAGCTCGTACTTGAAATGCTTGACGGTGTTGGTGAGATAGAGCGCCCGGCGATCGAGCCCCGCCTCGGCCATCGCCCGGTCGAGCAGTTGCCCTGCCGGTCCCACGAACGGTGCGCCGGCCAGGTCCTCCTGTGCGCCGGGCTGTTCGCCGATCAGCATGGCTGGCGCGTGGGCCGGCCCTTCGCCGAACACGGTCTGCGTGGCATGGCGCCACAACGGACAGTCGCGGCAATCCGCCGCCTTGCGGCGCAAGGTCGCCAGGCGGCCGGTGGGCACGTGCTCGACAGGTTTTGCCAGCGCAATCACGAGCGGAACCCCATCGGCAGTGAGATCGACATGTCGCTGTGCCCGTGCAGGTCGGGGATGCGAAACTTCCGCGCCACGGTCGCCGCGGCGCGTCCGCACCATCGCAGGCCACCGGTGCATGGGCTGTCAACGCGCTCGGCGCCTGCACCGGTCACGTGCTGCTCACGGCAAGGCGACGTCGACTGTACGGCCCGTCGAACATGCTGCGGCTTTCGATCATGGAGCACGTCATGTCTTTCAATCTCACCGGTCGCCGCATCGCCATCCTCGCCACCGACGGCTTCGAACAGTCCGAACTGACCGAGCCGAAGCGCCTGCTGGAACAGGCCGGCGCGCAGACCGACGTGATCGCGCCCGGTGGCGCCAGCCGGATCAAGGGCTGGAGCAAGGGCGACTGGGGCGAGCAGGTGGCCGTGGACGTGGCGCTGAAAGACGCCACGCCCGAACCGTACGACGCCATCGTGCTGCCCGGCGGCGTGATGAACCCGGACAAGCTGCGGCTGGAACCGGCCGCCATCGCCCTGATCAAGGCCTTCGACGACGCGGGCAAGCCGGTGGCGGCGATCTGCCATGGACCGTGGACGCTGATCGACGCCGGCCTGGTCAGGAACCGCCAGGTCACCTCGTGGCCCTCGCTGCGCAAGGACCTGGAAAATGCCGGTGCGCACTGGCAGGACAGCGAAGTCGTGCGCGATGGCCAGCTGATCACCAGCCGCAAGCCCGGCGACATCCCGGCCTTCGCCGACGCCATCATCGACGCGCTGGGCGCCACCGCGTAGGGCCATCGCCGAAGGCGGGATTCAGCCGAGCTTGTCCATCACCTCGTCGAGGTTCTGCCGCAGCTCGTCGATGCCTTCCCACGGATCGCTGCGCAGGCGCGCCAGCCGCTTCGGCGTGGAATGGATGTCGAAGTCGTGGCCGCTTTTCAGCTTGCCCAGTTCGTTCCAGCGCAGCGGCATCGCCACCGGCGCGCCGGTTCGCGCGCGCAGCGAGTACGAGGCCACGCTGGTGGCGCCGCGGCTGTTGCGCAGGTAGTCGATGTAGATCAGGCCGCCCCGCCGCGCCTTGCTGGCGGTGGCGATGAACTCCAGCGGATGGGCCTGCGCCAGCGAGCTGGCGAAGGCCTGGGCGAAGCCCTTTGCCTGCGGCCACGGACAACCGGGGTTGAGCGGCACCACCACGTGCAGGCCCTTGCCGCCGGTGGTGCGCAGGAACGATTCCAGCCCCAGTTGCGCCAGCAGCCTGCGCACCAGCCGCGCGGCGGCCACCACGCGATCCCAGGCCACGTCCTCGCCGGGGTCGAGATCGAACACCACGCGGTCGGCCTTGTCCGGCTGCGCGATGGTCGCGCCCCAGGGGTGGAATTCCAGCGCGCCGAACTGCACCAGTTCGATCACCGAATCGGCATCGCGCGGATAGATGTAGGTGGCCTGGGCGCCGGACTCTTCCTTCAGCTTCGCGCTGCCCACGTGCTTCAGTCCCTGGATCATGTGTTTCTGGAAGAAGCAGGCCTTCTCGGTGCCTTCCGGGCAACGGATCACCGAGGTGGGCCGACCCACCACGCCGGGCAGGAACCATGTCATCACGCTGGCGTAGTAGTCGGCCACTTCCTGCTTGGTGATGCCGTCCTCGGGATACACCACGCGATCGGGGTGGGTGATGGTGATGTCGGCGGCCTTGGCGCGCTTGCGGCGAGTGGACGCCTTGGCGGCGGGCGCGGAAGGGGCGCGGTCGGAGTCGGTCAGGTCGGCGGCGGTCTTGTCGGTACGCATGGTCTTCAGGCTCGGTTGGCGCAACAGGTTCTTGTTGCCGATGCCGCGGTAATACACCTCGGCCACGGCCTTCGGCTCGACCCAGTGCGCGTCGCGCAGCAACGGGTCGATCGCGGCGAGTTTCACGGTGGGTTTCCTGCTGCCCTTGTCGGCGATGGTCTTGCCCAGTTGCCGCAGTTGTTCGTCGCTGAAGCCGGTGCCCACGCGGCCCACGTACACCCAGCCGTCCTTGACCGACGGGTCGGGCCTGGCCAGCAGCAGCGAGCCGAAACCGCTGCGGCTGCCCTTGGGCGGCGTGTAGCCGACCACCGCGAACTCGTCGCTTTCCAGCCGCTTGATCTTCAGCCAGTCGTCGCCGCGGCCGGGCCGGTAAGCTGAATCCACGCGCTTGGAAATGATCCCTTCCAGCTGCTGCTCGGTGGCCATCCGGAACGCGCCTTCGCCGTCACCGATCGCATGGCTGCTGAAGGCCAGGTGTTTCGGTGCGTGGGCCAGCAGCTGTTGCAGCAGTTGCTTGCGCTCCAGCAGGCTCACCCGCGACAGGTCGCTGCCTTCGAGGTAGGGCAGGTCGAACAGCATGTAGACCAGCGGCAACTGCGCCTCGCCGGACAGCGTCGCCTGCAGGCCGTTGAAGTCGCTGTGCCCGCGTGGATCGAGCGCGATCAGTTCGCCGTCGAGCCGGGCGGATTGCAACCCCAGTGATTCCAGCGCCTGCACGATGTCGGGCAGGCGATCGTTCCACGCCAGCGCATTGCGCGACCACAGCTGCACCTCGCCGTCGGCGATCGCGGCAAGGATGCGGTAGCCGTCCCACTTCACTTCGTGCAGCCATTGCTCGCCCTCGGGAGGAAACTCGCGCAGGCGCGCCAGCTCGGGCTTGAAGAACTCCGCGCCGGGCATGGCCGGGCGCGCGCCGTCCAGTGCGGCGGCGGCCCTGGCCAGGCGCAGTCGCGGCACCTTCTTGCCTTTCGGCACGGCCTTCCTGCGCGCGGTGGACTTTTTTGCGGCCGCCCGGGTGGCCGGCGTTTTCGCGGCGGCGCGGGTGCTGCGGGTCATCTTCGCGTCGAGCAGGTCGTCCGCTTCCACGTCGCCGGCGAACGCGTCTTTCGCCTTGATCAGGAACCACGCAGGCTGGCGCTCCTTGCGCCCGCTGCGCACCAGGTGCCAGCCACCCTTGAGCCGCTTGCCGAACAGCTCGAAGCGCAGGTGACCTTTCAACAACTGCGCCTCGGCGTCGCCCTCGGTGGTCCACACGCCCAGATCGAACTGGTCGACGTGGCCCTTGCCGTAGCCGTGTTCGATGTCGCCCTCGAAACCCGCGTAGGAAATCGGGTGATCCTCCACCTCCACCGCCAGGCGTTTCACCTCGGGGTCGTAGCTCGGACCCTTGGGCACCGCCCAGCTCTTCAGCGTATCGCCGACCTGCAGGCGGAAATCGAAGTGGCGGCGGCTGGCGTGATGCAGTTGCACCACGAAGATCGCCCGGCCGCTGGCCTCGCCCGGTGCGTTGTCGGCCGGTTCGCGTGTCTTCGAGAAGTCACGCTTGCGCTGGTAATCCCGCAGGTTGCCCATGATCGCTCCGGGTCAGCTGGTCGGTCCGCCCATCACCGGCAGCACCGCGCCGGAGATGTAGCTGGCGCACGAGGGCGCAGCGAGAAAGACGTAGGCGGGGGCGAGTTCCTCCGGTTGCGCGGGGCGACCCATCGCGCTGGACTTGCCGAACTCGCGCACGCGTTCGGCCGGCTGGTCGGCGGGGTTCAGCGGCGTCCATACCGGGCCGGGCGCCACGGCGTTCACCCGGATGCCGCGCGACACCATGTTCGAGGCCAGCGCCCTGGTGAATGCGTGGATGCCGCCCTTGGTCATCGAGTAGTCGAGCAGCCTGTCGTTGCCGAACAGCCCGGTTTCCGAGCCGGTGTTGATGATCGAGTCGCCGCTGCCCAGATGCGGCGAGGCCGCCCTGGCCATCTGGAAGTAGCCGTACAGATTGGTGCGCAGGGTCTCGTCGAAATGCGCGTCGGTGATGTCCTCGATCGAATCGGCGTGTTCCTGGAAGGCGGCGTTGTTGACTAGCACGGACAGCTTGCCGAACGCCTTCACCGTCTTCGCCACCGCCTTGCGGCAGAACGCCGGGTCCCTGACGTCGCCCGGAATCAGCAGGCAACGCTGGCCTTCGCCCTCGACGTAGTCGCGGGTTTCCTCGGCATCGGCATGCTCGCTTAGGTAGACGATGGCCACGTCGGCGCCTTCGCGGGCGAACAGCACCGCCACGGCCCGGCCGATGCCGGAGTCGCCGCCGGTGATCAGGGCGGACATGCCGGCCAGCTTGCCCGAGCCGGCGTAGTTGGGCGCCATGAACTGGGGACGCGGGTCGAGATCCTGTTCGCTGCCGGGCTTTTTCTGGTGCTGCCGCGGCAGCGGGTTTGCCGGCTTCTTCGTTGCGGCCGTCGGCTTTTGCGGAGCCGCCTTCTTCGACGCCGGACCCTTGGACGCCTTCTTGCGCTGGTCGTCGCGGTCGGTCGCGGCCTGGATCGCGCGCTGGCGCTCGACCGTCGCCCTGGCCGCCCTGGCGGTGCGCGTGGTTGCTGCCATGGTTCGGTACTCCGTTGGGTGGGGATGGAAACCACGCTAGCGGCCACGGCGTACGCCACAGGTGAAGCAAGGGTCAGGGCGCATTTGACAGCGCGTCCACGCGCGCCCCGCGATAGTCCGCGCTCAACGCCAGCTTGTGCCGCCGTCGGCGTGGGAACGCGACGCCGGCGCTCTGGTCCAACCAACCCTTGCCGGAGCGCCCGCATGGCACGTCCCATCTGGACCGGAACCCTTTCATTCGGCCTGCTCAACGTCCCCGTGTCGCTGATGTCCGGCGAACGCAGCGTCGACTTGCATTTCCGCATGCTGGACAGCCGCAGTAACACGCCGGTGCGCTACGAGCGCGTCAATGCCGAAACCGGCGAAGAGGTGCCGTGGAAGGAGATCGTCAAGGCCTTCGAATACGCCAAGGGCAGCTACGTCGTGCTGGAGCCGGAGGACATCAAGTCCGCCGCGGCCGACGGACGCGAGGTGGTCGACGTGAAGGCCTTCGTCGAGGCCGATTCGATCGGCCCGGAATACTTCGAGAAGCCGTACTTCCTGGTGCCGGGAAAAAAGGCGGAGAAGGGCTACGTGCTGCTGCGTGAAGTGCTCAAGCGCACCGGCCGCATCGGCATCGCGCGGGTGGTGATCCGCACCCGCGAATACCTTTCCGCGGTGATGCCGCGCGGCAACGCGCTGGTGCTGATGCTGCTGCGCTATCCGCAGGAACTGGTCGACGCGGAGGATTACAGGATTCCCGAAGGTGCCGCGTCGGAATACCGGATCTCGCCCAAGGAGATCCAGATGGCCGAACAGCTGATCGAATCGATGAGCGACGAGTGGAACCCGGCCGAGTACCGCGACGAATTCCGCGACCGCCTGCGCAAGGTGATCGAGCAGCGGATGAAGTCGAAGGGCGTGGTGACCACCGAATCGGAAGACGAAGCCGACATGCCGGAGAACGCCACCACCAACGTGGTCGACTTCATGTCGCTGCTGCAGAAAAGCCTGGCCAGCAACAAGCGCACGCCTGCGAAGAAGACCGCGGCGAAATCCGCCGACAAGCTTGCCCGCAGCGCGGGCAAGAGCAAGAGCGCCGGCAAGCAGGCGGGCAAGGCGACGACAGGGAAGAAATCCGCCACCAAGAAAGCGCCCGCGAAAAAGCGTGCCTCGACCCGCAAAACAGGCTGACTCCTGCGGATTTCGCACGAATTTGCGGGCACCGAACCTTCACCCGGCGGCGCCTATGCTCCGGCTTTCCGTCAAAGGAGCCTTGCGATGTCCTTGCCCGCCGATGGAGCCCGGCCGCGTGCCGGCGCCGCGTCGACCGATCCTGCGCGGCGTCAATTCCTGACCATGGCGCTGGCCGCGCCCGCTGCGCTGGCGCTGGGCGGTTGCGGAGGAGGAACGCGTGCCGTGGCGCCAGGGCCGGTCTATTTCAGCAGCGCGGAGCAGAACTTCATCGACGCCGCCACCCAGCGGCTGATTCCCGCCGACGCCTTGGGCGGCGGCGCCAACGAGGCGGGCATCACCCACTTCATCGACTTGCAGCTGGCCGGCGCGTACGGCCGGGCGGAGCGCTGGTACATGCAGGGGCCGTGGCCGACCGGTACCGACCAGCAGGGCTTCCAGCTGAAATACACGCCTGCGCAGATCTATCGCGAGGCGATCGCCGGCGTCGATGCGCATTGCCGGCAGCACTACGGCAAGCCGTTCGCGCAACTGGCTGCCGACCGGCAGGACGAGGTGTTGCATGCGCTGGAAGACGGCAAGGTCGAACTGGCCAAGGTGCCGGCAAAGACCTTCTTCGCACTGCTGTGGCAGAACACCCGGGAAGGCTACCTGGCCGATCCGGCCTACGGCGGCAACCGCGATTTCGCCGGCTGGAAGCTGATCGGCTTCCCGGGCCCCCGCTACAACTATGTCGAGGACATCGAGCATTTCGGCCAGCCATACAAGCAACCCTTCGTGAGCCTGGTCGGACGCAACCCGGGTGCGCACGATCAGGGAGAGGCGTGATGGCGAAGCGGCTTCCCCCCGTCGACGTGGTGCTGGTCGGCTTCGGCTGGACTGCAGCGATCATCGCCCAGGAACTCACCGACGCGGGTGTGCAGGTGCTGGCACTGGAGCGCGGCGAGTTCCGCGACACCGTGCCCGACTTCGCCACCGACACGATCCAGGACGAATTGCGCTACGCGGTGCGCAAGCAGATTTTCGAATCGCCTGAACGCGAGACGCTGACCTTCCGCAACAGCGCCGATCAGACCGCGCTGCCGATGCGCCACCTCGGTTCGTTCCTGCCGGCGGCCGGTGTCGGTGGCGCGGGCGTGCACTGGAACGGCCAATGCTGGCGTTTCCTGCCCAGCGACTTCGAGATTCGCAGCCAGGTCGAGCAGCGCTACGGCAAGGGCTTCATTCCCGCCGACATGAACCTGCAGGACTGGGGGGTCAGCTACGACGAACTCGAGCCGCATTACGATCGCTTCGAATACCTGTGCGGGGTGTCGGGCAAGGCAGGCAATCTTGGCGGGGCGAAACAGGCCGGCGGCAATCCGTTCGAAGGCCCGCGCAAGCGCGACTATCCGCTGCCGCCGCTCAAGCGCAGCGCCTCCACCACGCTGTTCGACAAGGCGGCGCGCGAGGCTGGTTTCGATCCGTTTCCGTGCCCGGCCGCCAATGCGTCGAAGCCATACCGCAATCCGCTGGGCGTGCAGATGGGCCAGTGCACGTATTGCGGCTACTGCGAATGGTTCGGTTGCGGCAACTACTCGAAGGCCAGCCCGCAGACCACGATCCTGCCGGTGCTGTTGAAGAAGGACAACTTCAGTTTCCGCACCCGCTGCAACGTCACCCGCGTGAATACCGACAACAGCGGCAAGCACGCGACCGGCGTCACCTACGTCGACATCGATGGCAACGAGTTCGAACAGCCGGCCGGCATGGTGGTACTGTGCGCGTTCGCCCAGCACAACGTGCACCTGCTGCTGCTCTCGAAGATCGGCACGCCGTACGACCCGCAGAGCGGGAAGGGCGTGGTGGGCCGCAACTATGCCTATCAGATTACCTCCGCGGTGGACGTGTTCCAGAAGGAGATCCTCAACCCGTTCATGGGCGCCGGCGCGCTGGGCCAGGGCGTGGACAACTTCAACGGCGAGAACTTCGACCATGGACCGCTCGGCTTCATCGGCGGCGGCTACATCGCGCTGTGGAACACCGGCGGCCGGCCGATCCTGCAGCACCAGTTGCCCGAGGATGCGCCCAAGTGGGGTGGCGGCTGGAAGCGGGCGATGCACGACAACTACCTTACTTCCACCTCGATCGCCACGCATGGCAGCGTGATGAGCTATCGCGGCAATTACCTCGATCTCGACCCGACCTGGCGCGACGACTACGGCAATCCGCTGCTGCGCCTCACGTTCGACTACCAGCCGAACGAACACGCGATGTCCGACTACCTCACCGACCAGGCGACAAAGATCGCGCAGGCGATCCCCGGAGCCACCCATCACGCGAAGAAGCGCGAGGGTCATTACTCGATCGTGCCTTACCAGACCACCCACAACACCGGCGGCGCCGCGATGGGCACCGATCCGCGCACCAGCGTGGTAAACCGCTACCTGCAATCGTGGGACGTGCCCAACCTGTTCGTGATGGGCGCCAGCGTGTTTCCCCAGAACGCGGGCTACAACCCCACGGGCACGGTCGGCGCGCTCACCTTCTGGGCCGCCGAGGCGATGAAGCGCTACCTGAAAAGCCCCGGCCCGCTGGTGACGACATGAGCGCGCGCAAGCACATCGCCGGCGCGTTGGTGCTCGCCCTCGCCGCGGCGGCCGGCATGGGCACGGTCATCGCGAACTCGGCTGATGTCCAGCGCACCAGCCCTGGCCCCTACACCTCGGCCGAACATGGCCGCTATCTGGTGCGCGCCGGCGACTGCATGTCCTGCCATACGGCTGACAACGGCGCATCGTTCGCCGGCGGCCGTGCCGTGCCTACGCCGTTCGGCACCATCTACTCCACCAACATCACGCCCGACCGCAGTACAGGTATCGGCGCCTGGAGCGAGGAGGATTTCTATCGCGCCATGCACGAAGGTATCTCCCGCGACGGCCATCACCTGTACCCGGCGTTTCCCTATCCGTGGTTCACCCGTCTCAGCCGCGACGACGTGCGCGACATCAAGGCCTACCTCGACACGCGGCCGATCGTGCGCCAGATCAACCGCGCGCCGAAGCTGCCGTGGCCGCTCAGCGTGCGCGGTGCCATGGCGATGTGGAACGGCATGTATTTCGACGAAGGCACTTATCGATCCGACCCGCGGAAATCTGCGCAATGGAATCGCGGCGCCTATCTGGTGAAGGGGCCGGGCCATTGCAGCGCCTGTCATGGCGACAAGAACTTCGCCGGCGCGGTCGACAAGGACCACCCGCTCGATGGCGGCTTCGCCGAGAACATGTATGCGCCGGCGCTGACCGGAGGCAAGCGCGACGGCTTGGGTCAGTGGAGCGAACAGGACATCGTCGACTACCTGGGCAGCGGCCGCAACGCCATCGCCACCGCGGGCGGCGCGATGGCCGAAGTGGTCGAGCAGTCCACCCAGTACCTGAGCGAACCCGACCGACGCGCAATCGCGGTCTACCTGAAGAGCCTGCCGGCCGCCAAGGAGGCGGGCGTCGCCGACGCGGACAGTGCCACCCTGAAGCGGGGCGGGTCGTTGTACCTGGACAACTGCGAAGGTTGCCATCTGCGCGGCGGCACCGGTCAGGCGGGCGCCTTTCCGCCGCTGCGCAACAGTTCGGCCATCCAGGCGGCCGAAGCCGACACCCTGATCACCGCGATACTGAAGGGCGATCGTGTCCCGCCCACGCGCGCAGACCCGACCGGCCTGGCCATGCCCGCCTTCGCCGATCGACTGGATGACACCGAGGTGGCGCAACTGGTCACCTATATCCGCCAGGCCTGGGGCAACCGGGCCGGCGGCGTGAGTGCCAGCGACGTGCATTCCCTGCGTACGAAGTTGCGCGAGGCGACGCCCTGAGCGGCGGGCAAATCGTCGCCGCCACTTCTCTGGCGACGACGATCCGGTGACGGCTCGGCTCAGTCGTGGAAGCCCTTCTTGATGTTGCGCATCTGGTCGTGGCCGTTGCGCACGGAGGCGTAGACGTCGGCGACGACCGAGCGGGTGTTCGGCGACACCTCATCGTCCTTCAGCGCATCCTCGAACTTCGACTTGATGTGATCCTCGCCCCGCTCGACCTCGTCGACCACCGCCTTGTTGTCGTCCGAGCTGAGACTGGTGCGCAGGTTGACGAACATGCGGTGCGCGGAGGCCAGCACGGTGCCTTCGTCGTCCGGCTCGCCGCCGAGCAGGCGGACGCGCTGCTGCAGGGTCGAGGCAACCTGCCGACGTTCGCTTGAGCGGTCGTGGAACAGCGCGATCAGTGATTCGCTGTGTGCATCCCTGGCCGCCTCGGCATAGCCGTCTGCGCTGTCCAGCGTGGTCTCGATCAGGCTGTTGAGGATCTTGATGTCATGCTCGTGGTTCATCGGAATTCTCCTTGCATCGTGGGACGGTGTCACCGGAACGCGGCGACTTCCTTCGGGGCGAAGCCGGGTGAAGCCGGATTGGGCCCGACGTTGCGTGACGGTTGCGACATGGTCTTGTCGATGAGCTTTTCTCGCAGGAAATCGCGTGCGTCGCCCTCACGCACTGGTCACCGCGAGGTCGCCAGAATCGCGAGGTGGTCATCGCAGCAGGAGCAGACATGAAGACACGTCACGTGTTCAGCACCGCCGACATGCACGCCGCCCGATCGGCCGTCGACGCACTGCGCCGCGCCGGCATGTCCGACGACAACATCTCGCTGGTCGCGCGCCACGACATCGAGAACTTCCAGATCCCCGACGACCAGCAGGACACCAGTGGCGATTTCGGTCGCGGTGGCCTGAAAGGCCTGCTCGCCGGCGGTGGCAGCGGTCTGCTGGTGGGCCTGGTTGCCATCGCCGTGCCTCCGCTGGGCGTGACCCTGGCTGGTGCGGCCGCGATGACCGCCGCCGGCGCGGCGGTGGGCGGCTGGATGGGCATGCTCACCGGGACCTCGGAACCCGGTCCGGTGCGGCGAAAGTTCGAAGACGAGATCGCCGCGGGCCACGTGCTGGTGGCGGTCGATGGCGAGTCCGGCGACCTGGCCAGGGCCGATGCGGTGCTGCTTGACCTGGGCGCGACGCCGCTGCCGTTCGACGCGCCCAGCGCCATCTCCTGATCGGGGCCATCGTGTGCCGCCGGCTGGCGTGGCCCGGCTCAGCGGGCACATTCGCCGCATTTCCCAACTTCCATGGCGCAGATCTTTCAGCAGCGGTCCGGATTGATCCTGAAACTGGCCGGGTGCGGGCTGGTCATCCTGATCATCGGTGCTGGGCTGACCTGGCGCACGGTCACCGCCGAACCGCATGCCGTCGGCGAGGCGGTGGAGCAGCCGGTGCCGTTCAGCCACAAGCACCATGCCGGCGACGTGGGCATCGACTGCCGCTACTGCCACGCCTCGGTGGAAACCGATGCGTTCGCCGGCATCCCGCCGGTCTCCACCTGCATGACCTGCCACTCGCAGCTGTACACCAGCCAGACCGCGCTCAAGCCGGTCGTCGACAGCTGGCGCAGCGGCGTGGCGCTGCACTGGCAGCGCGTGCACCAGTTGCCGGACTTCGTCTACTTCAATCACTCGATCCACGTGGCCAAAGGGGTCGGCTGCGAGAGCTGTCATGGCCGCGTCGACCGCATGCCGCTCACCGCGCGCGAACACTCGTTGTCGATGCAATGGTGCCTGGAATGTCATCGCGCGCCGCAGAAACATCTGCGCCCGCGCGACAAGGTGTTTGCGATGGGCTGGCAGCCGGCCGACCAGCAGAAGCTCGGCCTGGCCCTGGTGCGCAAGTACCACATCGATACACGCCGCCTGACGGACTGTTCGATATGTCATCGCTAGGCCGCGCGGCGAGCGGGCGGGCATGAGCGGCAACGCAGCCCTCGACGGTCTCCGCGCGCAGTTGGCAGGCGCGCAAGGCCCGCGCTTCTGGCGCGCCCTTGAAGAACTCGTCGATCAACCGGCCGGGCGCAGTCGGTTGCGCGAGGCGTTCCCGCAACTCTGCCAGCTCGAACCCAGCCTCGATCGGCGCGGCTTCCTCAAGCTGCTGAGTGCCTCGCTGGCGATGGCGGGGCTGGCCGCGTGCAGCGGTCCGCCGCAGGAGCAGATCGTGCCTTGGGTGCATAAGCCCGAAGGCATGTCGCCGTCGCTGCCGCAGTTCTATGCGACCACGTTGCGGCATGGCGACGACGTGGCCGGCGTGCTGGTGGAAACCCATCAGGGCCGGCCGAGCAAGATCGAGGGCAATCCGAACCACCCGGCCAGCCTCGGTGCCACCGACGCGATGTTGCAGGCCGCCGTGCTGGAGTTGTGGGACCCCGATCGCTCGACCACGCCGAAACACCAGGGCGTGATTGCCAGCTGGGACGATTTCGACGCGGAAGCGATGGCGCTGATGCGGCGTTTCGACCGGGACGGCCGCGGCCTGCGCGTGTTGAGCGGGCGCATTGACTCGCCCACGCTGGCGCGGCAACGGCAGCAATTGCTGCAACGCTTTCCGGGCGCACGCTGGCACCGCTACGAGGTCGTTGACGACGTGCAGGCAAAGGCAGGTGCACGACTTGCGTTCGGCGCACCGCTGCGGGTGCTTCCGCATATCGACCGCGCCGCCTGCATCGTGGCGTTGGAGGCGGACTTTCTCGCCGGCATGCCCGGCCATCTGCGCCACGCCCGCGATTTCGCTGCCGCGCGCAAGCCGGGCGCAGGAAAGGCCACGATGAACCGGCTGTACGCGGTGGAAGCCACGCCCTCGCTGACCGGTGCCAACGCCGATCACGCGTGGCCGCTGGCCTCGCGCAAGATCGCCACGTTCGCGCGCGAGCTCGCCGCGGCGCTTGGTGTCGCCGACGTGCCCACGGGCGAACCCAGCGGCATTTCGCCCGCACGCCTGCAAGCCGTGGCCGATGACCTGCGCGCCCATCGCGGCAACTCGCTGCTGCTGGCTGGCCCGTCGCAGCCGCCAGCCGTCCATGCGCTGGTACATCTGATCAACCAGACGCTGGGCAATGTCGGGCGCACGGTGGAATACATCAATCCGACCGAGCTTGACGATTCCGATTCGGTGGAAGATCTGGTGACGGCGATGAAGCAGGGCAGCGTTGACACCTTGCTGATCCTGGACGGAAACCCTGCCTACGCGGCACCGGCCGAACTGCGTTTCGGCGAGCTGCTGGCCAAGCTGCCGCACAGCATTCATCTCGGCCTGTACGACGACGAGACGGCCGCCTGCTGCCGCTGGCATCTGCCGCAGGCGCATGCGCTGGAGGCGTGGTCCGACGCACGTGCGTTCGACGGCAGCGCCAGCATCGTGCAGCCGGTGATCGCGCCACTGCATGGCGGACGTTCGGTCCACGAGCTGCTGGCGAAGTTGCTGGGCAGCACCACCAGCAGCGGCCGCGATCTCGTGCAGTCGACCTGGCGCGAACACGCGGGGGCCGACTTCGACGGATGGTGGCAATGCTGCCTGCGTGATGGCGTGATTGCCGGCAGCGCCTCACCGGCGCGTACGGTAACGGCCAAGGCAAGCTCTTTCGCAGATGTCCCGGCGGGCGCATCGGACGGTGATCTCGAACTTCTGTTTCGCCCCGATTCCACCGTGTGGGACGGCCGTTACGCCAACAACAGCTGGCTGCAGGAGTGTCCCAAGCCGCTGACCCAGCTGACCTGGAGCAACGCGGCGCTGATCAGTCCCGCGCTGGCGACCGAACAGGGACTGAGCAACGGCGACACCATCGAGCTGCGCATCGGCGGCCGGCACACGCAGGCCCCGGTGTGGATCATGCCGGGGCAGGCGGCGCGCAGCATTACCGTGCCGCTGGGTTACGGTCGACGTCGTGCTGGCCACGTGGGCGAGCGGCTTGGCTTCGACGCAGGTGCGTTGCGCGGCATGGCGGCGCCCTGGTGCGAGGGCGGACTGCGGATCAATCCCGCCGGCCAGCATGTCGCCCTGGCCACCACCCAGCACCACCACGCGATGGAAGGCCGCGCGCCGGTGCGCGCCGCCACGCTGGCGCAGTTCCTCGCCGATCCCGCGTTCGCGCAGGACGAGGCGGCGCCGCCCAGCCTGTACCCGGAGCGGCCGCCAGGCGATTACAGCTGGGGCATGAGCGTCGACCTCAACAGCTGCATCGGCTGCAACGCCTGCACCATCGCCTGCCAGGCGGAGAACAACATCCCGGTGGTGGGCGAGGAGGAAGTGCGTCGCGGCCGCGAGATGCACTGGATTCGCGTCGATCGCTATTACGAAGGCACCGCCGCCTCTCCGCGAACCCATCACCAGCCGGTGCCGTGCATGCATTGCGAGCACGCACCGTGCGAGGTGGTGTGCCCGGTCGGCGCCACCGTGCACGACTCCGAGGGGCTGAACCTGCAGGTCTACAACCGCTGTGTGGGCACGCGCTTCTGTTCCAACAACTGCCCGTACAAGGTGCGCCGCTTCAACTTCCTGCAGTACGCCGACCTCGCCAGCGGGGAGCTGAAGGCGCAACGCAATCCCGACGTCAGCGTGCGCAACCGCGGCGTGATGGAGAAATGCACCTACTGCATCCAGCGCATCGAGACCGCGCACATTGCGGCGGACAAGGGTGACCGGCGCATCGCCGATGGCGAGGTGCGTACGGCGTGCCAGTCGGTGTGCCCGACCCGGGCGATCACCTTCGGCGACATCGCCGACCCGGCCAGCGTGGTGAGCCGCGAGAAGGCTTCGTCGCGCAACTATGCCTTGCTGGGCGAGTTGAATACCCGGCCGCATACGACGTACCTGGCATCGCTGCGCAATCCGAATCCGACGTTGGGGGAGAAGGAGGCATGAACGCAGCCCGCGCCCCTCGTAGGAGCCCGCACGCGGATTGGAGTGAGTCGTGACCACGCCCGTTCTCCGCGGCAACCCCACCTTGGCCAGCGTCACCGACCAGGTCAGCGACATCGTGCTGCAGCGTCCGACCGGTCGCGTCTGGCTGCTTTCGTTCGCGCTGGCGCTGGCTCTCACCGCGCTGCTCGGCGCGGGCATCAGCTACCTGCTGGTGAAGGGCGTCGGCATCTGGGGACTGGACATGCCGGTGGCGTGGGCGTTCGCGATTGCCGACTACGTGTGGTGGATCGCGATCGGCATGGCCGGCACCTTCATTTCCGCCGCGTTATATCTGGCGCGGCAGGAATGGCGCACCTCGCTCAATCGCTATGCCGAGGCGATGACGGTGTTCGCGGTGTCGGTGTCGGGGATTTTCCCGATCCTGCATCTGGGGCGGCCATGGTTCTTCTACTGGCTGGCGCCGTATCCGGACCGGATGGGCGTGTGGCCGCAGTGGCGCAGTTCGCTGCTGTGGGATTTCTTCGCGATCCTGGCCTATCTGATCGTGTCGGTCCTGTACTTCTATGTCGGACTGATTCCCGACCTGTCCAGCCTGCGCGATCGCGCCCGCACGCGCGGCAAGCAGCTGTTCTACGGCTTGCTGGCGCTGGGCTGGCGCGGCGAGGCGCGGCACTGGGCGCGTTTCGAGACGCTGAGCCTGCTGCTGGCGGGGCTGGCGGTGCCGCTGGTGTTTTCGGTGCACAGCATGGTGGCGCTGGATTTCTCCGAGGCGCTGCTGCCGGGCTGGCACTCGACGATCTTTCCGCCATTCTTCGTGGCCGGCGCGTTGTTCTCCGGATTCGCGATGGTGCTGGTGCTGGGCATCCCGCTGCGCCGTTTCTACGGGCTGGGCGATTTCATCACCGAGCGGCACATCGACAACCTGGCCAAGATGATGCTGGCGGCGGGCCTGTTCGTCGATTACAGCTATCTCAGCGAGATCTTCACCGCGTTCTACAGCGGCGACCCCTACGACATCGCGATGACCATGCATCGCTTCACCGGCGCCTATGCCTGGGTGTTCTGGACCACGATCGCCTGCAACGTGGTGGCGATCCAGGCATTGTGGTGGCCGCGGCTGCGCCGGCATCACGGCGTGCTGTTCGCGCTGGGCATCGTGGTGCTGATCGGCATGTGGTTCGAGCGTTTCATGCTGATCGTCAGCAGCCTGTACCAGGATTTCCTGCCGTCGAGCTGGGGCATGTTCTATCCCACGCTGTGGGACCTGGCCTTCCTGTTCGGCTCGATCGGCTTGTTCTTCGCGCTGTTCCTGCTGTTCGTGCGCTGGCTGCCGCTGGTGTCGATGTTCGAGCTGCGCAAGCTGGTGCATCGTCATGGAGGTGCGGCCGCATGAACGCGCCACGCGAACATGGCTGTCTCGCGCAATTTGCCAGCGTGCCCGCATTGATGGCGGCGGTGCGGCAATTGCGGACGGACGGCTATACGCGGCTGGAGGCGTATACGCCCTTCGCGGTGGAAGGGCTGGCCGAGGCGCTGGGCCCGGTGCGCAACCGCATTCCCTTGCTGATGTTGCTGGGCGGTCTGCTCGGCGGTGTCGGTACGCTGGCGCTGCAGTGGTACGCGGCGGTGATCGACTATCCCATCGACGTGGGCGGTCGCCCCAATGCCAGCTGGCCCGCCTTCATCCCCGCCGCGCTGGAAATGACCATCCTGTGCGCCGCGCTGGCCGGGGTGGTCGGCATGCTGGTGGGCAACGGCCTGCCGCGGCTGAACCATCCGCTGTTCGACAGCGAGCGGTTCGAGGCGGCCAGCCGCGACGGCTTCTTCGTGCTGCTGCGCGCGGACGATCCGCGCTACGAAGTCGACCGGGTGCTGCACGACTTCGAGCGGCTCGATCCCTTGCACGTCGAACAGGTGCTGCCGTGAATGGCGTGCGCTGGTGCTGCCTGTTGCTTGCCGTGTTCGCGCTGAGCGGCTGCGAGCGCGCGATGCACGACATGTACCAGCAGCCCAAGGACAAATCGCTCGCGCCGAGCACGCTGTTCGCCAATGGCAACAGCGCCCGCACGCCACCTCCGGGCAGCATGCCGATGGCGAGCGGGGCGGGGGCGGACAGCAGCGGGGGGCGGCTGGGCCGGCTGTCGAGCGTGCGGACGCCGGGCCGGGCGTTGCCGCTGGATGCGGAGGGTCAGCCGCTGGTCGGCGGAGGCAGCGACTACGCCAATCCGTTGCCGGTGACCCGTGCGCTGCTGGCGCGCGGGCAGCAGCGCTACGACATCTATTGCGCGCCCTGCCACGGGCGTAGCGGCGACGGTGCCGGCATGGTGGTGCAGCGCGGTTTTCCCGCGCCGCCGAGCTACCACACCGATCGCCTGCGCCATGCGGCGGACAGCCATTTCTACCAGGTGATCAGCAACGGCTATGGTGTGATGTACCCGTACGCCGACCGCATCACGCCGCATGACCGCTGGGCGATCGTGGCCTACATCCGCGCGCTGCAGTTGAGCCAGCACACCACCCGTGACCGGCTCGATGCGCGGGACATCGCGCGACTCGGCGCCTTGCCCGCCCCGTCATCGTCGGCGAAGGGGGCGCGATGAACGGAAGCGCGTTACGGCGTCGGTGGATCGGGGCGATCGTCGCCACGCTGGCCTTGCTGGGCTGCCTGGTTCTGAGCTGGCGCGCGCCGCAATCGCTGCTGCTGTCGTACCTGGCCGCGTACGTGTTTTTTCTCGGCCCCGCGCTGGGCAGCGTGGGTTTGCTGATGGTGCATCGGCTGGCCGGCAACGGCGACTGGGAACGCGAGCTGCGCGCGCCGTTGCTGGCAGCCAGTGGGGTGTTGCCCTTGCTGGCGATCCTGCTGTTGCCGATTCTCGTCGGTGCGGCGCAGCTTTTTCCCTGGATGCAGGCCAGCGTGCCGGATGCGCCGCATATCGCGCAGCAACGCTGGTATCTGAACTGGCCGTTCTTCCTGGTGCGCGCGGTGCTGTGCTTCGCCGCCTGGCTGTGGCTGGCGCACGGGTTGCGCCGGCGATTGCGCGATCCGGAGGGAGACGTCACGCGCTTCGTCGCGGCGGGGCTGATCGCCTACCTCATCACCGTCAGCGTGGCCGCGGTGGACTGGATCATGTCGCTGGTGCCGGCGTGGCATTCGTCGGTGTTCGGGCTGATCTTGGCCACCGGCCAGTTGCTGGCCGCCGCCGCGCTGGCGGTGTGCTGCCGTGTCGATGGCGGCGGGACGACCCCGCGCCGACGCGGCGACATCGGCAGCATCCTGCTGGTCCTGATGCTGGCGTGGTCGTACCTGGCCTTCATGGATTACCTCACGGTGTGGATCGCCGACCTGCCGACCGAAACCGTGTGGTACCTGCCGCGCTTGCGCACCGGCTGGCGCTGGCTGGGCGTGTGGCTGGTGGTGTTCCACCTGCTGGTGCCGTTCGCGCTGCTGCTGTCGCGGCGGGCCAAGCAGCATCGCCGATGGCTGTGCGCAGTCGCCGGCCTGCTGTTGCTGGCGCAGGCCGTGTACGCGCTGTGGCTGGTGCTGCCGAGCCTGCGCCCCCACGGCTTCGCGCTGACCTGGGGCGACGCGCTGGCGTGGCTGGGCGTCGGCGGCCTGTGCTGGGCGCTGTTCGACCTGCGCCTGGCGCAGGAGCGCGCCGCATTGGAGGCTGCGCCATGAGCCAGCGCGACGCGCACGAATCCTACGCGGTGGCCGCTCGCCGGCTGCACTGGGTGGCGGCGATCCTGGCCGGCAGTCTCGCCGGCATCGTGCTGTTGATGTACGTGCTGGCGCACACCTGGTTGCGCACCACGTCGCCGCCGATCGAGACCGTGCCGCCGTCACCGCGGCTGCAGGCGAATCCCGGTGCGGATATCGCTGCCGAAAGGCGGCGCGAGGAGGGCATGCTGGAGGGTTATGCGTGGGTGGATCGGAAACAGGGCGTTGCGCGGATTCCGGTGCAGAGGGCGATGGAGATATTGGCGCGGGGCTCCGGAAAAGAGGGGGCGTCACGATGAAACGACTCTTCTGCAGGAGCGCTCCCTGTGCGCAATGGGTTTCTTCGCGGCGTGACCGCGCACAGGGTGCGCTCCTGCAAGGGCTCGCGCTGTTGATGTTGTGGCTGCCCTTGTTGGCTTCGGCCGGTCTTCCGCCACCAAGGGATTTGAACCAGCGCGCCGGCTTCGACCAACGCGTGGGCATACCGGTACCGATGAGCGTGCACTTCCGCGACGCCAACGGCCACGACGTGACACTGGCCGAGCTGGCTGATGGCAAGCCCGCGCTGCTGGCGCTGGGTTACTACCGCTGCCCGAATCTTTGCGACCTGGTGCTGCATGGCATCGCCCATGCATTGCCGGACCTGCGGCTGCGCACAGGCGAGGATTACCAGGTGGTGTTCGTCAGCATCGACCCGCGCGAGACGCCGGCCGACGCGCGCCATGCCGCGCAGATGCTGGCGAAGATGAATCCGGTCGCCCACGTCGACCGCTGGCATCTGCTCACCGGCGACCAGGTGGCGATCCACGCGGTGGCGCAGGCAGTGGGCTTCCGCTATTTCCTCGACAAGCGCAACGACCAGTATGCGCATGCCGCGGGCGTGGTGGTGCTGACCGGTCAGGGCAAGGTGGCGCAGTATTTCTTCGGGGTCAGTTATCCGTCCGCGGCACTGCGGCTGGCGCTGGTCGGCGCGTCGCACGGCAAGCTCGGCAGCCTGGTCGACCAACTGGTGCTGCTGTGCTGCGGCTACGACCCCAGTACCGGTCGCTACAGCCTGCTGATCGGGCGGGTGATGCAGATCCTGGGGGTGGGTTTCGCCTTGCTGCTGCTGGCGGGCGTGTTGCGGTTCCGGCGCAGGGAACGCACATGATCGGGCTGCCGCAGGCTTCGGGCTTTGCCGGGCGCGTCGACGGCCTGTTCGACACCTTGCTGGCGCTCAGCTGTGCCGTGGTGCTGGGAGTGTTCGTGGTGATGATCTGGTTCTGCGTGAAGTATCGCCACGGTAGCTCGGCGGATCGGCATGGTGACTCGCATCGACACCTGGGCATCGAGCTGACCTGGACGCTGATCCCGATGGCGATGTTCATCGGCCTGTTTGCCTGGAGCGTGAAGCTGTGGGTGGTGCTGCGCACGCCGCCGGCCGATGCCACGCCGATCTACGTGGTGGCCAAACAGTGGATGTGGAAGGTGCAGCACGTCGGCGGCCAGCGCGAGATCGACACGCTGCACGTGCCGCTGGGCCAGCCGATCCGGTTGGTGATGACCTCGCAGGACGTGATCCACAGCTTCTACGTGCCCGCGTTCCGGGTGAAGCAGGACGTGCTGCCGGATCGTTACACCGACCTGTGGTTTACCGCGACGAAAACGGGCACCTACCACCTGTTCTGCGCCGAGTTCTGCGGCACCGACCATGCGCGCATGGGCGGCCAGGTGGTGGTGATGACGCCCACCGACTACGCGAAGTGGCTGCACGCGCATGCGGGCACCGGCCTGGCAGCACAAGGTGCGGAGATGTTCCGGAGCTTCGGCTGCAGTGGTTGCCACGATCCGCAGGCCGGCGTGCATGCGCCGGACCTGGACGGCCTCTACGGGAGCACCGTGCCGCTGTCCGACGGCAGCCAGGTGTTGGCCGACGAGCGCTACCTGCACGACACGATCATGTTGCCGAAGCTTCAGGTCGCGGCCGGCTACACACCGATCATGCCCAGCTACCAGGACCGCATCGACGAGAGCGACGTGCTGGCGCTGATCGCCTACCTGAAATCGCGCAGCAAGCATCCGGAGATCGTCGATGAGTACCGCTGAACGGATGGCGCCGAGCTACCTGGAGGAGGGCTACAGCCTGCGCTCGTGGTTGGGCACGCGCGACCACAAGCGCATCGCGATTTTGTACGCGCTGGGGATCGCCTTCTTCTTCTTTCTGGGCGGGCTGGCCGCCGCGCTGATCCGGCTGGAACTGGTCACGCCCGCCGGCAATGTGCTGAGCGCGGAGACCTACAACAAGGCGTTTACTTTCCACGGCGTGGTGATGGTGTGGTTTTTCCTGATCCCCTCGATCCCCGCCACGCTGGGCAATTTCCTGCTGCCGCTGATGATCGGCGCGCGCGACATGGCGTTTCCGCGGCTGAACCTGTTCAGCTGGTACCTGTACATCGTCGGTGGCCTGTTCACCATTGCCTGCCTGCTGCTGGGCGGGGTCGATACCGGCTGGACCTTCTACACGCCGTTCTCGACCATGTTCTCCAACTCCAACGTGATGCTGGCCGTGGTCGGCGTGTTCGTGGTGGGCTTCTCCTCGATCTTCACTGGACTCAACTTCATCGTCACCATCCACACCATGCGCGCGCCGGGGATGACCTGGTTCCGGCTCCCGCTGTTCGTGTGGTCGATGTACGCGGTGGCGCTGGTGATGATGCTGGCCACGCCGGTGCTGGCGATGACGCTTGCCTTGATCGGCCTTGAACGGCTGTTCGGGGTGGGTATCTTCGATCCGGCGCTGGGTGGCGATCCGCTGCTGTTCCAGCACTTCTTCTGGTTCTACTCGCACCCGGCGGTGTACATCATGGTGCTGCCGGCGATGGGCGTGGTCAGCGAACTGATCACCGCGGGCGTGCGTCGGCGCATCTTCGGCTACAAGTTCATGGTCTACGCGATCGTCGGCATCGCGGTGGTGGGCTTCCTGGTCTGGGGCCACCACATGTTCGTGTCGGGGCAGTCGATGTATGCCGGCATCATTTTCTCGATCCTGAGTTTCATCATCGCGGTGCCTTCGGCGATCAAGGTCTTCAACTGGACCGCCACGCTGTACAAGGGCGACATCAGTTTCACCGCGCCGCTGCTGTACGCACTGGGCTTCGTCGGGCTGTTCATGCTGGGCGGCCTGACCGGCCTGTTCCTGGCCGCCACCGCGCTGGACGTGAGCCTCACCGACACGTATTTCGTGGTGGCGCACTTCCACTACATCATGGTCGGCGGCTCGGTGATGGCCTACCTGGGCGGCATCCATTTCTGGTGGCCGAAGATCACCGGGCGGCTGTACTCGGAAGCCTGGGCGCGCTTCGCCGCGATCCTGATGTTCTTCGGCTTCAACCTCACCTTTTTCCCGCAATACATCCTGGGCTGGGAGGGCATGCCGCGGCGGTATCACGAGTACCTGCCGCAGTATCAGGTGCTGAACGTGCTGTCCTCGGCCGGGGCGACGATCCTGGCGGTGTCGTACTTGCTGCCGCTGGGTTACCTGCTGTGGTCGCTGCGCCATGGTGCGCGCGCCGGGCCGAATCCGTGGAACGCACAGGGGCTGGAATGGACCGCGCCCTCGCCGCCGCCGCTGCACAACTTCGAGGAGACGCCGCAGGTCACGGACGGTCCCTACGCCTACGAGCAGCCATGAACGCCACCGCCCGCCATCTGCGCGAACAGTTCGACGACCCCGTGCAGCAGCGCGAGGCGTCGACGCTGGGCATGTGGGCGTTCCTGACCACCGAGATCCTGTTCTTCGGCGTGCTGTTTGCCGGCTACGCCTTCTGCCGGGTGATGTTCCCCGACGCGTTCGCCGAGGCCAGCCGGCATACCGACATGCTGCTGGGCACGCTGGAAACGGCGGTGCTGCTGACCAGCAGCTGCGCCGCCGCGCTGGCGGTGCGCGAGGTGCAACTGGGCGGTCAACGCGTGGCGACATGGCTGCTGCTGGCCACCGCCGCGCTGGGCATCGCGTTCCTGGTGATGCACGGTTTCGAATACGTGGCCGAGTACCACGAGGGCCTGATCCCCGGCATCCGCTACACCCAGCATGGGCCGCACGCGGCGTCGATGCAGCTGTTCTTCTGCCTGTATTACTTCATCACGGGATTCCATGGCCTGCACGTGTCGATCGGCGTGGGCCTGCTGCTGACGATGGCCTGGCGCACCCATCGCGGGGCGTTCGATCAGGATTACCACACGCCGCTGGAACTGACCACGCTGTACTGGCATCTGGTCGACATCGTGTGGATCTTCGTCTATCCGCTGATCTATCTGATAGGGCGGGCGCAATGAACGCACGTTCTCCCGCACGCCAGATCCGCACCCATCGCAGCGGACCGGCGCCGCCGTCGCTGCGCAGCAACCTGCTGGTGCTGGCCGCTCTGTTGGTGCTGCTGGGCCTGAGCGCGGGCAGCGCGCTGATCCCGATGGGCATGTTCAACGAAGTAGCCAGCCTCGGCATTGCAGCAATCAAGGCGTTGCTGGTGCTGGTCTTCTTCATGCGGCTGAAGACCGACAGTCCGCTGTTGCGCCTGGTCGCCGCCACCGGATTCGCCTGGCTTGCTCTGTTGGTGGCGCTGTCGCTGGCCGACCTGCTGAGTCGTCCCATCGTGTTGCTGCCATGGTGACTGGCTCACGGTGCCTCACGGCATGCACGCTCCGGCGACGGTCATCACGGAATACTTCGAACCCCCTGGCCATGAGACGCACGGAGAAACACGATGGGCAACACGAATCTGCCACAGGCCGGCGCTGCGGATACCGGCAACGGCAGGGATACCCTGAGCGGAGCGGATCAGCTCACGGAACAACAGCGCAAGGAAGGCGAGACCGGACAGGAGCTCACGCCCCCGGATCTGCCGAAAGACCCACCCGTGAAAGCGGGCAGGGACGCCGACATGGCTGCCTATACAGGGCACGCCAACACGGGTCATTCCCCGTCGGATGCCACTTGAGCAACGCCGCCGCTGCCATGCGCCAAAGCCGTCACGGTGCCGGGTAGGGATGTTGCTTCAACAAGCTCGCCAGATGCGCAGCATTGCAGGCCAGCGTGCGGATCGTGTCGGCGAGTTTCGGCGGCGTCTTCTCGAGATCGACGTAGTTGACGCTGCCCATCGCCTCGCCGACCCAATAGGCGGAGCTGCCCCCGGGTATCGTGAAGCCCACGTCGGCCAGCGCCTGGTAGAGCTCCGCAGTCACGTGATGCGCGCCGTCCTCGTTGCCCACCACGGCGACCACCGCGACGCGGCCGAAGGTGGGATAGCGGCCCTGTTCATCGATTTCGCCCAGGAAGGCGTCCATCCGTTCCAGCACGCGCTTGGCCACGCTGGAAGGCTGGCCCATCCAGATCGGCGTGGCGAGCACCAGGATGTTGGCGTCCAGCACCTTGCGGCGCAGCGCGGGCCACGCGTCGCCACCGCCTTCGTCGGTTTTCACGCCCGGCTTGACGTCGTGGTCGACGACGCGGGTATCGGATATGTCGACGCCGAACGAGTGCAGGCCCTGCAGGACCTGGTCGAGGATCTTCTGGGTCGACGAGGTTTCCGGACCACGCTTGAGCGTGCAGTTCATGCCGAATGCACGGAGACCGGACGCTGCGGATTCGCCGCGTTTTTCCATGATCGTTGCCTTGCAGCCTGGGGGGTGACGACCGAGACTAGGGCGGGCGTTGTCACGCTCCGATGAACGCGCGAGCAGGGCATCCCTTGGAAGATGAAGCGCCTCCCACCCGTCATGTCAGCCGCGGACGCACCTTCGTCTACGTGCTGCCGTGCCGCCACGAGGACATCCTCAAGGTCGGCTACTCGCGCGATCCGCTGGAGCGCTTCCGCACCCTGCACCGGCGTTTCTTCGAGTTCTTCGACCTGGATCGCGGCCTGCTGATCGACACCGAACGCCTGCGCGAGGCCCGCCAGGTCGAGCGCCTGTTCATCACCACGTTCGCCGAACAGCGGGCACCGGCGCCGCTGGTGGTGCGCCAGGCCGCGGCGGGGCATACCGAATGGTTCCGCGGCATCGCGCCTGAAGCCGAAGCATTGGCGCACCGGCTGCGCGACGAGCAGGGCTACACCTTGCACGCGCCGCTGGCCACGTGGCTGCGGGCGCGCCTGGACGAACGTGCCGCAGCGCTGTTCGGCTGGTCTGCGCGCATGCTCGATGCGCTGGAGTACGAATACTTCAACGCACCGGCCATGGCCGGAAGCAGCCGCGGCGCCGCGGCGCTGCGCGATGCGCTGGACACCTGCGCGGCGCTCGGCATGGATCTGTCCGTGCTGGTGCCCGTCGAAGTGCTGGACTGGTATCGCAGCGCCGACTACTTCGGCTCGCGCTGAGCCGACGGCGTCGCCTGGCCTCCGTGGCAATCGGCATGACCGCAGTGGCAACCCGCGGCCTGGTCGGAGGTGGGCGATTCCACCCGCTTGCGGCAGTGTTCGCTGCAATAGGCGTCACCGGCGGGAACCGCGCAGGTACAGGCGGGATGGGCGCAACGCCGCTTGTCGGTCGTGTTCATTCAGTGGCTCCCGTTGGTGCTGGTCGAGATCGAACCGGCTGCCGCGGGTGCAGCCGCCGTGGCGGCACCGGCGGGGCGGGTGTGGTCGAAGCTGGCGTCCATGGCGGCGCGGTGGCTCATCGCTTCGTCCCGGGCGGCGGGCATGTCCAGCTGGTCCTGCAACTGACGCGCCAGCTCCAGGTGCGTCTTCAGCGTGGGCAGGGTGGCCTGGGCAAATGCGCGCACCTCGGCGTCCTGCGTTCTGCCGGCTTCGGCGGCGAACAGCGCGACGGCCTTCTGATGATCCCTGACCATCGCCGCGGCCCAGGCCTTGTCGAACTTCTTCGCGTCGAGCGCCTTCATGGTGCTGGCCGATTGTCGTGCCTCGTCGCCCGGCGCCGCGGGCAGCGCGACCTGTCTGGCCTGGGCCAACGCCCGCAGCTTGTCATTGGCCCTGGTGTGGTCATCCACGATGCGCTGGGCCAGCTGTTTCACGCCGGCCTCGGAGGACTTTTCCAGCGCGAGCTGCCCCATCGCGACTTCGGCCATGCCATCGCTGGCGGCGCTGGTCATGAACTTGCTGTCCGCGGCATTGGCAACCAGCGGGGTCTGGTCGTGGCCGGACTGTGCGCAGGCGGCGAAGGCAAGGCCGCACAGCAGCAGGCCAGCCGCCGCTCGCATGAAGGGTCGCATCGACATGATGGGCTTCCTCTGTGGACGGGGGAGCGGTGATGAAACCGCTTGCCACGGGAAGCGGGCGTGATGCCTGCGTGCAATGACGATGACGGCCGCCGGCCCGGCCGGCGCCTCAGATGCCGCCGGCGCTGGCCATGGCCACCACCGACAGCAGGGTCTGGCGGCCGTAGGGCTTGGGCAGGAATGTCACGTTCAACTCGCGCGCCTCGGCGAACGCCTCGCTGTTGGCCGAGGTGAGCACGATGGGCATGCGCAGGCCGTCGTCGCGCAGCGTGCGTATGAGCGAGGTTCCGGTCTGGCCGCGGCCCAGGTACATGTCGGCCATCAGCACGTCGATGTTCGGCTGCTGTCGCGATATCGCGATGCCGGCTGCGAGGTCGGCAGCCGCGATCACCTCGTAGCCGGCGTGATGCAGCAACAGTGCCGTGAGTTCGCGGGTGTCGGCGTCGTCTTCGACCAGAAGAACCCGGTTGGCGAGCATGGAGCTGACCCCTGATTGTCAAGCTCGCATGAAGGTTGCATCGAAAGCGTCGCCGGAACGTGAATGAGCATGCGCGCCCCGGGGCTCGCGCGCGATGTTCATGGAGGAGGCGCCGTGCCGCGCTTGCGCATGCCGGCCTGCCGCCACGCCATCAGCGGCGGCGTGGTGATGCCATGCAGGACGATGCTCAGCACCACCGTGGTGATCACGTATTCCGCCACCACCGATGTCGCAGTCGACCCCAGGCCATGCGTGGCGGCGTAGGCCAGGTAATTCAGGCTGCCGATGCCGCGGATGCCGATCCATCCGATCAGCAGGCGTCGCGAGCGGGGGATCTGCGAGCCGATCGTTGCCAGCCAGATCGCCAGCGGTCGCACCACGGCAAACAGCAGCAGCGCCAGCAGCGTGGCGGCCGGGTGCCAGTGGTTGGCGAACGCGGCGCCGAGCAGGAAGACCAGCGCGGCAGCGATCAGCCGCTCAAGCGTATCGCCGAAGGAGAGCGCGTCCGAGACCACCATGCCCATCGACGCCACCGGCTTGCGTGCCTGTTCCGGGTTGCGGCGGCGGGGATCGATGAGCACTTCGGCTGGCGGATGGATTGCCGTCCCGCGACCGTCGTCCTTGCCCAGGTCCGGACGCGGATGGCGCCTGACCACGTGCAGCTCCACATGGCGCAGGCCGAGTCCCGCGGCGAAGGCGGCCAGGAAACCCGAGGCCGACAGCGCCGTGGCCGCGGCATACGAAAGCGCCATCAGGGCCAGCGCCAGAACATCGTTCGGCGTGACGTCCGCGCTGGCGGTCTTCATCCGTACGCCGATCCAGCCGATGAGCCAGCCCAGCGCGAAACCGATGCCCAGGCCACCGGCCAGCGGCCAGGCGAAGTCCTGACCCAGCCATTTTCCCAGCGCGCTGGCCGAGCCATGGCCGCCCAGCAACAGCAAGGCCAGCACCACGAAGGGCAGGGCGGTGCCGTCGTTCAGGCCGGCCTCTCCGGACAGCGCGAGGCGCAGGCGATCGCGATCGCTGGCGTCGTCCACAGCGACCATGCTGGCCAGCACCGGATCGGTCGGGGCGAGGATCGCGCCTGTCAGCATCGCCAGTAGCCACGGCAGCGCGAACAGCCAGTGCGCCACCACGCCTACGCCTGCCACGGTCAGTACCATCGCGGGCAAGGCCAGTCGCGCGGCGGTGCGCCAGGACGGATCGGAAAAGCCCAGGCGCAGCTTCAGCCCGGTCATGAACAACGACACCACCAGCGCGATCTCGGTCAGCCGGGCGATGCCGTGCGCATGCGCGGTGAGCTCGATGTCCAGCAGCTTCAGGCACCAGGGGCCGGCCACGATGCCGGCGGCGAGGTACAGGCTGAAGGTGGTCACCGGCAGATGCCTGATCCAGCCCGACGCCAGCGACATCAGCAGCAGGAGGAATCCGATGGATGCGGTCCAGCCAAGCAGGTTCATGGAGCGGCCGTTCGAGGGTGCCGCAGCAGCATGTCTTCCCCGCCATGAAATTCGCGGCAAGCGCGGGCGCGAAGGGCAAGCCGCCGCTACGACAGCGACGCCTTCAGCGCCGCCGCGAGCGCGGCGTCCCCGTTGAGCAGATCCTTCCAGGCGAGCGTCACGCCCTTGCGGTGTCCCTTCTCCACCAGCTTCAGCCCGGCGGGATCGATGCTCAGCGTGTAACGGCGATCGTCGATCGCCAGTTCGCGTCGCAGCAGCTTGTTCAGCGGGGCCATCGGCGAGTCCTCATGACTGATGCCCGAGTTTCGATCCAGCCACGAGGCCGGCCCGGGCGACGGCACTCACGAAGGCATTGCATGAATATCACGCGGACTGGGCGCGCAAGAGGCGAGGATCGGCAGCACCTCGCACGGGAGTCCGGTCATGCATCCATACCGTCCAGCCGCGGCCGTGGCCGCCAGCGCAGCAGGCGATCCCGAGTACCGGCCGCCCGATCCGCCGCCGCCCACCTATCCCGATCCCGGCGAACCCTCGCCCCAGCCCCCGGCCGAGCCCGAAGTGCCGCCGCCTGATCCGCCGGCCGATCCGCCGCAACCGCCCACCCGTGCGTGATCCGGTCCCCGCGTTCCCGGCGCTGTTCCGCCGCGGCCGCGCATCGATGGTTTCGAAACCTTGCCACGCGGAGTATCGACATGAAAGCCGACCCCACACGCAGCCATTCGCCGTCCTCGGTGCCGCCGGTGCTGGACGGCCGTCATCCACCGATTCCCGAGCCGCTCGAATGGCAGAAACACCTGCCTGACGCAGCGGATACGGACGCCTCGCGCCGCATCCCGCGGCGGCGCCCGGCCACGAAACAATCAGCCACGAAGCAAGGCGAACGCACGAAGCAAGGCGAACGCTAGACGCGGGCGCTGGCGGATGGCGCCTCACGCGAGGTGCTCGCCGCGCACGCGGAAAGCCAAGCTGATGCGCGGACCCACCGGCGTGCGCTGCTTGGGAATCGCGTGGTCATAGTGCAGCTGGGTATCCCAGCTCATCACCAGCAGGCTGCCGGCTTCCAGGTCGATGTGCAGCACCCGGCGCGGCGGCTGCCTGGCCCGCACGGTCAGGCGGCGCGTGGCGCCCAGCGAGAGCAGGGCGATCGGCTCGCCGCGCACCAGGTCGGCCAGCTTGTCGTTGTGCGGCGCGACGCTGTCGCGTTCGTCGCGATAGAGGTTGAGTCCCACGCTGTCGAACGGCGCGCCGACCGCGGCGCTCGTCACGTCGCGAGCCTCCTGCAGCGCCGGGGGAAGTGAGGGATCGTCCAGCCGGAAATGGGCCCGCAGCCGCGGCACGTCCACCTCGCGCTCGTACATCAGCCGCGTTCCGCCTTTCCACCGCACGCCGGCCTGCAGTTGCTCGAACCAGCGCGCCGCGGTCTCGCCATCCACCAGCTCCGGGGTCAGCACGATGCGACCGCTGGCGTCGTCCAGCAGCCGTTGCGGGCCACGGTCGAACAGGCTCAATTGCGCCATGGCAGCGTGCTCGCGGGTCCGGTGATCACGACTGGTGCTCGCGGATCAGGGTGATCCGCCCATTGGGTTCGAGTCGCGCGGTGATGACGGTGGCTTCGTTCTCCAGCCCTGCGGCATGCAGTGCCCGTTCGAACGCCGCTTCGGGCAGATTGCAGCGGCGCAGGGCTTCCGGGCTGCGCTGGCCGTTGCGGGCAAGGATCGACGGCCAGCCTTCGACCAGGCGATTGAGCGGGGCGCTGCGCGTGCAGATCCAGGCCAGGCCGCGATCGACCGCCAGGATGCTGGCCACCGCGATGATGCCGCCGAGGAAGGAGGTATCCGAACCGATGATGGAGGTGCGCATCGTCCCGCCGACGAGGATCAGCACCACCACGTCGAAGGCCGACATCTCGCCGAACGAGCGCTTGCCGGCCAGGCGCAGCAGGCACAGCAGGATGAGATAGACCGCCGCGCCACGCAGCGCGAAATGCCACCACGGCATGGACAAGTGCATCAGCGAATTCATCGAACCGACTCCTGCTGGCCACGGGTGCACGAGGCTACCGCCGAGACGGCGCCAGACAGCGTGAAGAACCGCATGGCGTGCATCGGCGCTATCGGCGTGGTGCTGCTTCACGGGGCCCGTTGCTGGCCTTCGGCCTCGATCATGTGGCGCCGCGCGCGCCAGGTTTCGGCGGTCTGCGGCTTGATGAACAGCGAGACGATTTCCGGGTGGGCCTGCTTGGCCTGCTTCTCGATGCGGTTGATGCAGGCTTCGATCTGCGGCGTGGTCAGGGCGTCCTCGAACTCGGCGCTCAGCGTGGCGACCACCTGGCTCGGTCCCATCTGCACGGTGAGCACGCCGTTGGCGCAACGCACCCCGGCGTCGCCCGCCGCGATGGCGAGAATCGCCTCGCCCACCACCGGATGCGCGGGTTCGCCGATCAGCAGTCCCTTGGTCTCGCGGGCCAGCAGCATTGCCGACATCGTCAGCACGGCGGCGATGCCGATCGAGGCGACGCCGTCCAGCGCGGGCTGATCGAGCAGTTGCGCGCTGACCAGCCCGGCCAGCGCCACCAGCAGGCCCAGCAAGGCCGCGCTGTCTTCCAGCAGGACGGTGAACGTGGTGGGGTCCTTGCTGAGACGAAACGCCTCGAAGTAGCCCAGCCTGCCCTTGCGCGCGCGGAACTCGCGCAGCGCCACCCACCACGAGCTGCCTTCGAACACGAACGACACCGCCAGCACCAGATAATTCATCAGCGGCCGTGCGACCGGTTCGGGCTGGCGGACGTGCATCACGCCCTCGTAGAACGACACGCCCGCGCCCATCGCCAGCACCAGCAGGGCCACGATGAAACTCCAGAAATACAGCTCCCTGCCATAGCCGAACGGGTGGGTGCGATCCGGTGGCCGCGCCGCGCGGCGCAAGCCGTAGAGGAGCAGCAATTCGTTGACCGTGTCGACCAGTGAATGCACGCCCTCGCTGAGCATCGCCGAGCTGCCGGTGATCCCGGCGGCCACGAACTTGGCGATCGCGATCATCAGGTTGCCGCCCAGGGCGACAAGGACCACCTTGTGCGAACCGGACGCGGCCACCGGTCAGTCGTCCGTGTACAGCTTCTGGCAGCGCGGGCAGAAGAAACTGCGACGATGGGTCTTGCCCAGGTACGCGCGCTGCAGCGGAATGTCGTGGCGCGGGCAACGCCCGCGGTTGTGCACCAGCCAGTGCCTGGCCAGCACGAAGGCCTTTTTCCAGGCCAGGAATTCGAACGCGTAGACGCGGGCCTGCTCCACCAGCTGGGCCAGCTTGTACGGCGACAGCGCGCCGATGGTGGAAAGCGGATGGACGCGGATGCGGAACAGCACCTCGTTCTTGATGATGTTGCCGACGCCGGCGAACACGGTCTGGTCGAGCAGGGCGTCGCATGCCAGGGTGTGCGGCATGGCGCGCAGCTTCGCCCTGGCCAGTTTCGGATCCCATTGTTCCGACATCACGTCGCCGCGCCAGTCGTACAGCTCGTCGAGCCGGCCTTCCAGCAGGCGCACCGAACAGTTGTAGAAGTTCAGCTCGCCCTCGTCGAAACCCAGGCCGAGTCGCGGCGCGATGTCCCGTGCTTCGTCGATGCGGTAGCTGCCGAACATCAGCAGGTGGACGCGCACGTTCAGCTCGCCGGACAGCTCGACGAGGAACTGCTTGCCGAAGCTGCGCAAGGCCAGCACCCGGCGACCGGGCAGGCGCTGCAGGTCGATCTTCGCGTTGCCGGAGGCGCGGCTGAGGGTGCGCCCGGCGAAGGCGGCCGCCTGTTCGCGCAGGATGACGATGGAAGGGCCTTCCGGCATCGATGCTTCCGCAGATGGGGGATGGCCATCGTGCAACGGGCAACGAGCACGAAAGGTGAAGCGCCCAGAGCCTGCGAAGAAAACCGCTTCCTGTGGTTTTCTTCCATCGCACGTCCGCTACGTGCCCGGACGTGCTCACGCGGATCAGTCACCTGCGTGACCGATCCGCGGCCGGCCATCGCGCAACCGCTCCTGCGTTGCCTCAACGCGGGCATCCATGCCCTCGCCGTGGCCGGGCTTCGAGCTTGAAAAAATCACAACCTCTTAGACGTCCGTGACATCGCCCACACGCGATGCCAGTTCCAGTGCGTTGGCCACCGCGTGGCCCAGTGCCGTGTTGTCGAAGATGCACCAATGCCTGGACGGCGTCGGGTCGGGGCGTCGCAGGCGGCGCTCGATCCGGCGCAGGGCGGCTTCGGAGTACGCGTCGTAATAGATCCGCGGCGAGCCGTGCAGACGGAAATACTGCAGATGGTGATCGCCCGCCGGCACGGCGGCCCGGGGTTGCCGGGCAGGATCGGCGGCCACCCGCGCGATGCCGCGTTCACGCAACGCACGGCTCACGGCAGGATGGAACCACGACAGATGCCGCGGCTCGCACGCCACCGGACCCGCGTGCAGGCGCCTCAGCTGATCGAGGAAGGGCAGCACTTCCGGCGGCCGGTAGGCGAGGCTCGGCGGCAACTGCAGCAGCAGGCAACCCAGCTTCGTCCCGAGCTCCTCGACCTGAGCCAGGAAGTCCCGCAACGCCGGTTCGGCATGGCGCAGGCGCGCCTCATGGCTGATAGTGCGGGGCATTTTCACCGCGAAGCGGAAGTCCTGCGGCACGCTGGCCGCCCAGCGTCGCCAGGTGGCCGGTCGATGCGGGCGATAGAACGATGAATTGATCTCCACGCAGTTGAAGCGCCGTGCATAGCGTTCGAGATGGCTGCTCCCCTCGGGGAAGCGATCGGCCTGGGCGGCGGGGATCGACCAGCCGGCGCAACCGATCAGCAGTTCGGGTCGACACATCGCGTGGACAATCACGGCAGCATGCTTGGCGGGGTGTGGAGGGCAGGCGTTGTTATAGTTGAAGATCGAAGATTGAAGACGCCGCGTGAGAGGGTCGTGAATGCATCCCGCGACGCTTCGAAGCCAGCCTTTCGAATCGGGTCGACAGACAGGACATGGGGGTGGGTCGGATGGCGGGGACGTTTGGCGCGGGAGGTTTCTCCGGATCTTTCCCGGCCTTGCTGGAGGCGATGCCGATGCCGGCCTATCTGTGCGACGGCAACGGCCTGGTGCTCGCCCGCAACGCGAAGGCAGCCCGGCTGTGGGGCAATGCGCTGCAGATCGGCGCCAGTGACCACGCGCTGTGGACCGTCGCCGGGGCCGCGCCGCGTGCGGCACGGCCCGGCGATGCGGCGGACGACCTCGACATCGTGCTGCAAAGCGCGACGGGCGAGCAGTTGCGCGCATCCGTGAGCGTCTCCGCCCTGATGGAGGACGAGCTGCCTTCCGGCGTGCTGCTGAAGTGTTTCCAGCTGGACCGCGCGCGCGACGAGGCGGAGGACTTCTTCGAGAATGGCGCGGTGGGACTGCGCCTGGTGGCGGCGGACGGCACGATCCTGCGTGCGAACCAGGCGGAACTGGATCTGCTGGGCTACCGGCGCGACGAATACGTGGGCCACAAGCTGGGCGAGTTCGACGCCGACGGCGACCGCCTGACGCGGTTGCTGGAACGCATCCGCGGCGGGGAATCGGTGGACCGGTATCCGGCCCGCCTGGTGGGCGGGGACGGTCGCGTGCGGCATGTGCAGATCAGCTCCAGCGGCCGGTTTGTCGATGGCCAGTTAGTCCATTCGCGCTGCTTTACCGTCGACGTGTCCGAGCAGAACCGCTTGAGCCGCGCGATCCGCAAGCGCGAGCAGTTGTCCGGGCAGGTGCTGCAGGCCCTGCCGGTGGCGATCTACACCACCGATGCCGAAGGCAGGCTCACCTTCTTCAACGAGGCGGCGGTCGATCTCGCCGGGCGGCGCCCTTCGCTGGGCGAGAACTGGGCGGCCTCGTGGAAGCTGCTCGGACCCGACGGCAACCCGCTGCCACGCGAGCAGTACCCGATGGCCATCGCGATCCGCGAGGCGCGGCCGTTGCATGGCGAGATGGTGGTGGCCGAACGGCCCGATGGCAGCCGGGTCACGCTGGCCACTTATCCCACGCCGCTGTTCGATGACGACGGCAGCCTCAGTGGCGGCGTGAACATGCTGCTCGACCTCACCGAGCAGAAGGAAGCCGAGCAGGCCCTGCAGGGGCGCAACGCGCGGCTGGAACAGCGCGTGTCCGAACGCATCCGCGTGGCGGAAGCGACGTCGATGAACCTGCATCGCAGCGAACGCAATTTCGCCCTGCTGGTGAGCAGCGTGATCGACTACGCGATCTACATGCTTGATCCGCAGGGCGTGATCACCAACTGGAACGCCGGGGCCGAACGCATCAAGGGGTACACCGCCGAGGATGTCATCGGCACCCATTTCTCGCGCTTCTACACACCCGAGGACTGCGCCGCCGGCATGCCGGCGGCGGCCCTGGAAACCGCGCGCCGCGAAGGGCGCTACAGCGCGGAAGGCTGGCGCGTGCGCAAGGACGGCAGCCGCTTCTGGGCCAGCGTGGTGGTCGATCCGATCCACGATGGCGGCAGGCTGATCGGCTTTGCCAAGATCACCCGCGACGTCACCGAGCGGATGCAGGCCGAGACGGCGCTAGTGGAAAGCGAATACCTGGCCCGCGGCGTGATCGACACCGCGCTGGACGGCTTTGCGCAGCTGGACGAGGGTGGCCTGATCGTCCGCTGGAACCCGCGCGCGGAAACCCTGTTCGGCTGGGAGCGCGAACAGGCCATCGGTCAGCCGCTGTCCGCGCTGGTGGTGTCGGAGCAGGACCGTCAGCGCTTCGAGGACAGCCTGCGCCTGCTGCCGGCGCAGGAAGCTCCGCGCGCCGCGGTGCGGTCGATCGAGATGGTCAGCCGCGACGGCCGCAGGATGCCGGCGGAGATCAGCATCAGCACGCTGTCCCTGCATCAGGGCTACCGCACCAACATCTTCATCCGCGACCTCAGCGAGAAGGTGCTGATCGAGGCACAGCTGCGCCAGGCGCAGAAGATGGAGGCGGTCGGCCAGCTGACCGGCGGGCTTGCCCACGATTTCAACAACCTCCTGCAAGGCATCATCGGCTCGCTCGACCTGATCCAGCTGCGGGTGGATGCGGGCAGGACGGGCGACGTGGCGCGCTTCGTCGACGGGGCGCTGAACTCGGCCAGCCGCGCCGCGGCGATGACCCATCGACTGCTGGCCTTCTCGCGCCGCCAGCCGCTGGACCCGCGACCGCTGCAGGCCAACCCGCTGATGCTGTCGATGGCCGACCTGCTGCAACGCACACTGGGCGAGCAGATCACCCTGGAGTTTGATCTGGCGCCGGACCTGTGGCCGACGTTGTGCGACCCCAACCAGCTCGAAAGCGCCGTGCTCAACCTGTCGATCAATGCGCGCGACGCGATGCCCGGCGGCGGCCGGCTGATCATTCGCTCGCGCAACGTGAACGCCGACGACGTCAAGACGCGCCAGTGGCACGAGGTGAGCAGCGACCGCTACATCTGCATCGAGGTCGTCGACACCGGCGTCGGGATGACCCCCGAGGTGATCGACCACGCGTTCGAGCCGTTCTTCACCACCAAGGCGGCGGGCCAGGGCACGGGCCTGGGACTGTCGATGGTGTACGGCTTTGCGCGGCAGTCGAACGGCTACTGCGACATCCGCAGCACACCGGGCAAAGGCAGCACCGTGGTGCTGTATCTGCCGTATCACCTGGACGAGCCGGGGCAGGATGCCGAACGTGCAGCGAGGCACGCGCTGGAGGCGCCCGGCCAGGGCGAGATCGTGCTGGTGGTGGAGGATGAAGAGGTGGTGCGGCACGTGGTGGTCGAGGTGCTGCATCAACTGGGCTACATGGTGCTGGAGGCCGCTGACGGCGAGGCGGGGCTGGCGGCATTGCGCTCCTGCGAAGATGTTCACCTGCTGATTTCCGACATCGGCCTGCCCGGCATGAATGGTCGGGCCCTGGCCGATGCGTCGCGGGCCCTGCGGCCCGACCTCAAGGTCCTGCTGATGACCGGCTACGCGTCCGATGCTTCGGCATCGGAAGGGTTTGCCGCGGGCATGGAGCTGATCACCAAGCCATTCACCGTCGAGGCGCTGGCCAACCGGCTGCGCCGGATGCTGGGGAATGCCAGGGGCGGGGACTTTTCGTGAGCGCGTGAGCCGCGCCGGCGGTCAGCGGTTCGCCGGCGGCTCCAGCCAGCAGGCCAAGCCGGCAAATCAGGCCGGCAAATCAGGCCAGCAGGTCGCGCACGGCGTTGCACAGCGACGCCATGTCCAGTGGCTTCGACATCATCCGGACGCCGGGGAACTCCGCCGCCAGAGCCTGCAGGTCGCCGCCCGACATCACCATGAACGGCACGTTTCGCGCCTGCAGCGCCACCATCACCGGATGCGCGGTCTCGCCACGCAACCCCACGTCGAGCAGGGCTGCATCGAAATCGCCGCTTTCTATGTCACCCAGCGCATCGATGAGCGAGAGGTCGACGAAGACCTCCAGTCCCATGTCGCGCAAGCTGTCTTCCACCACCATGGCAACGACGGGATCGTCCTCGACCACGAGGACCCGCTTTCCCTTTTCGAACGACATCTTTCCTGGCCCCGGTGCTCGTGCAATCCCGGACGAGTGTAAGCCTTCCTGAGGAAAACGGAATGCCGATCACGCCAGCAGAATGGGCGGGCCGGCGTGCGCCGCCGCGGTCACCGGATTGCCGCACGGCCTTGGGAAAGCGCCCGGAACGTCGCCAGCGGCCACCACCACGCACCAGTCGGTCCGTCGGGCGCGCCAAGCCAGGGTTTCACCCCCGATCCGACTTCAACTGCTTGACCAGTTCGGCCTTGCGCATCGCCATCTTCTCGCCCAGCGACGCCAGGGTCGCCTTGTCGAGCAACTTCTTCGCGCGGGGGAACATCTCCTTCTCTTCCTCGTCCGCGTGGTGGGTCACCAGTTCCTTGAGCACCTTGGCGCGTCCCGAGAACTTCTCGTTGCCCACGGGCGTGGCCAGCAGGTCGGGCAGCACCAGGTCACCGGCGGCGCGATGTTCCTCCAGCGCCTCGAAATACATCTTGTCATCGTCCGATTGGTTGCCACTGGCCTTGAATGCGGGGTAGAAGATCTCTTCCTCGATGGTGGTGTGGGCCTTCAGCTCCACCCGGATCTTCTCCAGCAGTTCGGTGCGCTTCTTGACGGCGCGGGGCGTGCTTTGCGCCAGTTCCTCGAGCAGTTTTTCCACCGCATCGTGGTCGTTCTTGAGCAGGGTGATCGCGTCCATGGGGAACTCCGGTTGGGGGAGTGGGGACAATGCCCGCGCGCCGGTGAATGGGTCGTGCAAGGTTTGCGCAGACGACGTCACGCCCGGCATGGACGTTCCATTGCAGCCGATGCACGACACGGCCCCTCGACGGAATGCACATCGGGATTTAACCGCGCGGTCGGCACGCTGCGAGCTCCTCCCCATGCAGAGACGCCCCATGTCAGCTCATGACCGCAAAGACTCCCCACATCCCGACGGCAAGGGCGCTCCGGCCGCGCCGGAAACGCCGGCCATGCGTGCGCAACGCAAAGCCAGGGAAAGCGACAACCAGGACGAGGCGCTGGAAGAGACCTTCCCGGCCAGCGATCCGGTTTCGCCCTTCGTGCCGGCGAAGGTGCCCGAGGTAGAGGCGACGGGCGATGCCGAAGGTCATGGCATCGTTCACGAAGGACGCCGCCACGACCTGGCACGGATCCGCTCGCAGATGGACCCGGACCTGCTGGAGCGGCTGCGGGGCGAGGGCTACAGCGACCAGGAGTTCTTCAACGCCTATCTGATCGCCCACGCCGACAAGTACGGTGAGCGGTTCACGGTCCGCTGAAGCCCGGTCGGCGGCTGTCAGGCCTGCAGGCGCCAGCGCAGCTTCATCGCGTCGAACGGCGCCTTCACCTTGGCGTCGTTGTCGAAGTAGCCATACACGTCGCGCGACTTCCATGGCCAGACTGCGCATCGGCATTTCCGGCTGGCGCTATGCGCCATGGCGGGGAAGGGAGTTTCCCCGGTCGGCGATGGGCGATGACGCCACCGCGCCGGCCGTGGTTTGACGGGCGGTGCCGGGTGCCAGATCGGGCGGGTCTGTGGTCACCCTTTCTTGATGCAACCGCGTGCAAGGTGCAGCTTTCGACAGGAGAGCGCAGACATGGTCGGCCGCTTGGAAACCACAGGCATGGCGACGGCGACCGCAGCGACAACGATGTCGCGAAGAAGGACGCCACCCACCGGAAAGAGCGCGACCGCGAGCTCCGCGAAGACCAGCAGGACATCGACAGTGAGTCCCGCCGCAAGACGGGTGCGGGTTGATCCGTCGATGCCCGCCGGCATCCGCCTCGGCTGTCCCGCCGTGACCATCGCCGCGGGATGCTCGCTCGGGTCCGCACGAATGCGCGGCAAGCCGTGGACAGACCGATGAACATGTCCTTTCTCGCGTTCAGCATGTCGCCCCTGGAGATCCTGGTCCGGGGCAGCCTGATGTATTGGTTCCTGTTCGTGATCTTCCGCTTCGTCCTGCGCCGCAACGCGGGATCGGCCGGGATCGCGGACATCCTGTTCGTGGTGCTGCTGGGCGACGCGGCGCAGAACGCCATGATCGGCGACGGCCAGACGGTGGCCGACGGCGCGACCCTGATCGCCACCCTGGTCTGCTGGAACTATCTGCTGGATTACCTGGGCTGCCGTTACGCGCTGATCTCGCGACTGACCGATGCGCCGCCGGTGCTCATGATCCGCCACGGTCGCCTGCAGCGCGGCAACATGCGCCGCGAAGACCTCACCGAGCAGGAGATCGAAGCGCAGTTGCGGCTGTCCGACGTCGAGCGGTTCGACGAGGTCAGGGCGATGTACCTGGAAAGCGACGGCTCCTTCAGCGTGCTGAAGAAGAAGCGGTCGGCGTAGACGCGCCGCCAACGGTCAACCACCGGGGAAGTCCATGCAGCTGTCGCGACTGGCCAGCATCCTGCGCAAGACGATCGGGGGGATCGGCGACGACGCGCTGCTGACCCGCGCGGCGGCCATCGCGTTCTACTCCGCGTTGTCGTTCGCGCCGCTGATCGTGTTGCTGCTGTGGCTGCTGGCCGCGTTGCGGCCGGAGTGGCAGCAACAGCTGACCGACGGGCTGGCCGGGATACTGGGCGAAAAGGCCGCCGGCGCGATCACCCTGGTGCTGCAGAACGCGAAGTCCAGGCCGACGCTCGGCAACGTCGCCGGGGTCGTGGGCCTGCTGATCACGCTGTTCAGTGCCTCGGTGGTTTTCGCCCAGTTGCAGGGCGCGCTCAACGTCATCTGGGATGTCCAGGTCCGCCCCGGCAAGGCCATCACCGCCTGGCTGTGGGCGCGCGCCCGGGCGATCGCGCTGCTGGTCGGCGTCACCTTCCTGCTGATCGTGTCGTTCGTGGTCAGCACGCTGATCCGCTTCTTCGTGCCGGTGGATTCGTGGATCTGGAGCATCGCCGAGCAGGTGATTTCGCTGCTGGTATTCATCGCGGCGTTCGGCGCGATGTATCGCGTCCTGCCCGACGCGCGCATCGCGTGGGCGGATGCCTGGCGCGGCGCCTTGCTCACCACCGTGCTGTTCATCGCCGGCAAGTACGCGATCGACCTGTACATCCGCCACGCCAGCGTGGGCGGCGCCTACGGACCGGCGGGCGCGCTGGTGGTGCTGCTCACCTGGGTCTACTACGCCTCGACCATCGTGCTGATGGGCGCCGAACTCACCCACGGACTGTCCGCCGCCCGCGGTGAAAAGGCGCCACCAGAACAGCAGGCGGAACGTTCGAGCGACAAGGAAATGCGCAGCGGCTGATCCGCGGTGTCCGTCCGTGGGTGCCGGCGAAGATGCCCGCAGGCGAAACGTTGCGCGGGGTCGAAGATCACGACCCCGCTGATGTGGCGCCAGGTCAGCGGCCGGCTTTCCGGCTGTCGCGCAGGCGCGCCATGGCCGCCGCCGCATTCACCTGGAGCATGCCGTCGGAAACGCGGCTGCTCTGCAGCAGCAGGTCGTGGACCGAACGGGCATCCAGCGCGGGGGCCATCGCCAGCAGCAGGGCGGTGATGCCGCTGACATGTGCCGCCGCCATCGACGAGCCGGAGGTGAAGTCGTAGCCGCCGCCGGGCTGGGTGGTGAGGATGTCGCTGCCCGGGGCGCTCAGCACGCCGGGCGGCGCCTTCGTCGCACGGCTGGTGCGCACCACGATGACGCCCGGCGCGCGGTCGGGAAATCCGCCGACGTTGCCATCCGGCGGCATCGCCGTGATCACGATGCGGCCCTGCTCGAGCAGGCGGCTCAGCAATTCGTCGAGCAGGGGATCGGCGGGTCCGCCCAGGCTCAGGTTGATGATGCGCGTATCGGTGTCGATCACCGCCGCCAGCGCCTTGGCCAGGGTGAAGGTGTTGCAGCGGGCGCCCGCGCCCGGCACCGGCGGATACCAGCAGGCCTTGTAGACGCTCAGTACCGCGCCGGGCGCGATCCCCACGATGCCCCGGTGGTTGTCGGCGGTGGCGGCGATCACCCCGGCGACTTCGGTGCCGTGGTTGTCGCGGTCGAACGCCGTGCGGTCCGCGTCGACCAGGTTCTGCGTGTCGCGAATGCGCCCCTGCAGGTCGGGGTGGGCCAGGTCGGCGCCGGTATCGATGATCGCCACATGAACACCGTCGCCGCGGGTGAGCTTGTGCGCAACGGCGGCATCGGTCTCGACGAAGCCGCGCTGCAGGTCGGCGTAGGGGTCGTTGTAGCGGCGGGCCTCCGGCGGCGGGTCGGCGTAGGTCGAATAGCTTTGCAGCGGCTGGGCGAGCCGCACCCGGCCATCCGCGGCCAGCGCCTTGAGCAGCGTGTCGCGGGACATGCCGGGGGGCGGCGTCAGCACGATGCAGTACACGTCCAGCGCCTTGATCGGCCAGCCGGTCACCTCCTGCCAGCCGTAGATCTTCTTCAGCGCCGCGAGGGTCGATGCCGCCCGCTGGCCGATCCCGTAGTTCGCCGGTGGCAGGTAGCCGAGCAGGCTGGAACCCGCGTGCGTGGCCGGCGGCGCCAGCGGATTGGCCACCGCCAGCACGATGTCGCGCCGGCTGTCCATGGCCGCCACGCTGGCCAGCGTGGCGCGGCCCGGAGCGGCGTGATCGCCGGGCGACGCCACCGGCGGCAGGTGCGCGCAGGCACTCAGGGCCATCGCGGCAGCGAGGACCAGGATTCCGCATTTCATGGCGTGGTGGTGACCGGTTCGGCCAGGCGGATGCCGCGAGTGGCGCGCAGCTGCTGCAGCACGTGCTGCGGGGTCGAACCCGGGCCTCGCGGTGCGACCGTATAGGCGCCGACCTCATTGGGACCGGCGACCACCTGCAGACCGAGGGCGTGCAGCAACGCATCCCAGTCGGCGAGCTTCATGCCTGCATCGGGCACGACGTGGAGGGAGCCCGCAGCGGTCGAGCCCGGCGTGCCGGGTGGAGGCGATTCGCTGAGCGTGTGGTAGCGGGGGCTGCTGTCTTCGGACCACAGCCTCATGCCCAGCGCACCGAGGCCGATCGCCTGGACGAGCACGGCGGCGACCAAGGCGCGGGTCAGCCAGCCTGCCGTGCGCGAACGGGCGGGCGCTTCCAGCGGGGCGGGCGCATCCAGGCGACCCATCAGGTGCTTCAGTCCCACGTTGGCGTCCAGCGGAATGTCCGAGGGCAGCGACAGCGCCAGCTGCAGCCGGCTTTGCCGCGCGAACTCGGCGCGGCATGCCTCGCAATGCACCAAGTGGCCCATCAGTGATTCGCCCTGTTCCTGCGGGGCGCTGCCCTGCAACACCCAGGGCATGGCTTCCCAGGCGCGGGCGCAGTCCCGGCCGGAATTTGTCTGGAACATCATGGCACGCTCCCTTCACGTATCGGCGAGTCGCCAGCCAGGGACGGCAGCACGTTGCGCAACTTCACGCGCGCATGGAACAGCCGCGCCTTCACCGTGCCGACCGGGCACTGCATGATGGCCGCCACCTCGTCCAGCGAGTGTCCCACGCCGTAGACCAGTTCGATCACGACGCGCTGGTCGACCGACAGGTGGACGAGCCCCTTGCCCAGCCAGTCGCGCAGTTCGCGGTCCTCGTCCGGGTTGTGGGCGGGGACGCGGTCTTCCGGCACGGCTTCGTCCGCGACGGGTTCGTCGCCATGCTGGCGCAGGGCCTTCAGGCCGCAGCGATAGGCGATGCCCATGATCCAGGTGGACACCCGCGAGTCGCCGTGGAAGTTGTCCGCCTTCTGCCAGGCGATCCAGAAGCAGTCGTTGATGACTTCCTCGATGACATCGGCGCGCCGCGTCAGGCGGGACAGGAAGCGGCACAGCCTGCCGTGGTAGCCGCGGTACATCACCGCCAGCGCGGCGCGGTCACCCGCCGCCATGCGCTGGAGCAGCATGCGGTCGGCGGCATCGGCATCGGTATCAGCGTCGTTCATGGCTTCACAGCGTGCGGTCGGACCCCGGTCGGTCAGTGCGTAGGTGACGTTTCAGCCGCAAAAGGTTGCCGTCGCATCAAAAGGATCGCGAGATGGTAGCCATCCAGGGCGATGCACCGGGGTCCGGCGTCGAGCGCGACGACTCCAGGTCCGTGGCGACGCGATCAAGTTCAACCCGCCATGGCCCGTCGACCCACATCAGGCCGACGTGGCCGTAGCGGTAGAAGCCTGTGCGATCGTGACGGCGGTAGTGCCGGTAGCGGCTGTAGCTGTAGCTGTAGCTGTAGCGGGTCGGGGGAACACGCGCCACGCCGGCGCCGCCGGAAAGGAACAGGTGCTCCGTCAGCGGCCAGTGGACATCGAGGTCGGCGGCGGCACGCGTCCGGCGGTCGCCCGCGCCGATGAGGCGGATGGCCGACACGCCGAACGTCAGGGTGTCGCGGTAGAGCCAGCTGATCCCCGCTTCACCGCGGTCGTAGGCGGTCGACCGGGCGTCGCCGGAGTGGCGGTAGTAGAGCACGCCGGCCTGCATCTGCCAGTCGCCGGAAAGCGACCAGGAGCGCGACCCCTGCAGCAGGCTCTGGGTGATGCGTCGTGGCGAGCGCAGTTCGGTACTGCCGGACAGGCCCAGCGACCAGCCCGCCGGCGACGCCCACGAAACGGCCGCCTGGATGACGGGCGTGGCCGGCGTGATCGCCAGGCCGCGGTCGACCAGCTGCGAACTGAGCGCGATCGTGCCGTTCGTGGCGGACGACCCGGCGTGCGCCGGCGCGGGGTGGCAGCCGACGATGGCCACGACAAGCAGACCGGCCCAGCTGCGGGCGGGGCCGCTGACGGCGGTGCCGTGCCGCGAACGCGCGTGGTCGCGGCGCGTGGCAGCAGGAGCATCGGGCTGCATGCGTTTGAACCACATCGTCTCGTCATTCGCTCGACCGGGCAGGGCTGCCTCCGATGGTCTTGCCGCACCAGCGGGGCATGCCTGCCTTATAACCGATTTGCGAGCGATGGATGTCCTGCCGGTGTCGCCCGCGCCCTTCAGAACGCCGCGCTCACGGAAATCGTGAAGGCGTCCAGGTCCCTGGCGTTGGTCGCCGGCACCCCGGGCGGCGCACCGAAGATGTTCGTGCCGGCGCCGTTGAACCGGCTGAAGCGGAACCAGGTGCCGTAGATCCTCAGATTGGCCAGCGAGTTGAAGGACTCCTTGCCGAAAGGCACCCAGAACACGCTGACGAGATTGCTGGTGGTGTCGGGGCTGCCATACGGGATGTAACGGGCGGGATCGCGCGAGCCCGTGCTGACCATGTGGGACACGGCGATGCCGTAGCTCTGCTTGAAGGTATAGATGGCGGTGGCGATCTGGTCGCGGGCGTCGCCGTGCGACAGCGCCAGCAGGCCCGGCACCACCGGACTGGGCGGCGTGCTGCCGTAATCGCGCTTCTCGAAGATGTTCACGTAGCTGAGCTGCACGATGTGTTGCCGGTTGCCCAGGTACTGGTAACTCAGGTCGTAACCCAGGTCGGTGATGTCGTCGGCCGGCCCCAGGCGCGGACGCTGGCGGCGGGTCGACAAGCCGACCACGCCGGCGGAGAAGAACTGGGTCTTGAATTCCCTCATGTAGGCAAAGCGGAAATACCCGGTGTCGCTGAGCCTGCCCGGGTCGCTGCCGAGGGAATAGCCCAGGCGATCCTGCACCGACGGCTGCAGCGAGTTGTAGGTGCCGACTTCGCCATACCAGTTCGAGTCATACAGGCCGTAGACCGTGGCGCCGATCACGTGGTTGGCCGGTGCGGCGGGACTGGAAAGATTCAGCACGGTGCCGGTGACTCCCGGCGGCCCCAGCGTCGAGGCGGCGGGCAGGACGGCAAGTGGATCGTTGAAGCCCGGGTTGTTGTTGACGCTCACGCCGAGCGTCAGGTCCTTGCCGCCGAGCTTGAGCGACTTGGCGACGAAGCGCAGGTCGAGGTTGCTCAGCTTGGTGTTGTATTTGCCGCCACCGACATTGTCGGTCTCGATCTTGACGAAGCCGCCGACGTGATCGGTCAGTCGTCCGGCCAGGTAGATGTCGGCTTCCGTGAGCCGGGTCCGGTCCTCGCCGCGGGCAGGGTTGGTGTGCGCCAGCGTGAGCTGCGCGGCCAGCGGCAGTGCACCGGGGATGTTCGCCTCGGTGTAGCCGTTGATCTTGAAGCGCATGCCGGTCGGCGTCAGCGCCGGGCCATTGTCGCCGCCACCGTAGGCGCTGGCGTGGCAGACCGCGCAGACGTAGCCGGTCTGCCGGGCAAACGAGGGAGTCGCCTGCGCGCTGTTGCCGGCGACCAGCAGCAACAGCGCGAGGCCGCGCCACAGCCAGGGGTTCAGGGGACCGCGGTTCGCAGGTCGGTTCAGGAAGGGCAGCATGGGATTTCCTTGTCGTGATCGGACGGCGATGAACGAAGCGGCATGTGCCCGTCAGCGCCGGCGCCCCGTCATGCCAGCCGCGCTGCAGGAATGCGGGTAAGTGCCGAGCCGGTCGCGAAAGGTTGCGCCGGTATCGGCAAGGCGCCGTCGTCCGCGCCTTCGATGCGCCACGCAACCTTTGACCGGCCAGGCGGCACTCAGCGATGTACGTGGCCATCCCATGATTTGCAGCCGGGCCTGAAACATGGAAATCCAGTGTGTCCAGTTGCACAAACATGGCGACAGCCGGGGCATGCTCGTCGCGCTGGAGCAGGACGGCAACGTGCCGTTCGCGATCCGCCGCGTGTACTACATCTTCGCCACCGGGCGCGACGTGCATCGTGGCCGGCACGCGCATCGCCATCTCAATCAGCTGGCGGTGGCGGTGCGCGGATCGGTGACCTTCCTGCTGGACGATGGCAACGGCGTGGCGAAGGTCGTGCTGGACGACCCCGCGCGCGGCCTGCTGCTGGGCAGCATGGTGTGGCGCGAGCTGTACGACTTCAGCGACGACTGCGTGCTGATGGTGCTGGCCGACCATCCGTATGACCCGGACGACTACATCACCGACTACGGCGACTTCCAGCGCGAGGTCAACGGCGCCGCGCAGCTGGAGGGCATGACGGCATGCCAAGGCCGCTAGTCCTCATCGGCGCGGGCGAGTTCGCGCAGATCGCCTGCGAATACTTCGAGCACGACAGCGACCACGACGTGGTGGCCTTCAGTGTCGAGCGCGACTACCTGGCGCAGCCGACGCTGGCAGGGCGTCCCGTGGTGGCCTTCGAAACACTCGAGGCGGATTACCCGCCGGCCGAGGTGGACGTGTTTGTCGCCGTCCCCTCCAGCCAGCTCAACCGCCTGCGCACCCGCCTCTACCTCGACATGAAGCGCCGCGGCTATCGGCTCGCCACCTATGTCAGTACGCGCGCCTTCGTGTGGCGCAACGCCGAGGTGGGCGAGAACAGCTTCATCTTCGAAGGCAACGTGATCCAGCCGTTCGTGCGCGTCGGCAACAACTGCATCCTGTGGAGCGGCAACCACGTGGGCCATCGCACGGTGGTGCACGACAACGTGTTCATCGCTTCGCACGCAGTCATTTCCGGCTATTGCGAGATCGGCGCGAACAGCTTCATCGGCGTGAACAGCACCTTCAACGACCACGTCAGGGTGGCGTCCGACAACGTGATCGGCGCCGGTGCGCTGGTGACGCGCGATACCGAGCCGGGGCGGATCTACGTGGGCTCGCCCGCGCGTGCCGTGCCGGACAAGTCCAGCTTCGACGTGAATCTCTGAGCGCGCATGTACGCGTGGAGGAAAAAGGGGCTGGTGTTCGAAACCGCGCGACAGGGCGTGGGCGGCTGGATGCGCCACTCCGCGCTCACGCCCACGCCGTATCGCCTCGACGACGAGACCATCCGCGTCTACGCGGGGTTTCGCGACGACGAAGGCGTCAGCCGCATCGGCCACGTCGACGTGCGGGCGGACGATCCGGCGACGATCGTGCGGGTCGGCGCCGAACCGGTGCTCGACATCGGCCGCCCCGGCTGCTTCGACGACAACGGGATGATCCTGGGCGATGTGGTCGACGCGCCGGGCGGCCTGCACATGTTCTACGTCGGCTTCCAGCGGGTGGCGCGGGCCAAGTTCCTGGCCTTCACCGGCCTGGCTGTCTCGACCGACGGCGGCGATCACTTTCGGCGCGTGCAGGAAACGCCGATCCTGGATCGGGCGCCCGGTCGCAGCACCATCGGCGCGGTGCATGCGGCCATCCACGAGAACGGTCGCTGGCGGCTGTGGTATGCCGTGGGCGACGACTGGGAAATCATTGGCGGCCAGCCGTTTCCGCGTTACCACATTCGCCATGCGGAGACGGATGATCTCCGCGCCATGCCCCGCGAAGACCAGGTCTGCCTGCTGCCGCGCGGCAGCGAGTACCGCATCGGTCGGCCGCGCGTCTATCGGCTCGGCGGCAGATACCTCATGTACTTCACGCGGGGCAATCTCACCGGCGAATATTTTCCCGGCGTGGCCTGCAGCGACGACGGCATCCATTGGGAACGCCATGACGAGTCGCTGGGCCTCACGCTTTCCGCCAGCGGCTGGGACTCGCGCACCCTCTGCTATCCCGCGCTGATCCGCCAGCGCGACAAGCTGCTGATGTTCTACAACGGCAACGACATGGGCGTGGACGGCTTCGGCTTGGCCGAGGCGCGCCTGTGCCCTGTCGAGGGTGGCGCGTGATGCTCACCATCAGGCCCTATGCATCGACCGACGCGAGCGCCTGGGATGCGCTGGTGGCGCGCTCGCGCAACGGCAACCTGCTGCATCGGCGCGGCTACATGGACTATCACGCCGACCGCTTCGTCGACGCCTCCGTGCTGGTCGAGCGCGATGGCGAAGTCGTGGCGGCGTTCCCGGCGAACATCGCGGGCAAGCTGGCGACCAGCCACGGCGGCCTCACCTATGCCGGGCTGATCAGCAGCCAGGCGCTGCGCGCCGAAGCGACGCTGGCCGTGTTCGGGCAGATCGCCGGGCACTATCGCGCGCTCGGCGTGGAGCGCCTCGTCTACAAGGCGGTGCCCCATGTGTTCCATGCGTATCCGGCCGAGGAGGATCTGTACGCCTTGCAGCGCATGGGCGCGCGGCTGATCCGTCGCGACCTGTCGTCGGTGATCGCGCTGCAGGAGCCGTTCCGGTTTACCGAGGCGCGCCGGCGTTCGGTCAGGAAGGCGGCACGGGCAGGCATCGACCTGCAGGTCGGCGCCGACCCGGCCGACTTCCACGCCTTGCTGGTGGAGGTGCTGGAAAAGCACCACGTCGCACCGACCCACAGCCTGGCGGAGCTGCGCCTGCTGCAGGCGCGCTTCCCCGGGCAGATCGTGCTGCACGAGGCGCGCAGGCAGGGCGTGCTGCTGGCCGGCGCCCTGGTCTACGACTTTGGCCGCGTGGTGCACACCCAGTACCTGGCCGCCTCGGAGCAGGGGCGACCGCTCGATGCGCTCAGCTTCCTGCTTGCCGCGCTGATCGGCGGCACGTATGCGGACCGGCATCATTTTTCCTTCGGTGTCTCCACCGAGCAGGCCGGCACCGTGCTCAACGGCGGGCTGGTCACGCAGAAGGAATATTTCGGTGCGCGCGCCATCGTCCACGATGTCTACGAGTGGCCGCTGTGATGGACGCCATCGCGGATACCCGCCGGGTCGACGTCCCATTCCTGGATCTCGGCGAGGTCAACGCGCGTTACGCCGACGAGCTGAAGGCCGCGGCGGCGCGCGTCATCGATTCGGGCTGGTATGTGCTGGGCGAGGAGCTGGCGGCGTTCGAGCGGGAGTTCGCCGCCTGGTGCGGCGTGCGCCATGCCGTGGGCACGGGCAACGGGCTGGATGCGTTGTCGCTGATCCTGCGCGGCTACCGGGAACTCGGCCTGCTCGCCGAGGGCGACGAGGTCATCGTGCCCGGCAACACCTTCATCGCCAGCTTTCTGGCGATCAGCGAGAACCGGCTGGTGCCGGTGCCGGTGGAGCCCGACGCGGCGACGTTCAATATCGATCCGGCCTGCGTGGCAGCGGCGATCGGTCCGCGCACGCGGGCGATCATGGCGGTGCATCTGTATGGCCAGCTGGCCGACATGCCGGCGCTGCAGGCGCTGGCCAGGCAGCACGGGCTGCTGCTGATCGAGGATGCGGCGCAGGCCCATGGCGCGATGCTCGATGGTTGCCGGGCCGGCGCGTTCGGCGACGCCGCGGCCTTCAGCTTCTTCCCGGCCAAGAACCTCGGCGCGCTGGGCGACGGCGGCGCGGTGGTGACCGACGACGACGTGCTGGCGCGACGGATCGCGGCGCTGCGCAACTACGGCTCCGACGTGAAATACCGCCACCTCTACCACGGCGTGAACTCGCGACTCGACGAAATGCAGGCGGCCATGCTGCGGGTGAAGCTTAAGCATCTCGATGCAGACGTGGCGTGGCGACGCCACGTGGCGCGTCGCTATCGCGATGGCATCCACCATCCGCAGGTCCGGCTGCCGCACGTGGTTCGCGGGGAACAGCACGCCTGGCACCTGTTCGTGCTGCGCTGCGCCCAGCGCGATGCGTTGCAGCGGCATCTGCGCGCGCGGGGCATCCAGACCCTGGTGCACTATCCGGTGCCGGTGCATCGGCAGCCTGCGTACCCGTCGTTGCAGCACGTCCACCTGCCGTTGACCGAGCGGCTGTGCGGGGAAGTGCTGAGCCTGCCGATGGGGCCGACCTTGCGCGATGACGACGTGGATCGCGTGATCGACGCCTGCAACGCGTTCGGGCGTGGCGCATGAACATCGTCCGCACCGGTTTCTACACCAGCATCGCCACCGCGGCGCGGCTGCTCGCCGGGCTGGTGGCGATCAAGCTGGTGGCGTGGTTCGCCGGGCCCGAGGGCGTGGGCAAGCTCGGCCAGTTCATGAGCCTGATGTCGCTGCTGGCGGTGCTGGCCGGCGGCGGCATCGGCGCGGCCATCGTGAAACATGTCGCCGAGTACCGCGACGATCCGCAGCGGCTGTCGCGCCTGCTGCCCGCCGCGCTGTGCTACGCGTTCTGCGCGTCCTGCCTGATGGGTGGCGTGGCGCTGCTGCTCAGCCGGCAGCTCGCGACATGGCTGCTGGGCGATCCGCAGTACGCCGGGTTGATCCGCGTGCTCGCCGTCGCCCAGCTCGGCATTGCGCTGCTCAACTACCTCCTCGCGGTGGTCAACGGTTTCATGGACGTGCGCCGGCTGGCCTTCATCCAGGTCGGCGGCTCGCTCATCGGCATCGTGATGATGGTCTGGCTGGCGCGCTGGCAGCACCTGCATGGTGCGCTGCTGGCGCTGGTGCTGGGCCAGTTGTCGTGGCTGCTGGTGGGCCTGCCGGCGTGGTGGCGCAGCTCGTACTTCCGCCGCGGCATGCTGCGGCTGCGCTACGACCGCGAGATGAGCTTGCGGCTGGCCACGTTCTCGGTGATGACGCTCAGCTCCGCCCTGCTGCCGCCGCTGGTCAACATCGCGGTGCGCGATCACCTGGCGCTGCAGTTCGGCTGGGAGCCGGTCGGCTACTGGCAGGCCGTGAGCAAGGTGTCGGACGCCTACCTGCTGTTCTTCACCACGGCGATCAACATCCACTACCTGCCCAGGCTGGCGTCGACGCACGAGCGCGCGGCCCTGCTGGCCGAACTGCGCACCGCCTGCCGCATCCTGCTGCCGGCGGTCGTCGTGCTGGCGGCGGTGGTCTACGCGCTGCGGGAATGGGTGACGCGGCTGCTGTTCACGCCGGACTTCGCCGCCGCCAACGCGCTGTACGGCCCGCAGCTGGTCGGCGACGTGATCAAGATCGCCTCCTTCATCCTTTCCTACCTGATGCTGGCCAAGGCGATGACGAAGCTGTTCGTCGTTTCCGAATGCGTGTTCGCCGCCAGCTATGTCGTGCTGGTCTGGGTGCTTGCCGCGCGCTTCGGCCTGGTCGGTGCGATGTATGCGTTCGCGCTCAACTACCTGCTGTATCTGGGCTTCAACCTGCTGGTGGCCCGGCGCTACCTGGGAGGGCTGCGATGATGGACGGCGACGTGCCGATGGACGTGGCGGCGATGCCGCTGGTGTCCGTGCTGATACCGGCGTTCAACCACGAGCGCTTCGTGCAGCGCTGCCTGGACAGCGTGCTGGAAGATCCGTATCCGGCCAAGGAGCTCATCGTCATCGACGACGGCTCCACCGACCGCACCGCCGAGCGCATCGCCGACTGGGTGGCGATGCATTGCATGGACATCCCGATCGAGTACGTGCGACGGGAGAACCGCGGCATCGCGGCGACGCTGAACGAACTGGCGGCGCGCGCCAACGGCGACTTCCTGCGCCCGGGCGCCAGCGACGACTACCTGCTGCCCGGCGGGCTCGACGCCCAGATGCGCTACCTGCTGGCGCATCCGGACAAGGGCGCGGTGATTGGTGACTCGATCGTCGTCGACCAGCATGGCAACCGGATGCACGACAGCGGCATGCGCGTGCTGCACCGTGCCGACAAGCGGCTGTACCGATCCGATGACGGCATCCGCCGCGCCATCATCAGCCACTGGGCCATCGGCGGGCCGGTGGCGATGATGCGAAGAAGCGCGCTGGACACCGTCGACCGCTGGAGCGAAGGCCTGCGCATCGAGGACTGGGACCTGTTCCTGCGCCTGGCCGCAGCGGATGCGCTGGGCTTCATCGACGTCAGCGTCTGCGCCTACCGCATCCACGGGGCGAACCTGAGCAAGACGCGACACACCGCGACCCGGATCGCCAACCTGGCCGAGTCGCGGCAGGTGGCGCAGCGCCGGGCCTGCCTGTTCGACGAACCGTACAAGACCCTGCTGCAGGCCCAGTCGCACTACATCGGGGCCAAGATCTCGTTCCTCCAGCGGCAGCCGTTGCCGATGGCCGCCCACCTGCTGGCGTATGCCTGGCTGGCCGCGATGTCGAGGCTGGCGTCGCCCTCGGCGAACCACCGCGCGGAGGCGACATGAAACGCCTGGTGTGCCTGCCCTCGGCGTATCTCGCGCTGCCACTGCTGCTGGCCTGCGCGGTGACGCTGTTCACCTATGAGCTTCCGCTCGACTACCTGCCGGGCGTGCTGCTGCTGGCGGTGATGGCCGCGGCGATCCTGCTGTTCGACGTGCAGGCAGGGGTCAGGATTCCGCCGGCCGCGCGGTTCCGCGCCCGCCGCTACGGCGGCACGCGCGATGCCTTCGTGGCGCTGGTCTTGGCCGGGCTGGTCGCCGCGTTCTGCCTGCTCGACCTGGCGCTGTTCCCGATCCCGCTGTTCAACAATCCGTCGGCCTACGCGGTGATGGAAGGCGGCCACGAACACATCCGGCACGTGTCGGACATGTGCTGGGTGCTGCCGCCGATCGGGCTGCTGTGCGCGAGGAACCGCTGGCTGCGCAACACGCTGATCGCCGTCGGCTTCCTGTTTCCGGTGCTGGTGATCGATCGCAACCGGGTGTTCGCCACGGTGTTCGCGTTTGCGCTGCTGATCATGCTGCGGCGGGACGAGGCCAGGCCCCTGCCGTGGAAGGCCGTCGGCCTGCTGGGCTTCGTCGGCGTCAGCGTCTTCTCGGTTCTCGGCATGCTGCGCTCGGGGCCGCTGGATCACGTCACCCTGCCGTTCGGCGCGATGTACCGCGCGGCGCCGGAAGGAATCAAGTGGCTGCTGCTCTACGTCAGCGCCGGGCCTTACAACTTCAGCGCGATCCTGGCCAAGGGGTACGTCAACGCCGACTTCCTGATCCACCAGGTCGTGCCGCTGAGCGGTTCGGTCGCGACGGCCGGCACGACGATCCCGCTGGATGCGTCGAACATCAACGTGGGCACGGAGTTCTTCCCGTTCCTGATGGCGCTCGGCCCGTTCGGCGCGGTGGTTTCCATCGTGGGGCTGTACGCGATGCTGCTGTGGAGCGTGCAGCGCCTGCGCCCCACGGTGCCGCTGTTTTCCCTGCTGGTGTTCCTGCGGGTTTCCTACGTCTGCGTGATGGCGCCGTTCGCGCCGCAGGCTTACACGTGGACGAACGCCGGCTTCATCGGCCTGTGCCTGGTCCTGCAGGTTTTCGCCGCATGGCTGCCGAACCGGCGGTCGCCCGGACCGGTGCCCGCGACGGCCGCGCACACCTTTTTCCCTTCCTCTTCCCGCTGAGCGCAGAACCATGGAACAAGACGAAATCTATCTGATCGATCTGTGGCGGATCTTCACCCGTGGCTGGATGTGGTTCGTCGGGGTGCTGCTGCTGACCCTGGCGTGCACCTACGTCTTCGCGCACACGGTGAAGCGGCAATGGCAGGCGACCGCGTGGATCCAGATCGGCCAGGTCGGGCAGGTCATGTCCGGCCAGGACCCGAAGGTCGAGCCGCTGCTGCGGGTGATCGAGCGGCTGGAACGGGTGCCGTTCGAAAACGAGATCCTGAAAAGCGCCGGCTACGCCGACACCTCGCCGGTGGCCAGGCTCTATCGCAACAGCCTGAAGCTGGAGCCGATGCCCTATGCCGGCCCGCTGATCCGCCTCACGGTGCGGGCGTATTCGCGCCAGCAGGCGGTCGAACTGGCCAACGCGACGGTCGCCCGGCTGAGCGAGGTCCATCGGCAACTCGAGGAGGTGCCGTTGAAGGCGGCGCGGGCGCGCCTCAGCCAGCTCGAGGCCGACCTGCAGACGGCACTGGCCGACCAGGCCCGCTACCGGCAGGCGGCGCTGCCGGGAAACCAGGGTGGGGCGGACAGCAAGGACGTGCAGAACCCGATGCTGGCCAGCCTGCTGCTGGCCAACAAGAACGAAGAGATCCGCGGCCTGCGGGCAGGGCGGATCGATCTGCTGGAACGTCTCGGGCCCACCTACACCTACAGTACGTCGATGATGTGGCCGGCCTACGTGCCCGACAAGCAGGCGTTTCCCAATCCCGAACTGACCTGGGGCATCGGCCTCCTGCTGGGTCTGTTCCTGGGCGCCTTCGTGACCGTGGTGATGGCGCGAAGGCGGCGGCCCGCCTGACGCGGACGATGCATCCGGCGCCGAAGCCATTCAACCAAAACGGCGCTGGCCGGCACTCACGGATCAGCTCCATGAAGTTGCCGGGACCGCTCCGTGACAGGTGCGCGGATGTCGTGGCGAATGGACGGCTGCATCACGGTGGAACGGAGTGGGTTCGATATGCGCGGATGGCACAAGCTGGAAACAGGGCGGCGCGAGGCACCTGCCGGAAGTGTCCGCCAGCCTCCGCGGCGCGCGCCGCCGGACGAGGCGCAGCTGCTCGACACGCAGCGCGCGTTCGACAGCGTGGCCGCCGACTACGACGGGCCGCGCGGCAACAACGAGCTGATCCAGCGCATGCGGCTGACCCTGTGGGACGCCGTGCACAGCGCGGCGCCGCCGGGCGCACGCCTGCTCGACCTGGGCTGCGGCACCGGCATCGACGCGCTCGAATTCGCCCGGCGCGGTTTTCACGTCGTCGCCACCGACTGGTCGCCGCTGATGGTCGAGCGGGCGCGGGCACGGGCGGCGGCAGCGGCGCTGCAGTCGCGCGTCACGGCCATGCATCTGGGCGTGCAGCAGCTCGATCGGCTCGAGGGCGAGTTCGATGGCATCTACTCGAACTTCGGCCCGCTGAACTGCGCGCCGGATCTCGCCGCCGTCGCGGCCGAATGCGCGCGCCTGCTGCGCCCCGGCGGCAGCCTGGTGTTTTCGGTGATGGGCCGGATCTGTCCGTGGGAGCTGGGGCACTACGCGCTGCGCGGCCGCTTCCGGCGCGCCGGCGTGCGCGCCGCGCGGGGCGCGACGGCGGTGGGCATGAACCGTCACACGATCTGGACCCGCTACTACCTGCCGCGCGAGTTCTATCGCGCGTTTGCCGAACACTTTTCGCTGGAGGGCTATCGCGCGCTGAGCCTGTTCATGCCGCCGCCGTACCTGGTGGACTACTACCGTCGCCGGCGCCACTGGTACGAACGGCTGGGCCGGCTCGACGATCGCCTGGGCGCGCTGCCGCTGCTGCGCGACATGGGCGACCATTTCCTGATCGTGATGCGGCGGCGCTGAGCGCATGGACTTCCTGCAGGCCGCGATGGACGTCAGCCTGTGCCGGGCCGTCTCGGTCACGGCACAGGCCAGCTCGCGCGTGCCGCTGCCGATCCGCGCCGGACGGATCGGTTCCTCGCTGGCGGCGCGGGCGTACCGGATCGACCTGCGCGACCACCTGGTCTTTCCCGGCCTGATCAACGCGCACGAGCATCTGCACGTCAACGCGGTGCCGCCGCTGCCATCCCGCGCACCGTTCCCCAACAGCTATGCCTGGATCGCCGCCTTCCGTGAGCATTTCGCGGAGCCGGCGGTGGTCGCCGCGCTGCAGGTGCCGAAGGCCTTGCGGCTGCGCCACGGCGCGCTGAAGAACCTGCTCGCCGGCAGCACCTGCGTGGTGCATCACGATCCCTGGCATCCGGTGCTGGACGAGTCGAATTTTCCGGTGACGCTGTTGCGCAACTACGGCTGGAGCTACGCGCTGGGCTGGCCCGATTACGGTCCGCCGGTGCAACCGAGCTTCGCTGCCACGCCCGCCGACCGACCCTGGCTGATCCACCTGGCCGAGGGCACCGACGCGATCGCGCAGGCGGAGCTGGCCCGGCTGGACGCGATGGGCTGCCTGGCGGCGAACAGCGTGCTGGTCCACGGCGTCGGCCTGGGCGAGCAGGACATCGATCGGGTGATCGAGCGCGACGCGGCGGTGGTCTGGTGTCCGACCAGCAATCGCAACCTGCTCGGCCGATCGCTGGACCCGCGACGGCTGTGCGCGGCGGGCCGGCTTGCGCTGGGCAGCGACTCGCGGCTCAGCGGCGCGCGCGACCTGCTCGATGAAATGCGCGGCATCGCCGTTCGCGGCGAGCTGAGTCCCGAGCAGTTGCTCGGCCTGGTCACCAGCCACGCCGCGCGCATCCTGCGCTTGCCTTCGAGTGGCAGCCTGGCAGCGGGAACTCCGGCGGACCTGGTGATCGTCGAGGATCGCGGCGGCGATGAACGCTGCGGCCTGGTCGGCCTCGGGCGCAGCGAGATCCGTGCGGTGGTGCGCCACGGCGTGCCGCGCATCGCCGATCCGGATTTCGCCGAATGGTTCGACGTCGCCGGCATGGAAACCGTGCCGGTGACGCTGGACGGCAAGCCGAAACTGCTGGCCAAACCGCTGGCCGAAGCGGCGCTGGTGGCGCTCGAACCCGGCCTCGAACTGGCTGCCGCCCACCGCGCGCGCGACCTCGTCATGGAGGCCGGCTAGCCATGCGGCCGCGTCCTTCGATGCTGATGCCGGCCGAGGCGTATGCGCTGTGGGCATCCAGCTATCCCGCCCGCGCCCACAACCCGGTGATGCGGGCGGAGGAGCGCGCCATGCTCGCGCTGATGCCGGACACGCTGCATGGAGCAGCCGTGCTCGACGTCGGCTGCGGCAGCGGGCGCTACATGCTGCACGCGCTGCGCCGCGGCGCGGCGCGCGTGATCGGCGTGGACCTGTCGGCGCCGATGCTCGCGCGCGCCGACGCGGAGCTGGCCGCGTTGCAGGCCGCCGCGGACGTCGACCTGATCCAGGGCAGCCTGGCGGCGCTGCCCGTGCCGGACGCGCGGGCGAACCTGACCCTCTGCGGCCTGGTCGTCGGCCATCTCGACGACCTGCAGCGAGCGCTGGCCGAGCTGTGCCGGGTGACCCGGCCCGGCGGCACGCTGCTGTGCAGCGACGTGCATCCGATCGGGCATGCGCTGGGCTGGCTGCGCGATTTCAAGTCGGACGGCCGGCACTACGCCGTGCAGCACACCCAGCACCTGTACAGCCACTGGCACGCGGCCTGCGCCGCGCTCGGGCTGCGCATCGAACAGGTGCTGGAGCCGATGCTCGATCCGGCCGACATTCCCGCCACTGCGCGCTTCGACCGCGCCGCGCTGGAGGTTCCCGTGGCGCTGGTGTTCCGGCTGCGGCGGCCGGTTTGAATACCCGAGACATCCGATGACTCATCGTCCCAATACACTGCTGATCAACCCGACGGTCACCACGCGTCCGCGCTTTCCGCTGTCGCTGCTGAACCTGGCCGCGGCACTGGATCGCTTCGGCGACAGCCACATCGTGGACGGCAACATCGATCGGGATCTGGTGAATGCGACCCTGGCCGCCGCCGGGAAACAGCATTACGACGCCATCGGCATCGGCATCATGGGCGGCCCGCAGCTGGCGCCGGCGATAGCCGTGTCGAAGGCGATCCGCGAGCATCATCCGTCGATGTCGATCATCTGGGGCGGCTACTTCCCCACGCTGTATACCGACACCACGCTGGCTGCGCCCTATGTGGACTACGCGGTGCGCGGGCAGGGCGAGGAAAGCCTGGTCGAGCTGGTCGCGGCGCTGGCCCGCGGCGGCGGCGACGAGGCGCTGGCCAGGATCGGTGGCTTGTCCTGGCGCCGCGATGGCGAGGTCGTGCACAACCCCAATCGCAGCTTCCGGCACGGCGATGCCGCGCTGGTGCTGCCGTATGAAAAGCTGGGCGACCCGGACAAGTATCTGGCAAGCACCTTTCTCGGCCGGCGTACCGCCGTGCACCAGGCTTCGATCGGTTGTCGCTTCCGCTGCACGTTCTGCGGCGTGGCGGCGATGTTCGGCGGCGCGACCGCGCTGCCGCCGGCGGAGCGGCTGGAGCGCGAACTGAATTACCTCAAGTACGAACTCGGTGCCGATTCCATCCTGTTCTACGACCACAACTTCTTCGACCGCGAACAGGACATGATCCCGCTGCTCGAGATCATGGCCCGGCTCGAAATGTCCTGGTGGTGTTTCGCGCGCGCCGACGCCCTGCTCAAGCTTTCCGAAAGCACCTGGGAACTGGTGCGCAAGAGCAGGTTGCGCATGGCCTACATCGGCGCCGAATCACCGAGCGGCGCGATGCTCAAGGAAATCCGCAAGGGCACGCGGCCGGACCAGACCTTGGCGGTGGCCGAGCTGTGTCAGCGTCACGGCGTGATCCCCGAGTTCTCCTTCATGCTGGCCCCGCCGGTGAACACCGAAGAGGAAACCGAACTGACGTTCGAGTTCATCCGCGAATTGAAACGCATCAATCCCGCCTCGGAAATCATCACCTACATCTACACGCCGCTGCCGGAGGGCAGCAAGCACGAAAAGGAGCGCGGCAAGCATCCTGCCGCGCCCCTGCTCGACCTTCATGGCGAGCCGGTGGTGTTTCCCTCCACGCCGGACGAATGGACGCAACGTCGCTGGGTGGACTACGCCTGCCATGCCGATGCGCCGTGGCTCAGCGACAAGCTGCGCCAGCGCATCTACGACTTCGTCACCGTGCTGCGCTGCCGCTATCCCACCGTGCAGGATGTGCGTTCACCCCACTGGGCCAAGCGCAGCCTGAGCGCGATGGCGTCGTGGCGTTATCGCCATCGGCGCTACAACCATCCGTGGGAACTCAACATCGCCAATCGCTTCGTGCAACTGCGCACGCCGCAAATCACCGGCGCGTAGCGATGGCGGCCCTGCACGTCGCGCAGCTCAACTTCCTGCCGGCCCCCGGGGACCTCGCGCCGAACCAGGTGCTTGAGCAATGGCACTCGCTGGTGGACGTCGCCGAGGCAGCGGCCAGCGCCGGCACCCGGGTGTCGGTGGTCCAGGCGGCGGCGCGCGAGGAGCTGATCACCCGCAACGGCATCGACTATCACTTCGTCGACATCCGTGGACTGGAAACGGCGACCAACCGAGGCCGCCGTTTCGCCAGCCTGCTCGGCGACATCGACGCCGACGTCCTGCACGGGCACAGCCTGGGCTTCGCCGAGGATGCTTTCGCGATCGCGCAATGCCTGCCGCGGCTGCCGATCGTGCTGCAGGACCACGCCGATCGGCCGCCGCGCTGGTGGCGCCGTTCGCCGTGGCGGCGCTGGTATGCGGCGCTGGCCGGCGTGGCCTTCACCGCGCCTGAGCTGGCCCGACCGTTCACTCGGGCCGGACTGTTCGGTCCGCACACACACCACTTCGCGATACCCGAATCCAGCAGCCGCTTCAGCTTGGGCAGTCGCGCCGACGCCCGCGTGCAGAGCGGCCTGCACGGCGATCCCTGCGTGCTGTGGGTGGGCCACCTGAATCCCGGCAAGGACCCGTTGAGCGTGCTCGACGGCGTGTCGCTGGCGGCGCGGCGGCTGCCCGGCCTGCAGTTGTGGTGCGCCTTCGGCCATGCGCCGCTGCTCGGTGAGGTGCAGGCGCGCATCGCGCGTGATCCGCAACTTGCCCAACGCGTGCATCTGCTGGGCAAGGTGGCGCACGCGCAGGTAGAAGGGCTGATGCGCGCCGCGGATCTGTTCGTCTCGGGCAGCCGGGCCGAGAGCTGCGGCTACGCCGTGCTCGAAGCGCTGGCCTGCGGCGTCACGCCGGTGGTCACGGATATTCCCTCCTTCCGCGCGCTGCTCGGCGGCAGTGGCATCGGCCACTTGTGGCCCTGTGGTGATGCGGCGCAACTGGCCCAAGCGCTGGTCGCTGCCGCCGCCAGCCGGCCATCGCCAGCGCAGGTGCGCGCGCATTTCGACGCCGCGCTGTCGTTCACCGCGGTGGGCCGGCAATGGGCCGATGCCTATGCGCAAGTCCACGCCGAGCGGCGCCGGAGCGTGTCGTGAAACTCGCCCTGGTGCTGCCGGGCGGGGTGGATCGCAGCGGTGAGTTCCGGGTGATCCCGGCCTTGCTGGCGCTGATCGAACGGCTGGCGCGCACGCACGAGGTGCATGTCTTCGCGCTGCACCAGGAAGCCGCGCCGGGTCGCTGGGAACTCGCCGGCGCGAGCATCCACAACATCGGCAGCGGCTGGACCCGGTGGCGCGCGATCGCGGCGATCCGCGCCGAGCATCGCCGCGCGCCGTTCGACGTGGTCCAGGCGATCTTCTCCGGTTCGTGCAGCCTGGTCGCGGTGGCCGCGGCCAGGCTGCTGCGGCTGCCCAGCCTGGTGCATGTCGCCGGCGGCGAGCTGGTCGCGCTGCACGCGATCGACTACGGCGGACGCCGAAAATGGAAGGGACGCCTGCGCGAGGCCTGCGTGCTGCGCGCCGCCGATGTCGTCACGGCCGCCAGCGCGCCGATCGTCGACGCATTGCGGGCGCTCGGCATCGAGGCGCAACGCGTGCCGCTCGGCGTCGACCTGCAGGCGTGGCCGCCGCTCGCACCGCGCGCGCGGCGCGGCGGGCCGGCGCGGCTGATCCACGTCGCCAGCCTCAACCGGGTGAAGGACCAGCCGACCCTGCTGCGGGCCCTGGCCGTTCTACGCAACGCCGGGCTGGCGTTCCACATGGACATCGTCGGCGTGGACACCTTGCAGGGCGAGATGCAGGAGCTGGCCCGTCAGCTCGGGCTGGAACACTGCGTGGATTTTCCCGGCTTCATGACGCAACGCGAACTGCGCCCGCTGATGGAGGCGGCCGACCTGCTGGTGATGTCGTCGCTGCATGAGACCGGCCCGCTGGTGTTGCTGGAGGCCGCGGTGGCCGGCGTGCCGGCGGTGGGCACGGCGGTCGGACACTTCGTGGAGTGGTCGCCCGCGGCGGCGTGCTGCGTGCCGGTCGGTGACGCGGGCGCGCTGGCCGAGGCGATCGGGGCGCTGCTTGCCGACGAACCGCGGCGCCAGCGCATGGCCGAGGCCGCGCAGCACCGGGCGCTGGCGGAGGACGCCGACTGCACCCGGCGACTGTTCGAGGCGCTGTACCGCCATGTGTGCACGGACGCGCGGGCATCAGCCGGGCTTGCGGGCGACGTAAAGCCGAAACCTTGAAGGCTCGCGGCGGCCGCGAAGTTTCGCGATGAGCGGGCGCAGCGCCCAGCGCGGGCCGTACCACGGGCGATGCATTTCCCAGCGGATCGACAGCGCGTCCGCCATGTGGCGCAGACGCTCGTCGGTGAGGTAGCCGAGGCTGGTGATCGCGTCCGCCGCGATGCCATGACGGCGCAGGAAGAATTCGCGACGCTCGGCCAGCATCTGCCGGCCGCTTTCGTCGCGGGCGTACCACGGCGTGTCGGCGATGATCAGCATGCCGCCGACCTTCACGCAGCGCAGCGCTTCGCGCAGGCAGGCCTCGGCATCTTCGGCGTAGTGGAACGAGGCGTTGAACACCGCGACGTCGAACTGCGCGTCGGCGAACGGCAGGTGGCGCATCTCGGCCCGGAAGCGCGGGAACAGCGTCCGCAGCCGCGTCCGGTAATGCCGGGCCGCGCCCAGCCCGTCACGATCGTTGGTGAGCAGGTCGACCGCGACCGGCTGATACCCGGCCAGTGCCAGGCGATAACTCATCCAGCCGTTGCCCGCGCCGAGGTCGAGCACGCGACTGCCTGCCAGCAGACGCCGCACGATGTAGTCGTAGCTGCGCGCACGCATCCGCCACTGGTCGCGATCCCTTGCCGTGGTGTCGCGGTAGGGCAGGGCGACGTAGAACGCCTCGCTTTCGCTGCCGCGACCTTCCGACGTCCTGATCCGCTCGTAATCCGCGATGAAGCGGGCCAGGCGCGCGGCCGATTCCGGCAGCAGCGCGTGGGCGATGCCATCGTCCATCGCGATGGAGAATCCGCAGTTCGCACAGTCCAGCGCGTCGATGGCGTTGCCGCAGCGGGGACAGCGCAGCCGGATGTCCCACCGTCGTGCATCCGTCGCGGCTCGCTTCCCGATCATGGGCGGGTGGTGCCTAGGGTGCCGGCGCCGCGGAGTCCAGCGCCGCGCGCACCGCGTACAAGGTGTCCATCCGCGGCACCGGCCGGGTCAGCCAGGTCAGGATGCGCCGCACATGATTAGTGGTGACCCAGCTCTGGTCCTGCAGCCACAACTGGGTCCGCACCATGTCGGCCCGTTCCCGGATCGCTTCCTCCGTCGGTCGCAGCCGGTTCCTGACGTAGCGCCCGACTTCGCCCACGGAGCGCGACCACTCGATGCCGGGCAGCGCATGCAGCCACAGCTCCGAGCACGACACCCGGGTCAGGGTCTGGCGCCGCGAGATCGTGCGCAGCAGGTGCGGACAGTCGCGCTCGAGCCGGGTGAGCACCGCGTCGGGCACCGCGTTCCTGTAGTAGCGCGCCACCAGCCGCAGCGGCGGCAGCGCCCACCAGGGCGGCTCGGCGGCTTCCCACAGGACGTCCCAGTCAGCGGCGACCATCCGCGTGGCCAGCAGCGAGATGTCATGCAGGTGCAGCAGGCGCAGGCTGCGACCGCAGATGTTGCCCGCCGCGTGCAGCAGCAGGTGGCTCATCAGGGCGCCGCTCGACGGGTAGTCGTTCAAGCCCGCTTGCGGCACGCGCGGGTAGATACGCCCGGTGATGTCGACGGTGGAGACCGGCAGCCGCTCCTGGATGCGCGTGTGCAGCTCGATGTTGACCGGCGTGTCGCGGTGTTCGCCCAGCCCGGGAACGGGCGCGCCCTCGGCCGGCTTGAACACGTGGTGCTTCCACTGCACGAACGACTCCACGTAGCCGAGCTCCTGCAACAAGGCGATCGTCGCCGCGGCATCGCCTTCGCGCACCAGCAGGTCGATGTCCGCCATCGGTCGTTCGCCCGGCGCGTAGAGTCCCAGCGCATGCAGGGCGGAACCCTTCAACGGCACGACGGCCAGCCCGGCGGCGCGCGCGGCGGCGTCGATGCGTTGCAGCAGGGTGCCGATGCGCCGATGGCGCAGTTCGACATGCTCGCGCTGGCTGTCGAGGAAGCGGCGCCACGACGGGCGCTGCCAGGTCGAGCACTGGCTGAGCAGCGGCGACACCCCGTGCGCGGCGGCGACCGCCGCGGCCAGCTGCCATTCGAGTTCGCTCCACGGCGGCGTGGCGCCGCCCGGCCGCGACAGCGCCAGCTCCACGGCGAGCGCTTCGGTGGTGCGGCGCAGGCCCGCCCTAACGATGTTGAGCGGTGGCAGCATGGCGGGCCGGTTCGGCATGGTCGGGTGTCGTCGCGGGCGCTGGCGCGGTGGCGTCTTCGCTGCGGTGCGCGCGCTCGTCGGCAATCAGCGCGGCCCATCGCGCCTCGAACGCCGCGCGGGCTTCGCGGTGCTGCTGCGGCGATTGGGCGGCTTTCGACTGCTGCAGCACGACCTGCTCGTGCAGCAGGTCGCGCACGTGGCGATAGAAGTCCGAGTCGTAGGCGCCGCGGAACATCATGGCCAGGTCGCCGCTGTCCTGCCAATGCGTCTTCGCGCCGAGCTTGGCCTTCACCTGTTCGTAGAATTTCGTGCCCGGCAACGGATACGACACGCTGACGCCGATGTCGTCCGGCACGGCCTGCGTGATCAGCTCGCGGGTCGCCAGCAGGTCGACGAGTTGTTCGCCCTGATAGCCGAGCTGGATGAAGAAGCCCACCCGGATGCCGTGTTCGCCCAGCCGCGCGCGGGCGGCGATGAGGTCGGCGACGCGGGTGCCCTTGTTCATCGCGTCCAGCACGCGCTGGCTGCCGCTCTCCGCGCCGATCCATGCCTCGGCGCAGCCGGCGTGTTCCAGCGCCGCGGCCATTCGCTCGCTGATCAGGTCGGCGCGGGTCTGGATGGTGAACGGCACCGAGCCGTCGGCGTCAGCCAGGTGCCCGGCGAATTCGCCGACCCAGTCGACGCGGAAACCGAAGATGTCGTCTGCCAGCCAGATGTGGTCGGGCTGGAATGTCCGTTTCAGGTAGGTCATTTCCGCCGCCACGTCGCTGGCGCTGCGCTGGTTGTAGTGGTTGCCCCAGATCGGCTTGGCGCACCAGTTGCAGCGGAACGGACAGCCGCGCGAGGCCGCCATGTTGAGGCTGAAGTAGCCGTGCCGTTCGAGCCACATCGCGCGATAGCGTTCGACGTCGACCAGGTCCCAGGCGGGATGGCCGACCAGCCGCGGGTCCGGCGGCAGCACGCCCACGCGGGTCAGCTGTGTCTGCCCGTTGGTCAGCGTGGCCACGCCGGCGATGCCCGCGACCCAGCGCGGCGTGTCGATGGCCGGGTCGCGCTGCAGCCGCCCGACCAGTTCGATCAGGGCCGCGATGCCTTCGCCGATCAGCACGGCATCCGCGCCCGCCGCCAGGAAGGCGTCCGGGTGGTCGGATGCGTCGGAGCCGGCGACGATCACCCGCGCGCCGTCGGCGCGGGCTTCGGCGATCATCTGGCAGGCCGCCTCGCGCATGCGGCCCAGGCACATCTTGGTCAGGTAGTTGAAGTTGTCCTCGTAGAGGACCACCACATCCGGCCGCGTGCTCTGCAGCGCGGCCTGGTAGTCCTCCACGCCCGTGGCCAGCATCGCGTCGAACAGCGCGACCTGGTGCCCCATCTGCCGCAGCAGGGCGGCGACCTGGATCGTGGCGAGCGGCGGATAAGGCTTGCCACGCTCCCACTGCTTCGGGTCGTAAGCCAGGAAGTAGGAGTGGCCGACCTGAATCTTGAGCATCTGCTGGAGGCCTCGATCATCGTGGGAAGCAACGGCAGCCATGGGCCGCGTCGGCTCCCGCTTCCGCGCTGGCTGCCGGTGAGTGCGCCAGCGCGCCGCTTCGGTTGCCCCGCGCGGCAAAAAAGTCCGCAGGGGTGTGCAGGCACAACCTTTGCCGCCCGCGGCGACACTCAGCAGGAAGACGCCCGCTGCGTACAGCGCCGGTCACGCCATGGCGCGCCACCAGGACCCTGATCGAGACGATGACCTTGACTCCCTGCGCCGGTGTCCGCGACATCCCTGCCGACCCGTTCGAGGAGCGGCGCGGCCCGGTGTCCTGCGTGGAGCGACAGATCCTGGGCGGCCGTTTCCGCTTCGAGAGCGGCAGCGAGGCGCTGTTCGCCCTGGTCGATGCCGCCTACGCGGGTTTGCCGTCGCAGCGGTTGCCGGTGGCCGATGCGGCGTTCCGCATCGAGCTCCGCCTGGTATCGCGGCCGGCTCCATCACCCACGGCCGAACCCCCGCCGGTGCAGGTGCAGTCCGGCGCGGGCCTGATCTGCGGCGTGATGGACGCCGCGAACTACGTGGTGCTGGACCCCGCGCAGCGGCAGGCGCTGGTGGTGGCCTCGGACGACATGCTGCTGCACCCCTACCACCTGCGCTACGAGCTCATCGAGTTCGCGGTGTTCACCCTGGCTACGCGCGGCCTGGGGCTGGTGCCGCTGCACGGCGCCTGCGTCGGCCGCGACGGGCGCGGCGTCCTGCTGCTGGGCGCGAGTGGCGCGGGCAAGTCGACGCTGGCCCTGCACAGTCTGCTGCTCGGCCTGGATTTCCTCGCCGAGGATGCCGTCTTCGTGCAGCCCGAACGCATGCTGGCCACCGGCGTCGCCAACTTCCTGCACGTGCAGGCCGATGCGCTGCGGTTCGTCGATGACGAGCGCAGCCGCCGCTGGGTGGCGAGCGCGCCAGTCATCCGCCGCCGCAGCGGCGTCGAGAAATTCGAGGCCGACCTGAGACAGGCCCGTGGCCGGCTGGCGCCGCAGCCGCTGGCGCTGGCCGGCGCGGTGTTCGTGTCCAGCCAGCTGGCCGACGACCCAGCCGCCCTGCTCACGCCGATTCCCGCCCGCGAGATCGCCGCACGACTGCGCGCGGATCAGCCGTATGCGTCCGGCCAGCCCGGCTGGCATCGTTTCGAGCAGCAGCTGATCGCGCAAGGCGTGCACGAACTGCGTCGCGGGCGCCATCCGCGTGCTTCGGTCGATGCCTTGCGCCGACTGCTGCCTGCCGTCGACGCACCCGCATGAAGCGGTCCGCCGAAGCACGGCCGACGCGCGATCGCAGCTACAACATGCTGCGTTCGCTGGTGCGCACATTCACGCGCGTCGACACGGTGGAAATCGCGGCCTACGTGCTGCTGTCGCTGGCCAGCGCGCTGGCCGGCAGCCTCGCGGCCGTGCTGCTGGTGCCGCTGGTGCAGCCCGGCCATGCGCTGACGTTCGCCGGCGGCGTGTTTGCCGCGCGCGGCGGCGTGGAGTTGCAGGCGGCGATCTTCGCGGCGGCCACGTTCGCCTTCGCCGTGCTGCGTTGGTCGACCGCCCGCCTGGGCGCCCGCCTCACCGCACGCTACGGCATGACCCGGCGCCGCCAGGTGCACGCGCGCCTGCTCGACGCGCGGCTGGATGCGCTGGCGGATTCGACCTCGGCCGAGATCGCCAACGTGCTCACCTACAACGTCGAAATCATCACCCAGGGTTTCAGCGCCCTGCAGCAACTGCTGGTGGCCGGCGTCACTTCGCTGGTCAGTCTGGCGGCGGCGTTCTGGGTCTGTCCGCCGCTGATGCTGGCGACGCCACTGTTTGCCGTGTTCGGCGTGATCGCCTCGCGCGCGTTCGGTCGCGAACAGTCGCGGGTCGGTCGCCAGTACGTCGCCGACATGACGCGCCTGTTCTGGCACAGCGAGGACTTCCCGCGACGCCTGCGCCACGTGCGCTCGTTCCAGCGCGAGGATGCCGAGAAGCACAGCTACGGTGCGATCTCCGCCCAACTTGGCGATGGCTATCGACGCCAGCTGGAACTTGTCGCCAACGGGCGGCTGCTGCTGGAGCTGCTGGCGGCGGTCGGGATCGCGGCAGTCTTCGTGCTGGCCTACCGCTGGCGCGGGGTCGATCAGGCCGCGCTTATCGCGGCCTGCCTGTTGCTGGGGCGACTGCTGCCGTACCTGGTGTCGACCCGGCAGAGCTTCCAGCAATTGCGTTCGGCTGCGCCCGCGTTCGAGCTGTGGCAGCGCTACATGAGCCTGGAGGCGGTGCGTTCTTCGGCGGCATCGGTGCCGGCGGATCGGACAGCGTTGCACATCGAACGGATGCAGCTGGCGCCGCCACTGGCCGCTGTCGATGTCCGCCACCTGCGATTGTCGCCCGGCGAGCTGACCCTGGTTTCCGGCGACTCCGGCATCGGCAAGAGCAGCCTGGTCGACGTGCTGGCCGGCATGAGCCTGCCCGGGATTTTCGCGGCACGGGTCGACGGACATTCCATCGGCTTCGGCGAATACCGCGAGCTGGTGCGGCATGGCGCCTACGTCAGCCAGAGCGTGCGTCCGTGGCAATACTCGGTGCGCGAATGCCTGCACTGGGCCGCGCCGGAAGCCAGCGACCAGATGATGCAGGCCGCGCTGCTGGATGTCGGCCTCGACAAGCGGCTGGCCGATTCACCGGGTGGACTGGACACCACGCTGCACAGCGCGTCGAGCCGATTGTCCGGCGGCGAACTGCAGCGCCTGCTGCTGGCCCAGGTGATCCTGCGCCAGCCGTTCCTGGCCGTGCTCGACGAAGCCACCAGCGCGCTCGACGCCGCCTCCGAGATCCGCGTACTGGCCGCGATGAAGCGCCGATTGCCCCGCACGATACTCATCGTGGTATCGCACCGGGCCAGCGTGGCGACGATCGCCGACCAGTGCCTGAACATCGACGGCAACCTGGTCGCCACGGTTTCCACGAACGTCGGCCTGCGCAGCACCGCACCGCAAACGCATGGCGGGCATGGATGTCGACACGATGGGCTGGTTGGTCAATGGTCCGCGCCCGCCGCGTCGAACGCCTGTCCGGATGCCCGCCTCGCAGGCGCATCCGACATTGACCGCTGAGTTCGGCTGGAAACGCGCCGTTGACTTCGCCTCGATCAAGACTTGTCAGCAAGGCAATTCAGGCTTGATGTTGCGGTTCAAGAATCCATGCGGGCTATTGATGCTGAAGGACATTGACGAGCTTGCCAAACGGGTCGCGAACGTAGAAACGGCGCACGCCCCAGGGCTCGTCTGCCGGACCGTACTCCACGGAGATGCCAAGTTCCTTCGCTCTTTCCAGTGCGGCAGACAGATCATCAACCTCGATGGACAAGTCGGGGACCGACGTGCCCGATCCGCCCTCCGAAGCCACGCTGACCTGCAGTGTCATTTTTTCATCGGAGCCGAAAGTCCTGATCCAGCCATGATCCATCAGCGTGTCGAGGCCAAGGAACTTCCCGTAGAACACGTCGGCCTTGTTCAATTCCGTGCTGGCGATGTTGGTGACAATCCGACGAACCTTCACTGTGCCTCCAAAGTGTCCAGTGTGCGTGAACGATTGAGTCAAGCGACGCCGGTAGGGCATCCGCTCGAACGAGAAGAAAGCGACTTGCTGCCCTTTCGGCCCCGACGGCCATGATGGTGTTGCAACGCCAGCGTCAACGGAAGAGGCAGTCTCCACGAGCACTATAACCACCGGCGTGGAGCGGGCGAAGAGCGCGTTTTCGGCGTGCGAGATGGACGGCGCAGGACAATCCCATGCATCGGCAGGCCGGCATGGCCTGAGCTGCGTGCCTTCGCCAAACCGTTCCGTTCCACGTCCGCGCCACGCGGCAACCACGGGTCGGACCCGCCCGGGGAAAACCCGACTGGCATTCTGGACGTCCAGACGCGTTTCGGCCGACCCACGAACACCGACGACACCGCTGAACGAATGAGGTCCCGGGAGCGGTCTGTATCCTGCTCCGAGACGGCAACATCGGTTCAACTAAACCGTCCAGGGAAATGCATCCTGGCAACGTTTGACGCCGCATCAAACTGACGAGGAGCACGCCGTGCGAAGGACAACACGATCACCAGCCGCCGCCCGAAAGCTCAGGGAAAAAGCATCCTGCGCCCGAGATTGAGCGGACGTCTCCCAAGGAATGGTCAGGCGGCGCTCCTGCGGATTTGCATGACGTTGCCTTCGGGATCGTGACCATCGAGGTGCAGCTGACCACGCCAGCTCCACGCCGATTCGACGGGCTTCAGCGAGCCACCCGAAGCCTCCGCAGCCACTATCGCCCGCGCCAGGCTGCTGACCAGGTACGAGCCCTTCAGCGGCGTTTCCGCCCGCACGTGGAGTGACGATGGCGTCTCGCTGCTGCCAGGCTTGCCCGACATTCTCACGACGGCAATCTCAAACGACGAGTTGCCGACCACAATGAAGCCGTCTTCCTGCTCCAGGCGGGAAACCTCGAGGGTGCGCTCGTAGAAGGTCGCTACTCGGTCGAGATCGCTCGCGTAGATCACGGTGAGTGAGGAAACAGGTTCGGTCATGAGAGCCTCCAAGGGGCAATGAAGCGACCCAAGCCGCCTGAACGCTGGAGTCAAGCGGCGGCGGAGCCGTCCGCCTTGAACGAGTAAAAAGAGACTTCCTCCCCTTACGGCCTCGAGGGCCATGATGGTGTTGCGACACAACCGTCAGCAGAAGAGGAAGTCTCCATGAGCACTATAACCCTGGGTGTGGACTTGGCGAAGAACGTGT
>Ga0209941_1000061_pt1 | contig 234214 bp, 218 predicted proteins | sample ThiBiot_300_plan_FD_183945 | JGI IMG/M metagenome (GOLD analysis project Ga0209941, IMG submission 183945) | Wastewater bioreactor microbial communities from Cape Town, South Africa - Thiocy_solids_1 (SPAdes) | ecosystem: Engineered > Bioremediation > Thiocyanate > Unclassified | place: South... | reverse complement strand
GTAGCGTTCGCTCTGGCTCAGGTGCGTGTAGCTCATGTGCAGTTCCACTTGGCGGTGAAGCTGCGCAGGCTACCGCACCTGCGCCACCTCAACGTTGAGGGTGCTGCACTTCAAAGTTGAATCCGCCCACGCAATAACAACGAAGTCAACTATCAAAAGTCCAAAACAGGAATTAAGTGTGCACTACCTCCCCCGCGGCTTGGCCCGATGCGTGGCCTGCGCCGTCCACGGATCATCCGGCCAGGGGTGGCGCGGGTAGCGGCCCTTGAGTTCCTTTTTCACTTCGGGGTAGGTGCGTTCCCAGAAGCCGCGCAGGTCCTGGGTGACCTGGATCGGGCGGCCGGCGGGCGAGAGCAGGTGCAGGGTGACGGGGATGCGACCGCCGCCGACGCGCGGGGTGTCGGCCAGGCCGAACAGTTCCTGCAGTTTCACCGCCAGCACCGGCGAGTCGGCGCCGGCGTATTCCAGGCGGCGTGACTGGCCGCTGGGCACCACGACTTGTTCCGGCGCCTGGTCATCGAGCAGCTGGCGCTGCGAGTGGTCGAACAGCGACGCCAGCGCCTGCGACAACTCCTCCACGCCGAGCGCGTCCAGCCGATGCTTGCCGTGCAGGTACGGCGCCAGCCACTGCTCCAGCGTGGCCAGCAGGTTGGCGTCGGAGACGTCGGGCAGGTCCCGCTCGGGCAGCCACGCGTGCACGGCCTGCATGCGCGCGCGCAGGCGGCGGGCGTGATCGCTCCACGGCAGCGCGTCCAGTCCGCGCGCGCGGATTGCCGCCAGCATCGCGGGCAAGGCGTCGGCCGGGTGCACCGGCACGCTGTGGCGACTCAGCACGATGGCGCCGAAGCGGCGCTCCTCGAATGCCTCGGCCGCGCCGCGCTGCTCGTTCCAGCGCAGGGTGCGTTCGCGGCTGTAATGCGCGGGAAAATCGCGTTCCAGCGTGCGCGGGTCCAGCGGCGCGGCGCTGAACACCAGGCTGTCGCGCGATTCCAGGCGCAGGTCGGCCACCACCAGCCACGGCTCGCCGAGCAACGCGGTGTGTTCGTGCAGGCGGGCGCCGCGACCGTTGGCCAGCACGTAGCGGCGCGGATCGTCGCCGTCGCAATGGGCGATGCGGTCGGGGAAGGCGTGCGCCAGCAGGTCGCCCACCGCATGGCTGTCGGGCACACCGGTGGCCGCGGTTCGAACGTCCAGACGTCTGCGCCAGCCCTTGCTGGCCTGTTCGATCGCGGCCAGCACGCCGGTGTCGACCTCGCCGCGCGGCGCGCCGCCGCGGCGGTCGCGCCAGGTGTGCAAGGCGGCGAGGCGCACGCGCAGATCGTCGTTGCGCGCCTGCGTGCCGCGCAGCGGCGAGCGTGCCTCCAGCAGGGCCAGCAGATCGGCGACCACGGCACGCTGCTCGTGCGGCGCGCGCAGCGCGGCAGCGGCCAGCCGCGGGCTGGTGCCCAGTTCCAGCATGCGCCGGCCCAGCGCGGTGATGCGCGCGTCGCGGTCCAGCGCATCGAGCGCCTGCAGCAATTCGCGCGCCTGGGCCAGCGCGCCGGGCGGTGGCGGATCGAGCCAGGCCAGGCCACCGCCGTCCGCCGCGGTGACGCCCCAGGCGGCCAGCTCCAGGGCAAGGCCGGACAGCTCCGCCTGCGCGATCTCCGCGCCGCGGCTGCGTTCCAGCCGGCGGCTCTGCGGCCACAGCCGGTACGCCACGCCCGCCGCCACGCGACCGGCGCGGCCGGCGCGCTGGTCGGCCGAGGCCTGCGAGATGACGACCGTCTCCAGCCGGGTGAAGCCGGAGTTGGGATCGAAGCGCGGCTCGCGCGCCAGGCCACTGTCGATCACGGCGCGGATGCCGGGCAAGGTGATGCTCGATTCGGCCACGTTGGTGGCCAGCACGATGCGGCGCGTGCCGGGTTCGGCCGGGGCCAGCGCGTGTTGCTGATCGGTGAGGGACAGCTCGCCGTGCAGGGGCAGGATGTCGATGTCTTCTCCCCTCTCCCCTTGGGAGGGGGGCTGGGGGAGAGGGTTCGGCGAAGCCTCGACACCGCGCTCCGCCCGCACCCTCTCCCGGCCTTCGGCCACCCTCTCCCGGGGGGAGAGGGATACATCAAGCACGCGTTGCGCACGCGCGATCTCGCGCCGGCCTGGCAGAAATACCAGCACGTCGCCGTCGGTGTCGTCGAGCGCCTGGCGCACGGTGCGGGCGAGGTGCTGTTCGGCACTTTCCTGCGTCCGCTGCGGCGGATGCTCGATGTGTACCGGGAAGCTGCGGCCGGGGCTGGTGAGGCGCGGCGCATCGAGCCAGGTCGCGATGCGCTCGCCGTCCAGCGTGGCCGACATCAGCAGCAGGCGCAGGTCCGGGCGCAGGGTGGCCTGCACGTCGAGCGCGAGCGCGATGCCGAGGTCGCCGGCGAGGTGCCGCTCGTGGAACTCGTCGAAGATGATCGCGCCGATGCCGGCCAGTTCGGGATCGGCCTGGATCAGGCGGGTGAGGATGCCTTCGGTGACCACCTCGACGCGGGTGGCCGCGCTCACTTTCGACTCGAAGCGGATGCGGTAGCCGACCGTCTGCCCGACCGGCTCGCCGAGCTGCGCCGCCATGAACTGCGCGGCGGCACGCGCGGCGAGACGGCGCGGTTCCAGCATCACGATCCTGCGCCCGGCCAGCCACGGCGCGTCGAGCAGGGCCAGCGGCACCTGGGTGGTCTTGCCGGCGCCCGGCGGCGCTTCCAGCACCAGCCGCGGCTGCGCCGCCAGCGCGGCGCAGATCTCGGGCAGCAGCGGAGTGATCGGAAACGAAGGCGGCACGCTCATCGTGCCGATGATAGCGGGCGGCGCTTGCGCGGCCGCCCCGGCATGGCGCCTGGGCGGCGGTCGCTCAGGGCTTGCCTTCGGCCGGGGCCGGCGCACGCAGCGGCGCCAGCGACTCGAACTTCTCCTGATATTCGTCGGTGACCCGCTTGGCCTCGTCGCTGTTGCGGATGATGCGCGGGGTGATCAGCACGATCAGTTCGGTGCGGTCGCGGTTGCGGTTGGTGCTGCCGAACAGGCGGCCGATGATGGGGATGCGGTTGAGGCCCGGAATGCCGGTGTCGGTGACGCCTTCGCCCTGCTGGATCAGGCCGCCGAGCAGCACGGTCTGGCCGCTCTGCACTGCCACCTGGGTGGACAGTGCGCGCTGCGAGATCGACGGGTTGCCGTTGACCAGCGGCTGCGCAGCATCGCGCTGGCTCACCTGCTGGCTGACGTCCATGTAGACCAGGCCGCCGGGATTGATCCGCGGGCGCACCTTGAGGATCACGCCGGTGTTGAGGTAGTCCACCGAACTCAGGCTGGTCGCCGTGCCGATGCCGGTGTTCACCGTGGTCTGGTTGATCGGGATGCTGTCGCCGACCTGGATCGCACCGACCTGGTTGTTCATCACCACCATCGAGGGCGCCGACAGCGTCTTGGTGTTGCCGCTGGTCTCCATCGCGCGCACGGCGACCTGCAGGTTGTGGTTGAGGAAGGAGTAGAAGAACGGCTGGCCGCCGTATGCCGGTCCCCCATCACCGAGCGCGCCGTACTGGCTGGCAGTGGTGGAGCCGGGGATGAAGTTGCCGTTGTTGTCGACGGTGCTGCCGACGAAGCCCTTCAGATACCACTGCACGCCGAACTGGAACTGGCCGGTGAGCTTGACCTCCAGGATGCGCGTCTCGATCTGCACCTGCATCGGCACGTTGTCGAGCTTGTCGATCGCACGCTTGATCTCCTCCCACTGCGAGGGGCGGGCGCGGATCAGCAGCTGGTTGTTGCTGTCCACCGAGCTGATCCGCACGCTGCCGTCGCTGGAGGCGTATTGCTGGCTGGTTTCCGCGGCGCCGGCGCTGGTGCCGAAGCTGGTCGTCATGCCGCCAGACATCGCGCCGGGCTGGCTGCCGCTGCCGCTTCCGTCGCGACTCTCGCCGCCGCTGTTGAAGCCGCCACGGCCGGCGCTGTCCAGCGCACCGCCGCCGATCGCGCCGGTGCCGGTGTTGCCGAAACTGCCGGCGGTGCTGCCCAGCGGATTGGCGTTGACATTGTCGGCGCTGCCCAGGGTGCCGCTGCTCAGGCCCGGCCCGACCTGGCCGCCGTTGTCGCCGCCGCTGCCGGCGCCGTTGGTGTAGATCTGCGCGAGATATCGGGCCAGGTCCGAGGCCTTCAGGTTGCGCACGTCGTAGACGAACAGCTGCGGCTGGTTGCCGCCGCCGGCGTCGATCTTGGCGACCCACTGGCCCACCTCGCGCAGGTAGTCAGGCTGGGTGCTGATGACCACCAGCGCGTTGGTGCGCTCGATCGGGATGAAGCGCAGCATGCCGGCCAGCGGCGTGCTGCCGTGTTCGCCGAACAACGCATCCAGCTTGGGCATCAGCTCGGCGACGTGGGCGTACTGCAGGTTGAACACACCCACCGAGGTGCCGCGCAGCCAGTCCACGTCGAAGGTGCGGATCATGCGCTCGTCGTCGGCCAGCTCCTGCGGCGTGCCGGCCAGCACGATCAGGTTGCGCGAGGGATCGACCAGCAGCACCGCGTCCTTGCGCACGAACGGCTTGACCAGCTTCTGCATCTCGGTAGCGGAGATGTAGCGCAGCGGGAACAGCCGCGCCTGCAGGCCGCCGCCGGGCGCGGCCGCGCCGAGGCTGGGTACCAGGTTGCCGGCCACGGCGTCCTTCGCCGGCATCACCACATAGCCACCGGCGCGCCGGACCAGGGCGTTGTTGGTCCAGCCCAGCAGGGTTTCCAGGATCGGCAGCGCCTGCTCCTGCTCGACCGGCGCGGCGGTGGAGAAGGAGATGTTGCCTTCCACGCCCGGCACGATGGTGTAGTTCTGCTTGAGCAGGTCGCCGAGGATGGCCTTGACCACCGCCTGCACCGGCTGGTTCTCGAAATTGAAGGTGACCGCATCCTTGCCGGCGGCCGTCTTGCGCGGCGTGACCAGCGCGGTGGGCCGCACGAACTGGCCGCTGCCGGTGCTGATGGTGGCCGCCGGCGGCGCGGCGGTGGGCGCGGCCAGGTCGCGGTTGAGCGGCAGCGGCGCGGGCACCGGGTCGTGCGTGCCGGCCATCGCTTCGCGTTGCAGGGCGCCGTCGTCGCGCGGTTGCGGCAGGCTGGCGCAGCCGGCGAGCGCGACCACGGTGGCCAGGGTGGCGGTGCGCACGCTGCGCATGAGGAATGGGCGAGGCATGGTTCAGTGCTCTCCTTCGTGGGACGCGGCGGCGCGTTCCGCACGACGTTTTTCGATGGTGCGACGCAGTTGTTCCAGCGTCGACCGGGAAGGACCGTCCGACGATGCCGGCGTCATGGCCGGGCGGGCCGGCCCGGGGCCGGACTCGAAGTGCGGTCGCGCCGCGGCATCGGGCTGCGCGCGCATCGTCGAGGCACCGGCGGCGGGCGGTTGATCGCGCCCCTGGTCGGCATTGCCGCGGAGCTGGTCGATCGGCGCGCCGGCCGGCAGTTTCAGTTCGGTGCGGCCGGCAGCCGAGTCGAACACCGCCGAACGCTGCTGCACCTCGACCAGGGTCACGCTGCCGTCGGGCAGGCTCTCACCCTGGCGCAGGCGGATCTCGCGGTCGCCGTTCTTGTCGTGCAGCAGCGCCATGCGCAGGCCCGGGGTGATGATGATGCCGGTCAGCGTGAGGTCGCCCAGGTTGCTGCCGCCCTCGCTGGCGTGCGCCACCGGCTTGCGGTCGGGATTGAACAGCGGCTTGTTCCACACCACGCTGAACTGCTGCAGCGGCGCGGCCTGCGGCAGGTCGGCGCGGCTGGCCGGCGGCAGCGGCGACAGTGGGCGCGCTGCCGTCCAGTGCGTGCCACGCCCGACCCCGCCGAGCAACAGCAGCAGCAGCACGCCCAGCAGCACGGCCACGCCGGCCAGCACGGGAGTGAGTCGACGTTGCTGCGCGGCGTTCATGGCGCGGCTCCGGCATCGGTATCGGCTGGCGTCGGCGCGCCGGCCGAGGGGCGCACGTAACCGGAGAGCGTGAACTGCACTTCCAGCGGCGCACCCTGGTCGCGCTGCGCGGCGACCGGGTTGCGGTAGATGCTGAGGTCGTCGACGAACAGGTACGGCCGGCCCTGCTCCAGCGCCTGAAGCACCGCCGCCAGCGGTTCGATGTCGCAACTCAGGCTGATGCTGACGGCGGCCTTGCGGTACGGCTCGCCGGCCGATACCGGCGGCGTCGGCAGCGGCATCTTCTGGCTCACCACGCAGCGCCCGCGCCCGGTGTTGCGGCCGACCACGTCGACCACCTGCTGCATCAGGTCGGCGGCGGCGTTGTTCGGATCGCTGGCGGCGAGGAACGCGTCGCTGGCGGCCTGGCCGGCGCCCATCTCGTCCAGCCGCCGCTGCAGCGCCGGCTTCTCCGCGATCGCGGCGGCGTAGCGGCTGTGCGTGTCGCGCAGGTGCGCCATCTCCTCGTGGATCTGCCGCAGCGGCGCGACGAACCACCAGTGCAGCAGCACCAGATAGGCCAGCGCGGCGGCCAGCAGCAGCAAGGCCACCGCGACGATGCGGCGTTCACGCGGCGCGAGCGGCTTGCGCGTCACGGCGTGTCCCCGCTGCCGGCGCTGGGCGCGGGCCTGGCCGTGGCGGCCTGCTTGATGCGCGCGGTGAGGTAGAAGCGCTCCTTGCCGGTGGCGGCGTCGGGCTGGATGCTGCCCTGGAAACCGGCATCGGTGATCACGCCGGAATCCTTCAAGGCATCGAGCAACTTGGCCGCCTGCTGGCTCTGCCCTTGCATGCCAATCTGCCCCGTGTTGTCGACGCTGAAGCGCTCCAGCCAGGTGCCGTCGGGCAGGCGCGCGGTGGCGTCGCGCAGCAGCTCCAGCATGCCGACGGTGTTCTTCTTGCGCTGGGCGAGGAAGCCGGCGGCGCCGGCGTTGTCCTGCAATTGCTGGCGCAGCGAAGCGACCTGCGCCGCCTCGCCACGCATCGCGGCGACTTCGTCCTGCATGGTGGCCAGCGCGACCTCGCGGTTGTGCCGCCATTCGAGGCCGGCCAGCAGCAACAGCAGCACCACGCCCGCGGCAAGGATCAGGTTGAGTCGCCGCCGTGGATGCGCGCGACGCGGGCGCTGCTCCGGCGGCAGCAGGTTCACGCCGAGGCGGTCGTCGGCCGCGGCCACGTCCAGCGCGTCGACCGCGATGCCCTGCGCGCGCGCCCGCGCGAGCAGCGGATCGACGCCGGCGCGGGCCGCCGCAACCAGTTCCACCTGGCAGCGCCCGGCGGCGGCCGGCGCGTCCAGCTCGCGCACGGCGTAGTACACCTGCGCCACGCCGAACGGGGTCTGCCGATCCATCTCGAAACCCACCACCTGGTGCAGGTTGTCGCGCGCGGCCAGCGGCAACGACAGGCGGCGGCGCAGCACCTGGGCGGACGGCAGCAGCAGGGCGACGCGCAGATCCTCGCGATCGACCCGCGCCAGCGCCGCGCCGAAGCTGCGCGCGGGCAGGTCCTCGACCGCCTCGTTCCACTGCGCCAGCGCCTCGGCCTGGCCGTGCCGGCGCAACGACCAGGTGTCGCCTTCGACCTGCAGCAGGTGCCAGTCCGCGCCACTGCCGAACCAGCTGCGCCAGCGCGGCGGCAGGAGCGCGCGCAGTTCGCCGCCCCACCAGGCCAGGAAGCCCGGCAGCGGCGAGGCGCGCCACTGGCGGCGGATGCGCTCCCAACCCGGCTGCAGCGACGGCATCGCCGTACTCATTCGGACTTCCCCTCCTGCCAGCGCAACACGGCGTAAGGCTTCCCGCCAGCCTGCCCCGGCTGCATGCGGACCGTCGCGCGCAACACCGCACTCGTCCCGTCGGCCAGGGTGGCGACGGATTCAATACTATGCGTGGTTCCGTTGTTGAGAGCCAGACTTGGATCACTGGCGTTCCTCGCCCGGGCGGCGCGGATCACGGCCAGTTGCTGCGGCGTCATCCCGGGAATCGCCTGCAGCGCCAGCGGCGGCGCGGTGTTCGGGTTGGGGCTGGGGCTGCCGGACCAGATCGTCAGCGCCGGCGCGAGCTGGCGGTACAGCGCCGGGGTCATGCCCAGCACCAGTTGCAGCTCCTCCACGGTGACGAACGGGCCGTGGCGCGGGCCGTAGTCGCGGCCGGCGGCGGCATAGGCGGCGCGCTGGCTATCCACTTCACCGGCCAGGTTCGGCGGGCTGCGCCAGTCGACGATGTGCCGCGCCAGCTCGCCGGCCTCGCGCGGCCGCAGGCCGGCGGCATGCAGCAGGCCCTGCAGCACTTCGGGCGTGGCGCTGTTGAGATCGACCTTGCCGTCCTCGTCGATCGCACGCACCACCACGCTGGCATGGTCGTAGCTGAAGGGGTAGGGCCGCCCGTCGCCGATCCAGCGCTGCCTGACGCGCGGGTCCTGCAGACCGTAGATCGCGCGCATCAGGCCGGCTTCCGCCGCGTAATGTGCCTGCGTGCCGGCGAACTGGTAGCGCGCCTGCAGGCCTTCGGTGCGCGCCAGCGCGGCGTAACCGCCGAGCAGGATCGCCAGCAGGGTGCACGCCCACAGCACCAGCAGCAGGGCCACCCCGCGCTGGCCGGACGCGCTCGTCATCCGCCCGCTCATGGAGTGCGTCGCAGTACGTGGAGGCGCAACGGCCCGCCGGCTTCGACGGGCTCGATACGCAGCGGGATGTCCAGCCGCGGCCAGCCGACGCGGTCCTGCGGCTGCAGCTCGATGCGCACCACTTGCGGCAGCGAGCGGTCGGCCGTCCACTCGCCCGCCCACGGCAACACATTGCCGTCGGCATCGGCACCCAAGTAGTGGAAACTGCCCGCGCGGACATGGTCGAACAGCACCTGCGGCTCGCCCAGCGCCTGCGGCGGGCTGCCGTCGGGCGGCAGCAGCGCCAGGCGCAGCTCCAGCCGCAGGCCGCCGGCACCGTCGTCGACCAGTTGCAGTTGCTGCAACTGCGGGCCGAGCTTGCCGAGGTAGCCCGGCAGCGGCGCGACGTAGCGCATCTCGTGCGCGCTGCCCTGGAAATAGACCGGCTCGCCGCGATCGGTGCGGCTGATCGGCGCGGCCAGGCTCTGCGCCAGTTCGCGACGCAGGAACTGCTGCGCCGCGCGCAGCTGGTCCATCCGCTCGATCGTCGCCGTGCCCGAACGCACGCTGCGGCTGGCGCTGGCGATGCCCGAGTACACGCCCAGCAGCAACAGCGCCAGCAGCACCAGCGCGGCGAGGATCTCCAGCAACGTGAAACCGGCGGCGCGCCTGGTCATGGCAACGTCTGCCCCGATTCCGCCGCGGCCAACCGCAAGGTGCGGAAATGGGCCGATTGCGGGTGGCTTGCCGGCCCCCAGCTGACTTCCAGGTCGAGCTGATAGAGCTGCAGCGGCGCTTGCGCCGGGGTCGTGCCCGGGCGCCACGGCGCCACATTCAATTGCCAGCGAAAGCGCTGGTCGAAGCGGCCGGACGTGCTGCCCGGCCGCACCGGTTCGCTGGTGAACGCCGTGTCGAGCAGGCTGCGCGCCCACAGTGCCGCCTCGCTGTGATCGGCGGCGTTCTCGCTCAGGCGAATCGAGCCGCCCGCCACCCGCATCAGCACGGTGAAGGCGATCGCCAGCAACGCGATCGCGGCGATCACCTCGAGGAGGGTAAAGGCGCGCTGCGCGCGCCGGGAATGGGGAATCCCGCAAGGGGACTTCCTGATGGTCGTCGGGAATAGGGAATCGGCAAAGCAAGTTGCCGCGGAGCCGTGGCCGTTGCTCTTCCTATTCCCCATTCCCCATTCCCGATTCCCGGCTTTCATGGCTGATCCACCACACGCACCTCGCCCGTCAGCCAGGAAACATTGACATGCCACTCGCGCTGGCCGGCTTTCAGGGTGATGCGACCGCCGGTGGAGCTGCCGTCGGGGAAGAAGCGGATGCGGCCGGTGTGGTCGTCGGGGCGGTCTTCCTTCGCGCTGGTGATGCTGACCTTGAGCCCCTTGGGCAGGGCGACGTCGCGGTGGCTGGCGCCCTGGTAGCTGTTGGCGCGGGTATCGACGTCGAAGACCTGCTCGTTCGCGTGCACGATCGCCTGCGCCCGCGTCGCCCGCAACGCGCCAGCCAGTTCGCTGCTGGCCGCACGCACCCGCGCCCCGGCCAGCCCCCGCGTCACCGACACCGACACCGCCACCGCCGCCAGCCCGATCAGCACGATCACCACCAGCATCTCGAGCAGGGTGAAGGCGCGTTGCGCGCGCCGGGAATCGGGAATAGGGAATCGGGAATGGGAAACGGCAAGAGCGCGCGGATCCGCAGCTCTTCCTATTCCCGATTCCCGACGACCGCCAGGAAGTCCCCTTGCGGGATTCCCTATTCCCTGCTTCACTGCCAGTTCCCGGCATCCGCATTCAGTCCGTCGCCGCCGGGCTTGCCGTCTTCGCCGTAGAAGACGAGGTCGTACTTGCCGTGCTGGCCGGGGTACTGGTAGCCGTAGTCGTGGCCGTAGGGGTCCTTCAGCTGCGACTCCTTGGCGTACGGACCCTGCCAGTTCGGCGCGTTGCCGGGCTTCTTCACCAGGTCGACCAGCTGCTGCGGCGGCGTGCCGTTGTCGAGCATGTAGTTGTCGATGTCCTGCGCCAGCGTGCTCAGCTGGATCTTGCCGGTCTTGTACTTGCCCTTGTCGAAACTGGGGATGACCTTGGTGATCACCGCCACCGCGACGATGCCGATCAGCGCGATCACGGCGAGCATTTCGAGGAGGGTGAAGCCGGCGGCGCGCTTGGCGCGCCCGGGAATCGGGAATAGGGAATCGGGAATCGGAAAAGCGCGCGCGCGCCGACCGTCCGCTTTTGCTTCCGTTTTTTGTTCTCGGTCCCGCGTCCCGAATCCCATCATCTTCATCACATCGTCTCCGTCATGAATTCATTGTCATGTTGCTTGTAGCGACACCCGCCGGAGCCGCTCTTCCTATTCCCTATTCCCTATTCCCTATTCCCTATTCCCTATTCCCTATTCCCTATTCCCTATTCCCTATTCCCTATTCCCCATTCCCGATTCCCGATTCCCGGCATCACTGAATACTGCTCGTCATGCTCAGCAGCGGCAGCAGGATGGCGGCCATGATGATGCCGACCAGCACGGTCATCACGATGGTCAGGGTGGGTACCAGGGCGGCGAGCAGGCGGTCGATGGAGCGGCGCGATTCCAGTTCGAAGGTGTCGGCCACCTTGAGCAGCATGCCGTCGAGCTGGCCGGCTTCCTCGCCCACCTGCACCATCTGCAGGGCGAGGCGCGGGAACAGTTTCGACTGGCCCAGCGCCAGGCTCAGCCCCGCGCCGCCCTTGACCTGTTCGTGCGCCGCGCCGAGCGCCGCGTCCAGCGCGAGGTTGCCGGTGACCTGGCGCGCGATGGTCAGCGCCCCGAGCAACGGCACGCCGTTGCGCAGCAGGGTGCCGAGGGTGCGCGCGATGCGCGCGGTCTCGACCTTCAGCAGCAGCGGACCGATCACGCGCAGCCCCAGCACGCGCGTGTGCCAGGCCAACCGCGCCGCCGGATCGCGCAACCGCGCGCGCCACACCAGCGCGCCGCCGATCAGCAGCACCGCGATCAGCCACCACCAGTCCGCCAGCAGGTTGCCCAGTGCCAGCACCGCCGAGGTGATCCAGGGAATCGGTACCTGCATGTCCTGGAAGATCGGCACGAACTGCGGCACCACATAGGCCAGCAGCAGCACCAGCGAGCCGAGCACGCCGACCATCAGGAACGCCGGGTAGATCAGCGCATTGGTGATGCTGCCGCGCAAGGCCTGCGCGCGTTCCAGGTAGTCGGCCAGCCGGCGCAGGGTTTCCTCCAGCGACCCGCCCGCCTCGCCGGCGCGCACCAGGCTGATGTACAGGCGCGGGAATACGCCGTGCTCCTCGTCCATCGCCGCGGACAAGGTGGCGCCGCCGCGCACGCGATCGCGCACGCGCTCGATCAGTTTCTTCGCCGACTCACCCTCGGGCAGATCGAGCAGGATGGTCAGCGCCCGATCCAGCGGCTGTCCCGCGCCCAGCAGGGTCGCCAGCTGATGGGTGAACAGCGCCAGCTGATCGCCGGTGAACGGCCCGCGCTTGAACATGCCGGCCAGCCCGCTGCCGGTTGCCGCGCCCTCCGCCGAACGCGCCTCCAGCGGCGTATGCCCCTGATCCTGCAACCGCGCGATCACCTCCTCGACACTGCCCGCCTCCATCTGGCCCTGCAGCATCTCGCCGGCGTCGTTGACGGCCTTGTAGCGGTATTGGCTCACTTGGCTGGCTCCGCCAGCCGGGAATGGGGAATAGGGAATAGGGAATGGGAACAGCGGGTCGCCGCGAGTTTGCGGCCCCTGCTCTTCCTATTCCCTATTCCCGATTCCCTATTCTCAGCCTTCCTGCGTAACACGCATCACCTCCTCCAGCGTGGTGATGCCGGCGACGGCCTTGGCGACGCCGTCTTCGTACATGGTGCGCATGCCTTCGGCGCGGGCCTGTTTTTCGATCTCGCCTTCGCTGGCGCGCTGCATGACCAGGCGGCGCAGCGGGTCGCTCATGGTGAGGAATTCCATGATCGCGCGGCGGCCGCGGTAGCCGCTGGGGTTGGCCGCGCTGGTGCCGGGTTTCCACAGGCGGATCGGGCGTTCGTCGGTGTATTTCTCCAGCTCGAATTGCCTGATGACTTCAGGCAGCGCCTCGTAGGGAATCGCCGTTTCCGGATCGAGCCGGCGCACCAGGCGCTGCGCCAGGATGCCGTTGATGGTGGAGCCGAGCAGGTAATCCTCCACGCCCATGTCGAGCAATCGGGTGACGCCGCCGGCGGCGGAGTTGGTGTGCAGCGTGGACAGCACCAGGTGGCCGGTGAGCGCGGACTGGATCGCGATGCGGCAGGTTTCCAGGTCGCGCATCTCGCCGATCATGATCACGTCCGGGTCCTGGCGCATGATCGAGCGCAGCGCGCCGGAGAAATCCAGCCCGATCTGCGGCTTCACCTGGATCTGGTTGATGCCTTCGAGCTGGTATTCGACCGGGTCCTCGACGGTGATGATCTTCACGTCGTTGGTGTTGATCTGGCTCAGCGCGGTGTACAGCGTGGTGGTCTTGCCCGAACCGGTCGGGCCGGTCACCAGCAGGATGCCGTGCGGCTTGTTCAGCACGTCGACGAAGCGCTGCTGGAAGCTGTCGGTGAAGCCCAGCGATTCGAAATCGAACACCACCGATTCGCGGTCGAGGATGCGCATCACCACCGACTCGCCGAAGCTGGTCGGCACGGTCGACACGCGCAGGTCCAGCTCCTTGCCCTGCACGCGCAACTGGATGCGGCCGTCCTGCGGCAGCCGGCGCTCGGCGATGTTGAGCCGCGCCATGATCTTCACGCGCGAGATCACTGCGGCGGTCGACGACGACGGCGGCGCTTCGACTTCATGCAGCACGCCATCGATGCGGTAGCGCACCTTCAGCCGGTTCTCGAACGGCTCGATGTGCACGTCGGAGGCGCGCTGCTCGACCGCACGTTGCAGGATCAGGTTGACCAACCGGATCACCGGCGCCTCGGAGGCGAGGTCGCGCAGGTGCTCGACGTCATCCTCCTCCGCGGCACTGCCGTCGAGATTCTCCACGATGGTGCCCATCGCCGAGCGGCCGGAGCCGTAATAGCGCTCGATCAGGCCGTCGATTTCCGAACGCAGGCCCACGCGCAACGCCACCGGGCGACCGGCGGCCAGCTCCACTGCCTGCAGCGGATACGGATCGGCCGGATCGGCCACCAGCAGGGCCAGCCCGTCACTGCCATCCTGCACCGGCACCACGTGCTGCTGCTTGAGAAAGCGCAGCGAGAGTTCCAGCTCGGCCGGCGGCAATTCCGGTGCGTCGCGCGCGGCCAGCAGCGGCACCTGCAGCAGCTCGGCCCAGGCTTCGGCCAGGTCGCGTTCGGAGACCAGGCCCAGCCGCGCCATCAGCGTGGTCAGCGTGCCTTCGGTGGATTCCTCGTGCAGGCGCCGCGCGCGACCCAGGTCGGAATCCTTCAAGCGCCCGCGCGCGACCAGCCAGGCGCAGACCTCCGCCTCGCGGTCACCCGCCACCTGATCCGGCCCGCCGACCGCCGGCTCGATCGCTGCCGACATCCTCCACCCCGCTCGATAGCTGCGAAAAGCCGTCGACGCTCCCCTGCGGCGAAACGGCATCCACCATAGTTAGCACATCCGGCTGGCGGCAGGTGAATGTCCCCCACACCATCCAGCACGGCGGCGCAAACGCCCATTGTGGGGTATGCGCCCACGGCATGGGACATCCGCGGCCTAGGAAAATTTCCTGTGTCACCGTCGGTGTGACCCGGGTCGCAGGCTCCCGACGCGCCCGCTGCCGCGGTCTGGGACAATACCGCTTTTGATGACCGGCCAGACCATGCTGCTGCTCGATATCGGCGCCAACCTCACCCACGAGTCGTTCCATCCCGACCTCGATGCCGTGTTGCAGCGCGCACAGGCGCACGGCGTGACGCGGATGGTGGTGACCGGCGCCTCGCGTGAGGGCAGCGAACAGGCGCTGGCGCTGGCCAAGGCGCACCCCGGCCGCCTGTTCGCCACCGCCGGCGTGCATCCACACCACGCGATCGACTTCGACGACGCCACCGAGGCGTTGCTGCGCGAGCTGGCGCGTGACCCGGCGGTGCGCGCGGTGGGCGAAACCGGGCTGGACTACAACCGCAACTACTCGCCGCGCGAGGTACAGCTGGCGGTGTTCGAACGCCAGCTGCAGATCGCGGCCGACCTGCACAAACCACTGTTCCTGCATCAGCGCGATGCACACGATGACTTCATCGCGCTGCTGCGGCGCTACCGTGACCAGGTGCCCGGAGCAGTGGTGCATTGCTTCACCGACACCGCCGAGGCGCTGCGCGACTATCTCGACCTGGATTGCCACATCGGCATCACCGGCTGGATCTGCGACGAACGTCGCGGCACCCACCTGCGCGAGCTGGTGCGCGAGATCCCGGCCAACCGCCTGATGATCGAGACCGACGCGCCCTACCTGCTGCCGCGCACGGTGCGCCCGCCGCCCTCGCACCGGCGCAACGAGCCGATGTACCTGAAACACATCTGCGAGGAAATCGCCCGCGACCGCGGCGAGAGCGCGGACGTCACCGCGGCGAACAGCACCGCGACCGCCGAGGCGTTCTTCGGATTGCCTCCGCCGCGGTAGGGCGGGCACCGCCCGCCGGCACGCGCCCCCTCTGTAGGAGCGCACCCTGTGCGCGATGCTCTTCGTCACGTGACGGAAGGCATCGCGCACAAGGTGCGCTCCTACAACAACGGGACGACGCGCGATTCGCCCGGAGCCAGGCCATCCAGAGCGTGCTCGCCGATGCGCACACGGATCAGGCGCAGGGTGGGAAAGCCGACCGCGGCGGTCATGCGGCGCACCTGCCGGTTGCGGCCTTCGCGCAGGGTCAGGCTGAGCCAGCTGGTGGGAATAGCCTGGCGGAAGCGGACCGGCGGGTCGCGCGGCCACAGCCAGTCCGGTTCAGTGGCGAACGCGGCCTCGGCCGGCAGGGTCGGGCCGTCGTTCAACGTCACGCCGCGGCGCAGCGCGGCCAGCGCCGCTTCGTCGATGCGACCATCGACCTGGGCGAGATAGGTCTTGGCCTGCTTGTGGCGCGGGTCGGTGAGGCGGTGCGCGAGCGGGCCGTCGTCGGTCAGCAGCAGCAGGCCTTCGCTGTCGCGGTCCAGCCGTCCAGCCGCATAGACGTCCGTTTGCGCGACGTAATCGGCCAGCGTGGCGCGGCCCTCGCGGTCGGTGAACTGGCAGAGCACGCCATACGGCTTGTTGAGCGCCAGCAACATCGGTACGGGGGACGGAGGACATTAAGTAGCTACTTAATGTCCTCCGTCCCCCTTCGAGAGCGCAGCCGGCTTGACGAAGCGCAACGTCATGCGATCCGACTCGCCGATCGCCTGGTACTTCGCCCGGTCCTGCTCGCCCAGGGTCAGCGTGGGCGGCAGCGTCCACACGCCCTTGGGATGGTCGTGCGTGTCCTGCGGGTTGGCGTTGATCTCGCTGCTGTCGTCGAGCACGAAACCGGCGTCGACGGCCAGCTTCACCACGTACTCGGTGGGCAGGTAGCCGCTGCCCTTCACCGATTCCAGGCTGGCGCCCGGTGCGGCGCGATGGTCGGCCACGCCCAGCACGCCGCCCGGCCGCAACACCGCGAAGAACGCCTTGAACATCGCCGGTGCGGTGCCGGCCTGGACCCAGTTGTGCACGTTGCGGAAGGTCAGCACCATGTCGACCGAAGCCGGCGGCCCGAACACTGGTTCACGCGGGTTGAATTCGATGATCTTCGCGTTGCCGTAATGCGCCGGATCGGCGGCGAACAGGCGGTGCAGCGCGCTGTCGTTGCGGCTCGCCTCGGCGTCACTGCGCGGTTCCGTCACCGCGGCGATGTAGTGGCCGTTGTCGTTGAGCAGCGGCGCCAGGATCTCGCTGTACCAGCCGCCGCCGGGGGTGATCTCGATCACCGTCTGGTCCGGCTGCACGCCGAAGAACTGCAGGGTCGCCTTGGGGTGGCGATAGGCGTCGCGCGCGCGGTTGGCCGGCGAACGCCAGCTGCCGGCCAGCACCTGGTCCAGTTGCGAGGCGGTGAAATCACTGGCGCTGGTCGGCGGCACCAGCGCATCGGTCGGCTGGTCCGACTCGGTGGAGGCGCCCGGCGCCACCTGCTGCGCGCAAGCCGGCAGCGCCAGCGCGGCGATCAGCAGCCAGGCGAAGCGCGGCCGCGATCGCGCGTGCGACGAAGGATGGGCAGGATGCGCTGGGTTCATCGTTGACTCCCTGGCCCGCAGGCCGTCCGGACGCGATGCAGTGGTGGTTCGAATGTGCCGCGCCACCGCCCGCGTCCGGCGGCGGCCGTCGCGGGGCGAGTGGAGCACAGGCGGTTGGTGGTGGCCAGTATGGAAGAAAGACCGTGCAGACCAGGTGGACAGATGGAAGCGAGGCCGTACACCCGCCCCTCTCACGCACCCATTCTACGGTATCCCGCAGCCTGCAAGCGGGTTCAGTAATGGATCACCGAACGGATCACCTGGCCGCCGTGCATCGCCTCGAACGCCTCGTTGATGCGCTCCAGCGGCAGCACCTGGCTGATCATCTCGTCGATGTGGATCTCGCCGGCCAGATAGCGCTCGACGTAGCCGGGCAGCTGCGAGCGGCCCTTCACGCCACCGAACGCTGAGCCGCGCCACACGCGCCCGGTGACCAGCTGGAACGGCCGCGTGCAGATCTCCTGCCCGGCGCCGGCCACGCCGATGATGATCGACTCGCCCCAGCCCTTGTGGCAGCACTCCAGTGCCGAGCGCATCACCTGCACGTTGCCGATGCACTCGAACGAATAGTCCACGCCGCCGTCGGTGAGCTCGACGATCACCTGCTGGATCGGCGTGTCCGGATAGTCCGTCACGTTGATGCAGTCGGTGGCGCCCAGCGCCTTCGCCATCGCGAATTTTTCCGCATGGCGGTCGATCGCGATGATGCGCCCGGCCTTGGCCATCACCGCGCCCTGCACCACCGACAGGCCGATGCCGCCGAGGCCGAACACCGCCACCGTGGCACCGGGCTCGACCTTGGCCGTGTTCAGCACCGCGCCGATGCCGGTGGTGATGCCGCAGCCGAGCAGGCAGACCTTGTCCAGCGGCGCGGCCTTGTTGATCTTCGCCAGCGCGATCTCCGGCAGCACGGTGTATTCGCTGAAGGTGCTGGTACCCATGTAGTGCAGCAGCGGCTTGCCGCCCAGCGAGAAACGCGAAGTGCCGTCGGGCATCAGGCCCTGGCCCTGGGTGACGCGGATCTTCTGGCACAGGTTGGTCTTGCCCGAGCGGCAGAACTTGCACTCGCCGCACTCGGGCGTGTAAAGCGGGATCACGTGGTCGCCGACTTGCAGCGAGGTCACGCCCGCGCCCACTTCCTCGACGATGCCGCCACCCTCATGGCCGAGGATCACCGGAAACTGCCCCTCCGGATCGTCGCCGGACAAGGTGAACGCGTCGGTGTGGCACACGCCGGTGGCGACGATGCGCACCAGCACCTCGCCGGCCTTCGGTCCGGCTACATCGACTTCCTCGATGGTGAGCGGTTGGCCTGCGGCCCAGGCGACGGCGGCGCGTGATTTCATGGTTCGACTCCTCGCAATGGATCGGCAACAACCCACGATAATGGCCTGTTTCCGGCCACTTTGCGCGCCTGCGTCAATCGACCGCCAGGTCGTCCGGCCGGAACGCCGACATCTGCCCGCGGTAATCCGCCGCCTCGGCCAGCAGCCAGTCGCGGAAACGCTGCAGGCCGCGGTGCTCCTGCGAGCGCGGCGGATACACCAGCCAATAGGCCTCCTTCACCCGCAGATAACTGTTGCCCAGCACCTGCAGGCGGCCGGCGTCGATCAGCGACTTCGACGTCACCATCCGCCCCAGCGCCACGCCGAGCCCTTCCAGCGCCGCGTGGCGCAGCGCGTCGAGGCTGTCGAACTGGGCGACGTAGCGTTTCGGCGGCGTGCCGCCGGCGCGGCCGAACCAGTCGCTCCAGCGAGTGGATTCGCCGGGCTCGCCGAGCAGCGGCCAGCGCGACAGATCGCACGGGTCGACGCCGGCCATCCGCGCGACCAGTCCGGGCGCGGCCACCGGCGCGATCCATTCGCCGAACAGCCACTCGCAATGAAGATCCGGCCACTGGCCGCGGCCGTAACGCAGCGCCACGTCCACCGGTTCGCGCGCGAAGTTCACCAGGGTCGAACCCGATTGCAGGCTGAGCTCCAGCTCCGGATGCGCGGCGACCAGCTTCGGCAACCGCGGCACCAGCCAACTCGACATGATGCCGGGGCTGGCGCTGAGCGTGAGCGCGTCGTGGTGGCGTGTGCGATAGGCGCCGAGCGCATGCTCGATGCCGTCGACGTGCTCGCCCACCGCTTCCAGCAGGCAGTTGCCGTCGACGGTGAGCGTCACCCCGCGCGGCCCGCGCTCGAACAGGCGCCGATCCAGCCGCTCCTCCAGCTGCTTCATCTGGTGACTGAGCGCACTGACGGTGAGGTTCGCCTCGCGCGCCGCGCGCGACAGATTGCCCTGCCGGGCGATCAGCACGAACTGTTGCAGCAGGCCCAACGGCAGTTTGCCCATCTTGAATATCTCTCAAGTCTGGCTTGCGAATATATCGCTTTTTGGCGCCCCCGCGCACGCGTATCTTGAGCACACCCCAAGCCTGACACCCTCCCGAGGAGGCCCCCCATGAGCTCGATATGGAAAGACCTGCTGTTCCTGCACGGCCACCTGCTGCACAAGGACGACCTCGAATGGCGCACGGAATCGCCGGCGACCGACACGGCCGACAGCGCAGCCGCCAAAACACCCGCCAGCCGCGACGCCAAGGCCGCGGCACTGGCCTGCTGCGCCGCCGTGTGGCCGCGCATCGTGGTGCCGCACTAAGCCATCCGCGGCTTGAATGCCGCGCGGAATGCACCATCTGGATGAAGGCGCGCGACAGCCGTCGCGCGCCTTTTCCCTGTTCGTTCCCGATGGAGGCGTTCCATGCAGCAGCGGTCACTCGGCGGTACCTCCCTTTCGATCGCGCCACTCGTCTTCGGCGGCAATGTCTTCGGCTGGACGGTGGACGAGCCGCGCGCGTTCGAGCTGCTCGACGCCTTCGTCGACGGTGGCGGCAACCTGATCGACACCGCCGACCTCTACCCGGCATGGGTGCCGGGCAATCGCGGCGGCGAGTCGGAAACCCTCATCGGCAAGTGGCTGAAGCAGGGCGGCAAGCGCGACCGCGTGCTGATTGCCACCAAGGTGGGCAAGTGGGACCAGCATCCGGGCCTGTCACCGGTGAACATCCGCGCCGCGGTGGAAGGCTCGCTCAAGCGCCTGCAGACCGACCGCATCGATCTGTACTTCGCCCACCGGGACGATGCCAGCGTGTTGATGACCGACACCCTGGGCGAGTTCGCCCGGCTGATCGACGAAGGCAAGGTGCGCGCGATCGGCGCGTCCAATTTCAGCGCCGAGCGCTTCGCCGACGCGCTGGCCGTGTCGAAGCAGCACAACCTGCCGCGCTACGAAGTGCTGCAACCGGAGTACAACCTGGTCAACCGCCGCGGCTACGAGGCCGAACTGGAGCCGCTGATCCGCCGCGAGAACGTCGGCGTGCTCTGCTACTACGCACTGGCCAGCGGCTTCCTCACCGGCAAGTACCGCACGGCGGCCGATGTCGCCAGCCATTCAGCGCGTAGCGGCGGTGTACGCGCGTACCTCAACCCGCGCGGGCTCGGCGTGCTGGCCGCGCTGGATGCGGTCGCCGCCGCCCACCATGCCACGCCGGCCCAGGTGGCGCTGGCCTGGCTGATGGCGCGCCCCGGCATCAGCGCGCCGATCGCCAGCGCCACCAGCGTGGCGCAATTGAACGAACTGCTTGGCGCGCTGCAACTCTCGCTGCACGCTGACGAGATCGCGGCGCTGGATCAAACGCCAGCGCCTGATCTGCCGCCGTCACGCCATTAAGCGGACAACAACCCCAGCGCCGTGTTGAGCGTGGCGCTGGGCCGCATTGCCGCGCCCGCCTTCATCCGGTCCGCGTGGTAATAGCCGCCGATGTCGACCGGCTTGCCCTGCACCGCGTTGAGTTCGGCGACGATCTTGTCCTCGTTGGCGCCCAGCGCCTGCGCCAGCGGCGCGAAGCGGGCCTTCAGCCCGGCGTCCTCGTCCTGCGCCGCCAGCGCCTGCGCCCAGTACAGCGCCAGATAGAAATGGCTGCCGCGGTTGTCCAGCTCTCCGACCTTGCGCGAAGGCGACTTGTTGGCGTCGAGGAACTTGCTGTTGGCCTGGTCCAGCGTCCTGGCCAGCACCTCGACCTTGGCATTGTCGTCGCGCTGGCCCAGATGCTCCAGCGAGGCGGCCAGCGCCAGGAACTCGCCAAGCGAATCCCAGCGCAGGTGGTTTTCTTCGAGGAACTGCTGCACATGCTTGGGCGCCGAGCCGCCGGCGCCGGTCTCGAACAGGCCGCCGCCGGCCATCAGCGGCACGATGGAGAGCATCTTCGCGCTGGTGCCCAGCTCCATGATCGGGAACAGGTCGGTGAGATAGTCGCGCAGCACGTTGCCGGTGACCGAGATGGTGTCCAGGCCCTGGCGGATGCGCTCCAGCGAGAACTTCGTCGCCGCCACCGGATCCATGATGCGGATGTCCAGTCCGCTGGTGTCGTAATCCTTGAGGTAGCGCTCGACCTTGGCGATCACCTGGCGGTCATGCGCGCGGGCCGGATCGAGCCAGAACACCGCCGGCGTGTGCCGCGCGCGGCTCACCGCGAGCTTCACCCAGTCCTGCACCGGCGCGTCCTTGGTCTGGCACATGCGCCAGATGTCGCCGGCTTCCACCTCATGCTGCAGCAGCACCTTGCCGGACTCGTCAATCACCTTCACCGTGCCGTCGCCGGCGATCTGGAAGGTCTTGTCGTGCGAGCCGTATTCCTCGGCCGCCTGCGCCATCAGGCCCACGTTCGGCACGCTGCCCATGGTGGCCGGGTCGAACGCACCGTGCGCCTTGCAGTCTTCGATGGTGGCCTGGTAGACGCCGGCGTAGCTGCGGTCGGGGATCACCGCCACGATGTCCTGCAGCTCGCCCTTCGCGTTCCACATCTTGCCGGAGTCGCGGATCATCGCCGGCATCGAGGCGTCGATGATCACGTCGCTGGGCACGTGCAGGTTGGTGATGCCCTTGTCCGAATTGACCATCGCCAGCGCAGGGCGCTGCGCATATTCGGCGTCCAGGTCGGCCCTGATCGCCGCCTGCGTCGCCTCCGGCAGGCTGCCCAGGCGCGCGTACAGGTCGCCGATGCCGTTGTTCGGATTGAAGCCGGCCTGCTTCAGCGCGTCGGCATGCTTGGTCAGCACGTCCTGGTAGAACTCGCCTACCGCCACGCCGAACATGATCGGGTCGGAGACCTTCATCATGGTGGCCTTGAGGTGCAGCGAGAACAGCACGCACTGCTTCTTCGCATTTTCTATTTGCGCGTCGATGAAGGCAGCCAGTGCGCGACGCGACATCACCGCCGCATCGATGATCTCGCCGGCGAGCAGCGCGGTCTTCGGCTTCAGCACGACCTGGCTTCCGTCCTTGCCGAACCATTCGATGCGTACGCTGCCGGCGTGCTCCACCGTCACGGATCGCTCGCTGCCATAGAAATCGCCGCCGTCCATGTGCGCCACGTGGGTTTGCGAATCGCGGCTCCACGCGCCCATCTTGTGCGGGTGCTTGCGCGCATAGTTCTTCACCGACACCGGCGCACGGCGGTCGGAATTGCCCTCGCGCAGCACCGGGTTCACCGCGCTGCCCTTGACCCGGTCGTAGCGCGCCTTGATGTCCTTCTCGTCGGCGTCCTTCGGCTCGTCCGGATAATCCGGCAGCGCATAGCCCTGGCCCTGCAACTCCCTGATCGCCGCCTTCAGCTGCGGCATCGAGGCGCTGATGTTCGGCAGCTTGATGATGTTCGCCTCCGGCGTGGTAGCCAGGCGGCCCAGCTCGGCGAGGTCGTCGGCGATGCGCTGCTCCGCGCGCAGGCGCTCCGGGAACAGCGCGATGATGCGCCCGGCCAGCGAGATGTCGCGCGTCTCGATCTTGATGCCGGCGGTGCCGGCGAAGGCGGCGACGATCGGCAGCAGCGACTGCGTGGCGAGGAACGGCGCTTCGTCGGTCAGCGTGTAGATGATCTTGGACGTGCTGGACATGTGTGTGTGGACCTCTCTCGCTGCTGCATGGGCCGGAAGGGGCACCGCGCCGCCGGAAACCGGCGACTGCCTGGTGCAAGCCTCCCATTGTCGCGTTTTAGCCGCAGGGGGGAAAGCGCGGTGCTGGCTTGTCGGCAACTTGCGGCGACGCACCGTCGCTCGCCCGAGGCCAAACGGCGAGGGCGCGGCATGGCCGCGCCCTCGCTTCAACCCTGCACCGCCGGAGCGGGCTACTTCACCGAGAAGTCCTTGCTGGCGACCGGGTTGCCGTTCAGCGTGATCTCCACCTTGTAGTTGCCGGCCGGGAAACCGCTCGGCTTGCTGATCATGAACGCGGTGGTTTCCGGGCCGCTGGCGTCGAGCGTCTTGCTGTCCTCGTGCACGGTCTGGCCGTCCTGGTAGGTCCACTTGGCCGCCAGCGTGGCGGTGCCGCTGCCGCTGGTGTCGACCGAGGCATAGATGGTGTCGTTCGGCGCGAAGCTGGTGCTGCTGGCGAGGACCTTGTGGTTGGCGTCGACGGTGGAGCCCAGCTCCACCGCACCGAACGTGACGGCGGCCGGCGCGTTGTTCATCGCCATCGGCGCGGTGGCGGCGGGTGCCGGCGCGAGCGCGGCGGCGGGAGGGTTGGCTTCCGGCACCGGGGCGGCGGCTTCGTCCTTCTTGCCGCACGCGCTCAGGGCCAGCATGGCGGCCAGCGATGCGGCCAGGATCAGGGGTGGGCGAGTCATCTTCATGAGGGCATCTCCTGCTTCAGGACTTGGCGGGAATCTTCAGGACCTGGCCGATCTGGATCCGGTCCGGATCGGAAAGCTGGTCGCGGTTGGCGTCAAATATCTGCTTCCACGCATTGGCCTTGCCGTAGAAGCGTTTGGCGATCTTCGACAGGTTGTCGCCGGCCACCACGGTATAGCTGGTGACCTTGTCAGCGGTGGAACCGACCTGCGATTGCACGTCGCTGAAATCCGCCTTGGGCGGCGCATCCGGCGCGGTGGACTGCACCGTGCCCTGCACATCGGAAAAATCCGCCTTGCTGGTCTCGTTGCCCATCGCACGCAACTCCATCCGGAACGGGGAGTCCGTGATAACTGCCTCGTGGTTAACGGACCGTGAGCGTGCCGGCGGGGCGTTCAGCCGGATCAGCCGATGCCGGGCCGGACCAGCAGGGGTTTGCGCCCGCGCCGCCGCGCCCACCATGCCTTGCGCCGTTCGGCCAGGCACGAAAAGACCACGTACAGCGCCGGTGTGCTGAGCAGGGTGAGGCTCTGCGAGATCAACAGGCCGCCGATCAGGGCGATGCCGAGCGGACGGCGCAGTTCGCTGCCTTCGCCCAGGCCGATGGCGATCGGCAGTGCGGCGAGGATGGCGACCATGGTGGTCATCATGATCGGGCGGAAGCGCACCAGGCAGGCCTCGCGTGCGGCTTCCAGCGGCGGCTTGCCGTGTTCGCGCTGGGCGACCAGGGCGAAGTCGATCATCATGATCGCGTTCTTCTTGACGATGCCGATCAGCAGCACCAGCGCGATCTGCGCCACCACCGACAATTCGGTATCGGTCAACCACAGTGCCAGCAGCGCGCCGGCGCCTGCCGCCGGCAGCGTGGACAGGATGGTGACGGGGTGGATCAGGCTCTCGTAGAGCATGCCGAGCACGATGTAGACGGTGATGATCGCCGCCAGCACCAACCACAGCATGCCGCTCTGCGATTCCTGGAAACGGCGAAAATCCCCGCCCATGTTGAGCTTGATGTCGCCGGGCATGCGCATGTTGGCCACGGTGGACTGGATCACCTGCATCGCCTGGCCCATGCTCACCCCGGGCGCGAGGTTGAAGCTCAGGTCCATCGTGGTGAACTGGTTTCGATGGGTGATCTGCGAGGGCGCCAGGCCCGACTCCTGACGGGCGAAGGCGCTGATCGGCACCATCTGGCCCTGGTTCGATTTCACGTAGACGCGATTGAGCGCCTCCGGCGTGGCGGTCTGCGCGGGCAGCGCGTTGACCACCACGCTGTACTGGTTGATGTCCGAGTAGATGGTCGACACCCGGCGCTGGCCGAAGGCGTCGTACAGCGCACCGTCGATGGCGCCGATGGACACGCCCAGCCGTGCCGCGATATCGCGGTCGATCACGATGTTCTGGCGCAGGCCGCCCTCCTCCACGTCGCTGCCCACGTCGCGCAGCAGCGGGCTCTTCTTCAGCTCGGTCACCAGCCGCGGCAGCCATTCCTGCAGCGTGGCCAGGTCGTTGCCCTGCAGCGAAACCTGGTATTGCGCGCCCTGGCTGGTGCCGCCACCGCCGCCGCTGGGCAGGTCCTGCACCGCGCGCAGGCGCAGGTGCAGGTCGGGATACTTCGCGGCCTTGGCGCTCAACCGGGCCAGCACGGTGAAGGTGTCGTCGGTGCGGCCTTCGCTGCGCGTCTTCAAGTCGATGTTGAACGAGCCGCTGGCGCCCTGGCGGCTGCTGCCCAGGCGCGTGCCCACGGTGGCCACGTCCGGGTCGGCCAGCAGCATCGCGGTGAGCCGCTCCAGCCGCTGCCGGCTCTCGTCGAACGACACCGTGGCACTGGAGGTGGCGCGGCCCCAGATCAGGCCGGTGTCCTGCTGCGGGAACAGGCCGGTCTTGACCACGGTGAACAGGTAGAAGGTGACGGCAATCAGCGCCAGCGGCGTCAACGCGAACGCCAGCACGTGGCGCAGCGAGAAATCCAGCGCCCGCCGGTACACGCTGAGCATGCCGGCGTGAAATCGGTCCAGTACGTGGCTACGCGCGGACGAAGCTTCGGCGCGCGCGCGATGGCCGCCGAGGAAGCGCCCGCACAGCGCCGGGGTCAGCGTCAGCGAGACCGCTGCCGACACCACGATCGCCGCCACCAGGGTGACCGCAAACTCGTGCATGAACATGCCGGTGATGCCGCCGGCGAACAGCAGCGGGATGAACACCGCGATCAGCGAGGCGGTGATCGAGACGATGGTGAAGCCGATCTCGCGCGCGCCGGTCAGCGTGGCCTGCATGCGGTCCATGCCCTGGTCGATGTGCCGGATGATGTTCTCGATCACCACGATCGCGTCGTCCACCACGAAACCGATCGCGATCACCAGCGCCAGCAGGGTGAGGTTGTTGAGCGTGTAGTCGAGGATGTACATCGCCCCGAACGCGCCGGCCAGCGACAGCGGCACCGCAACAGCGGCGATCAGCGTGGGCGCGAGACGACGCAGGAACAGCGCCATCGTCAGCACCACCATCGCCAGCGAGATCAGCAAGGTGGCCTGCACCTCGTGCAGCGAGGCCCGGATGGTCGGCGTGCCATCGAAGAACGGGGTGAGCCGGGTGCCCGGCTGCAGGAACGAGCGCAGCGTCGGCAGTTGCGCCTTGACCAGGTCCACCGTGGAAATGACGTTGGCGTCGGACTTCTTGTACACGTACATCAGCACCGCCGGCTGACCGCCGAACCAGGCCGCCTGGTAGGCGTCCTCGGTGCCGGTGTAGACATCCGCCACGTCGGCCAGCCGTACCGGCGTGCCGTCGTGACTGACCACCACCAGCTTCGCGAATTCTGCCGCGCTGTGCAGCGAGGTGGTGGCGGCCACCGCCATGCGCGTCTTGCCGTCGCTGAGGAAGCCTTCCGGCGAAGTCACGTTGGCCGCGCGCAACGCGTTGCGCAACTGGTCGGGCGACAGGCCCATCGCATTGAGCGCATGCAGGTTCACGTCGACGCGGATCGCCGGAGTGGAAGCGCCGGCGATCTCCACCGACGACACCCCGGGCAACTGGCGCAGGCGCTGGGCCAGCAGGCTGTCGGCGACGTTGTAGAGATCCCCCGCGGCCTGTGTGTCGGAGGTCAGCGCGAAGGCGATCACGGGATCGTCGTTGGGGTTGGCCTTCTGGTAGCTGGGTGCGCCGTTGAGACCGCTGGGCAGATCCGGCGCAGCCGCGTTGATCGCCGCCTGCACGTCGCGCGCGGCCGAATCCAGGTCGGTGCCGTTGCGGAACATCATGAAGACGAAGGTGCGCCCTTCCGAACTGGATGAGCGCATGGTCTCGATACCCGGCACCTGGCCCAGGTGCCGTTCCAGCGGCGCGGCCACGGTGGAGGCCATGGTGCTGGCATCGGCGCCGGCCTGGCTGGCCTGCACGAAGATCGCCGGGAACTGCATGTTCGGCAGCGCCGACACGCCGAGCAGGAGGTAGCAGATCATGCCACCGACGAACAGGCCGATCGCCAGCAAGGTGGTGCCGATCGGGCGGCGGATGAAGGGGCCGGAGACATTCATGCGGGGAACACGACCGTGATGCAGGCGGCACGAAGCCGGGCGGGATCCAGGCGGATCATCCCACCCTCAACGCACGGACGGCAAAACGGTTGATCGGAACGCCGAAAAAAGCCCCTGCCCGGCATTGCGCGAACAGGGGCAACGGGACAAACGATCGAATCACGCCGTGCGGTCGGCCCGGGCGTGCTCCAGCGCGCGCTGTTCGCGGCGCGCGGCCAGCCAGTCGGAGAAGCGCTCCATGTAGAGGTAGATCACCGGCGTGGTGTACAGGGTCACCAGCTGCGACAGCAGCAGGCCGCCGACGATCGCCACGCCGAGCGGCCGGCGCAGCTCCGAGCCGATGCCGGTGCCCAGCGCCAGCGGCAGCGCGCCGAGCATCGCCGCGGCGGTGGTCATCATGATCGGGCGGAAGCGCAGCAGGCAGGCGCGGCGGATCGCGTCATGCGCGTTGAGTCCGGTGCGGCGCGCCTCGATCGCGAAGTCGATCATCATGATCGCGTTCTTCTTGACGATGCCGATCAAGAGCACGATGCCCACGATGCCGTCCACCGACAGGCTCATGCCGAACATCATCAGCGCCAGCAGCGCGCCCACGCCGGCCGGCGGCAGCGTGGAGATGATCGTCAGCGGGTGGATGTAGCTCTCGTACAGCACGCCCAGCACGATGTAGATCACCACGATCGCGGCCAGCAGCAACAGCACCTCGTCGCCCAGCGAGGAGTTGAACTCGGCAGCCTTGCCGATGAACTGGCCGCGCACCTGCGGCGGAAAGTTCAGCTCCGCGTTGATCTGGTGGATCGCCGACACCGCGTCGGACAGCGAGTAGCCCGGCGCCACGTTGAACGACAGCGTCACCGCCGGCAATTGCTGCTGGTGGCTGACCACCAGCGGCGCGCTGGTGACCTCGGCACTGGCCAGCGAGGACAGCGGAATGGTGCCGCCGCCGCCCAGCGCGATGCCGATGTTGCCGGTGTTGCCGATGCCGCTGGGCGTGGCCGAGTTGCTCGACTTCACCTGGCCGAAGCTGGTGGCGTTGCTGCCGGTCAGCGCGCCGGAGCCGTTGCCGCGCACGGTGAGCTTGTTGAGCAGGTCGGTGCTGTTGCGGAACTCCGGCGCCACCTCCAGCACCACGCGGTACTGGTTGAGCTGGGTGAAGATGGTGGAGATCTGGCGCTGGCCAAAGGCGTCGTACAAGGTGTCGTCGATGGTCTGCACCGGCACGCCCATCCGGCTCGCCTTCTCGCGGTCGATGGTCAACTTGAGCGCGTTGCCGCGGTTGGCGAGATTGTTGCTGACGTCGGCCAGCTCCGGGCGCTGGCGCATCGCGCGGGTCATCTGGTCGGCGTACTTGGCCAGCTCGACCGAGTTCACCTCGGACAGCGCGTACTGGTATTCGGTGGCCGACACGGTGCTGTCCAGGGTCACGTCCTGCACCGGCTTCAGGTACAGCGCCACGCCCGGGATGTCGGCCACGCTCTGCTGCAGTCGCGGCAGCAGCTCGTCCAGGCCGTCGCGGTCGCCGCGATCCTTCAGCACGATGCTGAGCTGGCCCTGGTTCAAGGTCGGGTTGATCGTGCCGGCGCCGATGAAGGCTGCCACGCCGGCCACCGCCGGATCCTTGCGCAGCGCCTCGGCCACCGCCTTGGTGCGCTGCTCCATCGCGGGAAAAGCGATGTTGTCGTCCGCCTGCACCACGCCGGTGATCAGGCCGGTGTCCTGCTCGGGCAACAGGCCCTTGGGGATGGCGATGTACAGGAACACGGTGAGCACCACCGCGGCACCGGCCACCAGCATGGTCAGGCGCTGGTGGTCGAGCACCCAGTCCAGCGACTGCTCGTACAGGTGCACGCTGCGCGCCCACACGGTGCGCTTGCCGGCGGCGGCGTGGCGCTCGTGCGCGTCGTCACCCTCGGGCAACTGGTCGGGCTTGAGCAGGTAGGCGCACATCATCGGTGTCAGGGTCAGCGACACCAGCATCGAGATCGCCACCGCGATGGTCAGCACCCAGGCGAATTCGTGGAACAGCCGGCCGGTGACGCCGGGCATCAACAGCAGCGGCAGGAACACCGCCACCAGCGACACGGTCAGCGACAGCACGGTGAAGCCGATCTCCTTCGCGCCGATCTCGGCCGCCTCCTTGCCGCTCTTGCCCTGCTCGATGTAGCGCACGATGTTCTCGATCATCACGATCGCATCGTCCACCACGAAGCCGGTGGCCACGGTGAGCGCCATCAGCGAGAGGTTGTCCAGCGACATGCCGGTGAAACTCATCACCCCGAACGTGCCCAGCAGCGACAGCGGCACCGCGGTGGCCGGGATGATGGTGGCCCACAGCCGGCGCAGGAACACGAAGATCACGCCCACCACCAGGAACACGGTGAGGATCAGGGTGAACTCCACGTCGTGCACCGAGGCGCGGATGGTCACCGTGCGGTCGGCGAACACGTCCAGGTGCACGTCGGCCGGCAGCGCGTTGCGCAGTTCGGGCAGGATGCGGCGGATCTGCTCCACCGTCTGCACGATGTTGGCGCCGGGCTGGCGGCGCACGTCCAGCAGCACCGCCGGCTTGCCGTTGGCCCACGCGGCGAGCTGGTCGTTCTCCACGCCGTCGACCACCTTGGCCACGTCGGACAGGCGCACCGGCGAGTTGTTCTTGTAGCTGATGATGGTGTTCTTGTACTGCCCGGCATCGGCCAACTGGTCGTTGGTGCCGATCGAGTAGCTCTGCGTCTTGCCGTTCAGCGTGCCCTTGGGCGCGTTGACGTTGGCCTGGGTCAGTGCGCTGCGCACGTCCTCCATGGTCAGGCCGAGGTTGGCCAGCTGCGCCGGGTTGACCTGGATGCGCACGGCCGGGCGCACGTTGCCGGCGATCGAGACCAGGCCCACGCCCTGCACCTGCGACAGCTTCTGCGCCAGGATCGAGTCGGCCAGATCGTTGACGTCGCGCAGCGGGCGACTGTCCGATTGCAGGGACAAGGTGAGGATCGGCGCGTCGGCCGGGTTGACCCGGTTGTACACCGGCGGGTACGGCAGGTTGCCCGGCAGCGTACCCTTGGCCTGGTTGATCGCCGCCTGCACGTCCTGCGCGGCGATGTCGATGTCGCGATCCATGTTGAACTGCAGCACGATCGTCGACAGGCCGGCCGAGGAGTCCGAGCTCATCATGCTAAGCCCGGAAATCTGCCCCAGGTTGCGCTCCAGCGGCGTGGTGATCAGCGTCGCCATCGTGGTGGCGCTGGCCCCCGGATACTGCGTGGTCACCACCAGGCTGGGCGCCTCGATCTCCGGCAACGCCGACACCGGCAGTTGGCGGAAGCCTAGGATGCCGAGCAGCAGCACTGCCACCATCAGCAGCGAGGTGGCGATCGGGCGGCGAATGAAGAGGGTGGAGAAGCCCATGACTATCCGTGACGAAGTGGAGCGGCAACTGCCGCGTTCGAGACGCGCGCCAGCCCGCGGCAGTGCCGCGGGATCACGCCGACATCAGTGGCGACCGCGGCCACCCTTGTTGTCCTGCTTGGACTTCTGCAGTTCCGCCGCGGTGGGCGCGGCCGGCACTTCGCCCGGCTTGAGCGGATTGACCTTGCTGCCGGGCTTGAGCCGGAACTGGCCTTCGGTGACCACCTTGTCGCCGACCTTGAGCCCGCTGCCGATCATCACGTGGCTGTCGCCCACCTCGCCGGCCACCACGATCGACTGCATCTTGACCGTGTTGTCGCCCTGCACCAGATAGACATAGTCCCCGTCCGGCCCGCGCTGCACGCCCTGCGAGGGGATCACCAGGCCACCGTCGACGGTGTTCACCAGCAGCCGCACGTTGACGAACTGGCCCGGCCACAGCTCGTTGTGGTCGTTGCCGAACTCGGACTTCAGGCGGAAGGTACCGGTGCTGGTGTCGATCTGGTTGTCGATCACCTTGAGCACGCCGCCGGTGGCGATCGGATGGGCGTCGACGCGGTCCAGCGCGGTGACTTCCAGCGGCTTGCCGCCCTGCGCCGCACTGCGCACCATGTCCAGGTTCTGCTCCGGCAGGGTGAACATGACGTTGATCGGGTGCAGCTGGGTCAGCGTGACGATCGCGCTGGAGGTGGTCACCACGTTGCCCGGGTCGACCGCGCGGATGCCGGCCAGGCCGTCGATCGGCGAGCGGATCTCGGTGTAATCGAGCTGCACCTTGGCGTCGCGCACCGCCGCCTCGTCGGCCGCCACCGCCGCCTCGTACTGGGCCACGGTGTTCTTCTGCGTAACCTGGTCGATCTTGGCCACGTACTGGCTGTACTGGGGATCCTGCGTGCGCGCGTAGTTGCTGCGTGCGGTGGCCAGCAGCGACTGGTCCTGCTTGCGCCGGCTGACGGCCTGGTCGTAGCTGGCCTGGAAGGTGCGCGGGTCGATGCGTGCGAGCACCTGCCCCTTCGTCACCGGCTGGCCCTCGGTGAAGTCGATGCTGAGCAGCCGGCCGGACACCTGCGGGATCACCGTCACCGTGTTGAGCGCCTGCACCGTGCCCAGCGCGGTCAGGTACACCGGCACGTTCTGCTTGGCCACCGGCACCACGGTCACCGGCACCGGCGGCGTGTCACCGCCCCTGCCGTTGGCGCCCTTCGCCGCGCCATCGCCCGGCTTGTGCAACATGCGGACGCCGACCACGGCGATCACCACCACCGCCAGCACGATCAACGCGATCTTCCAAAAACGCGACATGTAGAACTCCTGGATTGAACCGGGGCGAGCCGCCCGGGGAGGGCGGTTGCCGCAGGCGCCACGTGGGCAGACGCGCCCCCATGGTCAAAGCATAGGTGCACCGGAACCGCTTTGAACAATGCCGGTAGACAGGGGTGGAGCATGACCGATGGCAGGGTGGCACCCCGCCGCAAGGCAGACCGGGCCGGGTGCAGAACGTTCCAGGCGCCGCATCGGCATACAGGGGATCCGGCCACCCTGAAACTTGTCGGGCGCTTCGTTTATAATACGGGACTGGTCGCCAGCGCCCCGAGGGCGCGATCCGGATACCGGCAGCAGGGGTTGGGGTGCATCGAGGTTCTCGATCCTGGCGGCTGCGGTGGTTTAGCGATTCCGGCGTGACGGTACAGGCAACAAGGCGGCCCAAGCCCGCCCACTGAAAGGAGTACGTGCGTGAGCGGTCCCCTTAGCAAATCCGACCAGGGCTTCCTGCGTCAGTTCTCGCTGACCATCGGCGGGTTGATGGTCCTTACCGTGATCCTTGTGCTGTCCGCGCTGGCGATCAACAACAGCGAACCCAAGGAAACCAACCCGAACCACCCGGCCACGGTCGCCGCGCGAATCGCCCCCGCCGGTGCCGTCTACGCCGGCGACACCGGTCGCGCCGCCATGCAGGCTGCCGCCGACGCCGCGGCCAAGGCCGCCGCCTCCCAAGTGGCCTACGGCGGCACCACCGACGGCAAGGAAATCTACGACCACCTGTGCACCAGCTGCCACACCGCCGGCATCGCCGGCGCGCCGAAGCTGGGCGACAAGGCCATGTGGGGCCCACGCATCAAGCAGGGCATCGACGTGCTGGTCAAGCACGCGATCGACGGCTACCACGGCCCCGACGGCAACTTCATGCCACCCAAGGGCGGCAACCCGGCGCTCACCGACGAGCAGGTCACCGCCGCCGTGCACTGGATCGTCGATCAGGCGAAGTAGTTCGCCTGATCCAACAAGCTTTCTCCAAACGCCGCCCTTGGGGCGGCGTTTTCGTTTGTCCCCCTGCTTGCCAGGGGAGGTTGGCGACCGAAGGGAGTCCTTCAGGTGAGGGGGCGCGCCGTGTGACGAAGATCAAGAGCACCCCACCCCAACCCTCCCCTGCTGCGCAGGGGAGGGAGCAACGCCGAAACCGCTCAATCGGCATGCGTGTCGATCCATCGCTGCGCAAACCCCTGCAGCTCCGGAAAGAACGCTTCGAAACTCTGCTGCAGCGCCGCCTCGTGCTGGCGAAGCACCGGCAAAGTGGAATCCAGCGGGTTGGCGCGCGTAAGCCGCTCGCCGATTCCGGCCAGCGCCCGGCCAAGCACCGCGCGGTCGGCGTAGCCGGCGGGCAAGTCGTTGGCCTCCATGTAGCCGCGGAACCGTCGCAGCGCGGGTGTCAGCAAGGCGTCGCGCCGTTGCAGCAGCTCGCGCAGACGCCACGAATACTCCGCCAGCGGCTGCGCGCCCCAACGCGAAAAATCCCGCGCGAGCAAATGATCGAACCACATGTCGAGCAGGATGCCGGCGTAGCGCCGATACGGCGGCGGCAGTTGCGCCTTGGCGGCCAGCACGGCGGGGTGGGCGTCGGTGTAGACGTCGATGGCGCGATGCAGGCGGATGCCGCGGATCACCCGCGGCGGAAAGCGTACCGGGTCGGGCTGGCCGTGCACGAAATCGCCGAGCATGCCGCCCAGTTGCAGCGCCTCGTCATCGCCGGCCAGCAGAACATGCGCCAGATGGTTCATCCGCGCGGGCAGCGGATCGGCGTCGCGGTTATGATCTTGGGCATGAATCCCGCCTCGTTACCTGCCGACCCTGCCGGCTTTCCGGACGTTGCCGCCAGTTTCGTGCTGACCGGCCCGGTCGGCAAGCTGGAAACCGCCACCGACGTCGCCGACCCCGATGGCGCGCGCCGCGGCGTGGCGGTGATCTGCCACCCGCTGACCAGCGAGGGCGGCAGCATGCACAACAAGGTGGTGACCATGGCCGAACGCGCGCTGCGCGAGTCGGGGCTGGACACCGTGCGCTTCAACTTCCGCGAGGCCGGCAACTCCGAGGGCAGCTTCGACAAGGGTCGCGGCGAACGCGATGACCTGGCTGCCGTGGTCGCCTGGGTGCGTCGCGTGCGCCCGGACGATGCGCTGTGGCTGGCCGGTTTCTCGTTCGGCAGCGGCGTGAGCATCGCCCAGGCGGTGCCGCTGCATGCCGATGCGCTGATCAGCATCGCGCCACCGGTGGGCCGGTACGGGCTCGACACGATCGCGCTGCCGACCTGCCCCTGGCTGGTCGTGCAGGGCGAGGCCGACGAAGTGGTCGAACCACAGGCCGTGTTCGACTGGATCGCCGGCATGGAGCACCCGCCCGAACTGGTGCGCATGCCCGACACCAGCCACTTCTTCCATCGCCGCCTGATGGATCTGCGCGGCGCGATCAAGCACGCCGTGCGCGACTGGCTGCCACCGACACGCCAGGCCTGATTCGCGCCATGACCGAAGCACCGTTGCTCGCGCCCAGCGCGCGTTACGCCGAAGGCGTGGCCGCCCACCGCTGGGAGTCGGACCCCGCCCAACTGGCGCTGCTGGGCGAATTCGATCGCATGCACGCGGCGCTGTGCGCCGAACCGGCCGTCGAAGGCGGCTTGTTTGGCCGACTGAAATCGCTGCTGGGCAACGAGACACCAGCGGGCGTGCCGGGGCTGTACCTGTGGGGCCGCGTCGGCCGCGGCAAGACTTTCCTGATGGACCTGTTTGCCGCCAGCCTGCCGCACGGCGTGGTGCTGCGGCGGCACTTCCACCGCTTTATGGGCGAGGTGCACGACAGCCTGCGTGCGCTGGGCGAGCGGCAGAACCCGCTGGTGGAGGTCGCCGCCGGCATCGCCGCACGCTGCCGTGTGCTGTGCCTGGACGAGTTCCTGGTCAACGACATCGGCGACGCGATGATCCTGGCCAACCTGCTCGACGCGCTGTTCGAACGCGGCGTGAGCCTGGTGACCACCTCCAACACCGCGCCGTCGAACCTGTACAAGGACGGCCTGCAGCGCGCCCGCTTCCTGCCCGCGATCGCGCTGATCGAGCAGCACTGCCACGTCGTCGAGATGGCATCCGCGCACGACTGGCGCCTGCGCGCGCTGACCCAGGCGCCGGTCTATCTCACTCCGCCCGGTCCCGAATCGCATCGTGCGCTGGAGCGCATCTACGCCAGCCAGGCCCGCGGCGCGATCGAACTCGACGGTACGCTGCACATCAACGGCCGCGGCATCCCGTTCGTCAAGCGTGCCGACGACATCATCTGGTTCGAGTTCGCCGCGCTGTGCGAAGGCCCGCGCGCGGTGGCCGACTACATCGCGCTGGCCAAGGCCGGCCCGGCGGTGATCGTCGCCAACGTGCCGCAGTTCACCATCTACAGCGAAGATGCGGCGAAGCGCTTCGTGCAACTGGTCGACGAGTTCTACGACCGGCGCGTGAAGCTGGTGCTCTCCGCTGCCGCAGCGATCACCGAGCTCTACGACGGTGAGCGCCTGCGCGCCGAATTCGGCCGCACCGAATCGCGGCTGATCGAGATGCAGAGCGAGGAATACCTGGCGCTGGAGCACCGGCCCGAATGAACTGCTACCGTGCCGACTGAGGATCACTGCCGGAGCCACCCATGCCCCACCCGCTTGCCGTCGTGCTGCTGCTGGCTGCCACCGGTCTGCCGCCCGGCCAGGATTTCAGCACGCGCGTGACGCAGGGTCGGCTGGCCGAGGCCGCCGCCGGCGGACCTGCCTACCAGAAGCAGCTGTGGGAGCGGATCACCGCCCCCACCACCGCCGCGCTGAAGAGCTGCATCGCCCGCCATGCACCGGCCGACAAGTCGCCGTTCACCCTGGTCGCCGACATCCTGGCCGACGGCCAGCCGATCCGGATCGAGGTGCTGCCGCCCACGCCTGTGGCTACCTGCATGGCCGGCCAGTTCGCCGGCTGGACGCTGCCGCCGCCCCCGGCCACGCCAGCGCCTTATCCGATCGAGATCGACTTCAGCATCGTGCCCTGAGCCGGCACGCCGGGCGCTACGCCCCTGACGTCGCCTGGTGCGCCAGCTGGAAGCGGCGGTGGTGGATCAGCAGACCGCTGAAGTAGACGATGTAGTAGCCGACCAGCAGGCCGATCACCAGCATGGTCAGCGGGCTGGCGGCATAACCCATCGAGGACCCCGCATACGCCGCCCCGGCCGATGCCTGCTGCATTTGCGGCCAGAGCACCATGAACCGCCACGCCAGTCGCCCCAGCAGCAGCACGGTGAGCAGGCCGCCGATCCAGGGGTTCGGTACGTAGCAGTCGCCTTTGCGCGGATCGACCTCGAAGCGGGTCAGGTGCAGGCCGAACAGGCCGAGCGCCGCGCCGATCAGCACGCCGCCGAACAGGCCCTCGGCCAGCGCCACATGATGGAAGCCGCTCAACGCCAGCAGTCCGCCGATGAACGCAAAAACCGCGACACGAAAGATCATCCGCCCGCGCCGGATCGGCTGGCGCCCGAATTGGCGGCTGACGCGGCGCCACACGATCAGGCCGATGATCGGCAGCATGATCAGGTAGCTGGTCAGATGAACAGGCATGCGTCAACTCCGTGCAGCGAGGCAGAACCAGCCTAGCGGGGATCGGATCGGGCGGCGACTGACATTCGTCACCTCCTCATCATGCACAGTCGCTACGACGCAGCCGACTCGAAAAACATCAGGTACACCAGCCGACCATTCTCCATGGCATCGCCGAACGCCTCGCCGGCGGTGTGCCACAGCCACGGCCGCAGCAGCACGAGGCGGTTGAAGCGCATCGGCACGCGCATGGTCAGCTCCCACTTCGAATCGTCGTTGCTGTCCCGCTCGATGATGTCGCGGTACATCTCCTGTCCCGACGCATAGCCCAGTGCGGCCAGTTCGGCGGCATTGATCGGCGCGCGATCGGTGTGGGTGCGGCGATGGCGGAAGAACTCGGTGCCGCCGCTGCAATCCTCCGGCCGGCTCAGGTAGAGAATGCCCGACCAGTGCGCGCCGCTGTCGATGTGCACCCTGGCGCGGCCCGTGTCCTGCGCCAGGGTGATGCGGAACTTGGCGTGCGACTGCGGCGGGGAGATCGCCTTCAACGGCTCGCCCACCAGCCTGGACACCTGCTGCGCCAGGGCGCCGATTTCGATGCGTTCCAGCGAATTGCGGCCGGGGAACGCGCCATCCTGCGCCGGGTAGGTCAGCCGCAGCGCGGCGTCGCGCAGTTCCTGCGCGTTGGAGAGGAAATCGTCGACGATGATCAGCGAGGTGGGCATGGCGCGGGAATGGCCGGAATGATGGCGCGATGGGCTACTTCGCCTTGCCCTGGTTGGCCACCGCGGCCATCTTCGCCGCGATCGCGTCGGCGTCGCCCAGGTAGTAATGGCGCAGCGGCTTCAGCTCGTCATCGAACTCGTACACCAGCGGCACGCCGTTGGGAATGTTGAGCTCGACGATCGCCTCGTCGGAGATGCCATCCAGGTACTTCACCAGCGCGCGCAGCGAATTGCCGTGCGCGGCCACCAGCACGCGCTGGCCGGCCCTGATCGCCGGCGCCAGCACCTGGTGCCAGTACGGCAGCACGCGCGCCACGGTGTCTTTCAGGCATTCAGTGTCGGGGATGTCTTTCGGGTCGAGCGTGGCGTAGCGGGGGTCGTGCACCGATTCGTTCTTGTCGCGATCCAGCGGCGGCGGCGGCACGTCGTAGCTGCGCCGCCAGATCTTCACCTGGGCCTCGCCGTACTTCGCCGCGGTCTCGGCCTTGTTCAGACCGGTGAGGCCGCCGTAGTGGCGCTCGTTGAGGCGCCAGTCGGTGACCACCGGCAGCCACATCAGATCCATCGCATCCTGCACGCCCCACAGCGTGCGCACCGCGCGCTTGAGCACCGAGGTGTGCGCCACATCGAAGCTGTAGCCGCCCTCGGTCAGCAGGCGGCCCGCCTCGCGCGCCTCGGCCATGCCCTGCTCGGTGAGGTCGACGTCGGCCCAGCCGCTGAAACGGTTGTCGAGGTTCCACTGCGATTGGCCGTGGCGGATCAAAACGAGCTTGTGCATGGGTGCGCTCAACAAACGGGATGAACCGTGAATGGTGCAGTGCGGCCCCGGCAGCGTCAAATCCGCACCCTGCCACAGGTCATGCCAAACCTTTGCCGCCGCTGCGGCATCCTAAGGATTCCCACTGCTCACGGAGGCCACCATGCGCCGTATCTCGACAATTCTTCTGCTCTGCACGTTCGCGCTGCTGCCCCTGCTGGCGGCGGCCGGCGATAACGACATCGACAAGGTCAACGGCGCGGTGCGCGTCGAGGCGGGCCAGCAGGCCGGCGATGTCAGCTCGGTCAACGGCGCGGTCCGCATCGGCGACGGCGCCACCGTGCGCGAGGCGAGCACGGTCAATGGCTCGGTGGAACTCGGTGATCGGGCCCAGGCCACCTCGGTGGACACCGTCAACGGCTCGATCACGCTGGGCGAAGCCACCAAGGTCAGCGGCGACGTGACCGCGGTCAACGGCAGCATCCGCCTGGCGCGCGGCGCCGAGATCGGCGGCAAGCTGGGCAACGTCAACGGCGCGATCGTACTGAAAGCCGCCCACGTCGCCGGCGGCCTGTCCACGGTGAGCGGCGACATCACCGTGGGCGAAAACTCGCGCGTCGAGGGCGGCATCCTGGTCGACAAGCAGCACGGCTGGTTCAACTTCAACAGCCGCAAGCCGGTGGTGGTGATCGGCCCGCACGCCGTGGTGCAGGGCACGCTGGAGTTCCGCCGCGAGGTGGAACTGAAAGTCAGCGACAGCGCCACGATCGGTCCGGTCAAGGGCGCCACGGTAGAGAAGTTCAGCGGGGCCACACCGTAAGGGCCTTTGCAGGAGCGCACCCTGTGCGCGATGCTCTTCGTCACGTGACGAAAGGCATCGCGCACAGGGTGCGCTCCTACAATTTGTGCGGTGCCTACAGCCAGTCGCGCGGCTTGAGGTAATCGCCCAGCCTCGCTTCGGCGGAGCCGGCCTCGGGTTCGTAGGCGTACTCGAAGCGCACGCGCGGCGGCAGGCTCATCAGGATCGACTCGGTGCGCCCGCCCGACTGCAGGCCGAACAGGGTGCCGCGGTCGTAGACCAGGTTGAACTCCACGTAGCGGCCGCGCCGGTACAGCTGGAACTCGCGCTCGCGCTCGCCGTACGGCACGTCCTTGCGACGCTCGACGATCGGCAGGTAGGCGTCGAGGAAACCCTGGCCGACATCGCGCGTGAACGCGAAGCAGCGCTCGAAGCCGCCCTCGTTCATGTCGTCGTAGAACAACCCGCCGACGCCGCGCGTTTCGGCACGATGTTTCAGGTAGAAGTACTCGTCGCACCACTTCTTGTAGCGCGGGTAGACATCCGCGCCATACGGCTGGCACAGCTCACGGGCCACCGTGTGCCAGTGGCGCACGTCCTCGTCCACCGGATAGAACGGGGTGAGGTCGAAGCCGCCGCCGAACCACCACACCGGCTCCACGCCTTCCTTGCTGGCCTCGAAGTAACGCACGTTGGCGTGCGTGGTCGGCACGTGCGGGTTCTTCGGATGCAGCACCAGCGACACGCCGGTGGCGATGAAGCTGCCGCCGGCCAGCTCGGGCCGGTGCGCGGTGGCGCTGGGCGGCAGCTGGTGGCCGTGCACACGCGAGAAGTTCACCCCGGCCTGCTCGAACACCGCGCCATCGCGCAGCACGCGGGTGCGCCCGCCGCCACCCGCCGCGCGGGTCCATGCGTCCTCGACGAAGCGCGCGCCGCCGTCGGCCTGCTCGATCGCCGCACAGATGCGGTCCTGCAGTTCGCGCAGGAAGGTTTCGGCAAGATCGGCTTGTTCGCTCATCGTCTGGCTCATCGTCTGGATGGCGCCAAGCTTAGCAAGCACCCGCGCGCGACCGGCTGCGGCGCCGCGCCGCGCCGCCCTGATCCAGCGCAACTCAGCTGATGCGTGCGGCCATGCGCGTGTGGCCGATCAACCGCGCCCAGCGCATGCCGATGTCGATCCACATCAGGTAACTGGCCTCGAGCACCAGCTGCCCGACATAGCGCGCCCGCCGCGGCAGCGCCGGCTCGGCGGCGATCGCGGTGCCGTCGAAGCCGAGCCGCCGCGCCAGCAGCAGGCAGCGCGCGAGGTGGTAGCGGCTGGTTACCAGTGCCACCGGCGGCAGGCTTCCCTGTTCCTGCAGCAGGCGGCGCGCGTAGCGCAGGTTCTCCAGCGAGTCGACCGAATCCTGTTCCAGTTCCACGCGCACATCGCCAGCCAGCTCGTGCTGGCGCAGCCAGGCCGCGCCGGCGGCGGCCTCGCTCAGCTGGCTGCCGCTGCAACCGCCGAGCAGCAGCAGGTGGTCGGTCTGTTGCTGCCGCGCCAGGATCAGCGCACGCTGCAGGCGCTGCCGGTAATCGTCGCCGGGCGCATCGTGTTCGAGCCGGCGGCCGAACACCAGCACGGTCATCCGCCGCGGCGGCATCACCGAACTGCGCGTGGCGATACGCCACACATGAACGAGATAACCCAGCCAGACGAGGCCGGCGCTCAGCACCACGACCAGCGCGGTGACTATCGCCGCGTGCAGCACGTCGGCGTCACGCAGGTATTTCGAGGGCTTTCGCGGGGCAGACACGAGGCGTTGCCGGTGCAGGGGGACAGCACAGCTTAACGGCGTGCGGCGTTCGCGGCATGTTCATGCCGCGCCGGCCACGATCGGGCTCGGCCGATGGTTGCAGGCTAGGCAAGCTGCAGGGCGACCGCTAGGCTTTCGCGATGCCTCATGTGATGACACCTCTCGCGGTCACTGCGCATACCGCCACTTCGGCGCTCGGCCGCGGCCTCGCCGCCCAGCTCGACGCGCTGCAGCACGCACGCAGCGGCCTGCGCCCGAACGATTTCAGCAGTGCGCCGCTGGCATGCTGGATCGGCCGCGTCGATGGCCTGGAGACCGCCGCCCTGCCCGCCGCGCTCGCTGCCTGGGACTGCCGCAACAACCGGCTGGCCTGGCTTGGCCTGAACCAGGACGGCTTCCTCGACCGCGTGCGGGCGGCACGCGCGCGCTACGGCGCGGATCGCGTGGCGCTGCTGCTGGGCACCTCCACCGCCAGCATCGGCGCCACCGAGGAGGCGTATCGGCGGCTCGACGCGGACGGCGGTTTCCCCGACGACATGCTGCGCCCGGCGATCCACGCGCCGCATTCGCTGGCCGCCTTCGTGGCCGCGGCGCTGGCACTGGAAGGGCCGTGCCTGACCGTCTCCACCGCCTGCTCGTCCAGCGCCAAGGTGTTCGCCAGCGCCGAACGGATGCTGCGGCTGGGCCTGATCGACGCGGCCGTGGTCGGCGGCGTGGATACCTTGTGCGACAGCGTGCTGTTCGGCTTCAACGCGCTGGAACTGGTCTCGCCCGAACCGTGCCGCCCGTTCGACGCGGCGCGCAACGGCATCTCGATCGGCGAGGCGGCCGGCTTCGCGCTGCTGGAGCGCATCGACGCCGCGCCAGACGCGCCGCGCCTGCTCGGCTACGGCGAGGCCAGCGACGCGCACCACATGTCCACGCCGCACCCGCAAGGCCTCGGCGCGGAGCTGGCGCTGCACGACGCGCTCGCGCGCGCCAGACTCGCTCCCGCGCAGGTCGGCTACATCAACCTGCACGGCACCGCCAGCCACAAGAACGACGAAGTGGAAGCGGCGCTGGTCGCGCGCGCGTTCCCGGCCACCACGCGGGCCAGCTCGACCAAAGGTTTCACCGGCCACACGCTGGGTGCCGCGGGCATCGTCGAGGCGACCATGGCGCTGCAGGCGATCGAACACGGCCTGGTGCCCGGCAACCTCGGCGGCGACACGCCCGACCCGGCCTGCGGCGCGCAGTTCGCCTGGCGCAACGAGGAGCGGCACATCGACGTGGCGCTCAGCAACTCGTTCGGCTTCGGTGGCAACAACGCCTGCCTGGCCTTCGCCCGCGCGGGGTTCGCCGCATGAGCGGTTTGCGCGTGCACGTCGAGGGCATCGGCCTGTGGTCGCCGCAGCTGGCCGACTTCGCCGCCTTGCGCAGCCTGCTCGGCGGGCAGACGCCCGCACCGCCGCCGGCGCGCCCCGCCGCGGCCACGCTGCCGCCGAACGAACGCCGGCGCGCACCGGACAGCGTGCTGCTGGCGATCGAGGTGGCCGGCCAGGCGGTCGCGATGAGCGGCCGCGACGCGGCCACGCTGGCGTGCGTGTTCACCTCCTCGCACGGCGACCAGCCGATCACCGATTACATGTGCGCCACGCTGGCGCGCGCACCGGCCGAGCTGTCGCCGATTCGCTTCCACAACTCGGTGCACAACGCCGCCGTCGGCTACTGGACCATCGCCACCGGCTGCCACGCGCCGTCCACCGCGATCGCCGCGCAGGCGGCCAGCTTCGGCGCCGGCCTGCTCGAAGCGGCCAGCCAGGTGCTGGCCGATCAGCGGCCGGTGCTGCTGGTATGCAGTGACGGCGCCGGCAGCGGGCCGCTGGGCGAAGTCACCGGCTGCATCCAGCCGTTCGGTTGCGCGCTGGTATTGGCGCCCGCGGCGGGCGCGGCCACGCTGGCCCGGCTCGACCTGCAGCTGGCCCCGGCGCAGCCCGACGATGCCCTGCCCGAGCCACTGGCCAGCTGGCGCCGGAGCAATCCATCGGCCAGCAGCCTCGCCCTGCTCGCCTTGCTGGCCGGTGATGCGGGATCATGCCGGCTGGCTGCCGCCCCCGCGCTGGGATTGCAGATCGCCATGGAGAAGGTCGCGTGAACACATCCGCCGCACGCTGGTGCGTATTGATTCCCTGCCTCAACGAAGAGGCGGCGATCCGCGCCGTGATCGAATCCGTACTCGCGTTGAACGTGCCGGTGATCGTGATCGACGACGGCTCGGACGACCGCACGCCGGAGATCGTCGCCAGCCTGCCGGTGACGCTGCTGCGCCACGAGCGACGCTGCGGCAAGGGCGAGGCGCTGCGCCAGGGCTTTCGCGAGGCGCTGCGCCGCGGCTACGACGCCGTGCTGACGATGGACGGCGACGGCCAGCATCTGGCCAGCGACATCCCGCGCATCGTCGCCGCCGCCGCGCGTTATCCACAACACATCGTGATCGGCGCGCGGCTGCTGGACAAGGCGCAACAACCGAAAGGCCGCCGCCGCGCCAACGCGGTCGCCGACTGGGGCATCTCGTGGGCCTGTGCCCAGCCGGTGGCAGACACCCAGAGCGGCCAGCGCTGGTATCCGCGCGAAGCGATGGAACTGGTCGAGCTGACCGCGGAAAACTTCGTGTTCGAGGCCGCCATCCTGATCGCCGCCTCGCGCGAGAAGAAACTCGGCATCGTCTCGGTGCCGATCGCCTCGCGCTACCACGGCGCGTTCCGCCCCAGCCACCTGAAACCGGTGCGCGACGTCACCCGCATCACCACCTACACGATCGGCCGGGTGATCCACTACGGCGACATCATCGCCAGCTATCGGCGCTCGCGGGCGCGCCCGCAGGTGGTCGAAGCCGCGCTGCCGGCGGCGTAGAGCTCAGTCCGGCAGCAACGCCTGACCGAGCTGGCGCAAGGCATCGGGGTTGAGCAGTTCCAGTTCGCGACCCTCGATGCGGATCAGGTTCTGGCTGCGGAAGCGGCTCAGCACGCGGCTCACCGTTTCGGCGGCCAGGCGCAGGTAGTTGGCGATGTCGCCGCGCGACATGCTGAGGTGGAAGCGCGTGGAGGAGAAACCGCGCGCGGCATAGCGTCCGGCGAGATCCATCAGGAACGCCGCCATGCGCTCGTCCGCGCTGTGGTCGCCGGCCAGCAGGCTGGCGCTGCCCAGTTCCTTGCTCAACAGGCGGAACAGGTGCTTCTGCACCGCCGGGATGCGCGAGGCCAGCGCGCTCATCGCGGGGAACGAAAAACGGCAGAAGAACGAGGTATCCAGCGCCACCGCGTCGCACGGGAAATGCTCGGGATAGATCGCGTTGAGGCCGATCACCTCGCCGGGCAGATAGAAGCCCAGCACCTGCTCGCGGCCTTCCTTGTCCACCATGCGGGTTTTGACGGTGCCGCTGCGCACCGCGAAAATCGCGCGAAACGGATCGCCGGTGCGGAAGATGTGCTCGCCGGCACGGAACGGCCCGACGTGCTCGACCAGGCATTGCAGCTCGGCCAGCTCGGGCTTGTTGTAGCCGGCGGCGATGCAGGCGCTGGAAAACGCGCAAGTGCCGCAGAAATGCGTCTCGTCGCCGTCGTCGGCAATCGGATTGGGCGGCTCGGGCAGGCGCCCTGCCGGGTGCTTGGAATCCATGATGCGATCGGGTTGCCTGGTCGGGGCTGCGTGGATCAGATCACGCGCGAGTAGCGCGCCGCCTGTGCCTTGTCGTCGAGATAGGCGTCGAAGCACATGGCGATGATACGCAACAGCAGCCGGCCCCGCGAGGTCACCCGCAGTGCGCGCGGGTCGTCTTCCACCAGTCCGTCGGCCACCAGCGGCGCCAGGCGCTCGCGGCCGCGCGTGAAATATTCGTCGAACAGCAGCCGATGGCGTTCGCCGAACTGCTGCTTGTCGACCACGCCGTGGCACATCAGCTCACCGATCAGCTCGCGCCGGATCAGGTCGTCCTCGTCCAGCTCCAGCCCGCGCGCCACCGGCAGCCGGCCGGCGTCCAGCGCTCCGTAATAGCCCATCAGGTCGCGCGCGTTCTGGCTGTAGCTGTCGCCGATGCGGCCGATCGCGCTGACGCCCAGCCCCACGATGTCGCACTGGCCGTGGGTCGAATAGCCCTGGAAATTGCGTTGCAGCGTGCCGGCGCGCTGCGCCAGCACCAGCTCGTCAGTAGCCTTGGCGAAGTGATCCATGCCGACGTAAACGTAACCGGCCGCCGACAGCTGCGCCACCGCGCGGCCGAACAGGGCCAGTCGCGTGGCGGCATCGGGCAGGTCGGCTGCGGCGATTTGCCGCTGCGCCTTGAACATCTCCGGCAGGTGCGCGTAGCCGTAGACGGCCACGCGATCCGGGTCGAGCGACACCACCTGCTCCAGCGTGCGGCTGAAACCGTCGACGGTCTGCAGCGGCAGGCCGTAGATCAGGTCCACGCTGGTCGAGCGGAACCACGACTTGCGCGCCGCATCGAGCACCTCGCGGGTCTGCTCGAAACTCTGGATGCGGTTGACCGCCTCCTGCACCTTCGGGTCGAAGTCCTGGATGCCCACCGAGATGCGGTTGAAGCCCAGCTCGCCCAGGCCATGCACGTAGGCGCCGTCGGCAAAACGCGGGTCGATCTCGATGCCGAATTCGCGATCCGCCGAACGGCTGAAGCTGAAATGCCGCGCCAGCGACTCCAGCAGCTCGCCCATCTGGCGGATGTCGAGGAAGTTCGGCGTGCCGCCGCCGAAGTGCAGCTGGCGCACCGGACGGTCGCGGTCGAACAGCGGCGCGATCAGCTCGATCTCGCGGTACAGCCGTTCAAGGTAGCGGTCGGCCTGGCTGTGGTCGCGCGTGATGATGCGGTTGCAGCCGCAGTAGAAGCACGGACTCATGCAGAACGGCACGTGCACGTACAGCGACAGCGGGCGCGGGATCGGCTCCTCGTTGGAGGCGCGGATCACGCCGCGCAGCACGGTTTCGTCGAAATCGGGCTTGAACTGCGGCGCGGTCGGATAACTGGTGTAGCGCGGACCGGCCACGTCGTAACGGGCGATCAGCGCGGGGGCGAATTCGGGAGGTTCGATGGGAGTGGCCATGGAGGCGAGTCTGTCCACCGCCCCGCCCGCCCGCCTTGATCCGGGTCAATCCGTCGAAGGTCGCGTCAACCTGCCGCAGCGTTTTTGATGCAGGGAATGGGAAATAGGGAATCGGGAATAGGGAATCGGGAATAGGGAATCGGGAATAGGGAATCGGGAATCGGGAATCGGGAATCGGGAATCGGGAATCGGGGAAACATGCACGCCGAGGTGCTCTCGCTGGCGAAAGGCTTCACACGCAGGCATCGCCCGTCCTCGGTGAAGCGCTTGGCTCGCGCGGCGTATCAACGGGCATGATGCTCTATTCCCTATTCCCTATTCCCTATTCCCGATTCCCTATTCCCTATTCCCCATTCCCCATTCCCGGCCCTTCAGCGCCCGAGCGGCTCGACCTGCTGCTCGATGGAGCCGAAGATCGAGGCGCCGGCGGCGTCGGTGATGTCGATCTTCAGGCGGTCGCCGAACTTGAGGAACGGGGTGGACGGCTTGCCGTCGCGCAGGGTTTCCACCGTGCGCTGCTCGGCCAGGCAGGAGGCGCCCTTGCCGGTGTCCTGATTCGCGATGGTGCCGGAGCCGACGATGGTGCCGGCGGTGAGCGGGCGCGTCTTCGCCACGTGGGCGACCAGCTGGGCGAACGAAAACTGCATGTCCACGCCGCACTCGGCCTCGCCGAACCACTTGTCGTTGAGCCAGGTGCGCATCGGCAGGTGCAGCTTGTCGCCGGCCCAGGCCTCGCCCAGTTCGTCCGGCGTCGCCAGCACCGGCGACAGCGCCGAGCGCGGCTTGCTCTGCAGGAAGCCGAAGCCCTTGGCCAGCTCGCCGGGGATCAGGCCGCGCAGGCTGACGTCGTTGATCAGGCCGACCAGCTGGATGTGTTCCGACGCCTGCGCCGGCGTCACCGCCATCGGCACGTCGTCGGTGACCACGACCACCTCGGCTTCGAGGTCGATGCCGAAATCCTCGCTGGGCACCACCACCGGGTCACGCGGGCCGAGGAAGCCGGCACTGGTGGCCTGGTACATCAGCGGATCGGTGTAGAACGAGGCCGGCACCTCGGCGCCGCGCGCTTTGCGCACGCGCTCGACGTGCGGCAGGTAGGCCGAACCGTCGACGAACTCGTAGGCACGCGGCAGCGGCGAAGCCAAAGCGTGGACGTCGAGCGCGAACGCACCGGCGGCATCGCCCGCGTTCAACTGATCCGACAGCGCGTTCAACCGCGGCGCCGCGTTCGACCAGTCGTCCAGCGCCGCCTGCAGCGTCGGCGCAATGCCGTCTGCCTTCACCGCGCGGGAAAGGTCGCGGCTGACCACCACCAGCGTGCCGTCGCGGCCGCCTTCCTTGAGAGTTCCGAGTTTCATCGTGCTGCCTTGTATGCGTGTCGTGGATGGATCGCCGTCACGGCGCGAAGTGCTTGGCGATGCCCTGCCAGCATTCGTAGTAGTTCCGCTGCAACTGCGGCGCGTCCAGCGCCTGTTGCGTGGGGCGGATCACCTTGCGCGTCTCGAACATGAAAGCCATGGTGCCAGTGATCACGTCGGCCCTGGACAGGTCGGCGTTCGTTGCCTTCTCGAAGGTGGCCGCATCCGGGCCGTGCGCGCTCATGCAGTTGTGCAGCGAAGCGCCGCCGGGCACGAAGCCTTCGGCCTTGGCGTCGTACACGCCGGCAATCAGGCCCATGAACTCGCTGGCCACGTTGCGGTGGAACCACGGCGGGCGGAACGTGTGCTGCGCCACCAGCCAGCGCGGCGGGAAGATCGCGAAATCCACGTTGGCGGTGCCGGCGGTGTCGCTGGGCGAGGTGAGCACGGTGAAGATCGACGGATCGGGGTGGTCGACGCTGATCGAGCCGATCGCGTTGAAGCGGCGCAGGTCGTACTTGTACGGCGCGTAGTTGCCGTGCCAGCCGACCACGTCCAGCGGCGAGTGACCGATCTTTGCGCTCCACAGCGCGCCCTGGAACTTCGCCACCAGCTCGAATGCGCCCTCGACGTCCTCGTACGCCGCCACCGGGGTGAGGAAATCGCGCGCATTGGCCAGACAGTTCGAACCGATCGGGCCGAGGTCCGGCAGGCGCAGCAGCGCGCCGAAGTTCTCGCAGACGTAGCCGCGCGCCTCACCGTCGAGCAGGTCGACGCGGAACCGCACGCCGCGCGGAATCACCGCGATCTCCTGCGGCTCGATCTCGATCACGCCCAGCTCGGTGGCCAGCCGCAGCCGCCCCTGTTGCGGCACGATCAGCAGTTCGCCGTCGGCGTCGTAGAAGAAGCGCCCCTGCATCGAGCGATTGGCCGCGTACAGATGGATGCCGATGCCCGCCTGCTCCGCCGGCCCGCCATTGCCGGCCTGGGTGACCAGGCCGTCGATGAAATCCGTCGCTTCCGCCGGCAGCGGCAGCGGATCCCAGCGCAACTGGTTCGGTGTGGCCGGCGCCTCGTCGAAGCGGTTGTGGAAGGTGGCATGCGCCAGTGGTGCGAACGGCTGGTGCACCGCCGCCGGACGGATGCGGTACAGCCAGCTGCGCCGGTTCGCGTGCCGGGGCGCGGTGAACGCGGTGCCGGAAAGCTGCTCGGCGTAGAGGCCGTGGGCCACACGCTGGGGCGAGTTCTGGCCCACGGGCAGCGTGCCCTTGATCGCCTCGCTGGCGAATTCGTTGGCGAAGCCGGATTGGTAACCGTTGTTGTTCATGACCAACCTGTCTGTGCACGAGCTCTTGAAAGCCCCTCTCCCTTGGGAGAGGGGTTGGGGTGAGGGTACGCCTTTGAGCGAGAACCCCACTTTCACCAAAACCCTCTACAACTTCCTTTCCGCAGCAAAGCCCAGCAGCGCCTCCAGCACCGCTTCCCTCTGTACCAGCACCTCGTTGTCCCAGAACCGCAAAACCCTCGACCCTTGCCGCTCCAGAAACCGCGTGCGCTCAAGGTCCACTTCATCGCCGTGTTGTGAACCATCCAGCTCCACGACCAGCTTCAGTGACTCACAGTAGAAATCGACGATGTACGGCGGGATCGGATGCTGGCGGCGGAACTTCCAACCGTTCAGACGTCCGCTACGCAGGTGGTACCACAACTCGCGCTCGGCGTCGGTCTGGTGCTGGCGCAGATCTCGGGCGTAGGCGCGTATTCTCGTGGGGAGTGGAGGCTTGGTTCCCTGGGTCATCGTTGGCTTCCTGCCTTTGATCGTCGCTCCCCTCTCGCTCTCGGGGAGGGGCCCGGGGCGAGGGTTTGGTCCGGAGCCATCAACTTCGCGCTCCGACCGTACCCTCACCCCAACCCCTCTCCCGAAGGGAGAGGGGCTTCAAGAGCTTACAAAACCCCGCGCTTCATCTGATCCCGCTCGATGCTCTCGAACAGCGCCTGGAAATTGCCCTCGCCGAAGCCTTCGTTGCCCTTGCGCTGGATGATCTCGAAGAAGATCGGGCCGATGCAGTTCTGGGTGAAGATCTGCAGCAGCAGGCGCTTTTTCGTCTCCTGGTCGGCGTCGATCAGGATCTTGTTCTTTGCCAGCCGCGGCACGTCCTCGCCGTGGTTGGGGATGCGCACGTCGATCACCTCGAAATAGGTGTCGGGCGTGTCGAGGAATTCCACGCCCGCCGCGCGCATCTTTTCCACCGTGGTGTAGATGTCGTCGGTGAAGCAGGCGATGTGCTGGATGCCTTCGCCGTGGTAGGCGTCGAGGTATTCGTTGATCTGGCTCTTCGGGTCGTTCGACTCGTTGAGCGGGATGCGCACGATGCCGTCCGGCGCGGTCATCGCCTTGGAGACCAGGCCGGTCTTGGCGCCCTTGATGTCGAAGTAGCGGATCTCGCGGAAGTTGAACAGCTTCTCGTAGTAGTCCGACCACTTCTGCATGTTGCCGAAATGCAGGTTGTGGGTGAGGTGGTCGATGAAGGTGAGGCCAAAACCGGTCGGGTTCTGATCGGCGCCTTCGATCGCCACGTAGTCGGCGTCGTAGATGCTGCCCGCGTCGCCGTAGCGGTCGACCAGGTACAGCATGCAGTCGCCGATGCCCTTGATCACCGGCGCGTTGACCGCCTTGCTGGCTTCCTTGTGCGTAACCTGCTCGCCGCCGTTGCCCAGCACGGCTTGCAGCACCTGCGTGCCGGGCTTGCGGAAGCGGATGGCGAAGCCGCAGGCGCAGGGGCCATGGGCCTTGGCGAAATCCGCGGCGAAGGAATCGGGGTCCTCGTTGACCAGGAAGTTCACGCCGTTCTGCCGGTACACGGTGATCGGCCGCGACTTGTGCTTCAGCACCGCGGTGAAGCCCATCTGCTTGAACAGCGCGTGCAGCTCCCCGGCGCGACCGGCGGGCGCGGCGAACTCGACGAACTCGAAGCCGTCGATCCCCATCGGGTTGTCGAACGTGCTGACTTGCATGCCAAGGTTGGGCTGGGCGTTCATGGCGCTCTCCTGCTACGCGTTAATGGCTAAGCTGGTGTCATTGAATAGTCCGCACAAGGATGTGCGGGCTCTTGCGAAGGATTCGCATAAGGAATCTTATAGTTACAACTGAAACCAATTGCAAGGAGCTCGCCCCATGTCCTCCCGCCACAAGAGCGCCCCGGCCAGCGCCGAGCATGCACCGTTGCAACTGGAGCATTTCCTGCCGTACCGGCTGTCGATCCTGTCCAACACGATCAGCCAGACGATTGCCGACGACTACCAGAGCCGCTACGACCTCTCGGTGACGGAGTGGCGGGTGATGGCGGTGCTGGCGCGCTTCGAGGGGTTGTCCGCGCGCGAGGTGGCCGAGCGCACGGCGATGGACAAGGTGGCGGTAAGCCGTGCACTGGCGCGCCTGGTCGCCGCCGGCCGGGTCGATCGCAGCACCCACGACAACGACAAGCGCCGCTCGGTGCTCAAGCTCAGCGCCGCCGGCTGGATCATCCACGACGACGTCGCCCCGATGGCCCGCGCCCGCGAACGCGAAGTGCTGGCCAGACTCGATGTCGAGGAGCGCCAGTGGCTGGTGCGGATACTGGACAAGCTGCTGGCCGCGGACGGCTGACCGACCGCCCGCGGCGCAGCGCAAGCATGCTCACGCCGCCGCGGGATCCTGCGCGGAGCCCAACAACTGGCGCAGCATGTACGGCAGGATGCCGCCGTGACGGTAATAGGCCGCTTCGGCGGGCGTGTCGATGCGCACGATGGCGTCGAACACGCGCTCCTTGCCCTGCGCGTCGGTGGCTTTCACCTGCACGTTGTGCGGTGGCGCTTCGCGGCCGGCGAGGCCGGCGATCTCGAAGATCTCCTCGCCGGACAGGCCCAGCGTGTCGGCGTTCTGGCCCTCCTGGAACTGCAGCGGCAGCACGCCCATGCCGATCAGGTTGGAGCGGTGGATGCGCTCGTAGGACTGCGCGATCACCGCGCGCACACCGAGCAGCGCGGTGCCCTTGGCCGCCCAGTCGCGCGACGAACCGGAGCCGTATTCCTTGCCGGCCAGGATCACCAGCGGCGTGCCGGCGGTGAGGTAGTTGACCGAGGCGTCGAAGATCGTTCCCACCGGGCCACCGGGCCGGGTGAAGTCGCGGGTGAAACCGCCCTCGGTGCCCGGCGCCAGCTGATTGCGCAGGCGGATATTGGCGAAGGTGCCGCGGATCATCACCTCGTGGTTGCCGCGGCGCGAACCGTAGGAATTGAAATCCTTGCGCGCCACGCCGTGTTCGGTGAGGTACTTGCCCGCCGGCGAATCGACCTTGATCGCGCCGGCCGGACTGATGTGGTCGGTGGTCACCGAATCGCCCAGCCGGGCCAGCACGCGCGCGCCGCGGATGTCGGTCAACGGCGCCGGCTCGCGCCCCACGCCATCGAAATACGGCGGCTGGCGCACATAGGTGGAATCGGCATCCCACTGGAAGGCGTTCCCCCCGGGCACCCTGAGGCTGCGCCAGTTGTCGTCGCCGGCGAACACGTCGGCATAACCCTTGGCGAACATGTCGGCCTTCACGCAGGCGTCGATGACCTCCTGGATCTCGCGGTTCGAGGGCCAGATGTCGCGCAGGTATACCGGCTTGCCGTCGCTGCCGGTGCCCAGCGGGTCCGTGAGCAGGTTGGTGTGCATCGTGCCCACCAGCGCATAGGCCACCACCAGCAGCGGCGAGGCCAGGAAGTTCATCTGCGACTGCGGATGGATGCGCCCTTCGAAATTGCGATTGCCCGAGAGCACCGAACACACGTTGAGGTCGTGCTCGGCCACCGCCGCGGCGACCTCCGGAATCAACGGGCCGGAGTTGCCGATGCAGGTAGTACAGCCGTAGCCGACCAGGTTGAAGCCAAGCTGGTCCAGGTACGAGGTGAGTCCGGCCCGGTCGTAGTAGTCGGTGACCACGCGCGAGCCCGGCGCCAGCGAGGTCTTGACCCAGGGCTTGCGGCGCAGGCCCTTCTCGACCGCACGCCTGGCCAGCAGGCCGGCGCCGATCATCACCAGCGGGTTGGACGTATTCGTGCACGAGGTGATGGCGGCGATGACCACATGCCCGTTGTCCAGCCGGGCATTGCCGCCGTCGCCCAGGGCCAGTTCCACCGGCGCGTGCGGCCAGTCGTGGTCGATGTCGCAGTGGCCGGGGGCATGCGGTGCGTCGCTGGCGCTGCCGCGCACGATCGACACCGGGTCGCTGGCGGGGAACGATTCGTCGATGGCCTCGTCCAGCCGACCCTGGATCGCCTTCTCGTAGGGCTGCCCGCCGAGCAGCGCGCCGACGGCGTCGGGCGCGATCCGCAGCGGAATGCGATCCTGCGGTCGCTTGGGTCCGGCAATGGATGGCTCCAGCGTGCCCAGATCCAGTTCGAGCGTCTGCGAGTACTCGGCTTCGTGCGCAGGGTCGTGCCACAGGCCCTGCGCCTTGGCATAGGCCTCGACCAGGCGCACCTGATGCTCGGGACGGCCGGTCAGGCGCAGATAGGCCAGGGTTTCCTCGTCGATCGGGAAGATCGCGCAGGTGGCGCCGTATTCCGGACTCATGTTGCCCAGCGTGGCGCGATTGGCCAGCGGGATGCGGGCCACGCCCGGTCCGTAGAAGTCGACGAACTTGCCGACCACGCCGGTTTTGCGCAACAGCTCGGCGACGGTGAGCACCAGGTCGGTGGCGGTGGTGCCGGGCGGAAACTCGCCGGTCAGCTTGATGCCGACCACCTGCGGAATCAGCATGCTCATCGGCTGTCCCAGCATGGCCGCCTCGGCCTCGATGCCGCCCACGCCCCAGCCCAGCACGCCCAACCCGTTGACCATCGGCGTGTGCGAGTCGGTGCCGACCAGCGTATCGGGGTAGGCCAGCATGCCGTCGGGCCCGTTGCGGGTGAACACCACGCGCGAGAGGTACTCCAGGTTGACCTGGTGGCAGATGCCGGTATCCGGCGGCACCACCTTGAAGTTGCCGAACGCCTGCTGTGCCCAGCGCAGCAGTTGGTAGCGCTCCACGTTGCGCTCGAACTCGAGCTGCGCATTGATGGAAAAGGCGTCACTCTCGCCGAACGCATCGACGATGACGGAGTGGTCGATCACCAGTTCGCTGGGCACCAGCGGGTTGATCTGCTGCGGATCGCCGCCCAGCGCGATGATCGCGTCGCGCATCGCCACCAGATCCACCACGCACGGCACGCCGGTGAAATCCTGCATCAGCACGCGCGCCGGCGTGTACTGCACTTCCTGCTGCCCGGTGGCCCGGGGCTGCCAGTCCGCCAGCGACTGGATCTGCTCGCGGGTGACCAGATGGCCATCCTCGTTGCGCAACAGGTTCTCCAGCAGCACCTTGAGGCTGTAGGGCAGCCGATGCGCGGTCTTGATCCGATCGAGCCGGTAAATCTGGTAGCCGGTCCCGTCGACCGTCAATGTGTCGCGCGTGCCGAAGCTGTCGCTGCTCATGAAAATCTCCTCGTCGAGTCTGGAACATGCCGCCCGTCCGTTCGCCTGTCCGGCGATCCGCGCGGGCGGTTATCGAAACGCCAGGTACAAGCTGGTGAACACGCCGATGGCCATCAGCGCCATGCAGGCCAGGTCGGCCGCGATCAGGGCCGCGAAGACCACGTCCATGTTGTTGCGCGGATACACGGTGGCCGGCTCGTTGATCTCGTCGAGCGAGCGGATGCAGGCCAGCCAGTTGCTGCCGTCGATATTCATCGCGCACGAGCCGCACACGCCTTCGCGGCACGAGCGGCGGAAGCTCAGCGTGGGGTCGATCTCGTTCTTGATCTTGATCAGCGCATCGAGCAGCATCGGCCCGCACTTGTCGCGGCCGATGGCGTGGGTGTCGATGCGTGGGTTGCGCCCCGACTCGGGGTCGTAGCGGTACACCTGCAGGTGCTGCACCCGAGTGGCGCCCGGGGGCTCGGGCCAGCTCACGCCCGCCTCGATGCGCGAAGCCGGCGGGGTATCCGAATTGCGCGGCACCGGAAAGCGTTTCGGGCGGCGCCAGCGCGAGACCTGCTTGGAGCTCTTGATGAACACCGGACATCCCCATGCTGAGGGCCGGAAAACTCCTTGGCGGCGACGGCGCCATCGCACCGGCTCACCGCGGCCCGCCTGGCAGCGAAGCTCGATTATTAGTGGAGGCGGCGTGAAACGCGGGTAAAGGAGGCTCGCCGCCCGCGACTACCGCACCCCGTGCATCAGCCGATTCACCAGCGGTGCGATGGCCAGCAGCAGCACACCGGCACCGAGCAGCAGCCAGAAGCTGAAAGTGAAGCCGTCAAGGGCGGCGCTGGCGGTGAGGCCATGGCTGCCGGTGATGCGGCTGGCGAACAGGCCGGAGAGGTTGCCGCCGACTGCCAGCGACAGGAACCAGCCGCCCATCGCGAAGCCCACCAGCTTCGGCGGCGCCAGCTTGGTCACCATCGACAGGCCGATCGGCGACAGGCACAGCTCGCCCAGGGTCTGCATCACGTAGCACAGCACCAGCGGCCAGAACGGGATCAGTCCGTTCGCGCCCAGCAGACGTGACAGCGCGTACACCAGCACCAGGAAACCCAGCGCGTTGAAGATCAGACCGAAGCCGAACTTGCGCGGGATCGACGGCTCGCGCCGGCGCTTGTCCAGCCACGCCCACACCAGCGCCACCAGCGGCGCGAACACGATGATGGCCAGCGGGCTCACCGACTGGAACCAGCCCACCGGGAACGTCCAGCCGCCGAACAGGCGCCGGTCCACCAGGTTTTCGGCGAGGAAATTGAAGGTGGTGCCGAGCTGGTAGTAGAACATCCAGAACAGCACGTTGAAGGCGAAGATGATCAGCATCGCGATCACCCGGTGCGTCTGCACCCGGCCGTGCCGCGCCGCTTCCGTCAACAGCATCGCCGCCACCACCACGAACAACGCGCCGAGCACCCACTGCAGGCCGCGCGCGCCAATGCCCGAGAGCAGCCAGTACACCACCGGCACCGCGGCCAGCGCGCCGGCCACCACCCACAGCACGCGCCAGCGGCTTTCCGCGCCGTGCGCGGGCCGGCCCACGCCCCTGAGCTGGCGCCGGCCGAACCAGAACCACAGCAGGCTCAGCAGCATGCCCACGCCGGCCGTGACGAACACCAGCCGGTAGTTCTGCTGCAGCGGGGTGTCGGTGAAATGCGCGGCCATCCAGCCGGTGAGCAATGGCGCGATCAGCGCGCCGGCATTGATGCCCATGTAAAACAGGGTGAAGCCGCGGTCGCGACGCGGGTCATCAGGCGCGTAGAGCTGGCCGACCATCGAGGAGATGTTCGGCTTGAACAGGCCGTCCCCGACGATCACCAGCGCCAGCCCCAGCAGCAGCATCACGCGCTCGGGCAGCGCCAGCACGAACAGGCCGGCCGCCATCACCGCCGCGCCGAGCAGGATCGTGCGCTGGTAGCCGATCAGCTTGTCCGCCACCCAGCCGCCGAAGATGCCGGTGCCGTAGATCAGCGCGGTGTACGAACCGAAGATCGCGCTGGCCCACGCCTGGCCCGAACTGTCGCCGTGATAGAACTCGGCCACGATGTACAACGCCAGCGCCCAGCTCACGCTATAGAACGCGAAGCGCTCCCAGAACTCGGTCATGAACAGCATCCACAGCGGTCGCGGATGCCCGAGCAGTTGCGGGTAATCGGGTGTCGAGACGACGTCGGCGCTGCCAGTCTGGCTCATGCATGTCCTTCATCGGCATGCGAGAGGCAGCCGCAAGCGGCCAGATGTAACCGGGCGCCTGGCATGGCGTCAATGGCTGGGAAGCGGGGAATAGGGAATGGGGAATAGGGAATCGGAAGAGCGGCGCGACGCTGTCGCTTTGCCTATTCCCTATTCCCTACTCCCTATTCCCGGCCCTCAGCGCACTCCATGCATCAGCTTGTTGATCAACGGCGCGATCAGGAACAGCAGCACGCCGCCGCCGAGCAGGATCCAGAAGCCGGAGGTGTAGCCGGACAGGGCGGATTCGACGGTCATGCCGGTGTCGCCGCTGACGTGGGCAGCGAACAGGCCGGCGAGGTTGTTGCCGATCGCGGTGGACAGGAACCAGCCGCCCATGCCCAGCCCGACCAGCCGCACCGGCGCCAGCTTGGTCACCATCGACAGGCCGATCGGCGACAGGCACAGCTCGCCGGCGGTCTGCAGCACGTAGCACAGCACCAGCGTCCACAGCGGGATCATGCCGTTGTCGCCGACCAGGCTGGACAGCGCATACATCAGCACCGCGAAGCCCAGCGCGTTGCCGATCAGGCCCAGGCCGAACTTGCGCGGGATCGACGGCTCGATGCGGCGCTTGTCCAGCCAGCCCCAGGCCAGCGCGATCAGCGGCGCCAGTATCACGATCGCCACCGGATTGACCGACTGGAACCAGCCGACCGGGAACATCCAGCCGCCCAAGTCGCGATCGACGATGTGCTGCGCCAGGAAGTTGAACGAGCTGCCGGCCTGCTCGAAGAACATCCAGAACAGTACGTTGAAGGTGAAGATGATCAGCATCGCGATCACCCGCTGGATCTGCACGGCGCCGGTGCGGATCGCCTCGATCACCAGCATCACGCCCACGCCGATGAACAGCGCAGTGAGCAACCATTGCAGCATCACTGCGCCGGCGCGATCCATCAGCAGGTAGACCAGCGGGATCGCCAGCAGCACGCCGATCGCCACGTACACCACGCGCATCGGGTTGGCGATCTCCGCCGCCGGCTTGCCCACCGGACCGAGCTGACGCCGACCGAACCAGAACCACACCAGGCTGATCAGCATGCCCACACCCGACGCGGCGAACACCACGTGGTAGTTGTCCTGCTGCGGCGTGCCGAACACCTGCTCGGCCAGGTAGCTGGTCAGGATCGGCGCGATCAGCGCGCCGGCGTTGATGCCCATGTAGAACAGCGTGAAGCCGCGGTCGCGGCGCGAGTCGCCCGGCGCGTACAGCTGGCCCACCATCGAGGAGATGTTCGGCTTGAACAAGCCGTTGCCGACGATGATCGTGGCCAGGCCCAGCATGAAGATCTCGCGCTGCGGCACCATCACCATGAACAGGCCGGCAGCCATCACCACCGCGCCCAGCAGGATCGAGCGCTGGTAGCCGATGATCTTGTCCGCGACATAGCCGCCGAACACCGCCGTGGCGTAGACCAGCGCCAGGTAGGCGCCGTAGGTGCGGCTGGCGTCCGCCTGGCCGGCTTCGTCGCCGCTCCAGAACTGCGCCACGATGTACAACGTGAGCGCCCAGCGCATGCCGTAGAACGCGAAGCGCTCCCAGAACTCCGACATGAACAGCATCCACAGCGGTCGCGGATGGCCAAGCAGTTGCGGGTATTCCGGCAGCGGCGCGGCCGTGGAGTTGCTCGTCGTCATGAAGTTTCCGTGGGAGTGAAGCGCCGGCGGCGGCGGCCGTGGTCGCAAGATATTGCGCCGAAGATGTAACCGGCCCACGCCGCGCCGTCAACCCGCGGCGCGTTGACGCGCCCGCAGGTCGGCCACGCTTCGTCGCGGCGGAAGTCCACCGGCGTCGCGGCCCATGCACCCGGATAACGGCACGACGTCACGCCAACGGAACGCCTGAAGCGCTCCACGCGGTTGAAAGCGTCAGGTGCCCAGCTCGGTGCGCACGTCCAGCAGTTCGGGGAAGAACTCCAGGTCCAGCGCCTTCTTCAGGAAGCTCACCCCGGACGAGCCGCCGGTGCCGCGGCGATGGCCGATGATGCGTTCGACGGTCTTCATGTGGCGGAAGCGCCACAGCTGGAAGCTCTCCTCCACGTCCACCAGCTGCTCGCACAGATGGTATTCCGGCCAGAACTCCGCGCGCCCCTCGTAGATGCGCTTGAGCACCGGCAGCAGGCCCGCATTGCGGTGGTAGGGCTGGGTCCAGTCGCGATCGAGCAACTCGGCCGGCACCGCGTGGCCGCGGCGCGACAGGTAGCGCAGGAACTCGTCGTACAGGCTGGGCGCCTCCAGCACCGCGCGCAGCTCGGCCTGCGCGGCCGGGTGGTGCGCGAACACCTTGAGCATGGCGGCATTCTTGTTGCCCAGGGTGAACTCGATCTTGCGGTACTGCAGTGACTGGAAACCCGACGACGGGCCCAGCACGCCGCGAAACTCCAGGTACTCCGACGGGGTGAGCGTCTCCAGCACCGCCCATTGCTCGAACAGCTGCCGCTGCACCTGCTTCACCCGCGCGAGGATCTTCAGGCAGGCATCGACGTCGTCGCGCTTCAGATGCGCCACCGCGGCGGTGAGCTCGTGCAGCATCAACTTCATCCACAACTCGGCCACGTGGTGCTGCACGATGAACAGCATCTCGTCGTGGTGCGGCGGGTCGCTCAACGGCCGCTGCGCCGACAGCAAGGTGTCCAGATGCAGGTATCCGCCGTAGGTGATCTGCCCGTTGAGGTCGGTCTGGATGCCCGCTTCGAGATCGCGCTGGTTGTCGCTCATGGTGTTCCGCCGTGTCATCGGAAACGGGCATGGTAACGGTTGGGGCGACGCATGAACCTTGATCCAGGACAGGGGCGCGCCGCCGGTAGGAGCGCACCCTGTGCGCGATGCCTTTAAGGCAGGGATTCGGGATTCGCAAAGGCATCGTGCACAGGGTGCGTTTACAAGGGTTTCGGGCTTCGGAACCGCTCTTCCATACCGCCACGCATGCTGCACTGTACCTTGCAGTGCAGCATGCCCGCCTGTTATCAAGCGCGGTCTTGCGCAGTCGTTTGCGGCCCGGTCGCAACCGGCGGAACACGCGCCACCAGGTTTTTCTCTGTACTCACTCCGGAGCGAGTCGTGACCATCGCCGCCAAGTTTGAAATCGAATACCTGCAGTACCTCGATGCCGAAGGCAAGGAAGTCCGCAAGGATCTTCCCGAGTTCGCCAAGGACCTCGACCACATGGTCGAGCTGTACAAGCTGATGCTGTCCACCCGCGTGTTCGACGCCAAGTCGATCGCGTTGCAGCGTACCGGCAAGCTCGGCACCTATGCCAGCTGCCTCGGCCACGAAGCCGCCCACGTCGGCATCGGCAGCGCGATGAAGCCGGAAGACGTGTATGCACCCAGCTACCGCGAATACGGCGCCCAGCTCTATCGCGGCGTGCAGCCGCGCGAGGTGTACATGTACTGGGGCGGCGACGAACGCGGCAACGACTACCAGAAGGAACCGGCGCGCCACGACTTCGCGTGGAGCGTGCCGATCGCCACGCAGTGCCTGCATGCGGCCGGCAGCGCGCTCGCGTTCAAGATCCGCGGCGAGAAGCGCGTGGCGGTGTGCACCATCGGCGACGGCGGCTCGTCCAAGGGCGACTTCTACGGAGCCATCAACATGGCCGGCGCGCGCGACCTGCCGCTGGTGGCGGTGATCGTCAACAATCAGTGGGCCATCTCGGTGCCGCGCAAGATCCAGTCCGGTGCAAAGACACTGGCGCAGAAGGGCATCGCGGCGGGCCTTTATTCGATCCAGGTAGACGGCAACGACATCATCGCCGTACGCAAGGCGATGGAAGACGCACTGGAACGCGCCCGCAACGGTGAAGGCGGCAGCGTGCTGGAGCTGGTCACCTACCGCCTGGGCGACCACACCACCGCCGACGACGCGCGCCGCTACCGCGGCAAGGACGAAGTGGACGAAGCCTGGGCCAAGGAGCCGATGAAGCGGCTGCGCAACTGGCTGGTGAAGAAGAAGGTATGGGACGACGCGAAGGAAGAAGCCTGGAAGGCCGAGTGCGACGAGTGGATGGACAACGAGGTGAACGCCTACCTCGAAACCAAGACCCAGCCGGTATCGGCAATGTTCGACTACATCTTCGCCGAGATCCCCGCCGACCTCGCCAAACAGCGCGACGCCGTCGTCGCACGCGAAAACAAGGATCACTGAGTCATGGCACAGATCACTCTCATCGAAGCAGTCACCCAGGCGCTCGCCTACGAAATGACGCACGACGACTCGGTCGTGGTGCTGGGCGAGGACGTGGGCGTCAACGGCGGCGTGTTCCGCGCCACCCAGGGCCTGCAGGAAAAGTTCGGCGAGTGGCGCGTGATCGACACGCCGCTGGACGAAATGACCATCGCCGGCGTCACCGTCGGCATGGCCGTGCAGGGCATGAAGCCGGTGGCCGAAGCGCAGTTCGAGGGCTTCATCTACCCGATGATGGAGCACATCGCCTGCCACGCGGCGCGCATGCGCAACCGCACCCGCGGCCGTCTGACCGTGCCGGCCGTGTGGCGCGCGCCGTGGGGCGGCGGCATCCGCGCGCCGGAGCATCACTCCGAGGCGAACGAACACCTGTTCACCAACATCCCCGGTTTGCGCGTGGTGCTGCCCTCCTCGCCGGCGCGTGCCTACGGCCTGCTGCTGGCGGCGATCCGCGATCCCGACCCGGTGATCTTCTTCGAGCCCAAGCGCATCTACCGCCAGTACAAGGAAGAGGTGCCCGACGACGGCGAGGCGCTGCCGCTGGACGTGTGTTTCGTGCTGCGCGACGGCACTGACGTGACCATCGTGACCTGGGGTGCGCAGGTGAAGGAGTCGCTGGAAGCGGCCGACGAACTCGCCAAGCAGGGCATCAGCGCCGAAGTCATCGACGTGGCCACGCTGACCCCGCTGGACTTCGACACCATTGCCGAGTCGGTACAGAAGACCGGCCGCTGCGTGATCGTGCACGAAGCACCCAAGACCGCCGGCTTCGGCGCCGAAATCGCCGCGCGCGTGGCGGAGGAATGCCTGTACGACCTGCTCGCCCCGGTCGAGCGCGTCACCGGCCCGGACACCCACATCCCGCTGTTCCGCCTGGAAATGAAATACCTGCCGAGCGTGGAACGCGTGGTCGACGCGGCCAAGCGCACGTTGGCGGTCAGCTGAGCTGATCGCCGGGAATCGGGAATAGAGAACAGGCAAAGCCAAAGCGCCATGCCGGCCCGCTCTTCCGATTCCCCATTCCCAATTCCCTATTCCCGGACAAAAAAATGGCTGACATCAAGACGTTCTATCTCCCCGACCTCGGCGAAGGCCTGCCCGACGCGACCGTGGTCGAGTGGCACGTGAAGGTGGGCGACAACATCAAGCTCGACGCGCCGCTGTGCTCGATGGAAACCGCCAAGGCGGTGGTCGACGTGCCCTCGCCGTACACCGGCAAGGTCACCAAGCTCTACGGCGCGCCCGGCGACATCATCGAGACGGGCGCCGCGCTGGCCGATTTCGAGCCCGACCCGAACGCCAAGCAGCGCGCCGAAGCCGAAGCCACCGGCCATCATCACGGCCCGAAGAAAACCGAAGCTGCGCCGGCGCCGGCGCCTGCACCGGCAGCCGCTACCGCCGACCGCGAGGACGAAGGCACCGTGGTCGGCGCGATGGTCAGCGGCAACACCGTGCACGTCGAGCAGGCCGCCAGCATCGGCGGCGTCAAGGCGGTGCCGGCGGTGCGCGCACTGGCGAAGAAGCTCAAGGTCGACCTGGCCCGCGTGCGCCCCAGCGGCGCCGACGGCGTGGTGACCATGAAGGACGTCAAGGACGCCGCCGCGAATGGCACTGCCGCGCTCGGTGCCGCCCCCGTCCGCGCAGTTCCCGCTTCGGCCGGCCGTCACCTGGCGCCGGAGCTGTCGCAGCCGGAACCGCAGCGTTCGCCGACCTCACTGGCCGGCAAGCCGGTGCGCACCGCGCCGCCGAGCGTCACCGCCAGCGGCCAGCCGGAACAACTGAAGGGCGTGCGTCGCAACATGGCGCGCGTGATGGCCGATGCGCACGCGCAGGTGGTGCCGACCACGCTGGTCGACGATGCCGACCTGCACGCGTGGATCGGCAAGCAGGACATCACCGCGCGCCTGATCCGCGCCATCGTCGCCGCCTGCAAGACGGTGCCGGCGCTGAACGCCTGGTTCGACGGCAAGAACCTCACCCGCACCCTGCACCCGCAGGTGGACATCGGCATCGCGGTCGACACCGACGACGGCCTGTTCGTGCCGGCGCTGCGCAACGCCGACATGCTCGACGCGGCCGGCATCCGCACCGCGATCAAACGCCTGCGCACGCAGGTCGAAGACCGCACGATCCCGGCCTCCGAGCTGTCCGGCTACACCATCAGCCTCAGCAACTTCGGCATGTTTGCCGGGCGCTACGCCACGCCCGTGGTGGTGCCGCCCACCGTCGCCATCATCGGCGCCGGCAAGCTCAGCCATGACGTGGTGGCGGTGATGGGCGGCATCGAAGTGCACCGCCGCATGCCGATCAGCCTCACCTTCGACCACCGCGCCGCCACCGGCGGCGAAGCCGCCCGCTTCCTCAAGGCACTGCTGGACGACCTGTCCCTGCCGAACTGATCCCGGCCGCAGCACAAAGAAGCCCGGGCGTCTCGTGACGCCCGGGCTTTTCTTTTGGGAATCGCCGGCACCGGAATGACCTTCACCAGCTAGTCCTGTAAAAAAAGGCATGAAGCGGCCAACCGCCGCGTAGGGCGGGCACTGCCCGTCGGCTCTTTCGTCCGCGCGCCACGAAGCGGCGGGCAGTGCCCGCCCTACGAGAACACCGCCCCACAAACCGCGTCAGTAGTCGCGCACATCCAGCAACAGGAAACAGCGCGCGCTGTAGTCGCCGCCTTGCGGCCACGCGACGCTGGCAAGCGCCAGCGTGCCGGCCGTCCACAGCTCGTTGTCGAGCAAGGCCTCACAGCGCGAATCGCCATCCTCGGCGTGGCTGTGCACCAGGCGCAGCCAGTGCAGCTCAGGGCTCAGCGCTTCGCGCTTCAAGGCCGCCTCGATCGACGCCAGCGCCTCGGCCGGCATGCTGGCGGCATCCGCGCCGCGTGCGCTGAACGGGCCGATGAACACGTCCCAGGTGCGCACGCCGATGTCCCACGCGGCGATGCGCATGCGGCGGTCGTCGGTGACGTACCAGCACGCGGCCAGCAGCGGATGGAACGCATCGTGCTCGAACGCGCGCAGCGCGTCGCGGCAACCAGCTTCGTCGCCGCCCACGCCGGCGAAGCTCTCCTCGATGTAGCGCTCCTCGCTCAGCACCACGTCGACGTCGAGCCGGCCGGGCTCGCCGGTCGCACCCGCGTGCCAGGCCGCGCGGATCGCCGGAAAGTCGCCGTCGGTGACCAGCCAGCCGTCCTCGTCCGCCTCCAGCTCCACGTCGTGGCGCTCGAACAACTGCAACAGGTATTTCTGCAATGCCGCGCTGTCCATCGTCATGCCTGCAAGGGGGTGGTGTCGTTCGACGGCAGCTCGCGCCAGGTCAGGTACAAGCGCAGGTCGAACTCCAGCTGGTGGTAGTCCGGCAACATGTGCGTGCACAGCTGGTAGAACGCCTTGTTGTGGTCCATCTCTTTCAGGTGCGCCAGCTCGTGCACCACGATCATCTGCAGGAACTCTGGCGCCGCGGCCTTGAACAGGCTGGCCACGCGGATCTCCTTCTTCGCCTTGAGCCGCCCGCCCTGCACGCGCGAGACCGCGGTGTGCAGGCCGAGCGCGTTGCGCAGCACGTCGAGTCGGGCGTCGTACAGCACCTTGTCGATGCCGGGTGCATTCTTCATGTGCTGCTGCTTCAATCCGGCCACGTAGGCGTACAGCGCCCTGTCGCTCTGCACCGCGTGGCGCGCCGGGTAACGCCTGGCCAGGTGCTCGCCCAGGCGCTCCTGCGCGATCAGCGCGCGCACCTTGTCCTGCAACGTGGCGGGGTAAGCCTGGAGATACTTGAGCGCGACCATGCGGCCATTCTCGCACCGCGCCGCCTCGGCCCGGGCGTTTCAGCCCAGCCACCAGCCCAGCCAGGTGGCCGCCAGCACCAGCACCAGGCCCAGCAGCACCGGCCGCGCGAAGTCGCGGTCGCCGTTCAACCGGGCGATCACCGCCTTGGACACGGTGTTGGTGCTCAGCGCGATCAGGATCGGCACCGCCGTGGCCGCCGGTTCGATCTTGCCCGCGGCGGCCAGCGTCGCCACCGACACCGCCGCGGCGTGCGTGTCGGCGAAGCCGGCGATGCCGGTGGCGATGTCCAGGCCGCGGTCGCCCAGCCAGGCGCGCATCGCGGCAGACACCAGCAGCACCGCGGCGATCATCAAACCCAGCCCCAGCGATGCCTTGACGCTGAACACGACGCTGCCCTGCACCGGGTCCGGCGTGCTCAGGCGCAGGCCCCTCCATGTCCACAACGCACCGTAGAGTGTCGCGGTCACGCCGCCGCAGACCAGCGGTACGGCCAGCACGCGCAGCGTCGCCAGGTCGGTGGCCGCAAGCACCGCCGCCATCTGCACGAAGGTGGCCACGGTCGACAGTACCGCCGCCGCCGCCGCCGAGCGCCGCCGCGCCGGCTGGTCACGCGCCTGCGCCGCCATCACGCCGATGGTGGCCACGCTGGAGACGAAGCCGGAGAGCAAGCCGGCCAGCGGCAGACCGACGCGGCTGCCCACCAGCCGCAGCAGCGCGTGGGCGGCGGCGCCGATCGACATGATCAGGATCACGATCAGCCACAGCGCACGGGGATTGATCGCATCGAACGGGCCGAGTTGCCGATCCGGCAGCAGCGGCAGCACCAGCAGCGTGGCGGCGGCCAGCACCAGCAGGTTGTTCAGTTCCTCCGCGGTCAGCACGCCGCGCACGAAGTGGTGCATGGGCTCGCGCGCCGCCAGCAGGATCGTCACCGTGACCGCCAAGCCGGCCGCCAGCGGCGGTTGCCGGATGGCCATGGCGCCCAGCAGCAGGCAGAGCAGCAGGCTGACCTCGGTGGTCAGGCCGCGGTCGCTGCCGGGATCGCGCGCATAGGCGATCGCCAGCAGCCCGGCCACCGCCGCCAACGCCAGCAACAGCACCGTGGTGCCGAAGCTCGCACCAACCGCGCCGAGCAACGCCACCACGGCAAAGGTGCGGATGCCGGCGACCGCGTCGCCGTCGCCACCCTTGCGCCGCTCGCGCTCGGCGCCGATCAGCAGGCCGATGCCCAGCGCCACCGCGAAACCGGTCCAGGAGAAATCGACATCCATGCAGGCGCACCCATGACGCATCAAGGCCGCAGTCCGGCCACGACGCGATCATGCCGGAGCATCCGTGGAAAGTCGCGCAGATGCGACAACCCGCACCGCTACATGTCGAAGCGGTAGCTCAGCTTGACCAGCAGCTGCTCGTCCTCGCGCAGGGCGAAGCTGTTGCGGAAGGCGTCGAAGCTGTCGCGCGCCAGGCCGTCCAGTGCATAGCCGCCGCGGCCGTAGACCACGTACAGGTAGGACAGCGGCGCCAGCTCGTAGCGGTAGCGGATCTGCAGGCCCAGGTTGCGCACGTTGAAGCCGTCGATCGGCTCGTCGCTGGCCACTGCGCGGCCGTTGGCGCCGACGCGGTAGCCGCCGCGCAGGCGCGCGTCCAGACCGATCGCCTGCAGCTTCACGCGCAGTTCCTGGCGCGGGTCGATGACCCAGTCGAAACCGGCATCGAGTTGCAGCGTATGCTGGTCGAAGCGACCGATCAGGTTGTCGTGTTGCCAGACCAGCCAGTCCGGGATGCGCTGCCAGGACGGCCCGGCGTACACGCTGAAGGCGTCGTTGATGAAATAGGTGGGCACGAACTCGATGTCGTAGGCAGCCTGCCGGTTGCCGCCGAGACCGCCGGTGAAAACCTCCGCATCCAGCTTGAACGCCCAGTCGCCGTGGCGCGGGCTGATTCGCTCGTAGAAGAAGTCCAGCGACGGCGGCAGGAACAGTGCGCCGTGGCCGCGCGTCAGCAAGTCGTCCCAGCCGGCCGTGTTGACATTGAGCTGCGCATCCTCGGTGGTGCCGTCGCGCAAGCTGCTGGTGCGGCGGATGCGCAACTGCCGGCGCAGGCGCAGGCCGTGGTCGTTGTCCAGCGCGTCGATGCGGAAATGCCAGTCGTACGCGCTGTACGCCGAGTCCGCCGGCAACGAGGCGTAGCGCTTGCGCACCTCCCAGTGGGCGTAGTTGAAATTGTTGCGTTCGAGATAGCCGAAATCGTTGACCTGCAGCCGGTCGCCGAAGTGCATGCCCAGCCATTGCTGGCGCCAGCCGTTGCCCATGACCAGGTCGGCGACGATGGTGCCGCCGCTGTCGCGCACGTGGGTGCCCGACTGCAGGATGTCGCTGGCCACCACGTTGCTGGCGATGGTCAGCCGCGGCGTGGGCTGCCAGTGGTGATCGACGCTGAGCACGGTCGCCTCGCGATCCAGCCACGGCCGGTCGACGCGGGTCAGCAGCATGCCCAGACGCTGCATGCCGAAGTCGTGGGTCACCCGCGCGGCACCGAAGAAACGCCCCGCCTCGCCGGCCTCGTCGGCGGCCAGCACGCCGTAGCTGGTGGTGCCGACACTGCCGTTGAGCTTCACGGCGGCGTCGATGTCCGCCGCGCCCAAGCCGTCGTCGGAAGGACCTCCGACGCGGCGCGTGTAGATCAACTGGCTGTTGTCGTCGAGCAGGCCGAAATCGAAGATGCCCTGGTTCTCGGTGAAGAACGGCCGCTTGTCGCGAACGTAGGTCTCGGTGGCGCTGAAATTGACCACCAGGTCGTCGCTCTCGACCTGGCCGAAATCCGGGTTCAGCGCGGCGGTCAGCTGGAACTGGCCGTTCGGCTTCCACAGGATGTCGGCGCCCTGCTGGAAATGGCTGCGGCCGCGCACGTTGTCGTACAGACCCGACGCGTACGGCGTGATCGCGAACAGCGACTGGTGGTACGACGGCACCTCGATCCGTTCGAACTCGGACAGGAAACGCGGCCGCATGAAGCTGACCACCGGCCACGCGTCGCGCTCGCCGGTGGAGCCGGTGACGCGATCGAGATAGATGCCGAGCGTGCGCTTGCCATCCTTCGCCGCATGCATCGGCGCGGTGTACCAGGGGATCAGGATCTCCACGCTCCAGCCGGCCGCGTCCTCGCTCACCGCATGCTGCCAACGACCGTCCCAGTCCTTGTTGAAGCGCGATTCGTTGGTGATCACCGCATCGTTGATGCCGTTGGTCGAGCTGACCACGAAGTCGTAGCCGGTACGCCCGTCGCCGTTGAAGTCGACCATCACGTTGACGCGATCGACCTGCTCCTCGAAATCGCGCTGCACGCGCTGGCGCGTGCGCGGCACATCGGGCGGCTGGTCGCAGCGGAACGCCACCGCCAGGCCCTCCGGCGTGGCCAGCACCCAGGCCTCGGTATGCAGTGTGCCGGGCTGGCCGTTGAGCGGCTGGGTCTGGCGGAAATCGGTGACGTGCCGCGCGCCGGCCCATTCCCCCGGCTGGATGTGGCCGTCGATCTCGACGGCCAGCGCCGGCGCCGACAGGACGGACAAGCTCAGGAACAGCAGGCATGCCAGGCGCATGTCGGGGATTTCCGCGGAAAAGACGATGCAGCACGGCGCCGTGGCGCCGATGCGCGCTGCATGGGGTAGATGCACAGCTTGCCGCGAGGATTCGATTTCCTCGACGGCCATTGGTCATGCCACGGGCGTGGCGCGCCGGAACAGGATCAGCGCTTGCGTCCCCACCACCACTGACGCAGCAGCAACGCCGGCACGAGCACCGCGGTGAATGCGCCGTAGCCCCACAACGCGGGCAGCACCTGCTGCCAGATCGACCCGCTGACCTTGCCGAACTCGCCCGGCTCAGGCAGCACCGCCGAATCGAAACCGGCCAGCGCAGCCAGCGCCGTGGCGATGCCGGCCAGCAGCAGCGCCAGCAGGTCGAATGCGCGCCGGCCCGCCGTTCGCGGCAGGCTGCGCGGCCAGATCCAGTAGAGCACGCACAGCACCAGCAACCACGGTGCGAGCAGCAGGATGGACAGATATCGCACGCCGTTCTCCCCTCAGTCCGTACCGTGCGTCAATCCCGCGCGGCGAGTTGATCCAGCGCCTCGCGCAGCCGCTCCAACGCCTGCCCCCGCGACGTTTCATCGGGATAATCCGGCGTCGCGGCCACGGTGGCACCATCGATCTCCAGGCGCAGGCCCGCGCCATGCACCTGCAGCACGGCCGCGCCCGCGCCCAGGCTTTTCAGGCGCTTCTGCGCGGCTCCGGCCGTCTTCGGGTCGGCGAACGCGGTCGACAGCAGCAGCTCCTCGCCCTCGGCGGAAAACAGCCGGAAGCGGAATCCCTCATCGTCGCGAAAGCTGGCCAGGCGCGGGATGCGCGCCTTCTTCGACGCCGCCTGCGACGGCTTCGCCGGCGCCGGCGCGGTGGTCATGGCACGCAAGCCCAGCACCTCGCGCAGGCCGGCCACCTTCGGCGTGGCGATCGCCCGCGCCTTGCGCGCGCCTTCCCGCAGGATGACTTCGATCGCAGCCGGGTCGGCCATCAGTGCGTCGTAGCGCTCGCGCATCGGCGCCACGTCGGCTTCGATGCGCTCGTACAGCACCTGCTTGGCTTCGCCCCAGCCCAGCCCCTCCTCCAACGCGCGGCGGAACGCCGCCGTTTCGGTCTCGCTGGCAAAGGCGCGGAAGATGGTGAACAGCGCGCAGTCATCCGGATCCTTCGGCTCGCCGGGCAGGCGCGAGTCGGTAACGATGCGCATGATCGCCTCGCGCAGCTGCTTCTTGCCGCCAGCGAACAGCGGGATGGTGTTGTCGTAGCTCTTGGACATCTTGCGCCCGTCGAGGCCCGGCAGCGTCGCGACCTGCTCCTCGATCAGCGCCTCGGGCAGTACGAAGAACTCGCGCCCGTGCAGATGGTTGAAGCGCTGACCGAGGTCGCGCGCCATCTCGATGTGCTGGATCTGGTCGCGGCCCACTGGCACCTGGTTGGCGTCGAACGCCAGGATGTCGGCCGCCATCAGCACCGGGTACATGTACAGGCCGGCGGTGATGCCCGCATCGGCGTCCTCGCCCACCGCGACGTTCTTGTCCACCGCGGCCTTGTACGCGTGCGCACGGTTGAGCATGCCCTTGGAGGCGATGCAGGTCAGGAACCAGGTCAGCTCGGGGATTTCCGGGATGTCCGATTGCCGATAGAACGTCACCCGCGCCGGATCGAGCCCCGCCGCCAGCCAGCTCGCCGCGATCTCCAGCCGCGAGCGCTCGATCCGCGCCGCGTCGTCGCTCTTGATCAGCGCGTGGTAGTCGGCCATGAAGAAGAACGCGTCCACGTCCGCGCGCTGGCTGGCCGCGATCGCCGGGCGGATCGCACCCACGTAGTTGCCCAGATGCGGCGTGCCGGTGGTGGTGATGCCGGTAAGGACTCGGGTGTTCATGCTGCGCCGCGCAAGGAAAACGCCAGTCTACGACATCCGCCGGAGCGACTCGACCGGATGGATTGCCGTTCTTGCCAAAAAAATCACGCTCCATCGGTTCAGATTCCGCGACACCCCCGACCGATGCAAGGAGTTCCACCGATGAGCGGCAAATTCACCGTGTTTACCGGCAAGAACGGCGAGACCTACTTCAACCTCAAGGCCGGCAATGGCGAGATCATCCTCAAGAGCGAGGGCTACAAGGACAAGGCCGGCGCACACAACGGCATCGAGTCGGTGCGCAAGAACGCCGGCGACGCGGCGCGTTACGAGAAGAAGACTTCGGCCAGCGGCAAGTTCCACTTCAACCTGAAGGCCGCCAACCACCAGGTCATCGGCAGCAGCGAGATGTACGACAGCGAACGTTCGCGCGATGCCGGCATCGCCTCGGTGATGGCCAACGCGTCGGACGCCAAGCTCATCGAGGAATAGGAATCCCACCGGCGCCCCTCGCCGGGGCGCCGGATCCCGGTGGCATGCTTCAGCGGATCAGCGTGGATTTGCCGAACAGCGACTCGATCAGGTCCACCGCCAGCTTGGCGGTGGCGTTGCGACGGTCGAAGGCCGGGTTGAGTTCGACCAGGTCCAGCGAGGCCAGCCGGCCGCTGTCGGAGATCATCTCCATGCACAGCTGCGCCTCGCGGTAGCCGGGGCCACCGCGCACGGTGGTGCCCACGCCGGGCGCGATGCTGGGGTCGAGGAAGTCGACGTCGAAGCTCACGTGCAGGTGGGTGTTGTCGTCCATGCCGTCCAGCGCCTGCTCCATGACGCGCTTCATGCCGTCCTCGTCGATCCGGCGCATGTCGAAGATGCCCACGTTGGCTTCGCGCACCAACTGCTTCTCGCCGTAGTCGACCGAGCGGATGCCGATCTGGCGGATCACGTCGGGGGTGATCGCCGGAGTATGGCTGCCGATCCCGGTCAACACCTGCGGGCCGCGGCCGCACAGGCATGCCACCGGCATGCCGTGGATGTTGCCCGAAGGCGTCGCCTCGGCGGTGTTGAAATCCGAATGCGCATCGAGCCACAGCACGCGCAACTGCTTGCCGGTCTCGCGGCAGTGGTCGGCCACGGCGCTGATCGAACCGATGGCGAGGCAGTGGTCGCCGCCGAGCATGATCGGCAGGCGACCCGACTGGAGCTCCTGGTGGATAGCCGTATAGACGGCCGTATTCCAAGCCACGACTTCGTCGAGGTGGCGGTAGCCGTCGACCGGCGGCAGCCACGGATTGAGCGGCCCGTGCAGGTTGCCGCGATCGACCACGGTCAGGCCGCGCTGTTCGAGTTTGCCGACGAGGTCGGCCACGCGCATGGCCTCCGGCCCCATCGAGGCGCCGCGGTGGCCGGCGCCGATATCGGTGGGGACGCCGACCAATGCAATGGTTTGTCTGCTCATGACGCTCTTGCCTGCGGTGGAGTCCGGCGCGCACGCTGACGCGGTGCACCGGCACGGTGGATCGTGCAGCGCCCAGGGCCATCTGCCGGAACTTCGCGCAACGAGGGGCACGGTCGTGGACGCACGGATGCATGCGCGACGATCATCGCCACGCATCGCACAAGTCTAACGGATCACGCCGCGTGGGCCGCGTCATGCGCTGCCGGCGCGGTCAACCATGCACCAACGGAGGTTGCCGCGGTGGCTAGCGCAAAGGTGCCTCGTCGCGCATGCGCTCGAGTTCATCCTCCCGGCGCGATCGCGCGCCGGCCCGCCACGACACCAGGTCGCCCGCCGCACGCGCTGGCGCACGCGGCTTCGCTGGTTGGGCGGATTTTCCCCACAGCATCCCTGCAAACAACTGCAAGCCGCGCCAGAGGGCGGGCTGCACATATGGTGTTTGCATGTTTGTCGCTCCCGGCTACCCCTGCGTAGCCGTTGACGCGATCGTAACAAATTTCACGGCGCGTGCACGCCGCGCCGCAGCGTACCGCCGGGGCTGGGAATCATCAGGATGCGGCGGACATCTGGGAGCGGCGGATCTCGGCGTACTGCACCAGCGGGATGCTGAAATCGTTGCAGATCATGTCCACCCGGGCAGCAGCTCCGGAGCTGTCGTGCTCCTCGCGCGCCAGCCCGCGGCCCAGACGGATCGCATGGGCAAAGCGCAGGCGGTCGAACAGCACGTCCGGGCCGCTGCAGATGCGCCACAGGCCGTGGCGGCTTTCCTTGATGGTCAGGACCACGCTCATGGGTGAACCCTCAGCCGGAGGATGAAACCGATGCGCAGGCGGCACCGGACATTGCCAAGGATGCGTCGCTGCCCGCGCCCGGGTCTGTCGGCGCAGGCCTACATTCGCTGTGGGGAGTCATCGCATCCGCGGGGAGTCCGGCCGACCGCAACGGGTGGCAGCGGGTGGGAACGGTGCGAAGTGGTGCCGGCACCAGGAGTCGAACCCGGGACCTGCTGATTACAAATCAGCTGCTCTACCAACTGAGCTATGCCGGCGCAGGCGGGGATTCTAGCAGTGGGTCGCCGCGCATGGTCAGAAGCAGCGAATGTCGTGCGCGTCAAGGTCGCTGGCGCCCAGGTACTGGCGCCAGTCAAAGGGTTGGGCGGCGGCGGTGGCGAGGTCGAGCCAGTACTCCGGGACGCTTTCGCTGCGTTCGCTCATGCGGGCGGGAAAGCCGGCGGCGATCACCTGGTTCAGTCGCTTGCGCGCATTGGCCGGATCGCGGAACAGGCCCAGCGACACCGTGTTGGCCTGGTCGCCGGAACCCACCACGAAGTAATCGCTGATGTTCTTCGCGGCGAGCCGGCGGGCCGCCTCCAGCGCCTGCGCACGATTGGCGGCGGCGGGCAGGTAGACCCACCACGCGCTGGGCTGGGTGGTCTGTTGCTGGCGCGAGCGCATGCGCGCGACATGCCCGTCCAGCACCTGGCGTGCGCTGCGCAGGTCCTGCGGCGTATCGAAAGGTCCCAGCGTGATGCAGCGGTAACCCTGCGAGGCATCGGCGGTGGTTTCCGCCGACGTCAGCGGCACGGCGATCGTACCCTCCGGCGCGGGCAGCTCGGACAACAACTGCAGCGGCGGCACGCCCGGATCGGTGGCATAGCCGACGTGCCGATAGGGCTGGCCCAGCAGCAGCCACGCCCCGACTGCGATATTCAGCGCGCTCAACAGGACAAACAGCAGACGCAGGAACATCACACCCCCATCAGGACCGCCGGCCAGCCATTCTAGTGGTTCGCCGGCACCGGCATGTGCGCATCCGCCCACAACGCCAGGCCGCGCAGCACGCTGTCGCTGGCCATCTGCACCGGCAGCGACAGCAGCGGCGCCAGCCGCGGCGCATCACCGCCGTCGAGGATCAGCGCCGGCGCACCACCCAGGCGCGGGCGCATGTGCGCATGGAAGCGTTCGACCAGGGCGGCGGCAGCCTGCCAGCTGCCGGAGGTCACCGCGTCGGCGGTGTTGTCGGCCAGCTCGAGGATGTCGCCCGGTCGTTGCGGGCGCACTTGCGCCGTGGCATCGAGCAGCGAGCGCTGCATCAACTGCACGCCCGGTGCGATCAAGCCGCCCAGGTGCCGGCCATCTTCGGCCAGCGCATCCAGCGCCAGCGCGGTACCGGCACTGGCCAGCACGCATGGCGCGCGCCCGGCGGCGTGTGCAGCGACCATGGCCAGGAAGCGGTCCACGCCCAGCCGCTGCGGCTCGGCGTAGGCGTTGCGCACGCCGCAGGCGCTGGCCGGGGTGCGCAGCCATTCGGGTGCGCGGCCGAACGTCTGCCGCACGACGACCGCGACGCGCTGCTCGCGCGCGTCGTCGACCACCGATGCGCCGACCACCTGGGTCGATCGCGGGAAGCCCGCCCAGGCCGCGCCCGGCAGCGTGGCCAGGTCCTCGCCCCACTGCAGCACGCCATGCGCCAGCCATGCCGGCGACGGCCCCTGCAGCGCCCATTTCAGGCGCGTATTGCCCAGGTCCAGCAGCAGCCTCATGCGCGTCGCACCGTGACATCGGCGCTGTCGATGCATCGCTCGCTGCCATCAGGCAGTTGCACCCGCAGCGCGCCGCGCGCGTCGATACCTGCGCCGAGACCGTCGAACGCGCCGAGCGCTCCGCTCAGTTGCAGCGGCCGACCGCGCAGCAGGTCATGGCGCGCGTAGTCGGCGGCGAAGGCGCGGAAGCCTTCGCGCTCGAACTCGGCCAGGCCTTGCGTCAACGCAGCGATCATCGCCGCCGCCACGCGGTTGCGATCCGGCGGCGCGCCCGCGCAGAGGCTGGCCAGGTCGGTGGCCGGCTGACCGGCCTGACGCTGCAGGTCCGGGGTCAGGCGCAGGTTGAGGCCGATGCCGATGATCGCCGAACACGGTCCCTGGAATTCGCCGCTGAGCTCGACCAGGATCCCCGCCAGCTTGCCGCTGCCGTCGCTGGCCAGGACGTCGTTCGGCCATTTCAGCCCCGCACCGGCCACGCCCAGCGCGTCCAGCGCGCGCAGCACGATCACGCCGATCGCCAGCGACAGGCCGCCCAGCGCGGCGAAGCCCGGGCCGAACCGCTTCAGGCAGGAGAGGTAGAGGTTCAGCCCCGGCGGCGACAGCCAGCCGCGCCCGCGCCGGCCGCGCCCGGCGCTCTGCGATTCGGCCAGCACCACGGAAAGGTCGGCGGCATCGGCAAGCCGCCGCTGCAATTCGCTGGAGGTGGAGTCGAGCTCGTCGTGCACTTCCAGCGCGCCCAGCGTGCGCGCGACATCGGCCGGCAGGGCGGCGCGGATGCGCGGCGCGTCGAGCATCTGCAGCGGCCACGGCAGGCAGTAGCCGGCGCGCCCGCGCGATTGCACCGGCACGCCGCGCGCGCGCAGCGCCTCGACCTGTTTCCAGATCGCCGCCCGGGTCACCCCGCTGCGCTCGGCCAGCGCCGCGCCGGAAAGCGGTGCACCAGGAGCCAGCAAGGCCAGCAGTTGCAGCGGCTGCATCAGCGGACCCGGTGCACGAACGTGCCTGCCGTCGTGGCGGCGCGACGCGATGAAAAGGCAAGGAAGCGGACCATCGAATCATTCTAGCCTGCCGCACGCTGCACTGCGGTACGGAGTCTCGCCGCGTGCACTGGCAGCAGCACGCGGTTTCTGCGACGATCAGGATCTTCGCTTGCGGCTTGGGGAGCTTCACTGCCATGCACGCCACCCATTGGATCATCGGTTGCGCCCTGTGCTTCGCCTTCGTCGGCGCGGCGGCAGCGGCCAGCCTCGATAGCCAGAGCGTGGACAACGGCAATTGCACCGCCACGACCCCGTCGGCGCACGATGGCGATGACAGCATCGCCGGCGACGTGCTGGGCACGAATCGCGGCAACAGCAGCCCCGGCACCAGCAGCGCCACCAGCGGCACCGCGCGCAGCGGCAACGACCGTTCCGGCGCGGCCTCGTCGGCACCGGCCCCCGCACCCCGGCCGCATCTGGGCTGGCAATCGCTGCTGCCTGGATCAATCCAGTAAGCGCTCGGCGGCATGCCGGGCCGTTGGTGGCAATTCCTGCGGGCACTTTTTGAACCTGCGCCCATCGCCGACCCGCTGTGGCGACGCGCACTGGCCGCTTGCCCACTGGCCCGCCGACTGGATCCCGCGCGACAACAGCAATTGCGCGAACTCGCCGGCTTGTTCCTGGCGCGCAAGCGCTTTCACGCGCTGGCCGGCGCGGTGCTGGACGACTACTGGCGGTTGCTGATCGCCATGCAGGCGTGCCTGCCCGCATTGCAGCAGGGCGCGGCCAGCCTGCGCGGCTGGCGCGACGTGCTGATCTACCCGGGCGAGTTCAAGGTGCGCCGCAGCCACCACGACGACCACACCGGCGTGGTCACCGAAAGCGACGAGGTGCTGATCGGCGAGGCCTGGGAACACGGCCCGCTGGTGCTGTCGCTGGCCGACGTGCAACTGGACCTGGAGCAGCCGTGGGACGGCTACAACGTGGTCGTGCACGAGATGGCACACAAGCTGGACATGCTCGACGGCCCGCCCGACGGCGTGCCGCCCTTGCGCGACATACCCCGGCGACGCTGGATCGGCGAGTTTCAGCGCGCCTACGACCGCCTGGCCGCCGCCGGCCCCGGCCGCTCGCCGATCGACCACTACGCCACCGAAAGCGCCGGCGAGTATTTCGCCGTGGTCAGCGAGCTGCACTACTCGCAGCCGACCGTGTTGCGCGAAACCGAACCGGCGGTGGCGGAATTGCTGCAGGCGTTCTACGGCCCCTCGCCTGCCGATGGCGAGGAGTCGTGCGGCGGCTGCCGCCGCTGAGAGGGTTCAACTTGCCGCAAGCCGCACGCTGAAGCGCGCGCCACCGAGTTCGGGCGAGCGGTCGACGACCAGTTCGCCCTGGTAGGCATGCACGATGTCCTGCACGATCGACAGGCCGATGCCGTGGCCCTGCACCCGTTCGTCGCCGCGCACGCCGCGCTGCAGCACCTTCTCGATCTTGTCCTCGGCGATGCCGGGGCCGTCGTCTTCCACGCTGATGTACAGGCCCGGCCGCTTGCGGCCGTGCTCGGGTTGCGTCTTGACCTCCAGCAGCACGCGGTGGGAGGCCCACTTGAAGGCGTTCTCCAGCAGGTTGCCGAGCAGTTCGAGCAGGTCGCCCTGCTCGCCGTAGAACGCCGCACCGTCCTCGATGTCGAATTCGCACAGCACGTTCTTGGCCGCGTAGACCTTCTCCAGGCCCTGCACCAGATCCTCGGCGGCACCCGCGATCGGCACCGCGCTGGCGAAGGTCTGCCGGCCCGAGGTGGCCGCGCGGGCCAGCTGGTAGGCGACCAGTTCGTCCATCCGGCGCACCTGGTCGAGCACCGCGGTGCTGCGCCCGGCCAGCACTTCGCCGGTGCTGGATTCCAGCTGCGAACGGATCACCGCCAGCGGCGTCTTCAGGCTGTGCGCGAGATCGGCCAACGTGTGCCGGTAGCGCGTGCGCTGCTCGCGCTCGTTGGTGATGAAGGCGTTGATGCGCTCGGTCAGGCCGGTCAGCTCCAGCGGGTACTGGCTGTCCAGCTGCTCGCTGTCGCCGCGCTCGACCCGGCTCATGTCGCTGGCCACCTTGCGCAGCGGGGTGAGGCTCCAGCGCAGCAGCAGCAGTTGCAGCACCATCAGCATCACGCCCAGCACCGACAGCCAGATCACCAGTGCGCGCCGGTAGGCCATGTTGCCGCCTTCGAGCTGGTCCTCGGTTTGCGCCACCATCACGGTGAAGCGCACCGACTTGCCCGCCTCGGTGTCCCAGGCCACGCCGTAGCTGTAGTAGTAGAGCCGCCCCATGCGCGTGTCGATCGGGCCGACGAAGCGGCTGGCGCCCGGCTCCAGCGGCACCAGGAAGCTGAAGTCGCGGCCGATCGCGGAGGCCGACTCCCAGCGGAAGTCCTTGTCGCCCACCGCCACCGCGTAGAGGCCGGAGCCCGGCCGCGAGAAGTTCGGATCGGGCGAAGTGTCCGGCGGCAGGATGCGGCCATAGCGGTTCACGTCGAAGTTGGTGATGTAGGCGATCGCGAAGTTCTGCAGCCGATCGTGCAGCGCGCTCAACGCACGCTCCTTGTTCGCCTGCGACAGGGTCAGCCCGACCAGGCCGAGGAAGCCGGCCAGCACGAATCCGGTGGCAATCGCCGCGCGCGCCGCCAGCGACAGCGGGCGGCGCGCGGGCGAGGGCTCATTCGTCGTCGCCGTCGGTGCGCGGGATGGCAAAGCGGTATCCGCGTCCACGTACCGTCTCGATGGGTTTCAGGGTGCCTTCCGGGTCCAGCTTGCGGCGCAGGCGGCCGATGAAGACTTCCAGCACGTTGGAGTCGCGGTCGAAATCCTGCTGGTAGATGTGCTCGGTGAGGTCGGCCTTGGAGACCAGCTCGCCCGCATGCAGCATCAGGTATTCGAGCACCTTGTATTCGTAGCTGGTGAGGTCGACCAGCTTGCCCTCCACCGTCACCGTCTGCGCGGTGGTGTCGAGCTTGATCACGCCGCAGGCCAGGATCGGCTTGGACCAGCCGCTGGCGCGGCGCACCAGGGCGTTGATGCGCGCCAGCAGCTCCTCGACGTGGAACGGCTTGACCAGGTAGTCGTCGGCGCCGTACTTCAGCCCCTCGACCTTGTCCTGCCAGCTGCCGCGCGCGGTGAGGATCAGGATCGGGTAGCGCTGGCCCGCCTCGCGCAGCGCCTTGACCAGGTCCATGCCCGACATCTTGGGCAGGCCCAGGTCGATGATGGCCAGGTCGAACGGCACCTCACGGCCGAGATAGATGCCCTCCTCGCCGTCCTGCGCCGCATCGACGGCGAAGCCGTCGCGTTTCAGCCGGGCCGCCAGCGTCTCGCGCAACGGCGCCTCGTCTTCCACCAACAGGATGCGCATATCAGTGTTTCTCCTTGCTGCCCGCATTCCGCCCGGGCGGATTCTTGGTCGACTGGGCCGACCCCGGATTCTTGCTCGCTTCGGAGGAAATCGCCATCACCTTCACATGGCCGTCCGGGGTGAGCACCTTGATGCGGTACTCCATCCGGCGACCCACCCCGCGCGACTCGGCCGACAACACCTTGCCGCCGGTTTCCTGCTGCACCTGGAGTACCGCCTGGTCCAGCGTCACTGCCGGTTTGGCCGTCTGTGCCGCCCCCGTACCCGCGAACAAAATCAGTGCGGCCAGCAGCATGCTCTTGTACCTGATCATGCGTGAATATCCTGTCCGGCGTTGAGCGAATGCCCAGCCTAGGCGATCAGGCCTGAATGCTGACCGGACGGGCGGCGCCTGTCACGCTGCTGCCGCACACGGCGCCATCGCCTGCTCCAGCAGGCTCCAGCCTGCCCCCGGCAGATGCGCGCCCTCGCTGAGCGTGCGGCGAAACGCCCGCGCGCCGGGCTCGCCCTGGTACAACCCCAGCAGGTGGCGCGTGATGTGCTTGAGTGCGGTGCCGCGCGCCAGCTCGGCCTCGACGTAGGGCCGCATGCGCTGCAGCACGTCCTCGCGCGCGGGCAGCGGCTCGCCGTGCAACGCATGCTCGACCTGCGCCAGCAGGTACGGATCGTGGTATGCGGCGCGGCCCAGCATCACCCCGTCCAGTTGCGCCAGGTGCGCGCGCACCTGTTCGACCGTGGTGATGCCGCCGTTGATCGCCACCACCAGCTCGGGAAACTCGCGCTTGAGCCGGTACACGCGCTCGTAATCGAGCGGCGGGATTTCGCGGTTCTCCTTCGGCGACAGGCCCTTGAGCCAGGCCTTGCGCGCGTGCACGATCAGCACGCGCACACCCGCCTCCAGCATGCTTTCGGTGAAATGCTGCAGGCCGGCGTAATCGTCCTGGTCGTCCACACCGATGCGGCACTTCACCGTCACCGGCACGCTGACCGCGTCGCGCATCGCCTTCACGCAGTCGGCCACCAGCGCCGGCTCGTACATCAGGCAGGCGCCGAAGCGGCCCGACTGCACCCGGTCGGAGGGGCAGCCCACGTTGAGGTTGATCTCGTCGTAGCCGGCCTCGGCACCGAAGCGTGCCGCCTGCGCCAGTTCCTGCGGATCGCTGCCGCCGAGCTGCAGCGCCAGCGGATGCTCCTGCTGGCTGTGTTCGAGCAGCCGCAACTGCTTCCCGCGCACCAGCGCCGCGCTGGTCACCATCTCGGTATACAGCCGCGCACGCGGCGACAGCAGCCGGTGGAAATAGCGGCAGTGGCGGTCGGTCCAGTCCATCATCGGGGCGACGGACAGGCACCAATCGGTGCTGCATATAGGTTTATGCTTGTTTTTAGTCACTTTTTCAGCCATCGGTCAGCCCGTCTTTTCCCGCATTCTTCCCGCGAAATCCTGCCTGATTGCACCACCAGTGCACCACGCCATAGGATTGCACCATCTTGCCGTCTCCGTGGTGCAATCATGGCCTACATCGTCAAGCGCGGCGCGGGCTGGCGGGTGCAAGTACGCATCGCCGGTCGTTCCAGTTCCCGCACCTTCCACAGCAAGCAGGTGGCCCAGCAATGGGCCAGGGAACAAGAGGATGCTATCAGGCTGGGCGTGGTGCCCGAGTTGCGGTTGACGGTGCATGAGGCCATCGACCGCTACGAGCAGGAACGGCGAGAGCATCGCCCCATCTCGGCGACGGTGCGCGGCAACCTGCGGCGCTGGCAGGAGTCGTCCGGCACGCTGGATTTCGGAACCTTGTCGTCAGGCGCCGTTGTGGATCACGCCAAGGCGCGCGCATGCGGGCCTGCCACGATGGCGATAGAAGTGGGGGCGCTGCGGGACGTGTACACGGTGGCGCGCACATGGGGCATTCGTCCGCCCTTGCATCCCGTGGACGAGGCTATGCCTACCCTGCGCAAGCTCCGACTGGTCGCGAAGCCCAAAGAGCGCGACCGGCGCCCTACGGCTGACGAGTTGAAGCGTCTGCGTGCCTACCTCGCTGCGAACAAGCGGCTACCGATGCGCGACATTCTCGATTTCGCGATAGCCTCCGCCATGCGACTCGGTGAGATCGCTGCGCTGCGCTGGACTGACCTCGATCGTGGCAAGCGAGCCATCATCATCCGCGATCGCAAAGACCCGCAGCAGAAGGAAGGCAACGACCAGCTTGTGCCGCTGCTGGGCGACGCGTTCGTCATCGTGACGCGACAGCCGGTGAAGGGCGCGCGTGTCTTCCCGCATCATGTCGACAGCATCGGCCGCGCGTTCCGCGAAGCGTGTGCGGCGCTGGAGATCGACGACCTGCACTTCCACGACCTGCGGCACGAAGGCATCTCGCGCCTGTTCGAGGCCGGCTACCAGATCCAGGAGGTTGCCGTCGTGAGCGGGCACAGAGACTGGAAATCACTGAAGCGCTACACGCAGATCCGGCCAGAGAGTCTGCATCGCTAAGCGGCCCGCACGTTCGCGTCGATCCAGTCGGCCACGTCCTGCAGCCGTGCCCGCCCACCCGGCAGCAGCGGGATCGGGAACTTGCCCAGGCTCTTCCAGTTCGCGCCGGTCTTGGGTGCGATACCCAACACCGCGCAGACCTCGGCGTACGACAGCAAGGCGCTGTTGTACTGCGCCATCAGCAGCATGGTGGTGCGCAGGTCACTCATGTGGCCAACTCTCCATGTTTTCCTGGCGGGCTCGCTCGATCCGATCGAATTGCGATTGGCTCGGATGTTATGCGTGGGCCCGATGCCCAAAAGTTGGGCGGGTTGCGCCACGCCTCGGCTCAGGCTTCCGTGCCATCACTCGGATCGCGAAGCACCGTCGGCGTCGGCATGACACCGGGCGGCAGTTCTTCGGCGGACTGTGCGGGAGCGGGGGCGCTGCCGTCGCTGGTGATACACGACATAAGGTCGAAATTCGGCTTGGGTCGCATCTTGCCGATGACCTGGAGCAGATCCGAGCAAACCTTCAGTCCGCGCCGAAGAAAGGCTGCGCGCTTCTCGACTCCGATCACGAGATCGAGCTCCCACGGTCGCGCATGCTTGAGCAAGTTTCGCATCGAATAGGACAGATCCTTGCGGCTGCCACGAGCTAGGTACCGCTTGATGGTCTTCCGCGGCGCCATGCCGGGCCTGTAGCGTCCATGGTGGACGGTCGCCCAATAGATCTCGACTACCCCCTTGTGCTCCCGCACGCACAACAGCAAGGGTGCGTAGGTGCGGGCGAGCTTCCGCTCGGTGCCGACATGCCGTGGGGTGCGTTCGATTCGTCGGCGTTGCAGCTCCTTGCGCTGGTCGAGGTAGGCCTTGCTCAGCTCTTCCGCCATCGCAATGTACGTCTGGCGCAACTCCAGGATGTCCTGCCTGATGGTTGTGGTTCCTGATTCCGGGTTGTGGGGCGTTGCACTCATGCGGTGGCTCCGTGCCGTTGCGGTGGATCCAGTCTGGCGCGCCCCACAAGATTTGCGCGGGCGAAACTACCCGGTTATCGGGCGAGTTTCGAGGTATCGGTGGTTCGCTATGACTTGGTCTCCTGGCGATCCTTGGCAGGAAGGTGGTGCGGCCGCTACCAGCGTCGTTCGAGGATTTCTCTGACAGCGACCGGATTCAACACCGACGAACACGCCTCCCAGTCCGCATCGTCGACCCGGCTGTACTTCACGTCGAAGGGGTTGCGGGTAGCGGTAGTTCGATCGATCAGCTGATTGGCGGCCGCTTCATCGTTCAGGGCGACTTGCACCCATACGTCTTCCAGCGTGTCCGGGATCTGCCCGAACAGATCGTGGATGGCTTCCAGTCGATCAGCCAGTACGTTGTGGACACGATCCTCGACAGATCCGCGATAGCGCAGGTTGGCGATCCACACCTCGCTGCGGGCCTGCCCAATACGCTGGATGCGGCCCTTGCGCTGCTCCAGACGGGTCGGGTTCCAAGGAAGGTCGATGTTGATGAGGGTGCCGAGTTTCTGCAGGTTCAAGCCTTCGGAGGCTGCGTCAGTGCCAAGGATGAGCTTCAGTTCGCCGCTGCGGACGCGCTTCTTCAGCAGCTCGCGCTCACAGCGCTGGAAGCGGCCCTCCCGCCAGAAGCCGGAGCGGTTGCTGCCTGCGTACAGTCCGATGTCCATGCCGGCAAATTCCGGTCGGGTCGCCAGTTCGTCGCCCACCCATTTCACGGTGTCGTAGTACTGCGAGAACAGCACGCAGCCGAGATCGAGCCAACGTTGGCGGGCATCCGGACGCGTGCCGAGAAGGTAGCCGATCAGGGCCTCCAGCTTGGGATCCCGGTTGCCACCCTCCCGCAAGAGATCGAAACATCGCTGCAACGAACTCAATTCATCGACGGTGAAGTTCTTTAAGTCGCTCAACGCGGTCGGCGGCCGGCCGGGACCGGTTGGTTCCTCTTCCTCGTTGTCGTCCTCTTCCTCGTCGACGCTGTCGTAGTCCTTGCCCAACAGCTTGATGACGGTACGCCGACCGGCCTCCATCGAGCTTCCCAGCCGGCGCAGCAGCAGTGTCTTAAAGAAGCCGGCACCGCGAACGCGTTGCTGCAGCATCCTGCAGAACTGTTCGGCCTCCTGGTAGGCCTCGCTGAGATAACCATTGAGGGTTAGCGCAGACCGATCGTCCTCACCAAACAGTTTTACCGAGACGCGCGGCAGGTAATACTCACCTGTGGCGGGATTGATCTGCTGCTCCAGGTAGGCGCGTGTTCGGCGCACGATGCAACGAAGCAACGGATTGAACTTCTCGCCGTAGCCCGGAAGCAGTCCGTTCTCCAACTGCACCCGGCGCAGAACCACGGGCAGTCTGTCCAGGTCTTCTGGCCGGAACTGCCACTTGTAATCGGCCGCATCGAGGCGGTTGCGAATCGTGGCCGCCTCGGTCGACTCATGCCGCGATGGCAACGGATCGCTTGCATACCACCACCCTGCTGCAGGATCCGTCGGCACGGTCAGTTCGCCGGTCGCGACCTGCAGGCACCGACTGGGCTTGAACCATGGACTGCTCTGCGTCCATCCGCCCAGCACACCATCGTTTCCCTGTGACAACAGCTTCAACAGATCCCATGCCTCCACCGGATGCAGTTGTACCGGGGTCGCCGTGGCCAGCAGCATGCTCTTGGTGCGCGTGCCGATCTCATGAAGGAACGACATCAACTTGCCGGGCTCGGCCCGCTCATCGATTTCGTCGCCGTCGGCCTCGACCTTGGGAACATTCCGGCGACGTGCGCGATGCGCCTCGTCGACGATCACACAGGTGTACTTGAGCGACAGCAACTGGCGCACGACTTCGCTATTGCCACGCACCACCAATCCCTGCGAGATCAGGCCGATGCGCCGCGGACATTGCCCCAGCGAACGCGCCCCGTCACCGGGATGTTCCACATCGTTTTCGTCCACCCAGGCGCGGCCGTTCCAGCGCGCCGAAGGCAACTGCAACAGTTCCATCAGCTCGTCCTGCCATTGTTCCAGCAGGGGTTTGGGGGCCAGCACCAGGATCGGACCACCGTCCGGCTCGTCCAATGCCATCAGCATGGCGGCCATGGCCAGTTGCACCGTTTTGCCCAGGCCCACCTGATCGGCCAGCACCAGGCGCGCTCCGCCCAAACGATGGCGTTCAAGCGCGAGGCTGGCGAAATATTTCTGATGTGGCCAGAGCCCCTGCTCGCGGCGGTACACCGGGGTCTCGACGGCGGCGGCGGCCGCTGCAACGTCGGCATCCTGCCCGTCCAGCTCCGCCGGTTCGATCACCCGCCGCTTGATGATGCGCTGCAGATCCTGGGGAATGAACGGGCACACCGACAGATCCATGGCCCTCGGATCGTTCCACAGGGCGTCGAACTCCTCCTGCACCCACGCTACCGTTTCCGGCGCCGAGTCCTCCCACAGCAACTCGTAATTGACCTTCCAGGCGGTGGCGCTTTCATTGACGCTGCCCAGAAAAGCCGTGGCAGAGCCATCGGCACGCCGCACCACGCCGGCCTTGCCATGGATCAGGCCAAACGCCGTGTCAGGCAACACGCGTACTTCGATCCGCCGGTTGACCAGCGAGTCATACAGCGCCTGATAACGCGGCAGCGCGGACGGCGGTGCCATCTCCGGTTCACCCGCGCACCAGCTGCGGCGCAGCGCGGCCTGCGCCGCAGCGGCGGTCGCCATGTCCTGCGGATCGATGTCCGAGTTGCAGATGATGCGGATAGGCCCATCCACTTTGGACAGCGCCTCGCCTGCCACCTCGAACAGGCTGGAGCGGAAGTAACCGGCGATGCGGTCATACGACACCGCACCTTCCAGCCGCTGGTTGAGCACCGACTGGTCGAGACGTGTCCGGCGGCTGGAGTGTCGTTGCAGCATGCTCAGGCGTGATCGTTACGCAGGCGGCCGGCCAGAATCCGGGCCGATTCGGAATCATCGCCCCAGGCGGCCATCTCCTCGATGTTGCCGAGGGCGGCCAGCCAGTCGAGCAGGTGGACGAAGCGTTCGCGCAAGCGCCAGTAGCCTTGGCCGAAGGTGTCGCGCAGGTACTGCCGGCCGGGTTCCGGATCGGTGTCATTGCGCGCCGTCTCGCGCACGGCGAACAGCAGGTGGCGCAGCGGGGTGGTCGCGAACGGATGGGCACCGCCAGCCGCCACACGGCCCCGGCGCGCCGGCAAGGCTGCCCCGCGGCCCTCCGCGGATACCGCCAGCGTGCTGGCGGCGAAGCCGCTCGGGGTCAGCATGCGCGCGCCGTTGGCCTTGTCGGAGAGCAGCAGTGGTCGGATGTCGCTCAGGTTGAAGCCGCGCGCCAGCTCCTCGTACATGCCCTTGCGTCGCTCGCCACGGGATTCGATGTCCAGCGCACGCAGGTAATAGCGCTCGGGTAAATCCAAGTCACGCCAGACGGGATCCAGTCCGCGCGGAACCAGGTAATCGCAGGCCAGGGTGATGGCACGCTCGATCACCTTCTGGAAATCGCTCTTGCTGTGGCGATCGCGCACGGCGAAGACCTCGTGCTCCACGTCCTTGCCGTCGAGGGTGGCGTACTGGGTGAGTACCTTGAGCGCGGCGGCGTAGGCGGCGAGTTGGTAATCCGCGTCGTTGAAGTTCGGCTCACCGCCTTCGTCCAGTGCCTGCATCGAGGCGATCTGCCGGCGCACCTCGTCCTCCACCAGCGGGTACACCTCATCGAGAAAGCCCGGCTCGGGCGCTACCCGCTTGCGCAGCACCAAGCAGACGGTGCCGGTGACGTAGTTACCCTTCTTGATGCCAACGGCCTCGGTCTCGGTGCTGATGGTCCACGCGGCCGTAGCTTTCAAGCCGGCAGCCCACAGGATCATGCCAAGATCTGCCCATACGCCGGGATCCTGATGGGTGAATTGCACCATCTGCAAGCCGTTGTCCGGCATGTGGCGAGCGAGGTTCTTGTAGATCTCGACCATGGATCGGCGAAAGTCCTCGCCATCACCGCGAACAGCCAGCTCGGCGCGAGCGTCCGGTGTCCACTCGGGGAACACGTGGGCCAGTTGTTTGTCGTACCAGGCGAGAAAGAAATCACCCAGCTCGTGGTAGTTCACTGCATCAGCATAGGGTGGATCGGTAACCCAGAGATCACGGATCTCTCGAACGTCGCGAGCATCAAGATCGGCAACGAAAGTATTTGTGGAACAGAAGTTGATGCGCAAGAACGCAATCTGCCATGCAGACGCAAGTTTGGTCAGCGGTCGAACCGTGAAGCTGAAATTCGTGTTTAGCGCTTGGTTGGCAAATACGTCGGAACCCTGTTCTCTCGCTGCATCGGCTATCCATCGACAAAGCCGGGAGTCAAAGTTTGCGATCCTAGCCATGCCGAGTAAACATCCAACCTTCGCCTCCTTCGATTCCGCCAGCCGTCCGGATACTTCCGCAAGTAGGCCGTGGGTGAGGAGTTGGCGCGGGGTGAAGAGCTGATGCCAGTACGTCCAGCCCCGCTCGCGAAACAGTCGGTCGGTTTCGGAGCCGTGTTCGGGAATCTGCTTGGAAGGAATGAAACCCAGCCGCTGCCAGTCGGCGAAGCGTTCGCGTAACAGTGCGAGTGCCTTGGCCTCGCGCTCAAGATCCGCCGCGTCGGGTGCGGCATAGCGGCGGATTTCCTTGGGCTTGCCGTTGCGGAGGACGGTCTTGACCCAACGGACACAGTAGAGACGTTCCTGAAATACATCGCCTCCGCGCGGCATCAGATCGTCAGGGCTCCAGCGGCGCAGGCCGTCGGCACCCCGCAGCGCTTCGACAGACCAGGAGCGCTCGCGATCAAACGGGTCGATGACCCGGCTGTTGACCACGGTCGCATCCTTACCATCCTTGTAGGCTTTCACCTCGGACTCGGAAACAGTGGCGATCTGTGGCTGCAGCCGATCCGAACCGGGCACCCGCTGCCAGCGGCAGACGACCCTGGATTTTTCTCCTACCAGCCAACTCGGCGCGAGCGGGATGAAGTAGTCGCAGCCTTCGGGCTTGACCTCGACGCAGTAGAGAAAGGCATCAGCGCGTTCGCCGACAGCGTTGTGCTCGATACGCCACTCGGTGACTTGCCGATCCGCCTGGGTGAGCGCCGCGGCCTGCACGCGCATGACTTCCTCCTGCACCGCGCGACCGCCGCCAAGCAGGTTCAGGCTGGCCCAGGTGAGCAGGCCCGCGACCGGGTTGAGATCCGAGCCGAATGCCTCGCAGCCGATGCGCGCCGCCTCGAACGGGATGGAGCCACCGCCGCAGAAGGCATCGCCCACGCGCGGGGTGTGGCCGAAGGTTCGTTGGCCCAATTGCTCCACGAGTTGCGACAGGCTTGAGGCTGTGGTGCCGAGATGTGTGTTGATGTCCGACCAGGCTTCCGCCGAGGGCCCGTCCACGTTCTCAGGGCGCTCGCAATGGACAATGCGTTCCGCGTAGGACATCGCATCGAATACCTCGCGATCGGCGATCGGCCGCCGGCGCTGATCGTCGAGCGCCTTGCGCCCCTCGGTATTGAGTGCGTCCCAAATGCGGGTGCAGACGGTTTCCTTTTCCTCATCGCTCAAGCCACGTTGGAAGCCGCGGGCGGTGAAGAACTCTTCTTGAATCTCCGTTGAGGCCGCCTCGCGCCAAGCCGCCACAGGAATGTCGCCCTTTTGGCGCTGCCAGGTTCCCGCGTCGTCCATGGTCAAAATCTTGAGGAAGATTTCCCGATCCCGCTTGGGATCGTTCGACGCCGGCATCAGCATGCCGAGGATGGACGCACGCACCAGGATCAGCGGCTTGCGCCCCCACCATTTGCCCAACCGGGTCAATGTCTGCCCGTTGTTCGCCTTGCGCTCTTTGTAGGCTTCTGCCGAGAGCCGGGCGATGGGGAACTGGGTTTCGATAAAAGACTGGGTCATCGGTTTCGATCAAAGAGAAAGCGAGAGCTGGGTGTGCCCCAGCAGTTCGCGGCGGGCGCGGGGCGACATGCCCTCGCCCTTGATGAAGGGGTTGTCGGCCAGCGCGGCACGCAAGGCCTTGCGCCAGCCCAAGCCACGCTGTGCGGCCTGGCCCGTAGTGGCGACGGTCATGGTGAACAGCCACCAGCGCTCTTCCGGTGCCAGCGCCTCCCAGTTGCGGATGGCGTTGGGAATATCGTCCAGTGGCGCGTCCTCTACCGCCCAACACAGGATGCAGAGTTCCTTGCCCAGCGATGCATGCACAGGGATCGGTTTGGCAGAACGTTTCTGGAACTTGTGCGCTGGCAGGCCGTTGGCGCGCAGGCGGCGATTGGCCTCATCCCAGAAGGCCGGGGCCAGGGCGAGCCAGCGTTCGCGCGTCATGGCGACGCGAAGCGCGGGCGCATTCGGCTCCATGGTGGCGAGTGTTTCCCAGCGTTCCACCTCTGGCCCACGCAGTTCGGCGATGAATACCGGATCGCCCTTGCCGGTATGGCTGATATCCACCACAAAACCATGCCGTGCCTCCTGCGGCATGAAGCCGAGGCCGATGGATTTGCGTGGCGTGACTGTCTTTCTGGCGGTCATTACTGGGTTATCCGGTGTTGCTCGAACGGCAGCTTGTTGGCCCGCAACCAGTCCAGCAGACCCTGGCCGGTGGCAAAGTTGAGGGTGGAAACCTGCATGCGCAACGTGCCTTCGCCCGCCGTTTCGACCAACCGGTCGGCCAGAGCCTTGAGTGCCTTGGCGTCGTAGCCGGCATCGGCCGAGCCCATGAATTCCACGTGCTGCTGGCCGTTGGCGCTCTCGGCGGTCAGTGCGATGTCGTTGACGGATACTCCCGCGGCCTTGTCCAGTTGCTCAATGAAGTTCCAGACCGCGCCGTTGTCATCCAGCTTGGTTTGCAGCTTGAGCCTGGCAGGAATCTGCGGATCGACAGCGCGGGTTTCCTCGCCCTTCTGTGGGATCGGCACCCGGATCGGATCGGAATTGAGGTCGTACGCATCGGCCACGGCCATGGCGCAGACCACGCGACAGTTGGCTGGCACCCGGATTGGGCCGTCGTAGATGGCATGGCCAGTGCTGGTTGGCGAGCTGCCATCGGTGGTGTAGCGGATCTGGATGCCGTTGGCCTTGGGCAGCGCGAGCAGTTCCACTTCGTAGTGGTCACCGCGATTGTGCAATTGCCATTTCAGCCGCAGCCGTGCCTTCCACTCACGCACGCCACTGAACCGGGCGGTGTCGCCGGGGTCGACGGCACGGAAGCTGTAGCGCAGGCCGGTGGCCTCGAAGCGCGTGGGGGTGGGCACCGGACTGGACGAGAGCGTGGGTTCGGCATCGCCGGTTTCGTACACCAGGGCCGGGGCGTGCAGCGGCTCGATCTTGAGATAGGCGCGGCCGTCGCTATCGTCGTCCACCGACAATTCGCGGATGGCTACGTCAGGCTCCGGCGGAGGAAACGGACCGCGGCGCACATGGTTGCCTTCCTCGCGCCACAGGTCGCGACGCAGGCATTCGGCCTTGAGTTCGTCCAGTGCGGACGGTCGATGCAGCGGCCACGTGGTGTTCACCGCGGCGGCGCGCTTGAAGTCGCTCCAAAGCACCACTTTCGTTTCGGCCGAACCGAACAGCCGTGCTTCGGCCTTGGTGCGGAAGGCGTCGTCGTCGGTCTTGGTGGTGAACTTCTGCGCGCCTTCCAGCGTCTTGCGAATCGTCGCCTCACCGCTCTGGTTGCCAGCGAAAGCCAGGTCGATGCCACTGGCGCGCAGGGCCGTGTTGATCGATGGGTACACGATCTGGTCGAACGCTTCCTTGAGCGCCGAATTGAATTGCAAGGCCACGCGGTCGCGCAGGCCGTCCAGTGCCCGCCACTGCGGATCGTCCGACGGGGTTTTTTCGGACTTCAAATCGTCTTCGATGCTTTGCAGCGCACGGGTCTGGCGCGCACCGTCGATGACCTTCTGGTAGGTATCGCGCGATCCGGAGAGAAACAGCACGCGGTTCTTGTAAGGCTGCTGATCCCACCAGGCTTGCCAGTCGGCGGAGATCGGCAAGCCGTTGGCCTGACCACCCGGGCGAACGATGACCAGTGTGGTGCGCTCCTGATCGACCTGGACTTCATCCAGCGGCGGCAAGACGGCGACGGTCTGATAGCAGTCGCGCAGGGAGGGAGAAAAATATTCGTCCAGGTGCTTGCGCAGCATCCGGTCCACCACTTCCACATGCAGCGACAGTGCGGTGGAGCGCAGCTTGGCGGCCAGGTTCTGCTGGTTCTTGAAGTAGACGCGCCCGTCGGGCGAGTTGTGCAGGTACCAGGCCCGCGTATGGAGCTTGTCCATCACGTTGGTCTTGAACGACGACAGGTCGCGACCGGGACGTTGCAAGGCATCGACCAACTGGTATTCCTGCAGGCCGTGGATGGCACCGGGCGTGGTCGAGAGCGAGGCGAGCAGGATCAGACGCGCCGCATCCGTGGCGTCGCTGTTGCCGTTGGTGACGTCGATCTGCTCGGCCTCGGCATCGCCGCCATGGGCGATGTCGTGGGCGATGGCCTCGCTGAGCGAAGGGTTGATGGTGCGAACTTCGGAGGCCAGCTCGTCGACGTTGAGGTCGACGTCGTAAGGGTGGATCAGATCCGCCTGATTCGCCTTGCCCGAATGCCAGAGGTTTGAGACCACCATCTGCATCAGGCGAATGACGCCGCGGGTTTGCTGGAACCCCTCGTTTTCCTTGAACTTGCCGACCAGTTCGCGCAGATCCGGGTGGAACGGGTAGGAGTCGGTCACCCGCTGGTACAGCGATTCGGGCGAGGTTGCGGTGAGCCCCATGTTGACTGCTTCTTTCAGGGCATCGCGGTATGCGGAGGCAATACGTTTCGTTTCCTCTTCGTCACCCACTTGCTGGAACAGGCGTTTGCGCAGAATGTGGTAGAGCTCGTCGCCGTTGGGGTTGACCGGAGTGATCGGCACCGCGATGCGCCGGGATTCCGACGATATGCCCTGGATTGCGCGATCCATCGCTGCCTGCAGCCCGGCCTGACCGGTTGAATAGTTGGCCCCGGCCAGGTCGGACATCACCAGGCACACGTTGTCCATCTCGGCGACAGCCACGAACAGGTTGGCGAGCGCCGTGGTCGTGACAACACCCAGGTTGGCGTCACCCACCGGGACTGCCACTGCGTACTCTAAGTAGGGAGGAAGCTCGTCGAGGAAGATGATGGCCGGATCGCCACCCAGCAGTTGCTTCCACGCTTCTGGGCCGGGGGCGCTCAGCAGGGGCGAAAGGTAACGGGCAAACAGTTCGCTCTTGCCGAGCTGTTCGGCCAGCGAACCCCAGATGCCGCCGGGCGCGTCAGTGCTGCGTCCGTTGAAGCCGATGACCCGGCACTTGCTCAGGCGCGGAGCGGGATCTTCCACGCCCAATACGCGTTTGCGCAGTTCAGGGTCGCGGGCCAGCAAGCCCAGCCCGATCATGCTGTGAGTCTTGCCGCCCCCCATGGCCTGCGACAGCAGAAATACGGAAGATCCTGCCCGGTCGCCTGCCAAGTGGCGAAATGCCCGATCCACCAGGGTGAGCATGCCGTTGGTGAAGTAGTTCTCGTCGAAGAACTCCTGCCCGTGCACCTGCCCCTTGAGGAAAGTATCGAGACTCAGGACGGTGGCGCGGCGATCCGCGGCAAATACGGAAGGCCGCGGAACACAGTGAGCTTGCAGTGTCATGAGACGAGATCCCCTATTTCATTTGTTGCATTGTGCTGCATGGATGTTCCCAGATGCCTACGGCATCTTGGTTTAGTGTTTCCCCAGCAGATCAGAGCGACCGATGATTTGGCGCTCCGTCTTGACGGGTTTCGGATCCGAAAATCCAGTGAACGCAGCGCCAAGCGCTACCTCGCCCAGTGCGTAGATGCGCTTGCCGCGGAGCCCTGCCAGCCCTTCTTGCCAGGCGAGCAACATGCGCTTGCCGACCTCCGTGAAACCTGGGTGCTCAACCATCGCCGCGCGGACTTGGGGGCCCACTTCGGCCATGGCTGCACCGATCTGTTCGACGATCCCGGCCTGGTCGCGCGGCTGCACGCCGAACGTCGCCGCGATGAAGGTCTGCAGGCTCTTGCCCGGATCCCAGGTTTTCTTGCCCATGAAGGCGATGGCCGGCGGGTTCTTCGCATAGTCCGCGTAGGCGGTCGTGGTGATCATGTCGTAGGCTGGGGCCAGGTGCACATCGTCGTGGCGGGTGTAGCGCAAGGCCACGTTCTTGGCGTGGCAGTCGGCGTTGCGCAGGGCGTAGCTGAGCAGCAGCAGGGTCGCCATCTGACGGAACACTTCCGGCCTGTTGGCCGCCGGCACGTGGTCGCGCACGGCCTTGGCGATACGTTCCCAAGTGGTTTCGTACTTGGCTGCCGGGCGCAGGCCCAGCAGGGCGCAGAAGTCCTCCATGCCCCAGTGTCGTGCGCCGTTTTCGTCCACATCGAAGCGGTGGACGACCAGCGCCTGGCCGTCGCGGGAGATTTCCGTCGCAGCGGCAGGCATCACCCGGCGGACGACCTCCATGCACAGGTGCTCGTTCAAGGACACGAAGGGCAGCAACCGCGACGAGCCCTTGATGATGTGCCGATGGGTGAACAGGGTGGCTTTCTTGTGCGGGCCGAGGTGGACGGGTTCGGCGGCATTGTCCAGGAACTTCGGCACCACGCCCGACACGCCGCTGGTCGCGTGCCGGCGCACCAGTTCGGCGAAGGCTTCCTCGGAGTTGTCGCCCTGGAGCAGTTCTGCGACGTCCACCGGGGTGGCCGGTTCGTCCATCCGCGCGCCGGCGGGCGCCACCTGCACGCGCCCGATCATGTTGCGGCCGATCACCGACAGCAGCGCCATCGGGCTGGCGCCGATGTGCGGACCGAATTGCTCCTGCAGCACCTGTAGCAGGTAGCCCTCCGGCAGGTTCATCTGGAAGACAGGGTGCAACACGTCGTCCCAGACCCACGGCTCGCGGCGCACGCGCATGGTCAGGGACACGAAGTCGTCCGCGGCGACGCCGTCGCGATACGTCAGCACGCTCTTGAAGTCGCCGACCGCTTCCAGGGTGGCGACGTCGCGGCCGAGCACATGGACGGACAGGCTCACGCGGCGCCTCCGCGCTCGCGACGCAGCTCATCCAGAGAACCCGACGAACCCGTCTCCACGAACTGCAGCTCCATGCCCAACGCCGCCAGCACGGCCAGCAGCTTGCGCGAGCCGAGCTCGGCCAGCTTGCCGCGCTCGAAGCGGGACAGGGTTTCCTGCGGGATGCCGGCGCGCGCGGCGACGTCGCCTTGCTTCAGGCCCAGCGCGCGCCGCCGGGTGGCGACGGCGGCACCGAGTTCCAGTACGGTCTGCATTTGATATATATGTCAATAACTGACGATGGCAGCCCTATTGTTTGACGTATATATCTAAATTTGCAACTGCCTGGCGCTAGCGACCTCGTGGAGGGCCGCCAACCTTCTCAATGCGGAGCCACGTCGACAGATATCTTGCCACCATGGAACCTTGTGCATGACGGTGCCGGTTCATGGCAATGACATAGGACGCGTGGTCAACCAACCCGGAATGCGCAGCCTGGACCCCCCAGATGCACATGGGCGTTCGTGGAGGTCTCAATGGGGTCTGCCTGCCTGGTCTGGCGCGCAGCAAGGGCCCTTCCCCAATAAGTCTATCTATCGTGGGACATGCGGTTCGCCCCACCATACGGCTACCGTGCGTCGTCGCGACGTGCGGCCAAGGCAAAACCTGCCGGTGCAGAACCGAGGTAGCGCATGGAGCGCCTCCGGCCTGGCCGGGAACGCAATCCCGACGAACGACGGATCGCCTTCAGAAGGTGCAGATTCGCATGCCCGTTGGATGCCGCGGCCATGCGGGTTTGCGGCGCTTCCAGTTTTCGATGGGTGCAGATTCGATACCTCCTGGCGCCTGACGGTGGATCGTGCCGGCGAATCTGCACCTACGGCATCGGATTGGCCCGTGCAAACCGCGTCACGGCGCCGTTGGGCGCGTGGCCGAATCTGCACCCTGAGTTCGGCGACGCGCCGCCCGCCAAGGCGTACGTCAGAACTCCCGATCCGAACGAGCGACGCGGTTGTGCGGCGCCATGGCCGGCGATAGTCAGGGCCGGCTCGGCTGGGTGGCCGTGGCCTCGTTGGCGGCGGCAGCGCCGCCCTCCATAGGCATCGCCGCGAGGCCGATGTAGCCGCTGCGGCTTGCACCGGTGCGCTGGAGGTGGGCATCGGCCACCCGCCGGGCGATCAGCAACACGGTGTCTTCCTCTGTGCCCAGGGCGAGCGCGCACTGGCGCAGGAACAGGCCCATGACCTCGCCTAGGGAGCCTGGGTCGATCGCCACCGCGTAGACGCGCTTGCCCCGGGCGTCGTCCTCGCCCAGTGCCACGCGAATGAGGCCGGCATGCTGGCTGCGTGGCTCCTGTACGGTGAGCTGCAGCCACTTGCCGCCGGGGTGCTGGAAGCGCACGGTCGGCAGATAGAGAAAGAGCAGGCCGGTGACGAGCTGCAGCTCGCCGAGCGTGAGCTGGAAACGCAGCTTGCTCGTCCAGTCGTAGCCGCGCTCGGCCCCCGGCCTGGCAGGCGCCGCTTCGATGCACACCGTCGCCTGGCCGGCCCGCGTCTGGTCGGCGACGAGCGTCAAGCCGGCCTTCGTGCCGTAGACCTTGACCTGGCGTGCGTGGTGAAAGCTGAGCGACGTGCTGTCGCGGGCGGTCGGAGTGGGCAGCGTGGTCGCGGAGGCGGGCGCTTGCGCCGCCGCCAGCCGCAAGTGCGGCGCGTAGGTGACCGGTACGGTTCGCTTCGGCTTGGGCAGTTCGGCTGACGGCACGGTCGGTGGGGCCGGCTGACCTGGCACCGTCGGCAGCATCCACGCGGCAAGCTGGGCCAGCGAGCCGGCTGCACCTTGCCGGGCACCGACCAGCACGGCCCGTAGTGGGTTCTCGCCCTGCGCACCAAGCAGGCGCGATGCGTCGGCGAGCGAGGCCGCCGTGTAATCGAGCTTGTGCAGGCAGTGCACGATGCGCAGGCAGGCGCCGTGGTGGCGGAGGGTGGCCTTGGCCAACGCGGCACCGCGCTGAGCTTCGGCGACCAGTCCCTCCAGTGCGTTGGCATTGAGGGTTCGGGTGAGCAAGCCCAACAGGTCGGCGGTGACCGGCTGGCCGCCGGCGGCCACGAGGGCGGCATTGAAGGTGGGCAGGTCGAGCATAGTTGGCTCCTGGATAAGGGAGGGCGGCTCGCTGAGCCAGCCGAGTCTTTCCAAGAACTACCACGACGTTTCGGCACGAAAAGTTCGGCGCGATTTTGCGTTGCTGTGCCTGACGTGAGGTGGCTGGCCACCTGTCGCTATGTGGGTTGGCCACGGTGGTACGCCGTCGGCACCGGACAGACGCATCGAGGCCGCAACGAAGGGTCGCCACTGCGCGTGCAAAACCTCTGGGATCTTTTCCGCCGGGCAAACGGTGCTTGGGTAGGAGCACTCACGAATGGTCGTGGGCATGACGAAAGGAGAACCTCATGGGCTGGTGGACTTGGTTGTGCGGTGCGGATGACTTCGGGTCGACCCACGCGTTCCCGACGATCAACCCGGCGACGGGCTTACCGATGATCGGCGATTCGACGGCAGGCGTGGACGTGGGCGGGCACCTCTACGGCGAGGGGAGCCTGGGTGGCTGCGGTGGCCTCGGCGGGTCGTGCGGCCTGGGCGACATCGGCGGTACCAGCGATCCGTTCGGTGGTTGTGGTGGCTCGGGCTTCGGCGAGTGATGGACGGATGCTGATCATGGGTTCCGAACCGTCGACCAAGGACAGTCTGCGAACTCGGATGCGCCATGCCATCGCATGGGCAAAGCGCACCGGCTGGCCTACGCGAGCGCAGGACATGGACGAGGCGGGCCGGGTCTTCGATGCTTGGGAAGCATCCACGCGCGCCGTGGCGCCGAATACTGCCGCGTTGGATCGGAAAGCCTTGCTGGATGCGCTGTACCAGACCTTCCGTGTCCACCACGAGGAAGTGGCGGCGCGGCACCTGTGCATGTTGTTCGCCGTGGCGCTGGAGCCGCGGCTGCGCGCCTGGGAATTATCGGCAGGAGCGGCGGAGCCGTGAACGATCGTGGATCCCGGTGGCCTGCGTCAGGTTCGGCGGCGGCGTGGGGAGGGCTTCGCGCGCACCTTCCTTGCCGATGTCGGGCGCTGATCCAGACGGCGCTCCAGTTCGTCGATGAAGTGCGGCAGGTCGGTATCGAGCAACTGGCACAGGTCGCGCAGTTCCAACGCATCGATCCGGCGCACGCCACGCTCGATGTCGCTCATAAACGACTGGGTACGGCCCAGTTGTTCGGAGACCGCCGTCTGGGTCAGGCCGCGTTCCGTCCGCAACTCGCGGATGAGCGCGCGAAGAGCGTCGTACTCGGGACGGTGAATGGACTTGGGCATGACCGCGTCGTCGGGGAGGCGGTCAAGGACGCTATATGTGAAGATGCGATATCGGAAAAGACGATATTGACGGAAAGCGAAGGCGCCGCCGGAAGGCAGCAAGACGATTGATCGAACGAACCCCACAAGGAGCAGGTGATGCGTGCAAGCAAATGGCGGTGGATGGTGCTGGTGGCGGGATTGGCGATGGCCGGCAATGCGCTCGCGGACGGGCCGCAGAATGCGCATGAGCAGAAAATCATCGACCAGCTCAAGGCGGCCTACCAGCAGCGCGGACTGACGTTGACACCCGAGCAGGAGGAGCAGGTTCTGCAGCGGATGCGCCGAATGGAAGGCGCCGCGATCCAGGCCAAGGTGCTCAACGACGCCAACCCTGATGCCACACCGGCACAGCGCATGGCTGACACCATGGCCATCCTGCACCAGGAGGGTGGCCTGCCGACGGCCGCGGGCACACCCGACCCGCCGGTCGCTACGCCGACGATGGCCGCACCTGCCGCTACCGCCGCCCCGATGACCGCGGCGCAGGTGGTCGCGGCCATCGACCAACGCCACGCCGAAGGCGGTGCGACGGTATTCGTGCCACAGCGCGACGGTTTCCTGGCCGATGGCAAACCCGTGGTGGATCCGCTGGGCCAGATCGACATGTTCGGTGGCGACGCAGCCACCGGCGATGTGGCCTACTTCGTGCGGCAGTCGCCGACCGAGCTGCTGGTGCGCTACATCAACGTGCACAGTACCCTGGCGCCGGTGACTGTCGGCGCCATCCAGTTGGCGCCTGGCGTGATGCGGTTCACGTCGTCCGACGGGCAACAGGTGGTGGCCGGCGACAACATCATACCGGCGGGCACGGGCGTAATCGTGGCGCGCGATGCCACCGTCTTCAGCTACCCCTTCGGGAAGGCGCTGTCGACCCAGCCGCTACCGCCCACCTATCACTTGGCGCCCTACCAGCGCGGCGACGTGGCCGGCACCGGCTATGTGCTGCTGCGCCGGGAGATCAGTCAGGGCGAGAAGCAGGACGTGGTGAAAAACTTCACCGGCCTTTTCAAGAGCATCACCAACCACGAGGACGACAAGGACTTCGCGTTGTTCGACGTGCGCAACGGCAACATGGTCTACCTCAACATGGACGAGGTCGGCGAAAACGTGGGCTCGGGCACGGGTTGCCACGCCAAGAACGCGTTCGTGAACACCTGCCGCGGCTGGGAAACCCATGAGGCGCTGTACACGGACGCGGGCATCCCTAACTACCAGCACTACTACTGGCGCGTGGACTGGCGGCCCACGGCAGACGGCCCGACGGCGGTGGCGCTGGAGAAGGGCGTGGCGAACGTGGACGTGATCCGCCTGGACGCCAACCAGCGCGCCACCGCCTTCCATCGCGGCATGGGCATCGAGCGCTTCGCGGACGAGCCCACCGCTGACGGCAGCCTCAAGGTCACGGCGGACTGGGCCTTCCACAGCCACGTGTTGGCCGATGTACGCAGCCTGTTCGCGGCCGGGCCGGCGGCGACGGCCCACGCAGCGCCATCGGTCGGAGCCGCGCAGCCCTGATACCGCAAACGGAGGCCGTGCCCGCTCGCGAAGCACGGGCACGATCTGGCAACCGGACTATCGATGGAGGTGTTCCATGGCAAGGCCTTCCCGCTGGAGCGGGCTGTGGCGCGAACTACGCGAGGCACTCAAGCCCGATCCGCACTACGCCCGCGAACCCCTGTTTCTTGGCGCGTGGCGACCGCCGTCGGCATACGCGCACGCGCCAATGGAGACTCGACGTTATCCCCGTTGCGTGGCGATGGGACTAGATACCTCTCGCGCGCGTGCTTCCTGCCGGGCCTTGCACGGGATGAACCCCCAGGGTTGATGGAGGGGAACCGTGCGCTTTCGTTGTGGAGGCGCTCCGAAGACCGCCAGCAGTGCCAAAGGCCGCCAATCTGAGGATGGCGGCCTTCGCGGCGGGTGGCGGCCTTCGTCCGCTATGAGCGTGGGCGGCAGAAGCCGACCGGGCTGCAAAGCCATCTGTATGGTCCATCTTTCCGCCGATTCTTGACCCATAGCGACGTTATGGGCCGACGAACCGTCAAAAAGCCAGCCCCACACAGCCGACTTTTCGCCTCGATCGCTTCTGCCGCCCAGGCTCCTAGGGCGGGTTGTCGATGATCCGCCACGTCCATCCGCCGTCCATGCCGCCCTTCTCGGATTTCAGCCCCAGCCTTGCCTTCGCCCGCTCGAGCGTCCGCTCGGACAGGCCGGCTGCGGCGGCCAGGGCTTTCACGGTTGCGGCGGACATCGGGCCCGCGGCCAGGGTCTGGAGCAGGAACTGGGCGGCCTCGTCGCGTGGTCTCATCGCGTCGACATCCGGAGCGGCGCCCAAGAGTGTACGTGCGTCACCAGACAACACCTCTCCCCATCGGATTGACGACGAGGTGACGCCCGGATACCTGTCGAGCAGGCACGGCTCGATGGCGTACCGGAATCCTCCCCCGTCAGGACCGAGGTTCGACTTCACGCGGACGACTCTCCGCGCCGGCATTTCGGTCTCGCCGGAAGCGTCCACACTCGTGACGAAGGCCAGGCGTGCCACCGCGCCGAAGGCGAGCGAACCGGTGATGCGCTCGAGCGGATCGCGCCCTGCAGTGCCCTTTGACAAATGCGTGATGCCGAGCACCGCAACGTCGAAGGTCGTGGCCAGGTCGACCAGCGGCTGCAGTGATCTCCGCACCTCGGCGTTCTTGTGGGAATCGCCGGAAACAGCGGCCACGATCGGGTCGAGGATGAGTAGCCTGATTTGCCGCGATCCGAGCACCGAGGCCAGATGAGGCAGGTCGCGTGCGGGGTCGAACGGGCTGCGAACCGGCGGTGCGTGAACCATGCCGTCGATGGTGCTGATGCGATCCATGTCGGCGCCTGCGGCGCGCAGCCTCGGATTCAGCGTGTCGGCGTTGCCGTCCTCGCCCGACCACAGCAGCACATCCCCGGCCTCCGCCGGGTTGCCATCGGGCCAGGTGCCCCCACGGCTCAGGATCGCAGCCCAGCTTGCCGCGATCGTGGTCTTTCCCGTTCCTGGCGGACCTGCCAGAAGATGGAGCTTGCCGACCGCAAGCCATCCAGGCCAGAGCCATCGTGTAGCCACTGGGGTGACGTCCGAGCCGCGCGTCACGATGAGGCGTGGTTCCTGGGCGAAGGGAAGCACCACGCCGCTGCTGGCGGGACCCGGCTCCGTGTGGTGTGACATGCCTGACCATCCTGGTCATAGTGGGATTGCGGTCAGGCTACCGGCTGCGATCTGGCGTGGCGTCGAGAAATTGGGCCGTTTGTGGGGGAGTTTCGCCGGAAACCGGCTGCTCGCCGGTCGTGTCATGTGCGGTGCAGAAGCCTGATGATCGGGGGCGCCGACCGGCGAGCGAGGACACTCGTATCCGCCAAGCCAGCACCATGCCGTCGGCAAGTACCTGATTTCAGATTCCCCGAGTCCAGTCCATCATCGGCGCAACGGACAGCTGCCACGGTGATACGCAAGCAGAATCACTCATGTGGCTAGTGTAAAGGCAGAGCGCCAACGCAAACCGGCGAAACGCCGCCGGACGAGACCATGCTGGGTCGCAAGGTGGTGTTCTCCGGCGACCTTGAGGAATATGCTTGCCCGCAAGATCTCGTTCGAAGGTTTGCTGTGGCCGCATCGATAAGTTGCGGTCCGGGAATCCACCTCAGGGGGCGTGCAATCGCCTGAAGGCGTACTCACGGCGGAAAGCCCAGCCGTCCGGCAACGTCAAGGGTGTTGCATGTCGTGCGGATCTGATCCGCCAGCCTTGTCATCGCGAGGTTCCCCATGACCATAGTCCTGCGTACCGACAGCGACAACTACGCGCATCAGGTGTGGGCCCAGGAACAGGCAAACTCCTGCGCGATCGCCAGCCTCTGGATGGCGCGCAATCAGGCGCTTCAGATGACCGTGAACGAGGGTGAATGGGCGCTGGCCTGGCGGGTTTACGGCCAGGTGGTGCAAGGCATCCCGCTGCCCTTGGTGCCCGCTCCGCCAGCGCCGATGTCGCTCAATCCGGCGTCGTTCCCTTCGGATCCGAAAACGGTCCAGAAAACGTTTCAGATCATGTTCGCTTCAGACGGAACATTCATGGACCAGGTTGCCGCCACCCTGGTTAAGGATGGCTTGCACGTCACCTGCATAACGGAGTTTCGGCCCGGCACCAGCGTGGTTCCCGGCAAGCTCTCGGATACCACGCCGGCCATCGTGCTGCTCGGCTGGTACAACGGCGCCCAACGTAACGGCGGGCATTTCATTGTGGCGTCTCGCACGGTACGCAGCGGGCAGGTGGTCTATCTGGACCCGTGGCAAGGTCAACTGAGAGAGCTCGGCGCCGGCCCCGGCTATCCGGGGGGTGGAAGGTTCGAACAGGTGGTTTATATCTCGGCTTAGCCACCTGCACGGCAAACCTGACCATCAGCAATCAGCGCAAGGCGACACGCGCAAGTCGGTGATTCACTCGCGAGTATCACGTCCCCGGGCTCCATGGAAGCAAGGAAAATCGGCGACTCCGCCCCAATCCTCGAGATATCTGTAGTTACCGCCGAAGTGGGCGCTGGAGTGGCAGCTTTCGCAGAGCACGACACAGTTTCGAACCGTTCCACGACCACCACATGCCATCGGCCTTCTGCGGTGGGCGTGAGCGATCTCCCCCCAGGCCATGCTCACCAGCTTTCGGCCGCCGAATGGAACAATGAGGGAGGCGCAGCTTGCGCACAGGAAGTCCTGGCGACTCAGTGCTTGCAGCTTCACTTGCCAGGTGAACTCGTCTTCACGTCTCCTTGTCATACCTTGTCCGACATGCGCGATGGAATAGGCTAGGGCACCTGAAAGCAATGCGATCCCGGGCTCACGCAGACCAGCCGCCCGCCAGGACCGGCCGCCGCGTCGAGGTCACCCGGTTGTCGAGGTGGCATGCATCACCGCCAGGCGCAAGCGCCCCTGGAAGCCCTTCTGCGACGACAGCGGGATGAGGTAGTCCCCGTCGTCCTGCGGTTCGACCAGGGTGCCCAAGCCCTCGCTGGACTGCTCGTCGGCGAGCAGGTAGCGCACGTTCCAGCCGTCGTCGGTTTGCGTGGCGCGCACCACCAGGGTGTTGCGGAACAGGTATTCGCCCTCGACGTGCTTGTCCAGCCACAGCTTGTTGTCGATGGTGTAGCCGGTGGTCGACACGGTCAGCTCCACGCTGAACACCACGGTCTTGCCGGAGGTGATCTTGCTGGTGTCGAGGAAGGTGGAGAACAGCACCGGCGAGCGCGGTGTGTCGCGCCCGACATTGGCCGGTCGCAGCAGTTCGTCGAAGCTGCGCAGCACCGCGCAGAAGGTGTCGCGGCGGCGCTCGGTCAGCCGATAGCTGTTGGTGCCGCGCGGCGCCACGGTGGCCTCGAAGTAGTACGAGGCGCGCACCTGCTTGCCGTCGTCCTTCGCTTTCTGCACCGAGGCCGGCAACGGCAGGGCCTCGACTTCCAGCGTGCCGTCCACGCGCATGTCGCCGAACAGGAAACGCACCAGGTTCTGGTAGCCCTCCTCCGAATTGACCACGCCGTACACGCCGCTGTGGCTGCGGTAGGCGAACGCGCGCGGCGCCCCGCTCACGGTGGCGTTCTCGATCTTCACCAGGCCGTCGCTCATCTCGCCGGCCAGCTTGCGCGACACGCCGAGCGCCGCCTCGTAGTCGCGGTGGTTGGTGCCGACGAAGCAGAAGAACTGCTGCGGATCGAACTTGCCGTCCAAGGTATCCACCCGATCCGGCTTGCCCTTGAGGCCGAGGTAGCCGGCCATGGTCTTGCGGTTGAAGTTGTTCATGTCCCACAGGCCGAGCACCGCGGGCACGTTGAAGCCGGCCATCTCGATGCCGTTGTGCGGCGTGGCGTAGGTGAACACCTTGTCGACCATGGCGCGGTCGGCGGCGGTGCTGATCTTGTCGTTCTGCAGGAAGCTGCGGCAGACCAGGCCGCCCATCGAATGGGCGACCAGGTACACGCGGAATGCCTTCTTCCGCGCCGCATCGGCGCCGCAGACCTGGTCGCGCAACGTGCGGATCAGCTCGCGCAGGCCGGTGGCCGCCTCGACGATCGAGAGCACCTTGCCGTCACCCAGGTCGGTGTCGGCGGTTTCGTAGTAGCGGTAGATCACCACGCTGCGCGCCGGCAGCTCGCCGTCGATCTCGCTGCCGTCGGTGTAGGTGTCGCGGTAGCCGTAGTCCTTCATCAGCCGCACCAGCGGCGACTCGAACACGTGGCGTCGCACGGTGCCGTCCCAGGCCTGGCGCACCTTGGTGGAGCCGAGGTTGAAGCCCATGTATGGCGTGGCGACGGTATCGGCGATCTCGTTCGCCGTCATCGCGTAGCCGCGGACGTAGATGATCGGGAAGTAGGGGGCGGTCAGCGGATCCATGGGCCGTTTCCTCGATGACTGGTTCTGGCGGAACAGGTTTCGACGGGACGACGCTCAGGTCGGGCCGGCGGGTTTCGCCGGCTTGCGGACCCGCTTGCGCCTGGCGCTGGCCGTCGCGGCGGACTTGACCGTGCCGGACACGGACGCGGCGAACAACTTGTGCGTGGAGGTGCCGGGTGCGGCCTTGGTCGAGGCACGCAGCAGCTCGCACAGACTGTCGAAGCGGCAGCAGCATTCCTCGTAGTTGCCGTCGCCGCTGATGCCGAGCACCGCGTGGTGGTGCCGGCCGCGCGGCGGCAGGGCGGCGGCTGCGCCGTTCGCCGACGGCCAGTCGAGCTGGCCGTTGCCGGCCACGCGCGCGGGAATCAGCCAGTAGTCGCCGGTGGCGTAGACGCCGCCCGGCTCGAAGCTGATCTCGATGCCGTTCTCCAGCGTGATCGCGCTGCCCTCGGCCACGGCCAGCACGCCTTGCGCGTTCACCGCATCGCGCTGATCCCAGCGGCGCAGCAACGGGTGCTGCTGCGGGTCGTCGGACAGCGGCCACGGCGTGGTGTTCTTCGGCACGTTCAGGGTGACGCTGGCGTTCGCCGGATCGATCGCGAGCACCTGCAGCAGCGGGTACGCGCGCTGGCCCAGCGTGTAGCGGTCATCGACCAGTTCGACCCAGTCGTTCGCCGCCAGCCCGAGCCGCGCATCGCGGCCCATCCGGCCCAGCTTCACGGTCAATTGCGCGCTGCCGTCGTCCGCCGCCGCGCCGAGATCGCAGCGGGTGACCGGAAACACCACCGAGCCGTTCTCGCGCGACCACTTGAAACTGGCGGTGCCGGCCAGCCCGCCCTGGTGGATCTCGACCCGATACAGCTGGTTCTCCATGCCGCGATAGCGCGCGTCGGCGGCGATCACACAGGGGTCATCATCGGATTCCTGCGGCCCCAGTTCCGCGCGCAGCCGCGGCAACGCGTACGCGGCGCGCGCACCGAGCAACCGGCGCACCAACACGCAGGGCGAGGTGTTGGACTGGCCGCCACCATCGAGACTCTTGCGCAGCACCGCCAGCTCGGTGAGCTGCTGCTTGATCGCGGCAGCCGCCGCGCCCTCGGCCGCGCCCTGACGCGTCTTCAGTGCCGCGGCAATCTGCTCCAGTTGCCGCTGCGCCCCCGCCTGGTCGATCAACCGCACTTGCCACACCACTTGCGCGCGCGTGGCGGTATCGACGCCGTCCAGCGCCATGTCGGCGATGCCCGGCGCCTCCACCGCGCACAGGTGGCGCTCCCACACGTCCAGCCACAGCGCGTAGCCCTTCGGTGGCGGGTTCTCGAAGCCGCTCTTGCCGTCGCCCACGCCGTAGTCGTACGTCGGCGCATGCGGCTGGTTCGCCAGCGTGCAGACGGCCTCGTTCACGCACAGGATGCCGTCGACGTAGAAATGCCCCGGTGCCAGTTGCCAATCCGCCAGCGGCAGCGCGGCAGGGGCGCCGTTGGGGTTGGGCGGGCCCTCGCGGGTGAGAGCGAAGCCGCTGCCGACGGCCCAGCACGGGCCGACCAGGTCGCGCACGAAGCTGCGCAGCAGATGCAGCTGGATCTGCGCCTGTTCGTTCCAGTCCGCCTCCAGCAGCACGCGACCCTGCTGCTGGAACACCTCGCTGTAATGCCGGATCGGGTCGAAGCTGACGCGTGCGAAGTCGCCTTTCATGTCGATCTCCTAGCTCGCAAAGAAAACACCGGTGTCCGTGCCCGCCGGAACGTATTCGGCCAGCCGCGCCGCGAGGTTCGCCTCGCGCTGCGGTTCGTACAGGTCGTGCCAGACGCCCATCGCCGAGCGGTCCGAGGCGCCGCGAGCGATCTCGTCGCCGCAGTCGTCGGCCAGGCGCAGGTAATGCGGCGAGCCGTAGCGCCGGCTGCGGAACTGCGGCACCACGCGCAGCGATTCACGCGCGCGTTGCGTTGCGTCGACCGCGGCCAGCGCGAGATCCGGCTGGCAATGGAAGCGCCGCGGCGTGCGCGAGCCGTCCGCCACGTAGCAGAAGCGCACGCAGCCCTGCTGCCGGCGCAGCACGCGCAGCGGACTGGCGAAGATCGAGTCCTCGGCCAGCGCGATGCCGTGCGCCTGCACCGCGCCGATCACCGTGCAGCGGCGGAAACGGGCCTCGACGTAGGCCACTGCCTCGTCCGGCGCACCTAGCGCCACGCGCTCGATGCCGGTGGCGTCGAGGATGCTGTCGCACAGTTCCAGCGCCGGCGGCTCGCCGCGCCGCTCGGGGCTGATCACCGCGATCGCGCCGAGGATGCTGTGTTCGACGCGCAGTGCCGCGCGCGTGCCGTCGAGGGTGACGCTGGGCTCGCCCGGACGCTTCGGGTCGCAATCGCACTGCAGCGCCCAGCCCGGCACCAGGGTGCAGTGGCGGATCAGCAGCTCGCACAGGTCGCCGTCCGCAGCGGCCTCGTTGTCCGGCCCGTGCACCTCGATGCCGCGGCCCACGATCAGCAGGCCATCCAGCAGCACGCGGCTGCCGGCGCGACCGCCGATGCCGAGCGCATCCGGCTGGCTGGCCCGCACGTCGAGCAGGCGCAGCACCGGCCGCGTGCGTTCGGCCGCGCGCAGCTGAATCGCCTCGCCGGCGTCGAGCTGCAGCTCGATGCTGCCCTCGTACACGCCGCTTTCGGCCAGCTCGATCACCAGCGCGCGCAGCGTCGGAGTAGCGGCCTTCGCCTGCGCCCATGCTGCCAGCGCGTCGGCAATGCTGCCGAAATGGCCGGCCGGCCAGTTGGTATTCGCTGCGTGATCCGGTCGCGCGGCATGCACCACGTAGCGGGTGGCGCCTTCCAGTTCCGGCGTGACCCGCGCGTACTCGCCGCCGCCGAGGTCGCCGGCGAAACCGTACTGGTAGCTCACCCATACGCCGCGCTTGGGCCGCTGGTTGGCGGGGAACAGCAGGCGGCCGCGTTCGGGATCGACCGCCACGCGCCCGCGCTTGATCTGCCCGCCCCAACCGGCAAGGTCGGCCGGCAACAGCGCCTCGCGCGGCACCGGCACGCCCTGGCCTTTCGCCGGCCAGTCCGGCGCCCACAGCTGCACGCTGCGGCCGTCGCCGTAGCACTCGTCCGCCACGCTGGCGTAGTCGGCCAGCGGCCCGCGCTCGGCGAACCGCCAGCGGCGCAGCGGCAGCGGCAGGTTGCGCTCGTCGGCGATGTGGGTGGGCTCGCTCTCCGCCACCGGGCGCTGGAACAGTGGCGTGTCGTTGCCGAGCACGCTGAAGCTGAAGCAGTGCGGGCCGCGCTCCTCGATGCAATACGCCGGCGTGCAGGTCACCGGGTAACTGCGCAGGCGGCAGGCGAACACGCCCACGGCGGGAAGGTTGTGACGGCCGCGTCTACGCGTGCTGCCCATGCGCCGCACGTCGACGCTGTGCGCGAACGGATCGAACGCGCCGTCGGCCCAGCCGATGCGTTGCAGCCGCCCCGGATCGCGCAGGTCGGCGGTGCCGCCGCGGTGCGGGTGTTGGTGGTCAAGATGCTGCATCCAGCCGAGCCGGCGGTAGAACTCCACCGCGCGCGCCGGCCAGCCGGCGGCGTCCCGCGACAGGTCCTCCAGCAGCGACAACGTGCCCTTGCGCCGCCGCGCGTCGATCGTGTTGGCCACGTCGGCGCGCGGCGCCAGCACGCGGCCGAGGCGGGCGTCGCGGTGGCCGTCCATACCCAGCGTGGCCGCTTCCGGCAGCAGCGTGTAGCCAAGCAGGTCGCCGACGTACGGCACCACCCAGTCGTCGCAGGTCTCGATGAAGGCGTTGTCGTACAGTCGCGCGATGTCCTGCTCCAGCACGTCGGCCTGGCGCGCCAGCACGCGCAGGAAATCGCGCAGCGGATAGCCCTGCTCCGCATCGCGCAGGCGGTAGACCACCGGCAGCAGGTCGTACAGGCGATCGGGACGCGCAGTCATGGCGTGGCCTCCTGCAGCAGCAAGGTGTCGGGAACGTTCGGCGCCAGGTAGGCGAGCTGCGCCGGCCGCAGCGTGCCGTCGTAACGGGCGGGCAGCACCGGCACGCGCGATGGCACCGTCGCAACGGTCGTGGCGGTGGCGTGACTCATCAACGCAACGCCGTCATCCTGCTTGTCGCCGCCCACGCCGAAGCCCGCCAGCAAGGTGGCTTCGTCGAGACGACCGAACGCATCCACGTCGACCCAGGCCACACCGCGCACCGCCTGCACGCAGGCGACCAGTTCGCTGAGGTAGACGCTCTGCGCCAGCGCGCGCCGCTCGAAGCCGAACGCATCCAGCAGCGCCGCGCGCACGGCCGGCTCGACCGACTCCCAGGCGAAGTCCGGCAGCAGCCCCACCTTCGCGCTCACGGTCAGCGCCAGCAGTTCGCGCACGTCCAGCCGCACCGGCAGCGACGGATCGCCGTACTGGCGCAGCGCCTGCAGCAGGTTGCGGTAGAGATCCGAGGTGGCGTCGATCGGCGCATCCGCCGCGCCGGCGATGGTCACCCGCACCCGATGGTCGAGCTTGAACGCCGCCGCCTTGCCCACACCGCCGAAGGTGCGCGCGAAGTCGGCGTAGTCCACCACCGAGACCAGCCGGTCCAGCGCCAGCACCGCCAGCGGCACGTTGCGCCGTGCCTGGTCGCGCGTCTCCGCGTCGGCGCCGCCGGACGCGCGCAGCGGGTTGACCACCTCCTTGACGCCCAGCGGCCGGGTCGCCAGCAGGCTGACCTGTCCGGCACGCACATTGCCCGGCGTGCCGATGCCGTTGCGGTACGTCGCCACGACGTTCTCGATACCGGTAGGGAGGCGCGCGCCGTGCACGCCGTCGCCGAACTGCACGGTGGTCTTGCCGTCGTCGTCGGTGGCGGTGACGAAGTGGCGGTCGTTCGCGCCGACCAAGGCGAGGTTGCGCGTCTCGTGCCATTGCAGGTCGTTGACGCGCACGCTCAGCGTGCTCTGCACGCCGTCCACGGTGGACGCGGAAACGTACGTCAACGGCGGCTGCTTCAGCACGAAGGCCTGCATCGACGCCGCGCCGCTGCCGCTGCCCAGCACCTCGCGGCGACTCTCGCCGTGGGTGGCGCGCACCACGTTGGCGTGGATGGACACCGTGTCGCGCTTGTAGGCATAAGCGAGTCCGGCGTTCGCGAACACCAGCGTGCTATGCACGGTGTCGCCCGGCAAGGCCGCATCCGAGCCCTGCTCCACCGCGGCCAGCATCACCAGTTCGGCTGCGGCAACCGCGTCGGTGCCCGGCACGTCGGCGCGTTGACCAGACACGATCACCCAGCACCCCGCCTTGAGGCCGTCGACGGTGCCATCGAGGGTGAGTTGCCTGGCGCTGTCCGTCGTGATGCGTGCCGGCTCGCCAGGGACAGGTGCGCCAACGGTGTCGCCGATCAGCAAGTCGGCAAGCGTCAGCTTCTCGCTCTGCGCATGAACCTGCACTTCGCGCAGTGTGCTCATGTCGTTTGGTACCGACCAGACATCGGTTCCGCCGGGCCTGGTCAACACGATGTCGGTCGTCTTGCCGCTGATGCCATAGGCCGTGCGCGGATGCACCCGGACACTCGCCGCCTGCGCCACGATCGGCTTGTCGTCGTTCGGCCCCTGGATCAGCAGATAGCTGCCCGCCATCACGCCGTCATAGGCATTGTCCAGCCGCAGCTGATTCGGCTGCTCGTCCACCGGCCAATCGCCATCGGTGCCGGGCTGGAGTGCGGCCGCCGCCCGCAGCCCGATGGTGATGACCGGGGGCTGGGGCGGCATGTGCGGCGCGTTGTAACCGAACAGCGGTGCCGCCACACGCATCACGTAGATGTTGCTGACCTGGGACGAACCGGCCGGCGTCGGCGTGCCGCTCCAGGCGGCGTAGAACGTATCCGCGATCCGCCGCTCGAAAGTGAGCAGAAGTTGCGGCCGCACGTCGCTGGCGGTGCCCAACGCGCTCACCGCGCTGCGCGGCAATCGCACGGCATTCGCCGGCTGCAGCGTGGGTGGTTGCCGCAGGGCATCGACGAGCGCGAGGAATCCGCTTTTCGGTGCCGTCAACGATGCACCTTCGTTGGCGGTCGACATCGCCCTGGTCGTGGCAACGTCCGTTCCGGCCATGGCATTCGCCGAGGCATCGCCTTGCAGGCTCACCTGCGTGCGCTGCCGCGACGAATCGACGCTGACCTGGCGTATCTGGCGCACGGCCGGCGCGCTGCCGTCGGCGAACTCGAATACCAGCCAGTCATTAGCTTTCAGGTTGTTCGCCGTGCCCTTGAAGCCCAGTTCACCCAGCGTGTCCAGTGAGCCGCGGGTGATCAGTTGTGGCCGGCTCAGCCGCGGCTTGAGTGCGTTCCATTCGAAGCGCGCATCCAGCGGTTCGGCGGTCTCGAAGGTCTGCATCTGTTCGCCGGGTGCGGGCACGGATTGCGCGCGGGCGCCGGCGGGGATGGTCACCGGCGGCGAGTCCTTCTCCACCGTGTAGGCGAGGTAGACGCTGGCGGCCACGCCGGGGCGCAGACGGTAGTCGGTGAGCCGCGCCAGCTCCAGCACCGAGCGGTGCTCGGTGGCAGTGCGCAGGTAGCCTTCGTTGGCGAGGCGCTCGGTGTAGAAGCTCAGCACGTCGGCGCCCACCGCCCACGCGTCGAGCAGGGCCATGGCCGGGTCGTCGGCCTCGCGTGTGCGCAGCCCGGCCAGCGCCGGTAGCGTCGCGTCACTCAGATCGCGCTGCATGGTGGCGCGGAAGTCGGCGAAGCGGCCGACGCGGTAATCCAGCGCGGCCAGGCCCGGCCGGTTGGCCAGCGGCAACGGCGTGCCGGCGATCGTCCCGCAACCGCAGGCGCAGGCGTGCTTGCCACAGGCGCTGCAACAGCTCATCGGCCACCTCCCAGCGTAAAGCGGATGCTGCCGTGATCGGGGTGATCCGGGTCGTTGTCGACGCGGGCGATGTCGCGCGCGGCCAGGTGCAGCACGCCGTCGTCGGGCACGCTGTCGGCCGGGTCGTCGGCGCGCGCCAGGCACGACACTTCGACGTGGGCCACGCCGGTGATCGCTTGCGCCTCGGCCAGCAGCGCGCTGACGAACACCGGCGCGCCCAGCTTGAGCCGGTCCGGATGGAAGAAGCCGGGCGTGCCGTCGTGGCGCAGGCCGGCGCCGAAGCGGTCGCGCAGCTCGGCCTCGACGTGGGCGACGAGGAAGTCCGGCCGCACGCAGACGAACAGCGCGATGCGCAGCGGCACGTAGCGGGCGGCACGCACCTCGACGTCGTGGCCGATGCGGCGGTAGCGCTCAAGTTGTGCGCGGATACGCCGCGCCAGCGCCGCCGACAGCGATTCGCGGCCCAGCGGATCGACCGCCACGTCGGCGGCATACCAGCTGCCGCTCCATTCCAGTGCGGCGGCGGCGCCCTGCAGTTCCGGCGTGCGCGCGGCGAACGTCCCGTAGTCGTCGGCGACGATCGCGCGCAATGGCTTCGCACGAAACGCGCCCGGCGCATACAGCTTCACCTCGGCCAGGCTCTCCGGTGCGGTGCCGCCGCTGGCCGGCAGCGGATTGCGCGGCACCAGGTCGGCGGAGAGCACGCCGGACTTCAGCGCCAGCCACACGATGCTGTCGCGGCCCACGTTGCCGGCCGGACCGTTGCCGATGCGCGAGGCGGCGCGGAAGAAATCGCCGGCCTGCGGCTGCGCACCGAGCACGCCGTCGCCGAAACGCAGGTGCGCGGCGCCGTCGTCGTCGATCTCGACCACGCAGTGGCGGTCGTCCGGGCCGCTTTCCAGCAAGTCGTACTGCGGCTGCCATCGCCAGCGCGGATCGGGCGTGCCGGCCACCAGCACGTCGGCCAGCGCGCCGCCGTGGACGGCGAGCTGGGGCAGCGCGAGGCGGGGGTCGCGCGCCAGCAGCCTGCACGCCGGCGCCTGCGGCGGCAGCGGCTCGGCCCAGGTCAGCGGTGCATCCGGCAGCACGTGGCCGGTGTCGGACGGCGGACGGCGCACGTCGGGCACCGCGTCGTCGCAACGGCAGCAGCCGTACTGTGCGCTGCCCGGCACCAGCCAGCAATCCTCGACCAGCGTGCCGCAGCGCGTGCAGGCATCCGGCATCGCGGCGAGCGCGGCGGCGAGGCCGGGGTAGTCGCCATCATCGCCGCCCGGCGTGCAGATGGCGCTGGACGTGCACTGTCCGCGCACGTGCTCGCCGTGGTCGACCAGCAGTACGTTGCCGCGCGCGAGGCTGACGTCGTGCAGCCACGCGCAATCGGGCGACGGCGTGCGCACCGACAGGCACAGGTCGAACGGCAGCGCGTCGCAGGCGTCCCACGCCACCTCCAGCAGCAGCGTGCCGTCCAGCGGATCGACGGACGTCTGGACGTCCGTGAGCCGCACCACGTGGCGATGCGCGGGGTCGGCGTCGGCCGGGTTGCCGGTCTGCGGGCCCAGCACTTCCTCGAAGATCAGCAGGTCACCGGCGACCAGCTTCAGCGTGCGCGGCGGCGCATTTGCGGTATCCGCTGTCGCCAGCAGCACGACCGGCGGCGCGGGTGGCGGCGAGTCGACCAGGGTGGCGCGCGTGCTGCCGCGCGGCAGGCAGCACAGCTCGTCGCCCCAGCTGTGCAGGCGGATCGTGCTGTGCGCGGCGATCACGTCGAAGCGGGTCATGCCATCGAGCGGCATCGGCTCGTAGATCAGCGCGCCTGCCGTCCGCGCCGCCGCGAGCTGGTCCGCGTCGATGATGCCTGGCGGCGGCTGCGCCGGCCCCGGCGGCGGCACCAGCAACAACAGGTCGCCCAGCTCGAGACTCAGGTCGCTGCTCGACGCCAGCGCGACGAAGGCGCGCGCGTTGCAGCCCTCGTGCATGCGGTAATCCACCAGCCGCGCATGCCGGCGCACCGAGATGCGCTTGCGCGCGGTGCCCAGGTAGGCCTCGGTGGCCACCCCGTCCTGGAAGTAGCTGAGCTGGTCGGCGGTATACGCCAGCGCCTCCACCAGCGCGATGCCGAGATCCGGCACGTGGCGCTCGGTCCATGCCGGCATGTCCAGCGCGAGGCGATCGAGGAACAGCTGGCGGAAGCTGGCGTAGTCCTTCGCCAGGTAGTTGATCTCCGGCGCGGGCGATGGCGGTTGTACGCACGGCGTCTCGTCGGCGCAGTCCAGCGTCCTCGCGCAATCGAGACGGAAATGCAGCGTGGCGCAGGCGTAGCGCGGGTCGAAACCGGGATAGGCGCGCCAGTTGGCCGGGGCGTTGCCGGAGTTGGCGTCCACCAGGCACAGGCAGTACGCCGTGTGATCGCCTTCGCGGTCCAGCAGCACGCGCAGGCAGGCGTCGTCGTGCATGTCCGGTTCCAGCTCGGGGTTCACGCCGAGCACGCGCAGGCCGGTGATGCGGTCGCCGCCGCTGATGCGCACGTTGGTCACGCCCAGGCCTTGCGGAATATCGCCGAACAGATGCACGCACAGGCTCTTGCCGTCGTCGCCGACCTCGACGTAGTCGATGCCGTTGAGCGTGCCGGACTGGCGCAGCCCGTCGCGTCGTGCCGGCACGCTGCAGGCCGGCAGCGGCGCGCAGCCGATGGTGCCGAGGCCCGCCGTTTCGTGCGCGGCGCTCATGGCAGGCTCCGCACGAAGCTGTCGCTGCGCGTATCGCCGCTGGCACGCACGGTGTAGCTAAGGTCGACGCGCAGGCTGGCGTCCTCGCTGCTGACTTCCAGCCTGCCCACCTCGATCACGTCGCCCAGCCAGCGCTGCAATGCCGCCTGCACGGTGAACTGCAGCGCGGCGGCCAGTTCCGGGCTGTTCGGCGCGAACACCAGCTGCAGCAGGCCGCTACCGAAGTCCGGCCGGTTCACCCGCTCGCCCGGGCTGGTGAACAGCAGCTGCTCGATCATGTCGCGCACGTGGTCGTCGTCGCCGGTGTCGGCGGTGCGGCCGCGCGGATCGAAGTGGAACGGGTAATCCATATTTTTCTTGGCGATATTCATGGACGTCCTCACATCGCACTGGCGCGCATCTGGCTGGCGACGATCAGCAGCGGCGTGCCGGTGGGCGCACAGATCGCCTGGCTGTCGAGCAGCAGCAGCGGCTGTCCGTTCGAGGTCACCCGGGTGGCGGCGGTGACGAACTGCGCGCTGACGCAGGGACCACCGGCATTCGGTGGCAAAGCGCAGCCCGCGACCAGCCACGGCGCGGCGATCGTCACCGTAGGCTGGCCGCTCACCGTGACGCGCGGATTCGGCGAGGTGGCCTGCGCCTGGCCGCCGTGCGAGCAGAGCACGCTGGCGCCGACATGGATGAGGAAGCCCGGCATCGCATGCCTCCTAGGTGACCACCAGCGCGCCGTTGTTCACCGTCACCGTCGGCCCTGCAAGCACGATGGTGGCGCCCTGGCCGTTGGAGATGGTGATGCCGATCTCGTTGACCGCGATCATCGCGCCGCTGACGCTCTTGATCAGGATGCCGCCGGTCGGCCCGGGCAGGTCGCTGATCGAGACGGCGTTCTGCAGCACCGACTGCAGCACCACGCTCGGGCTGGCCGGATTGCCGGCCAGCGCCGGCGCCGGCACCTCGCCCGCGCTGCCCCAGAAACCGCCGACCCAGATCGGGTAATCCGGATCGCCCTGCTCGAACTCGATCCACACGCCGGCGCCGATCGGCGGCACCACGTAGACGCCGCTTTGCATGCCGGCGAACGGCATGCACGGCATCGCCCAGCTCGACGGCAGCATGCCGGATACGTCCGGCACCATCACCTGCAGGCGCCCGCGCTGCTCCGGGTCCACGTTCTGGATCACCGTGCCGCGGTACTTGCCGTAGTAGCGCGTCCCGGTGGAAAGCTCATCGATCCGCACGGGACTCATGGCGGCACCAGCGGCACGGTGGAAACGAGGCCCTTGCGCGACAGCGTGAAGCCCTGCTTGTACTGCCCGCGCTGGATCGTGTGGCGCACCCGGTTGACGTAGTGCAGGCCGTCGAACGCGGGCCCGACGCCGCGCACGCCGACCAGCTGGCGCGACTTCAGCACGCGGCCGTAGCGCACCACGTCGAGGCTGCCGTGACCGCTGACGGTATCGGCAGATTGCGCCGCCTCGGCCATGCCCAGCAGCATCGCCTGCTGCGGCGAGTACTTCGCGGTCTCCTTCAGCGGGCGGAACTTCTGCGGCGGCGGGTCGAGCAGACCCAGCGGCGGGTTGAGCGGGCCGATGTCCGGGATCGGCACGGGCAGCGGAATCTTGGTCTGCTCGTTTTGCACGTAGACCACCGGCAGCTCGCGCGCGTTGCCGTCGTAGCTGAAGCTGAGCTCGTCGACGTTGCCGGCCGCGTCCATGTCCGCGTTCAGCGCCGGCTGCGGCACGCCCACCTTGATCTTCGGCCCCCAGTACGCGGTGCTCGTGCCGGGCGCCGGGCCGGGATCGAGGTAGAACACATAGCCGACGCGCTCGGCCAGCGTGCGGATGTAGTGCAGGTCGCTGCCCTGCTGGGTGGGGATGCGGTGGGTGGGGATCGGCACATCCATCGCGATGCTCGGGATCACCAGCGGCACGATGCCGAGGAACGCGTACTTCGCCAGCAGCAGCGCCACGATCGCCTCGGCCGACATCGCCGGATACGGCAGGCCGGGCAGGCCGGAGAACTCCAGCTTCTGCATCACCGCCGTGAGGTCGTCGCCGGTCACCTGCAGCGTGGTGTGGCGCGCGTCCGCGCCCGGCAACACCTCGGTCCTGCTCACCACGCCGTCGACCAGCACCTGCGGCATGCCGTTCACGGTGACCACCACGATCACCCGCAGCAGCGGCACCACGCCACCGCCGGAGAGCAGGAACAGCGTGTGCAGCGGCGAGCGCACGCTCAGGTTGAACTGCAGCGTGAACGCACCGGCGCCCTCGTCCGGCGCATCCACCTCGACCCGGGTCAGCGCATCCAGCACGAACTGCGGCACCGGCACCGGCACCACCGGGCCGACCAGCAGGGTCAGGTGCACGCCCTCAAGCACTGGGCACCCCCGGGATGCCCTCGGGCAAGGTGATGCGCAACTCCTTCCCGATGGTTTCGGTCAGCTCTTCCGGCCGCAATGTGCGGTTCGCGTCGCACAGCCGCCAGAACTGCTCAGGATCACCCAGGTACTGCGCCGCGATGTTGTCCAACCGCTCGCCCTGCACCACGCGGTGCCACTGCAGCAGCGCGAAGTTCTCCGGCGGCGGCACGAAGCGGCGCTTCAGGTACGTCACCATGCTGCCGTCGGCGCGCACCAGACTGGTGGTGGGCGTCAACGCGTAGCGGCTGGTGGGTGGAAAACTCAAGGTCATGGAAGCATCTCCGTCGCAAACGTGTCGATCATCCGGGCCGCGTCAGGCGTACACCGGCTGGCCGCTGTCCTTTCGCGAACGCAGTTCGGCCAGCATCTGCCGCTCGCTCTCGTTCGCCGCCCAGGCCGGCCGCAACTGAAAGTGCGGCTGGTCGACGATGGTCTTCCAGTTGCCGCCCCACTCCAGGCCAAGATCCATGCCCAGCGCGCCGACGGCCTTGTACTTCGGCGACTCGGGCAGATACTTGCTCCCCTCGAACACGCCGATGTCGAAGGCGATGCCGAAGTTGTGGTTGGAGTAACCGGCACGCGCGTTGGTCACCTTCTTGCCCGGCGCCGTGCGCCCCTGCGCATACAGCGCGGCCTGCTCCTCGTAGCTGCGCAGGCCGCTGATCACGCGGATGGTGATGCCGGCGGCGGCCGCCTTCTGCACCAGGGCGCGCGCGATCGGCCGCGCTTCCGGCAACAGCGTGGCGATCACTTTTTCACTGCGCGCGTCCACCGGGGAAATGGCTTCGGACGACTTCACCTGGTCGATCTTCTTGCCGATCAGTCGCGCGTAGATCGCGCCCCAGGTCTGCGGGCCGGCCTTGCCGTCCACCTCCACGCCGAGAGTCTGTTGTACGGCGGCAATCATTTCCTCGATGCGCATCTCGCTCTCCGACAGGTTCGCAGGGTCTTCACGGCACGCCACTCAAGCCGAGCACGGACAGTTGGCCACCGGCACCGCCGGCCAGGCGCTCCTTCTGCTGCAGATAGTTCATGAACAGGCTGGCGGCCTTGTGCCCGCTCGGCACGTCGCTCACCGACAGCACGCGCAAGCCCAGGCTGACCTTGGCGCGGATCGGGTTCAGCGCGGTATCGAACGCCTCTTCGGTGATGCCGAACTCGGTGACGCGCACCGGCAGGATGCGCGTCTTGCTCCACACGAACAGCGCCAGCGGCGTTTCCATCGGCACGATCTCCAGCGTGCCGATCTGCGCCAGCGCATCGTTCGCGCGCAGCTGGCCGCTGCTCGGGTAGACCATGGTTTCCAGCGCCGCCAGCTGGGCGAAGATGCCGGACTCGGTGATGCCGCCGTTCTGCTCCGGAAATTCCAGCTGATCGGTAGCGTCGATCTCCGCCTCCAGCTTCAGCGTCTCCACCGGCGGCCCCTTCAGGCGCAGCACTTCGGCACGATCGCCGCCGCCGGCATCGATCGGCTGCACCTGCAGCGAACGAGTCAGCGAGTCGGGGTTGTACTGCAGCGCAATCACCCGCCGCACCGCCGAACTGGCCGCATCGATCAGCACGATGCCGCCCTTGAGGATGCGCGGGGAGTTGGGGAAGGCGCTCATGGCAGCCTCATGCTCGTGCCGGAAGGCCGCGTGCGCGGACGCGAGCGTCGCGGAGGCGTACTACGGCGGGGTGGCGGGGTGGTCGGAATCGTTGCATTAGGCAATCCTGCCGCGATGTCGGCCACCCAGCTGGCCTGCGCCGAAGCAATGCAGCCGTGATGTGTTTGTGCGTCATAGAGGTCTTGCACGACACGCACAGCTCGCAGCACCGCAGGGCGGGTAAATGTGGAAAGCGGCGTACCATCCCTGATTGCATCGTTGAAGCGGCGGGCCATCTTGCAAGCGATGTCCAGATGCCCCTGTTCGTGTGCAAGCAATCTTGGCTGATCGGCTACGGCGTTGGCCGTGCATTGGGTTACAAGTGCCGCGCAGTCGTCGCGCGTGGCAGCCGTGATCGTCGGTGCCGCGGCCGCAGGACACGAGGCGTCACTGCTCCAGGTGAAGGATCCAGGCACCATGCCCCGAGGCATGCGCCGGGTGAAATTACGGTTGCACAGTCGGCCGGCGCGCGCGCACCCGTTCTCGTTCGGATCGTTGGCCCGAGCCACTGAACGTATGATATGGCTATTACGCGGCAGGAATATGCCCTGGAACACATGTGTCTGGTCGGCCGTCCATCCGAGGATGGTCTGCATACAGGTAGCCGCCACCGGGTCCATCGCCCGAGGGACCACATCCGATCCGGTGACAGCGGCAAAACCACGCAGCGAGCGAACCTCGCTGAAGTCCGCGAGCGTCAATGAAGCATGCGGGCAATCGTTCGGGATATCGCGGGCACCGCGAAGGCATGTGGCAAGTCGGCTATCGATCTGGCCCGTGAAGTCCGCGCCAGGCCCGGCTTCATCCAGACCTTCGAATGCCGGGTGGCGGTGTGGCTGGCGCTGCATCGAGACAGGCGCAGCGATCCCTGGCGATGCGTAGCTACCGGCAACCACGCGATCCGCCGCCTGATCGGCGTCACGCTCGGCGGGATCATCATGCGATCCGATCATCAGGCTTGCCAGGGATTTTCGCATTAGCCCACCGGCACCCTGTTGCACGACGTGGGCCAGTTCGTGCGCGATCAGGTGACGCCCCTGCCGGGTTTCCGGCACATAACTCCCCGCGCCGAAGACGACATGCGACCCCACCGTATAGGCGGCGGCATCGACCGCGGCCGCCGAATGCGCGGCAGACGCATCGTTGTGTACCCGGACATGGCTGAAATCGTGGCCGAATCCGCGTTCCATCGGCGCGCGCACGGCCGGTGCCAGCGGTGAACCCGGCGTCGCCAGCACGGCGTGGACGCTCGACGGCGCGACACCTGCTGACTGCCCCGCTTCCGGATGGCGTTGCACGCGTTGACTTTTTTTTGCGCACTCTGGACATGTGCCACTACCTGATGCATGGATCCCGCAGGCGCACTTGCGCTGCAACAGCAGACCGGAGTGCGTGGCATCCGTGGCCGGCTTGCTTGCTCGCGTGGCGGCGTGCGTGTCCATCGGCGTCACTTGAACAGGTCGGTGTCGACGAAATCGGCGCGTACCAGCGACCAGAAGTCGCTGGCCAGGCCGGATTCGACGTAGGCGTAGGGCATCCAGCCGTAGCCGTTTTCGCCCCAGGCGGTGCCCCAGGAGTTGCGGATCAGCAGTGCGCCACGGTTGCTTCCGATCTTGCGTTTGTCGTCGTAGCCCACCGCGTCGATGGCATGGCCGCCCAGCACGGTGTCGCCGGCCGTGGGAAACGGGATGTCGCCGGTGCCGGTGCCGATGCCGGGGAAGGAGCTGTACACGGTGAAGCCGAACATGCAGGGCAGGCGTGCCGCCAGGTACTGCTTGATGTACTTGAGCGCAGCCGACTTCGGTGCGCCGGCAGGATCGAGCCGGTAGTAGACGATCGACTGGTAGTTCTGCGCGAATGCGTACAGGAATGCCCGCGGCTCGTCGTCGAAATGGGCAATGTTGTAGGGGCAGTACGACTCCGGCGGCACGCCGAACAAGGCCATCGCCTTCATCGCGGTGCGCAGGTAGGCGCCGGTGTCGCCGGTCCAGCCGAGCAGGTTGCGGCTGGCCTTGTAGAGGAACAGTCGCGAGCCGTCGAGGTGCTTGCCGAACGCGCGCCGCTCGTAGTACTCCAGCAGGCCCACGCCTGCGTTCGCGGTGCACGAACCCAGGTTGCCCTGATCCTCGATCGGCGAGCACCATGCCCGCAGGTCGACGCTGGTCGGCGCCGCCTTCGCCACCGCCTTCAGCGGCCTGGACTTCGCCAGCAGCTTCTGGACCTGCGGCTCTTCGGGGGTGTAGTCGCGAATGTCCGGCAGATCGGGCCGCCAGCCCATGCCACCGATCGTTGCATTGCCCGCATGTGTGTTCATGGGATCACCTCGCCCTTCGTTCGTCGTTGCCCATCCGATGCCCTGGTTCGCTGCGCGCCGCGGACCGGCGCCCCGCACCGGCCTCGATACCCAGGCCGGTGCCGACCGCCGCCGCGATGCGCGCACCCAATGCCCCGCTTCCCTGCCGCGCCGGCGCCAGCTGCTGCGACGGCAGGCCATCCACTGCTCCCCTGCCCGCCAGCACCTCGCGTGCACCGGGCGCGGCCAGCCAGCGCGTCAGCTCCCGCTGCAGGGCGGCGCGCACGTCAACGCCGCGCTCGTCGCCAAGCACCGCCTCGTCGATCACCAGCCGCTCGATGTGCAGCGCGATGCTCACGGCTTGCCTCCGGCGCTTGCCAGCCAGCGGAAGTCCGCTTCGTTGACCGGCTTGTCCAGCTTGCGGTACTCGGCGCGCACGGCATCGAGCAGCAGCGGCATGCCGATGTCGACACCGGCCTGCGCGGCCATGAAGGCGGCGTTGAGCGCGATGCCCTGGATGCTGCCGCCGGTGAGCGCGAAACGCGCCAGCCGTTCCAGGTCCAGCGCGCCCACCGCGGCCTGCGGCGGGAACACCGAGGCCCAGATCGCGCGGCGCTCGGTCGCGCCGGGAAACGGGAAGTGGATGACGAAACGCAGCCGGCGCAGGAATGCGGCATCAAGCGCGCCTTTCATGTTGGTGGCCAGGATCGCCAGGCCGCGGTACGACTCCAGCCGCTGCAGCAGATAGTTCACCTCGATGTTGGCGTAGCGGTCGTGACTGTCCTTGACCTCGCTGCGCTTGCCGAACAGCGCATCGGCCTCGTCGAAGAACAGAATCGCGCCGCCGTCCTCGGCCGCGTCGAACAGCTTGCGCAGGTTCTTCTCGGTCTCGCCGATGTACTTGCTGACCACCGCGGAGAGGTCGATGCGGTACAGCGACAGGTCCAGTTCGCGCGCCAGCACTTCGGCCGCCATGGTCTTGCCGGTGCCGCTTTCGCCGGTGAACAGCGCGCTGATCGACAGGCCGCGATTCATCCGCGCGCGGAAGCCCCAGTCGTCGTAGACGGTGCTGCGCTGGGCGACCTGGTCGGCGATCTGGTGCAACAGGTTCTTCTCACTGTCGGGCAACTTGAGGTCGTCCCAGCCGGCCTTCGGCTCGATCCGCTGGGCCAGCCGGTCCAGCGCCGGCCGGATGTGTGCCAGCGCGCCTTGCCACAGCGTGGCCGCGAGCGCGGCCGGCTTGTCTTCCACGGCGGCCAGCGCGCCATGCGCGATCTGCTCGATGCGGCCCAGGTTGAAGTCGAAGTGACCGGCCAGTTGCTGCGGTTGCGTGCCGGCCGCACCGCCCAGCAGGCGCTGCCACAGCGCGCGTTGCTCGACCGCACTGGGTTTGGCCACATCGACGCCGAGCGCCTGCGTTGCCGCGCCGGTCCACGGCTCGCGTGCATCGACGAAGGTCAGCCCGTCCGCACGCGCCAGGAAACGCTTGACCAGCGTCGCGGTGGCGTCGCCGCGCTCGACCTCGGCCGCGTCGAGGTACAGCGCCAGCGGCAGCAGTTGGCTCTCGCGTTGCCACAGCCGGAGCAGGGTTTCCTGCTCGGCGACCGCAGCGGGCAGCAGCTCGGCCGAAAGCCGGTACGCCTGCGCACCGAACGCGGCGGCGACGGTCTGTGCGATCGCCTGCTTGCTGACGCTGTCGCTGCCGAGCAGCTGCAGCAGCGGCAGCGGCTCGCCCGGCGGCACATGGTGCAGGTTGTCCAGCAGCCGGTCGGCCACCGCCTGCTGCGATGGCGGCAGCGCGGCCGGCGACAACGCGGTGAGCAGCGGGCTCAGCCGATCGTCGAGATAGTTCATGCCCTTGACGAAGTTCACCACGCGCTCGTCGGCAGCGAGCGCCGCGCCGATCAGCGGCTGCGCGCCGGGCTGGTGGATGTCGAGCAATCGCCAGTAGCGCAGCGGCCGTTGCGGTGCCAGCGCATCCCAGCTCGGCGCATCGAGCACGGCGAAGGCCAGCGCGAAAGTGGGGTACGGTTTGGCCGCATCGTGCTGGGCCTGCGCGCACAGCGCGGGGAAGCGCGTGTCCAGCTCCATGCCGATGCACAGCAACAGCACGTCGCGCTCGAACGCGGACAGGCCGAGGCGCTCGGCGAGCACGGCCAGCGCGGGCGTGTACTTGTCATCGGCGGCGGCGGCGCCGGCCGGTGGCGACGCGGCATCGGTTGCCGCGGCCGGCATCTCGACGACGGCCGGCGCTGCCGCTGGCGGCGTGTCGAGAGCCCTCCCTCGCGCACTCGCCAGCGACCCGCGTGCCGGCTGGGCGGCGAACATCCGGGCGAACCACGCGTGCTTCGCTGCGTTCGGCTCATGCGCCATCGCCGCGGTGGCCACCGCCGACGGCGGCGATGCGTCAGGCGATTGCGCGGCGCGCTGCAAGCGCGCGCGAAGCTCCGCCAGTGCCGACGCAAGATACTGGTCGTTCGCCTGCAGCCAGGGCGCGTAATCGCTCATGTCACCACCACCTGCTGGTTTGCATCGAACGCGGGCGCGCCGCCGCTGAAGTCGACCGGGACGCTGTCGGCACCGTCCACGCGCAGGCGCACGATGTAGGTGCCTGCGCTCACGCCGGTGAGCTGGAACGTCAGCGCGGTCGGCTGCTGCGTGTCGACCGGATTGCTCAGGCTGGTCGGCGTCAGCACGCGGTCGCCAAACAGCAGGAACACCCGCTGGCCGTCACGGAGGCGCGGCGCGCAAGTCAGGTTCAACACGAAGTCGCCGGCCGCGGCGGCGAGCGCGCCGAGCGTGATGACGGGCGCCAGCGCCAGCGGCAGTTCATTGCTGAGCAGCGATGGCAGCCCCGGCGGCTGCACCAGCAGCGCCACGGTGTAGATGCCCGGCGCCCAGCGCGACAAGGCCTCCGCATCCTCGCCCGCGTCGGCAAGGTGCACGCGCAAGCTGCCGGCCGTGTCGCCCGCCTGCGGCGCCAGGTCGATCGGTGCGGCCAGCCGCAGGCTGCTGAAACGGGCCAGCGCATGCTGCGCGCCGAGTTGGCGACCATTCAACACGAGATCCTCGCCGAGACGCAGCGCGATCTGCGTGCGCGGATAGTCCAGGCGGTCCAGCACGGGCGCGGCCGAGGTGCGGGTGAACACGCCGCGATCCTGCGCGCCGCGCCGCAGCACCGGCAACGGCGCGCGCGTCGCCGCCTGGCTGTCGATCAGCACCACCGCCGCCTCGTACGCGGCCGAGGTGCGGTAGTTGGTCTGGAACGCCGTCCACAGCCGCGACAGCTCATCCACGCTCTGCGGCAGCGGGGTCACGCGCACGCGTTCGACCTGGCCGGCCAGGTCGTTGTCCGGCAGCGCGTTGCGGATGTCGTTGCCGTCGAGCACGGGGTGGTCGTGCAACGTGCTCATCGCCGCGGCGAGCACGCGGTGGCTGAGCGCGTCGACGTCGCTCTCGCCGCGGCCCCACGCGGTGAGCACGTAATGCAGGTTCAGCGCGAGCGAGGGCGGCGCGGTTTCGCCCGGGCGCACCTGGCGGGGCAGGTCCTGGTTGCGCCAGGCCGCGTTGGCCACGACCTGGTAGAGGAACACGTTGAGCTGCGCCTTGCTGATGCCCTTGCGCGCCACGTCCGGCGGCTGCAGGGTCACTTCCAGATCGCTCAGCTCGGTATCCAGCGCCGGCATCTGCGCCAGCAGCAGGTTGCGCAGCGTGCGCGTGGTCGCCGCGATGGCCAGCACGTTGCTCATGGCGTGGCCTTGCCGCGCTGGCGCAGGTAGTCGTCGAGGCTGCTCGGCTGCGGGCCATCGCGCCGGCGCGGCGGTGCGGCGGCGGCCGGCGCGGCACGCACTTCGAGCCGGCCGATGCTGACGTGCACCACCGGTTCGCTGCCAGCCCGATTTCCGTGCCCGGCCTGCGCGTTGCGCGTGCCGTGCATCGCGGCTGCGTGGCCAGGGTGCGTCGGCACGGATGCGACGCCCGTCGTGGCGAACACCGGTGCCGGCGCGGGCAGCAAGGCGCCGCCCGGTGCCGGCGTACGCGCCGCTTCCTGCCGCGCTGGCACGATGCGCGACTGCCGCGGCGACACGGATGGCGAACTGGCCGCTGCGCGTCCGGGCGCGGAAGCCGCACGCGCAGGTTCGGCGCTCGTCGCACGTATCGGCAACGCCGCGTGCGGCGGTGGTGGCATCGGCGCGCGCGGCGCATCTGCGGCGGCGCGTACCGGCATCGGCACGGGCGCGTGCTCTGCCGGCGCGGTGCGCGCGGCGCGTGGCGCGATCGACTCGTGCGCGGGCGCCCGCGTGCGCGGCGGCGATGCGGCATCCGGCGCAAGTGGCCGCGCCGGGCTCGCATCACGGGGGCGCGCCGGCGCCTCGCCTTCGTCCAGCGACGGCATGATCGGCGCACGCGGCAGCGGTTCGAACAACGACGGCAGGCGCGGCGCCAGCGTGGCGTCGCTGCCGATCGCGCGTGCCGCCAGGCGATCGAGGAAGTCGCTCATGGCGCGCACAGCTCCAGGTAGGCCTGGCGGCGGCGCGGGCTCAGCGCGAGGATGTCGGATTCACTCCAGTGGTAGACCGCGGCCAGCATGTCCACCTCGCGCAGCATGTGCAGCGCCCAGGCATGCAGCTCCTGCCACAGGAAGCGGGCGACGTCGAATAGCGGCTGCCATTCGTGGCCGCAGTCCGGGCAGCGCAACGCCAGCTGCAGGTCGGCTTGCGGGTCGGCCTGCGCCATTGCCTGCGCCAGCTCCGCCTGCAGCTCGTGCGGCAGGCCGCGCGCGTCACGCGGCTGCCCGCCGCACTGCGCCGCGAGCACGCAGCGTTCGAGCAGCAGGCCGCGCGCGGCCTCGGCATCGGCGCAACTTTCCAGCGCCAGCAAGTCGCGGCTGTCGGGCAGGCGGAAGCGCACACGCATGCCGTGCGCGGCACGTTCCAGCGCGGGCGCGACGGCGCCTGCATCGGGCAGGCGCAGGTCGTCGCAGCGGAACGTCGCCTCGATCGGCGCCGCGCATTGCGGGCAGCTCGCCACCGCCTCGATCGCTGCGCCGAACAGGCGCTCGCGCAACTCGAGCAGGCGCGCGTCGCGTCGGCCCAGCGGCAGGGCGGCGAGTTCATCGATACCGGCTTCGTCGTCGCAGCTGCAGCCGAGCAGCAACAGAGCGCGTGCCGCGGCGGACGGGTCGCCCCCGCGTTCCCAGACCTGCAGCAGCTGCGCGGGCGTGGGCGTGTGCACGGTGCTCAACCGACCGACGCGGACAGGCTCGACTCGGTGGGCTCGGCGACGCCGGTGTCGCGCTCCCAGCCCTCGTTCTCCAGCTTCAGGTGCTGGATCGCCACCGCGTTGGCGTTCGCGTCCAGGTCGGGCAGCGCCTGGTACTCCGACACCCAGCAGCGGTAGACCTTGTAGGCCAGCGCAAGCTGGCCGGCCTCGTTGTAGACCTCGATGATCAGGTCCTTGCGGAAGTCCTTCAGCGAGACCTCCGCGCCCAGCCCGGCGCCGAAGTTCCACACCTTGTTCGCCCACTTCTCGAACTCGCTGTCGTGGGTGACGCCTCGCTCGACGGTGATTGCCTCGTACTCGGTGCGCCCGGGCGACTTGCGCGTGCTGCTGGGGTCGCCGCCCTCGCGGTGCTTGACCACCTCGGTGGTGCGCTTCAGGCCCGACACCTTGCTGACGCCGGCCACGTAGCGGCCGTCCCACTTCACCCGGAACTTGAAGTTCTTGTACGGATCGAAGCGCTGCGCATTGACGCTGAACTGTGCCATGGCTTTCTTCCTCAGGACTGGATCTGGCCGGCCATCTGCTGCAGCTGGATGACCACGAATTCGGCGGGCTTGAGCGGCGCGAAGCCGACCACGATGTTGACGATGCCGAGGTTGATGTCGTTCTGCGTGGTGGTTTCCTTGTCGCACTTGACGAAGTACGCGTCGGCCGGCGTCTTGCCCTGGAACGCGCCCTGGCGGAACAGGTTCTGCATGAACGCGCCCACGTTGAGCCGGATCTGCGCCCACAGCGGCTCGTCGTTCGGCTCGAACACTACCCACTGGGTGCCGCGGTACAGGCTTTCTTCGATGAACAGCGCGGTGCGCCGCACCGGCACGTACTTCCATTCCGAGCCGCGCTCGTCATTGCCCTGCAGCGTGCGCGCGCCCCACACCACGGTGCCGTACACCGGGAAGTTGCGGATGCAGTTGATCGCCAACGGATTGAGCACGCCGTTCTCGCCGTTGGTCAGCATGTTGCTGACGCCGAGTGCGCCGGTGACGCTGGCCTCGCTGCCGGCCGGTGCCTTCCATACGCCGCGGGTGGCATCGGTGCGCGCATAGATGCCGGCCACGAAGCCGCAGGGCGGGAAGTCGCGCGGGCGGTTCTGCTGCAACGGATCGGCGGCGGTGATCCACGGGTAGTAGAACGCGGCGTTGATCGCGTCGTCGCCGGTGATGCCGCCGGGGCCGTTCTTCTGCGTGTCGAAGGTGGCGCCGTCGGCGCTGTCGGCAATCAGGAAGGCGCGGCGATCACGGCAGAACTTCTGCAGGGCGGAGATCGTGCCGGCGCCGGTTTCGCCGGGTACGCACAGCAGGTTGAACAGGTCGACACGATCGAGCTGGTACAGCCCACCGATGCCGGACAGCGGCAGCAGCGCGGTCTCGAACGCAGGGTCGTTGTGCGCCAGCACGGTACCGTCGGCGCCACCGGCCAGCTTCGCCGCGGCGGGGATGTCGCCGGCGGCGGTATCGGCCGGCGGATCGGTGGCGCCGCCCTGCACCGCGGCGGTGACGTAAGCGGACTGCGCTGCCAGCACGCTGGTGACGAAGCGCGGATCGTCGGCTTTCATCGACAGGTTGTCGAAGGTCTCCACCGCCACGCCAGCCGGGTCGAGTTGCCAGTTCACCACGCTCAGGCGGAAGCGGCTCGCGTCGAAACCGGACTTCCGGATGACCACGGCGAAGTCGTTGGCCCAGAGGCCCTCGTTGCTGGCGGTGAGCAGCAGCTTGCCGTCGAGAGTGACCTTGGCCGGCTTCGCGCCGGCATCGACCAGGCGCACGATGTACGCCTGCTGGCCACCGTTGGCGAAGAACTGGTTGACGGCGTAGCCGAGCAGGCTGCGGCTGTCGATGCCGCCGAACTGGCGCGCGAAATCGGCGTAGCCGAGCACCAGGCCGGCGCGATCGGTTGGCCCGCGCGGCGCCCACCCGGCGAACGCGGCGATCGACGTGGCTACGCCCGTGATGGTGCGCACGCCGCTGGGAATTTCCTCGATGTAGACGCCCGGATAGGTGAGCGCAGATGGCATGGGATCGGTCCTCCGAAAGTGAAAACCCCTGTGGCGATCAATGCGGCGAAGGCCGGTGCTCGTTCAACGCGTACAACACCTCGCCGTCGGGAAGCCGGTCGCGATGCAGCAAGCCTTCCGCCACCAGCGCCGCCAGCACCTCCTCGATGCGCCGGCGGCTGTTCTCGTACCGTTGCTGCGGCAACCACCAGCTGACGACGCCGCGCAAGGTGTCCGCCGCGCGCGGGTGGTCTTGCAGATATGCCAGCACCGAATGGCGAATCTCGTCGTCATCGCTTGCCGGGGACCCGCTAGTCGAGGGCTTGGTCATGGCGACATCCCGCATCTGGGTTCACCTTGGCAACGAGCGTGCCAGCGTTTGCCGGCGCCGGATCGGCATGGCGCAAGGCCGCAGCGCGCCGGCGGCACCCCGGCCGGGTCAGGACTGACCCGGTGGCGTGGCGCAGTGCGGCCGATTGCACCCGGCGCGCGGATCAGTCGTCGTCCGCCGCCGCGGGGCAGCAGCGGTACTCCTGCGACTTCTCCAGCAGATCGATCTGCTTCTTCAGCAGCTGGTTCTCGAGGTCCCGGCGTACCAGGTCGAGCGCGATCTGCTGCTGCAATTCGGGTTCGCAGATGTCGCACGTATCCAGGCAGCCCTTGACCAGCACGCCCGGGGTGGGAATCGTCATCTCCCGTTCCCAGCCGAGCGCTTTCTGCGCCGCGGGGGAGACGGTGCCGCCGACCTTGTCGAGCAGGCCCTCGCGCCGCAGATCCTGGTCGACCTGCTGCAGCGCGGCCTGCCGCATGTCCAGCGGTATCGGCGCGGTTTGCGCGAAGTTCGCCAGCGACCGGCCGAACGACGATGCCGCGGGCTTTCCGGCGCCCGCCGTTTCGAGCGCGACGCTGTCGAGCGCGCGGCGCGCCACGTCGAGCCGGTTTGCCCCGGTGGCGAGCACGGCGGCCGGGCGCACCACCACTCCGGTCGCCTGGGTCGGCGGGTTCAGCGCCACCGCGGTGGGCGCCAGCGGATCGTCGATCCGGCGATCGATGGCGACCAGCTCGAACTTGACGGTCTGGCATTTGTTGATGCGATAGAAATAGAACGCGAGCGCGTGGCAATGATTGGGGTTGCTGAACGTGCGCGTGGCCGATTCGTACTGCTCCTCGGACTCGCCCTGCTGGTGGCTGCGTGTCGCCACCTCGCCGATCGAGGTCGACGACGCCGCGCGCGTACTCACCTCCATGTGCTGCTGCAGCGATTGTGCGTGGCTGCTCAACGAGTGCGCCAGCGCGCTGGTCGAATGCGCGTCATGCGAACTGGCGGCGGCCGAACCGCCGATGCTGAAGAAACCGAGATCGATGCCGGCGCCGCCGCCGCCGCTGACCGACGACGAGCTGAACGAGGAGCTGGCCTTGGTGGTATCGAGCACGTCGAGGTTGCTCATGCCGTAGGCCATGCCGGCCGCGTAGTAGGACTCCTCGGAGGTGGCTTCGTTGCGGTAGCTGAGCTTGGTTTCGCTGTCGAAACTGAAGCGGGTGTGGCGGTCGCTGGAGGCGAGCTTCACCTGCTCGCCGGGCAGCAGCGTCGTGGTGTAGATCACGTCGCCGAGCGAAAGCGGCCCGGCGCAGCGCGTCAGGCGAAAATGCAAAATGACCTCCACCGGCACGATCTGGCGCCGGTCGCCGGCCGTCACGACCGGATGGAACGGCAGTCGATAGGTGAAGTTGAGCACGTCGCACACGGCGCAGGACGCCAGCGACGGACAGCACGGCACGGTGATCGCGCCCGCCTCTTGATGTTTGTCCATGTCGTTCTCCCTCGGGCCCGCGCTCGGCAACCGCGCAGCACCATCAGTTCCCCTGGTCTCGCGTCCAGTCATGCACGCGCCAGGCAACGGGGGGACTGGCAACAGGCGTGCCATGGAACGGGGAGCGGGAAATGGCGCGGTACGTGGCCACGAACAATGCCGCCACTCGACGCCGGGGCAGCGCTGACCCGTTCCGCACGCGCCATGGGTAACGGCGCACCCGCGGCTGCGGTGGGCTCAGGTGTTCACTGGCGCGTGCGGAACGCCTTGATGCCGATGCCGTGCTTGACCAGCAGCTTGCCGAGCTGGCGGCGCTCGGTGCCGGACAGCCGCGCGGCGGCGCTGATGTTGCCACTGGCGCGTTGCATCAGCTGCACCAGGTAGTCGTGCTCGAACTGGTGGATCGCGCGGGTCTTGGCCACGCGGAAGCCGAGTTCCGGTTCGTTCGCCCGCCGCCGCGGCTGCGGGCGCGGACCGATGAAGGCCGGATCGGCCGTGGCCAGCGCGGTCAGGCCGACGATGGCGTCGTCGGCGCACATGTAGGCACGCAGCGCGACGTTGTCCAGCTCGCGCACATTGCCCGGCCAGGCATGCGCCTGCAATGCTGCCAGCGCCGGCTCGCTCCAGTGCTTGAACGGGCCGTGCAGGCGGACCGCCACCGCGTGCAGGAAATGCTGTGCCAGCAGAACAATGTCGCCCTCGCGCTCGCGCAGCGGCGGCAACTGCAGGTACAGCGCGTTGAGCCGGTATTGCAGATCGCGCCGGAAGCGGCCGGCCTCCACCTGCCGCGCCAGGCAGCTGTTGGTGGCGGCGATGATGCGCGCATCCGACGTGCGCGTGGCGCCGCCGCCGACCGGGCGGTACTCGCTGTCCTGCAGGAAGCGCAGCAAGGTCACCTGGCCCTTGGGCGAGAGCGCATCGACCTCGTCCAGGAACAGGGTGCCGCCGCGGGCGTGGTCGACCAGGCCGGGCTGGGCCACCTTGGCATCGGTGAAGGCGCCGCGGCCGTGGCCGAACAGCTCGCTCTCGATCAGGCTGTCGGGAATGGCGCCGCAGTTGACCGGCACGAAGGGAAGATCCCGACGCGCGCTGGCGTAGTGGATTTCGCGGGCGGCGACTTCCTTGCCGGTGCCGGTCTCGCCCTCGATCAGCACCTGCACGTCGCAGGCGGCAAAGCGCTGCAACTGCGCGCGCACCGCAACGATTGCCTGGGATTGGCCGATCATGATCGGCATCGTTCACTCCCGAAGTCGCCATCAAGAAACCTGTCGCGCCGTGGTCGACGCGTATCGGAATCCCCCTGGCTTCCTTCCCTATCCGGCGCTGGTGCCGCCGGATCGGAGTAACGGTCGCAGTATGCGCAGCCGGCGGCTGTAGTTCAAGAACGCGTCCGTCGCCGTTCGAGGGAGGCTTGCGCTGTAGGCGGCAACCTACAACGCCGTGATGCGCGATGGCCGCCGGGAGGATGCGGCAACCCGTCACGGATTCGATTCGGCGATCATCCGGCCGCTGGCGTATCCTTGCAGGTCGACCGCCGCGCGCTTCGCGCCCCTGCTGCCTGGCCGCGGCCACAACCTCTTGCAACCCGGCGGCCGGTGCCACGCGCCCCGCTGACAAACCTGGACGAGAACCCCCCCGATGGTGGCGATGGCAACCGAGCACGTGATCGACGTGCAGCACTGGAACGACGCGCTGTTCAGCTTCCGCACCACCCGCGACCCCGGTTTCCGCTTCGACAGCGGCCAGTTCGTGATGATCGGGCTGGAGACCGAAACCCGCCCGCTGATGCGCGCCTATTCCATCGCCAGCGCCAGCTGGGAGGAGCACCTGGAGTTCTTCTCGATCAAGGTCGCCGACGGCCCGCTGACCTCGCGCCTGCAGCACCTCAAGCCCGGCGATCCGCTGATCGTCACGCGCAAGCCCACCGGCACGCTGGTGCTGAACGACCTCAAGCCCGGCCGCAACCTCTACCTGCTGGGCACCGGCACCGGCCTGGCGCCGTTCCTCAGCATCATCCGCGACCCGCACACCTACGAGCGCTTCGACAGGATCGTGCTGGCCCACGGCGTGCGCCGGGTGAACGACCTCGCCTACGCGCACTATCTGGAACACGAATTGCCGCAGCACGAGTACCTGGGTGAACTGGTGCGCGAGAAGCTGATCTACTACCCCACCGTCACGCGCGAGGAGTTCAGGAACCACGGCCGCATCACCGACGCCATCGTCGACGGTGCACTGAGCGCAGCCACCGGCCTGCCGCCGCTCAACCCGGAGACCGACCGCGTGATGCTGTGCGGCAGCCCGGCCATGCTCGACGATCTGTCCGCCCTGCTCGACGGCCGCGGCTTCCAGGCCTCGCCGCGCACGCGCGAACCGGGCGACTATGTGGTGGAGCGGGCGTTCGTGGAGCGCTGAGCCAAGGAGTGAGTGGAGAGGAGTGAGCAGTGAGAGAGGAGCCCGGAACCTGTACGCTCACTCCCACTCCTCACTCCTCTTCACTCGCCCCTCACCATGGACATCGCCCTCTACATCCTCGCCGCCGTGCTGATCCTCGGCGGGCTGGCCGGCTCGGTGCTGCCGGTGCTGCCGGGCATCCCGATGGTGTTCGGCGGGATCTGGCTGGCCGCGGCGGTGGACGGTTATCGCCACCTGGGGCTGTGGTGGCTGCTGGTCATCGGCGCGATCGGCGCGGTCGGGGTGCTGGTCGATTTCGTGGCCAGTGCGTTGGGCGCCAAGCGCGTCGGCGCCAGTCGATGGGCGTTGTGGGGCGCCGCCATCGGCACCGTGATCGGCATGTTCCTCGGCATCCCCGGGCTGGTGTTCGGGCCGTTTGTGGGCGCGCTGCTGGGCGAGCTGTCCTCGGGCAACAGCGTGCTGCGCGCGACCCACGTGGGCGTGGGCACCTGGCTGGGCCTGCTGTTCGGCACCCTGCTCAAGCTGGTGCTGTCGTTCCTGATGGTCGGCCTGTTCGGCCTGGCCATGCTGCTGGGCTGAACGCCCGCTCAGCGCCCCGGCCCGGGGATCACGTACAGCAGCACCGCGAGGAAGTGCAGCACGCTGCCGGCCAGCACGAACAGGTGCCACAGCGCGTGGTGGAACGGCAGCCGCTGCCACAGGTAGAACGGCACGCCCAGTGTGTAGGCCAGCCCGCCGGCGATCAGCAGTGCGGTGCCGCCGGCCTGCAGATGTTCGCTGAGCGGCTCGAACGCGATCATGCCGATCCAGCCCATGCCCACGTACAGCAGCACCGCCAGCTTGTGGTAGCGCTTGAGCAGGCCCAGCTCCAGCGCGCTGCCGGCCAGCGCCAGCGCCCACACCGCCGCGAACAGGCTCCAGCCCCACGCGCCGGGCAGGGCGATCAGGGTGAATGGCGTGTAGGTGCCGGCGATCAGCACGTAGATCGCGATGTGGTCGAGCGCACGCAGGGTCGGCTTGGCGCCGGCCGCGGGAATCGAGTGGTACAGCGTGGAGGCGGTGTACAGCAGCACCAGCGAGGCGCCGAACACCGCGCAGGCCACCACCGCCAGCGCATTGCCGTGCAGCGCCGCGAACGCCACCAGGATGGCCAGGCCGGCGATGCTGAGCACGATGCCCAGGCCGTGGATGATGCTGCTGGCCAGCTCGTCGCCGAAGCTGTAGCGGGGCAGGACGGCGCTGGATGATGCGGACATCGGAACTCCCGAAAGTGCGGCACGCGTCCGTCTACCTTAACCGCGCAGGCGAGCCGTGCCTACCGTGGCGCGGCGTCGCAGCGGCGCGCCTATTCGATGATGAAAGCGCCGAACGCCACGCCCAGGTTCCAGCCCTCGCCCTTGCCGCTGAGCGCCAGCGAGACATTGCCCTTGGTCAGCACCTGCGCCGCCGCCGACTTCTCCGCGCCGGCGTGCGCCACCGCTTCGGCGTAGTGGCCGAGCACGTCGCGCACGTTGCTGACGCCGGTGAATTTGCCGATGCCGTTGGTGATCTTCGTCTTGCCGAAGGTCAGCCCGCCGCCCTTGGCGCGCAGCTTCACGCTCAGGCTCTGGCCGTTGCTGCAGCGGACCGTGCCGGTGCCCTTGGCGGTCTTGTAGAACACCGACCAGCCGTCGAGCTGGAACGTCATCTTGCACGAGATGTCGCCCGCCCGCGCGCTCGACACCGGCAGCAGCATCGCCGCCGCCAGCAAACCCGCCGCCCATCCGATGTTCATGCGCATGCCTCTGGCTCCCGTGGAATCGGCCCGTCGCCGCGGGGCGATTGTCGCAGAGCCGGCGGAAGAAACCACGCCCGACCGGCGCCCTTGGCGCGCCCGGGTTCACACAATACGCAATCGGTCCGGCGACACGGCACCGTGTACTTGCGGCAGATGGACGTCCAGCCGTCCACTTGCGCAGCGTCTCGCAACCGGCATAGGCTGCAGGCGCGACAGCACGATCCCCCGGCGCGAGCCGCGTGACTGCCGCCCCCGCCACGCAGCCAGGAGGTCGTCATGTCTTCCATCAGCCTGCCGCTTGCCCACGCTCACCCGGAACCCGCCCGCATCGCCGCACTCAGCGCGGCCATGGCGCTGAACCTTGCCGTCCTCCTGATCGCCACGCGACCGCTGCCGATCTCGCTGCCAGCGCTTCCCGCGCATGCCCCGCCGGCAACGGTGCGGCTGATCCCGCCACCGCCGCAGCCGCTGGCGCCGCCACCCGTGGAACTGGAACCGCTGCCGCACGCGCTGCCCACGCCGCACGTGGCGCCCCACCCCGTGGCCGTCAGCGTGCCGCCACTGCCGGTCGCTGAAGGCCAGACGGCTGCGCCGGTGGCCGATGTCGCGCCGGCGCAGGACGAGGGTACCCCGGCCCTCCCCACGGCCCCGGTCGAGGCCAGCCTCGCCTATGCGGCCAACCCGCTCAGCTATCCGCCCAACGCCCTGCGCCAGCACCTGCAGGGCACGGTGCTGTTGCGCGTGCTGGTGGACGAAACCGGCCGGCCGCTGGAGGTGACCGTGATGCGCGGCAGCGGCCACGCGGAGCTCGACCGCAGCGCCCGCGCGCAGGTGCTGGCGCACTGGCGCTTCCAGCCCGCCATCGTGAACGGACAGGCGGTGCGCGCCTGGGCCAGCGTGCCGGTCACGTTCGCCCTGCGCAGCTGATCGCAGCGGCTGGTCTTCACGATCGCTCTGAGCGTAGCCGCGCAGCGGCGGAGTCGAAGAGCCGCATGCGGCGGAGGCTTCGACTTCGCCGCTGCGCGGCTACGCCTGTCCTGAGCTTGCCGAAGGGCTCAGCCTGAACGGTTGAAGGGGGTGATGGGGAAGCTGCGTCGGCGCGGCGGCCTTACGCGACCTTAACCGGACGCGTGATCCACTGGCGCCCCTTCATCCTGCTGGGAGGCCCGCATGGGCAGACCACGGCGAACCGTCAAGCTGTTGCGCGAGATCGCGCTGGAGCACGCCAGCGTGGCGCACCCGGACCTGGCTTCAATGGCGCGCGAGCTGGGGCAGCTGGTGCACCGCGACAGCGCGGCGATCGCCGCACGGCTGGCGCGCCTGCCGCGGCGCGGGCAAGGTCTCGGTCGCTGGGAGCTGGCGCAGCGCAACCAGCCGCCGGTCAGCGTGCTGGTGATGGCGTGGCCGGCGAACCATTGCACGCCGGTGCACGACCACGCCGGGCTGTGGGGGCTGGAGCTGGCCCTGGTCGGCGCGCTGGAGGTGCAGTCGTGGCGCCGCGACCCCGAATCGGGCAACCTGCGCGCGCTGGGCCGCGACTGGCTCGGTCCCGGTGACAGCACCTGGTTCGAGGGCGACCCCAACCACGTGCACCGCTGCCGCAACCTGTCCCAGCACGAAACCGCGCTCACCCTGCACGTCTACGGCGGCGAGCTGAACCACTATCAGGCCTACGAGCAGACCGCACCCGCCGGGCCGTGGACCGGGCGGACCACCGACTGCGCGGTGGCCGGACACTGGCCAGCCTGACCGACGCCACGCCAGGGGAACAGGGAAACCGCATGTTTCGACGGGTCGCCATCATCGGCGGCGGCGCCGCGGCCGCCAGCTTGCTCAGCGAACTGCTGGAGCGCGAGTCGCCGCAGCCCTTGCAACTGGACTGGTTCACCGGCGCCGGCGAATCGGTGCGCGGCGTGGCCTACGGCACGGCCTCGGAACGCCACCTGCTGAACGTGCGCGCCGCGTCGATGGGCATGTTCGCCGGCAAGCCGCACGGCTTCCTGGAGTTCGTGCAGCGCGACGATCCGTCGATCGGCGGCACCGATTTCCTGCCACGCCGGCGCTACGGCGACTACCTGGAAGCCGAGGTGGCCCGCGCGTTGCAACAGGGCAAGGCGCGCGGCCATCACGTCAACGTGGTGCCGTTCGAGGTCGACGCGCTGGTGCCCGAGCGCGACGGCGTCACCGTGATCCACGGCGAACGCAGCCATCGCGCCGAGGCCGCCGTGCTGGCGCTGGGCGCCTTGCCGCCGCAGCCGCTGAAGGGCGTCAGTGCGGCCGCACTGGACAGCGGCCGCTACGTGGTCGACCCGTGGTCCTGGCTGACGCAGCTCGACGCGCTGCCGCCAGCGCGCAGCGTGGCACTGATCGGCCTGGGGCTCACCGCGGTCGACGTGTTGCTGGAACTCTCCGCGCGCTGGCCGGATGCCGAGTTCATCGCCACCTCGCGCCACGGCCTGCTGCCCGAGGCGCACCTGACCCATGCCGGCGTGCCTGCCGGCGACAGCGCCGAGCTGGTGGATGCGATGCACGACGGGCCGGAGATCCGCCGCTGGATGCGCCTGTTGCGGGAGGCGATCGCGCCACCGGACGTCGAGTGGCGCACCGTCGTCGACAGTTTGCGCCCGCACCTGCCGGAGCTGTGGGGCGAGCTGCCGCCGGAGGAGCGCGCACGCTTCATGCGACACGCCCGCTGGGCGTGGGAACGCGTGCGCCATCGCATGCCGCCGCAGGCACACGAGGCCGTCGCGGCACTGGAACGGCAGGGTCGGCTGCAACGCCGGCACGGTCGCCTGCAGGCCGCCGAAGCGGGCGACCCGGGCCTGCAACTGCAGCTCCAGCACGCCGGACGCAGCGAACGGCTGCACGCCGATCTGGCGATCCAGACCACCGGCCTGGCCACCGACGTGCGGTGCAGTGACCACCGGCTGGTACGCCAGCTGCTCACCAACGCCCATGTCACCGCCGACCCGCTCGGCCTCGGCCTGGTGGCCAGCCCCGATGGCCGCCTGCACCATGACGGCCAGCCGTGGCCGAACCTGTTCGCCATCGGCAGTCTGCTGCGCGGCACCCTGTGGGAATCCACCGCGATGCCGGAGATCCGCCAGCAGGCCCGCCACCTGGCCGACCAGCTGCTGGCCGACTGAACCGGCGCAGCCGTCACCATGACTGCCAGTGCCCTCACCGCCAGCATCGTCGCACTGCACCTGCTCGGCGCGCTGGCGGCCCTGCACGCGATCCGCCACGCACGCACGCCGCAGGGCGCGATCGGCTGGATGCTGGGCCTGCTGTTGCTGCCCTACGTGACCTTGCTGCCGTACCTCTACCTGGGCTCCAGCCGCTTCCTCGGCTACCACGCCGGCCGCGGCACGCCGACGTCCCCTGCACTGCCGGCCATCACCGACACCGCCGCCATCGACCCGGCCTGCGACCGCTTTGCAGCGATCAGCGCCCTGCAGCGGCGATCGTTCCGCGGCGGCCATCAGCTGCGCCTGCTGATCGACGGTGAACAGACTTTCGCGGTGATGCTGGCGGCCATGGCGGCGGCCGAGCAATGCCTGCTGGTGCAGTTTTTCGTGATTCACGACGACGCGCTGGGCCGGCGCCTGCAGCAAGTGCTGCTTGAGCGCGCGACCGCCGGCGTGCAGGTGTGCGTGCTTTTCGACGGCGTCGGCAGCCATGCGTTGCCGCGCCGCTACGTGCAGGCACTGCGCGAGGGCGGCGTGGCGATCCGGCGTTTCGCCACGTACCGCCTGCGCAACCGCTTCCAGCTCAACTTCCGCAACCATCGCAAGATCGTCGTGGTCGATGGCGCGCGCGCATTCGTCGGCGGCCTCAACGCGGGCGACGAATATCTCGGCCGCAAGCCGCCGCTGTCGCCGTGGCGCGACACCATGCTGGAACTGCGCGGGCCGGCGGTGGCCGATTTGCAACAGGTGTTCGCCGACGACTGGCGCTGGATCACCGGACGGTTGCCGCCGCTGCTCGCCACGCCGCCGGGCGAAGGCCACGCCAGCGCCCTGGTGATCGCGGCCGGCCCGGCCGACCGTCTGGAAACCGGTTCGCTGTTCTTCACTGCGGCGATCCACGCCGCGCGCCGGCGGCTGTGGCTGAGCACGCCGTACTTCGTGCCTGACACGGCGGTGCGTTCGGCGCTGCAACTGGCCGTGCTGCGCGGGGTCGACGTGCGCGTGCTGATCCCCTCGCGACCGGATCACCACACCGTGTTCCTCGCCTCCACCCTGCACGCCCACCACGCGGTGCGTGCCGGCATCGGCATGTTCCGCTACCAGCCGGGCTTCCTGCACCAGAAGGCGCTGTTGATCGATGACGACGCCGCCGCGATCGGCAGCCTGAACCTGGACAGCCGCTCGTTCCGGCTCAACTTCGAGGCCGGCGCACTGGTCGTCGACCAGGCGTTCGCGCGCGAGGTGGAGGCGATGCTGGCCGAGGACTTCTCCCGCGCAGTGGCGATCGGCGAGGAGGAGTACCACCGCGCGCCGTTCGTGCGAAGGATCGCCATGCACGTGGCGCGATTGTTCGATCCGCTGTTGTGAACGGTCAGGGCGATTCGTGGCGCGCCGCGCCGCCACTGACCCACCAGCCCAGGGCTATGCCCAGCACCACGCCGAGCAACTCGCACAACACGCGCAGGCCCAGGTGTTCCGGATCATGCATGCCAGCCAGCACCGCTTGCAGAAAGACGATCGACTGCAGGTTGGCATAGTTGAGATAGAACATGTCCCACAGGTCGCCGCTGACGGTGAGCACGCCGGCCAGCAGGAACGCCCAGCCGATCTTGCGCGCATCGCTCCAGCCGTGGCGTCGGCCCAGCCAGTGCAGCGCCAGGAACAGCAGCAGCCCGGCCGCTGCCGAGATCGCACCGGCCTCCAGGGCGCCGATGATGCCGCTGCCCATCCATGACTGGTCGTAATGCATCGCTCTCACCCTGTGGAAACCGAGAGCGCGTCCGCCAGTTACGCATGCACGCTAGACTGCACGACTCCACTCGTCCGGAGCAGTCTGCATGAGTCACGCCGTTTCCGCCACGGCCGCCCTGGTCGTGGTCGATGTCCAGCCCGATTTCATGCCCGGCGGCACGCTGGCCTGCCACGAGGGCGACGCGATCGTCGGCGGCATCGACGCGCTGCTGCGCGCGCGCTGCTTCCGCCACGTGGTGGCCACCCAGGACTGGCATCCGCGCGGGCACGTGTCGTTCGCCAGTTCGCATCCGGGTCATGCGCCGTTCGACGAGATCACCCTGCACGGCCATGCGCAGACGCTGTGGCCGGACCACTGCGTGCAGGGCACGCCGGGCGCCGCGCTGCATCCGGGCGTGGACTGGTCGGCGCTGGATACGGTGATCCGCAAGGGCAGCGACGGCGGCGTGGACTCCTACAGCGGCTTTCGCGAGAACCACGGCCCGCACGGCACGCGCCCCAGCACCGGCCTGGCCGGCTGGCTGCGCGAGCGCGGCGTGGACGAGGTGTTCGTGTGCGGACTGGCGCGCGACGTGTGCGTGTTGTGGACCGCGCAGGACGCCGTGGCACTCGGTTTTCGCGCGCACCTGCTGTGGGACCTCACCCGCCCGGTCACCCCGGCCAGCGACGCGACCACCCGCGCCGCGCTGCAGGCGCAGGGCATCAGTATCGCCGTGTCGGTGTAGGAGCGCACCCTGTGCGCGATGCTCTTCGTCACGTGACGGAAAAGCATCGCGCACAGGGTGCGCTCCTGCATTCGATCTGGCGTGACCCGCTCAAGCGTCGTTTTCGCTTGTCGCGCGAACCTGCGGTTCCCCATCGTCGTCGACGTCCACCGTCAGCGTGATCGGGCGGCAGCACACCTGGCAGTCCTCGATGTATTGCTGGCGGGGGATCGAGGCGTCGAGCAGGATCTCGATGGACTCGCCGCAGTACGGGCAGTCGATGGCGTGGGGCGTGAGCATGGCGCATCTCCGCGGATGGCCGCGCCAGTGAAGCACGACGCCGGGTGACGCGCTCGTCAAGCGTGGCGCAGCGACCACGCCTGCGGCAGGCCGATCCAGAACAGCGCGTCGCGCCGGCAGCGCGGCGCCAGCTTCAGCAGTTCGTTGTCCTTGCTGACCAGCCAGCGCGCACCCGCGGCCTGCGCCAGTTCAAGAAATTTCTGGTCGTCCGGGTCGGCACAGCGCGGTAGCGGCACGGCGGTGGTGGCCGCTTCGTCCGGCAGGCAGCGCACCAGCGCATCGAATGCGGCCTCGATCGCCGGCCGGGTGGCGTCGGTGACCGGCAGCTGCGGGTAGTGCAGCACGCGCAGCCATTCGTCGCGGCAATCGGCGCGCGTCACCGCCTCGATCACGCCGCGCTGCATCGCCACGTGCAGCGCGGCGGACTGCGCATCGTGAAACAGGAAGATGTCCAGGCACACGTTGGTGTCCAGCACGACGCGCGGCGGCGAGGGTTCGGCAGTCATCGCGCCATGATGCGACAAGCGGGCCGCGCGGTGCACGGCACGCCTGCTTCGCGCGGTCGCGGCGGCCGGTCCGCCGCGACCGTGCCCCGGCTTCAGTTGCCGCTGCTCCCGGCCAGCTTGATGCGCGTGCTGACGTAGACGTCGCCCGGGTCGGCCGGCACCTGCATGAAGTGCTTGCGGCCGAAGTACAGGCGGGTGCCGTCGGCGGACAGCGTGGCACGTGTCTCCGCCCCGTCCGGCGTATTGACGGCAGGATTCTCGATGCGCCCCTGCAGCCTCCACGGCGAGGCGGTGTTCGGGCGCGTGGCATACCAGATGTCCTGGTTGCGCGGATCGGCGCTGGCGCGGTTGCTGCTGAAGACGATTTCCAGGCCGTCGCGGCGCACGTTGGGCATCACGTCGGCGGCGTCGCTGCTCAGCTCGGCCACGCGCGCGCCGGGCCCGAAGCTGCCGTCGGCACGCTGGCGGCTGACGTAGATGTCGTGGCTGCGGCTGTCCGGGTAGCCGTTGCTTGAGAAGTACAGGAAGGTGCCCTGGGCGGTTTCCACCAGCGACGGGCTGTATTCCGAGCCCTTGGTGTTCGGGCCGCCGTCCGCGTAGCCGCCCAGGTCCACCGGCGTCGCCCAGCCGTGCGCGGGGTTTTCCCGGGTCAGGAAGATGTCGCCGTGCGGTGGATTGCCGGCCGGCGGCGGCGGCATCGCCTTGCAGCCGGTGCAATCCTCGGAGTTGTGCCGCGAGCTGACGAACAGCAGCCACTTGCCGGGCAGCGGCGTGGGGCAGTAGTCGGCAGCGGTGGGGGAGTTGGCCGGTGCGCCGAGGTTGGTGACGTGGTCCCAGCTCTGCATCGCGGCATTCCAGGTGGCGCGCCAGTTGTCCAGGCCGCCGTTGCGGGTGGACATGAAATACAGGTTGGCTCCGTCCGGCGATTCGATCGGGCAGCCTTCGGCGGCTCCGGTGTTGATGCCGGGCGCCTGTACCGCGTTGCCCCACGCGCCGTAATGCTGGGCGTAGACATTGGCGGACAGGACGGTGGCAATGGCCAGTGCGCATGACAGGTACTTGCGGTTCATGGGTATCTCCTTGGCATTGGTGGATGACAGCGGGACAACTCCTCTTCAGCGAATGGCGACGATGCGTGGCTCGCCCTGCACCCGCGGGTGCATCACGACCTGCACGCGAACGACGCCGCGCCGTTGGCAGGCGCGACCGATCCCGGCCATCAGCCGCTCGCGGGCGGCATAGACCTGACCGAAGTTGTGCAGACCGGTCCATGCCTCGACCTGGCGCTGGGTCGGCAGGCGGGGGGACGCGCAATCGGCGACGAAGCCGGTGACCTGCACCGATGGCAGCGTGGTGGCGCCTTCCTGGGCGAAGGCCGGTGCGGCGCATGCCGCGAACAGGGCGGCGGCGAAGCGGATACGGCGGTTCATGGCGATTTCCTCGCTCGCGTGTCGGCAAATGCCGGTACGCTCAGGTTCGCGGACACGGCGCGGCGAGTCTTGAGGCCATCGCTGGAAAAACACTGGACTTTGCTTGGATTCCTTGGGAAAACATTGGGGAACGCCCGCAGCGCAGGTTTTTGTCCACCTGATGCGCCGCCCACCACAGGACGCCATGGACCCGTCACCGCCCGCCCCGCTTGCCTTCGGCGATTCCGTGATCGACTTCGCGGGCCGGCGGCTGCTGCGTGAGGGCGTCGAACAGCCGCTGGAACCCAAGGCCTTCGCCGTACTGGCGCTGCTCGCCGGCACGCCCGGTCGGGTGTTCACCCGCGACGAGATCCTCGACGCGGTCTGGGGCCACCGCAACATCACCCCGGGGGTGCTGAACCGGCTGATGACCCTGCTGCGGCAGGCGCTCGGGGAGAACGCGCAAGCCGCGCGCTACCTGCACACCGTGCATGGCGTGGGTTACCGCTTCGACCTGCCTGAACCCACGCCCGACCCGCCGCCGGCCATGCCGGCGGCCGAATCCGAAGCCCTGACGGAGCCGGCGCCGCCTGCCCCGCGACGGCGCGCCAGCGACCGGCGCACGGTTCGGCGCACCGCGGTGTGGTTGCTGCCGCTGCTGGCGGTGCTCGCCTTCGCCGGCTGGCACTGGTGGCCGCGTACGCTGCCCGCGCCAAAGCCGGCACCGGAGCGCAGCATCGCCGTGCTGCCGCTGGTCAACGCCGGCAACGACGCGCAGCAGCTGTACTTCTCCGACGGCCTGTCGGAAAGCCTGATCAACGCGCTGTCCCGCTTCGAGGGGCTGAAGGTGATCGGCCGCACCTCGGCCTTCCAGTTCCGCGGCAGCAAGGACGACAGCGCGACCATCGGCCGCAAGCTGGGCGTGTCCTACCTGCTCACCGGCAGCGTGCAACGCGCCGACGACGCCGTGCGCATCAACGCCGCACTGACCCGCGCCGCCGACGGCCGCACGCTGTGGGCCGAGCACTACGACCGCCCGTACAAGAACCTGTTCGCGCTGCAGGACGAGATCGCGTCGGCAGTCATCGGCGCATTGAAGGTGAAGCTGCTGCCGCCCAGTGAATCGGTGAAGCACGACGACCGGCCGCCGAGCGGCAACATCGATGCCTACAACGCCTATCTGCAGGGCCTGCAGCATTGGCACGACGAGGATTTCGGCCGGGCATCGGAGTACATGGCCAAGGCCGTGCAACTCGACCCGGGCTATGCGATGGCCTGGGCGCACCTGTCGGGATCGCTGAGTACCGTCGCCAGGTTCTGGCATGTGCCCCCCGCGGCGGCCCGCGAACAGATGAGCGAGGCGAGGCGCGCGGCGGACCAGGCGCTGCAATTGGCCCCCGGGCTGGGGGCGGCCCACGCGGCCCGCGCCTATCTGATGATCTACAGCTTCGATCACCAGGGCGCGCTGGCCGAATGCCGTCGCGCCGTGCAACTGGCGCCCGAGGACGGAACCGTCCTCAATGGCTGCGGTTATGTGTTCGCCCAGGCAGGGAAACCGGGCGAGGCGATCCGGACGAGGCAGCATCTCCTTTCGATCGAACCGCTTTACATCATCAATTACCAGCAGTACGCCAAGCTGCTGCTGGCGTCCGGTCGGCTGGACGAAGCGGAGAAATACCTTGACACCGCCGAAAGCCTGCCGCAGACGAACCCATACTGGCACTACTCATCCGTGTTCCTGCGCATGACGATCGCCCTGGCGCACGGCGACGCCGGCATGGCAATGAGCAGCGCGCGGCAAATGCCGGCGGAGCAACGCGACCTGTACACGGCGATGGCAGCCCAGATCGGGCCGGATCGCGCCGCCGCGGACGACGCGCTGGCGAACGCCCTCGCCGGCAAGGCCGCGGCAAACGCCGATCCGTACCTGATCGCGCAGATCTACGCCTTGCGCGGCGATGCCGGCCACGCCGTGGAATGGTTGCAGCGTGCTTCGGGCGAGATCCTGTTCCTGCCGTTCGATCCGCTCATCCTGAACCTGCGCAACGATCCGCCCCTCATCGCCTTCTGCGCAAGGATCGGCCTGCCGCTCCCGGGCGAAAGCGAAGCGTTGAGCATCGACCAGCTCCGCGCCGCGAACGGCACGCGCAAGCGCTGAGGCGCGGGAAGCGCCGGGATCGGCGGCGAACCGGGACCCAGCCGCTACAATGCACGCTTTCCCGGCGGAACCGACGACCATGGCCGAGCGCGAGTTCGACGACTACCTTGTCCGCTCCGGCGCCACCCTGGACGGTTCGCGCTATGCCGCCTGGCTGGCGGTCACCCCGCGCCGCCACGGCTTCCCGGTGTACTACGCGATCTGCGAGAACCGCAGCTTCCGCGACAGGGACGTCGCCGAAGCCGCAGCAGCGAAGGCGCTGGCCGACATGACCGGGCTGGAGGCGGACGGCACGCCGGTCTTCCCCGAGGGCTACACCGGCTTCGACGATCAGGCCGCCGGGCCGCATTGACGGCCATCTCAAGCCGCAGCCACGCCGCACCCCTTGACGACAGCATCGTTTGGACGTCTTTACGTCTTTACGTCCGATTTGTCATGCGTTACCTTGGCCGCATCGCCCACGCCCGGAAACGCCCATGCAGCTCGACACCCTCGCCGTCCACGCCGGCTACAGCCCCGACCCCGTCACGCGCTCCTCGGCGGTGCCGGTCTACCAGACGGTGGCCTACGCGTTCGACAATGCGCAGCACGGCGCCGACCTGTTCGACCTCAAGGTGCCGGGCAACATCTACACGCGCATCATGAACCCCACCCAGAACGTGCTGGAGCAGCGCGTGGCCGCGCTGGAAGGCGGCATCGGCGCGCTGGCGCTGGCCTCGGGCATGGCCGCGGTGAGCTACGCGATCCAGACCATCGCCGAAGCCGGCGACAACATCGTCTCGACCGCCACCGTCTACGGCGGCACCTACAACTTGTTCGCCCACACCTTCCCGCAGCAGGGGCTGGAGGTGCGCTTCGCCGATGCGCGCAAGCCGGACACCTTCGCCGCGCTGATCGACGACCGCACCAAGGCGATCTTCTGCGAGTCGATCGGCAACCCGCTGGGCAACGTCACCGACATCGGCGCGCTGGCCGCCATCGCCCATGCGCACGGCATCCCGCTGATCGTCGACAACACCGTGCCCAGCCCATGGCTGTGCCGGCCGATCGAGCACGGCGCCGACATCGTGGTGCATGCGCTGACCAAGTACCTGGGCGGCCACGGCAACAGCATCGGCGGCGCCATCGTCGACAGCGGCAAGTTCCCCTGGGCCGAACACAAGCAGCGCTTTCGCCGGCTGAACGAGCCGGACGTGTCCTACCACGGCGTGGTCTACACCGAGGCGCTGGGGCCGGCCGCGTACATCGGCCGCGCGCGCGTGGTGCCGCTGCGCAACACCGGCGCCGCCATCTCGCCGATGAACGCGTTCCTGATCCTGCAGGGCATCAACACGCTGGGCCTGCGCATGGAGCGCACCTGCGACAACGCCCTGGCGATCGCCACGCACCTGCAGCGGCACCCCAAGGTGGCCTGGGTGAAGTATGCCGGCCTGGCCGACCATCCCGACCATGCGCTGGCGCGCAAGTACATGGGCGGCCGCGCCTCGGGCATCCTGTCGTTCGGCGTGCGCGGCCGCGAGGGCGACGATCCCCGCGCGGCCGGTGCGCGCGTGCTCGACGCGCTGCAGCTGTTCACCCGGCTGGTCAACATCGGCGACACCAAGTCGCTGGCCACGCACCCGGCGTCGACCACGCATCGCCAGCTCGACGCGACCGAACTTGCCACCGCCGGCGTCAGCGAGGACATGCTGCGGCTGTCGATCGGCATCGAACACGTCGACGACCTGCTCGCCGACCTCGACCAGGCGCTGGCCGCCGCGTAGCCCGGACAGGCGGCGCCTTGCCGGCATCGGGGCCGCGCGATGATGGTTGAGCCGACTGCGGCGGGCAGTGCCCGCCCTACGTGCCTCCGGCGGGCATTCGTGGCGCACCGTATTGCGGGCACGAACCCGAACGAAAATCGCGCCGTAGGGCGGGCACCGCCCGCCAGCCTTTCGGCAGCGGTCGCCGCCGCAGGCTCAGGCCCGCGACCGCGCATCCAGTTGCGCCACCGCCGCCGGGATCGCCGCCGGCGCGTCCACCGTGAGCATGCGCGGTTCGTCGGCGGCCAGGCCGTTTTCCAGTTCGTGCGCCCAGGTCACGTGGTAGGGCAGGTGCACGCCCCAGCCGCCCAGACGCAGCACCGGCTCGATGTCCGAGCGTAGCGAGTTGCCGACCATGGCGAACTGCGCCGGCTGCAGGTCGAACTCGCCGAGCACGCGGCGGTAGGCCGCGGCGTCCTTCTCCGAGACGATCTCGATGCGGCGGAACAGCTCGGCCAGGCCGGACTGCGCCACCTTCTTCTCCTGATGGAACAGGTCGCCCTTGGTGATCAGCACCACCTCGTACCTCGCGGCCACCGCCTCGACCGCCTCGCGGATGCCGGGCAGCAGTTCCACCGGATGCCGCAGCACGCTCTTGCCCAGTTCGATCAGGGCGTGGATGTCGGCCGCGCCGATGCGCCCTTCGCTGACCGCGATCGCGGTCTCCACCATCGACAGCGCCATGCCCTTGGCGCCGTAGCCGAACAGCTGGAGGTTGCGCTGCTCGGTGGCCAGCATGCGCGCATGCACGTCGCGGTCGGCCACATCCACGTAGCGCGCCATGATGGTTGCGAACGCGTCACTCGCCTGGCGGTAGTAGCCCTCGCTGTGCCACAGCGTGTCGTCGCCGTCGAAGCCGACCAGTTGCAGCATCAGGCGCCGACCCGCGTGCGTACCGCATCCATGTCGCGCACCGGGCGGATCTCGATGGCGCCGGTCTGCGACCACGGGAACGACTGCGCGATGCGCACCGCCTCGTCCATGTCGGCCGCCTCGATCAGGTTGAAGCCGCCCAGGTATTCCTTGGTCTCGGCGAAGGGGCCGTCGACCACGCTGGTGCGGCCCTCGCGCACGCGCACGGTGCGCGCGGTGGCCGGTGCTTCCAGTTGTTGCGAATCGAGCAGTTGACCCTCCGCGCGCAGGGCGTCGGCCTTGCCGAAGCAGCTTTTCATGCGGCGGTCGAATTCGCCCTCGGGCAGCGCATCCAGCAGGCGGTCGTCGCAATAGATCATCACGAGATATTTCATGGCGTCCTCGGCGGGGAAGGCGGGGCGAGGAGGGATAATGCCGCAATGAACACCCGCGCCGATACCTTCAGCGAACTCTCCTGCCGCCCGATCGCCTTCGTGCGTTCGCCCTACGCGCAGCGCATCGACGCGCCGCACCAGCCCACCGTGATCGTCGGCACGGAGACGGGCGCGGCGGCCGAGGCGGTGATCGCGTTCGTGGCCGACTTCCCGGCGGCGGCTTACCGCGACCTGGCCGGGTTCGAGCGGATCTGGCTGCTGTTCGCGTTCCATCGCAGCGAGGGCTGGAAGGCCGAGGTGCGCCCGCCGCGCGGCGGCGGCAAGCGCAGCGTGCTGGCTACGCGCTCGCCGCACCGGCCGAACGCGATCGGACTGTCGGCGGTGGAACTGGTGGCGGTGGAAGACGGCGCGCTGCGCGTGCGCGGGGTGGACCTGCTCGACGGCACGCCGATCCTCGACATCAAGCCGTACGTGCCCTACGCCGACGCGTTCCCGCAGTCACGCGCCGGCTGGATCGATGCGATCGATGCAGCGCAGGGCCGCCAGTCCGCGCCGGGGCCGCGCAAGCCGCGCCGCCCCGGCCGCGTCAGCGGATCATGAACAACTGCCGCAGCAGGTGCTGCCGCCGCTGACATGGATCTGCCGCGGCTCGGACACGCGACTGGCCTCGTAGCCGGCCGCCTGCAGCGCGGCGATCACCTGGCCGGAGGTGAGCTGGGCGGCCACCTCGATCTGCCCCGCGGCGGGATCACCGGCGACGTTCGCGTTGGCGTCGAGCGCACGCAGGATGGCGGCGATGGCGCCGGCGTCGCCGGCAAAATCCTTCACTTGGAACAGCATCGGTACGGTCTCCAGGGTTGAGGGCGGCAGTTCCGCCAGCCGCGATGGTGCCCGCCGCCGCGGTCGCGCGCCCTGACCGGGATCAGGGCAGTCCCGCCCGGTGAGACTCACGCCGGGCACACTGCCCCGGCCGCTGCGGACCTCCGCCGCCGGCACCGATGCATGGGCAGTGGATCGGTTCGAACCTTGGCCGCGCCCGGCACCCCGCCAGCGCGGCTTTTTTTCGTTCCACGGAACCTTGAATAACTCGGCTTTTGCCCGTCATCCCAGCGAAAGCCGGGATCCAGCGACTCCGGGTCCTTGAGCAGCCAAGGCGCTGGATTCCAGCTTTCGCTGGAATGACGGACGTTCGAGGGATTTCGAGGTGCCTCAAGGCGGCGTCGCGGCCTCCGTCAGCCACGGCGACACACGAGGGCGTTCCAGCGCGGCGAGCAGCGGTGCGTCGCGCCGGTAGATGTCGGGGCGGAAGCCGACCCGGCCGTCCTCGCGCAGGTCCACCGTCCAGTACGCCAGCAGCAGCGGCACCGGCTCGCGCAGCATCACGGTCTGCGTCTTCATGGTGTCGATCGCGCGATCGATGCCCGCGCGGTTCCAGCGCACCGGGTCGTCCAGCAGCAGCTCGGCCAGCTCGCGCGGGCGTTCCACCCGGATGCAGCCGGAGCTGTTCGCGCGTTGTTCGTTCTCGAACAGCGCCTGGTGCGGCGTGTCGTGCAGGTACACGGCGTACTCGTTGGGGAAGCGGATCACCAGCCGCCCCAGCGAATTGCCCGGGCCGGCGTCCTGGCGCAGCACGATGCCGCGCGGATTGGCCCAGTTCACGCTGGTCGGCGCCAGCTCGCGGCCCTCGCGGTCCAGCACGCGGATGCGGTTGGCGGCGAGGTAGCCGGGGTTCTTGCGCACCTTCGGCAGGATATCGTTCTTCAGGATGGTCGGAGGCACGGTCCAGGTCGGGTTGAGCGTGAGGTAGGTGATCGCCGACTTGAACGCCGGCGTGCTGCGGTACGGCTTGCCCACCTGCACGCGTGCGCGCGACACCGGCTTGCTGTCCCGGTAGTAGGCGACCTGGTAGCCGGCGATGTCGACCACCACGAAATCGCCCTGCAGCTGGTGCAGCAGCCAGCGCGCGCGCTCCAGGTTCGCGCGCAGCTGCGCGATGCGCGAGGCGACCGGCACGTTCAGCGCCGCCAGCGTGGCCTTGCCCAGGTAGCCGTCGGGCGCCAGGTACTGTTCGCGCTGGAACTGTTTCAGCGCGGCTTCCAGCGTCGGGTCGTACAGGTCGTCCACGCTCTCGCCCACCGGATAGCCGACCCGTTGCAGCCGCTGACGCAGCGCCGGCACGCGCGGGTCGCGGCTGCCCGGCTTCAGCGTGGGGCCGTCGGCGATCGCCGGCCAGCCGCCCTGCGCCGCCACTTCGCGCAGCTTCGCCAGCGCGCCGCGCAGCTGGCCGTAGTACGGATGTTGCGGGCGCGCACGCGCAAACAACTCGCCGATGCTGCCCTGCGCCAGCGCTTCGCGCACCGCCTGCAGGCCCCGCGCCCGGTCAAGCTGGCGCGGATCGAAGTTCCAGTGCGTGTCCAGCGTGGCCGGATCGACCTTGCCGCGATACAGGTGCAGCAGCGCGGTGAAACAGGCGTCGGTGGCCAGCAGGTCGAACTGCGCGCGCTGCTGTGCGGTGGCCTGCGGATCGTCCAGCACGTGGCGCCCGCGCTGCAGTTCGCTCAGCGCGTAGTCCTGCGGATCGAGACCGTCGCCGGCCATGTCGCGCAGCGCGGCCAGCAGCTGGTCGAGATCGTCCGGCCGCGTCCATGCCGGCGCGAAGCGGTTCTGCTCGTAGAACGCCGCGATCGCATCGACCGGCACCGGAGCCTTTGCCTCGGCATGCGCGCCGCGCCACTGCTCGATCCGTTCGCGGATCTGCTCGGCCACCGGACCCGGCGGCGGGGCCGGGGTTTGTTCGGCCCCGACCGACTCGACTGCAGGCGACTGCGCATGCACCGCGACGCCCACCAGCAAGCCCGACAACACGACGGCGCAAACGGTACGGGAAAAGCCGGACGACATGGCGAATCCTGCGCATGAGGGGTGCGGCCAGTCATAGCACAACCGCCGGCCGGCGCACGTGCGCGCGGCGACCGGCCGCGCGGACAGGTTCTTAACGATCAGCTGCTAGCATCGACGTCTGTTTGTGTCCCCTTGCCTCAGCCGTTCCCATGCATCGCCTGCGTCTCCTTGCCCTCCTGCTGTTGCCGCTGGCCGGTGCGGCGCACGCGACTGCGCCGACGCTGGGCGACGCGCTCAGCAAACTCGCGCCACAGGCGAACCCGCAGGTGATCGCACTGGCGCTGGCGGCCACCGACTGCGCCGCGGCGCAAGGTCAGCCGCCGTCCGAGCGGCTGGCGGTGATCGACTATTCGAAACCCTCCACCGAACCGCGGCTGTGGGTGTTCGACCTGGCCAAGCGCAAGCTGCTGTATCACGAGCTGGTGGCGCACGGGCGCAACACCGGCGAGAACCAGGCGACGGCGTTCTCGAACCGGCCGGAGAGCCTGCAGTCCAGCCTGGGCCTGTTCCGCACGCTGGGTACCTACGCCGGCCGCAACGGTTACTCGCTGCGCATGGAGGGGCTCGAACCGGGCACCAACGACCGCGCACTGGCACGCGCACTGGTGATCCACGGCGCGGCCTACGTCAACCCCGCGCTGGCCCGCGCGCAAGGCCGCATCGGTCGCAGCCACGGTTGCCCGGCCGTACGCAATGCGATCGCGCGGCCGTTGATCGACGCGCTCAAGGGCGGCCAGTACGTGTTCTCCTACTACCCCGATGCGGCGTGGCTGGGTGCTTCGCCGTATCTCAAGTGCGGCAGCGGACAGGCGATGACGAGCACGCCAGCCGCGCCCTGATTCACGCCGCGCGGCAGCGCGTTGCCGGCAATTCCCTCACTCGCGGTTCCGTTGCGGGCTCTCGCCCCTCTCGTCCGACGCCACCGGCAGGCGCAGGATCAGCAGCCACAGCAGCAGCGCCAGCGCGGTCAGCAACCACGGCATCCATGCATGGCCGCGGAACCACCAGATCGTGCCGCCCATCGACAGCGTTACCAGGCCCAGCGCCAGCCAGCGGGTTCCCCGCGAGATGCTGCGCTCACGCTCCCAGCGTGCGATGGCCGGCCCCACGCGGGGCAGCGAAAGCAGCCAGCGATGCCAGCGTGGCGAGGCGCGCGACCAGCACGCGGCGGTCAGCAACAGGAACGGCACGGTCGGCATCACCGGCAGCATCAGGCCGATCAGTCCCAGCAGCAACGCCACGCCGCCGGCGATGAACAACAGCCAGCGCACCATGCCGCTGTGACGGGGATGCGTATGGTGCGAATCGTGTCCGTCGCCCGCCGCCGACTGCCCGCGATCGGACCGCCTCATGTGGTGCGCTTCGGCCGACCTTCGCGCGCCTTGTACAGGCGTCGGTCGGCCTCGCCCAGGCCGGCTTCCAGCGAGGCGCCCTGCTCCACGGTGGCCGCGCCCATGGTGAAACCGATCGGCGCCTCGGCGCGATCGGCATCGAGCCGCTCGACCACGCCTCGGGTGAGCTCCTCGCCGGCGCCGCGCAGCAACACCAGGAACTCGTCGCCACCGAGGCGGATCACGGCATCCTGCGGTCGCACATGGCTGCGCAGGAATACCGCCATGGCCACCAGCACCTCGTCGCCGCGTGCGTGGCCGTGGGTGTCGTTGACGTGCTTGAAGTGGTCCAGGTCGAACACGATGCAGCCCCAACCGACGGCCGGGTCCGCGGCCAGTTCGGCCAGGTAGCGGCGGTTGAAACAGCCGGTCAGCGGATCGTGGATCGACCATTCGCGCAACTGGCTCTCCTGGCGGAAGCGCTCGGTGACGTCCAGCGCGTGGCCCAGCACGTAAGGATCATCGCCCTCGACGTCGTCATCCAGCACGTTGTGGTACTGCCAGACGTGCTCGCTGCCGTCCTTGGCGACCACCTGCAGCATGCCCGCGTCGCTGTTTCCGCGCATGAGGCGCAACAGGTACTCGGCGAAGCGCGTGCGCCGTTCGGGACGCATGAAATCGGTCAACGGCCGGCCGATCATCTCGCCCACCGAATAACCCAGCGACTTGGCTGCCGCCGGGTTCACCGACAGCAGCACGCCTTCGTGGTCGTGCGTGCAGATCAGGCCGGGGCTGTACTGGAACAGCTTGCGGTAGCGGCGGTCGCTGGCCTCCAGCGCCGCGATCGCGCGCCGCTGCAGGGTGATGTCCTGGAACGCGCCGGCCAGCCGCCGCACGCTGCCGTCATCGGCGCGCTCCACGACGCCGACGGCACGCACCCAGATCTTCCGGCCGGTGGCGGTGGTCAGCGGCAGCTGCAGATCCCATCCCTCGCCGGTGGCGATGCTCTTGCGCACGGCCGCGTCGATCACCGGCCGTGCCACGGGGTCGTAAAAGCTCACCGCCTCTTCCAGGCTCGGGTGGAAGCCCGGCGGCACGTCGTGCAGGCGGCAGGTCTGGTCCGACCAGGTGATCGCGTTGGTGGCCAGGTCCAGCTCCCAGCCGCCGGCGTCGAGCAGACGTCCGGTGCGTTCGAGCAGCGCCTCGTTGGCGCGCCGCTTCCGTTCCGCCTCGCGGGCCGGCTCCAGTGGCTGGCGCAGCGACGTCGCAGCGCCGACCGGCGCGACGTCGTCCCGGCGCAGGACCGGCCGCATCTCCAACGCATGTGCCGCCGCGCGGGCCAGTTGCCGCAATGTCTCGTGTTGTCGTTCGTCGAGCGCACCGGGCGCGCGATCGAGCACGCACAACGCGCCCGCCTTCGCGCTCTCGCCCCGCCTGATCGGCACGGCGGCGAAGCCACGGATGCCTGCTGCACCGGCAACCAGCGGATCGTCGGCGCAACGCGGGTCGAGTCGCGCGTCGGGAATCTCAAGCACGCCGGAACTCGCCTTGGCCAGCACCCGCAGCACGCTCGGCTCGTCGATATCCGGCGCCGGCACGTGCACGGCAAGCCCGCGGCCGTCGGCGTCGACCAGCACGATCAGCGCCAGCGCCCGCCCGGTCGCCGCCGCGGCGCTGCGCACGATCGCATCGAACAGCGGCTCGGCGCGGGTATCCAGCGCAGCCATGGCGCGCAGCGTCGCCAGGCGCAGCGTTTCGTCGGCATGATGGGCGGCAGCGGACATACGGGGCGGCAATCGGCTCGTGGGTCGGCACATCGTGCAGCCACCGTAGCAGTCCGCATCTGAATCGACCACGCATCCCGCCGCAGTTTCGGACGTGGCCGCGACGAAAAAGCCGCCCGGATCGCTCCGGGCGGCTTCGTCACACACGCTCGGCCGACGCGGATCAGTCGGCGCTGCCGTCCAGCCCGCGACGCTCCAGCAGCGGCTCGATGCGCGGCTCGTGGCCGGCGAAATCGCGGAACAGCTGCAGCGCGTCCTTGCTGCCGCCCTGCGACAGCAGCGTCTGCCGGAAACGGTCGCCGTTGGCGCGGGTCAGGCCGCCGTGGCTCTTGATCCACTCCACCGTGTTCGCGTCCAGCACCTCGGACCAGATGTAGGCGTAGTAGCCGGCCGCGTAGCCGCCCATGATGTGGCTGAAGTACGGCGTGCGGTAGCGCGGCGGCACCGGCGCGTAATCGGTGCCGTTGGCCTTCAGCGCAGCCGCCTCGAACGCCATCACGCCGTCCGCGTCGGGGATCTTGTCCGCGCCGAGCTGGTGCCAGCTCTGGTCGAGCATCGCCGCGCCGAGGTATTCGGTGGTGGCGAAGCCCTGGTTGAACTTCGAGGTGGCCAGCACCTTGTCCAGCAGTTCCTTCGGCATCGGCGCGCCGGTCTGGTAGTGCTTCGCGTAGTTGGCCAGCACGCTGGGCCAGTCGGCCCACATCTCGTTCACCTGCGAGGGGAACTCGACGAAGTCGCGCGGCACGCTGGTGCCGCTGAAGCGCGGGTACTTCACGTTGGAGAACATGCCGTGCAGCGCGTGGCCGAACTCGTGGAACGCGGTGGTCACTTCGTCCCAGGTCAGCAGGGTCGGGCCGCTGGTCGGCTTGGTGATGTTGAGGTGGTTGGCCACCACCGGCAGGTTGCCGGTCAGCGCGGACTGGTCCACGTAGGAATTCATCCACGCCCCGCCACGCTTGGACGGGCGCGCGTACATGTCGGCCAGGAAGATTGCCAGCTGGCTGCCGTCTTCGTTGTAGACGTCATACACCAGCACGTCGGGGTTGTAGACCGGCAGGTCGGTGCGCTGCTTGAACTTGAGCCCGTAAAGCTGGCCGGCGGCGTAGAACACGCCGTTCTCCAGCACGTTCTTCATCTCGAAGTACGGCTTGAGCTGGCTTTCGTCGAAGTTGTACCTGTCGGCGCGGACCTTCTCCGTGTAGTAGGCCCAGTCCCACGGCTGCAGCGCGAACGTGGCTTGGCCCTTCGCCGCCTGCTCCTTGTCGATCATCGCCTGCAACGCGGCGCCTTCGCGTTTCGCGTTGGCCACCGCCGCCGGCGCCAGCTTGCCGAGCATGGCGTTGACCGCTGCCGGCGTCTTCGCGGTCTGGTCGGCCAGCACGTAGGCGGCCCAGGTCGGGTAGCCGAGCATGCCCGCCTTCTCCGCGCGCAGCTTCATCACCTGCGACACGATCGCGGTGTTGTCGTAGGCGTTGCCGCGGCTGCCACGCGCAACCGAGGCCTGGTACAGGCGCTCGCGCAAGGCGCGGTTTTCCAGCTGCGCCAGCGGCGGCTGGCCGGTGGTGTTGAGCAGGGCGATCACGTACTTGCCGTCCAGCCCCTTGGCCTTGGCGGCAGCCGCGGCGGCGTCGATCTGGGCGTCGGTGAGGCCGGCCAGTTCGGCGCGGCTGTCCACTACCAGCGCCGAGTCGTTGACCTCGGCCAGCACGTTCTGGGTGAACTTGGTGCCCAGCTTGGCCAGCTCGCCGTTGATCTGCTTCAGGTGGGCCTTGTCGGCGTCGGACAGCCTGGCGCCGGCGCGCACGAAATCGGTGTGGTAGCGCTCGATCAGGCGCACGCCCTGCGCGTCCAGGCCGAGGCTGTCGCGCGTGTCGTACAGCTTCTGGATGCGCGCGAACAGCGCCGGGTCCAGCGTGATCGCGTCACGGTGCGCGGACAGCTTCGGCGCGTACTCGGCCTGCAGCTTCTTCAGCGTATCGTTGTTCTCGACCCCGGACAGGCTGAAGAACACGGTCGAGGTGCGCTGCAGCACGTCGCCGGACTTCTCCAGCGCAATGATGGTGTTGTCGAACGTGGGCGCGGCCGGGTTGGCGGTGATCGCTGCCACTTCGCGCAGGTGCTCGGCCATGCCGCGGTCGAATGCGGGCGCGTAGTCGCTGTCGCTGATCTTGTCGAACGCGGGGTAGTGCAGCGGCAGCGTGCTTTCGGCGAAGAACGGGTTGGCGCGGACCTCGGCGGCCGCCGCGTGGGTCGTCTGCGCACCGGCGTGCTGCTTGTCCGCCGCGGTGTCGGCATAGGCCGCCATGGAACTGGTCAGCGCGATCGTCATCGCCAGGGAAAGGGTGGGTTTCATCAAGCTCACTCGACGTGGGGGAACCCCGATCCTACCCAAAGCCGCGGCCGCTTATCCATGACTAAAGCCATGGATGCGCGGCTACAGCGGATCCGCGTGGGTGGCGAAAAAGGCCTGCAGGAACGCCTGCCGCGCCGCGCCACGGTCGACCTCGGTGCGGCAATGCGCCGCAATCACCTGGCGCAGCAGCCCGCCATCGGCCTGGCGCGCCGCGGGCCAAGGCGGCAGGCCCGCGCCGTTGGGGTCGCCGGTCTTGATGAACCGGGCGAAATAGCCTTCCATCGTGGCGGACGCGGCGCGGTCCGCAGCCGTCCAGGCGTAGACCGGGTTGCCGGCGAGGTTGCCCAGCGCGTATTCGATCTCGCCGCTGTGCACGGCGCCGGGGTCGGGCGTGTCGCCGGGTGCCGGGTTCACCTTGGCCGGACGCGGCTGATCGAAGTAGTAGAAGTACACCGGCGCGCCGCCGTGGCGGCGCTGCAGGTCCATCCAGCGCCAGGTGGTGTGTGCGATGAGCAGGTCGCCGGCCAGCGCGGTGGCGGAGGCTTTCACCTGCGTCGTGTCGTCGCCCGGATACAGTGTCAGTGCCTGCCCCGCCCGCGTGTCGAACAGGCGCTGCAGCGCGGCGCGGTAGTGGGCGGGGGTAGGCGGCTGGTCTTTCAGGATCGCGGGGTAGTAGCCCTCCTGTGAATTGCTCCCCAGCAGCAGCGGCACCTGCGCCTGAGCGCCGCGGGCCATGGTGGCGGCGGGCGGCTCGCGCAGGAACCAGCCATCGAGATTGACGTCGGCATCGCTGTGCTGCTCGCGCGTGGCCTGCAGCAGGCGGTCGGCCGGCAGCGCGCGCAGCGCGGCCAGCGAGTCGGCGCCGAGCTGCCGCGCAAACGCCTCGCCGCGACGCTCCATCGTCGCCAGCGGCACCGGCGCGATCGGCGCGATCAGGGCTCCACTCTCCCCGATCGCGCGGGCGAACAGATCGCGCGACAGCGGCGAGGCCATCAGGGCACTCACAGCGATCGAACCGGCCGACTCGCCGGCGATCGTCACCTGCTGCGGATCGCCGCCGAAGCGGGCGATGTTGTCACGCACCCAGCGCAGCGCGGCGACCTGGTCGAGCAGACCGTAATTGCCCGCTGCGTGCTGCGGCGACTCGGCGACGAGCGCGGGCGTGGCGAAGAAGCCGAACACGCCCAGGCGATAGTTCACCGTCACCGTGACGATGCCGCGGCTGGCCAGGCTGGCGCCATCGTAGCGCGGCTCCGAACCATCGCCGGCGACGAAGCCGCCGCCGTAGAAATACACCAGCACCGGCAACCCGGCGGTCGCGCCTGCGGGCTTCCACACGTTGAGGTAGAGGCAGTCCTCGCTCATGCCGTTGGAGCGGAAGCGCATGTCGCCGAACAGCGGCAGTTGCATGCAGCGTGGACCGAAGCGCGTCGCCTGGCGCACGCCGCTCCACGCCGGAGCGGGTTGTGGCGGCTTCCAGCGCAGCGCACCGATCGGCGGCGCGGCGTAGGCAATGCCCTGGAACTCCTCCAGCGCCGTGCCGTTCGCCGTCGCCAGCCTGCCTTCGATCCCGCCGCCGGCCAACCAGACGCGCGGCGGCGAAGGCGTGCCGGCATGCACCGCGAGGGCGGCGAAGCCGGCCGCTGCGGCGAGCGCCCGGGCAAACCGGCGCGCCTTTCCGGGCAGGTGCGATGCAGGGGATTCGGACATGGCGTGGGCCGCTGGATACAGGCCTCGCAGCCTAGGCGCCTGACTGGCCGCTGTCATCCCCGATTGCCGCGACGCCTCACGCCTCGGGGATGCGGCAGACGGCCGGTGCCTTCGAGCTGGCGCAATCGGCCTGCACGGCGACGGTCGGCGCAGCATGCTTCGTCCGCGCCAGCGATGGCGACGACGGACCAGTGATCAGCATCGCGCCGATCACCAGCACGCAGACACTGGAGCAGGCGACGAACAGCACGGACAGGAAGATGGATTCGAATTTCATGGCGCTTTCTCCGGTGGGCGAATTCCCTGTGCTGTCCATGGAGCAATCGCCGTGCCAAGCCGAAACTTGTACTCAAGCTACTGATTATAATAATGTTTATCATCCATCGCCGGCGCGGACGGCTGTCCGCGGACAGCGTCGCCCGTGTGCCCGGACAGCGGTTCAGCCAGCGCTGTCCGCAAGGTTGCATGCGGGCGCACCGGCCAGTCACACTCCATTAACATACCGATTAGTACATTATTGCCCATGTCGTGAGACATGTTTCCCACCGTGCGGCGAGGCTCCCCCTCCTCCTCCGCACCAAACGCAGATGGATCCCCCAACCCGCAGACTCCCCTCTGCGGGTTTTTTCGTGTCCGGCCGCTACTCGCCCGACGCGTACTTTTCGTGCAGCGCCACCGGCGCCGTCCGGCGCTGCGCGCGGCGCTGGATGGTCAGGTTGATCAGCTCCACGAACACCGAGAACGCCATCGCCGTGTAGACGTAGCCCTTGGGGATGTGCTGGCCGAAGCCGTCCGCCATCAGCACCAGGCCGATCATGATCAGGAAGCTCAGCGCCAGCACCTTGACCGTCGGGTGGCGCTCGACGAACTCGCCCAGCGCCTTGGCGAACATCAGCATGAACACGATCGAGGCCAGGATCGCGGTGACCATCACCCAGAGCTGGTCGACCATGCCCACCGCGGTGATGATCGAATCGAGCGAAAACACGATGTCCAGCAGCATGATCTGCACGATCACGCCGCCGAAGCTGGCCGTGGTCGCGCCCGCGCCCGTGCCGACCTGCTCGGTGGCGCCCTCCAGTTTCTGGTGGATCTCGTGGGTGGCCTTGCCGATCAGGAACAACCCGCCGCCGATCAGGATCAGGTCGCGCCACGAGAACACATGGCCGAACACTTCAAACAGCGGCGCGGTCAGCCCGACGATCCAGGCGATCGCCATCAGCAGACCCAGCCGCGTCACGGCCGCCAGCACGATGCCCACGCGTCGTGCCTTGTCACGCTGCTCCGGCGGCAATTTGCCGGCCAGGATCGAGATGAAAATGATGTTGTCCACGCCCAGCACGAGCTCCAGCGCGGTGAGCGTGGCAAGGGCGATCCAGGTTTCGGGGTTGGTCAGCAATTCCATGGGGAATCTCTTCGGTCGGCAGGGACTGGCGCGCCATCACACCGCTTGCGGCGTGACGGCGCGGTCGGGGCGCGGGGTACAGGATGGGGTATTTCTCGGGAAGGGGCGGCCACGCACACGCGAGGGCCGGCCGACGCAGGCCCGGCGAACGGGAACGACGAACGCGCGCAGGCGCGCTTCACGGTTTCGAATGGACGTCCAAATGACAGGCAGATGCTCAGGCAAGGCTCGAAAGGCCACGGCAGGCAGGCATCTGGGATGGACGCACCTTCGCCGTGGAACGGCGAAGGTCTTGCTCGCAAACCAGTGGGTGGTTTGCTGCTGCACCGGAGCCCGGGCTCGTGGAGCACGGGTTCGTCATGACGGCGACAGCGACTGGGAGCTACTCCCCTTCGGCGACGAAGGCTAGCAGGTCACCGCCGCGCCGGGCAAGCCACGCAAGTGGCCATGCGGCGCCGCGCCGCGCACCGCCGCACCATGCAACTCGCGATACGGCACGGTGCCGGCGTCGCGGATCAGCGGATGGCGGCGGGATGCCGGGCCGATGGCACCGGGGCCGTTGCATGGTGCGGCGACGCATCTGTCGCGGCGCCAACCAGCGTGCGCGCGAAGAACGGCACCGCGTCGTCCGCGAAGCGCGTCCGGCCCATGTGGCCCAGGTGGTCGACGTGGAACTCGTGCGGCACGCCATGCGCGAGCAGCGCCCGGTGGAACGCGGGCAGGCTGATCACGATGTGCCGCAGGCTGTCCTGGTCGCCATACTGGATGCGCAGGCCGTGCAGCGTCTTCAGGCCGGCCGCCTCGCGGTCCAGTCGCGCCGGCGGCAGCTGCGCGGCCCAGCGCGCATGGGCCGGCTCGTCGGGCACCACGCGGTCGCCCTGCATGCGATAGGGAAGATCGCCGTAGAACGGCGGGCGATCGGCGTCGGGGGCGAGCGCCGCGGCGAGCGCCATGCCTTCCAGCGCGCGCGGGTCGTCCTGGCGGAAGGCGGCATCGGCCTGCTCCAGGCTCATTTGCCCCAGCGCCGGCCAGGCCGGCGTGGGCCCCAGCTCGGCGACCAGCGCCAGGCAACAGGGGGATTGCGCGAAGACCGTGCCGAACAGTTCCGGGCGATGCATGGCGATGGAGATTGCGCCAAAGCCGCCCATCGAGCCGCCATACAGGCCGCGGCTGTCGCGCCGCGCGATGGTGCGGAAACCGGCGTCGATGGCCGCCACCACGTCGTGGGTGACGAAGTCCTCCCAGCGCCCGGTGCTGGCCGAGTTCACCCAGAAGCTGCCGCCCAACCGGTTCTGCCCCTCGACCTGCACCACGATGACCTCGCCCAGGCGGCCGTGCACGATGGCCCGGTCGGTGGCGGCGATGATCCTCTGCAGCGGGCCGAACTCGGTCTGGCCGGCAACGCTCGGCAACGGCGCGTAGCCACCCAGCGAATAGATCACCGGATAGCGGCGCGTGGCGGCGCGGTCATAGCCCGGTGGCAGGTAGACGGTGACCTGGCGCTCGGACGAATCGCCGAACCGGTTGCCCTCCAGCGCCGTGCCGTGCACGGTGAACTGCAGTACCCGCCCGGCGAGCGGGGCGGCCTCCGTCGCGGGGGCGGGCATGGCGGCCGCCTGGCCGGAGGCCGGGGCGGCGTGTGCGCCGGCCCAGCCGGCAAGGCACAGGATTCCACTCAGCAGAATGCGGCAGAACATCGTCCACCTCGCATGTCATCGGTCACCCCGGCGCCGAGCGTAGGGCCTTGCATCGGCCGCCGCAAGACGTGGTTGCGCGCCGGTCGCGACGGCGCAACGCCTCAGTGATGCCGCCGATTCACGCCGGGATTTCCGCGATCAGCGCGGACAGGTCAGTGACGCCGACGTCGATGCCGAACTGGCTGAACAAGGTGGTGACCTGGCCGCGGTGGTGGGTCTGGTGGTTGAACACGTGGCGCAGCACCAGTCCGCACGGCTTGGTGTGCGACTCGCCGGCGCTGTTCACGTAATGCAGCGGACGGGCATACAGTTCGTCGCCGGCCTCGCACGTGAAGTCCACGATCGCCGCATCCATCGCCTCGCGTTCGCCGCGCAACGGCGCGAAGGCGGGAAAGGTGATGCCGCACACCGGCGCGGGCAGTGGCAGCGCGCGCACGTGGTCGAGCGAGGCCAGCGCGGGAAACGCCGCCGCGAAGCGTTTCAACCAGTGCGTGTCGGCGACGAGGATGTGCTCCAGCGTGGCCGCGATCGAGCCGAAGAACGCGCCGCGGTCGGCGTGCCACTGCGCCTCGTCCAGCTGCGCGGCGGCGGCGTAGAGCCGCACGTTCATCCACTGGTTGTAGCGGGCCATCAGTTCGAGATCGGCCTTGAGCGACATGCGCGCGGCCGCCTCAGCCGGCGCCGTGCGCCAGCGCGAAGTCGATCGCTGCGCTCACCGCCGCCACCTGGGCGTCGTTGCACTGCGCGGGCGTGGCGCGCGGACTGTCGGGGTAGACCTCGGTGGTGGTCCGGTACGGCGCGGCGGTGACGCCGGCGCACAGGCCGAGCCGGCCGTAGTCGTACTCGATCACGCCATGCGCCACCACCGGCGAGCCGATGATGGTGCCGTCGGGGTCGGCCGGCGCGATGTGGGTGACCTTGGCCACCGCCGCGATCACCGCCTGCTGGAATACCGGCTGCGGCCGCGCGCTGTCGGCGCACAGGTAGAAGCCGTCGGGAATGGTGCCCGGTTCGAACGGCGCGCCGTCGCGGGCCGCGAGGGCCGGGCGAAACTCGGCCTCGTCACTGTCGGTGGTTTCGTGCAGGTCGATGTGCATCCGCACCTGCTCGCGCAGCGGCGCGACCAGCGCCATCAGCGCGGCCGATTCCTGCGCCGGGCTGTGCGCGTGGAACGAGCGGTTGGGATCGAGTGCAATGGCGTTCCAGCGCTGGATGCGCTCGTAGCCCCACGGGCTCACGCACGGCACGACCAGCAGGTTGGCCCGGCCGGCGACATCCGCCGCGTGCTGTTCGGCGAACTGCAGCGCACCGTGCACGCCGCTGGTTTCGTAGCCGTGCACGCCGCCGGTGACCAGCATCACCGGCAGCTCGTCGCGCCACCCGTTACTGCGCAGCGCATACAGCGGATAGCGGGCGTCCGGGTAAACCAGTTCGCCGTACGACGACACCATCCAGTGTGCACGCAGCGCGTCGATCCGGCGCAATACGTCATCCGCGTAGCTGCGCTGCACGCGGTGGCGCAGGCGCCACGCCCCGCGTTCGGCCTCGCCCCAGGGCTGGCCCGGGGTGCCGACGGGATAGAAGCGTTGCTGGCTCATCAGGGCTCCTTGTGCTGGCAGCGCGAAAACCGACAGCCGCGCCACCGGTTCCGGCATCTTTTGCCGCTTACTTCGCGCCGCCGTTCGCGGCGCCATTGGCCGGCAGCGGTTCAAGGTTGAAGCTGATCGTGGTGAGCTTGGCGTCCAGGCCCTGCACGACGTCGGTGGTCAGGTCGTTGCTGGTGTTGCCGCCCAGCACCGCGTCGCGGTTGAGCAGCAGGCCGCAGCGGTGCTTGGTGTAGCTGGCGGCGACGACCGGCTGCGCCTCCTGGCCGATCCGCTGCATCACCTTGGCGCGGGTGAGCTGGATGCGCTCGTTCTGCTCGCTGGCCTGCGACTGGAAAGTCTGCATGCGCTGTTGCAAGGCCGCGCCCTGCTGCTTGCGCTGATCCTCGGTGAGCGTGGAGGCCTTCTGCTGGAAGCTCTGGATATCCGTATCCAGCGGCTTGCGCTGGTTCTGCAGCGTGGTGTTCGCCTGCTCGGCCAGCTGGCTCAGCCGCGCGCTGGCAGCCTTGCCGACCTTGGACTGGGCGAACACGGCTTCACGCGAGAGCATGCACACGCCGGCCACCGCGTTGCCGCCGAGCTCACCGGTAGCTTGCGCGCTCTGGGCGTGCGCGCCCTGAACGGGAACGACGGACAAACCGGTGGCAAGGGCAAGCGCGGCGGCGAGCGTGAGGCGGGGCAGGTTCATGGTGGCGGTTCCGGATGAAATGAGGTCACGAGTTCAGCCGACCACATGCCGGCTGCGTGGTTCCCCAGCATAGCCGATCGCGCGTGCGCCGCGATTCAGCGGCCGTTCGGGACGTCGCGCGACATCACCGCCGCACGCCGGTTGGCCGCGCGCATCGCCTGCACGAAACCGCCGAACGGAATGTCGGTGATGCCGACCAGGCCGATGTGGCTGTTTTCCCCGTCGAGCAGGCGGCCGGTGAGCGGCTGATCGGCGTACTCGAACCAGTGCGCGCCGACCACGTACGGGTTCGCTGCGGCGGCGGCGAGATAGCGCGCGTAGGCCGCGCCGCGTGCGGCCTCGTCCGCCACCGCCACCACGCCAGCGCCGAACGGGCCGCGGTCGGCCGAGCCGACATGGAACTCGCTGAGCAGCACCGGCCGATCCAGCGTCCGCATCAGCGCCATGTCGACGTGATGCCGTGGCAGGTCGGCGTAGGCGTTGAAGCTGACCACGTCGCAATACCGCGCGCAGGCGGCGACCGCTTCGGGCGTGTACATCGCGAAGCGTCCGCCCAGGAACAGGTGATGCGGATCATGGCGGCGGAGCGCCGCAGCCACGATGCGGAAATAGGCATCCGCGTAGCGGCGCAGCCAGCGGCTGTAGTCGCGCGCGATCGCCGGATGCGCCTCGTCCGGCGCGGGCGCGGCGTAACCGGTGGCCTGCAGTGCGTCCCACGAGCGCAGCTCGATGCCCCACGCTTGGCCGAGCGCCTGCGGCGTGGCGTACTGCTGGCGCAGCATCGCGATGAACGTCTGCTTGGCCGGGCTGTACGCGTCGCCGGCAAGCGTGCCCAAGGCCAGTCCCCAGCGGCCTTGCGGCCCCGCGCCGGCCCAGGCCAGCTCGTTGTCGGCGAAGTAGCCGAGCAGCCACGGATCGTCGGCCACGCCCGCGCTGGCCTTCGCCACCGCCGCCGCGGCGGCTGCGGCAAAGCGCGGATCGAACGGATCGGGCATGCGGCCCCAGTAATCGTGGCCGCTGGCGACGTCGGCATAGTCGCCGGCGATGTTGATCGAGCGCGTGTACGGCAGGCGATGCGCGGCACCCAGCGCGGCATCGCTCCAGTTGCCGATCGTGTTGAAGCCCCAGGCCTGCAGGCGATCCAGCGTGCGCTTGCGCCAGGCAGCCAACCAGTGGCTGCCGTCGACGCGGTAAAGATTGGCGGCGTGGAAATCGAACCAGCGCCCGTGGTTGTACGCGATGCCTGCGCTGGCGCCCTGGCCCGGCCGGCGGCTGTCGCCTTGGCCGTAAAAGGCCGCCCATTCGCCGCGATCGGGCGGCAGGTCGTTGAACATGAACTCGCGACCCTCGACGTAGCTGCGCCCGCCGTCGGCGTCGACCGCATTGACGCCCAGCGAGAAGAACGCGTGGCCGTCGGGCGTCACCAGCCACCAGCGGCCGCCCTGCTTTCTTACGTGGAACCAGCCGGTGCGATCCAGCGCGGGGCCTGCCTGGCCACCGTAGGCATCGGCGGCCAAGGCCACGCTTCCCGCATCGACCCGCGCCGCCGCCCGCAACGCGGCATCGGAGTCGACCTTCTCCGGCCATTGCGCGCGCGTGGATTGGCCGTAGCGATCGACAATGCCGGCATACGCCGCGTGCAAACCGGTCTCGCCCGACAGCGTGCTGATGCCGCCGATCAGCAGCGTCTGTTCCGCCTGCGGTGAAGGAATCGCGAGGCGGATGGCGCGCACGTGGCGCCGGTCCAGCGCGCCGCGCACGACGGTCGCCAGCAGCATCCGCCGGCTGCCCGCGTCGAACGGCAGCGACGGGCCGGCCTGCATACCCTGCGCGCGCGGCGAGCTGGCGCGCAGCGGTATCACCAGCGTCTGCGCCGGCCCCGGCGGCAAGCCCACGCGCGCCTGCAGGCGCTGGCCGGCGCTGTCGATCTCCACGTCTAGCGTGGTCGCCCACGGCATCGCGTTCTGCACCCGCACGCGCAGCTCGCCCTGGCCCGACCAGTCCCATGTCCCGCGGTCCGGCGTGACCACGATCCGCGGCTGCGCCGCCGGTTCGAAGGTGTAGCGGCGCTGCGCCACGCCATCGGCGGCGTGCTCCACGCCACCCACGCGCCGTACCTGTTCCAGATTGATCGTGCCGGCCACGTCGCGGCGCGCCGCTTCCGCGCCGACGGCATGGCCGGCGGTCAGCAAGGAGAGACCCAGGCAGGCAACCCACGCGCGCACGTTCATCGACGGTGATCCTGTCGCCAGCGGCTTTCCGCCAGCCTACGCGAGAGGATGCCGGCGCACCCAGCGCTGCCAGCCGTAGTACACCGGCACGCCCAGCGCGATGATGACCAGGCTCATGCCGGCGTCGCGCGGCGCGTGGATCGCGCTGGCCACGATCACGCCGAACACGGTGATGACGAAGATCAGCGGCAGCAACGGGTAGAACGGCACCCGGTACGGCGCCGGCTCGTCGATGAAATGCTTGCGGTACCAGAACAGCGTGCCGATGCCGAACACGTGGCCCAGCCACTCGCCGACGGTGGTGTAGTTGAGCAGCTGGCCGAAGGTGCCGGACAGCGCCAGCACCACTGCCCACGCCCCGAGCACGGCCAGCGCCACCTGCGGCGCGCGGGTGCGCGGATCGACCCGCCCGGCGGCGCGGAAGAACACCCCGTCGGCGCCCATCGTCTGCAACACGCGCGCGCCGCCGGCCACCGCGATCGCACAGTAGCCGAAGGTGGAACAGGCGATGCCGACCGCGATCACGGTGGCGCCGCGCTCGCCGAACAGGCGGCGCAACAGGTCTGCCGCCGGCGCGTCGCTGGCGGCGAGGCCGGCGTGCCCCAGGCCCGAGAGATAGGCGTAATTGGCCAGCAGGTAGCAGATCACCACGCCGGTCATGCCCATGCCCAGCGCGCGCGGCAGCGTGCGCTGCGGATTGCGCACTTCGCCGGCCAGGTCGTTGAGGTAGTGGAACCCGCCGTAGGAAAACAGCACCGGCAGCAGCGCACCGGCGAACGCCCACGGCGAAGCCGGCGTGGCCGGCTGGCCGATCAGCGCCACGCCCAGGTGTTCGTGCGCCAGCACCAGGCCGGTGATCACCAGCAATGCGGTCGCCAGCAGCTTGAGCACGGTGAACACGTTCTGCAGCCACGCGCCGGCGCGGATGCCGAACAGGTTGATGCCCACGATGAAGACGATCGCGCCCACCGCCACCGGCTTGACGTACGCCGGCCCCGCGATCCCCAGCGCGCTGCACAGGTACTCGGCGAACATCGTCGCCACCGCGGCCACGCTGCCGGGGTAATTGATCAGCGCCATGGTCCAGCCGAACAGGAACGCCGGCATCAGGCCGAACGCCTCGCGCAGATAGACGTAGATGCCGCCTGCCTGCGGCCGGCGCGCACCGAGCTCGGCGTAGCACAGCACGCCGGCCAGGGTGAGTCCGCCGCCGATCGCCCACAGGATCAGCAGTTCGGCGCCCGACGAGGTATGCCGCGCCACCGTCGACGGGGTGAGGAAGATGCCCGCACCGATCACGCCGCCGATGACGATCATCGCGGCGTCCCAGGTGTTCAGGCGGCGGGCGTAGGCATTGGCAGGTTCGGTCAGCACACCGGCTACCTTGCCATTGTCGGGAACGTTTTCACCAGTACCGTCTGGCACGGGACAACGCGCGCAACACCGGCCAGCGCTGCTAGATTGCACCGATGCCCCTGCCCCACCGCCCCGCCCGGCTCGCCCTCGCCACCTGCGCCGAGTTGCCGTCGATCCAGCCGGACGATGCCGAACTGGCCGCCTCGCTGGAACGCCGCGGCATCCAGCCGGAATCCTGCATCTGGACCGATCCGGCGCTCGACTGGGCATCGTTCGACGCCGTGTTGATCCGCACCATCTGGGACTACTTCAAGCATCCTGTCGCCTTCAACGCGTGGCTCGATCGGCTCGACACCATGGGCGTTGCCGTCATCAACGACAGCTGCCTGCTGCGCTGGAACAGTGACAAGCGCTATCTGCTCGATCTCGCTCGTCACGGCGTCGCGATCATCCCCACCCGGCTGGCCGGCGCCGCCGACCTGCCCGACGTGCTGGCATCGATGCCGGCGCAGGCGGTGGTGATCAAGCCGACGGTCAGCGGCGGTGCGTGGCACACGCTGCAAGGCAGGATCGGCGAGGCCGGCTTCGCCGACGCGGTGGCGCGACTGCCGCGCGCGCTCGACTACCTGGTGCAACCGTTCGTGCCCGAGATCGTCAGCGCAGGCGAGTGGTCGCTGCTCTACTTCGCCGGCGAGTACAGCCACGCGGTGCTCAAGCGCCCGGCGGTCGGCGACTATCGCGTGCAGGGCGAACACGGCGGCAGCACGCTGCCGGCCCACCCCGATGCCGCCATCCTGGCCGCGGCCGAACAGGCGCTGCGCGCGGTCACCGCGCTGGGCTACGCCATGCCGGCGTATGCGCGAGTGGATGGCGTGGTCAGCGACGGGCGCTTCCTGCTGATGGAACTGGAGCTGATCGAACCGTCGCTGTTTCTCGCCGGGCAACCGCGCGCCGCGGAACGCCTCGCGCACCTGCTCGCCGACCACCCCGCGCTGCGGCGCGCCGCACTCGTCTCGTCAGGCCACTGAGGCCAACCACCGGAAACGCCCCGCATGACCGTCAACGATCCGCCGACCGAGCCCGTGCAAGACGCCGACGCGTTGCCCCGCCACACCACGCCGACCTGGGAGGTCGAGCTGCTGATCTCCGGCGTGGCCGTGTTCGCCATGCTGCAGCTACCGGGCTGGCTGGACGACCGGTTTTTTGTGCTGATCCCGCGCTTCGACCAGGCCGTGGTGAGTGCGCTGACCGTCGTGTTCGTCTACCTGAAACTGGCTGCGCTGATCCTGGCGATCACCTTCACCCTGCACTTGATCATGCGCGCGCGCTGGATCGCGCTGGTCGGCCTGCATTCGGTATTTCCCGACGGCGTGCACTGGGAGCGCCTGCGCATGGGCCCGGTACGCCGCGCATTGGAACAGCAGCGCCTGGCGCCGGCGGAGATCCACATCGAGCGGGCGGACAACCGGGCCACCGTGACCTTCGCGCTGGGCGTGACGCTGGGCAGCCTGATGCTGGTGATCTGCCTCGTCGCCGGTGTCGCGTTCGGCATCAACGGATTACTGCAATGGTCGTTCGGCACGACCTTCGACCTTTTCCGGCTGCTGTTCCTGTTCCTCGCCGCGGCGTTGCTCCCTTTCCTGGCCGCACACCTGATCGACCGCCGCTTCGGCAGCAGGCTGGCCGCGACAAGCTGGCAGCGTCACACCTTGGCATGGCTTTTCCGGGCCTACGCAGCCGCCGGCGTCGGCCGATCCCGGTATGTCTGGTTGCTGATTTCCAGCCGTATCGGCGAATTGCGCTTCGTGTTCATCATCTGGCTGATCGTCATTCCCACGGCGATCCTCGGATCAATGACGCTGCTGCCCACCAAGTCTCCCTACCGGCTGGGCAACTACGCCGCCTTCCCCTACCTCGCCAACGACAGCCGCGCCATGAACGCCGCGCATTACGACGACCAACGCGACCTGGTGCACGACCCCGCCGTGCCCTACATCCAGAGTGCTGTCATCGACTCGCCCTATCTCCAACTGGTCGTGCCCTACCAGCCCGGCCGTGACGCTGCAGCCCTGCGGCGGCAGTGCCCGACGGCGCTCGACATGAACGAAGCGAAGGCTCGTGCCGAACACACGCTCGATTGCCTTGGCAAGATGCACGCGGCGACGCTGGACGGCAAACCCGTGGATGGCCTGCAGTACGAAACGGGCAGCGATGCGAGGGCGCGGCGGCCCGCGCTGGTGGCGATGATCGACGTGCGCGCGCTCGCCTCCGGCCGCCACGAGCTGCGCGTGGCGCGGGCACCGGCCGCGCCGGAAGGCGGAAAATCGCGCGGCCCGATCGACGACTACGTGATCCCGTTCTGGCGCTGAACGCCCGGGCGCGGCTGCGTACAATGCCTGGGCCCCCAGCACGCCAGGCCGCCCTCCCCCGATGTCCGCCCCGCGGAAAATCCTGCACATCGACATGGATGCGTTCTACGCCTCGGTGGAACAGCGCGACGACCCTTCCTTGCGCGGCAAGCCGGTGGCAGTGGCCTGGCGCGGCGCGCGCTCGGTGGTGTGCGCGGCCAGTTACGAGGCACGGGTGTTCGGCGTGCGTTCGGCGATGCCGGCGATCAGCGCGGAGCGCCTGTGTCCGCAGCTGGTGTTCGTGCCGCCGGACTTCGTGCGCTACAAGGCGGTGTCGCGGCAGATCCGCGAGATCTTCGCCCGCCACACCGACCTGATCGAGCCGCTGTCGCTGGACGAGGCCTACCTCGACGTCACCACCACAAAAACCGCCCTGCCCTCGGCCACCGCCACCGCCGAAGCGATCCGCGCCGCGATCCGCGAAGAGACCGCACTGACCGCCTCCGCCGGCGTGGCGCCGAACAAGTTCCTGGCCAAGATCGCCTCGGACTGGAACAAGCCCGACGGCCTGTGCGTGATCCGCCCGCGCCAGGTGCTGGACTTCCTCACGCCGCTACCAGTGGGTCGCCTGCCCGGCGTGGGCAAGGTGATGGAGGGCAAGCTCGCCGCGCTGGGCATCGCCACCGTCGGCGAACTGCGCGAGCGCGCCGCCGCCGACCTGGAGCAGCGCTTCGGCCGCTGGGGCCGGCGCCTGCATGAGCTGGCTCACGGCATCGACGAGCATCCGGTGCAACCGGAGCGCCCGACCCTGCAGATCTCCGCCGAGGACACCTTCGAGCACGACCTGCCGCTGGACGAGCTGGAGCCGCACATCCGCCGCCTGGCCGACAAGGCGTGGAGCGGCTACCAGCGCGAACGCGAACGGGTCGCCCGCACCGTCGTGCTGAAGCTGAAGACGGCCGACTTCCACACCCTGACCCGCAGCCTCACCCCGCCGCAGCGGCCGCGTTCGGCCCGCGAGCTGGGCGAGATCGCCTGCACATTGCGCGCGCGCGTGGAACGCCCGCCGACCACGCGCTACCGACTGGTCGGCGTGGGCCTGGCCGGCTTCGTCGACCGCGACAGCTACCAGGCGCAGACGGATCTGTTCGACCCGGCGACTTCATGATCCACCCCACGGCAGCCCCGCCTGTTTCGTCCACTGCGATACCGGTCGAGCCCAGACCCCTCGGAGTCCGCTCGCGGGCGATGTCCTTTGGCTTTTCACGATTCCCTATTCCCCATTCCCTGCACCAAAAGCATCGCCCGCGAGCGGGCTCCTACGGTCGCGGGCATCGGTACAAAGGAATGGTCGTTCGGGATCACTAAAACACGATGCTGGCGATCGCGCCGTTGGCGTCGGTGCGCGGGCGCATCGCCACGTCCCAGCCGTACAGTTCGCACAGCCGGCGCACGATCGCCAGGCCCAGGCCGGCGCCGCTGCCGCCGGCGCCCTCGCCGCGCACGCCGCGCTGGAACAGGCGTTCGGCCTCCTCCGGCTTGATTCCGGGGCCGGTGTCGATCACCTCGACGCCGCCGTCGCCCACCACCACCTGCACGCTGCCCTCCAGCGTGTACTTGATCGCGTTGCCGATCAGGTTGGTCAGCGCCACCGCCAGCACCGAGGCCGGCGCGTTGACGCTGACCACGCTGCGCACCTCCAGCTCGATCGTCAGCGGCTTGCCGCGCATCTGCGGGCGCTGGCTCTCGATCACGTCGGCGGCGACCTTGCCGACGTCGGTGGTCTCGCCGCGGGTGGGGCCGCGCCGCTCGGCACGCGACAACAGCAGCAGCGCCTCGATCAGCTCGGTGGCCTGGCGCGAGGCGCGCTCGATGCGCTTGAGTCGCTCAGCCAGCTTGGGCGTGAGGTCGGGCGAGCCCTGCAGCAGTTCGGTGGTGCTGGCGATCACCGCCAGCGGCGTGCGTAGCTCGTGGCTGACGTCGGAGTTGAACTCGCGGTCGCGCTCGACCATCGCGGTGAGCCGCGCCGAATACTCGTCCAGCGCGTGCGCCAGCTCGCCCACCTCGTCGTCGGCGAAATGCGGCGCCAGCGGCTCGGCCTTGCCGGCGCGGCGGAAATCGCGCAGGCGGTTGGCCAGTTCGCTGACCGGCTTGAGCACCTTGCGCGAGAGCCACACGCCGATCGCCAGCGAGAGCAGGCTGAACACGAACACCACCAGCACCAGCGCGGTGATGAGCTGACGTTTGCCCAGTTCTTCGCGACTGACGTCGTAGCGCACGAAACCGATGATGCCGTCCTTGCGCCGCACCGCCAGCTTGTAGTGGCGCGGGTGACCCTGCGCGTCCACGTCGTTCATGTCGTAGACGCCGGTGGACAGGCTCTGCCAATCCAGCGGCGCCTTGTAGATGGTGCGGTCGCTCCACATCCAGGCGTCGATCAGCTCCGAGCTGGCCGGCTGGTCGGGATGGGCGATCACCTTGTCGACTGCCTGATCCACGTCGTGCTGCAGCGCCGACACCACCAGCTGGTCCTCCACCTTGGCGCGCACGTACAGCGACGCCACGGCAAACAACGCGCTGAGGCCGAAGCCGAACAGCGCGAAGGAGACGATCAGGCGGTAACGAAGCTTACGCCTGGACTGCATCCGGCTCGACCATGCGGTAGCCAATGCCGTGCCGCGTGTGGATCAGCGGCTTGCCGAACGGCTTGTCGATCGCCGCGCGCAAGCCGTGGATGTGCACGCGCAGGGAATCGGAATCGGGCAGCTCCTCGCCCCACACGCGCTGTTCCAGGTCCTGCCGCGTCACCACCGAGGGGCTGGCCTCCATCAGCGCCTGCAGCAGCTTCAGGCCGATCGGGTTCAGCTGGATCGACTTGCCCTCGCGGTTCACGGTGAGGGTGTCGAGGTTGAAGGTGAGATCGGCCACCTTCAGCACGCGGCTCTGCGGACCCTTGCCGCGGCGCGAGAGCACCTCCAGCCGCGCGGCCAGTTCCTGCAGCGCGAACGGCTTGGTCATGTAGTCGTCGGCGCCGGACTCGAAGCCGGTCAGTTTCTGCTCCAGCGCATCGCGTGCGGTGAGCATCAGGATCGGCGTCTGCTTGTGCGCCTCGTGGCGCAGCTTGCGTGCCACCTCCAGACCGTCCATCCCGGGCAGGGTCAGATCCAGCACGATCACGTCGAAATCGTGCACCACCGCCAGGTGCAGGCCGGTCACGCCGTCGCCGGCGAAATCGACCACGTTGCCGCGGTCCTCCAGGTAATCGCCGATGTTGGTCGCGATATCGCTGTTGTCTTCAATCACCAATACGCGCATGTGCCACTCCTGCACAACCGGCGCCGGGCCGGTGGGGATTCCAGCTTAACAAGCTTGCGTGAACGCGGCGCGCTGAGAGATGGTGGCTTCCAATCTCTCAGCCCGGCCATGAATGGCCGGACGCGGATCGGACACACCAGTGCCTGATTCGCGTGAGCAAGTCCGGGCCTGTACCGGGCTTGCGACAGAAGAAAACCAAAGGGCCGTGGTCTTCTTCCCAAGTTCTCCAAGAAAAAGGCCCAGATGCACGACTTGTCGTCGCCCACCTGGGCCCAAGCAACTGCCCCGCAACCATCACCCGCCATCTGTCACGGACTCGTCCGCCAACAGACAACGCGGGTTTTATAGTGGCCGGCGGGTTAGCTGGCGGTTAATCCGGCGCGGCGGCTCAGTTGCGCCGCGCCACGTGCCGTTCGAGGTGCCGCACGATCGCCCCGGCCACGTCGACGCCGGAAGCGGCTTCGATGCCCTCCAGTCCGGGCGAGGCGTTGACCTCCAGCACCAGCGGGCCACGCCGGGAGCGCAGCAGGTCGACGCCGGCGATGCCCAGGCCGAGCGCGGCGGCGGCCTTGACCGCGATGCGCTTCTCCTCGGCGCTCAGCGCCACCGACACGGCGCTGCCGCCGCGGTGCAGGTTGGCGCGGAAATCGCCCGGACTGGCCTCGCGCTGCATCGCGGCGACCACCTTGCGGCCGACCACGAAGCAGCGGATGTCGCTGCCGTTCGCCTCGCCGATGAACTCCTGCACCAGGAAATTCGCGTACAGGCCACGGAACGCCTCGATCACGCTCTGCGAGCCGCTGCGCTTCTCCGCCAGCACCACGCCGGTGCCCTGGCTACCCTCGTTGAGCTTGATCACGTGCGGCGGCTCGCCGAGCAGGGCCAGCACGTCGGCGCTGTCGTCCGGGTTGTCGCCAAACACGGTGACCGGCATGTCGATGCCCTGCGCGGCGAGGATCTGCAGGCAGCGCAGCTTGTCGCGCGCGCGCAGCACCGCGTCGGACGGATTGGGCGTGTACACGCCCATCATCTCCAGCTGGCGCAGCACCGCGGTGCCGTAGAACGTGGTCGAGGTGCCGATGCGCGGGATCACCGCGTCGATGTCGCGCAGCGGCTTGCCGTTGTAGCGGATCGCCACCGCGCCGGGCGCGATGCGCACGTAGCAGCGCAGCGGATCGAGCACGCGCACCACGTGGTCGCGCTCGCGGGCCGCCTCGACCAGGCGCTTGGTCGAATACAGGCGGGTATTGCGCGACAGGATGGCAATTTTCATGCGGGACTCGCGAGGTCCGCGGCGGCGGTCGGCCACGGCGAGGGTTGGGTATAGGAGAGCGCGGGATCGACGACGAAGCGCCCGGCCAGCGCGGTGCGCCCGAGCAGCAGCGGAAACAGCATATGGCGGCGATCGGTCAGGTTGATGTCAACGCTGAAGCGCGCCCCCGCCAGTTCCACCTCGGTGCGGATGAACCAGCGCTCGGTGCGGCGCCCGCCGGTGTCGGTGACCAGGCGGCGATCCAGCGCGCGGGCCTCGGCGTGCACCGCCGGCGCTCGTCGCCCGGGGTGCAGCGAGAAGCGCAGCCAGACCTCGCCGTCGCGCCGAAACGTGTCCAGCGTGTCGACATGCAACGAGCTGCTGCGCGCCCCGGTATCGAGCTTGGCCTTGAGCCGCGCGATGCCCAACTCCGGCAGGGCCAGCCGCTCGCGCCAACCCAGGATCATCAGCCGTGCACCGATCGGATCCGCCATGGTTCGAGACAGTTCGGAAATCGCGGGATCGGGGAGTGGAGCGGGTGAAGGGAATCGAACCCTCGTCAGTAGCTTGGGAAGCTACAGCTCTACCATTGAGCTACACCCGCCGGTGGGTCCGCGCATGGTAACCCGTGCGGCGCGCGCTTTGGAACTGCCCGCGCGGCCCAATGGCGGCTTAACCGCGGATGGCCGGTGGCTGAACCGGCGGCGGTCGTCGTGTCGGCGCCTAAGGTTGGCCTAACGTTCTCCATGCCCATAATCCACCTGCGACCGCCGATGCGCCCCCGCATCGGGCCCCGGCGCCCACCGTTCACAGGGGAGACCGTCATGCGGATCTTGACCAGCCTTTTCGCTTCACCCTCGCGACGTACCGTGCTGCTGGCGCTCGCCCTGCTGTTCGCCGGCATCGGCGCCGCCCACGCGCAGGCGGCCGCTGCCGACGACGGCTACGCGCCGCCGAGCCGGGTGGCGCGGCTGTCATGGTCCAACGGCGACCTCGGCCTGCTGCCGGCCGGCGCCCGCGACTGGAGCGACGCCAGCGTCAACCGCCCGCTGACCACCGGCGACAAGCTCTCCAGCGGCGACGACGCGCGCGCCGAGCTGGAACTGGGCGGCGCCACGCTGCGCCTCGACCAGCGCACCGACATGGGCCTGCTCGACCTGGATGAGCAACTGGCGCAGATCGAACTGACCCAGGGCACGCTGAGCCTGAGCGTGCATCAGCTCGCGCAGGGCCAGAGCTACGAGATCGACACGCCGACGGTGGCGCTGGTGCTCGACCAGCCCGGCCGCGTGCGCGTGGACATCGATCGCGGCGCCACCCGCGTCACCGTGTTCGACGGCAAGGCCACCGTGTATGGCGAGAACAACGCGCAGCGCGACGTGTTCGCCGGGCGCAGCTACCGCTTCGTCGACTCCGACCTGGACACCATCGCGATTAGCGACATCGACGGCGGTGACGATTTCGACGCCTGGGTGGAGCAGCGCGACCAGCGCTACGCGCAGTCGCGCAGCGGCCGATACGTCTCGCCCGAGGTGGTCGGCTACCAGGACCTGGACCAGTACGGCGACTGGCAGGACGACAGCGACTACGGCGCCATCTGGTATCCGAGCAACGTGGCCGTCGGCTGGGCGCCATACCGCGACGGTCGCTGGGCCTATATCGCGCCGTGGGGCTGGACCTGGATCGACGCCATGCCGTGGGGCTACGCGCCGTACCACTACGGCCGCTGGGCGCACACCCACCGCGGCTGGGGCTGGGTCCCCGGGCCGCGTTACGCGCGGCCGATCTACGCGCCGGCGCTGGTCGCCTTCGTCGGCGGCGGCGGGTTCTCGGTGGGCATCGGCAGCGGCCCGATCGGCTGGTTCCCGCTCGGTCCGGGCGAGGTCTACAACCCGTGGTATCGCTGCAACCGCGACTACTACCGCCAGGTCAACATCACCAACATCCGTGTGACCCGGTACGTCACCCGCGGCGCCATCGACGATCGCGTCGACCGCCACTATGACCGCTATCGCACCAACCGGCCGTTCGACGAGCACTACGCCAACCGCTACGCACCGCGCGGCATCACCGCGATGTCCTCGCGCGAGTTCGCCGCCGGCGCCGCCGTGCAGCGCCACCAGGTCAAGCTCGACCCGGCCCGGCTGGCGTCGACCCGGGTCGCGCCGCGCGGCGTCGACATGATCCGCCCGCTGCCGCGCAACGCGATCAACGAGCGCAGCGCGCATGTGCGCAAGCTGCCCACCGGCGGCTTCCAGCGTGAGGTGGTTGCCCGCCGCGCGCCCCCCGTGGCGGCCGCCGAGCTCGCCCATCGGCCGGGCAACGCGCGAGTGCAGCCGCGGCCGGTATCGAACGTGCGCGTGCTGAATCCGCGCCGCGCCGAGATGTCCGCGGCGGCGGTTGCCGATCGGCCCCGGCTGCCGGCGCGCCGCGGGGGCGACGCCGCCACGCTGCCGGTGCCCGAGCGCGTGAACCGCGCCACGCCGATGCCGCGCGAGGAGCTGCGCTCGGCACGCTACGCCCACCCGCAGGAGCGCCGGCGCGATGAATCGGCGGCGATGCCGCGACCCGGCGTCAGCTACATCAGCCCGGCCGCGCGCAGCGAACCCTCGCTGCCGCGGGTGGCGCCGCTCCGCCGCGCCGATGCCGGCGAGCAGGCCATGCTGGAACGCCGCGCCCGCATGTCGGAGTCGCTGGCCAGCCCGTCGCGCGCGCGCGCCGAGCCGCGCGTCGAGCGTGCGCCGATGAGCCGCCCGAACTTCGAGCGCGAGCAACCACGCGAGGTCGCCCGACCGACCTTCAATCGCGAACAACCGCGCGAGGTCGCCCGCCCGACCTTCAACCGCGAGCAACCGCGCGAGGTCGCCCGCCCAACCTTCAGCCGCGAGCAACCGCGCGAGATCGCACGTCCCACGTTCACGCGCGAGCAACCACGGCCGCAGCCGATGCAGCGGCAGGCGCCGCCGCCCGCACCGGCACCGCGCTATACGCCGCCGCGGCGCGAGGCGCCGCCGGCGCGCGCCGACGCGCAACGCGCGCGGCAAGCCGACCACCGCAAGGACCACGAGCTCTGAGCTGACCCGATGACGGCTGCGACGGGCGATGGAGCGCCCGCCCGCGCCGACCTGCTAAAGTCTGCCGCCCGCGGCGGGCGCACGCCTTCGCCCGCCCCTGCCGGCGACCTCGTGGCGCCGGCCAGCTGCTGGCCCCTGGACCCTCGCATGACCGCTGGCGATACCGACAACCTGCCGGCGCACCTGCGCCGCATCCGCAGCTTCGTGCTGCGCGAGGGGCGCATGACCCCGGCGCAACAGCGCGCCTTCGACACCTTGTGGTCGCGTTACGGCCTGGACTACACCGGCACCCCGCGCGACCTCGACGCCAGCTTCGGCCGCCGTGCGCCACGCGTGCTGGAAATCGGCTTCGGCAACGGCGAGGCGCTGGCCTGGGCCAGCGAGCACGACCCGGCGCGCGACTACCTCGGCGTGGAAGTGCACGGCCCCGGCGTCGGCCGCCTGATGAACGCCTTGGCCGCGCGCGACGCCGACAACGTGCGCATCTACAAGCACGACGCGGTCGAGGTGCTGGAGCACGAAATCGCCCCCGCGGCACTGGCCGAGGCGCGCATCTGGTTCCCCGACCCGTGGCACAAGAAACGCCACCACAAACGCCGCCTGATCCAGCCCGACTTCGTCGCCCTGCTCGCCTCGCGCATGGCCCCCGACGGCCTGCTGCACCTGGCCACCGACTGGCAACCCTATGCCGAGCACATGCTGGAGGTGATGGAAGCCGCGCCCGGCTGGCGCAATGCCATCGCCCCCGGCGCATACGCCGACAAACCCGAGTGGCGCATCGAGACACACTTCGAGCGGCGCGGCCTGAAGCTGGGGCACGGGGTGCGGGATCTGCTGTACCGAAAAGCCTGACCCCCTCCCAATCTCCCCCTGCTGCGCAGGGGGAGGAGCAAAGACGCTGTCTCCCCCTGCAGCAGAGGGGAGGAACAGAGCCGCTTGTCTCCCTCCCCCTGCCAGCAGCGGGAGGAGCAAAAGCCGGTACGCCCATGCCACCGCGCCGCATCCTCCCTGTGCGCTCTTGCCCCCTCCCCGGCTTGCAGGGGAGGGCCGGGGAGGGGTCGCTCTTGCCTTCGGGTTCACCAGCTCGCGTACGGGCCCGCTTATACTCAGGCGATCCATCCAGGGATGAATCGTCGCAGCGTGAAGCTTCCACTGCCATCGCCTAGCCACTTGCGCACGTCGTCCCCGCGAGACCTGCGCTGATGGGTCTGTCGCTCACCCCGGAAATGATCCTGGTGCTCGGCCTGGCCGGCTTCACCATGCTGATGCTGGTGCTGGACTGGATCCGCGCCGACATGGTGGCGCTGCTGGTGGTGGTGGCCATCGGCCTGATCGGGCTGATCCCCGCGGACAAGGTATTCGACGGCTTCGCCGGCAACGCGGTGATTTCGATCATCGCGATCATGATCATGGGCGAAGGCCTGGACCGCGCCGGCGTGCTCAGCCACACCGCCCGCGTCATGATGCGCATGGCCAAGGGCGTGGAATCGCGCCTGAGCCTGGTCATCAACGTGGTGGCCAGCCTGTTCAGCGCGGTGATCCCCAGCCAGGCGCTGGCGGCGCTGATGATCCCGATCACCAGCCGACTCGCCGCGCGCACCGGCGTACCGCTCTCGCGGCTGCTGCTGCCGATGGCGTTCTGCATCTTCACCGCCACCAACACCACGCTGATCGCGAACTCGCCGCTGATCATCCTCAACGACCTGATTGCCAGCGCCAACGCCAACCTGCCGCCGGGCGCGCACACGATCCCCAAGTTCGGCCTGTTCAGCGTCACGCCGGTGGGCGTGGTGCTGGCGGTGATCGGCGTGGCCTATTTCTACTTCTTCGGGGACAAGCTGCTGCCCGGGCACGAGGACGAGCGGCTGAAGGTGACCCCGGGGCGCACCGAGAGCTACTTCGCCGAGACCTACGGCATCGGTGGCGAGACCGCCGAACTCACCGTCACGGCGGAAAGCCCGCTGGTGGGCATGAGCATCGGCGAAGCCGAAGCGCTGCACCAGGCGCCGCTGATCCTGGCGATCAAGAGCGGCAACGAATCACGCATGGCGCCGCCGGCCGATCACGTGATCTGGGTCGGCTCGGTGCTCGGTGTGCTCGGCCCGCGCGAGCAGCTCAACCAGTTCGCCAACAACCAGCTGTGCCGGCTGTCCACCCGCATGCGCCAGCTCGGCGAACTGTTCAACCCGACCCGCGCGGGCATTTCCGAAGTGGTGATCCCGCCGGTGTCGCGCTTCATCAAGCAGACCGTGGCCGACTTGCGCCTGCGCAAGCGCTTCGGTATCTCGGTGCTGGCGATCACCCGTGGCGACCAGGTGTTTCGCGACGACGTGCGTGGCGTCAGCCTGCGCGCCGGCGACACCATGGTGCTGCACAGCAACTGGCGCGACCTGGCGCTGGCCGCCGAGGACAAGGACCTGGTGGTGGTCACCGACATCCCCAAGGAGGAGCAGCGCCCCGGCAAGATCTGGCAGGCGGTGGGCTTCTTCCTGATGGCGCAGGGGTTGGCGCTGTTCACCAACCTCGACCTGTCGCTGTCGATGATGGCCGGCGCGATCGCGATGCTGCTGACCGGCGTGCTGAACATGGACGAGGCATACAAGGCGGTCAACTGGAAGACGATCTTCGTGGTTGCCTGCCTGATCCCGCTGGGCTGGTCGATGGACGCCACCGGCACCGCCGCCTGGCTCGCGCAACTGGTACTGACGCACCTCGGCGGCGTCGCCCCGTGGGTGCTGCAGCTGTGCCTGGCGTTGCTCACCCTGCTCTTCGCGCAGGTGATGTCCAACGTGGGCGCCACCGTGATGATGGTGCCGGTGGCGATCAGCGTGGCGGTAGCCACCGGCGCCAACCCGGCCGCCTATGCGCTGATCGTGGCGGTGTCCTCGTCCAACACCTTCATGATCAGCGCCGGCCATCCCGCGCTGATGATGGTCACCGGTCCCGGCGGCTACAAGGGCAAGGATTTCCTGCGCGTCGGCGCGCCGCTGACGGTGCTGATGCTGGTGGCGACGCTGCTGATGGTGAATCTGATGTATCGGTGAAAGGCCGGGATTCGGGATTTGGGATTGGAGATTCGGAAAAGCCTCGGCGCCGTAGGGCGGGCACTGCCCGCCGGCTCTTCTCAAACCAGCGCGGCGGGATCGAGGCAGACGGTGCCGTCGACCACGCGCAGCGGCACGGCGCGCAGCGACTGGCCGCGGCAGGGGCCGCCGGTGCACAGGCCGTCGGCCTGGTTGAACACCGCGCCGTGCACCGCGCAGATCAGGCTGTCGTTCTTCAGCAAGAACTTGCCGGGCGCGTAGTCGAGCCGGTTGCCGGCATGCGGGCAGATGTTGAGGTAGCCGCTGACCTGTTCGCCCCGGCGCAGCAGGATCAGGCTCTCCTCGCCATCGGCCAGCATCGCGTCCACCGCGGTGGCGCCGCCGTCGGGCACCTGCTCCAGCGCGCACACGGCGTGCGCCTGCGACGATCCGGTCTCGTTTTCTGTATCCATCGGCACTTGCCTCGCGCTTCGCGAAGCCCCATGGTGGTGGCGTAAGTCCTTGATTTTACCACACGAGTTTTTAACACATGCGCCTCTACTTGCATTCCCTCCGCCGTCCACGCCACCCGCTGGCGCGCTTCCTGTCGCTGCTGCTGGGGCTGGCCGTGATCGGCGTGCTGCTGGTGTTCGGCCTGGTGGTGGCCGGCGTGCTGCTGATCGGCGGCGTGATCGTGCTGGCGATCCGCCAGTGGAAGCAGGGGCAGGCACCGGCGAAGGCGTCTGCGGGCGCGACGACCTCAGGCGCGGCGAAACCCCAGCCGGCGGTGCTGGAGGGCGAGTTCCGGGTGATCCACCAGGGGCGTCCCGTCACGCACTGAACCACCTACGCCCTGAACTGCAGGAGCGCACCTTGTGCGCGATGCTCTTGCACGACGTGACGGGAAGCATCGCGCACAAGGTGCGCTCCTGCACGTTGCGCGAGGAATGATGCAGCCTCCCGTCCGACACGTTGCGCGGGGATAATGCGGGCTCCCCACCCGATCCGTCCCCATGTCCGACATCCCTGCCAGCGTCGCGGTTGAACCGGCGCACCGCCTGACCGATCCCCGCTTCCTTATCCCGCCGGCGCTGTTCGCGCTGTACGTGATCTGGGGCTCGACCTACCTCGGCATCCGCTTCGCGCTGGAGAGCTGGCCGCCGTTCCTGCTCGCCGGCGTGCGCTTCCTCGGCGCGGGCATCGCGCTGTACGGCTTCCTGCGCTGGCGCGGCATGGCGTCGCCGACACCGCTGCAATGGCGCAACGGGGCGGTCACCGGCCTGCTGCTGCTCGGCCTGGGCAACGGCCTGGTGTGCTTCGCCGAGCAGCGGGTGAGCTCGGGCATCGCTGCGGTGGCGGTGGCCAGCATGCCGCTGTTCGCGGCGCTGTTTTCCGGCATGTACGGCGAGTGGCCGCACCGGCGCGAGGCAATCGGCCTGGCGATCGGCTTCGGCGGCGTGATCGTGCTGAACCTGGGCAGCAGCCTGGCCGGTTCCTCGATCGGCGCGATCGCCCTGCTGGTGGCCGCGGCGGCGTGGGCGTTCGGCTCGGTGTGGAGCCGGCGCCAGGCGATGCCGTCCGGCCCGATGAACACCGCCGCGCAGATGATCTGCGGCAGCGTCGCCCTGCTCGGCTTCGCCCTGCTCAGCGGCGAACGGCTGCCGGTGCACCCGACCCTGCGCTCCACCCTGGCGATCGCCTACCTGGCGGTGTTCGGCTCGATCATCGCGTTCAGCGCGTACCTGTACGTGCTCAAGCACGCGCGCCCGGCGCTGGCCACCAGCTACGCCTACGTGAACCCGCCGGTGGCGGTGCTGTTCGGCGTGCTGCTGGCCGGCGAGCACGTGGGGCCGTTCGACCTGGCCGGCATGGCGATCATCCTGGCCGGCGTGGCGGTGATCACGCTCGCCAGGACGGCCAAACGGTAGGAACCCGCTCGACCTTGGTCGGCTTGCTTGCGCGCCCGCCGCGGCGCGACGATGGCGCGATTCACCGGCGGAGAACGGCATGAACGCGAGACAGGACGGATGGATGGCGCGCGTTGCCCTGCGCAGCGCGGCGTGGGCGGAGCGCTGGTTTCCCGATGCGTGGGTGTTCGCCGCGCTGGGCGTGGTGGTGGTGGCGCTGGCGGCGTTCGCGTTCGGCGCCACGCCCGTGGCCACGGTCACGGCGTTCGGCGACGGCTTCTGGAGCCTGATTCCGTTCACCATGCAGATGGCCTTCGTGGTGATCGGCGGCTACGTGCTGGCCACCGCGCCGGTGGTGGCGCGCTTCATCGACGTGCTGGCGCGCGCGCCGCGCAGCGGGCGCGGCGCGATCGTCTACATCGCGCTGGTCAGCATGCTGGCCTCACTGCTGTCGTGGGGTTTCTCGCTGGTGTTCGGCGGGCTGCTGGTGCGCGCGCTGGCGCGACGCGAGGACCTGCGCATGGATTACCGCGCCGCGGGCGCGGCGGCGTATCTGGGCCTCGGCGCGATCTGGGCGATGGGCTTGTCCTCCTCGGCGGCACAGCTGCAGGCGAACCCGGCCAGCATGCCGCCGGGGCTGTTGGCGATCACCGGCGTGCTGCCTTTCAGCCAGACGATTTTCCTGTGGCAGTCGATCGTGCTGACGGCGGTGCTGATCGTGGTGTCGCTGGTGATCTGCTGGTTCACCGCGCCGTCGGATGCGAACGCGCGCACCTCGAAGGATTTCGACATCGGCGAAAGCTCCACACCCGCGTTGCCGCCGCGCACGCGACCGGGCGAGTGGCTGGAGTACAGCCCGCTGCTGGCGCTGGCGATCGGCCTGCTGGGACTGGGCTGGCTCGGCCACGAGTTCGCCACCAAGCCGGCGGTCACCGCGATCGCCAACCTCAACACCTACAACTTCCTGTTCCTCACCTTCGGCATCCTGCTGCACTGGCGCCCGCGCAGCTTCCTCGACGCGGTGCATCGCGCGGTGCCGAGCACCTCGGGCGTGCTGATCCAGTTCCCGCTGTACGGCGGCATCGCCGCGCTGCTCACCCACGTACCCGGCTCAGACGGCGCCACGCTGGCGCACCGCCTGTCGAACCTGTTCGTGCAGATCGCCGGCCAGGAAAGTTTTCCTGCGGTGATGGGTGCGTACTCGGCCATCCTCGGCTTCTTCGTACCGTCGGGCGGCGGCAAGTGGCTGGTCGAGGCGCCGTACGTGATGCAGGCGGCGAACGACCTGCACGTGCACCTGGGCTGGGCGGTGCAGGTGTACAACGCGGCCGAGGCGCTGCCCAACCTGATCAACCCGTTCTGGATGCTGCCGCTGCTCGGCGTGCTCGGCCTGAAGGCGCGCGACGTGGTCGGCTACACCTTCGTGCAACTGGTGGTGCACGTGCCGCTGGTGCTGGGGATGTTGTGGCTGCTGGGCATGACGCTGGATTACGTGCCGCCGGTAATGCCGTAAGAGCGAGGAGTGAGTGGAGAGGAGTGAAAAGTGAGAGAGAGCCGGCCCTCCGCCCTTCTCTCACTTCTCACTCCTCGTTTCTCACTCCTGGAGGGCGTAGGGCGGGCACTGCCCGCCAACATCGCAATGACGGAGAGCGGCGGGCGGTGCCCGCCCTACGGCGTCGCGTGCCGCCGATGATGCGGTGAAAGCGAGGAGTGAGTGGAGAGGAGTGAGTGGAGAGGAGTGAGAAGTGAGAGAAGGCGCGGCGGTCACGCCTGCTTTTGCTCTCTCTCACTCCTCACTCCTCTCCACTCACTCCTGCCTTCTAGAGTTCGCGCAATGCGGTGGTCACCGGCAGCCGCGCGGCGCGCACCGCAGGGAACAGGCCGCCGATGAAGCCGATCGCCAGCGCCCATTTCAGGCCGGTCCACAACAGCGCAGGCGTTACCGCGAGCTTGAAGCTGAGCGTGCCGACCGTGCCCTGGGCCAGGGTTGAGGCGCTGTAGCCGTTGAACACCAGCCAGGCCAGCGCACCGCCGACGATGCCGCCGAGCAGCGCCAGCAGCATGGTTTCCAGCATCACCGCCACCACCACCGGCAGGCCGCGGAAGCCGATCGCGCGCAGCGTGGCGATCTCGCGGGCGCGTGTGGCGACGGTGGCGAACATGGTGTTGAGCGCGCCGAACACCGCACCGATCGCCATGATCACGCCGACCACGATGCCGATGATGGTGATCGCCTTGGTGACGCCCTCGGACTGCTTGCGGAAATAGTCCAGCGTGGTGCTGGTATCCACCTGCAGGCGCGGGTCGCTGGAAAGCGCCGCCTTGAACGCGTCGTAGGCCGCCGGACTGGTCAGGCGCACGAACACCGAGGTGCGGCTGCTGCCGCGGCGGTAGGTGTCGGCGACCACGTTGGCGTCACCCCACAGTTCCGAGTCCATCGCGTCGCCCGACTCGAACACGCCGGCCACGGTCCAGGTCTGGCTGCCCAGCTTGATCTCGCGGCCCGGCTCCAGTCCGGCGAACTGGTGCTGCGCGCCCTTGCCCGCCACCAGTTCGCGCAGGCCCGGCTTGAACTTGCGCCCGGCCACGATCTTCACTTCCGGACGCAGCGTCCAGGCCTGCTCGCCGACACCGCGCATCTGCACGCTGCCCTCGTCACCGCTGCCGTCGGCCAGCGGCAGGTTCGCCGCCACCACCAGTTCCGGCGAGGCGATCGGTTTGCCGGCCGCGTCGCGGGCGATGCCCGGCGCCTGTTCGATCACCGTGGTGCTGGCATGGTCCAGCACGGAGGACACCTCCGAGGCCGAACCGCCGCGCAGCACGATGGCGGTGTCGGCGCTGCCGCTCCTGCTCAGCGTCTCGCGGTAGCCCACACCCATCGCCAGCATCGACACCAGCACCGCGACTACACCGGCAATGCCGATGACCACCACCGACGAGGCGCCGACGCGCTGCGGCAGGGTGCTGACGCCGACGCGGGTGACCGATCCGGCCTGCCGTCCGGTGCGCGCCAGCAGCAGCCACAACCCGAACAGCACCGCCAGCGCCAGCAGCGCCGGCCACGGCAGCACGGTCCAGGCTGTGATGCCGATGGCGAGGATCAGGCACAGGCCGAGGCCGCGCAGAAACGATTTCAACTTGTTCATGGCGAATGCTCCTTCAGCGGCCAGCCAGTGCATCGACGATGTTCAGGCGCATCGCCCGGATCGCGGGCAGCGCCCCCACCAGCAAGCCGATGGCGACCATCAGCCCCACGCCCAGCAGCCAGCTGCCCGCGTGCACCGGCGGCATGTTGATGACACCGCCGCTGCCGGCGCTGACGACCGGCCCCAGCACCGCCGCCAGGCCGAGCCCGAGCACGCCGCCGAGCAGCACCAGCAGCACCGACTCGGCCAGCACGATCATCAGCACGCTGGTGCTGGAGAAGCCGATGGTCTTCATCACGCCCAGCTCCGAGGTGCGCTCGCGCACCGCCTGCGCCATGGTGTTGCCGGTGAGGAACAGCAAGGTGAAGAACACCGCGCCCATGATCGAGAACACGATCAGGCCGATGTTCGCCATCTGCTTGATCCACGACGCCATCGCGGCTTGCTCGGTCTGCGTCCTGGTCTCGTGGTCGGAATTGGCCGACAGTGCGTCGATCGCCCGCACCACGCGGTCGGCGTCGGCGGGGTCGGCGACGCGACTGATGTACCAGCCCACCTGGCCCTGGTTGTAGGGATTGGACTCGTCGAAGTACTTCCAGTGCATCAGGATGCCGCCCTGCAGGAACTCGCCGTGGTCGGGGTCCTTCGCGTGCATGATGCCGGCGATGTCGAAGGTCCAGGTCTTGCTGCCGTCGCGGTTGGGGAAGATGTTCGACATCAGCGGAATCTTGTCGCCCACCTTCCAGTGGTACTTCTTCGCCAGCACGTCACCGACCAGCACGCCGGTGCGGGTGGCCGCGAACGCCTTGCGCTGCTCCGGCGCGACGACGATCTCCGGATACATGTCGATATAATTCGGGCTGACCGCGAAGGTGAAGATCTGGTTGCGCGCATCCTGGTAGGCGCCGCCGAACCAGTTGGCGAAAGCCACGTCCTTCACGCCGGGCACGGTAGCGATCTTCGCCTCCAGCGCCGACGGCAGCGGCTGGATGAAGGACAGCTTCGAGCCGGTCTGCAGGCGCTCGGCACCGGCCGCGCTCTTGCCGGCGTTGGCGAAGCTGGTGCGCACGCCGTCGAGCATGCCGAACAGCAGGAACGCGGCGATGATTGAGACCAGGGTGAGCAAGGTGCGGGTCTTGCGCCGGAACAGCGCGGCCCAGATCAGGTGGAGGTATTTCATGGCGTCGTCCTCAGGCCGTGACTTGTTCGACGAGGGTGCCCTTGTCCAGATGCAGGGTGTGGCTGGCGTATTCGGCGGCCTTGGGGTCGTGGGTGACCATCACGATGGTCTTGCCATGCTCGCGGTTGAGCTGCTGTAACAAGCCGAGCACATCCTCGGCGCTCTGCCGATCGAGATCGCCGGTGGGCTCATCGCAGACCAGCAGGGAGGGATCGGAGACGATCGCGCGGGCAATCGCCACACGCTGCTGCTGGCCGCCGGAGAGCTCGCCCGGCTTGTGGCTGGCGCGATCGGCCAGGCTCACCAGTTGCAGCGCGATCGCGGCGTTCTTCCGGCGTTGCGCACCGGACAGCCTGGTCAGCAGCAGCGGCAGCTCCACGTTCTTCTGCGCCGACAGCATCGGCATCAGGTTGTAGAACTGGAACACGAAGCCGACGTTCGACGCGCGCCACTTCGCCAGCGCGCCGGCGCCAAGCTGGTCGATGCGCTGGCCACCGACGCTGATGCTGCCGGCGCTCGGCGCATCCAGCCCGCCGATCAGGTTGAGCAAGGTGGTCTTGCCCGAGCCCGACGGCCCCATCAGGGCGAGGAAATCACCCTCGGCGATGTCCAGGTTGACGTGGTGCAGCACTTCGACTTTCTGCTTGCCTCGCACGTAGGTCTTGGCAAGGTCCTTGATCTCGATCAGCGTGGCCATGGCAGTTCTCCGATGAACATGGGTTTTCCGTAGGAGCCCGCTCGCGGGCGATGCTTTCGAATCCGGGATTCGGGATTCGGGATTCGGGATTCGGGATTTGTAGAAGCAAAAGCATCGCCCGCGAGCGGGCTCCTACAGCAGATGAAACGATCTATGGTTTCTTCGTCTGGACGTCCGAACCGTCGTGCAGCTCGGCCGGCGGCGACACCACCACGCTGTCGCCCGGCTTCACCACCGTTGGCAGCAGGCGCAAGTCGCCATAGGTCTGGCTGGCGGGCGTCACCGTGCGTTGGCGCACCTGTTCGCCGTCGACCACGAACACCACGCTGTGGCCGTCGCGCTGCGCGATCGCGGTGGCCGGCACCAGCACGCCTTGCGGCGGCGCCTTGCTCGCGGTTTCCGGCTTCGGTTCCAGGAAGGACACGCGCACGCCCATGTCCGGCACGATTCGCGCATCCTTCCTCTCCAGCGCCACGCGCACCTTGATGGTGGCCTTGCCGCGGTCGGCCGTGGGCACGATGGCGATGACGCGGGCGGGAATCTTCCAGTCCGGATAGGCGTCGAGCACCGCTTCGGCCGGCATGTCCGGCTTGACCCGTCCGATATAAGCCTCGTTGACGTCGACATCCACTTCCAGCGAATCCATGTCGACGATGGTGCCCACGCCGGTGCGGGTGAAGCCGCCACCGGCGGACAACGGCGAGATGATCTCGCCGACCTGCGCGTCCTTGGTGGTGACCACGCCGCTGAACGGTGCGCGCACCACGGTGTAGTCGAAATTGACCTGCGCCTGCGCCGCCTGCGCGTCGGCTGCCGCCGCCTGTTTCTGCTGCGAGGCCAGCTGGGCGCGCGTGGTGTCGAGCCGGGTACGCGCCTGTTCGGCCGTCTGTTTCGGCACCAGTCCCTGCGCGGCAAGCTGCTGTTCGCGTGCGGCGTCGCGCTCGTTCTGCGCCAGTTGCACCTTGTACTGCGCCACCAGCGCGTGCGCGGCCGCCGCCTGCGCGCGCGCCGCCTGCAACGCGGCCTTCCATGCGCTGTCGTCCAGCCGCGCCAGCACCTGGCCCTTGCTCACATGATCGCCTTCCTCGATCAGCACCGCGGTGAGCGTGCCGGTGATCTGCGCCGACACCGTCGCCTGTCGCCGCGCGGTGACATAGCCGGTCGCCTGCAGCACCGCGCCTGCCTCGCTGTCCGCACTGAGCAGCACCGCCTGCGCCACCTGCACCGGCAGCGCGCGCTGACCCAGCCAGAACCAGCCGGCGGCGCCGATCAGCAGCACCACGACGATCAGCGCGGCGACGATCCACAGCCAGCGTCCGCCGGCGCCGCCGTGATCCTCGCGCTGATGCCGCCCGATGCGCAGTTCCTTCAACAGTTCGGCGTTGTCCACATCCACTCCCGCTTCAACGGCCATGTTCCAGATGACGGAGCACAGCATGGGCGCCCCGCCGGCGTGCTGCCAGAGCATGGCATCAACCATCACCTGTGACAGCTGTCATCCTCGGCTGGACGCCCTCCGCAGGCGACGAACGGGAACGCAGCGGATCGACACGCGACGCCAGGCGGCATTCGGCGCCGCGTCCGGCCAGGCTTTGCTACGCTTGCGGCCATGAACTACGCCATCATGCCGCCTACCCAACCCAGCCTGCCGATCCTCGACAGCGCGCAGCGCTTTCCGATCCGCCGGGTGTTCTGCATCGGGCGCAACTATGCCGAGCATGCGCGCGAGATGGGCGCGGTAGTGGACAGGTCTGCGCCGATGTTTTTCTGCAAGCCGGCCGACGCGGTGGTCGCCGACGGCGCCGACGTGCCTTACCCCTCGGCGACCGCCGACCTGCACCATGAGGTGGAGATGGTGGTGGCGCTGGGTGCCGGTGGCCGCGACCTCACCCCGGGCGAAACGGCCAACCTGATCTTCGGCTACGGCGTGGGGCTGGACCTGACCCGGCGCGACCTGCAGGCGCAGGCCAAGGCGAAGGGGCATCCGTGGGACGTGGCCAAGGCATTCGACCATTCCGCGCCGGTCTCCGCGCTGCGTCCGGCGACGCAGGCGGGCATCGCCGCGGATACCGTGCTGTGCCTGCACGTCAACGGCGAGCTGCGCCAGCAGGCGCACCTGGGCGACATGATCCACGACGTGCCGCACATCATCGCCGCGCTGTCGCAACTGTTCGAGCTGAAGCCGGGCGACCTGATCTTCACCGGCACCCCGGCGGGCGTGGCGGCGCTGCAGCGCGGCGACCGCTTTCACGCCGAGTTGACGGGCGTCGCCGAGCTGGCCGGCCGGATCGTCTGAGGTTCCGCATCGCGGCCTGTGCGGTCGCCCTGCCCTGCGCTAAAGTCGACCGGCCATTTGGCGAAACCCGGGAGATAACGCATGAGCATGCTGCAGGAATTCAAGGCGTTCGCGATGCGCGGCAACGTGATGGACATGGCCGTCGGCATCGTCATCGGCGGGGCGTTCGGCAAGATCGTCAGCTCGCTGGTCAGCGACGTGATCATGCCGCCGATCGGCTGGCTCACCGGCGGCATCGACTTCTCCTCGCTGAAGTGGGTCATCAAGCCGGCCGACGACAGCGACCCCGCGCACAAGATCGCCGAAGTGGCGATCAGTTACGGCACCTTCATCAACACCATCATCACCTTCATCATCATCGCGTTCGCGATCTTCATGGTGATCAAGGCGATGAACCGGATGCAGAAGAAGCAGGAAGAGGCGCCCGCCGCACCGCCGGCCGACGTCGCCCTGCTCACCGAGATCCGCGACCTGCTGAAAAACAGACAATAACGGAAACGAGACGTAGGGCGGGCACCGCCCGCCGCTTCCGCCAGGTCGCAGCGCAAGGAGCCGGCGGGCGGTGCCCGCCCTACAAGGCTCGTTGTCGCCCGCCAACCATGACTTATGGCCTAAGCGGTTGGCAGCCACGCCGCCATAATCGGGGTTTCTTCCGCGGAGTCCCCCGATGCGCCGTCTTTCTCCAGCCCTGCTCGCTGCCAGCCTGTTGCTGGCCGGCGGCATCGCCAGCGCCGCCACCACGATTCCCGATACAGCCGTAAAGACGGCCGAACAGCTGCGCGACCAGGCGCTGCACGACGGCACCGCCATGGCCGTGGTGACCTCCCTCACCACCGAAGTGGGGCCGCGGCTGGCTGGCAGCGCCGCCGATCTGCGCGCACGCCAGTGGGCCGTGGCCAAGTTCCGGGAACTGGGCTTCGACAAGGTCTACACCGAGCCGGTCACCTTCCCGCTGTGGCAACGCCGCAGCGAGAGCGGCGCCATCGTGGCGCCGTTCCCGCAGCCACTGGTGCTCACCGCGCTGGGCTATTCGCCGGCCACGCCCGAGGGCGGGCTGACCGCGCAGGTGGTGAAGTTCGACAGCCTCGACGCGCTCAAGGCCGCCGACCCGGCCAGCATCAAGGACCGCATCGTCTACGTCGACTACCGCATGCATCGCCAGAAGGACGGCCACGACTACGGCCCGGGCTCGGCCGTGCGCACCGCCGGCGCGGTGGTCGCCGCGGCCAAGGGCGCCGCCGGCTACCTGCTGCGCTCGGCCGGTACCGACGCGCACCAGCGCATCGCGCACACCGGCGTCACCGGCTTCCGCGATCCCAAGGTCCGCGCGATCCCTGCCGCCGCGCTGTCCAACCCCGACGCCGACCAGCTCGACCGCGTGCTGGCCTACGGCAAGCCGGTGACGGTGAAGATGACGCTCGATTGCGGCATCGTCGGCGAGTACACCGGCGCCAACGTGATCGGCGAGATCACCGGCCGCAAGCATCCGGACCAGGTGGTAGCCATCGGCGGCCATCTCGATTCGTGGGACCCGGGCACCGGCGCGATCGACGACGGCGCTGGCATCGCGATCACCATGGCCGCGGCCAAGCTGATCCGCGACCTGCCGCAGCGCCCCGACCGCACCGTGCGCGTGATCGCGTTCGCCAACGAGGAGATGGGCCTGTGGGGCTCGCGCGCCTACGCGCAGAAGCATGCCGGCGAAGTGGCGAAGTTCCAGCTCGGCACCGACTCGGATTTCGGCGCCGGCCGCATCTGGCGCATGAGCGCCAGCGTGAAGCCCGAAGCGCGCGACGCGATCGAGCAGATCGCCAGCGTGCTGGCGCCGCTCGGTGTGGCCTACGACGCCAAGCGCCCCGGCGGCGGCGGTTCGGATCTCTCGCAGATGCACGCGCGCGGCATGGCTGCGCTGAGTTTGACCCAGGACGGCACGCACTACTTCGACTGGCACCACACCGCCAACGACACGCTGGACAAGATCGACCCGGCCGATCTGGCGCAGAACGTGGCGGTCTACGCGGCGTGGGTCTACATGGCCGCCCAGGCCGACGGCGATTTCGGCTCGGCGCCGGGGGCGTTCGCGGACGACGGCATGCGCGAATGAGCCCGGATGATCCCCCGCCGCGACGGCGGGGGATCAATCACGCGCATCCGGCGGGCTCTCGACCGCCTCCAGCGCCTGCAGGTTTTCCTTGATCCGGTTGATCACTTCCAGTGCGTGCGCCAGCTCGGCGTACTCGATGCCGACGGTGGCATCCTTACGCAGGTCGCGCGCGATCAGTTCCATGTCGCCGATGACCACCCGCGCGCGCTCGGTGACGTAGAGCCGCCAGGCACGACGATCGCGCGGGTCGGCGCGGCGCTCGACGAAACCGGCGGCCTGCAGCCGGTCGATCACCCGGCCCACCGCGATCGGTTCCATCTCCAGCGATTCGGCCAGTTCGGTCTGGCGCAGGCCTTCGCGGTGGTACAACATCTTGGTGGCGCGCCACTGCACGCGGGTCAGCCCGAACTTCACGGCACGCCGATCGAAATGCTTGCGAAACAGCAAGGTCACGTCGTTGAGCAGATAGCCGAAGGAAAGGTCTTCCGTTTTCGCCATGATGCGCCGCCCCCCGGCCGCCCGAAACCTGAGGGCAGCATAAGCCGCCCGCCACCCGCAAAGCCATGCCCCTGGACATCGTCACCGCCGACATCACCACGCTGCGCATGGATGCCATCGTCAACGCCGCCAACGCCAGCCTGCTCGGCGGCGGCGGCGTCGACGGCGCGATCCACCGCGCGGCAGGCCCTGCCCTGCTGCAGGCTTGCCGGCAGATTCCGCCCGTGCGCCCGGGCGTGCGCTGCCCGACCGGCGAGGCGCGCATCACGCCGGGCTTCGCGTTGCCGTCGGCATACGTGATCCACACCGTCGGTCCGGTGTGGCAGGGCGGCACGCAGGGCGAGGCGCGATTGCTGGCAAGCTGCCACGCCAACGCGATGCGGCTGCTGCGCGAGTACGGCTTGCGCACGATCGCGTTCCCGGCGATCAGCTGCGGCGTGTACGGCTATCCGGTGGCGCGAGCCGCGGTGGTGGCGCTGGCCGCGCTGCGCGATGAGCTTGCTCGCGACGACGGCGTCGGCATCACCGTGTGCTGCTTCAGCGACAGCGTGGGCGAGGTGTTTCGCCACGCATGGGAAGCGGCACGCAACGGCGGCGCGCCCTTCAACGCAGCTTGAACGGATAGAGCGGCGGCAGTGCCCCGTCCGCGTCGTCGCCCGCGCCGGCCCGGCGCCAGGCGAAGCCGCGCTTGAATGCCTCCGCCGCTGCCGTGCCAGCCACGTCGCCCGCGGTCGGGCCGGCGGCGTAGCGGCGGCGCTGCAAGTCGTCGATCACCGTGCGCTGCGCGGCATCGTCCAATGCAGCGGACAGCTCGCCCGGATGCTGGATGTGCGGCCGCTCGACGCGCGCCCAGGCGAGCAGGCAGTGCAGCTGCCGTGCGGCGTCGGGGCCCCGCGCGGCGTTCATGAACTCCTGCCGTGCCTTTCGCGCGCTGTCCGCCGCGGCCGCGGGCGCCGGGGCAGCCGCCGGCACGGCGGGACGCCGGCGCTGCCACCACCACGCCAGCACGCTGAACAGCCACAGCGCGAGGCTGGCCAGGGCGATCCAGCGCCACGGCACGGCACCGGCGGGCGTCGGTGCGGTCGTGCTGGCACCGGGCGCGGTCACCGCCGCCGGTGCCGCATGGGCAGGCGATGTCGCGCTGCCGCCGATCGCCGGCAGCACCTCGATGTCGCGCGCGGGGATCTGCGCCACTTCCTGCTTGTCAGTGAGCACGTTCCACCAGGTGACCGTGGTGGCAGGAATCGTCAACGTGCCGGCCCGCTCGGGCACGATGGCGAATGCCTGCTCGCGCTCGCCCACGGTCCACTGCCCGGCGACATGGTTGCGGTTGACCGGCTTGTCGGGATAGACCGTGGCGCCGTCCAGCGGCGGCAGGCTCAGGCTCGGCAGCGCGTCGTCGGACAAGCCGGTGGCGCGCAAGGTCATGGTGAGGTTGAGCGGCTGCCCCACCCGCACCTGCTGCTGCGCGTCCGGCCAGCCGTCGATGGTCAGGCTCAGCGCCCGCGCCGGCAACCACGCCTTGTTGCCCCAATGGGCGGGCGCCGCCTGCACCTCGATCGCCACCGGCGCGGCGCTGGCCGAGACGTTGTTGGTGGCGCCGAAGAAGCTGCCGGGATCATAGGGGTCGACCGCACTGCCCTGGAAACTCGCTGCCGGGATTTCCAGGCGGCCAGCCTGCTGCGGGATCAGCGCGTAGCGCCGTTCCAGCACGTGGTAGCTGCGGCCGCCACGCTGGGTGTCGTAGCCGATGTCCTTGCCCAGCGGTTGCAGCGCCGCGCCGCGGACATCGGGCACGTCGATCGAGCCGCCGCTCAGGTTTCCCGCGTAGAACAGCTTCACCACGTAACTGAATTGCTCGCCGACATAGCCGCGCTGCGGCTCCGCCGTCGCCTCCATGAACACGTCGCGATCCGGTGCCGCACTCCCCACGGAGCCCTGCGCGTCGACCTGCAGCGACAGCGGCGCCGTGCGTTCGCCGGCGACCTGCAGCGACGGGATCTGCAAGCTGCCGGCGCGAAGAGGCCGCAGCGCGATGCCGAAGGTGAGACTGGAGGCCGCCTTGCCGTTGTCGACCGACAGACTGCTGTTCTGCGAGGTGCCGAGGATGCTGAAATCCTGCTGCAGCGCCTGCAGGTCGGGCATCGCGGCGGACGCGGTGGCGCCCTCGACGCGGATATTGAGCGTGACCGTGTCGCCCAGTTGCACGTGATCGCGATCCAGCGTGGCGCTGACCTGCGCCGCGTGCGCGGCCGGCACCAGCAACAGCGCGAACAGGCACAAGACGATGATGCGTGCGTGACTCATGGCTGGCCGTCCTCCTGTGCGCCGCCGTGGCGCTCGCGATATTCCAGTTCGAACTTGCGCCGCAACAGGCCGCCGGGATCGTCCTGCACCCTCTGCAGCGCATGACGCAGGTCCGCCGGCAGCTTCGACTGCGGGTCGTCCCGGCTCAACGTGCCGAGCTGGTGCGTGGCCGGCTGCTTTGCGCCCTCGGACTGGCCGTTGGCCAGCGCCTGGTCCATCTGCTGCTTCAGCGCGCGCTGCGCCTGCTCGGTTTGCGCCTGCTGCTCCGCGCGTTGCTGCGCGCTTTGCGGTGCCGGCCGGTCGTGAGTGCCAGCTTCGCCGGGTTGCTGCGTATCGCTCGACGACTTGTCTTGCTCGCCCGCGGCGGAAGACGACTGGCTCTTGCCGGATTTGTCCCCGCCCGATTTGTTCTGACCCGATTTCTCCTGACCTGATTTTTCCTGGCCCGACTTGTCGTCGCCCGACTTGTTCTGATCGGACTTGTTCTGGCCCGCACCGTCCGGCGAGGATTTTTGCTGCTTCGACTGCCGCTTCAGCCACTCTTCCACGGCCTGCCGGTTGGCTTTGGCATCGGCGTTGCCCGGGTCGAGTTTCAGCGCTTCATCGTAGGCCTCGATCGCCTGGCGATACTGCTGCGCTTTGGCCAGCGCATTGCCGCGGTTGTAAGCGGCGTCGCTGCCGGGGGCCCGATGCAACGCGTCTGCCGCGGCGGCATAGTCGCCGGCACGATAGGCCGCCACGCCGCGCCAGGCAGGATCGCGGGCGAGTCGCTGCGCCTGGGCGGGATGGCCATTGCGCAGCGCCTGTGCGGCCTGCTGGTCGGGACGCTGCCACAAGTCCTGCCAGGTGGCAGCCTGTGCCGGGCGCGGCAGCAGCGGCAGGCTGGCCAGCAGCAGGAGCATCACCCAGCCGCGGCGAAACGCGGTGGCGACCACCAGCAGCAAGGGCAACAGCAGCCATGGACCGCGATCCTGCCACTGCGCGCCGCGCTGGCCGCTCGCCTGTGCGGTGCCGCTGCTGCGCAGTTGCGCGTGGAGAGCATCGACGTCGTCCTGGCCGGCGCTCATCGCCACATGGACGCCGCCGCCTGCGCGCGCCAGCGCGTCGAGCGCGGCATCGTCGCGGGCGGCCAGCACCATCCGACCCTGCGCATCGTGCAGGAAACCGCCCTCGGGCAAGGGAACCGGCCCGCCATGGACGGTGCCCACGCCGAGCACCGAAACGTGCACGCCGGCTGCGAGCGCCTTGCGCGCGGCCGCGTCGGCTGCGGCATCGGCCTGGTCGGTGATCAGCACCAGCGTGCCGCCCTCGGCGTTTGCCTCCTGGATCAGGCGCACGCCCCGGTCGATCGCCGCGGCCGCGTCGTTGCCGTCCACCGGCATGGTGTCGGGCGCCATCGCGTCGAGTAGGTCGTCGAGGCTGTGCGCGTCGGAGGTCAATGGCGCGACGACGAAGGCCTCGCCCGCGTAACCGATCAGCGCGTTCAGGCCGGCGCGGTTGGCCGCCAGCAATTCGCGCGCCTTGAGCCGTGCGCGATCGAGCCGGCTCGGTGCCACGTCACGCGCCAGCATGTGCCGCGACAGCGAGATGGCCAGCACCTGCGCCGGGCGGTTGGCGTACAGCGGCTGCTCGACGCGGTTCCAGCTCGGCCCGGCCAGCGCCAGCGTGGCCAACAGCCAGGCCAGCGCGAACAGTCCGAGCGGCAGCTGGCGATGGCGCGGCTGCCCGCGCACCAGCCACGGCAGCAACGCCGGATCGACCAGGCGCGACAAGGCCAGCTGGCCGCTGTCGCGCCGCCAGCGCGGCAGCGCCAGCAGCGGCAGGCCGACGAGCGCCAGCAGCCACCACGGACGCAGGAACTGGAACTGCTGCAGCAGCTCGCTCATGCCGCCGCCTCCCGCGCACGCAGTCGCGTCGGCACGATTGCCAGCAGCAGCAACACCAGCGCGGCCAGCAGCGGCCAGCGGAACAGTTCGTGGCGCGGTCGCAACGCCGGGCCCTGCTGCGGCATCGGTTCCAGCGCGTTGATGGTGCGGTAGGCGTCGGCCAACTCGCTGCTGTCGGTGGCGCGGAAGAAGCGTCCGCCGGTTTCGCTGGTGATCGCCTTGAGCATGTCGGCATCGAGATCGGCCGAGGGATTGACCATCTGCAGGCCGAAGAAGCCCGGCACCCGCATCGCGGTGGCGCCGATGCCGATGGCGTAGATGCGTACGCCCGCGGCCTTGGCCGCGCGCGCCGCCTCGCGCGGGGCGATGCTGCCGGCGTTGTTGACGCCGTCGGTGAGCAGCACCAATACACGCGCCGCCTCCGGCAGGCCCGCCAGGCGCTTCACCGCCACGGCGATGGCGTCGCCGATCGCAGTCTGGTCGCCGGCCAGGCCCACTGCCGAGGTCTGCAACTGCGCGCGCACCGCCGAGAGGTCATAGGTCAGCGGCGTGACCAGGTAGGCCTGGCTGCCGAACAGGATCAGGCCCATCTCGTCGCCGCGGCGGCGGCTGATGAAGTCGCTGGCGATCGCCTCCACCGCGCCGAAGCGGCTGACCGGCTGGCCGGCCAGCTGCATGTCCGGCGTGCGCATGCTGCCGGACAGATCCACCGCCATCATCATCGCGCGCCCGCTGCGCTGCTGCGCCTGCGGCGGGCCCAGCCACTGCGGCCGCGCGGCGGCGGCCAGCAGGCACAACCAGGCCAGTGCCAGCAGCCACGGTGCGGCGCCACGACCGCGCCGGTCGGCCACCGCGCCCAGGCTCACACCGGGCTGCGGCAGATGCAGCGCCACGCCTGGCGCGGCCGCGCGCCACCAGCGGCGCAGCAGCCACGGCAGCGGCAACAGCAGCACGACCCAGGGCCAGGCGAACTCAGGCATCGGCTGGCTCCGGCGTGGGTTTCGACGCTTTCCATGTGGACGGCTTTACGGCCAGACGAAGCCACCGCCGCGCGGCTTCGACGAGGTCGCTTTCGTCGCCGCCGCGCGGCGGCTGGTAGATGAGCTGATCCAGCCGATGCAGGCTGTCCAGCGTGGCCGCGTCTACCGGCACCCGCGCCAGGGTTTGCCGCCACGCATCGCCGCGCAGATGCACCGCGGCGGCGTCCCGTTCGCGGGCGACGCGGCGCAGGAGTTGATGCAGGCCGCCGAGCAAGGCCGCGCGATCGCCGTCTTCGCGATGCTGCAGCACGAGCCGATCCAGCTCGCCGAGAATGCCCCGTTGCCGCTGTCGGGCGCGACGGCGACGTCGCCAGACCCAGGCGAGGCCCGCGAGCGCCAGCAGTGCAAGCACGGCAAGCAGCCACCAGCCGGGCGCCGGCGGCCACCACGAGGGTTCGGGCGGCAGATGGATGTCGCGCAGTACCGGACCCGGCGCGGTGGCCGGCAGCGGTGTCGCCGCCGCGATCATCGCGGCGACCTCTTGCGGCCGATCAGGCCCGCCACCGCGTCAAGCGGATCGGCCGTGGTGTCGATGCTGGCGTGACGCAGGCCCAGCGAAGCGGCGAGCTCGCCCAACCGGCCGGCACCGGCGCCCAGCGCCTGGCGGAAATCCGCACGCTGGCGCGCCGACTGCAGCCGCACCTCGCGGCGCTCGCCCGCATGCTCCAGCGGATAGCGTCCCGGCGGCGCCAGCTCCAGCTCCAGCGCATCCGCCGTGACCAGCACGGCCACGCCCGTGTGGCGGGTCAGTTCGATCAACCGCTGGCGCGCGGCGGCGTCGCAACTGAAGCCGTCGCTGAGCAGCAGCACCCGGCTCGCACTTCGCGCCACGTGCGCTGCGCGCGCCAGCGCTTCGGACAGCGGCTGCTGTTGTCCGGCGCGATCCACCGCGTGCCAGCGTGCCAGCGCACCGCATACGGCCAGTGCACCATGCGCACCGGCTTGCGGCGCCAGCCACTCGCCAACACCACCGAAGCCCAGCATCGCCACGCGCTCGCCGGCGCGAGTGGCAAACCACGCGGCCAGCGCGGCCGCGCGTGCCGCCTGCACCGACTTGAAGCGCACCCGCGTACCGAAACGCATGCTGGCGTGGGTGTCGAGCAGGATCAGCAGGCAGCCTTCGCGATCCTCCTGGAACAGCTTGGTGTGCAGCTTGCCACTGCGTGCGGTGAGCCGCCAGTCGAGCCGGCGCACGTCGTCGCCGGCCTGATAGACGCGCGATTCGGCGTAATCCATGCCGCGGCCGTAAAGACGGCTGGACTGCTGGCCGTGGCGGGCGGCGCGCGTGCGCAGCGGCGCCATGCGCACCGAGCCGACGCGCGCGCGCAGCGCGATCAGCTCGGCCAGCGATACCTCGTTGATCCCGTTGCCGTCCTCGGCTTGCGACGCCAGGGCATTCACGGCAGCGGCACGAGATCCAGCAGGCGCGCCACCACCTGGTCCGGGGTGACACCCTCGGCCTGCGCTTCGTAGCTGAGCAGCACGCGATGACGCAGCACTTCATGCACGATCGCGTGCACGTCCTCAGGCAACACGTAGGTACGACCGGCGAGCCACGCCTGCGCCCGCGAACAGCGATCCAGCGCGATGGTGGCGCGCGGACTGCCGCCCCAGGCGATCCAGCGCTTCAGCTCGGCGCCGTAACGGCCGGCGTCGCGCGTGGCCAGCACCAGCTGCGCCAGGTATTCCTCCAGGGCGCTCGCCATGTGCACCGCCATCGCCGCATCGCGCGCGGCGAACACCTCGCGTTGGCTGAGCAGCGCGCGCGGCGGCGCGACAGGGTGCGCGCGGCGGCTGGCCTGCTCGCGCGCCAGCTTGAGGATCGCCAGCTCCGCCGCGGCATCGGGATAGCCGATCGTCACATGCATCAGGAAGCGGTCGAGCTGGGCTTCGGGCAGGCTGAAGGTGCCTTCCTGCTCGATCGGGTTCTGCGTGGCCATCACCATGAACAGCTCGGGCAGTTGCCATGTGCTGCGACCGACCGTGATCTGCTGTTCGGCCATCGCCTCCAGCAGCGCGGACTGCACCTTGGCCGGGGCGCGATTGATCTCGTCGGCCAGGATGATGTTGTGGAACAGCGGGCCGCGCTCGAACTCGAAGCTGCCCGACTGCGGGCGGAACACGTCGGTGCCGGTGAGGTCGGCGGGCAACAGGTCGGGGGTGAACTGCACGCGGTGGAAATCCGCCTCGATCCGCGCCGCCAATGCCTTGACCGCGGTGGTCTTGGCCAGGCCGGGCGCGCCTTCGACCAGCAGGTGACCGTCGGCCAGCAGCGCCACCAGCAGGCAGTCGATGAGTTTCGGCTGGCCGATGATGCAATCCACGAGCTCCTCGCGCAGGTGCGTGAACGATTGCTGCAAGGCGCTGAGAGGCGGGTTTTCGGGCATATCCATGGGCAGTTCCAGCTACGGGACAATGCCTGCGGCATCCCTGCGGAGCGGATGCGTCGGCGTGCTTCAGACCATCATCGGCACGGGAAGTTTAATGCGGCATGCGCCACCGTCGGCGTGCACGAAAAAGGGCGGCCGAAGCCGCCCTTCTTCTCTACTGCCGCGTCGCGGCCTACTGCAAGGTGTCGCTGAGGATGCGCGGCGTCACGAAGATCAGCAGTTCCGCCTTGGTGGTGCTGCGCTTGGTGTTGCGGAACAGCGCACCGAGTCCGGGGATGTCGCCCAGCCCGGGCACCTTGGAGATGGTGTTGCTCTTGTTGACCTCGTAGATGCCGCCGAGCACCACGGTCTGGCCGTTGTCGACCAGCGCCGAGGTGTTCACCTCGCGCGTGTCGATCTGCGGCACCTGGCCGTTGGGCGTGGTGAGGAAGCCGGCCAGCGCATCCTTCTTCACGTTGATCGCCAGGTAGACGCGATTGTCGGCGGTGATCGTCGGGGTCACCTTCAGCTCCAGCACGGCGTCCTTGAACTGCACCGAGGCGGTCGGCGCGCCGCCGGTGCCGGTGCCCTGGTTCTGGTAGGTGACGTAGCCGACTTCCTGACCTTGGCGGATCACGGCTTCCTGCTGGTTGGCAGTGATCACGCGCGGGCTGGAGATCACCTCGCCACGGCCCTCGGACTGCGCCGCGGAGAGCTCCAGGTCGATCGCATAGTTGGCGCCGAGGATGGCCAGACCCAGCGTGCTGCCGCCGGTCACCGGCATGTTCACGTTGAAGCCGCTCGAGGTCACGTTGCCGCCGCCGATGCCCGCGGTGAGGGCCGGCGTGGCCGTGGCGGCGTTCTGGAACTCGGTGTTGTTGATCCGGCCATTGACGCCCCACTTCACGCCCAGCTCGCGGGTGAAGTCGTCGGTGGCCACCACGATGCGCGACTCGATCAGCACCTGCTGCACCGGCTTGTCCAGCACGGCGATCAGCTCACGCAGCTGGCGGATCTTCTCCGGGGTGTCGTTGATCAGCAGGGTGTTGGTGCGCTGGTCGAACGAGACGCTGCCGCGCGGCGAGAGGAAGCCACGCTGGGTGTTGGAGCCGCCGCCGCCACCACCGCCGCCCTGCATGCTGCCGGTGGTCAGCAGCTTGGCGATGTCGGCGGCCTTGCCGTAGCTGATCGGCACGTAGTCGGTGACCAGCTCGGCGGTGTCCTGCGCCTTCAGCTTGGCATCGGCCACATCCTGCTCGTACTTGGCCAGCTCGGCCTGCGGCGCGACCCAGATGACGTTGCCATTGCGCCGCTTGTCCAGGCTCTTGGCACGCAGAATCACGTCCAGCGCCTGATCCCACGGCACGTTGACCAGGCGCAGGGTGACGCTGCCGCCAACGCTGTCGGAAGCGACCAGGTTGAGCCCGGAGATGTCGGCGATCAGCTGCAGCGCCGACCGCACCGGGATGTCCTGGAAGTTGAAGGTGACGCGCTTGCCGTTGTAGTTGGGCTGCGTGTCCAGCTTGGCCAGGCGCGGATCCTTGGCGGCCGCCTTCTTCGGCGCCACCTCGACCACGTACTGGTCGGGAGTCTGGTAGGCCGAGGTGTCGACGTTGCCCTTGGTGTCGATCTCGATGCGCGCGCCGCCGCCGTTGCCGACGCGGCTGGTGATCGATTGCACCGGGGTGGCGAAGTCCAGCGTATCCAGGCGCTGCGCCAGGTTGGCCGGCAGGTTGGCGTGATCGATGGTCACCAGCACCTTGTCGCCCTGATGGGTCATTTCAGGCTGCGCACCGCTGCCGCTGAAGCTGATCAGCACGCGGCCTTCGCCGTTCGGGCCGCGCCGGAAGTCGATGTTGGAGATCGCGGGGCCATCGGAGGACGACGGCAGCCGCTTGGTCGGGTCGATCGTGGCCGCGGTGGTGACCGACTGGTTGGCGGTGCCGTTGTTGATCGTCAGCACCAGGCTGTTGCCGTCGACACGGGACTGGTAGCTCGACGCGCGCATCAGCTCGACCACCACGCGGGTACGTCCGCCGGCGGACACCGCCGAGACGCCGGAGGTCGAGCCCTTGCCGATGTCCATGTGCCGTCCGGCGGCATTGGTGGTGTCGGGCAGGTCGACCGCAATGCGCGGCGGGTTGTCGGTGGTAAATATCCTGGGTTCCGGTACCGGGCCGTCGCCGAAGTTCAGGTGCAGCTGGACGCTGCCGCCGGGCAGGGTGTCGTAGCTGATGTTCTTCAGCGTGGTGGTGGCCGCGATGGCGGCACTGGCCCAGGAGGCACCGACGATCAGCAGGCCCATCAGGAAGTAACGGCTCGCATGGCGCATGACTCGGCCCCGCACGGATTGGAATTGGTTGGTCATTGCATCTGCCCCTGTGTACCTATTGCTCGCCGAGTGCGACGCTGGCGGAACGTTCCATCCAGCCACCATTGCCGTTGGATACCAACTCGACCAGGTCGACGTGGTCTTCGCTGATGGCGGTGATATGTCCGTAGTTCTGTCCCATGTATTCCCCCACATGGACACGATGGATGACACCACCCGGGTCCTTGATCAGGACTTCCATCTTCGGACCGACACCGACCGTACCGACCATCTTGAGGCTGTCGAGGGCGAACATCTCCAGCGGCTCCTTGATCCGGTTGGCGTCCGGCCGCGGTCCGCTGGTGGCGTTGTCGTTCTGCAGTTCGGCCGTGCTGGGGCTGAACGGATCCCGCTTGTCCTGATCTTCGTACTTGAACGTCTCGAAGGTCTTGATCACGGGCAGTGGCGGGATCGGCGCGCCCTTCTTGGCCTTTTCCTGCGCGACCCAGGCGCGCAGGTCGGACATGCCGCGGGTACAGCCGGCCAGAACCAGCGCCGCCAGCAGGATCATGAGCAGGCGCGTCACACCGGCGGACTTGCGGGCAATCGACTTGTTCATCATTTCTTCGCCCCCGCCTTGTTGCCCGCGGCAGCGCTTTCCTCGTCATCGAGATAGCGGTAGGTCTTGACCGTTCCCTGCAGCACCAGCTGGCCGCTGCCGGCCGTTCCGGCCTTGGTCGGCGCCTTCGGCGTCAGCGAGACGTCGTGCATGGTGAGGATGACCACGCGCGGCAGCGAAGCCACGCCACTGATGAAGGTGCCGAACTGGTGATAAGTGCCGGTGAAGTGCAAGGTGATCGGCTTTTCCGCGTAGAAGTCCTTGGGCACTTCCGGGCCGGGCTGGAACAGATCGGTCTCCAGTCCCGCCGCCTGCGCGGTCTGCGAGATGTCGGTCAGCAACTCGGGCATCTCGGTCTTGCTGGGCAGCTGGCGCAGCAACTGGCGCAGCATGTCCTGCATCTCGTTGAGCTGCTGCTCCAGCGCTTCGAGGTTGACCGACTTGGCCTGCTTGGTGGAGAACTCCTGCTTGAGGCTGTTCTCCTTGGTCACCAGCGTGTTGAGGCTGTCCTGCTGGTCGCTGACGACGAAATACCAACCCACCAGCAAGACCACGGCGAGCACCAGGGCGGTGAAGAAGATCTTGACCGACCGCGGCCAGCCACCGACGTTGTTTCGATCGAGATTCTGCAGATCGCTGAGAAAACTCATGACCCGGCACCTCCCTTGGCAGCGGCGGCAGGAGTGGTCGCGGATTCCGGCGTCGACTTGGCCGTGGCAGGGGTCGTGCCGGCCGGCGGCGCGGTCAGCGCCGTGGCGGCCGCGCCGAGCGCCGCAGGCACGGCCGGTTGGGCACTGGAAGCGGCGGTGGCAGGCTCCACCAGCGCCTTGCCCGGGTCGACCTCGTCGGTCTTGGGCCGGCTCAGCGTCACGTTGAGGCCGAACTGGTACGGCATGCGGGTCGCGTCATGGGTATTTTCGGTCTTGCGCAGATCCGCATGGCCCATCCAGGGCGAGGACTCGATGTTGCGCATGTACTCGGCGACGCTGGCGTTGGATTGCGCCACGCCGTCGAGCGACATCGCCTGGCCATGTTGCTTGAGCGCGGTGAGCCGCGCGCTGGTCGGAATCGTCTTCACCAGCTCGTCGAACAGGTGCACCATCTGCGAGCGGTCAGCCTGCAACTGCTCGATGATCTGCTTGCGCGCCAACAGGTGCTCGCGCACCTTTTCCAGGTCCTTGATCTTGGCGATGCGCACGTCCAGCTGCTTGATCTCGGTCTGCAGGTAGGCGTTGCGATCGTTCTGGTTGTCGATGCGCTGATCCATCCAGAAGATCCACAGCAGCAGCAGCAGCACCGCAGCCACGAAGGCGGCGCCCAGCTGCATGTAGAACTCGCGTTCGCGCTGCTTGCGCCGCTCCGCGCGCCACGGAAGTAGATTCACATGTGCCATCAGTCGAAACTCCTCAGGGCGAGGCCGACCGCGATCATCAGCGCCGGGGCATCCTGCGCCAGCGCCTGGGCCTGCACCCGCGGCGACAGCGACATGCGTGCCAGCGGATTGGCGACCACGCACGGCACGCCGAGTTGCTCTTCCAGCATCGGGCCCAATCCCTCGATCGAGGCACAACCACCGGCGAGCACCACCTGGTCGACCTTGCTGTACTCGCTGCCGGCGAAGAAGAACTGCAGCAGGCGACTGATCTGCTGGATCAGCGACTCCTTGAACGGCTCCAGCGCCTCGGTCTCGTAGGACTCCGGCAAGCCGCCCTTGCGCTTGGCGCGACCGGCCTCCTCATAGGAGAGCCCGAAGCGGCGCATGATCTCGTCGGTGAGCTGCTTGCCGCCGAACACCTGTTCGCGCGAGTAGATGGTGCGCTGGTTGCGCAGCACGGAAAGCGTGGTCATGGTGGCGCCGATATCGACCACCGCCACCAGGGCGTCACGGCCCACGTTGAGCTGGTCGGCGACCATCGCGAAGGCGTTCTCCATCGCGAAGGCCTCCACGTCGATGACGCCGGCGGCGAGGCCACCCAGATCCAGCGCTGCCACGCGCATGTCGACGTTCTCGGTGCGCGAGGCCGCCAGCAGCACGTTGTTCATGTCGGGGTTGTCGCGCACCGGGCCGATCACTTCGAAATCGAGGCTGACTTCGTCGATCGGATACGGGATGTACTGGTTGGCCTCAACCTGGATCTGGCCTTCCAGGTCATCGTCGGAAAGCTCGCTGGCCATCGGGATGACGCGGGTGATCACCGCCGATCCGGCCACCGCGGCGGCGGCGTGCTTGAGCTTGGAACCCGAGCGGGCCAGCGCGCGGCGGATCGCATCGCCCACCGCCTCGACCTCGACGATGTTCTTCTCGACCACCGCATTGGGCGGCAGTGGTTCCACCGCGTAGTGCTCCACGCGATAGCGCCCGCCCGCCTGGCTCAGCTGCAGCAGCTTGACGGCGGTCGAACTGATGTCGACGCCAATCAGCGCCGGCTTCTTCGGTGTAAAGAGCCCCACGGTGTGTCCCCCTTGCCGCTGACGCCCTGTCCAGAGTTCTGGCGGGATGCGCAGGGGCATTAAATCTAAAAATTAACGCAATGGCAACGGTCTACAGGAACTTTCTCAAGTAATTGGCGTGATGTCCACCACATTTGCAGAGCTTGCCCCGCTGGCGCGACCCTTGCTTTGCCGACCCGTTCCCGGTCGCCTGACACGCATGTTGCTACATCTATACTCTGTCGTGCTTTGACTCAGGTCTCGCTATCCACACCATGCGAATTTTCAAGCGTTTGTTGCGCTGGGCACTGCTCCTGGCCTTTTCCGGTTTGCTCCTGGCAGTGCTCGCGACAGGCGTGGCGTACTGGTTGCTGGCTCCCCGACTGCCATCGGTGGCAGTGCTCAAGGACTACCACATGCAGGTGCCGCTGCGCGTGCTCAGCGCCGACGGCAAGCTGATCGCGACCTTCGGCGAAACCCGCCGCATCCCGGTCGACATCGCCGAAGTGCCCGACCGGCTCAAGCACGCGGTGCTGTCGGCGGAGGATGCCGACTTCTACCACCACCCCGGCGTGGACTGGCGCGGCATTGCCCGGGCCGGCTGGCACGTGATCATCACCGGCGGCGACAAGGGCCCCGGCGGCTCCACCATCACCCAGCAAGTGGCGCGCAACTTCTTCCTGAGCCCGGAAAAGCTCTATTCGCGCAAGCTCACCGAGATCTTCATCGCGCTGCGCATCGAGCACGAGCTGACCAAGGACCAGATCCTGGAGCTCTACCTCAACAAGATGTTCCTCGGCCACCGCTCCTACGGCGTGGCGGCGGCGGCCGAGTACTACTACGGCAAGACGCTGGACCAGCTCACCGTGGCCGAGTGCGCGGCGATCGCCTCCACCTTCCAGCTGCCCTCGGCGGTCAATCCGATCAACAGCCCCAAGCGCGAGATGGCACGGCGCAACTGGGTGCTCGGCGAGATGCGGCGGCACAACTACATCACCCAGGCGGTATACGAGCAGGCGGTGGCCGAGCCGAACCGCGCCTTCGCGCACGAGCAGCCGATCGAGGTCGACGCACCCTACCTCGCCGAGATGGTGCGCCGGCAGGTGCTCGACCGCCTCGGCAATGACGCCCTGACCGAGGGCTACGTGGTTCGCACCACGGTGCAGAGCCTGCGCCAGCAGGAGGCGGTGAACGCCTTGCGCGATGGCCTGGTCGCCTACGACCACCGCCATGGCTGGCGCGGGCCGGAGGCACACAAGGAACTTCCCGAGGACGCCGGCGAGGCGGATTTCGACCAGGCGCTGGCCAGTTACGGCAGTGTCTCGGGCATGCTGCCGGGCCTGGTCACCGCCAGCGACGCCGGCCATGCCAGCGTTTACCTGTCCAGCCACGAGAGCGCCCGGCTCGACCTCGACGCGGTGAAATGGGCGCGACCGCACATCAGCGACAGCCGCGTCGGCGCCGCGCCCACGCGGGTCGACGCCGTGCTCAAGCGCGGCGACATCATCCGCCTGGCCCGCGACGAGAAGGGCAACTGGCAGCTGGCGCAGATACCCGCCGTGCAAGGCGGGCTGGTCTCGCTCAACCCGGAAGATGGCGCGATCGAAGCCCTGGTGGGCGGCTTCAACTTCAACCGCAGCAAGTTCAACCGCGCGGTGATGGCCGCGCGCCAGCCCGGTTCGAGCTTCAAGCCGTACCTCTATTCCGCCGCCTTCGAGCGCGGCTTCACCCCGGCCTCGATCGTCAACGACGCGCCGCTGGCGCTGCCCGATCCCTCGCGCCCCAACGGCATCTGGACGCCGTCCAACGACGACGGCAAGTTTGCCGGCCCGATGCGCCTGCGCGAGGCCCTGGTGCAGTCGAAGAACCTGGTCTCGGTGCGCCTGCTGGACGCCATCGGAGTCAACTACATGCGCGAGTACGCCACCCGCTTCGGCTTCTCGCAGGACGCGATCCCCGCCAACCTGTCGATGGCACTGGGCACCGCCTCGGTCTCGCCGATGGGCATGGCGCGCGGCTATGCGGTGTTCGCCAATGGCGGTTACCTGGTCACGCCGTATTTCATCCACGAGATCGACGATCGCGACGGCAAGCCGGTGTACCTGGCCAACCCCGCACGCGCCTGCCGCAACTGCCAGGAGCGCCTGCTCGACACGCGCCCGCCCGGCCCGCCGCCACCGGACACGACCCGGCCACCGGCCAACCGCCTGGCGACCGCCGGCAGTACGGACGCGCCCGCCGAATCGGAGAGCGTTGACGGCGTCGGCGACGCGGTGCTGCCGGCCGACATCCACGACGGCGCCCGGCATGCGCCAGTACTCGCGCCGCGGGTGATCGGTCCGCGCAACGACTACCTGATCAGCTCGCTGATGAAGGACGTGATCCTGCGCGGCACCGGTTCGGCCGCGCGTGCGCTGGAGCGCCCCGACCTGGCCGGCAAGACCGGCTCCACCAACGACCACCGCGATGCCTGGTTCGTCGGCTTCGACGGCGAGTTGTCCACCGCGGTGTGGGTGGGCTTCGACGATTACAGCTCGCTCGGTCGCGGCGAGTTCGGCGCCAAGGCGGCGCTGCCGGTGTGGATGCAGTACATGGGCGCGGCGCTGAAGGGCCTGCCGCCCAGCACGTTGCCGATACCGCCCGGAATCAGTACGGTATGGATCAACCGCGAAAGCGGCCTGCCGACCGGTGCGGACGATCCCAACGGCATGAACGAGATGTTCAAGGTGGAAGACGTCGACCGCCTGCGCAGCCAGGCCGCCCAGCAGAAGGAGCAGGACAAGCAGCACGCCTACGAGATCTTCTGAGCCGGGGCGCGGAACCCGTCCCCGGACGCCGCCATCCAATGTCGAGGAGTGCGTCATGTCCCGAGGCGAACACCACCGCATCCACGCGCATGACCGGCTGCAACGCAACCGCCTGCGCGTGGCCCAGGAAGCGGCCCGCCTGATGAGCGAGCACGGCATCCGCAATTTCCACCACGCCAAGCTCAAGGCCGCCGAGCGGCTGGGCATCATCGACAGCCAGGCGCTGCCGCGCAACCTCGAGATCGAGCAGGCGCTGCGCGAACACCAGCGCCTCTTCCTCGGCGACAGCCAGCCGCAGCTGCTGCGCCAGCGGCGCGAGGCGGCGGTCGAGGCAATGCGCTTCCTCGCCCCGTTCGAGCCGCGCCTGGTCGGCGCCGTGCTCGACGGTACCGCCGACGCGCATTCGGCCGTGTGCCTGCACGTGTACAGCGACGACCCGGAAGCGGTCGTGCTGTACCTGCGCGAGCGCGGCGTGCCGATCGAGACCCAGGTGCGCCGGCTGCGCTACGGCCGCGACGAGCAGCCCGAGTACCCGGTGCTGCTGTTCGCCGCCGACGAGCTGCCGTTCGACCTCACCGTGCTGCCGCGCGACGCGCTGCGCCAGGCACCGCTGGACCGCACCGACGACCGGCCGATGCGCCGCGCCGCGCTGGCCCAGGTGGAGATGCTGCTGGCCGAGGACGACGCCGACCAGGGCTTCGAACAACGCTTGCGCGCCGCGCTGCGCTGACCGCGCCGAGCGCCAGATGCGCAACGCCCCGGCCAGGGCCGGGGCGTTCTGTGCGGAACCAGGGATCAGCCGAAGCGGTGAATCAGCGCTTGCCGGCCGGCACGTAATCACGCACGTCGGCGCCGGTATAGACCTGGCGCGGACGGCCGATGCGCGATCCCGGTGTTTCGTGCTGCTCGATCCAGTGCGCGATCCAGCCGGCGGTACGTGCGATGGCGAACATCACGGTGAACATCTCGGTGGGGATGCCCAGCGCCTTGTAGATGATGCCGGAGTAGAAATCCACGTTCGGATACAGCTTGCGCTCGACGAAGTACTCGTCCTTCAGCGCCGCCTCTTCCAGCTTCATCGCCACGTCCAGCATCGGGTCGTTCACGCCCAGCTCGGCCAGCACCTTGTGGCACATCTCGCGGATGATCTTGGCGCGCGGGTCGAAGTTCTTGTAGACGCGGTGGCCAAAGCCCATCAGGCGGAAGCTGTCGTTCTTGTCCTTGGCGCGCAGGATCGCCGACTCGACGTTGTCCGGCGTACCGATCTCCTCCAGCTGCTTGAGCACCGCCTCGTTGGCGCCGCCGTGCGCGGGGCCCCACAGCGCCGTGATGCCGGCGGCGATCGAGGCGTACGGGTTGGCGCCGGTGGAACCGACCAGGCGCACCGTGGAGGTGGACGCGTTCTGCTCGTGGTCGGCGTGCAGGATGAACAGCAGGTCCAGCGCCTTGGCCGCCACCGGGTTCATCTGCAGCGGCTCGCTCGGCACCTCGAACATCATGTGCAGGAAGCGGGTGACGTACTCGAGGTTGTTGCGCGGGTAGCGCACCGGCCAGCCGATCGAGTAGCGGTAGCAGGCCGCCGCGATGGTCGGCATCTTGGCGATCAGGCGGATCGCCGCCATCTTGCGGTCGGCCGGGTCTTCCACGTCCAGCTTGTCGTGGTAGAACGCCGACAGCGACGCCACCGCCGCGGCGAGCATCGCCATCGGGTGCGCATCGTGGTGGAAACCCTGGAAGAAGTTCTTCTGCGCCTCGTGCATCATCGTGTGATGCGTGATGTCGTGTTCGAACGTGTCGAACTCGGCGGCCGTCGGCAACTCGCCATTGAGCAGCAGGTAGGCCACTTCGAGGAAGCTGGACTTCTCCGCCAGTTGCTCGATCGGGTAGCCGCGGTAGAGCAGCACGCCCTTGTCGCCGTCGATGTAGGTGATGGCGCTCTTGGTGCTGGCGGTGCTGCCGAAGCCCGGGTCATAGGTGAAATGGCCGGTGTCCTTGTACAGCGTGCCGATGTCGATGCACGCAGCACCGAGCGTGCCGGAAACCAGCGGCAGTTCGCTGCTCTTGTGGCTCGATTCATCGACCAGCTTGACGGTCTTGGGGTCGGACACGGAAACCTCCTTGCATGTGGTTCATCGCCGGCGACGACGGTGGGGGCGTCATCGCGCGGCAAGGGAAAGGGCGGGCGTCGGCAGCCGGGAAAAGCACGCGACGCAACCGATACCGGAAACCGGCTGGAGCAACCTCCGCAAGGACTTGCGCCACTCGGCTGCAGGCATCGGGCCACCGCCCATTATCGCACAACGATGGCCGGGCATTCGATCGCGAATGGTCGAACGCAGGGTACGAAAAAACACGGGGCAAGCCTGCGCCTGCCCCGTGTCTCGAACCCCCGCAACCCGAGGGTGCGGCGGCGAAAGGGTTTATTCCTTGACCGAACCAGCGTAGCGGCGGCGGAACTTGTCCACGCGGCCACCCACGTCCAGGGTCTTCTGCTTGCCCGTGTAGAACGGGTGGGAATGGCTGGAGATATCCACCTTGATCAGCGGGTACTCATTGCCGTCTTCCCACTTGACGGTTTCCTTGCTGGACATGGTCGACCGGGTGAGGAACGCGAAGTCGGACGACAGATCCTGGAACACCACCGGGGCGTAGTTCGGATGGGTATCGGCTTTCATGACAGACTCTGAATGCGGCGGTGAAAAGAGCGGCATTGTAGCGGGCAACGCCGGGAGCACGCAAGCACGGGGGTTCAGTCGGGCACGCCCAGCGCGCGCCGCACCATCGCGGCAAAGCGGGCGTGGTCGACCTCCAGCACGATGTTGGCCTGCGCCGGTCGGCCCAGCCGCCCCTTCCAGTCGACCACGGTGGCGCCGCGGGTCAGGCGACCGTCCAGCTCCACCGCCACGGCGCGGCGTTCGCGGCGGGTGACGAGGGCCGGGTCGAGCGCGACCGCCATCGCCAGCGCGTCGGCCGCCACCAGCCCGTGGCGGTCATGCCTGGCGTTGTAATCGCGCGCGGTCGCCGCGATCTGGCCAAAGAAAGTCGCGCGCCGGTCGCCGGCAGCCAGCCAGCGGTCGAACTCCGCGTCGTCGAAGGCATGGCGCAGGGTCGCCTCCCAGTCCACCAGGTCGAACGCGGGGAATGCCTCGAACACGACGTGCGCAGCCTCGGGGTCGAAACCGATGTTGAACTCGGCCGGCACCTTGCCGGTATTGCCGTGGCCGGTCACTGCGCCGCCCATCACCACCAGCCGCTGCACCCGCTGCGGCAGCTGCGGGTCCAGCCGCAACGCCAGCGCCAGATTGGTCAGCGGCGCCAACGCCACCAGGGTCAGCTCGCCGGGGCGCTCGCGGGTCAGCCGCAGCAACGCCAGCGCAGCGGACTCGGCGGCGACCGCGGCGGCAGGCTCGGCAAAGCCGACGTCGCCGAAACCGTCGCGCCCGTGCACGAACGCGGCATCTTCCTCCGGCGCCCGCACCAGCGGTGTGGCGCAACCGGCGAACACCGGCGTGGCCAGGCCGAGCAGATCGACCAGGGTGCGCGCGTTGCGCAGGGTGTGGTCCAGGCCGACGTTGCCGGCGGCGATGGTGAGGCCGGCGATGTCGGCATGCGCGTGGGCCATCAGGATGGCGAGGGCGTCGTCGACGCCGGGATCGGTGTCGATCAGGAGTTGCGGCTTCGTCATGGTCACGGGGTTCCTGTCCAGCCGGACAGTCTATGGGATGCCGCGGCGGGCGGCGACTGCCGGGCGCACCTCATGCATCGGCGAAGCGTGCGGCGCCGCCGATCCAGCGCTCGATCAGGCGGCTGGTCTGGTCGGGGAACTGCGCCAGCATATGCTCGCCGACAGCCTGCACCGCGGGCAGCAGGTGCGCGTCGCGTGACAGGTCGGCGATGCGGAAGGCGAGCTGGCCGGTCTGGCGGGTGCCGAGCACTTCGCCGGGGCCGCGCAGCTCCAGGTCCTTCTCGGCGATGCGGAAGCCGTCGCTGGTTTCGCGCATGACCTGCAGGCGCTCGCGCGCGAGCTGGCCCAGCGGCGGCTGATACAGCAGCACGCAGTTGGAGGCCACCGCGCCGCGGCCCACGCGACCGCGCAACTGGTGCAACTGCGCCAGACCAAGCCGTTCGCTGTTCTCGATCACCATCAGGCTGGCGTTGGGCACGTCGACGCCAACCTCGATCACCGTGGTGGCCACCAGCACAGCCAGCTCGCCGGCCTTGAACGCGTCCATCACCGCCTGCTTGTCCTTTGCCTTCATGCGGCCGTGGATCAGGCCCACGGCGAAACCCTCAAGCGCCGCGCACAACTCGGCGTGGGCGACCTCGGCGGCCTGCGCGCGCAACTGCTCGGATTCCTCGATCAGGGTGCACACCCAGTACACCTGTCGCCCTTGGGCGCAGGCGGCGTGGATGCGCTCGATCACTTCGGCGCGACGCGCGTTGGATACCGCGATGGTCTGCACCGGCGTGCGTCCGGGCGGCAGTTCGTCGATCGAGGAGACGTCGAGATCGGCATACGCGCTCATCGCCAGCGTGCGCGGAATCGGCGTGGCGGTGAGCACCAGTTGATGCGGCACCAGCCGATCCTGGCGACCCTTCTCGTGCAGCGCCAGCCGCTGCTGCACGCCGAAGCGATGCTGCTCGTCGACGATCACCAGGCCCAGCCGCGCGAACGCCACGCCTTCCTGCATCAGCGCATGCGTGCCGATCACCACCGCCGCGCCGTCGGCCACGCGCGCCAGCGCCTGCCGACGTGCCTTGCCGGTGACCTTGCCGGCCAGCCATGCCACCTCGATGCCCAGCGGCTGCAGCCAGTGCTGGAAGTTGCGCAGATGCTGCTCGGCCAGCAACTCGGTCGGCGCCATCAGCGCGGTCTGGTAGCCCGCCTGCACCGCCGCCAGCGCGGCCAGCGCGGCCACCACGGTCTTGCCGCTGCCGACGTCGCCCTGCACCAGGCGCAGCATCGGTTGGGTCTGCGCCAGGTCGTGCGCGACCTCCCCGCTCACCCGCTGCTGCGCCGCGGTGAGCCGGAACGGCAGTGCGCGCAGCAGTTGTCGATGCAACTGCCGCGGCGGGCCGAGCACCGGCGCGCGGCGTTGCCGCACCACGGCGCGCAGACGCTTGAGGCTCAGGTGCTGGGTCAGCAGTTCCTCGAAGGCGAGCCGCTGCTGGGCCGGGTGGCGGCCCAGCAGCAGTTGGCCCAGGTGCGCATCCGGCGGTGGCCGGTGTACGTAAAGCAGCGCATCGCGCAGCGAGGTCAGGCCGTGCGCACGGCACAGCGCCGGCGGAATCAACTCCAGTTGTTCGGCCGGCGGCAGCAGGGCCAGCGCCTTGCCGATCACTGTGGCCAGGCGTTTCTGACCCAGACCCTCGGTGGTGGGATAGACCGGACTGAGTTGCTCGTCGACCACCGGGGCATCGCTGCCAGCCAGGCGCTGGTAGCTCGGGTGCACCATCTCCAGCCCTTGTGCGGCGTGGCGCACCTCGCCGTAGCAGAGCAGCCGCGTGCCCGGCACCAGTTGTTCGGCCTGCGCGCGGTTGAAGTGGAAGAAGCGCAGCAGCAGGGTCTGCGCGCTGGCGTCGCCGATCGCCACCTTGAGCTGCGGGCGATAGCGGAAACCGCGCTCGACCGCCTCGACCACGCCCTCGACCTGCGCGCGTTCGCCGGCGCGCAAGTCCGCGATCGCGGTGATGCGCGTCTTGTCCTCGTAGCGCAACGGCAGGTGGAACCACAGGTCCTGCACCCGCGTCAGGCCGAGCTTGCCCAGCGACGCGGCCAGTGCCGGCCCCACGCCGGGCAGCGTGGCGAGCGGCGCGATGCCGGGGTCGGCAATGACGGGGGAAGCGGGACGGGCGTTGCGCGTGGCCATGAAACCCAAGCCTAACCGAGCATCCCCGTCAGCCGTAAGGATGCTGCCGCCGCGCGCTGTCGGCGACGGCCGCGGCGTGGATCAGTCCAGCACCATGATCGCGTCGACCTCCACCTGCGCCGCCTTGGGCAACGCGGAGACCTCGATGGTCGAGCGCGCCGGATACGGCTGCTGGAAGTACTCGGCCATCACCGCGTTGACCGCGGCAAAATTCGCCAGGTCGGTGACGTAGATGCCCACGCGCACGATCTGCGCCAGCGAGCCACCGGCGGCCTGTGCCACCGCGGCGAGGTTGTCGAACACCCGCCGCGTCTGCACGCCGATGTCGCCGTCGACCAGGCTGCCGGTGGCCGGGTCCAGCGGGATCTGGCCGGAAAAGTAGACGGTGTTGCCGGCGCGCACGGCCTGCGAATACGGGCCGATGGCGGCCGGTGCCTGGTCGGTGGAAATGATGCTGCGGGACATGGGCGTTCTCGGGATTCGGAATTCGGGAACCAGCAAGACTATCGCCGCACCAGAGGAAAGCAAGCACCCGTCCGCCCGGGACGCTTGCACGATTCCCGATTCCCGATTCCCGATTCCCGATTCCCCATTCCCCATTCCCCATTCCCCATTCCCTGCCTACAAGGGATACCGCCGCACCGCGCTGACCACGCCGGTGCGGCGCACGCGGCGGATCACGTCGGCCAGGTGCTTGCGGCTCTTCACTTCCATCGAGAACAGCAGCGTGGCCGCCGAGGCATCGCGTTCGACGTATTCGACGTTCTCGATGTTGGAATCGGCCGCCGCGATCGCCGCCGCCACGGTGGCGAGCACACCCGGGCGGTTGATCACCTCGACGTGCAGCTGCGCGCGATAGTCGCCCTTGACGTCGCGATCCCACTCGATCGCCACCAGCCGCTCCGGCGAGCGGCGCAATTCGACCACGTTCGGGCACTCCACCCGATGCACCACGATGCCCTTGCCGGAGGACAGGTAGCCGATGATGTCGTCGCCGGGCAGCGGATGGCAGCAGTTGGCGAAGCTGAGCACGCCGCGCTCGCCGCCGCTGATGCGGATCTTCTCCTGCGCCAGCGGCACGCCCGCTTTCGAGCCGGCAGTCTTCTTCCAGCGCGAACCCAGCAACTGGCGCGCGACCACGTCGGGCATGCGGTTGCCCAGCGCGATGTCGGAGAGCAGCTCCTCCAGCCGCTTGAACTTGGAGGTCTTCAGGAAGCGGTCGAGCGTGGTCGGCGCGATTGCGTCGAGGCTGCTGCCGAGTGCGTCCAGCGCACGATCGAGCATGCGATGGCCGAAATCGACCGCGTCCTCGTGCTGCAGATGTTTGAGGTACTGGCGGATCGCGGTGCGCGCCTTGCCGGTGACCACCACCTCCAGCCACGCCGGGTTGGGCACCGCCGACGGCGCGGTGATGATCTCCACCAGCTGGCCCGATTCGAGCCGGCTGCGCAGCGGGGTGAGCTTCTTGTCCACGCGCGCGGCCACCGCATGGTCGCCCACGTCGGTGTGCACCGCATAGGCAAAGTCCAGCGCGGTGGCGTTGCGCGGCAGCGACAGGATGTCGCCGCGCGGGGTGAACAGGTAGACCTCGTCTGGAAACAGGTCGATCTTGACGTTCTCGATGAACTCCGAGGAGGATGCCGTGTTCGCCGAGCTGTCGACCATCGAGGCCAGCCATTCGCGCGCGCGCACCTGCGCGCTGTTGGCCGGGCCCGAATCGGTCTTGTACGCCCAGTGCGCCGCCACGCCGCGCTCGGCCACCGAATCCATCTCGGCGGTGCGGACCTGCACTTCGATCGGCGCACCGAACGGCCCCAGCAGCACGGTGTGCAGCGACTGGTAGCCGTTCGCCTTGGGAATCGCGATGAAATCCTTGAAGCGGCGGTCGACAGGCTTGTACAGCGCATGCACCGCGCCCAGCGCGATGTAGCAGCTGGTGGCGCTGTCGACCACCACGCGGAAGCCGTAGACGTCCATCAACTGCGCGAACGTCTTGTGTTCGTTGCGCATCTTCGAATAGATGCTCCACGGCGACTTGATGCGGCCGACCACGTGGGCGCTCAGGTGCTCGGCTGCCAGTTGCGTGGTCAGCGCGGTTTCGATCTTGCCCATCACCTCGCGGCGATTGCCCAGCGCGGCGCGGATGCGTTCGCTGATGACGCGGTAGCGGTCCGGATACAGCGCGCGAAAGCCCAGGTCCTGCAACTCGGCCTTGAACTTGTTCATGCCCAGGCGCTGCGCGATCGGGGCGAAGATCTCCAGCGTCTCGCGCGCGATGCGGCGGCGCGAGTCGGCATCCTTGGCGCCGAGCGTGCGCATGTTGTGCAGGCGATCGGCGAGTTTGATCAGGATCACGCGGATGTCGCGCGCCATCGCCAGCAGCATCTTGCGGAAGCTTTCCGCGTCCGCTTCCTGGCGCGTGCCGAAGCGCATCTTGTCCAGCTTGGTGACGCCGTCCACCAGCTCGGCCACCACCTCGCCGAACTCGCCAGCCAGCGCCTCGCGGCTCAGTTCGGTGTCTTCCAGCGTGTCGTGCAGGATCGCCGCGATGATCGTCTCGGCGTCCAGCCCGAGCTCGGCCAGGATGCTGGCCACCGCCACCGGATGGGTGATGTACGGCTCGCCGCTCTTGCGCTCCTGCCCGGCATGCGCCTGGGCGCCGACGGCGTACGCACGCAACACCAGGGTCACTTGCGCGGGAGGCAGATAGGCAATGCGCTCTTTCAGCGCCAGCACGTAGGGTGGCCAGGCGGCCGGATCGACCGGGGCAGGTGGAGCGGTCGCGGGCATCGGTGCCTGGCGCCGGCTCAGGCGCCCACCCCGCGAGCCCGGGACCCGGAGACTGCCGCCCGCGCGCGCATGCTCATGCCCCGCCGGGCACGATCGCGGCAGCGCCGGCAGTCATCGTCCATCAGTCGTCGCCGCCCTTGGAGAGGTCGTCGTCGACTTCCGCGGCGGCCCACTCCAGCGCTTCGCGCTCGGCGCGCTCGCGCTCGGCCTTGTCGATCTGGTCGATCGTGGCCTGGTCGATGCGGCGGGCGGCGATCTCGCGCAGCGCCAGCACGGTGGGCTTGTCGTGGTCGGGATTGACCGCCGGTTCGGCACCCTTCTCGAGCTGTCGTGCGCGCTTGGTCGCCATCAGCACCAGCTCGAATCGGTTGTCGACCACCTCGAGGCAGTCCTCCACGGTAATGCGTGCCATGTGAAATCCTTCGGAGAATAGTGACTTATACGGTCGACCAGTGTAGCCAGCAGGTGCTTTGCTGGCAATGCGGGCGACGCGTATCATGGCGGGCTGGCCACGGACCCGGCTGCATTCACGAAAGCGGCCCGAAAGCCGTGCAAGATATAAAACCAGACAGTACACTTATACTGTCCCCGACGCGAATCCCCACCCCCGATGCCTCCTTTGCCTCGCCCCCGTTCCTTGAGCCGCTGGTTGACGGTGCTCGCGATTGTCTTGCTGGCGGGCTGCGCCATCGCCAAGCCGCGCACCGACGACCCGCTGGAGAAGTTCAATCGCGGGGCGTACCAGTTCAACACCGCGGTGGACGAAGTGGCCATACGGCCGGTGGCGCTGGTCTACCGCAAGGTCACCAATCCGCCGGTGCGGCGTTCGTTCAGCGACTTTTTCACCAACATCCGCACACCGGTCACGGTCGCCAACGACTTGCTGCAGGCGCGGCCCAAGCAGGCCCTGCAGAGCACCGCCCGTTTCCTGGTCAACCTCACCCTGGGCATCGGCGGTTTCTTCGATCCGGCCAGCCAGTTGGGGCTGCCGATCGAGGACAACGACTTCGGCATCACGCTGGCGCGCTGGGGTGCGCCGGAAGGCGATTTCCTGATGCTGCCGCTGTTCGGTCCCAGCACCGCGCGCGACATGTGGCGGATGCCGGTGGACAGCTATTTCTTCGACCCGCTGAGTCTGTACGCCGCCAACCATCACTACAACGGCCTGCAGTACGCGCCGCAGGCGATGTACCTGATCACGCTGCGCTCGCGCGCGATCGACGCGGAGAGTTTCCTGCAATCGGCCTACGACCCGTACGTGTTCATCCGCGACGCCTACCGGCAACAGCGCCTGTACAAGCTTTACGACGGCAACCCGCCGGCAGCGCTGATCGAACGGATGCAGGGACTGGATACGCCGGGCTTCGACCCGGACGAGCTGCTGGAGCAGCAGCACGATTGGGAAAAGGGCCACGCCAAGCAGGACAGCCAGCACTGAGTTTGTGCTGGCGCTGCACTCACGCCAGCAGCGTATCGACCTCGCAGACCCGGGCCAGCGCCTGCATGCTGGCCGGCATCCCGACCACCTGCAGCGGACGACCACGCCGGTTCGCTTCCGCGGCGGCAGCCAGCACGCAGGCCAGGCCCGCGCTGTCGCAATGACTGACGCCGGCCAGGTCAAGTTGCGCCACCTCGCCGTCCAGCGCCGCCCGCATGGCCACGAGCGCAGCCGCGGCGCTGTCGAAATCCAGCACGCCGCTCACCACCAAGGCGGCTGGCGCCACGAAGTCGAGGCGGAAGTCCAATGGCGCGTTCACTGGCTGTCCTTGCTGTCCTTTTCCAGCGTATCGAGCGCCTTCTCGCCCTGGGTTTCCAGGTTGGTGATCAGCTGTTCGATGCCGACCTTGCGGATCTCCGCATCGACCTGGTTGCGGTAATTGGTGACGTAGGAGATGCCTTCGATGATCACGTCGTACGCCTTCCAGTCGCCGCTGCGGCTCTTGCGGAACGCGTAGTCGATCGACACCAGCTTGCCGTCATCCAGCACCACCTGGGTGCGCACCACGGTGCGCTTGTCGTTGAGATCGCCGTTGAACGGCAGCACCTTGACCTTGCCGCGGGTGTAGTTGAGCAGACCCTCGGCGTAGCGATGAGTGATCGAGTTGTAGAACGCCTTGGCGAAGCGGTCGCGCTGCGCCGGGGTGGCCTCGCGCGCGTGCCGGCCGAGCACCAGGATCGAGGCGTAGTCGATGTCGAAGTGCGGCAGGAACACGTCGTCGATGACGGCGATCAGTTTTTCCTTGTCGCGCTTGAGTTCGTCGCGATGGCCCTCGATCGCGGTGGCCAGCTGGTCGGCGATGCCCTGCACGATCTGCACCGGGGTCTGCTGGACAGCCGCCGGCGCAGCGGCCGCGGCAGCATCCTGGGCGAAAGCCGGCGCGCCAACCACGGTGGCAAACGCAAGGGCGGTGGCAAGGGCCAGTCTGCGCAGCATGGAATTACTCCTTGGGGCATGGACGGCGGCAGGCGCCGCCGACGGGGATTCGATGGGGTGCTACTGCTTGCCGCTGCCGGCATCCTTCTTGTCGCCGGGCGAACCATTGACCAGGAACTTGCCGATCAGATCCTCCAGCTGCATCGCGGACTGGGTCAGGATCATCTCGTCGCCGTTCTTGAGCACGTCGGGCGAGCCGCCCGGCTGGATCGCAACATACTGGCTGCCGATCAAACCGCTGGTGAACACCGCGGCGGCCGAATCGTCGGGAATCTGGTCGTAGCGCTTGTCGATCGCCAGGATGACCTCGGCATTGAGCTTGGTCGGGTTGGCGCGCACCGATTGCACACTGCCGATCACCACGCCGGCCATCTTCACCGGCGCGCCCGCCGACAAGGTGCCCACGTTGGTGAAATCGGCCTTGACCATGTAGCTGCCGCCGATATTGTCGACCACGCCGCCGGCACCGAAGAACTTGCCCAGCATCTCCTCCAGCGGTTGCGAGGATTTGGTCCGCGCCAGCGTGCCGCCGGCGGCCACCATCTGTTTCGCGCTGCCGTAGTCGATGCCCACGTACTGGTCGCCGAGCAGGCCGCTGGTGAAGATCGTGGCCACCGAATCCTGCGGGATATGGTCGTAGCGCTTGTCGATGGACAGCTTCACCTCGGCCGCATCTCGCCCCGGCGCCAGCGTGATCGACTGCACCTGACCGACGCGCACACCGGCGATCTTCACCGGCGCGCGCTCCTTGAGCTGGCCGATGTTGGTGAACTGCGCGCTGACGTCGTAGCTGTCGCCCTGGCGCACGTTGTTGGCGACCGAGCTGGTCTGCGTCGCCAGGTAGGCCAGCGCGGCGAAGCCCAGCACGATGAACAGGCCGGTGCCGACGGCATAGGAACTTCTCGGTTGGCTCACGGCAGAATCCTCGGAAAACGATGGGTCATGGCAGTCACATCAAAAAGGCAGTGAGCACGAAGTCGAGCGCCAGGATGGCGATCGACGAGGCGACCACGGTGCGGGTGGTGGCATAGGCCACGCCCTCGCTGGTCGGCGGCGTGGTGAAGCCCTGGAACACCGCGATCAGCGACACCACCGCGCCGAACGCCAGGCTCTTCAGCAGCACGCCGTTGACGATGTCGGTGTGCACGTCGACCTGGGCGGTCATGTTCGACCAGAACGTGCCGTTGTCGATGCCGAGCCAGGTCACGCCGACCAGGTGGCCACCGAAGATCGCCATGGCGCAGAACACGCAGCACAGCAGCGGCATCGCGATCAGCCCGGCCAGGAAGCGCGGCGTGGCCACGTAGGCGACCGGGTCCACCGCCATCATCTCCATCGCGGAAATCTGGTCGGTGGCGCGCATCAGGCCGATCTCGGCGGTGACCGCGGTGCCAGCGCGCCCGGCGAACAGCAGCGCGGTGACCACCGGCCCCAGTTCGCGGTACACCGACAGCGCCACCACCATGCCGCTGGCCGAGGTGCCGCCGAAGATCGACAGCACGTGGTACAGCTGCAGCATCAGCACCATGCCGACGAACAGGCCGCAGACCATGATGATGGTCAGGCTCATGGCGCCGACGAACCACAGCTGGCGGGTGGTTTCGCGCAGGTAGCGGAAGCTGCGCGGGATCGCTCCCAGCAGGGTCAGCAGGAACAGGCCGCAGGCGCCGATTTGCGCCAGCGACTGGGTCACCACGTTGCGGGACTGCGGCGCGCGCGCGTTCATTTCGCCGCTCCGGCAAAACCCAGCTCGGCGGCGTAGTCGCCGGCCGGATAACGGAACGGGATCGGGCCGTCCGCCTCGCCGCCGAAGAACTGCCGCGTCCACGGCGAGCCGTCGTCGGCGATCGTCGCCGGATCGCCCTGCGCCACCACCTTGCCGTTGGAAAGCAGGGCCACGTGGTGGGCGATGCGCTGCACCGCGGGCAGTTCGTGCGAGACCAGCACGCTGGTGATGCCGAGGGTCTGGTTCAGCGTCTGGATCAGCTTCAGCACCTGGTTCAGCGCCACCGGATCGAGCCCCACGAACGGCTCGTCGTACAGGATCAGCTGCGGGTCGAACACGATCGCCCGCGCCAGCGCCACCCGCCGCGCCATGCCGCCGGACAGCTCGTTCGGCATCAGCCGCGCGGCGCCGCGCAGGCCCACCGCCTGCAGCTTCATCAGCACTAGGTTGCGGATCAGCACCTCGGGCAGCTTGGTGTGCTGGCGCAACGGGAACGCCACGTTCTCGAACACGTCGAAGTCGGTCAGCAGCGCGGAATTCTGGAACAGGTAACCCACGCCTTCGCGCAACTTGTACAGCTCATCGCGCGACAGCTCGGCCACGTTGCGGCCATCGACGTGGATGCTGCCGGCGTCGGCATGCATCTGTCCGGTGATGTGCTTGAGCAGGGTGGTCTTGCCGGTGCCGCTGGGGCCCATGATCGAGGTGATCTTGCCGCGCGGGATGTCCAGGTCCAGCGCATCGAAGATGGTCTTGCCGTTGAGCACCGTGGTCAGCCCGCGGATGCGCACCAGGGTGGCGTCGTCAGGCGTGGCGCGAGCGGTTTCGTTCATGGGCGGCAACAGCGGTGGGGAAGCGGACAAGGTAGCGGAAGCGTCGGACTAAGACCATGCGCAGGCGCCGCGGTTCAACCGACCTCGCCGTCCAGCAGTTCGGCGATCAGCGCCTCGTGCCGGCGCAGTTGCAGCGCGCCGCGCAGACGCACCGCGCGCACGATCGCCTGCAGATCGTCCAGCGCCTCGTCGAACGCGTCGTTGACCAGGATGTAGTCGAACTCGTGCGCGTGGGCGATCTCGCCGCGCGAATTGCGCAGGCGCCGCTCGATCACCTCGGCGCTGTCCGAACCACGACCGCGCAGGCGCCGTTCGAGTTCCGCGCGCGACGGCGGCAGGATGAACACGCCGACGCAATCGGGCTTGCTTGCGCGGATCTGCTGGGCGCCCTGCCAGTCGATCTCCAGCAGCACGTCGCGACCCTGCGCCAGCAGCTCCTGCACGGTGGTGCGCGAGGTGCCGTAGAGGTTGCCGTGCACCTCGGCGTGCTCCAGGAAGATACCTTCGGCGATCTGCCGCTCGAACTCGGCCCGCTCCACGAAATAGTAATGCCGCCCGTACGTCTCGCCCGGCCGCGGCGGCCGCGTGGTGTGCGACACCGACAGCGATATCCCCGGCTCGCGCTCCAGCAGCGCGTTGACCAGGGTGGACTTGCCGGCGCCCGAAGGCGCCGCGACCACGAACAGGGTGCCTTCGGTCGCGGCGTTCATTCGATGTTCTGCACCTGTTCGCGCATCTGCTCGATCAGCACCTTCAACTCCACCGCGGCGTTGGTGCTGCGCGCGTCGACCGACTTCGAGCCCAGCGTGTTCGCCTCGCGGTTGAACTCCTGCATCAGGAAATCCAGCCGGCGGCCGACCGGCTCGGCCAGGCCCAGCACGCGGCGGGTCTCGGCGATGTGGGTGTCCAGACGGTCCAGCTCCTCGTCGACGTCGCTGCGGGTGATCTGCAACACCAGCTCCTGCTCCAGCCGGCCCGGCTCGACGGGTTGCTTCAGGTCGGCCAGGCGGGCTTCCAGGCGGGTGCGCAGCGCGGCGCGGATCTCGGGCATCCAGCCGCGCACCTCGGTGACCACGCGCTCGATCGCATCGAGCCGCTCGTGCAGGATCGCGCCGAGCTTTTCACCCTCGCGTTCGCGGGTGGCGGCGAGTGCATCCAGCGCGCGGTCGAGCACGTCGAACAGCGCGGTTTGCTGCGCTTCGGGGTCGACCTCGGCCTGCTGCATCACGCCCGGAAAGCGCAGCAGCTCGGTGAACTGCACCTGCAGGCCGGGGAACAGCGCGGCCATGTCCAGGTTCAGCTCGGACAGCCGCGCGAGCAGCGCGCCGTTCACCTGCAACGCCTCGCCGCGCCCCTCGCCCGCGCGACGCACGGTGAGGTCCAGCTTGCCGCGCGACAACTTCGCCGCCACCCGCTCGCGCAGCTGCGATTCGAACGCGCGCAGGTCGTCGGGCAAGCGCGGGCTCAGCTCCAGGTAGCGATGGTTGACCGTGCGCAGCTCGCAGCTGAGCGTGCCTGCGGGGCCGGTGGTTTCGGCGCTGGCGTAGGCCGTCATGCTGCGGATCATCGGCGCCTTCCGGACAGATGGGGAAAGGATGCAATGGTAAACTCTCCGGTCCCCCTTGCCCAATCCGGCCACTCGTCATGAATCCCAGCCGCCCCAGTGGCCGCGCCAGCGACCAGCTGCGCACCGTCAGCCTCGAACGTCATTACACCCGCCACGCCGAAGGCTCGGTGCTGGTGAGCTTCGGCGACACCCGCGTGCTGTGCACCGCCAGCATCGAGGACCGCGCGCCGGCCTGGCTGCGCGGCAAGGGCGAGGGCTGGGTCACCGCCGAATACGGCATGCTGCCGCGCGCCACCAACACGCGCACCCAGCGCGAAGCGGCGCGCGGCGGCCAGGGCGGGCGCACCATGGAAATCCAGCGACTGATCGGCCGCAGCCTGCGCGCCTGCGTCAACCGCCAGGCGCTGGGCGAGCGCGTGATCACGCTGGACTGCGACGTGCTGCAGGCCGACGGCGGCACCCGCACCGCGGCGATCACCGGCGCCTACGTGGCCCTGGTCGACGCGGTGAACCTGCTGATGAAACGCGAAAACCTCAAGCGCAACCCGATCGTCGGCGCGGTCGCCGCGGTCTCGGTGGGCATCTACAAGGGCGTGCCGGTGCTTGACCTCGACTACGCCGAGGATTCGGACTGCGACACCGACATGAACGTGGTGATGAACGACGGCGGCGGCTTCATCGAGGTGCAGGGCACCGCCGAAGGCCACGCCTTCCGGCGCGGCGAGATGGACACGATGCTGGCGCTGGCCGAGAAAGGCATCGGCGAGCTGGTCGCCGCACAGCGCGCGGCGCTGGCACGGTAAGCCGGGAATCGGGAATCGGGAATCGGGAATCGGGAATCGGGAATCGGGAATCGCAAGATGACACAGACGCGTAGGGCGGGCACCGCCCGCCGTCGTCCTACCGCCCAACGGCTGGCGGGCAGTGCCCGCCCTACGCCGCGCTTCCAGAGTACGGAGTGAGTCCATGACACAACGCGTCGTGCTGGCCAGCAGCAATCCCGGCAAGCTGAAGGAGTTCGGCGCACTGCTCGCCGACAGCGGCTTCGAGCTGGTCGCGCAATCGAGCCTGGGCATCGCCGATGCCGAGGAGACCGGACTCAGCTTCGTCGAGAACGCGCTGCTCAAGGCACGCCACGCCGCCCGCGCCAGCGGCCTGCCTGCGCTGGCCGACGACTCCGGCCTGTGCGTGGAGCACCTGCACGGCACGCCCGGCCTGTACTCGGCGCGCTACGCCGGCAACCACGGTGACAACGCCGCCAACAACGCGAAGCTGTTGCGCGAGCTGGATGGCGTGCCGACGGAACGGCGCGGCGCGTTCTTCATCTGCGTGCTGGCGTTGCTGCAACACGCCGACGACCCCGCGCCGCTGATCGCCGAAGGCCGCTGGCACGGCCGCGTGCTCGACGCGCCGCGCGGTACGCAGGGCTTCGGCTACGACCCGCTGTTCCTGCCGCGCGGCCAGGCTCTCGGCGCGGCCGAACTCGAGCCGGCACTGAAGAACCGCCTCAGCCACCGCGGCCAGGCACTCGCGAAGCTGCGCGAACAGTTGCGCGAACGGCGCGCATGAGCCTCGTCGCGCCGCCGCTGTCGCTGTACGTGCACATGCCGTGGTGCGTGAAGAAGTGTCCGTACTGCGACTTCAACTCGCACGGCCTGCGCAACGAGCCGCCGCCGTATGCCGAGTACATCGACCACCTGCTGGCCGACCTCGACGCCGACCGCGCCGATTTCGCCGCGGCGCTGGAAGGCCGGCCCGTCATCAGCGTGTTCTTCGGCGGCGGCACGCCCAGTCTGTTCGCGCCGGAGCTGATCGCGCGCCTGCTCGACGGCGTGCGCGCACGCCTGCCGCTGGCCGACGATGTCGAGGTCACCCTGGAGACCAACCCCGGCACGGTCGAGCACGGCCGTTTCGACGGCTATCTCGCGGCCGGGGTCAACCGCATCTCGTTCGGCGTGCAGAGCTTCGACGACGACAAGCTGAAGCGGCTCGGCCGCATCCACTCGGCCGGCGAGGCCGAGGCCGCGGTGAAATCGGCGCAGGACGCCGGCTACGCCAACATCAACCTCGACCTGATGTATGCACTGCCGAAGCAGCTACTGGACGGCGCATTGGTCGACGTCGAGCGCGCCATCGCGCTGGCGCCCACGCATATCTCGCACTACCAGCTCACGCTGGAGCCGAACACGGTGTTCGCCGCCAACCCGCCGCCGCTGCCCGACGACGACCACGCCTGGGCGATGCAGGAAGCCTGCGAGACGCGCCTGGCCGAAGCCGGCTACGGCCAGTACGAAATCTCCGCCTACGCGCAGCCCGGCCGGCGCTGCGCGCACAACCTCAACTACTGGCAGTTCGGTGATTACCTTGGCATCGGCGCTGGCGCGCACGGCAAGCTCAGTGACGCGGCCAGCGGCCGGATCCACCGACGCTGGAAAACGCGCAGCCCACGCGCCTACATGGGCGAACCCGGCGGCACAGGCCGGATCGGCGGCGACAACGTGGTCGCCCCCGCCGAACTGCCGTTCGAGTACATGCTCAACGCGCTGCGTCTGATCGATGGCGTGCCGATGGCCGACTTCCCCGCGCGCACCGGGCTGGCGCCGGAGACGATCGCCACGGCGCTGACCGCCGCCCGCGACCGCGGCTGGCTGCGCGACGACGCACAACGCCTGCAGACCACCGCGCTGGGCCAGCGCTTCCTGAATGACGTGATCGCGGGCTTCCTCGACTGACCCGCCCGCGGCGATGGCATAGCCCACGCAAGCAGCATAGACTTGGGCAACCCGGGGAAATCACAGGTTTTGCATGGACGTCGGACAAGACCGGCGACGCATCTCGGCATCGCAACGAACCGTCCAGTTCAACCGGGGACGGTGGCCTGCGCGTGCCCAGCAGTTGATCGAGACCGGCTACACGCTGTGCGTGGAGGGCCTGTACGAACCGGTGCATCGCTGCATCGCCGAGTTCGAGAAGCAGCTCTTTGCACTGGCCGACCACGCGCACCGATCCGACGAACAGCACGACTGCTTCGCCAGCCGCCAGCGCGTGCTGCAGGGGCAGAACGCGCTGGTGCAGGCGTTCATGGAAGAACTGGGCAAGGTGCTCGATGAGCTCGACCGCGATGCGCATCGTCCCGTCGATGCGGAAACCACCGCCACCACCAACCCATGGCAGACGCTGGAACTGCTCGACCCCGGCGTGCAGGAGATCTCGATGGCGCTGGACCAGCTCGGCGCCCGCGGCGACGCGCGCCACGGTCGCGCGCTGTACGAACTGGGCCATCGCCTGGCGGTGCTGATCGGCGCGCCGCCGCTGGAAGGCGCCTCGCTGCCGCTGGGCCCGCATGCGCTGGCCACGGCCTTCCACCAGGCCAGTGCAGCGCTGGAGCTGCCGCTCAAGCACCAGTTGCTGCTGCTGCAACACTTCGATCAGAGCGTGCTGCCCGCGCTGGGCGACCTGTACGCCACGATCAACCTGCGCTGGCAGTCCGACGGCATCCTGCCGCAACTGCGCAGCGTGCCGGCGCCGCGCCACGTCAACAAGCGCCAGCGCCAGGGAATCGGCGAGCCCGGTGCCACCGGCGAAACCGCCGCGGTTCCCGCGGAAGCCGCCGCCCGACCACCGGCCGCCGGCGCGCCCGAGGACTCCATCCACGTGCTGGAATCGCTGCGCGACCTGCTGTCGCAACGCCGTGCCGGCCAGGGTACTGGCCATGGCGAAGCCGCCGGCCCGGTCGCCAGCGAGGAGGAACTGCAATCGGCGCTGGGTGCGCTGCAGCAGCACCTGGCCAAGGTGACCGACCACGCCAGCCGCGAACTGCGCAGCGCCGCGCGCCTGCGCGAGGAGCTGCTGACCCAGCTCAACCTGGGCAAGCCCGCCGGCGCGCCGCGCATCCAGCTGACCGGCGAGCAGGGCGACACGGTGGAGCTGGTCGCCGAACTGTTCGAGCAACTGGGCCAGCAGCTGCAGCAGGGCAGCAACGCCCGCAGCCTGCTCGGCAACCTGCAGCTGCCGGTGCTGCGCGTGGCGGTGGCCGATCATGATTTCTTCGAACAACGCAACCATCCCGCGCGCAAGCTGCTCGACACCGTCGCCGCTGCCGCCAACGACTGGCTCGACGGCAGCGACGACGAGAGCAACCGCCCGCTGGCCAGCAAGCTGGAGCAACTGGTCAGCCGCGCCAACCGGGAGCCGCCCAGCGCCGGCCTGTACACCACCCTGCTGGCGGACATCGAACACCATCTGGCGCTGCTGACGCGCAAGGCTCAGGCCGCCGAGCGGCGCCACATCGAGGCGGCGCAGGGTCGCGAGCGGCTGGATCAGGCGCGCCACCGCGCCGGCGTGCTGATGACCGAGCGCTTCGCGCAATCGCCCCCACGCGGCCTGCTGCGCGCGCTGCTCGACCGCGCCTGGTCCGATGTGCTGGCGCTGACCCTGCTGCGCCACGGCGAGGACAGCGACGCGTTCCAGGCGCAACTGGCGATCACCGACCAGCTGCTCGGCCGCCTGCCGGTACCCGACCCGCGTCAGCTGCAGCAGGACGTGGAAAGCGGCCTGCAGCAGATCGGCATGCACGCGGAGGAATCGGTACAGGTAGCGCAACGCCTGCTCGGCGCCGGCACGCCCGATCCGGCCGCCGAGCTGCCCAGTGCCACCGATCTCGCGCTGCGCCTGAAGCAGCACCAACGCCTGGGCGAGCAGCAGGCCAGTCATGAGCCCGCAGTCGCCAGCCCGATCGTCAAGCCGGCGAAGGCCGCGGCGCCGGCAGAGACCACCACGCCGCCCGCGGTCGATCCGCGCGAGCTGCGCATCGAACAACACCTGCGCAAGCTGCCGTTCGGCAGCTGGTTCGAGTTCGTCGACCCGGCCAGCGGACAGATCGCGCGACGCAAGCTGGCGTGGTATTCGCCGATGTCGGGGCGCTGCCTGCTGGTCAGCCGGCGCGGCCAGCGTGGCGAGGAGATGACCATGGCCCAACTCGCCCGCGAAGTCGCCCGCGGTCGCGCCTGTGAGGTGCCGGCCGAACCGGAGAGCCTGCTCGACCGCGCATGGCGCGGCCTCACCGGCAACCTGCGCCAGGCCGCCGCCAGCGGACGCAACGGCAAGCCGGCGGAGTCCCGATCCCGATGAATCCACCCAACGTCCCCGTCAATCAGCGCCGCGCGCCGCGCAAGCGCGCCCCCGGCAACGCCATCGTCACCGACGTGATCCGCGGCGAGCCGATCGGCCATCTCGGCAACCTGTCCAGCACCGGCATGCTGCTGATCACCTCCCGCGCACCGCGCAGCGAGGCGCTGTACCAGGTGCGCATCGACCTGCCCGCCACCGGCCGCGCGCTGGTGCAGTCGCAGCCGATCGAGGTGGGTATCCAGGAGCAATGGCACGAACACGCCGCCAGCTCCGGGCAGATCTGGGCCGGCTACCGCATCATCGCGATCACCGACATCGACGCCGCTCGCCTGGAAAGCTGGCTGGCGCAGGCGTAGTCGCGACTGGCCGCACGGCCGCGTACTGGAACTACCGGGCCGCGAGCGTCATCATCGCGATTCGTCTTTGCTGATCCGCCGGGCCGTTCCCGTGCGCCTGCCGGGAGCCTCCCATGCCTGATCGACTCGCCCCGCTTTATCCCGCGCACCTGGCCACGGTGCAACGCCATGCCGAGCTGGCGCTCGCCCGCGGCGGCTTCGACCACCTGCTGATTGCCGCCGGCATGCCCGGCGTCAAGTTTCTCGACGACAACCCCTACCCGTACGCGGTCAGCCCGCCGTTCAAGCATTGGCTGCCGTTGACCAACGCGCCCGGCAGCTGGATCGCGTACACGCCGGGTCGCAAGCCGAAGCTGATCTTCCTGCAGCCACGCGACTACTGGCACGTCGTGCCGGATGCGCCCGCCGGCTACTGGGTGGACGGCTTCGAGATCGTCGTGGTGCGCACCGCCGAGGAAGCGGTGGCCGAACTGCCGCGCGGTCGCTGCGCCAGCATCGGCGAGGCGAACGCTGCCGTCGCCGGCATCGAGTTCAACAACCCGCCCGCGGTGCTGGACTACCTGCACTACCACCGCGCGTACAAGACGCCGTACGAACTGGAACTGATGCGCGCGGCCAACCGCATCGGCACGCGCGCGCATCGCGCCGCCGAGCAGGCCTTTCGTGCCGGCGCCAGCGAGCTGGGCATCCACCAGGCCTACCTGGCGGCGGCCGGCCAGATCGACGCCGAGCTGCCCTACTCCAGCATCGTGGCACTGAACCAGCACGGCGCCGTGCTGCACTACATGGATTTCACCCGGCAACCGCCGGCACGCGCACGCTCGCTGCTGATCGACGCCGGCGCCAGCGCGTCGGGCTACGCCAGCGACATCACGCGCACCCACGCGGCCGCCGACGCGGGCGAGTTCCAGGCGCTGATCGACGCGATGGACGCGAACCAGCAAAGCCAGGCCGCGATGGTGCGCAGCGGCCGCCCCTACGCCGAGCTGCACCTGCATGCGCACCGGCAACTGGGCACGCTGCTGAAGGATCACGGCTTCATCCGCATGGACGCCGAATCGGCGCTCGAAAGCGGCGTCACCCGCGCCTTCTTCCCGCACGGCCTGGGCCATTCGATCGGCCTGCAGGTGCACGACGTGGGCGGCTTCGCGAGGAACGACCGCGGCGACACCGTGCCGCGCCCGGACGGCCATCCGTACCTGCGCATGACCCGCACGCTGGAACCGGGCATGGTGGTGACGATCGAGCCCGGGCTGTACTTCATCGACATGCTGCTGGCCGAACTGCGGGACAAGCCGGTGTCGAAGGACATCGACTGGAACAAGGTCGAAGCGTTCAGGCAGTACGGCGGCATCCGCATCGAGGACGACGTGGCGTGCACCGACGGCGAGCCGGAAAACCTCACCCGCGAAGCGTTCGCTTCGGCCTGAGTCGAACCAGTCCCCCGCTGGTTGATTTGTCCCCTTCCGCGGCGAAACGGCTTTCGGCCCCCGCAAGGGGGGCAAGCGCCTTTTCGCTGCGGGGAACCGTACGCAGCGGGGCAGTCGCCGCTGCGACATTCGTCCACACCGCGACAACATCCGTGCGGCGTATGCTCCGCGGCAGGCAGTGCACGGATTCGTCGCATGTCCCGTCCCGCGATTTCCAGCGTTCCACCTGAAGATCCGCACACGCCGCCGCGCCCGCTGCGGCGGCTGACGTTCGAGTTGTTCTGCATCGTTGCACTGAAGATCGCGGCGCTCGTGCTGATCTGGTGGGTGATGTTCGTGCCGCAACCGAAACCCGACGCCAGCCCCGATGCGATCGCGCAGCGGCTGGCGCCTTCCGCCCCCGCGCCTCCGGAAGCCCAGCCATGATCCTGATCGACACCGACGTCGTCACGCTGTCGCGCCTGCAGTTCGCGCTGACCGCGCTGTACCACTTCCTGTTCGTGCCGCTGACGCTGGGCCTGGTGTGGATCCTGGCCATCATGGAAAGCGTCTACGTGATGACCGGGCGCGAGGTATGGAAGCGCATGGTGCAGTTCTGGGGCGTGCTGTTCGGCATCAACTTCGCCATGGGCGTGGCCACCGGAGTGACCATGGAGTTCCAGTTCGGCATGAACTGGGCCTACTACTCGCACTACGTGGGCGACATCTTCGGCGCGCCGCTGGCGATCGAGGGGCTGATGGCATTTTTCCTCGAAGCCACCCTGATCGGCGTGTTCTTCGTGGGCTGGGACCGCATCTCGCGGATCAAGCACCTGCTGGTGACCTGGTTCCTGGCGCTGGGCACCAGCCTGTCGGCGCTGTGGATCCTGGTGGCGAATGCGTGGATGCAGCACCCGGTGGGCTCGGCGTTCAACCCGGCCACGATGCGCATGGAGGTCACCTCGTTTTCCGACGTGCTGTTCAACCCGGTGGCGCAGGAGAAGTTCGTGCACACGGTGAGCGCCGGCTACGTGCTGGGCGCGATGTTCGTGCTGTCGATCAGCGCGTGGTACCTGCTGCGCGGGCGCAACGTGGATTTCGCCAAGCGCTCGATGACGGTGGCGGCCAGCTTCGGCCTGGCGGCCGCGCTGTCGGTGGTGGTGCTCGGCGACGAATCCGGCTACGGCGTGTCGCTGAACCAGAAGATGAAGATGGCCGCGATCGAGGCGATGTGGGAAACCGAGCCGGCGCCGGCCTCGTTCACCGTGTTCGGTTTGCCCGACATGCAGCAGCGCACCACCCATTACGCGCTGAAGGTTCCGTGGGTAATGGGGTTGATCGGCACCCGCTCGCTCGACCAGACGATGCCCGGCATCAATGAACTGGTGGATGACGCCAAGGGCCGCATCGGCAATGGCCTCCAGGCCTACGACGCGATGCTGATGCTGCGCCAGAACAAGGACGACGCCCAGGCCAAGGCCACCTTGGCCGCGCACGACAAGGATCTCGGCTACGCACTGTTGCTGAAGAAGTACGTGGACGACCCGCGCCGGGCCACGCCAGCGGACATCCAGCAGGCCGCCGACAGCACCATCCCGAACGTGCCGGTGCTGTTCTGGTCGTTCCGCATCATGGTCGCCTGCGGTTTCTATTTCATCGCGCTGTTCGCGCTCTCGTTCTGGAAGGCCAGCAAGCGCACGCTGCAGAGCCAGCGCTGGTACCTGCACCTGGCGCTGTGGAGCCTGCCGCTGCCGTGGATTGCCATCGAGCTGGGCTGGATCGTGGCCGAGTACGGCCGCCAGCCGTGGGCGATCGAAGGCGTGCTGCCCACCGCGCTGGGCGTGTCGGCGCTGAGCACCGGCCAGATCCTCGGCTCGCTCGGCGGCTTCGTGCTGTTCTACACCGCGCTGGCGGTGATCGACGTGGTGCTGATGTTCAAGTTCGCGCGCAAGGGGCCGGACGGGCTGGGCATCTGGCCGCCGGCGACCGCCGCCCTTTCCTCTGACCGGGCCTGAAGGAGACCGCCATGCTCGACTACGCCACGTTGCGGGTGATCTGGTGGGCCTTGCTGGGCACGCTGCTGATCGGTTTCGCGATCATGGACGGCTTCGACTTCGGCGTCGCCGGGCTGCTCAAGGTGCTCGGCCGCGACAATGAGGAACGGCAGGTGCTGCTGGAGGGCATCGAGCCGACCTGGGAGGGCAACCAGGTGTGGTTCATCCTCGCCGGCGGCGCCACCTTCGCGGCGTGGCCGCTGCTCTACGCGGTGTCGTTCTCCGGCATGTACTTCGCCATCGCGCTGGTGCTGCTGGCGCTGATCCTGCGCCCGGTCGGCTTCAATTTCCGCGGCAAGGTCCACGACCCGCGCTGGGCCTCGCTGTGGGACTGGGTGCTGACCGGTTCCGGGCTGGCGGTGATGCTGCTGGCCGGGGTCGCCTTCGGCAACCTGTTCCTCGGCCTGCCGTTCCGCTTCGACGACGACCTGCGCATGAGCTGGCACGGCGGCTTCTTCGGCCTGCTGCATCCGTTCGCACTGCTGTGCGGGCTGGTCTCGCTCGCCATGCTGCTGGCGCACGGCGCGTGCTTCGCGGCGTTCAAGGCCGACCATGCGATCGCCGCGCGTGCGGTGGCGATCGCGCGCTGGACCACGCTGGCCTTCGTCGTGCTGTACGTGCTGGCTGGCATCTGGCTGGCCTGGGGCGTGCCCGGCTACGCAATCGCCGGCCCGGCGGCGACCGCAGGCGTTTCCAATCCGCTGTACAAGCAGGTCGCATTCGGCGGCAGCTGGTTCGCCGGCTACCTGCAGTACCCGTGGTTCTGGACCGCGCCGTTGCTCGCGCTGGCGGCGGCGGTCGGCGTGCAGATGCTGGTGGGGCGGCGCAACGTGGCCGGCTTCCTCGCCAGCAGCGTGATGGTGGGCGGTACGATCGCCTCGGCCGGCTTCGCGCTGTTTCCGTTCCTGCTGCCGTCCAGCCTCGACCCGCATTCCAGCCTTACCGTGTGGGACGCCTCGTCGAGCCGCGGCACGCTGCAGCTGATGCTGGTGGCTACCCTGATACTGCTGCCGGTGGTGATCCTCTACACCGGCTGGGTGTATCGGGTGATGCGCGGACGGATCACGCTGGAGCAGGTGCGCAAGGCGCACGGCGGTTATTGAAAGGAGGGCGGAGCGATGTGGTATTTCTCGTGGATTCTCGGGCTGGGCTTGGCCTGCGCCTTCGCGATCCTCAACGCGATGTGGTACGAGGTGCACGCCACCGACGAGGCGAACCGCCGGCGCGAGGATGCCGAACTGCCGGATGCGTGAACCCGGAGATGCCCTGAACGGGCCAGGGCGCCCCTAACGCCCGGCGAGCAGCGCCTCGATCGCCTCGGCCTCTTTCGGCATCGCGGCAGAGAGCACCTCGTGGCCGTCGCGGGTCACCGCCACGTCGTCCTCGATGCGGATGCCGATGCCGCGCCAGCGCTCGGCCACCGAGCGATCGTCCGGCGCCACGTACAGGCCCGGCTCCACCGTCAGCACCATGCCCGGTTCGAGCAGGCGCGATTCGCCGTCGATGCGATAGTCGCCCACGTCGTGCACGTCCAGGCCCAGCCAGTGGCCAGTCTTGGCGGCGAAGAAACGCTTGTAGCTGCCGCTGGCGATCGCCGCGTCCGCGTCGCCGGCGAGCAGGCCGAGCGCGCACAGGCCTTCGCTCAGCACCCGCACCGCCGCATCGTGCGACGCGTTGAACGGCAGGCCCGGCCGCACCTGGTCGATCGCCGCCAGCTGCGCGGCGAGCACCACCTCGTACAACGCGCGCTGTTCGCGGCTGTAGCGGCCGTTGGGCGGAAACGTGCGGCTGATGTCCGAGGCGTAGCAATCAAGCTCCGCGCCGACGTCGATCAACAGCAACTCGCCCTCGCGCAGCGACGCGCGATTGCCCTGGTAGTGCATCACGCAGGCATTCGCGCCGCCGGCCACGGTGGGCGCGAACGCGGGCACCGCGCCGTGGCGGCGGATCGTGCCCAGCAGCTCGGCTTCCACCTCGTACTCGTATCGGCCCGGCCGCGCCAATCGCAGCGCGGCCAGTTGCGCCTCTACCGCGATCGCCGCCGAGGCGCGCATCAGCTTCAGTTCGGCGCGCGACTTGAACAGGCGCAGGTCGTGCAGCAGGTGGCCCAGCGCGACGAACTCCTTCGGCACCACGCCGCCGCCGCGCAGCTGGCGCAGGCGGCGCATCCAGCCGAGCAGCTGCGCGTCGAACGCGGGCTCGTGGCCGAAATGGCAGTACACCCGCGCACGGCCCTCGATCATGCCGGGCAGGATGTCGTCGATGTCGTCGATCGGGAACGCATCGTCCATGCCCCAGGCGGCCACCGCCTGCTCGGTGCCGACGCTGGGGCCATGCCAGCGCTCATGCTCGGCGTCGCGCTCGCGGCAGAACAGCACCGCCTCGCCATGCGCGCGCCCGGGCAGCAGCGCCAGCACGGCATCGGGCTCGGGGAAGCCGGCGAGATAGTGGAAATCCGAGTTCTGCCGGTACGGCCACGCCGCGTCGGCGTTGCGCATGCGCTCGGGCGCGGCGGCCACCAGCAGCACCGCGTCGGGACCGGCCATCTTCATCAGCTGGCGGCGGCGACGCGCGAACTCCTCGGCGGCGATCGCCAGCCCCGCCAGGCTGGTCGCGGACGCATTCAATGCACGGTGTTCCCGCCGGAGGCGTCGTGCGCGCCGCATTCGGCGAACAGCAGCATCGCCGCCATGCGCACGAACTCGTGCACCTCGATCAGCGCGTCCTCGTCCTCGCTCTCGTTGCCGAAATCGAACGAGGAGCCGGCGATCGTGCCGAGGTCGCGCAGCACCTCCTGCGCCTCGGCCGACAGCGACGCCTGCACCGCGGCGCCGGCCAGGCCGAAGCCGCCGAGAAAACCGCGGCACCACTCGACCACGGCCTCGGCGCGCTCGTGCAGCGGGCGGTCGTCCGCCGGCAGCAGCGGCTCGAAGCCCAGCTCGGTATCGGCCAGCGCCGCCTGGCTGTGCTGCGCCAGCGCGCCGAGCGCGGCAAGATCCGCCGCGGTGGGTTCGGTCGCCTCGCCATCCAGTTCCAGCACGCCGAGCAGTGCATCGCCGTCCACCGCGCCACCGCCGGCCAGGTAGCCGGTCAGCGAGCCATGCAGTTCGCTGGCACTGGTGCCCAGACGCAGCCGCGCGACCAGTGTCTGCAGCTCTTCGTGTTCCATCTCGTTGGTATCGGTCATGGCGCTGGTCCTGCGGTAGTGAGCGCAGTTTAATGCAGCCGCCGCACGCCACCGGCAGCGTGCACCACGAGGCAGAAATCCGCCGGCGTCCTGCTATAGTTTCAAGCATGAGCACGCCAGACCATGTTGACCCTGTCCAGCAAGAGTTGGCCGCCCTGGGCCAGCAGATGGATCGTCTGCTCGATACCGTGCGCCGGCTCAGCGAGGAGAACCGCAGCCTGCGCCAGAGCCAGGAGCAACTCTCCGGCGAACGCGCCGGCCTGCTGGCGCGCAACGAACAGGCACGCAGCCGCGTCGAGGCCATGATCCAGCGGCTGAAATCGCTCGAGAGCAACGGTTGACCGAACCCATGTCCAGCACTGAACCGGTCGCGCTGCGACTCATCGACCGCGAATTCCTGATCGCCTGCGCGCCGGAAGAACGCGAGGGCCTGCTGGAAGCGGCCGGCTACCTCGACCGCAAGATGCGCGAGCTGCGCGCCCACGCCAAGGCACCGGGCTTCGAACGCCTGGCGGTGCTCGCGGCGATCAGCGTCGCGCACGAGTTCATCATCCTGCGCAAGCAGCACGAGGGGCAGAACCAGCGCCTCAGCGACGGGCTGGCCAGCCTGCGCAGCAAGCTCAGCGCGGCGCTCGACGGCGAGCCGGCCAAGTCCTGAACGGCGGGCGCGGCGGCGCGCCGGGCGGTGGACATTTGCGGGCAAGCGCCTAGAATTGACCTCGGCGTTTTCTGCGGTGTTCGCCAGCACACTCTTACATTTGCCTTGTTCCTAAATACGGCCCCGGGTCGGCTCTACATCGGCTGTTGTGCATGTCCGCCGCGCGCGGAAAGCCTCGAGGCCATGTTGCCCTCCCACCTGATCCATCGTGGATCAAGGTCGTTTGGTGGGCAGCGGCATTGCGGTTTACGCCACTTGATTCCCGCCCTGTCCGCCACCCGGATTACCCGGATGGCGGACAGGGCGCACCCATGACGGAGCCGAGCGACACGTGGACGCCCCCGCCCAACGCCGCGAGCTTCGCCAGCGCCTGGCCGAACGGCGCCGCGCACTGCCCCCCACCGAACGCATCACCGCTGCGCAGGGCCTGCGCCGCAGCCTGGAACAACTGCCCGAGTACTTCACCGACCAGCGCGTGGCCGGCTACTGGGCCAGCCACGGCGAGCTGCCGCTGAACCTGGTGATTCCGCCGCTGGTCGCGCGCGGCCAGCAGTTCCTGCTGCCGGTGACTGGCCCGGGGCGGCAACTGCGCTTCGCCGCCTGGGCGCCGGGCGATGCGGTGGAGGCCAACCGCTACGGCATCCCCGAACCGGCGCAGCCGGGCGAGCTGTTCGAACCGTTCCAGCTCGACCTGGTGCTGGTGCCGCTGCTCGGCTTCGACCGCCGCGGCAACCGGCTCGGCCACGGCGGCGGCTACTACGACCGCGGCTTCGCCTTCCTCAACGACCAGGTGCGCCCCACCGAGCCGCTGCTGGTGGGTATCGCCTACGCGTTCCAGGAGCTGCCCGAAATCGACGAGCAGGACTGGGACGTGCCGCTGGATTTCGTCGCCACCGAACGCGAACTGATCGACTGCCGCCGCACCGGTCCCGACCATCCTGACACGCCGGAGCATGCCGCATGAACCACTGGCTGATGAAATCCGAACCGGACGCCTTCTCGATCGATGACCTGAAACGCAAGAAGCGCGAACCCTGGGACGGCGTGCGCAACTACCAGGCGCGCAACTTCATGCGCGACGGCATGCGGGTGGGCGACAAGGTGTTCTTCTACCACTCCAACTGCGCCGCGCCCGGCATCGTCGGCATCGCCGAAGTGGCCACCGACGCCTATCCCGACCCCAGCCAGTTCGATCCGAAGAGCAAGTACTTCGACCCCGGCAGCTCGCGCGACAACCCGCGCTGGATGCTGGTCGACGTGACGTTCGTGAAGAAGCTCAAGCGCACGATCAGCCTGGACGAGCTGAAGGCCGATCCCGTGCTGGACGGCATGGCCCTGCTGCGCAAGGGCAACCGGCTGTCGGTGATGCCGGTGGAGGCGGCGCACTGGAAACACATCCTCACGCTGGAGTGACGGCCCTGCGGCCACCGCTGTTCCGTCGCGGCGAAGCACGACTCCCAGACGATTTCGTGTGCCCTCGACACAGGGCAGCCACGACTCGATCGCGAGTCATTTCAGCCTTGGGCGCACCGACAAGCCCGTAGGCGGATTCCGACACGACGACGCGATGTAACGGAACGTCAGAAATGCGCAGCCATCGTTGCCGGCGCGCACGCGCGCCCCATAGACTCATCGGATGACGCCCCGACAACTGGTTGCCGCCTCGTTCCTCGCCATGGCCCTGACGACAGGATGTTCTCCCATGTCCCACGGTGACCCCGACCACCCCGAGAAGAATCCTCGTCCCGTCCACCGCTACGAGATCATCGCCACGGCGGAAGCCCCGGGGCCGTGGGATTCGGTGAAGGGTTACCTGACCTATGACGTGGTCAATCAGGAATGCACCCCGGAGAACAAGTTCCTCGGGGTGCACGTCTTGCCGCGGGACGTGGGACTGGACGTCGAGATGACACGCGTCGACGAGAAGACCTGGAAGGGTTATTTCTACCGGGATTACCTGAAGGACGACAACTATCACGGCTTGGGAACTTGCCGATGGGATGTCACCAGCGTGGCGGGAGTTTTCGTCGTGCACGGAAAGGTGTTCGGCCCGGGGTCCGTTTTCCAGGACTTCCTGCAAAACGGCCCGCAAACGGAGTACTTCAGGAAAAGCGAGTATGAGGATCGTTCACGCGTTGGCAGGACACTTTCGACGACTCCCGACGACCCTGAGGTGATACAGCATCCCGAGGCTTATTTCCCCATGACGGTTGCAATCAAGGAAGTATCGCCGTGATAGCAGACCCGGCGATCTCCGCCGCAGCCGCCAAGGATGCCTACAGGGATCGTCCGCCCAGTGATGCCGACCCCCTCCATCCGGCATCGTTGCTTCTGGCCAATCACCCTTACACGATTTTGGCCTACAAGGAGGATCCCGCAACCGGCTTCCACGGCACGGCCTACATGGAGGTGGCTAAGCCGCACCACATCATCATCGCCTACCGCGGCACCGACCCCGACATCAAGCACCACACGCGCACCACGATCCAGGACGCCATCGTCGATTTCACGATGGTGAAGGATCAGGTCAACCCGCAGGAAGCCGCAG